>Ga0163144_10000009_pt1 | contig 566514 bp, 570 predicted proteins | sample OliLak19BULKMAT1_FD_123175 | JGI IMG/M metagenome (GOLD analysis project Ga0163144, IMG submission 123175) | Freshwater microbial mat bacterial communities from Lake Vanda, McMurdo Dry Valleys, Antarctica - Oligotrophic Lake LV.19.BULKMAT1 | ecosystem: Environmental > Aquatic > Freshwater >...
CGTTGATCAACGAACAGGCGCTCGCGACAGTAGATGGGCGCGCGGCGGGCATTCTGGTGCGTGGCATCCCGCGCGAGCAATTGGAGTCGCTGCCGCTTGTGTCGGAGAGCATTCGCGCCGGTGGGACGCTTTCAGGTTTTGAAGGCATCGAGGCGCCGACTGTGCTCGTCGGTGATCGCCTCGCGCTTTCTTTGGGCATTTCGGAGGGCAGCGGGATTTCGATTCTGGCGCCGCAGGGGGCGAGTACACCGTTCGGGTTTACGCCGCGGCGAAAGTCATTTCCGGTCGGCGGCATCTTCAGCGTCGGCATGTCCGAGTTCGACGCGATCCTGGTTTATATGCCGCTGGAGCAGGCGCAGATTTTGTTCGGCCGCGGCGACAGCGCAGATGTTGTCGAGATACGTATCGACGATCCCGATCGTACGCGGCCGGTTATGATGGAGTTGCGCTCGCGGCTCGGGCCGGAGCTCATGCTCTACGATTGGCGTGCGAACAGCCAAGGTTTGGCGGACGCGCTTGTGGTCGAGCGCAATGTGATGCGGCTGATCTTCATGGTGGTGGTCGCGATCGCGGCGCTCAACATCGTCACAGGGCTCATCCTGATGGTGAAGCTGAAGAGCCGCGATATCGCTATCCTGCGCACCATGGGGGCTACGCGCGGCGCCGTCCTGCGCGTGTTTTTCATGGCCAGCGCGTCGGTGGGTGTCATCGGGCTGGCGGTCGGCTTGGTGCTTGGGATCGGGTTCTGTCTCTTTATCGAGCCAATCCAGAATGGAATCTCGGCGCTGACCGGCTTCGATATTTTCCCGGGCACTGTTTACTCACTCGAGTCGCTGCCGGCGAAAGTGGAATGGATGGAAGTGGTGATCATCTCGTTCTTCACCATCTTGCTCACTTTCTCGGCCACGGCGCTGACGGCCTGGTGGGCTTCACGTCTCGATCCCGTGGAGGCGCTTCGCTATGAGTGATGTGCAAGGCGCGTCCGCAGTGTTGAGTCTGCAGGGGCTAGAGCGGCGCTACCAATCCGGCGAAAGCGAGCTCACCGTGCTAGACGGCGCGGATCTCGATATCGGGCAAGCCGAAATTGTTGGCCTTATCGGTCAGTCGGGATCGGGCAAATCATCGCTATTGCACGCGGCCGGTCTGCTTGAGCGGCCGAGCGGCGGTGAGGTGTTTATAGAGGGCGTCCCCACTTGGACATTGAGCGAAGGCGAACGCACTGATATTCGGCGCAACAAGATCGGCTTTGTGTATCAGTTTCATCACCTGCTGCCGGAGTTCGACGCAATCCATAATGTGGCGCTGCCGGCGTTGATCGCGGGCCGTCCGCGGCGCGAAGCGATGGCGGAGGCGGAGCGTCTGCTCGGCGTCATGGGGCTGTCGCATCGCTTGCATCATCAGCCGCCACAGCTCTCCGGTGGCGAACAACAGCGCGTCGCGATCGCGCGGGCGATGATCAACAAGCCGGTGCTGATCCTGGCGGATGAGCCAACTGGCAACCTTGACCCAGATACGTCGACCGTTGTGTTTGCGGCGCTGTCGGAGCTGGTGCGCAGGGAAGGTGCGGCCGCCCTGATTGCGACCCACAATCTGGAACTGGCGAAATACATGGATCGGGTCGTGTCGCTTGACCACGGCAAGCTCGTCCGCCGCGAAACGGCATGACCCGCCGCTAGAGGCTATAGTAGGGGCGAATCAAACCGGTAGCCCATGACCCAGCCCTTTATCCACTTGCGCGCGCGCTCCGCGTATTCGCTGCTGCAGAGCGCGTTGCAGGTGAAGACCCTCACTAAGCTCGCGGCAAAATTCGAGATGCCGGCGCTGGCGCTAACTGACGCCAACAACCTGTTCGGCGCGCTTGAGTTTTCGGAGTCCGCCGCGGAGGCCGGTGTTCAACCGATCGTCGGTCTGGCGCTCGATGTCCGTGACGAAAGCGGCATAGCCGGCACGATCGCGCTCTATGCGCAGAACACCCAAGGCTACGCCAACCTGATGCTGCTCTCGAGCGCGGCATTCTTGGAGACGGCTGCAACGGACGACGCGCATGTGCCGTTTGCGCGATTGCTGCAGCATTCGGCGGGTTTGATCGCGCTGACGGGCGGCGGCGACGGCGCTTTCGCAACGCTGCTGAGTGAAGGCAAGGGCGATGTCGTGGAAGCGGCGATCCGCCAGCTCTCCGCGGCATTTCCGAACAAACTCTACATCGAATTGCAGCGTCATAGGGAGCATATCGAGACCGAGACCGAAGCGGCGCTGATCGACATAGCGTACGCCGAAGGTCTCCCGCTCGTCGCGACGAATGACATCCGCTTTGAAAGCAAGTCGGATCACCGCCCCCACGACGCGCTGATGTGCATCGCCGCTTCGTCTTACCTGGGAGAGGAGGATCGGCCGCGCGTCACTGACGAGCACTATTTCAAAAGCGCCGCGGAAATGACGGCGCTCTTCTCTGATTTGCCTGAGGCGATTCAGAACACGACCGAGGTCGCGCGCCGGTGCGCCTTCCGCGTAGAGAAGCGCAAACCCATCTTGCCGCGTTTCGATACGGCCAAGGGCCGTGACGAGCCCGCGGAACTGAAAGCACAGGCCGAGGCAGGCCTGAAGGCGCGGTTGAAGGCGTTGGGCGAGCGCCTTGCTGCGCCGGAAGAAGAATACTGGAAGCGGCTTGAGTACGAACTCAATGTCATCACGCAGATGGAGTTTCCGGGCTACTTCCTCATCGTCTCGGACTTTATCAAGTGGGCGAAATCGAACGATATTCCAGTGGGTCCAGGTCGAGGCTCCGGTGCGGGGTCAGTCGTCGCCTGGGCGCTGACGATCACGGATCTTGATCCGCTACGGTTCGGCCTTCTGTTCGAGCGCTTTCTTAACCCGGAACGCGTCTCGATGCCGGACTTCGACATCGACTTTTGCCAGGAGCGACGCGGCGAGGTCATCGAATACGTCAAGAACAAGTACGGCGAAGATCGTGTCGCCCATATCATCACGTTCGGCACGCTGCAGGCGCGTGCCGTGGTGCGCGATGTTGGCCGTGTGATGCAATTGCCGTTCGGCCAGGTCGACAAGCTCGCGAAGATGATCCCGGCTAACCCGGCCAACCCGGTGACGCTTAAGGAGGCGTTGGAGCTTGAGCCGCGCCTGAAAGAAGCGCGCCGTAACGAAGCCGAAGTTCGCGATCTGATTGATACGGCGCTGCGTCTTGAAGGGCTTTATCGCAACGCCTCGACGCACGCGGCTGGTGTCGTCATCGGCGACCGGCCTTTGACCGAGCTTGTGGCGCTCTACCGCGATCCGCGGGCGCACCTGCCGGCGACACAGTTCAACATGAAATGGGTCGAGGCGGCTGGCCTCGTGAAGTTCGACTTCCTTGGTCTCAAAACCCTCACAGTGATCGATCGGACGCTGAAATTCTTGAAGAAGCGCGGTCTGGACGTCGACCTGAGTGACACTGGGTATGACGACGAAAAGACCTATGAGCTCATGCAATCGGGTCTGACGTTCGGGGTGTTTCAGCTCGAAGGTCAGGGCATGCGCGACACGCTGCGCAAGGTGAAGCCGACTTGTCTTGAAGACGTCATCGCACTGATTTCGCTCTATCGCCCGGGCCCGATGAAGAACATCGACCGCTTCGCGAATGTGAAGCACGGACGCGAGAAGGCGGACTATCTACACGATACGCTGAAGCCGATCCTTGAAGAGACCTACGGCGTCATCGTCTATCAAGAGCAGGTCATGCAAATCGCGCAGGTGCTTTCGGGCTACTCGCTGGGTGAAGCCGATTTGCTGCGCCGCGCGATGGGCAAGAAGCAACCCGCGGAGATGGAAAAGCAAAAGTCGCGGTTCATCGACGGCGCCAAGGAGCGGGGCGTCAACGAGAATTTGGCTTCCCACATTTTCGATCTGGTCGCCGAATTTGCGGGCTACGGCTTCAACAAGTCACACGCTGCAGCTTATGCTGTCGTCGCGTATCACACAGGTTTCCTAAAAGCACACTATCCGGTGGACTTCTTAGCGGCTTCAATGAGTCTCGATATTTCGAACTCAGATAAACTCGCCAGCTTTTATCAGGACTCGCGCCGCATTGGTGCGCCGCTCTTGCCGCCGGATCTCAACAAGTCGGAAGCCGATTTCAGTGTCGAGCCGCAAGAGGATGGCGGCGTCGCCATTCGGTACGCGCTCGGCGCGGTGCGCAATGTCGGCCTGACGGCAATGGAATCCGTCGTCGCTGAGCGCAAAGCTCGCGGCCCGTTCAAGGCGCTTTATGACTTCGCTGAGCGCATTGATCCAAAAGCCATCAATCGCCGGCAGCTGGAAAATCTTGCGAAGGTCGGCGCATTCGATGGAATTGAGCCTGAACGCGCGCATGCCTTCGCCGCTGCGGAGGTGATTGCGGCCTACGCGCAGCGTGTTGCGGCTGAACGCTTGAGCGCGCAGGCAAGTTTGTTCGGCGCTGATGAGCCAAGCGCGCGGCCGGTCTTCCCGAAGGCGCCCGCATGGTCGGCGCAGGATCGGCTCGACGCAGAGCGGGAAAGCGCCGGCTTCTACTTGAGCGGCCATCCGCTCTCTGATTTCTTCGCCGAGAACGATCGGTACGCGAGCTATGCAGACATCATCGAAGAAGGGGAGACTGAGCCGCGCTATTATCTGATGGCCGGCGTGGTGCGGCGCATTCAGTTCAAGCCCGGCAACAGCGGCGATATGCTCGGCTTCGTTTCAATGTCCGACCCGAGCGGTGATTTTGAGCCAATGATCTTGCCGGAGAACGTGCCAGCAGCGCGCGAGATGCTCCAGGTGGGCAAAGCTTTCGTCGTGCGTACACGGGTGCGTTGGAACGATGGTGACGTGCGTTTCTATGGGAATGCGTTCGAAGTGGTCGAAGCGGCGGAGGCGCGCACGGCGGAGGACCTTCGCATCATCCTGAAAGAGGGCGCGCCGCTTGATCTGTTGGCGCAGACTATTCAAGCGCTGCCAAAGCCCGCCCCAGGGGAGGCCCGGCCGCTGCGCCTCATCCTCAAGCTCAATGATGGGCGCGAGGTAGAATTGGTTGCAAAGCAGATGGTCTCCGCCAACCCGGCCGCTCGGGCGGCGCTCAAGGCGGCGCGCGGCGTCGAGCGCGTCATCTGATATCGCAGCTTTTCGTCGCGAGATTCTCCCGAAACGCGTGCAAGGCCTTGTCCGGCGGCGGCGAAGGCTTTCAGATGCTGCGCGCCGCAGCGGGGGAAGCTCATGCGTTCGAGATTGAAGTTTGTATTTGCGCTCTCGGTAGGGATCGCGCTGAGCGCCTGCGCGACCACGCCTGAGGCCGAGACGGAAGAGCCCGCCGGACGGGCGCCCTATGAATCGTCCTATGCGCCGCAGGCCTCGACGCCGACCTTGATCCGCGGCGCGACCGTGTTTGATGGAAATGGCGCCGAACTCACGAATGCGGACGTGCTCATGCAGGACGGCCGTATCGTGTCGATCGGCCAGAACTTAGCCGCTCCCGAAGGCGCCGCGATTGTTGATGGCGCCGGCCGGTTCGTAACCCCTGGCATTATCGACGCTCATTCTCATTTAGGCGTTTATCCCTCGCCAAGCATCCAAGCGACGTCCGACGGCAACGAAGTGACGCAGCCGAATACGGCTGAGGTCTGGGCCGAACATTCCGTATGGCCGCAGGACCCAGGCTTTCAGCGCGCTGTTGCGGGGGGCGTGACCACGCTTCACGTGCTTCCAGGCTCAGCAAACCTCTTCGGCGGCCGCGGTGTGACGCTGCGCCCCGTGCTTGGCGCCCGCACTGTACAGGAGATGAAATTCCCGGGCGCGCCGCAGTCCCTGAAGATGGCGTGCGGTGAGAATCCCGCGCGCGTGTACGGCTCGCGCAATTCGTCACCCGCCACTGGGATGGGCAACGTCGCCGGCTATCGACAAGCATTCGCCAACGCGCAGCGTTACGCCCGGCGCGTCCAAAGTGCTGAAGAGGGCAACGGCGAGCCGCCGGATCGTGACCTGGAGATGGAAACATTAGCGGGCGTGCTCAACGGCGATATCATCTTGCAGTGGCATTGCTATCGCGCCGATGAAATGGCGAACGCGATTGAGATCTCGCATGAGTTCAATTTCGAGATCGCCGCGTTCCATCACGCTGTCGAGGCTTACAAGATCACCGATCTTCTGGTGCAGGAAGATATCTGCGCCGCGATCTGGGCCGATTGGTGGGGCTTTAAGATCGAAGCGTATGATGGCATCCGCGAAAACATTCCGTTCGTTCACGCGGGCGGTGGCTGCGCCATCGTTCACTCCGATAGTGAGGTCGGCATCCAGCGGTTGAACCAGGAAGCGGCAAAAGCGCTCGCCGATGGCCGCCGCGCTGGGCTTGAGATCACTCGCGCAGAAGCGTGGACTTGGCTCTCACGCAATCCCGCGCGCGCGCTTCGCATTGACGATGAAACCGGCACGCTTGAGCCGGGTCGTCGCGCGGATGTAGTCGTGTGGTCGGCCGATCCGCTCTCTAGCTACGCGGTGGCGGAGCGGGTCTATATGGACGGCGCGTTAATTTATGAGCGCGGTCAAATCAATCAGCGACCGTCTGACTTCGAGCTTGGCCAGACCTATCGGGGAGTAGTCCAATGAGAATTCTCTCCGCACTCGTCATGGCGCTTGCGATCGCTGCGCCCGCCGCCGCTGAAACTGTCTTGGTGCGCGACGGCCGCGTAGTCACGAACGGGGCCGCCGGCACGATCGAAAATGGTGACGTACTAATTGTCGATGGGCGCATAAGCGCCGTTGGCGCCAATCTCACCGCACCGCGCGGCGCGCGGATTGTTGAAGCCCAGGGACGCTACGTGACGCCTGGCGCTTTCGCGGCGATGAGCGAAATCGGTCTCTCGGAAATTTCCGGGTCAGGCGCTCCCAACGACGCGAACATCAGTGGCGATCTGATCGCTGCGGCTGCGGACGCTGGCCGTGCATTCGATCCTGGCGTCACTGCAATCGCGGTGACCCGCATGGAAGGCGTCACCCGCGCTGCGATCGCGCCGTCATCGACGGAGACAATGTTCGTTGGCCGGGGCGCGCTGGTCTCGCTGGATGGCGGCGATGACAGCGTTTTCCGCAGCCAAGCCTTTATGGTCGTTGAACTAGGTGAAGTGGGCGCGCGCCGCACCGGTGGCTCGCGAGCAGCGGTGTGGCCGGCATTTGAGGCGGCCTTGCGCGACGCGCGAGAATATCCCGGTCGTTATCGCAGCGGCCAAGGCGGCGCCGTGCTCAACGAACTTGATGCTGCTGCGCTGCAGCCATTCGCACGCGGGCAGGGACTCTTCCTCGTTCACATCGAAAGCGCTGCCGACATCCGCCGGCTCATTCGCTTCAAACGCGTCAATCCCAGCCTGCGTTTTGCCATCCACGGCGGTGCCGAAGCTTGGCAAGTGGCTGATGAACTCGCGCGCGCAAACATTCCGGTAATCGTTGATCCTTTGTCCAACCTGCCAGATCGTTTCGAGCGTCTTTCTGCGCGGTTGGATAACGCCGCAATCCTCGATCGTGCTGGCGTTACTGTTGCAATCGCGCCGGCGCCGGGGAGCGTTGATGCGCACCAGGCGCGGCTTGTGCTGCAGCTTGCCGGTAACGCTGTCGCGAACGGCATGGAGTGGGATGCCGCCTTCGCAGCGGTGAGCCGCACGCCGGCCGAAATATTCGGTGTCGGTGCGCAGATTGGACGGTTGGAGCGTAATTATACTGGCGATCTCGTGATCTGGGACGGTGATCCGCTGCAAGTAACGTCCGCGCCGGACGTCGTCTTCATCGAAGGGGTCGAGCAGCCGATGGTGTCACGCCAAACGCTGCTGCGGGATCGCTACCATCCCTCACGGCGCAACGTTCAATAGTGGGATAGGCGGTTTTCCCGCTTTTCCTAGTTCGTTTGGCCTATTCGAACGCGGCACGCGCCAAGGCAAGATGGTGCGGTGGGAGAGCCGCTGTGCGCTACATGATCGAATATCTGGTCGAGACAACCGACGAACAATCGGTTTGTCAGTCCGGCGTCATCGAAGGTGATCTGTATCGCGCGGAGCTTCAGGCGCGCCTCAACGGTCAGCGCATGCGTGAAGCGCTGCAGGTGGGCGGCTTCCAGATCCGTGATCTGAATGATGGCGGCCGGATCGTCGCCCTCGAAACGTTCGACGATCCGCTAGCTACCTTCTGGCCGGACGCCGGCAATCATGTAATTCACTGAGATATCGTCGGTCAGTGACCAGCCTGCGCCCAGCGGTGCATACGTGATGCCTACCGGCTCTTCCCATTTTATCCCGGGCGCACCTGTGCGTATTTCTTCGGGCGTCACCAGCTTGTCGTAATCGTGCGCGCCCTCAGGCGCCCATTTCAAAATGCGCTCTGCCCCTACGATTGCGAGTGCGCGTGCCTTCGGTGTGCGGTTGATCGTCGAGAGAACCAGTGCGCCGCCGGGTTTCACCAGCGCGGCAGCAGCTTCAAGAAACGCGTTCACATCGGAAACGTGTTCAACGATCTCCAGCGCCGTCACTAGATCGAACTGCGCGCCGCGTTCAACCAACGCCTCGGCGCTGGTGTTCTCGTACGTCACGGTGACACCGGTACGCTCGGCGTAGGCGCGCGCTGCACCGACAGCCTCTGGCGCTGCGTCCACGCCGAGAACGTCAGCACCCATCCGCGCAAGCGGAATGGAAACCAGTCCGCCGCCGCACCCCACATCCAGGACGTCGAGGCCCTTCAGCGGCCGCGCGGAAGCGCTTCCGAAATAGCGCAAGGCAAAGTCGCGGACGAACTGAAGTCGGACGGGGTTCAGCCGGTGGAGCGCCCCAAACGGGCCCTTGGGATTCCACCAATCCGCCGCCAAGGCATTGAATTTGGCGATCTCGGCCGGATCAAGAGTAGTCGCAGACATCGGGCTCAGTTCGGCAGAGAAACCAATCCGGTCAAGCTGGTATCGCGTCGCGGCGGAGCATGCTAAGCCGCGCCCGAGGCGGTTTGCGGCCGCTTCGCGCTGCAGCAACAGGTCCGGCGACGCCTCTGATGTCTCGTTTGGTGATGAAGTTTGGCGGCACGTCGGTTGGCGACGTGGAGCGCATCGCCCGCGTTGCGCGTCTCGTGGCGGCTGAACGCGCGCCCGGTCGCGGCGTGGCGGTCGTGGTCTCGGCCATGGCTGGGGAGACCGACCGGCTGGTTCAGCTGGCGCGCGCCGCTGGCGGTGAAGGTGGTAACGGCGTGGCCTTGAGCGGCGCCGCATTCGACGATGAATATGATGTCGTGGTCTCCACCGGCGAGCAGGTCACTACTGGCTTGTTGGCGCTGGCGCTGCGCAGATTAGGCGTGCCGGCGCGGTCTTGGCAGAACTGGCAAATTCCATTTCGCACGGACGCGGCGCACGCCAAGGCGCGAATTGGCGAAATCATAGATGCAGCTATCGGGCCCTCTATTGATGAAGGCGTTGTGGCGGTCGTTCCCGGATTTCAGGGTGTCACAGACGATAATCGCATCACGACATTGGGACGCGGCGGTTCCGACACCTCCGCCGTCGCACTGGCGGCCGCGCTGAACGCGGAGCGGTGCGATATCTACACCGATGTGGATGGCGTCTACACGACGGACCCGCGCATCGTCGCAAAGGCGCGGCGGCTTGAGAAAATTTCGTACGAAGAAATGCTCGAGATGGCGTCGCTCGGCGCCAAAGTCCTGCAGACGCGTTCAGTCGAACTAGCGTTCGCCAAGCGTGTGCCAGTCAGGGTGCTGTCGAGTTTTGTTGAGCCGGGTGCGCCCAATCCCGGCACGTTGGTTTGTCCTGAGGATGAGATCGTGGAAAAGCAGGTCGTTTCCGGCGTCGCCTATTCGCGCGATGAAGCGAAAATCACGCTGCTCGGGGTAGAAGATCATCCCGGTGTGGCGGCCGATATTTTCGGTCGCCTAGCTGAGGCGCACGTCAACGTCGACATGATCGTCCAGAGCGAAGCGCGCCAGCCGGAACGCCAGAACATTGTCTTCACCTGCCCGGAACGGGACGCGGCGCGCGCAGCGGAAACGATCGAAGCGGCGCGCGAGAAGATTGGCGTGGAGGAAATCCACATTCGCCGCGATGTGGCCAAAGTCTCCGTCATAGGCATCGGTATGAAAAGCCAAGTAGGCGTGGCCCGGACAATGTTCGCGGCGCTTGCGCAAAAAGGCATCAACATCGAAGCGATCGCCACGTCGGAAATCAAAATCTCAGTGTTGATCGACGCCGCCTACACCGAACTTGCGGTGCGGGCGTTGCACACGGCTTATGAATTAGACGCCGCCTGATCGGGGGCGCCCGAAAGGAGACGATAGCAGAGGCGATGGCAGGGCCAGCCAATATCGGCGGATCCCGGATTCTCCTGCGCAAATTGCGGGAAATCATGGAGACGGGCGGCGAGGCGCAACAGCGCCTCGATCGGCTTGTGGCCATGATTGCCTCGACCATGGTCGCCGATGTCTGCTCGATCTATCTGACGCGCGGCACAGTGCACGAACTCTTCGCGACCCAGGGGCTTGATCCGGCCGCCGTGCACCGGACCAGACTGAAGCAGGGGGAGGGCCTCGTCGGCCTCGTGGCGGAGAGCGCTCAACCTCTCAATATCGCAGACGCCCCGCACCATGAGCGGTTTGCTTACCGCCCTGAGACAGGCGAGGACCCTTACAGCTCGTTTCTCGGTGTTCCGATCGTCCGCTCTGAACGAACCTTCGGTGTTCTGGTCGTACAGAACCGCGTCTCGCGCATTTATGGCGAAGACGAAGTCGAGGCGCTGCAAACCATCGCCATGGTGCTGGCCGAGATGGTGGCCTCGCGCGCGTTCGGCGACCTCTCTGGACTTTCTGAAGTCGAAGCGCGCGCCAGTCGCCCGGAGCTCCTGCTGGGTAGGGCGTTTTCGGACGGGCTCGCGATTGGCACCGCTGTCCTGCACGAGCCGCACGCGCCTCTCGGACGCGTGATCGCGGATGATCCGGTGGAGGAAGAGCGCCGGCTTGAAGCGGCGTTAGCGCAGGTCCGCAATTCGCTGTCCCACATGATCGACGGTGACCCGGGGCGGATATCGGGTGTGTCGCGCGAAGTGCTGGAAACTTTCCTCATGCTTGCGAACGATCCGGGTTGGGAGGTCAAGCTCAAGCATGGCGTTCGGGCTGGCCTCTCGGCCGACGCTGCCGTGGAGCGGGTGCGCGGCGAACACCGGGCGAAATTCAACGCGACGCGCGATCCGTATCTGCGCGAACGCATGCACGACCTGGAGGACCTCGACAATCGGCTGCTGCGCGCGCTCGCTGGTGTGGACGGCGCGACCTCGCAAGCCATGCCGGACGATGCAATCCTGATCGCGCGCGAACTCGGCCCGGCCGAGCTTTTGGATTATGGCGCCGAGCGCTTGAAGGGCGTTGCGCTGGAGGACGGCTCGAACACTGGCCACGCGGCCATTGTGGCGCGGGCGTTAGGTATTCCGATGGTCGGTATGCTGCCGGGCTTGCTGTCGCGCGTTGAGGCTGGCGATGCGGTGGTGCTGGACGGTGAGCGCGGCGAGTTGCGGTTGCGCGCCGAAGGCCAGGTCATATCGGCGTACAGCCAGCGGCTGAGCTTACGGTCGGCGCGCGCCGCGGAGTTCGCCCGGCTAAAGGATATTCCGCCGATCACCACGGACGGGCAGCGCATGACGCTGCTGCTCAATGCCGGCTTGGCGCTCGACGTCCACCATCTGGACGAGGCCGGCGCGGAGGGCATTGGTCTCTTCCGCACCGAGTTCCAGTTCATGGTCTCGGAGACGCTGCCGCGGCTTGAGAGCCAGACTTTGCTCTATCGTGACGTGCTGGAGGCTGCGGGCGATCGTCCAGTGACCTTCCGGACTCTCGATCTTGGCGGCGACAAGGTGCTCCCGTACGTGGCGGCCGAGCGCGAGGAGAATCCCGCTTTGGGATGGCGCGCCGTGCGCATCGGGCTCGATCGTCCCGCTTTGCTGCGCTACCAGCTCCGCGCCCTGATCAGCGCTGCGGCCGGGCGGACGCTCCGGGTCATGTTCCCGCTCGTCACCACGGTACAAGAATTCGACGCAGCGCGTGAACTGGTCGATCGCGAGCTTGAGTGGGGTCACCGTCATGGTCGTAGCGCACCATTGAAGGTGGAGGTCGGCGTGATGGTTGAGGCGCCGGCGCTGGCGTGGGCCGTGCCGGACCTTAAGGGCCGCGCCGACTTCCTATCGATCGGCACCAACGATTTGATGCAGTATTTCTTCGCTGCTGACCGCGGCAACCAGCGCGTCTCTGAACGCTACGACATCCTCAGCCCCCCAGCTTTGCGCTTTCTAAAGCGCATTCGCGAGGACGCGGAGAATGCAGGGCTTCAGATTTCGATTTGTGGCGAAGCGGCAGGCCGACCGCTTGAGGCTTTGGCGTTTACCGCACTCGGCTTTCGCCGCTTGTCGATGCCGGCATCCGGTATCGGCCCTGTGAAGCGCCTTATCCTCTCAATCAGTGCCGGCGACGCGGTCTCGGCGGTGGAGGATATGCTGAACGAAAGCCCCGCTTCGATCCGCTCAGAACTCACAGCTTTTGCCGTGGGGCGTGGATACGCGCTGTAGTGCGCCATAGCGGATCATTGAGACGCGCGCGATTCGCGATTACTCTCCCGAGGTGGCGCAAAATTTGCCTCTCTTAACGTGTGGTCTCTAGGAGGGACCAGCCGCTCCATGTTGCAGCCCGTGCCTACCGATCCGACCAGCGATGCCGAGACGCTCAATACGCGTTCGCAACGGTCGCCAACGCCGGCTTCCCCGCCTGTGCTGGACGCTGCGTGGCGAGCAGGCCGCAAGCTCTCGGAAGCACGCCGCCAACGCGGGCTCAGCCTGGACGAAGTCGCGGACCGGATCCGGGTTCGCCGGGAGTTCCTCGAAGCGCTCGAGGAGATGAACGTCAAGCTGTTGCCGGGCAAAGCTTATGCACTGGCGTTCTTGCGTTCATACGCGCGTGAGTTGGGCATCGATGAGAAAGCCATCGTCGACCAGTTTCAGCGGGAATCCGCGCTGACCCGCGAAGACGTTCAAAAGCAGATCCGTACACCCACGTCGAAGCCACACCGGGAGCGCCCTTGGTTGGCGGCGGCGGCCCTGGTGGTTCTGGCGGTCGGATTCGTCGGCTGGCGCGCCGTCAGCCAGGACGGCTCGGAACAGGTGGCGGAAGCACCGACCTCGTCCGCCCCAGGCCGATCCACCCCGGTTGGTGCCACCGCGGAGGAAACCCGCGTGGTCGAAATACGGGCGGTCGCAGACGCCTGGCTTGAGGCGCGTGGGCCTGATGGCACGGTCTTCTTGTCGCGGGAACTGCGGGCGGGGGATGTATACCGACCAGACCCGAGCCCGGGCTGGACCCTTCATGCACGTGATGGCGGGGCCTTCGAGCTTTATGTGAACGGGGTCTCTGCTGGGCCGCTGGGGACCGTCGGCATGCCTGTTCTCGGCCGCGCTATTGATGACGTGCGCCCGCTTACCCAGGCGGAAATCGACCGTCCGCGCACCTAAGACACCGCTGCTGGCCCTGTTACGGGCTGCGCTAAAGCGCTATCTCGGAAGCTCGAAAGGACGACGCTTCGATGGATGGCGGCGCAAGCGATCTTCACCATATCCGCCCATGGCGGCGGATTGAGCGGCGAAAGTCGCGCAAGATTCGCGTCGGTACGGTTGAGGTGGGCGGCGATGCACCGATAGCGGTGCAGTCGATGACGAACACCGTGACCGCTGACGCTGCGGCTACGATTGCGCAAATCCGTCAGTTGGAGGAGGCGGGCGCCGATATCGTGCGCGTCTCTTGTCCGGATGAAGATTCCACTGCGGCGTTCGCCACGATCGCGCGCGAAGCGAAGGTGCCGCTCGTTGCGGACATCCACTTCCATTATCGCCGCGCTATTGAGGCGGCTGCAGCGGGCGCCGCGTGCCTGCGGATCAATCCGGGCAACATCGGCAAGGCTGATCGCGTGCGAGACGTCATTCAGGCCGCGAAGGATCATGGGTGTTCGATCCGGATCGGCGTGAACGCTGGATCGTTGGAAAGCCATCTGCTCGAAAAGTATGGTGAGCCGTGCCCCGAAGCGATGGTCGAGAGCGCTCTCTATCACGCGGCTCTGCTCGAGGAGCATGACTTTCGCGAGTACAAAATCAGCGTCAAAGCGTCTGACGTGTTTCTCACCGCAGCCGCGTATCACGCACTGGCTGAAGCCACCGACGCGCCGCTGCATCTCGGCGTCACTGAAGCCGGTGCGCTGCGCGCGGGCACAGTGAAGTCATCGATTGCGATGGGCTCTCTGCTGTGGGCCGGCATTGGCGACACGATCCGTGTTTCTCTTGCTGCCGATCCCGTTGAAGAGATCAAGGTTGGAAACGACCTGCTCAAGTCTTTGGGCTTACGCCAACGCGGCGTGACTATCATCGCTTGCCCGTCTTGCGCGCGTCAGGGCTTCAATGTGATCGCGACGGTTGATGAAATCGAAAAGCGCATTGCACACATTGCTGAGCCAATCACGCTTTCCATTATCGGCTGCGTCGTGAATGGGCCGGGCGAGGCGTTGATGACCGATCTGGGCTTCACCGGCGGCGGCAAAGGCGCAGGCATGGTCTATGTGGCGGGTAAGCAGGACCATAAGGTCGACAACGAGGCCATGATCGACCATATCGTTGATCTGGTTGAAGATCGGGCGCGGACATTGCGTGAAGCCCGCGAAACGGCGAAGGGCTGATCATGCTGCAGCGACATCTGCAGGACACCTACCAATACTTGTTCGACACCGCCCACCGTGCGCTGCTGGACGGTGGTTCCTTCGCGCCGTTCGGCGCCGGCATCCGCAAGACCGGCGAGCAGATTCACACCAATGTCGATCTGCCGATCGAGCAATCGGCGCCTACGGATCACATCTCCGGCCTGATCGCCGGGTTCCGTGCTGACGAAGCCGAGAACGGCTTGATCGCTGCTGGCCTCGTTTTTGACGGCCGTGCGCGCGGCGACGATGCGGCTGCGCTCTGTTTTCACATTGAAGCAGCCAATGGCAGCGCCGTTGAGGTGATCGTGCCTTATGTGCGCCAACCGGACCTGCTGATTGCGTTCGCCGAACCGCAGATCGCGGCGGTGGAGTCCGAGATCTTCACCGAACTGCAGTGAACTAGGTCATGTCCGATCTCACTCGTTTGGAACGCCGCCTGGGGCAGGCGCTCGAACGCTATGAGCGTATCGAGGCGCGTCTTGGCGCAGCAACTGATGGGGCCGAGATTGTAAAGCTCGGGCAAGAGCACGCTGAGCTAAAGCCACTCATCGATGCGGTCGCCGCGCTGAATGCCAAGAAGGTCGAGGTCGCCAGCCTCGAAGCCATGCTCCGCGATAGCGCCGGCGACAAGGAGATGGCGACGCTCGCGGAAGAAGAACTCAACGCCGCGAAGGAGGCATTGCCTGCGCTGGAAAAGACAGCGCTGCTGCTATTGGCGCCGAAAGACAAAGACGAGAACGCGTCCGCTATTCTGGAAATCCGCGCCGGCACGGGCGGGGAAGAGGCGGCTTTGTTCGCTGGCGATCTGCTGCGGATGTATCAGCGTTATGCGTCCATTCGGCGTTGGAAGTTCGAGTTGGAGTCGCTTTCGGACACTGGCATTGGCGGCGTCAAAGAAGCCATCGCCACAGTCACCGGAACTGGCGTGTTCGGGCGGCTCAAGTTCGAGAGCGGTGTGCACCGCGTTCAGCGCGTACCGGAGACCGAAGCGGGCGGCCGGATTCACACCTCCGCCGCGACGGTGGCGGTTTTGCCGCAGCCGGAAGGAGACGTCGATATTGTCGTCCAAGACAAAGACATTCGCATCGACACGATGCGGGCCTCCGGCGCTGGCGGACAGCACGTCAACAAGACCGACAGTGCGGTGCGCATCCTGCACATACCAACGGGCATCATCGTGGTGAGCCAGATGAAGTCGCAGCACCAGAACCGGGTGCAGGCTATGACGGTTTTGAAGGCAAAGCTCTACGAATTAGAGCGTGACAAACGCGATGCCGCGCGGGCGGCAGAGCGCAAAGGGCAAATCGGCTCGGGTGATCGCAGTGAGCGCATCCGCACCTACAATTTCCCGCAAGGTCGCGTCACCGACCACCGCATCAATCTGACCGTCTATAATTTGCCCGAAGTCCTCGAAGGCTCAGCGCTCGACCCGCTGTTGGACGCGTTAGCCGCTGAGGATCAGGCGCAGAAGCTGGCGGCGTTGGAGGACGACGCGTGACCACTTTGGTTTCGCTTTGGACTGAGCTGCGGCGGCGTTTGGAAGCGGCCGGCATCGACACGCCGGTGATTGATGCGCGCTTGCTGCTCGAAGCAGGCGCGGGTGTTAGCCGGCTCGACATAATTACCGATCCACGGCGCGTTCTAACCGACGAGCAGGTCGCAGGCGTCGAAGCGCTTACCCTGCGGCGCGAAGCGCGCGAGCCGATCGGACACATCCTGGGGCGCAAATCATTCTGGACGCTTGATTTGGACGTCAGTGCGGACGTGCTTTCGCCGCGCCCGGAAACCGAGTTGTTGGTCGAGACGGCGCTGGAAATTTTGCCGAAGGGCTCAGCCGAACGCGTGCTCGATCTTGGTGTCGGGAGCGGCGCGATCATTCTGGCTATTCTGGCCGAGCGGCCGGACACGACCGGTGTCGGTGTGGACGTGAGCGAGTCAGCGCTGGCGATCGCGCGTCGCAATGCCGAAAAGCTTGGGCTCGCGGATCGGCTTGATCTTCGGGGAGGCGATTGGAGCGCCGGCTTAGAGGAGGCGTTCGATCTAGTCGTCTCCAACCCGCCCTATATCCCATCGGCTGACATCGATGGTCTGGAGCCGGAGGTGGCCCGTTACGAACCTCGCTTGGCTTTAGACGGCGGCGCAGATGGATTGAGCGCCTATAGGGCCATTCTCGCGGCCTTGCCCCGGCTGCTGCGGCCTGGCGGCGCTTATGCCCTGGAGGTCGGCATCGGGCAGGCTGAGGCGGTTCGGGGTTTGGCCGTTAAACAGGGGCTTACCGCAGAAACGCCGCGCCTGGACCTAAACGGGATCGCCCGGGTTGTAGCAGGACGTCGTGCGGCATGAGAGCAGACCCTGAAAAAACCCTTGGAACGGAAGGCCCGGCAGATTACCTTCGATCTTGGAATCGATGGCCAGACGAGTTCAGGGGCTGGACCGGCGGCGGTTTCATTGGCAGGCGAGCTCCAAACGCCGCCTCGGCTTCCTCAGCAAGAGGTCAGGATAACAAGCGGCGATTTCCGGCCGCACCGCCCACGGGCGAAATAGCAAAGCAACAGGCTCACAGAGAAGCGTGAAGACTTGGGATCGGCAGATCCCGCGTCGCGTACGGGCCCCGACAGGACTAAACATGCACAGCGGACATTCCATGAAGCGTCAGCGCGGCCGTGGTCGCAAGCCCGGCGGCGGCGGTCACCATAATCATGGTGGCGGCGGCGGTGGTGGAGGTGGCGGGGGCGGCCATCACAATTCGCCCAACCGATCGCTTGAGACGAACGGGCCGGATGTAAAATTCCGCGGTACCGCGGCTCACATCTATGAGCGGTACCTGCAGCTTGCGCGCGATGCGCAGTCCTCGGGTGATCGGGTGCTCAGCGAAAATTATATGCAGCACGCGGATCACTATTTCCGCCTGGTGCGCTCAATGCAGCCGGCGACGCCGCCACAGCAGCAGCACCAACAACAGCAGCACGATCGCTACGGTAACGACTCTGAATTTGAAGGTGACGACGAGGGCGGCGGGGCCGATGGCGAAGGCTCTGGCAACGTTGCCGAGAATGCGTCGGAAGGTGATGAGCAGCCAGACGCAGAATTTCCGCAAGGTCAGCAACAACAGCCTGGCGCTGACGGCGAAGGCCGCCGCCGTCGTGGCCGGCGCAATCGCTTCCGCCCCGATGGTGAGGGCCCAGAAGCAAATGCGGGCGCAGGTGGCGATGAGCCGCGTGCCGAACGCCCTGAGCGTTCAGAGGAGCCGCGTCGTGAGCGTCAGCCGCGTGAGCCACGCCCACAGGCCGAGCCGAGCGGGCCGGAGGGGTTTTCGAACGGCCCCCGACCCGCGTTCTTGCGTACGACTGAGTAATTAGCGCTTCGACGTTGGCGGACGCGGCGGCCCGGCAAGCCGGCGCTCCAGATACGTACGCGCGTGAACTTCGACCTCGGCGAGGTGATCTTCGCCGGGATCGCGACCACGGAAGAAGTGGTCGGCGCCCTCAACCGGCGCGGCATCGACCTTTATATTCTTCTGTGTGCGGATACGGCTGATCACACGCTCCATGTCTGGCGCGGTGGTGACGCTGTCGCGCGTCCCGTAGATGATGACGCCCGACGCAGGGCATGGCGCCAAGAACGAGAGATCGTAGTGATTGGCAGGCGGCGCCACGGCGATGAAGCCATCGATCTCCGGGCGGCGCATCAGGAGCTGTAGCCCGATCCAAGCGCCAAACGAGTAGCCGCCGACCCAGCATTGTTCAGCATTCGGGTTCATGCTCTGCAGATGGTCGAGTGCGGAGGCGGCGTCGGAAAGCTCGCCCATGCCGTTGTCGAATACACCCTGCGAGCGGCCGATGCCGCGGAAGTTGAAGCGCAGAACGCCAAAGCCTTTGTCCGCGAACAGCTTGTAGAGCTGTACCGTGACGCGGTCCTGCATGGAGCCGCCGGCGCGCGGGTGCCCGTGGAGGATGAGCGCAATCGGGGCGCCCTCCTTGGGCGGCTCCTGGTAGCGGCCCTCAACGCGGCCTGCTGCGCCCGGAAAAATCACTTCTGCCATTCGTGCGACCCCAGCCTGGCGGGGAACAATCCGCCGGCTAATTCTTGACCAAAACACTCGGGTATCTTAGCTGATTACTAAGTTTGCCCGGCCCCAGAGGGGGCGGCTTCTAGCACAGGAAATTAGGCACGTGCGAGGGCGCGGGGAAGGAACGTCATGCGATTAACGTCGAAGGGCCGCTATGCGGTTATGGCCATGGCTGATTTGGCGCTCCATGGCGGCGACGAGCGGGCCGTGCCTCTGCAGGAAGTGGCGCGTCGGCAGGAGATTTCGCTCTCCTATCTCGAACAGCTCTTCGCCCGCATGCGCCGCGCCGGCTTGGTCGCGGGCGTGCGGGGGCCCGGCGGCGGCTACAGACTGGCTCGGGGCTCGAGCGCCATCACGGTGGCGGAGATCATCGCCTCTGTGAACGAGCCGATCAAAGCTACGCGCTGCGATGAAGAGTCGAAGAAGAGCTGTATCGGGCGCAGTGGGCGCTGCATTGCTCATGGGCTGTGGCAGGAGATGGGCGATCGGATTCAAATGTTTCTGGGATCCGTCTCGCTCGCGGATGTGCTTGAGCAGCGATTTGACGGCCAAGCGCGCGTGGCGGCGGAATAGGATTGATGAGCAAGACGCCGATCTATTGCGATTACAACGCGGGCGCGCCGATCCGCGCCGAAGCGGCTGTCGCAATGTCGCGCGCGCTAGCGCTCGGCGGCAATCCGTCTTCTGTGCACAGCTATGGCCGGCGCATGCGTGCGGCGATTGAAGAAGCGCGCGAGCGTATCGCTGCTGGGCTCGATGCGAGCGCTGAGAATGTCGTGTTCACCTCTGGCGCCACCGAGGCGATCCATTTGGCTTTGAGCTGTGCAGGCGCGGCCTCTCTCATCGCGTCTGCGGTCGAGCACGATGCTGTGTTTGAGCAGGCGTCACGGGCGTTAAAGGCGGAACGTATTGCGCCGGTGGATGCCGAAGGCTCGCTAGACCTCGTTGCACTCGCTTCACTGCTTTCCGAGGCCCCGAAGCCTGCTCTGGTCGCTGTTCAACTCGCGAATAACGAAACTGGAATCGTCCAGCCAATAGCGAAGATTGCTGCGCTCTGCCGCGAGCATGGCGCCATGTTGCTCGTCGACGCGGCGCAAGCCTTCGGCCGCATCCCAGTTAGCGTCAGCGATCTAGATGCAACCTATGTTGTCGTATCCAGCCATAAGCTTGGCGGACCGTCTGGCGCAGGCGCTCTCGTGCTCGCGGCGGGCGCGCCGTTCGTAACGACGCGCTTTGGAGGCGGCCAGGAACGCGGCCGCCGGCCCGGCACAGAGAACGGCGCGGCGCTTGTCGGCTTCGGCGTTGCCGTGGATTGGGCGTTGCGCGATCTTCTTGATGAGGGTGTGCGCGTTGCTGACTTGCGTGATCGCTTTGAAGCCGGCTTGCCGCGTGACGCGGTGATCTTTGGCGCGGACGCGAAGCGCCTGCCGAATACCTCTAATTTCGCATTGCCGGGTCTCTCAGCAGAAACTGCGGTGATTGCACTTGATCTCGAGGGCGTCGCGCTGAGTTCGGGAGCAGCATGTTCCTCCGGTAAGGTCCGCTCTAGTCGTGTGCTTGCAGCGATGGGTGTCGCCCCCGATTTGGCGAAAGCGGCGCTACGCGTGAGTTTTGGTCACGAGTCGAAAGAGAGCGATGTCGAAGAGGTCCTTCGCGCGCTGAACGCAATTGCGGCGCGCCGCGCGCAGGGAGCGGCGGCATGAGCGCGGTGAAAGACACGATCGATAAGGAAACCGTCGCGGCGACGCGGGCGCTTGAGTCTGAGAAGTACAAGCACGGCTTTGTCACCGAGCTAGAGCAGGTGCTCGCGCCGGCTGGCCTGAACACCGACATAGTTCGTTACATCTCTGCCAAAAAGGGCGAGCCGGAATGGATGCTGGCGTGGCGGCTGGAAGCATTTGAGCGCTGGCTGACGCTTGAAGAGCCGACTTGGGCGCTCGTCCAATATCCGCCGATCGATTATCAGGCGGCGCGTTATTACGCGGAACCGAAAGCTGGCTCAAAGTACAAGTCGCTCGACGATGTCGATCCCGAAATTCTTGAAACATACAAAAAGCTCGGCATCCCGTTGCGGGAAGCTGAGGTGTTGCTCGGCGTCGAAGGTGCGCCGCGCGTTGCGGTTGATGCTGTCTTCGACAGCGTCTCGGTGATCACGACCTTCAAGGACGAGTTGGCCAAGGCTGGTGTCATTTTCTGCTCCATGAGCGAAGCCGTTCGCGAGCATCCGGAGTTAGTGCGGAAGTATCTCGGTTCAGTGGTGCCGAGTTCCGACAATTTCTTCGCCACGCTGAACACCGCCGTATTCTCTGACGGCTCGTTCGTTTACGTGCCGCCAGGCGTGCGCTGCCCGATGGAGCTGTCGACGTACTTTCGTATGAACGCGGAGGGAACGGGTCAGTTCGAGCGGACCCTGATCATTGCCGATAAGGGCGCGTATGTTTCCTATCTTGAAGGCTGCACCGCGCCGATGCGCGATGAAAACCAGCTGCATGCGGCGGTGGTAGAGCTCGTCGCCCTGGACGATGCAGAGATCAAATATTCCACCGTGCAGAACTGGTGGCCGGGTGATGCGGACGGGAAAGGCGGGATCTATAATTTCGTGACAAAGCGCGGAGATTGTCGCGGAAAGCGATCGAAGATTTCCTGGACACAGGTCGAGACCGGCTCGGCGATAACGTGGAAATACCCAAGCTGTGTGTTGCGCGGAGATGACAGCGTCGGTGAGTTCTATTCTATCGCCGTCACCAATGGCCGCCAACAAGCGGACACCGGCACGAAGATGATTCACCTGGGCAAGAACACGCGCTCGCGCGTCATCTCCAAAGGGATCTCGGCCGGCCGATCCTCCAATGCGTATCGCGGGCTTGTGTCAGCGCATGCGAAGGCTGCCGGCGCACGCAATTTCACGCAGTGCGATTCTTTGCTGATCGGCGATCAGTGTGCGGCGCACACGGTGCCGTACGTCGAGACGCGCACGCCCGATGCGCAATTCGAACACGAAGCGACGACCACCAAGCTCTCAGACGATCAGCTCTTCTATTTGCGCTCGCGCGGCATACCCGAGGAAGAGGCTGTCGCTCTGTTGGTGAACGGGTTCGTGCGTGAAGTGCTGCAGAAGCTGCCGATGGAGTTCGCGGTGGAAGCGCAAAAGCTGCTGGAAGTGAGCCTCGAGGGGAGCGTGGGATGAGGGTGGTGCAAAAAGGGATTGCGGCGTTCGTGCTCGCCATGGCGCTTGCGGCATGCGGGCAAAATCAGCCGACCGGTCTGGACGAGGGCGGCGCATCGAACGCACCCTACGAAGAGATCGAAGGCGAAGATGCCGAGCGCGAGGCGCTGCCGCCGGTGGATGCCGCGTTGCTTGGGGCGCCAAATGATCTGTTCACCGCGATCGAGCCCAGCGAAGTTGGGGTGTTTGGAGCACCTAGTGTGTTGGAAGCGCTTGATCCGCTGCTTGGGCCAGAGGTCACGGAAGGATCAAACGTCCATCTGTCGCTGCGCGAAGAGGGCACAAACACGATTGCTGATATAGTGCGCACCGGCCTTGCCGATGACTCTGTTGCCGCAGGCCACGTCCGCATCGAGTTTCGTCAAGAGCCTGACGGCTGGTACCCGACCAATGCATACCGCCGGATGCAGTGCGCGCGCGGCTCGACGCCGGGCGAGTGGACGACGGGGCTTTGCCCATGAGTAAGGAATATTGGTTCGCCCGCCGCTTTCCTGTCGGTGACCCGCGCAATGCGTATGCGGCCGTGCATTGGAAGGGCTTTGCCGTTGCAGGCATATTTGTGGCCGCGCTCGTCATTGGCGCCATTGCCTTCGCGTGGATGGCTGCGAGCGGTTATTTCATGCAGGGGGTGGTCGTTTTCAGTGTAGCCGCAGCCGTTGGCGGCGGTTGGTTCATCACCGTGGCTGCCGCCAAAGGCGACAAGACACGCACAGTTGCGGATTATCAGAAGGCGGCGCCGCGTGTTTGAAGTCAGCGATCTGCACGTAAAGGTGGGCGCCACCGAGATCATCAACGGGCTGACGCTGCGCGTGCCTGCGGGTGAGACCCACGCAATCATGGGGCCGAACGGCGCCGGAAAATCTACGTTGGCGTATGCGCTGAGTGGACGCGATGGCTATGAAGTCACCGGCGGCGCTGCGACGTTGAACGGCGCGGATTTGCTGGCGCTCAGCCCCGAGGAGCGCGCGTCGGCTGGCCTATTCTTGTCGTTCCAGTATCCGGTTGAGATACCGGGGCTCTCTGCGATTGCGTTTTTGAAAGCTGCGCTCAACGCGCAACGTAAAGCGCATAGTCTGGAGCCGATGCCGGCGCCTGAATTGCTGAAGCTGCTGCGCGAGAAAGCGGCGGCGTTGAAGATCGACATGGACATGCTGAAGCGCCCGCTGAACGTCGGCTTCTCCGGCGGGGAGAAGAAGCGTTTCGAGGCGCTGCAGATGGCGGTGCTACAACCGCGCTTCGCCATTCTGGATGAAACTGATTCTGGTCTGGACATCGATGCGTTGCGGATCGTGGCGGACAACGTGAACGCCTTGCGCGCGCCGGATCGTGGCCTGCTGGTGATCACGCACTATCAGCGGTTGCTCGACTACATCAAACCTGACCGTGTTCATATTCTCGCTAAGGGTCGCATTATCGCGAGCGGCGGGCCGGAGCTTGCGCTCGAGCTCGAACGCGATGGCTACGACAAGTATTTGAGGGCCGCGTGAGCATAGCAGCTGAGCTCCCGACGCGCCGGATCGAGGCTTGGAAGTATTCCGATCTGCGCCAGGCAGTCGGCCTGGACACGCATGTGCTGCGAGATGGACGCGATATCATTGAGCGTCTCGCGCCAGGAACGCAGCGATCGACTGTGCCTGCCGGTGAGAACCGTCTCATTGTCGAGCGTATCGGCGACGATCAGCACATGGATGCGCGATCTTATGAGTACGCGCTGGAGGTTGGCGCCTCGCTCGTGCGTGTTGTGATCCAGTCGGGCAGCAATCTTCCGCTTTCGATGATGCGGGTGCGTCTGGCGGCGGGCGCGAAGTTCACACAATTCGTTCTGGCGTTCGGCGCCAAGCTAGCGCGCATAGAGACTCATGTGAGCGTTGAAGGCGAAGGCGCTGAAGTTACTCTGAATGGGGCCTATCTCGCCGGCCCGGGCCGGCACGCTGATCTGACGTCGGTGATAGAGCACAAAGCTCCAGGCGGTGTAACGCGCCAACTGATCAAAGGCGTTGCGCGCAAAGGCGGCCGCGGCGTGTTTCAGGGCAAGATCGTCGTCGAACGGGGCGCCCAGAAAACGGACGCGCGGCAGTATCATCGCGGGCTGTTGCTGGAAGCGGGCGCCGAGATATTCGCAAAACCCGAACTGATGATCCACGCCGATGACGTGCAGTGCGCGCACGGCAACACGGCGGGTGGGTTGGATGAAAGCGCGCTCTTCTACATGCGCTCACGCGGCGTTCCGGAGGCGGAAGCGCGCGCGATGTTGATCGAAGCGTTTTTGGTGGAGGCGATTCCAGAGGGATTGCCGGTTGAGTTGCATGCCGAACTTGTCGGCGCGGTGCAGGCCTGGTTGCTGACGGGCGAGCCGCCGGCTGCGGCCTCCCTGGAGGGCACGATATGAATGCGCCCTTGATCCGCCGTCCGTTCGATGTGGAAGCGTTGCGCGCTGAGTTTTCGATTCTTCGCCGTGACGTGAATGGCAAGCCACTCGTCTATTTCGACAACGCCGCCAGCGCGCAAAAGCCTGAGGCCGTGATCGAGGCAATGGCGAACGCCATGCGCGGTAGCTATGCCAATGTACACCGCGGCCTGCACACGCTTGCGAACGAGACGACCGAAGCTTTCGAGGCAGCGCGGACGACAGTCGCGCGCTTCATCAATGCGCCGACGACGGACAGCATCGTCTTCACCAAGGGCGGCACGCATGCGATCAATATCGTGGCAGCTGGGCTCGATGTTCAGCCGGGCGACGAAATCGTGCTTTCGGTTATGGAGCACCATTCGAATATCGTGCCGTGGCATATGCTGCGCGAGCGCAAAGGCGCGGTGTTGAAGTGGCTCGATATTGACGATGATGGCGGCATTGATCTGGAAGCCCTTGATGCGCTGATTACGTCGCGCACCAAGATTGTCGCGATTACTCATATGTCTAACGTGCTCGGTGCGAAGACACCTGCGGCGGAGATCGTGCGCATTGCGCATGCCAAGGGCGTGCCGGTTTTGCTGGATGGCTGCCAAGCGACCGTGCACAGCCATGTCGACGTGACGGCGCTTGATGTCGATTTTTATGCTTTAACTGGCCACAAGCTCTATGGACCGACCGGCATCGGCGTTCTCTACGGTAAGCGCGATCTGCTCGCGGCGATGCCGTCGTTTGAAGGCGGCGGTGAGATGATTGACGTCGTTGAACGCGAGCGGGTGACGTATAACGAGCCGCCGCATCGCTTTGAGGCAGGCACACCACCAATCTTGGAAGCGATCGGGCTTGGCGCGGCGATTAGCTGGTTCCAGTCACAAGACCGCATCGCGATCGAACAGCACGAGGCGGCGCTGCGTGACCGCGCCATGGCGGCGCTGCGGGAACTCAATTGGGTGAAGCTGCACGGCCAAGCGCCGGACCAGGGCGCGATAGTCGCATTCTCAGTCGAGGGCGCGCATCCGCACGATCTTGCACAAATTCTGGATCGCCAAGGCGTTGCGATCCGCGCTGGCCATCATTGTGCGCAGCCTTTGATGCAGCGGCTTGGCGTCAGCGCCACGGCGCGCGCGAGTTTCGCCTGCTATAATCGACTGGAAGAGATCGATGTGTTTATCGAGGCCTTGCACAAGGCCCGTAGGTTGCTGAGTTAATGGCTATGGACGGCGCTGTCTCACCCCCGCAATCAGCTCTGCCGCAGGCTGAGTTGGACCGCATCACTGATGATCTGGTGATGCAGTTCAAAACTGTGTTCGACCCGGAGATCCCGGTTGATGTCTATGAATTGGGCCTCATCTATAAGGTCGATATCAACGACGAAGGCTTCGTCGATATTGAGATGACGTTGACTGCGCCGGGTTGCCCCGTGGCTGGCGAGATGCCGGGTTGGGTTGAAACTGCGGCGCGGAAAGTGTCGGGCGTGACCGGTGCGAAAGTGAATCTGGTGTTCGAACCGCCGTGGACGCCAGCGCGCATGAGCGACGAGGCGAAACTCGAATTGAATATGTTGTGAAGCAATGAGTCGTAGACCCCGCCCGAAGATCGTCACGTTGAGCGACGCCGCTGCGGCACGCGTGAACGAGATCATGGCCAAGGGCGATAAGCCCTATCTGCGCGTCGGCGTCGTCAATGGCGGCTGCGCGGGGATGGAGTACGTGCTGGATTACGCCGCAGCGCCGGAGACGTTCGATGAACTGGTCGAGGACAAGGGCGTCAGTATTCTCGTAAAGGCGGACGCGGTGATGTTCCTGCTGGGTTCGGAGATTGATTACGAGACGACGCGGCTTGCTTCCAAGTTCGTCTTCCGCAATCCGAACCAGACGGACGCGTGCGGTTGCGGCGAGAGCGTCACCATCGTGCCGGTCAAGGCCGAGCATTGAGCGATGGCCGAGGGCGGCTTCCACGAGTTCGTGCGAGAGCTGTTCGAGGGGTTGGGCCCAGTTCAAATCAAACGAATGTTCGGCGGCGCTGGCGGCTATGCTGACGGCGTGATGTTTCTGCTGCTGGGCGACAACACGATCTACATCAAGGCTGATGATGCGCTGAAAGCGGAGCTGGCTGAAGTTGGCAGCGGCCCGTTCGTATGGGAGCCGCGCAGCGGGCCACGCGCGGGGGAAAAAGTTGATCTCGGCTATTGGCGCCTGCCCGAGAGCGCGCTCGACGATCCCGATGAGGCGGTGGAGTGGGGCCGCAAAGCTTTGGCCGTCGCCAAAGCGAAGGCAGCCGCGAAGCCCAAGAAGAAGAAATCCAACCGCGCTTAGGCGCCGCTGAACTTCGCCGGCCGCTTCTGGAAGAACGCCTGTACGCCTTCGCGGAAATCCTCCGAGCGGCCCGCTTCCCGTTGCATTTGACGCTCGGCTTGAAGTTGCTCTTCCCAGGTGTTGTCGAGCGAGGCCCAGCCCAAGCGACGGATCATGCCAAGCGATTTTGGGCCGTTCGCCAATTCGGTTGCCAGCGCCTTTGCCGTGGTGAGCAAGTCTGCGTCGGGCACGCAGCGATTAATGAGACCCCATTCCAACGCCGTCTTGGCGGGGATTTTGTCTCCCAGCAGCATCATCTCCATCGCGCGTGCGCGACCGATCATGCGGGGCAGGTGATAAGTGGCGCTGCCGTCTGGCACCAAGCCGATGCGGCGGAAGGCTTGCAGAAAGTATGCGCTCTCGCCGGCGACGATGAGATCGCCCAGAAGCGCGAAAGAGCAACCGATGCCGGCGGCGACGCCGTTGACGGCCGTCACGTACGGGATCGGCAAGTCGCGGAGCATGGTCACAAACGGATTGAAAGTGGCCTCAAGCCGCCCGCCAAGATCAGGCTGGCCGTCCGCATCGACCGGGGGTGCGCCGCTGGCGAGATTGGCGCCGGAGGAAAAGCCGCGGCCTTCGCCGGTGAGCACCACGCAGCGCGCCTCGCTCGTGGCGCGTTGAAAGTACGCGGTGAGTTCGTGCGTCATTTCAACGGAGATGGCGTTGAGTGTCGCCGGGTCGGTGAGCGTGATCAGAGCGACGCCGCCTTCCAGTTCGTACTTCGCCTTAGCCATCGTGCTCTCCCATTTCGGGGAAGCTTAGCAGAGCGAGATCAAACGGCGATATGCTTACGGCGCGGTAGCGCTACGCAACGTAAAGCACGGGCGTTGCGTCGGTGGTGACCTGGTTGCGGCCGTTGCGCTTGGATGCGTAAAGGCACGCGTCGGCGCGCTCGATCAGCCCCTGTACCGTATCGCCAGGTTGGAGGCGGGCCACGCCAACGGAGACAGTAACTTGGCCGAGGTCCTCATTGGTGGACCGGCGGCGCAGGCGCTTGGCTTGGATGGCGGCCCGAAGGGTCTCGGCCGTCTGTGCCGCAACCCTGGGCGTCACGCGCGGCATAACGACGGCAAACTCTTCGCCGCCATAGCGGGCGACGAGAAAGTCCGGGCGTGCGTGCGCCTGAAGAGCGCTCGCTAGAAAGCGGAGGATCTGATCACCCGTGTGATGGCCCCAGGTGTCGTTGAAGCGCTTGAAATGGTCGATGTCGCAGAGCAGCAGGCAAAGTTCAGTACGCTGCGCCTTTGCCTCTTCGAGGCGCATGCGGAGCGTCTCGTCGAACATCCGGCGGTTGGAGAGCCCTGTGAGGCTGTCGGTAAGCGATTCTAGTCGAACGGATTCCAGGCTGGTCCGCAGCGTATCGATTTCGCGAGATGAGCGCTGGAGCTGTTGATTGAGTTGCTGGTTGTGCGTCGCCATGTCGAGCGTCGCTGCGGCGAGGCTCTGGACGACCTGACGGATCTGCTCCGGCGCGAGTGTCTGACTGAGGTCGGTGGCTGCGCTTTCGAGAGTGCGGCCGTAATCGCCGCTCTTTTGCTCAGTCTGTTTCAGGAAGGAAACGACCTGCCCCAAATCGCGCGCGATCTGCTCGCCAGCCATCATGATCTGGGCTGATGCGCCAAGCCCGGTAAAAAAGCGCTCGTGAAGCGCTGCGTTCACCTGCGGAGTGAAAGTCTCACCGGATGCAATGGAGGCGTCGATGGCCTCGCGCAGAGCGGGATTTCGGCCAAGCCGATACGACAGCCAAACCTCGTAATTGGCGCTCGTCGGCGGAACGCCGTGCAAGCGCATCAAGTCCAAGGTTTCCTGGGCGACAGCGTCGCCTCCCGGGCCTTGCAGAAGCATGTCTTGATCGGTCACGCGGCGTGATTCCGTTATTGCGGCAGTCCGTTTGACGCTACGAGCCAGGGTATGGACGAGTGGTAAACGCAGGGGGCTGCCCGGCAAAGAAATTGATAATTGCGCTTACGTGTAGGGCAGGGGTTATGGTCCCCAAAAGCCAGGGAGGCGCAGCCCATGAATAAGCCGGTCGATCCATCAATCGAGCAAACGAAGGCCCAGATGCGGGCCCTTATCGACCTCCAAAAGCGCGCCAATATCGCCAAAGGTCCGCCGGATGCGCGGCTGCGCAAGGACCGACTGACACGGTGCATCGACTTGCTGTTGACCCATCGGGAGGAGTTCATCGAGGCGATGAATGCCGATTTCGGCGCTCGCTCGCGCGACATGTCGATGCTGACCGACATCGTCGGCGCCATCAATCCGCTGAAAGCGGCGCGCGCACAACTGGAAGGCTGGATGAAGCCCCAAACGCGCAAGGTGACGCCGGCACCGTTGGCGCTGTTCGGCGCCCGCGCCGAGGTGCGTTATCAGCCAAAGGGTGTGGTTGGCATCATCTCGCCTTGGAATTTTCCTGTGCAGCTTTCCTTCGACGCCATTGCTGGCGCCTTCGCGGCCGGCAACCGCGTGATGCTGAAGCCTTCAGAGTTCACACCAGCGACCTCTGCCTTGATGGCGCAGACGCTCGATCTCTATTTCGATGAAGATGAGATCGCGGTCGTGGTTGGCGGCGCTGATGTGGGTGCGGCGTTTGCGGGGTTGCCATTCGACCATTTGATCTTCACCGGCGCCACGTCGGTTGCGCGCCACGTCATGACGGCGGCGGCCCAGAATTTGACTCCGGTTACGCTCGAACTCGGCGGCAAGTCGCCGGTCGTGATCGGGCGGAGCGCTGACTTGGAGAAGACTGCTGCGCGCGTCATGAACGGCAAGACGATGAATGCCGGTCAAATCTGCCTCGCACCAGATTATGTGCTCGCGCCGCGCGAAAGTGTCGATGGCTTCGTTAACGCTACAAAGGCGGCGGTTGCGAAGATGTATCCGACGATCAAAGACAATGGCGACTACACCGCCATGATCAATCAGCGGCACTACGATCGCGTCCGCGGGTTGATCAGCGATGCGAAGGCGAAGGGCGCGCAGATCGTTGAAATCAATCCGGCCAACGAAGATTTCAGCCAGCAAGAGCATAGGAAAATTCCGCCGACGCTCATTCTGGACGCGACGGACGACATGTCGGTCATGCAGGAGGAAATCTTCGGCCCGGTGCTGCCGATCCGCACCTATACCGCGATCGAAGACGCGATCCGCCAAGTCAATGCCGGTCCGCGGCCATTGGCGCTCTACTACTTCGGGGACGATAGCGCTGAAAGCGAAGCGCTGCTCTCGCGCACGCACTCCGGCGGCGTAACCATCAACGACGTAATTTTCCACGTGACGCAGGACGATCTTCCGTTCGGCGGCGTGGGCCCGTCAGGGATGGGCGCTTATCACGGCCATCGCGGCTTTCTCGAATTCAGTCACGAGAAAGCGGTCTATCGGCAAATGTCCGGCGAGTTGCTCGCGATGATGCGCCCGCCTTACGGCGCGACGTTCAAGAAGCAAGTCGACGGGCGGCTGAAGCCGTAGCCGCGCGGACGCAACTCACTTCTTCTTCAAGAACGCCGGGGCGTTGTCGCCGAAGCCTTGCACGTTGGGGCCATTGTCATCGCGCGGGGGCCGGCGCTCTTCGCGGCGTGGCTCGTCGCGACGCTGTTGATCCCGTCGGGGCTGCTCGCGGCGGGGCGGGCGGTCCTCGCGCGCTTCAGCGTGCGGCGCTTCCGGTTCAGGCGCTGACGGCGCTGCAACGACGGCTTCGGTGGACGCGTTCGGGCGCTCGGTGTCGCGCTTCACGAAGCGTTGCTTTTTTTCGCTGATGCGCTTGGAGTGTTCCTGCTTCAGCTCCTGAGCGCGCCGGCCGCGGCCGCCGCTGTCGCGCGGATCGCCGAGCGCCGCCTCCGGCACGCCTTCGATGGTCGCGATCTCGATCGGCTTGCCGGTGAGTTTTTCGATTTGGTCGAGGCTCTTCTTGTCGGCCGGGCCCACAAGCGTGAACGAGGCGCCTTGCTTGCCGGCGCGACCGGTGCGGCCGATGCGGTGGACGTAGTCGTCCGGGCTGCGTGGCGGCTCGTAATTGAAGACATGGCTTACGTCCGGCACGTCGAGACCGCGCGCGGCGACATCGGAGGCGATCAGGAACGTGAGTTCGCCCGAGCGGAAGCGGTCAAGCGTCTTGGTGCGGACAGATTGATCGAGGTCCCCGTGGATCGGCGCGGCATTGAAGCCGTGACGCTTCAACGACAGAGCGACGACATCGACGTCGGTCTTGCGGTTGCAGAAGATGATGCCATTGCGGACGTTGACGCTGGTCATCGCCGCACGCAGGGCGGCGCGGCGGGTGCGCGGATCACCGCCGGGCAGCATGATGACGCGCTGCTCGATGGTGCTGGCCGTCGTGGCCGGACGCGTGGCTTCGATGCGCTTAGGACTTGAGAGAAATTGCTCGGTGAGGCGTGTGATCTCCGGCGGCATGGTCGCCGAGAAAAACAGGGTTTGGCGCGTGAAGGGTGTCAGCTTGAAGATGCGCTCGATGTCGGGGATGAAGCCCATGTCGAGCATGCGGTCGGCTTCATCGACGACCATGACTTGCACGCCGGTCAGCAGCAGCTTGCCGCGTTCAAAGTGGTCGAGCAGCCGGCCTGGTGTCGCGATCAGCACGTCGACGCCGCGCGCGAGCAGCGCGTCTTGGTCGCCGAACGAGACGCCGCCAATCAGCAGCGCTTTGGTAAGCTTTTGGTATTTGCCGTACTTGTCGAAGCCTTCGGCGACTTGCGCGGCGAGTTCGCGCGTCGGCTCCAAGATCAGCGTGCGCGGCATGCGTGCGCGGGCGCGGCCGGCGGCGAGAATATCGATCATCGGCAGCGTGAAGGCGGCAGTCTTGCCGGTGCCGGTTTGTGCTATGCCGAGAATGTCTCGGCCTTTCAGCACTTCGGGGATGGCCTGCGCTTGGATCGGCGTCGGCGTGTTGTAGCCGCCTTCCTTCACCGCGCGGAGCGTGGCTTCGGACAGTCCCAGATCATCGAAGGTGATTTGCGGCTGGGTGGTTTCTGCGCCCTCAGGCGCGGCATTATCAGAGGTCATTCAATCTCACTTGGACGCGCGCGTATGCAAAATCGCAGACGCCGGGTCAGGGGTTGGCGCTTCGAGCCGGCATCGTCTCGGATAGACGGGGGCGTTCAGCGGAGGGCGAGCACGCCCTCACGGCGCGCACAACGGACGTTGCGGAGATGGGCTCATTTGCTTGGAAAGTCAACGTTTGAGCGGGTTTGGGGCTTGGCGGAGGCGCAGATTGAGCGTTCAGTGCGTGCGGTAGGGGAGGATTTTTTATGTTTACGCGCGTTGCGATGGCTTTGAGCCTAGCTGTGTTGACCGCCTGTTCGCCGTCAGCCGCTGATGGCGACGGTGTAAGCGCTGGCCCCGCGGACGCTGCGGCCCAGACGCCTGCGGGCGCGCCGGCTGGAGCGGAGGATGCGATCCTCGCTTGGGCGCGTGGGCAGTTTGGCCAGAACAATTTGTTCGAGCCCGTGGAGATTTTCTACGGCGATTTCACCGGCGATGGCGCGCCCGACGCGTTGGCGTGGGTGATGTATTCGGGCGGCGGCAACAGCGCGATGTTGGATGTGGCGCTCTTCCGCAACCAAGGCGGACGCATGACATATCTGCGCAGCGATCCGAACGTGTACGGGAGCGAGCCGCGCAACGTGGTGTTCGCGAACGGCCGGATCACGGTGACATCGACAATGCCGCGCCCGGGCGATGCACGGTGTTGCCCGACGGGGGAGCAGAGCTGGACGATTGCGACGAACTAAACGTCTACATCCTCAACGAACTTGGCATTCGCTTGGATGTAGTTGAACCGCAGCTCGGCCTTTTTACCCATCAGCGTTTCAATCAACACTTCGAAATCCGGCGCGCCCGTCTCATCCAACACTACGCGCGCAAGTGTGCGCGTGGCGGGGTTCATCGTCGTGTCCTTCAGGTCAGCAGGCATCATTTCGCCGAGACCCTTGAAGCGCGAGATATCGACTTTGCGGCCTTTGAACTCGCCGTTGAGCAGCGCTTCCTTGTGCGCGTCGTCGCGGGCGTAGATGCTCTCTTTGCCGGCGGTGACGCGGTAGAGGGGCGGCATGGCGAGGAAGAGCCGGCCCGCGCGGATCAGAGCGGGCATCTGCTTGTGGAAGTACGTGATCAGCAATGAAGCGATGTGGGCGCCGTCGACATCGGCGTCGGTCATGATGATCACGCGCTCGTAGCGCAGGTCTTCGACCTTGAACTTGGCGCCCATCTGGACGCCAAGCGCCAGAGCGAGATCGGCAAGTTCCTGATTGCCGCTCATCTTCTCAGCGCCAGCGCTGGCGACGTTCAGGATTTTGCCGCGCAACGGCAGGATGGCTTGCGTTTCCCGGTTACGCGCTTGCTTGGCCGAGCCGCCGGCGCTGTCGCCTTCGACCAGGAAGATTTCAGTGTCTTTCTCACCAGCGCGCGAGCAATCGGCGAGTTTGCCGGGCAGGCGCAGCTTACGCGTCGCACTCTGACGGCTGACTTCCTTTTCCTTGCGGCGCCGCATCCGATCTTCGGCTTGCTGGATGCACCAGTCCAAGAGCCGTTGCGCCTCTTGCGTATTGGCGCCGAGCCAATGATCGAACGGATCGCGCACGGCGTTCTCTACGATCTTCGCCGCTTCGGTGGACACCAAACGGCCCTTGGTCTGTCCCTCGAATTGCGGTTCGCGAATGAAAACAGAGACGAGGCCCGCGCCCGTGTTCATCACGTCTTCTTGCGTGATGATCGCAGCCTTCTTGTTGTTTCGCAGTTCAGCGTAGGCGCGGAGGCCCTTGGCGATCGCAGCGCGGAAGCCGGCTTCGTGGAAGCCGCCGTCTGGCGTGTAGACCGTGTTACAATAGGAGCGGAGAAAGCCATCAGCTTCGCCGAAGCCATCGCTTACCCAGGTGATCGCCCACTCGACGCGGCCGTGTGGGCCATCTTTCTCGCTACGGCCTGCAAACGGCTCGTTGACGACGGCGCGTTTGCTCTTGGTTAGCTCGGTGAGAAAGTCGGCAAGACCATTAGGGAAATGGAGAATGGCTTCCGCAGGCGTGTCGTCGGTGATTAGCGACGGCGCGACTTTCCAGCGGATTTGCGTCCCGCGCTGCAGATACGCCTTCGAGCGGGCCATCTGAAAGAGGCGGGCGGGTTTGAAGGCGGCGCCCTTGCCGAAAATTTCGGGGTCCGGGTGAAACCGCACCGTCGTGCCGCGGCGATTGTGCGCGGGGCCGACTTCGATGAGCTTCGAAGTAGGCGTGCCGCGGGAGAAAGTCTGGCGATAGAGCTTTCGCTCACGTGCAACTTCGACTTCGACTTTATCGCTGAGCGCGTTGACAACGGAGACACCGACGCCGTGCAGACCGCCGCTCGTGTGATAAACCTTGCCGGAGAATTTTCCGCCCGCGTGCAGCACCGTCATGATGATTTCGAGCGCGGACTTCTTCGGAAACTTGGGGTGCGGATCGACGGGCATACCGCGCCCGTTATCGGTGACGCGCAATGTGCCATCGGCTTCAAGCTCAACTTCGATGCGATCGGCGAACCCGGCCACCGCTTCGTCCATCGAGTTATCGAGCACTTCGGCGAACAGGTGGTGCAGCGCCCGCTCATCAACGCCGCCGATATACATACCAGGTCGTTTCCGAACCGGTTCGAGTCCTTCCAGGACTTCGATGTCCTTGGCGGTATAGCCGCCCGCAGCCGCTGGCGGCGCTTCGTTTTCGCCGAAGAGGCCATCGTCCCAGAGATTGTTGTCACCGTCTTTGGGCATCGGAGATTTCTTCTGCGTTTGCGCCATGAACGTCCCTTAAGGCGCTTTGCGCGCTTTCAGCAATGGGCGGAGTGCGGCCGAAGGGAACAGGGCTTCGGGTATCCGTTGAGTAAATGCGCTGTGGCGGGGCGTTAAGTGTCCTCGGCGCCACGCGGTGTGGTCTTGCACGGCAAATGGCAGTTCCAGACGAAACATCGCGCGCTTCCACCCGTTCGCCCGGTTCAACGGATGCGGGGGCCGCTCGAAGAACTCTAGGAGCAGCAAGCATGAAGAAATTTGCAATGATGGCCGCGGTCGCCGCGGCGGCGTTGATGGCAATGCCGGCGGCAGCGAATGCGCAATGGTACGCAGGCGCGGGCTACACGAACTTCGATTACGATGGCGGCGACGTCGATGCGGTTACCGGCCGTCTGGGCTATAAAATGTCACCGAACTTCGCCATCGAAGGTGAAGCATCGGCTGGCCTGGATGATGGGGCTGTGGAACTGAACCACAACGCCGGCCTCTACGGCGTGGCCATCCTCCCGGTCACCACGAATCTCGATCTGCATGGCCGTCTTGGCTATCAGACGACCGAAGTGGGCACGCCGCTGGGTGAATTCACCGATGATGGCGTTGGCTATGGCGTAGGCGCCACCTATCGCCTGACGCCGGGTTTCGGTGTTCGCGCGGATTACACCCGTCTCGAAGGTGATGAAGGCGAAGCCGACGCGATGTCTATCGGCGGCACGTTCAACTTCTAAATCGCAACGAAGCGATTTTCGCAGAACGCGAGGTGCGCGGGCCAGGGCTATGCTCTGGCCCGCTTGCTTTGCTGGCGCCGGTGTTTTTAATCTTCGGCAAGGACACCGGAGAGCAGGCGTATGAGAACATTGATTGCAATGGCGATGGCAGTGGCGCTCAGCGCGGGAGGCGCCCTAGCGCAAGAGGCCAGCGCTCCAGCTGTCCCGCTTTCAGCTTGCCCAGCCTTCATACCCGCGCCCGACGCACCTGAGGCCGCTTCAGCCACGGTCGATCAGATGCGCGCGGCAGTGCAAGGGTTTGAAGCATGGCGCGTGCAAACCCAGGTGACGCTGGATTGCCGCAGCGCTGAAGTGACATCGCTCAACGCGCAAAGCGAAGCACGGACAACGGAGTACCGCGCGGCTCAGGCGGATAACGCTGCGCGCGCTGCTGCCTTTCAGGCTCAGCTTGATGCATTCCGCGCGCGGATGGGCCGCCGCTGAGTTCTGTTGGCGCATCGCAAATGAAAAGGGGCCGGAGAGTGATCTCCGGCCCCTTCGCGTTTGGTGCAAGTGCTGGGCTTACGCCTTATAGTACATGTCGAACTCGACAGGGTGCGGGTGGGTCTCGTAGCGGTCGAGCTCTTCCTTCTTGAGGTCGATGTAAGCATCGATGACGTCGTCACTCATCACGCCGCCCTTCAAGAGGAAGTCGCGGTCGCGATCGAGGGCCGTGAGCGCTTCGCGGAGGCTGCCGGCGACGGTCGGCACATCCTTCAGCTCTTCCGGCGGCAGATCATAGAGGTTCTTATCCAGCGGCTCGCCCGGATGGATCTTCTTCTCGATTCCGTCGAGGCCCGCCATAAGCAGCGCGGTGTAGGTGAGATACATGTTGCCGGCCGGATCGGGGAAGCGCACTTCCACGCGCTTGGCCTTCGCGCCAGTGCCGTGCGGAATGCGGCACGAGGCTGAGCGGTTGCGCGCGGAATAGGCGAGCAGAACCGGAGCTTCGTAGCCTGGCACGAGGCGCTTGTAGGAGTTCGTCGTCGAGTTCGCGAACGCGTTGATGGCCTTCGCATGTTTGATGACGCCGCCGATGTAGTAGAGGCATTGCTCGGAGAGATCGGCGTAGCGATCGCCGGCGAACAAATTGTTGTTGCCCTTCCAGATCGACATGTGGACGTGCATGCCCGAGCCGTTGTCCTTGTAATAGGGCTTCGGCATGAAAGTCGCGGACTTGCCGTACGATGCAGCCACTTGCTGGATGATGTACTTATACAAGTTCATATTGTCGGCCATTTGCGTCAGCGTGTTGAACTTGAGGCCAAGTTCGTGCTGAGCAGGCGCAACTTCGTGGTGATGCTTCTCAGGCCGCAGGCCCAGCTGGCCCATGATCTCGAGCATCTCACCGCGCATGTCTTGCAAGCTGTCGATTGGCGGCACCGGGAAGTAGCCGCCCTTCGGGCCGGGGCGGAAACCGGAGTTGCCGCCTTCGTACGGACGGTTCGAGTTGAACGGCAACTCGGTGGAGTCGAACGAATAGCCGGTGTTGTGCGGATCTGTTGACCAGCGCACGTCATCGAACACGAAGAACTCGGCCTCTGGGCCGAAATAGGCGACATCGCCGGCGCCAGAGGATTTCACATACGCTTCGGCTTTCTTCGCGATCGAACGCGGGTCGCGCGAATAGGGCTGCAGCGTGCCAGGCTCAAGAATGTCGCAGAAGAGCGCGAGCGTGGTTTGCTGGTAGAACGGATCGATATGGGCGCCGACCGGGTCAGGGCGCATGACCATGTCGGACTCGTTGATCGCCTTCCAACCAGCAATCGACGAGCCGTCGAACATCGTGCCTTCGGTGAAGATGTCCTTGTCGATCATCGACACGTCGAAGGTGACGTGCTGCATCTTCCCGCGCAGATCATTGAAGCGGAGGTCGACGAATTGGACTTCCTTGTCCTTGATCATTTTCAGAATTTCGTCCGACATCGGAAACTCCCCCGAGACTTATGATTGATACCGTTGGCGCCGCGCCCGGCTCGGTCCCGGCGCAGCGCGAGAATCAGTGCCGTGAAATGATCAGACCGCCGCGGCGCCTGTTTCGCCAGTGCGGATTCGCACCACGTTCAGGACATCCAGAACAAAGATCTTGCCGTCGCCGATCTTACCGGTTTTTGCGGCTTTCTGGATCGCCTCAAGCGCGGCCTCAACCTGCTCGTCGCTGACCACGACTTCGACTTTCAGTTTCGGCAGAAAGTCGACCACATACTCGGCCCCGCGATAGAGCTCTGTGTGACCCTTTTGACGGCCGAAGCCCTTGGCCTCGACCACAGTCATGCCCTGCAAACCGATTTCCTGGAGCGCTTCCTTTACGTCATCCAGTTTGAACGGCTTGATGATGGCTTCGATCTTCTTCATCGGACGCCCCTTATTGCGCGCAATCCCACGCTTTCGCGCTCTCATGGGCCGGCGCGTTCGAGTCGGGAAGTCGAACCGCTGAGAGCTAAGCGATGCTCGCAAAAGGCGCCGCATTCCTGGGCGCCGGGCGCCCAATCATCAGGCTGGCCGAGCAGGCGGCGCGCGCTAAGCTCAGTCTATGGCGCGCTTATTCCTGATCCGGCACGGTCGGCCCTCCGAAACCTGGGGAGGCGCGAGCAGTGACCCAGGTTTATCAGAACTCGGCATGGCGCAAGCCGAAGCCGCCGCCGCCAAGCTCGCCGCGTATGGACCATTGGATGTCGTCAGCTCTCCAATGCGTCGCTGCGTCGAAACAGCAGCTCCGTATGCGCGGCTGCGAGGCGTTTCATCACGCCTGGAGCCGCGGGTGAGCGAGGTCGTCGCCGAACCAGGCGTCGAGGATCGCCCTGCCTGGCTGCAGGCGCGTTTCCCTTGGCGCGATCCGGGCAAGCTGCGAGATTGGGCGTCGCTAGAACCCGCGCTCCAGGCTTGGCGGGCACAAATGCTGGACTACGTGTCTGGGATCGAGCGCGACACGGCGGTGTTCAGTCACTTCATCGCAATTAATGTCATCACCGGCGCGGCGCTTCGACGGGATACGACAATGGTGTGCAAACCAGATCACGCCTCGATCACCGAACTGGAAGTCAGTGATGGTGCGCTACGCTTCATCGCCTTCGGCGCCGAGATGCAGGTCGATGACGTTCGATGAGCTACGAGATCATCACCGTCGCTGAAATGCGCGCGATCGATGCCGCCAGCGCCGCCGTTGGCGTGTCCACGCGGACGCTCATGGAAAATGCCGGCCGCGCTGTAGCGAACGTCATCGTGTCGCGGTTTTCGCCAAGACCAACGGCCGTGTTGTGCGGGCCAGGAAACAATGGCGGCGATGGTTGGGTGGCGGCGCGTGCGCTGCGTGAGGCGGGCTGGCCGGTATGGGTCGAAACACTCGCGCCGCGTGAAGCGCTGAGCGGGGACGCAGACGATGCCGCGCGCGCCTGGACCGGCGATGTCTATCCGGTCGGGCAAGACGCGCCGATGGCGGAGCTTTTTGTCGATGCATTGTTTGGCGCGGGATTATCGAAACCGCTCAGCGGCGAAGCCGCGCGATTGGCGCGGTTTTCCAATGATTTTCCCGAGCGGGTCGTAGCTGTCGATGTTCCTAGCGGCCTCGTCGGGGATACCGGCCAACCGATCGGCGAAGAGTGTTTTCACGCTGCGCTGACGGTGACGTTCGTGCGCAAGAAGCCAGCGCACGTACTGATGCCAGGGAGGCGCGTATGCGGTGAGGTTGTCGTTGCCGATATCGGCGCACCCGGCGCAGTAATTGCCGCGCAAAAGCTTGCTCTGCGGGAAAACCATCCGTCGCTCTGGACGCTGCCTTGGCCTGATGATGAAGCACATAAGCATGCACGTGGGCATGTGGTTGTCGCGAGTGGCGGGCGCGCGCGCACGGGCGCCGCGCGCCTTTCTGCCCGCGCAGCTTTGCGAACGGGCGCAGGGCTTGTGACCGTGCTGAGCCCCGCTGACGCGACTGCAGAGAACGCGGCGCAGCTGACGGCGATCATGCTGCGCGAAGCCGGAGGAGAGGCCGCGTTCGCGGAAGCCGCGCGCACATCCCAGTGCCTAGTGATCGGCCCGGCGTTCGGGACGAGCGATGCACACTACAAGCAACTCTGCGCAGCCATTGACGCGCAACCGCGCGCGCCGATCGTGTTTGACGCTGACGCGATCACTTTGCTCGCCCCTCTCACCCACGGCCTCGATGCGCGCGATGTGATGACACCGCACATTGGCGAATTTCGCCGCGCCTTTCCGGGAATCTGGAGCGCCTCTGACGATCGTATTGATGCCGCGCGCGCCGCGGCCGCCTATGCGCGCTGCAACGTGCTGCTCAAGGGCCCTGACACCGTTATCGCCGCAGCTGATGGGCGGGCGGTGGTCAACACTGTTGGGACGCCGTTGTTGGCCACCGCTGGGTCAGGGGATGTGCTTGCGGGGATCATTGGCGGGCTGATTGCGCAGGGCATGGAAAGCTTCGACGCCGCGTGCGCTGGCGCTTGGTTGCACGGCAAGGTTGGTCAAGCCTTGGGCCCGGGTCTGATCGCCGAGGATTTGTGTGAGCAATTACCCGCCATTCTTCGGCAATTGGCGCCGGAAAGCCTTACGGCCGGGGCAAAGAACTGATCAGGGCCTGTTTCGTTGGGCCGTTATGCGTTAACCATGAAGCCGTGCGACCGCGGCGCAGGGGGACAGAATGCATTGGTGGTGGTGGATAATTCCGGGAGCAGTGGGTGTGATTGGCTTGGCCATCGCGCTCAGTGGTGTCGGCTGGATGTTCCGTGGGCGGCCGTTCAAGGGCGGCAGGGGCGTTGCGGGCGGCGGCTTGTTCCTGGCCGTTGGCGGTGTCGCCGCGCTGATGGGCCTCAATATCCAGACCTATCATCGCCTGACTGCCGAGCAGCACGTCGCTGACATCGCTTTCGACCAGGTGGAAGGCACTGAAAACACTTACAATGTCACAATCACCGAGGCGCCGAATCCAGATGGGACGCCGGGTGCGGTCCATAATTTCGAAGCGACTGGCGACGATTGGATGATCAGTTCGCGGGTGCTTCGCTGGAAACCCTGGGCCACGGTTCTGGGTCTCGACGCCCAATACCGCCTCGACCGCTTCGACAGCCGCTATCGCGACATCGACACTGCGCGGACGACGCCGCCGAGTGTTGAGGACCTCCGTCCGGCTCGCCGGACAGGCATCGACTTCCTTCCGGTCGTGGAAACGGTCAGCAAGTACGTCCCAGTGGTGGACACCCCGGAACATGGGCAGGCGATCTATTGGCCGATGGCCGATGGCGCGCGCTACCGGATCGACATCACCTCGCAGGGCCAGCTGATCCCGGACGAGGCGAACCGGGAAGCCCAAGAAGCCGTCGCTACCTGGGGCGCTACCCGGACAGAGCGCACGACTCCGGAATAACGCTTAGGCAGCGGTGGACGCCGGCCCTGCTGGCGCATACATCGCTGCCGCAGGCGGACGTGGCGGAATTGGTAGACGCACTGGATTTAGGTTCCAGCGCTGAAAGGCGTCCGGGTTCGAGTCCCGGCGTCCGCACCATTACAACGACAAACCTTGCGCCCCTTGGCCCCGTGGACTCGGCAGGGGCGGGATGCCATAAGCCCGCCTTTCCTGAATTGGGCGCCGCGGCAAAGGATTTGCAGTTGCGGCGCGTATGTCGAAAGCCCGTGCCATGCAACTCACCGAGCGCCGTTCCGAAGGTCTTCTGCGCGTTTACGACGTCGTCGTTCCAGCGGCTGAATTGCAGCAAAAGCTGAACGCGAAGATCGCTGAAGTGCAGCCGCGCGTACGCATTAATGGCTTCCGCCCTGGCAAGGTGCCGGTCAGCCATATCCGCAAGGTTTATGGCCCAGGGATGATGCAGGACATCATCAACGAGACGGTGCAAAAATCGACCAAGGAAAGCTTGGATAAGGTCAATGCGCGCCCGGCGTCGGAGCCCTCGCTCGACCTGAAGAGCGACATGAACCAGGTCGTCGCAGGCACGGCCGATCTGCAATTTGAATTGTCACTCGAAGTGATGCCCGATTTCGAACCGATCGATCTGAAGACGATCTCGATCACGCGTCCCGTCACGGCGGTTGCAGATGCGCAGGTTGATGAAGCACTCGCAGAACTGGCCCGCGCCAACCGCGGCTTCGAAGACAAGGACGGCGCAGCAGCTGACGGCGATGCGTTGATCATCGACTTCATTGGCCGCATCGACGGCGAGGCTTTTGACGGTGGCGCGGCCACCGATGCGCAAGTTGTCATCGGTTCCAACCAGTTCATTCCCGGCTTTGAAGAGCAGCTGGTCGGCGCCAAGGCTGGCGATGAGCGCACGCTGAAAGTTTCGTTCCCGGATGATTATCCGGCTGCGAACCTGAAGGGCAAAGCCGCCGAATTCGAAACCAAGGTGAAGAGCGTACGTGCGCCGAAAGCCGGCGCGCCGGACGACGCCTGGGCTGCAGAGCTCGGTTTCGACAGTCTCAACGCAATCAAAGACGCTTTGCGCCAGCGCATCGAGAGCGAACACAAGCAGCAGTCGCGCGCCAAGGCGAAGCGCCAGCTGTTCGACCAACTTGATGCGCAACACGACTTCGAACTGCCGCCGCGCATGGTCGAAGCGGAATTCAACCAAATCTGGCGCCAGATCGAGCAGGACCGCGCCGCCGGTCGACTCGATCCGTCGGACGAGGGCAAATCTGACGACGACCTAAAAGCGGAGTACCGCGACATCGCCGAGCGCCGTGTGCGCCTTGGCCTGTTGCTGGCCGAAATCGGCCGCCGCCATAAGATCGAGGTGTCGGACCAGGAAGTCGCGCAGGCGATTTCGGTCCAGGCCCGAAACTTTCCGGGCCAAGAGCGCCAGATCTTCGAGGCGTATCAGCGTAATCCGCAGCTGGTAGCGCAGGTCCGGGCGCCTATCTACGAAGAGAAAGTGGTCGATTACGTCATGGAGCTGATCAAGGTCAGCGACGAGAACGTCGATCGCGAGACGCTCTTCGCTGAGGACGACGCCCCGACGCCGTCCAAGAAAGCCAAGAAAACCAAGGCCTGAGCCGGCTGAGGCTAAACGTTAAGGCTTGACGCAGTAGGGAGGGCTTGCGGGCCGCTCCTAAGCGTCAAATATGACCAGCGCGGCGGAGACGATTCCGCCCGCTTCCCGAAAGGCTGTCATGTCGACGTTCGATCCAATCGCTACCTACGCCAACCTCGTTCCGATGGTGATCGAGCAAACCAGCCGCGGCGAGCGCGCGTTCGACATTTTCTCGCGCCTGCTGAAAGAGCGGATCATCTTTGTGACTGGGGGCATCGAAGATGGCCTCGCCAGTTTGGTCACAGCGCAGCTTCTGTTCTTGGAGTCTGAGAACCCGAAGCGCGAGATCGCCATGTACATCAACAGCCCGGGCGGCATCGTGACCTCCGGCCTCGCGGTCTATGACACGATGCAGTACATCCGCAGTCCGGTCAGCACGGTGTGCATCGGGCAGGCGGCGTCTATGGGTTCGCTGCTTCTGGCGGCTGGCGAAAAGGAACTTCGCATCTGCCTGCCAAACGCGCGCGTGATGGTGCACCAACCGTCGGGCGGCTTCCGTGGTCAAGCTTCCGACATCGAACGTCACGCGGAAGATATCATCGCCACCAAGCGCCGTTTGAACGAAATTTACGTGAAGCACACAGGCCAGCCTTACGAGCGCGTCGAGCGCACGCTGGACCGTGACCACTTCATGACGGCCGAGGAAGCAAAGAGCTTCGGTATCGTCGACCGCGTTTATGAGCGGCGCGAACTGCCGGAAGGCGGCGGCTTTACCGCTACCTAATCCGCTAAAGCTCGAAATGAGATTATTGCTGCGGCGTCTCTCCAAGAGGCGCCGCAGCGTCGTTTTGGCGGGCCTGTCGCTACATGCGGGCGCTTCGTCGCGTGCTTAGCGATTTTGCACTAAGGATGCGTAAGCTGACATCGCAGGAGGAATTACCCATGCGAATCTTCTCATCCGGCTTCTTGGCGCTCGCTCTCGCGTGCGCGGCGCCGCTCGGTGCAGCAGCGCAGACCGTCAACGAAGATGAACTCGTTGTCACCGGGCAGCGTGTCGATGAGGCGATCCGCGATTTCGTTGGCGCGCTTACTGCGGCGCCCATGGGCGAAGATCAGGTTGCGCGATGGGATCGGCGCGTTTGCCCCGCCGTCGCCGGCATCCGCGCGCGGCAAGGGCAGGCGATGATCGATCGGCTCGCGGTCCGCGCTTTCCAAGTTGGGCTCGATGTCGGTCAGCCGGGTTGCACGCCCAACGTTCTCATTTTCGTGACGCCGGATTCTGATGCTTTGGCGCGGGAGTTGGCGACTAATTATCCTGAACTCGTCGGCTATTATGGTGCTCAGGACGCGCAAACACGCGGGCGTGATGCGCTTGAAGAATTCGCGAGCGACACCCGTGCCGTGCGCTGGTGGCACGTGGCGCAGACGGTGACGCGCGATGGCCAAGTGCTCGGCGACTCAACGACGACGCCCTCGCGCGGCGGCGGTTTCCGCGGCGCGCAGGTCGTGCGCAACGCCAATGCTGGACGCCTGGTGGCTTCAACGCGTCAAGACTTCAGCCGCGTGCTGATTATCGTCGATGCACGGCGTGCAGCGGGGCTGAGCCTCGATTCACTCGGCGATTACGTCGCCATGGTGGCGCTGGCGCAGCTTGACCCGAGCGCCGACACGTCGGGGCATCCCACCATTCTCAACATCTTTGCCGACCAAACGGCTGGCCGTCAGATGACGACATCGCTCACCGATTGGGACGTCGCTTATCTGCAAGCGATCTATGACATGCAACGCAACGCCGCGTCGTCTTCTCGCCAGGAGGCGGAGATCAGCCGCCGGATGCGCGAAGGCGTTACGGGACAATAGGAGCAGGTGGTCATGCGTGCTTGGATCGTCGCGGGTTTTCTGGCTCTTGCTTCGGCAAGCTCCGCTCAAGCGCAGACGAACAGCGATGAACTGGTCGTCACCGGCGAGCGGTTGCGGGAGATGGTGCGCTCATTCGTTGATGAGGTCGCGCCGCCGGAACTGTCCGAAGATCAGTTAGCGCGTTGGAATTCCCGCTATTGTCCTTTGCTGGCGGGCTTGCCCGCGCGTCCCGCGCAGTACCTCGTAGATCGCATGTCGCAGCGGGCATTTGAACTCGGTCTGCGGCCGGGCGATGAAAACTGCAGACCCAACGTGCTTGTGTTCGTGACGCCAGACGCTGGCGTGCTGGCGCAAGCGCTCGCAGACGATCACGACTTGATGGCGTATTATAACAACGGCGAATACGGAAACTCGCTCGGCCGTGACGCGCTTTTGGAGTTTGTTTCAAGCACCGCGCCCGTGCGTTGGTGGCACGTGGCGCAGACTGTCGATCAGCGCGGGGGAATCATTGATGGTGACGGCGATGTCGTTGTTGCCGATGGAACGCGCTTGCACCGAGCTACGCGCCAAGACTTTAACCGCGTTATGGTCATTGTAGATGCGCGCCAGGCCGACGGGCTGCGCCTTGAAGCCTTGGCCGACTACCTCGCCATGGTGACGCTCGCTCAGCTGGATGCGCGGGCAAGCGTGGCGGACTTACCGACGATCCTCAACGTTTTTGCGGATCGTGACCTGGGCCGGCCAGGGCCAACACAGCTTACGGACTGGGACCGAGCCTACCTTGAGGGTCTCTATCGTGCGCCCCGCAACGCCAACAATACGGGCACGCAGGAGCGTGCAATTGCCCGCCGGATGGAAGGCGAACTCCGGGAAGATCCCCGCGAGTAGCGGGGTTTCGGGGCAGTTTGGCGCTTGAAGCAGCCCGTTCGCAGGGCCAGATACTGGGTCGCCCAGGTTGTTCGGCTGACAAAATGTCGTAAAAACAGCGGGCAAGCTGTGGATAACGCGTTTTATGGCGATGTCCGGCGTGCTTGCGGCCCCAACCTTGCTATGATCGAATTACCCGGCCGGGCGGTCGGGTGGTGAACGTTTTTGAAAGGGATGCGGTCCAAGCATCGTTAGCGGGGCGTTTCGGGGGGCCATGAGCCTGCCGTTATCCCTATATATCGATGTTGAGCCCAGCCCCTCGAAGGATCGCGTATGAGCAAAGGTACGACCACCGGAGAGTCCAAGAACACTCTCTATTGCTCGTTCTGCGGCAAGAGCCAGCACGAGGTGCGGAAGCTCATCGCAGGGCCGACCGTATTCATTTGCGATGAATGCGTCGAACTCTGCATGGACATCATTCGCGAGGAGCACAAAACCTCGCTCGTGAAGTCGAAGGAGGGCGTGCCTTCCCCGAAAGAGATCAAGGGCGTCCTTGACGATTACGTCGTTGGCCAAGATCACGCCAAGCGCGTGCTCTCGGTGGCCGTCCACAATCACTACAAACGCCTGAACCACGCCGCCAAGAACGGCGATGTTGAGCTGGCGAAATCCAATATCCTGCTGATCGGCCCGACGGGTTGCGGCAAGACGCTGCTGGCGCAAACGTTGGCGCGCATCATCGACGTCCCATTCACAATGGCTGACGCGACGACGCTTACCGAAGCCGGCTATGTCGGCGAAGACGTCGAAAACATCATTCTGAAGCTGCTGCAGGCCGCCGACTACAATGTTGAGCGTGCGCAGCGCGGCATCGTCTACATCGACGAAGTCGACAAAATTTCGCGCAAGTCCGACAATCCGAGCATCACCCGCGACGTGTCCGGCGAAGGCGTGCAGCAGGCATTGCTGAAGATTATGGAAGGCACGGTTGCGTCCGTTCCGCCGCAAGGCGGCCGCAAGCACCCGCAGCAAGAATTCCTGCAAGTCGACACCACGAACATCCTGTTCATCTGCGGTGGCGCGTTCGCTGGTCTCGACAAGATCATCAGCCAGCGCGGCAAAGGATCCGCCATCGGCTTCGGCGCGACGGTGCGTAGCGAAGAAGATCGTCGTACCGGCGAAATTCTGCGCGAAATCGAGCCGGACGATTTGTTGAAGTTCGGCCTCATTCCGGAATTCGTTGGTCGTCTGCCGGTTTTGGCTACGCTTGAAGATCTCGACGAGCCAGCTCTGATCACCATCCTCACCGAGCCGAAGAACGCTTTGGTGAAGCAGTATCAGCGGATGTTCGAAATGGAGAACGTGAAGCTCACGTTCCCGAACGAAGCGCTGAGCGCCATCGCCCGCAAGGCGATCGGCCGCAAGACCGGCGCGCGCGGCCTGCGCTCGATCCTTGAGAGCATCCTGCTCGACACCATGTTCGAGCTGCCCTCGATGCGATCTGTTGAGGAAGTGGTTGTATCGGCTGACGTGGTCGAAGGCCGCGCCAAGCCGCTCCAAATCTATTCCGAGCGCCGCAACGGCCAGGACGCCGTCGGCTAGTCATTCTTCGAGACGACCGTCAGTTGTTGGGGCTGCTGCGGCTGCTTAGAGTCGGCGCGCGCATTGGTGATACAACGTAGACGTTGCACACCCGCACTGTTCCAAAATGCGGTCGATGTCGCCTTCCGCGTGCAGATTGGCGTTTTCCTACTGTTCTGGCCAGTCTGGAATAGACCTCCACAACGCTTGGCGGGCCAGCCCTTGAAGGACCGGCCGAACGCTTCCACATTTTCAATTGTTAAGGAGGGAGTCTTCGCCCTGGTCCCAGGGTAAGCGCACCTCCAAAGGAGTTCCAATGGCTGAGAGCCGCGTTCTTCCCGTGCTGCCGCTGCGCGACATCGTCGTCTATCCGAAGATGGCGGCGCCGCTCTTTGTCGGCCGCGAGAAATCTGTGCGCGCCCTCGACGAGGTGATGCGCAAGGACAAGCAAATTTTGCTCGCCGCGCAGATGGATGCGTCCGAGGACGAGCCGTCCACCGATCGCATCTTCACCGTCGGCACAGTGGCCACCGTGGTGCAGCTCTTGAAGCTGCCCGACGGCACCGTGCGTGTACTCGTTGAAGGCGCCTATCGCGCCCGCGTGAACGAGTTCACGTCGGACGGCGATTACTTCGAAGCCGAGATCGAAGAAATTCCGGAAGAGAACGCTGATAGCCCAGAGGCGCGCGCGATCGCTCGCGCCGTGGTTGATCAGTGGGATAATTACGTCAAGCTGTCGCGCAAGACGCCACCTGAAGTGCACCAAGCGATCGGCCAGATTTCTGAGCCGGCGCGTCTGGCTGATTCAGTCGCCGCACATCTCAGCGTGAAAATTCCGGACAAACAGGCGCTGCTTGAAATCTCTGACGTGCCACAACGCTTGGAGCGCATCCTGTCGCTGATCGAAAGCGAGATCGGCATGCTGCAAGTGGAGCGTAAAATCCGTAACCGCGTAAAGCGGCAAATGGAGAAGACGCAGCGCGAGTATTATCTGAACGAGCAGATGAAGGCGATCCAGCGCGAGCTGGGCGACGGTGACGAAGGCCGTGAAGATATCGCCGAGCTCGAAAACCGGATCAAAAACACCAAGCTGTCGAAGGAAGCCAAGACCAAGGCTGACGCGGAGATGAAGAAGCTCCGCCAGATGAGCCCGATGTCGGCGGAATCGACTGTGGTGCGCAACTATCTGGATTGGCTGCTCTCGCTGCCCTGGGGCAACAAGAAGAAGGTCAAGAAGGACATCGAAGCGGCGCAGGCAGTTCTCAACGAGGATCACTTTGGCCTGGAGAAGGTCAAGGATCGCATCCTCGAATATCTCGCCGTGCAAGCGCGTACGAATAAGCTGCGTGGCCCGATCTTGTGCCTTGTCGGACCTCCTGGCGTGGGCAAGACCTCACTTGGCCGCTCGATCGCCAAGGCGACAGGGCGCGATTTCGTGCGCATGTCGCTTGGCGGCGTGCGTGATGAAGCGGAAATCCGCGGTCACCGCCGCACCTACATTGGCTCGATGCCGGGCCGCGTGATCCAGTCGATGAAGAAAGCCAAGAGCGCCAACCCGCTCTTCTTGCTCGACGAGATCGACAAGCTCGGCGCCGATTATCGCGGCGATCCTTCGGCTGCATTGCTCGAAGTGTTGGACCCGGAGCAAAACTCCACGTTCAGCGATCACTATCTCGAAGTGGATTATGATCTGTCGGACGTGCTGTTCATCACCACGGCCAACAGCTTGAACATGCCGCAGCCTCTGTTGGATCGGATGGAGATCATCCGCATCCCTGGCTACACGGAAGATGAGAAGCTTGAGATCGCCAAGCGCCACTTGTTGCCGAAGCAGTACGAGAACAACGGACTGAAGAAGAACGAGTTCAGCGTCTCCGAAGATGCGCTGCGCGATCTGATCCGCCGTTACACGCGTGAAGCGGGCGTCCGTTCGCTTGAGCGTGAAATCGGCAATTTGGCGCGCAAGGCCGTGCGTCAGCTCGAGCAAAAGCAAAAGACGACGGTGGAGATCACGGCGGAGAACCTGCCGGACTATGCCGGGATCTGGAAATATCGCTTCGGTGAAACCGATGCTGAAGATCAAGTTGGCATCGTGACTGGCCTCGCCTGGACCGAAGTCGGTGGTGATCTTCTAACGATCGAAGCGGTCGCCATGCCTGGCAAAGGGCAGATGACTGTCACCGGCAACCTGCGGGACGTGATGAAGGAGTCGATCTCGGCCGCTTCGTCTTACGTGCGCTCGCGTTCAGTGCATTTCGGTGTGAAGCCGCCGGTTTTCCGGACGCGTGACATCCACGTCCACGTGCCAGAAGGCGCCACTCCGAAAGACGGCCCGTCAGCAGGCGTTGCGATGGCGAGCGCCATCGTGTCAGTGCTCACCGGGATTCCGATCCGCAAGGACATCGCCATGACAGGCGAGATCACCCTGCGCGGACGCGTATTGCCGATTGGCGGTCTGAAGGAAAAGTTGCTCGCGGCGCTCCGCGGCGGTGTCAAAACCGTTCTCATCCCGAAGGACAACGAAAAGGATCTCGCCGACATTCCGGACAACGTGAAGACCGGTTTGGAGATCATTCCGGTGTCGACGGTGGACGAAGTGCTGAAGCACGCACTGGTTCGCACGCTGACGCCAGTCGAGTGGACTGATCAAGACGAACTCGCGGAAAATGCCCGCGCAAGTGGTGAAAGTTCCGGCCAGGAGGGCGCGCGTCCCCATTAGGGGACGCTTCGTCTTTCTCGCGTTTCGCACCGCAACAAAGCCCGCAAACGCTTGCACGCGGGGCTAAAATGCCCCTAGCGTCCTCACCGATGCCGCCAGAATCGGCGCTTTTATTGCATATGATGCGATTGCGAGGGGCACTACATGAACAAGGCAGAATTGATCGCGGACGTTGCTGAGCGTATCGGCGACTCCAAGCAAAAAGGCGAAGAGGCCGTGAACGCGGTGTTCGAAGCCATCACGGCTGCGCTGAAGCGCGGCGATGAGGTGCGCCTGCCTTCATTCGGTGTCTTCGTCGTTTCCCGGACCAAGGAGCGCAAGGCGCGTAACCCGCAGACCAACGAAGAAGTGGTTGTGCCGGCCGCGAACCGTCCGAAATTCCGCGCTGGCAAGGCGCTGAAAGAAACGCTGAACTGATACGGCTCCGCAGGTACGCGGACGGGAAGGGCGGCCTTGCGCCGCCCTTTTCATTTTGGCCCGCGCCGTGTAGCTCCGGCGCACGAGGTCTGATTGATGCTTGCGAAAATCTACCGTCCCGCGAAGAACGCGATGCAGTCTGGAAAGGCCGCCACCAAGAAGTGGCGGTTGGAGTTTATTCTCGCTGCCGCGCCTAGACCGGAAGCGCTGATGGGCTGGATCAGCGGCGCTGACCCCAACGGCCAAGTCAGGCTCGACTTCGACACCAAAGAAGCGGCCATCGAGTTCGCGCGGGCGCAGGACATTCCGCACCAGGTGGTCGAGCCGCCCGAACTGAAGCGCCAGATCAAATCATACAGCGACAATTTCGCTTTTCGCCGCCGTGAACCCTGGTCGCACTGATACGGGCGCCCATGCTAATGCTGCGGCCAAGGCCCCGTAGCTCAACTGGATAGAGCATCCGCCTTCTAAGCGGACGGTTGCGTGTTCGAGTCACGCCGGGGTCGCCAGCGCCTAAGCGCCGGTTTCGATCGGCGTGTCGTCGCGGCTGCCCCATTCCGCCCACGAGCCATCGTAAACAGCTGCATCCCATTTGCCGATCCGCGCCAGCGCGAGCGCAATGATCGCAGCAGTGACCCCCGAGCCGCAGGTGCAGACAGCGGTTTGGGAAACATCCGCGCCGGCGTCGGCGAAGATTTTCCGCAGCTCGTCAGCGGACTTCAGCGAGCCCGCTTCATCAATCAGAGAACCGCTCGGCACGCTGAGAGCGCCAGGCATATGCCCGCTCTTCAAGCCAGCGCGTGGCTCGGCCGCTTCTCCGCTGAAGCGTGGCGCCGGGCGGGCGTCTAGTATTGGGGTCCGAGCTTCCGTCACGAGCCGGCGCATATCGGCGAGGTCGCGTACGAGATCATTGCGGACGCGCGGCGTGAAATGACGCTCCATGCGCTGCTGTGGCGCGCCGGTTTCGATCGGATGGCCGGCGCGTTCCCAGGCCGGAAAGCCGCCATCGAGCACGACAACGTCTTCATGCCCCATAACCCTGAACATCCACCAGACGCGAGCTGCGGAAAACAAGCCCTGATTGTCGTAGATAACGACCCGCGTGCCATCGCCGACGCCGCGCTTCTTCATGCGCGACGCGAATTTCTCCGGCGGCGGGAGCATGTGCGGCAGGGGACTCGACGTATCGGCGATTTCGTCGATGTCGAAATGACTAGCGCCAGGAATGCGGCGTTCGGCGAACAGCGCTTTGGCGTCGCGCGGATCACTCGGCATGAACCACGTCGCGTCAATTACGCGAATGTCAGGCGCGTCCAGGCGCTCCGCAAGCCACGCGCAGGAGACGACAGGATCAGGTGGCAAATCAGGCATGGGCCGACGCTAAAGCCCAGCGCTGAGAGGTTCAAGCCGGAGGGGATCAGGCGGGCTTCGCCAGTTCGACCTGCACCACGTCTGTTCGCCCCGTACGGAACCCGGCTTCGCAATAGCTCAAATAGAAGAGCCAGAGGTGTTTGAAGCGTTCGTCGAAGCCAAGCGCTCGAATGTCCGTCCACTTCGCTTTGAAACGCCGCGCCCATTCGGCCAGCGTGACGGCATAAGATTGCCCGAACGCCTCCGCCTTGCGCCAGACGAGGCCTACCTTCTGTGTCTCTTCCTGCAAGCGTTCGACACTGGCGAGCATGCCGCCTGGAAACACATAGCGCTGGATAAAATCGGCGCGCTTTCTGTAAGTGGCGAAGAGTTCGTGCTTGATGGTGATGATCTGCAAGGCCGCCCGGCCACCTGGCTTCAGCACCTCGGAGATCTTGGAGAAGTATGCAGGCCAATACTTCTCCCCGACGGCCTCGAACATCTCGATTGAGGCGACTTTGTCGAACTGGCCCTCGACATCGCGATAGTCCTGGCGCCGTATTTCGACGAGGTCGGTCAGACCCGCACGCGCGATCCTCGCGCGCGCGTACTCAAACTGCTCGTCGCTGATCGTGATGCCCGTGACGCGCGCGCCGTACTCGCGCGCAGCGAACTCTGCAAATCCGCCCCAACCGCACCCGATCTCCAAAACATGATCGGTCGCCTTCAGATCGAGATGCTCTGCGAGAGCGCTGTACTTAGCGCGCTGTCCAGCTTCGAGATCGCTGATCTTGGCGTCGAACCGTGCCGACGAATACGTCATCGAAGGATCGAGCCAAGCTTCATAGAAAGAGTTGCCGAGGTCGTAGTGCGCGAGGATATTCTTGCGTGAGCCTTGTTTGGTGTTGGCGTTAGAGAGATGGCGCATCCAGTGAAGCGCCTTGCCGATTGGGCTGCCCTCCAACAAGCGTTTGAAGCGCTCAACGTTGTCGGCAAGCAGCGTGAGGAGCCCGCTAAGATCTTCACTTTCCCATTCGCCCGCCATGAGCCCTTCGGCGAAGCCGATGTCGCCGCTGACGAGCACGCGGCGCGCGAAGCGATAATCGCGAATTCTGAAATCGACCGGCGGGGCGATGCCTTCGCCAAAGCGGAGTTTCGACCCGTCAGGCAGGGTGACCAGCGCGCCACCGCCCTTGATCTGCAAGAGGGCGAGTAAAACAGCCTTGGCGCTCGCTGGTGCGCGGAGCGCGGTGATGGCGCTGGAGGTCGCCCGGGTCGGTTCGGGGGTGTCCTGCATGCTCGTCAATCTAAGGGTTCCAATCTGTAGAGAAAAGCGTGTCCATCCCGCTTGCTCAGACTGGTACGCGGCAGCTCAGCCTCCGGATGATATTTCCGCTAACGCCGCTAGGGCGCGGGCGCGCGCAGCGGCGTGGTCGACTATTGGACGCGGATAGTCCCGGCCGAGTTCCACGCCTGCGGCGCGAAGCACCTCGGGCGGCGCGTCCCAAGGGCGATGGATCCATTCGTCCGGAAGCTTCGCCAGTGCTGGCAGCCAACGGCGCACATAGCTCCCGTTGGCGTCGTAGCGCTCCCCCTGCGTGACCGGATTGAAGATGCGGAAGTAGGGGGCCGCATCGGCGCCGGAGCCAGCGACCCACTGCCAGGAGGCGGCGTTGTTGGCGAGATCAGCGTCGAGCAAAGTATCCCAGAACCATTCCTCGCCGCGGCGCCAATCGATCAGGAGGTGCTTAATCAGAAACGATGCGGTGATCATCCGCGCACGATTGTGCATTGTGCCTGTAACCCAGAGCTCGCGCATCGCGGCATCGACCACCGGATAGCCAGTGCGGCCGTGTCGCCAGGCTTCCAACGCGGCCTCGTCGTCACGCCAGGGAAAAGCGTTGAACTGCTCTCGCCAATTCGCGTCGGGGAGCGTTGGCCAGTTGAAAAGCAGGTTGGTTGAAAACTCCCGCCACCCCAGTTCAGAAAGAAACTTGTCGACGCCGCGCTGTAGATTCGGTTGATGCGCAACGGCGCCGTCTACGGCGGCGCGCACTTGAATCGGAGAAATTTCGCCAAAGTGCAGGTGCGGGGACAGGCGCGACGTAGGGTGGCCTGCGAGCATGTCGCGCGACTCTGGGTACGCTCGAACTTTGTGCTCGATGAAATCCGAAAGCGCTTTCGCTGCGCCGGCCTCTCCGGGAGCCCATTCGGGTTCGAAGGTTTTAGCCCAATTGGGTTTCGTCGGCAGCAACCCCCAGTCACAAAGCGCGTCGCTAGAGATCGTCATCGGCGGCGCCGGGAGCTTGCGCGGCGCAGGCAGCGGTGCGCGGGTCTCAAGTTGCAGCGCCGCGCGCCAGTAGGGCGTGAAGACTTTATACGGTTCGCCGGTTTTAGTTTTGACCTCCCACGGTTCGCGCATCAGCGCGCCGTTGAAGCTCTTCACTTCGATGCCGAGCGTCTCTTTCAATGCCCTGTCGCGAGCGATCGCGTAAGGCTCGTAGCAGCGGTTCCAGTAAATCGCGCTTGCGCCAGAAGCGCTGATCAGTTCGGGCAAGATCTCCGCCGCTACGCCGCGCCGGAGCGCAAGCACGCCGCCTTTCTTGGCGATATCGCGACCAAGAGCGTCCAAGCTCTTGTGTAGCCACCAACGCGACGCGCCGCCTATACGCCAGCGTTCCGGCGTTTCGTCATCGAGAATATAGAGCAAAATGAGCGGGCGCTTGGTGGCGACCGCGGCGGCCAACGCGGGGTTGTCCGCAAGGCGCAGGTCCTGCCGAAACCAAACGATCGCGGGCGCGTCACTCATCCGCAGATCGGTTTTCACGATTGCGCAGATGAATTTCGACCATCTTGGCGTCCTTCAACCAGCGGCCGTGCGCAGCGATCGATGCGACAGCTACTCCATACCAGCCCGCACGCCAGAGGCCGCGACGGACGTAGTGGTTCAGAAAGTAGATCGGCCGCGCCAACAGCATGCGCAGCGCAACGAGCCAGAACGGTTTCAGCTTCGTATCGCGAGCGCGTCCGGTGGAGTTGCGGTTGAACTTGTCCTCAAGCTGCGCGAGATCGCGAAAGGAGTAGTGAAGCAACGGCGCTTTGAGCCTTTGAACGCGGATACCCGCAGGTACTTTGAACTGATCCCAATTGGCGTGATCGGGCTGACGCACGACGCGGCGATCGTACAGTTTGCGGCGATCGACGAGGTTATAGGTCAACCACACCTCACCCACGGGTGGGGAGGTCGCCATATTCATTTCGAACACGGGTGTCGCCGGTTCGCCCGCGAGAAAATAGGCGCGAATTTCATCCGCCAATTCGGGCGTCACAACTTCATCCGCGTCGAGATCAAGCAGCCAATCGTGGACGCAGGAATCTTCGGCGATACGCTTCTGCTTGCCGCCGCCGAGCCAGGGCGCCCGAACGACGCGCGCGCCCAGACCCTCGGCAATTTCAATGGTCTTATCGGTGGAGCCGGAATCGACGAGCACGACCTCGCTTACGACCTGCTGAGCGGCGCGGATCACCTCGCCAATCATCCGCTCCTCGTTCTTGGTTCGGATGTAGGCGGAGATCGGGGCAAGCGTCATGGGGCTGATCAAGCGTGCGGCGGGATGAATTGCAAGGCTTACCCGGAGCGGGCCAATTCGGCCGCTTCGGCATAGCCGAAGAGCGCCAGCGCCAGGCGAATGGCTTGGCCTCGATCCGTCTTCAATTCGGGGTCGCGCTCGATGGCAAGCCGCGCTTCCTTATCTGCCGCGCCGAGCATGCCAGCGTGCGCCTCGGGGCTGACGAGCCGAAAGGGAGGAAGGCCTGATTGCTGGGTGCCGAGCATGTCGCCGGCCCCGCGCAAGCGAAAATCGATCTCGGCGATGGCGAAGCCGTCATCGTTGCGGCGGAGTGCGTCGAGGCGGGTCTTGGCGCTTTCGCCGAGCGGTGGCTTCCAAAGCAAGACGCACGAGCCTTGCTTGTCGCCACGGCCCACACGGCCGCGTAATTGATGGAGTTGCGCCAAGCCGAAGCGCTCGGCATGCTCGATCACCATGATCGTCGCTTCCTGCACGTTGACGCCGACTTCGATCACCGTCGTCGCCACCATCAGAAACGACTCGCCGGAACGAAAACGATCCATCGCGGCTTCACGCGCCGTAGGCGGCATTTGCCCATGCACGATTTCAACGCCCTTACCGAAATAGGCTTGCAGTTCCGCGTGGCGATCAATGACGGCAGGGAGATCGATTGCTTCGCTTTCTTCAATCAGCGGACACACCCAGTAGGCGCGCTCGCCGCGCTTTCGCGCCTCGCCGATAGCTTCGATGACTTCCGACATCCGGGTCGTCGGCATTGTCGCCGTGCGGATCGGTTGGCGACCTGGTGGCTTTTCGTCCAGTACGGACAGATCCATGTCGCCATGGATCGAAAGCGCGAGCGTGCGCGGGATGGGCGTTGCGCTCATCACCAACACGTGCGGCGCGAAGCCCTTGGCGACCATGCGCATGCGATCAGAGACACCAAATCTGTGCTGCTCATCAATGACGATGAGACCGAGGTCTTGGAAGTTCACATCCTCTTGAAAGAGCGCATGGGTGCCGACGACGACGTGAATCTCGCCGTTGGCAAGGCGTTCAAGGATAGCGCGGCGTTCTTTGGCTTTATCGCGGCCGGTTAGCACGGCCATGGTGATGCCGGCGGCGCGCAATAACGGCTCCAAAGTCGCGCCGTGTTGACGTGCCAGCAGATCGGTCGGCGCCATCATCGCGCTTTGCAGACCGGCCTCAGCCGCACGCGCCATTGCAAGCGCGGCCACCAACGTTTTGCCGGAGCCAACGTCACCCTGAAGCAGGCGCAACATCGGCGCGGGCTCGGCCATGTCCGCGTAAATCTCATCCACTGCGCGAGACTGCGCCCCGGTTGGCGAATAGGGGAGGCTCGCGAGCATCAGCTTGGTGAAACGTTCGTCGCCTACAACAGCGCGCCCCGGCTCCTTGCGACGATGCACGCGCCGCAATCGAAGCGCACACTGACGCGCGAAGAGTTCATCGTATGCGAGACGGGTCCGGAAGGCGCTCTCCGCCATAACGTCCTCAGGTGAGGTTGGGCGGTGTATGTGCTCGAGCGCGGTGCGGAAATCTGGCCAGTCGTGCGCCTTCACGGTCGTGGCCTCCAACCACTCCGGCGCCTCCGGCAATGTATCGAGCGCGCCCAAGATCGTGCGCGCAAGCATGCGGCCGCTCAGGCCCTGCGTCAGCGAGTACACTGGCTCGACCGCCGGCGGTGCTTCGCCCTTGCTTGGATCGACCACGTAGTCGGGATGCAACAACTGCCGCATGCCGTCGTAGAATTTGATCTCGCCGCTCACCAGGCGCGTCTGCCCAACGGGCCACATCCGCTTCAACATCTCCTCGTTGCCGCGGAAATAGGCGACCGTCAGGAAGCCGCTCTCGTCGCGCAGGCGGATACGGTAGGGGAGGTTCTTGTAGCCCGGCATGTGGCCGTCGACTTCGGCTTCGATGGTGGCGATGTCGCCTTCGTCGGTCTCGCCGATCGGCACCCGTAAGCGCCTATCAATGGCGGCGTTCGGCGGCAGGAAGACGAGGTCGCGCACCAACCGTCCGCCCGCAACCTTGGCGATCAGGTCGAGCGTATCCTTACGCGCGCCCTTGGGCGCCCGCGCCGGGGTCAGGAACAGGCCCAATAGGTCTGTCGAAGGGAGGGGCGAAACGTCACTCATGCTTGGCTCTGGCGGCGCTGACAGCACCACTCATATGGGTTATAGCGCGGCCCCCTCTGATTTTGCCAAAGCTCCACGGGGCCCATGGACGACCGCCGCAAGAAGCTGAAATTCCGCGCGTGGCGTCGAGGATTCCGGGAGATTGACCTGATTCTAGGCGGTTTTGCCGATCATCGTCTCGCGAACCTCGACGACCAACAGCTCGACGAGTTCGAACGTCTCCTGGACGCCCCCGACCAGGATGTGTTCGCCTGGATTACTAACCAAGCGCCCGCGCCGGCAGAGTACGAAACCGAGACCCTCGCGCTGATTCGCGCCTTTCGCTTTGAACTGAACCAACAGGATCGATGAAAGACCCCGCTCTCAACCCACGCCTCGTGGATACGCTGGCGAAGTCGAAGGACGCGCTGGTTGTCGCCGGCGCGCCCGAAGGTGTGGACGCTGCGGCCATTGCGGAAGCTGCATTGGCGCGCGGCGGCGTCACGCTGTTCATCGCACGCGACGAAACCCGCGCGGCGCAGTTCGAAGCTGCGGCGCAGTTCTTTGCGCCTGAATTGGCGACGCTGCGGTTGCCGGCCTGGGATACGCTTCCCTACGATCGTATCTCGCCCGCGGCCGCTGTAGCGGCTCAGCGATGCGCCGCGCTTACGCAGCTGGCGCGACGCGATGCGAAGATGCGGCCACTGCTTGTGGTGGCGACCGCATCAGCCGTAGCGCAGCGCGTTCCTCCGCGTGCGCGCTTGGCTGCCGGCGCGTTTGTAGCGAAGGCCGGCGCTGAAGCCTCGATGCAGGAGTTGGAGACGTACCTGGTCGTCAACGGCTACGCGCGGGCGTCGACCGTGCGCGCCCCCGGCGAGTTTGCCGTGCGCGGCGGGTTGATCGATGTGTTTACGCCGGGCGCCGCGGAACCGCTGCGGTTCGACTTCTTCGGCGACACACTCGAGACCATTCGAAGCTTCGATCCCGAAACACAAATCTCGAAAGCCAAGCTCACCGAGGCGTTGCTAACGCCGGTGAGCGAGGTGCTGCTCGATGAGCTGACGGTGCTGCAGTTCCGCCGGCGCTTCAACCAGGCGTACGGCGCGGTGAGCGACGCGCTCTACGACAGCGTCAGCGCCCGCATCCGCCGGCAGGGGATCGAGCAATTCTTGCCGTTCTTCTACGAGCGGTTGGAGACTGTGTTCGACTATGCAGGTCCGGACGCGCTTATCGCGTTCGACGCGCTCGCGGACGAGGCATTGAAGGATCGCGTTGCAACGGCGCGCGACCACTACGACTCGCGCAAAGGCGCGCCGATCGCACGGGGTGGCACGCCGTTCCGAGCGCCGGAGCCGAACCTGCTCTATTTGGGCGACGAAGCACTAGCGGCGGCGCTTGCTGGACGCGCCGTTCGCCGCATCACGCATTTCGACACAGACTCGAAAAAGCAGCTTGAGCTTGGCGCGCGGCCTGGCCGCGATTTTGCGCCCGAGCGCCAGATCGTGGACGCCAATGTGTTCGATGCTGCCGCCAAACACATCGAAGCGCTTACCAAAGCAAAGAAACGCGTCATCGTCGCCGCGTGGACCGAGGGCTCAGCCGAACGCCTATCGGGCGTCCTTGGCGACCACGGCGTATCACCCGTTGTGCGGGTGATGAGCTGGCGTGAGATGACGCAACTGCCGCGGGGCGCGCACGGTCTTGCGGTGCTTCCGATCGAACACGGGTTCGAAACTGAGAACTTCGCGCTCATCGCCGAGCAGGACATCCTTGGCGATCGCTTGGCGCGTCCGCGCAAGCGCCGAAAAGCTTCGAGCGTGATCGCCGAAGCTGGCGCAATGAGCCAAGGCGATCTCATCGTCCACCAAGATCACGGCGTTGGCCGCTACGAGGGCTTAAAGACGCTCGACGTTGCTGGCGCGCCGCATGATTGTTTGGATCTGACATATGCCGGCGGCGACAAACTCTATCTGCCGGTCGAGAACATCGAGTTGGTCAGCCGCTACGGCGCCGAAGATGCCGAGGCCCAGCTCGACAAACTTGGGGGCGTCGCTTGGCAAGGCCGCAAAGCGCGCGCGAAACAGCGTCTGCGCGATATGGCGGAAGAACTCCTGCGCATCGCCGCCATGCGCGCCACCCGTAGCGCCGAGCCGCTTTCGCCGCCGGAAGGGCTCTGGGACGAGTTCTGCGCACGTTTCCCATATGAAGAAACCGAAGATCAGCTGGCCGCGATAGACGATATCGTCGGCGATCTCGCAGCCGGCCGTCCGATGGATCGCCTCATCTGCGGTGATGTGGGCTTTGGCAAAACCGAAGTGGCGTTGCGGGCTGCGTTCCTCGTCGCAATGAGCGGCAAGCAGGTCGCTGTCATTGCCCCGACAACACTACTCTGCCGCCAACACTTCCGCACGTTCACCGAGCGCTTCCGTGGTTTGCCGGTGAAAGTACGCCAGCTCTCGCGCTTGGTGACAGCGAAAGAAGCGAGCGAAACGAAAGCTGGGCTCACCGAGGGCTCGGTCGAGATCGTCGTCGGCACACACGCGCTGCTCTCCAAGACAGTCCAGTTCTCAGACCTCGGACTGATGATCATTGACGAAGAACAGCACTTCGGCGTGAAGCACAAAGAGCGCCTGAAAGATATGCGTGCGGACGTCCATGCGCTGACGCTTTCGGCAACGCCAATTCCGCGCACGCTACAGCTTGCATTGGCTGGTGTGCGCGAGATGAGCCTCATCACCACGCCGCCGATCGATCGCATGGCCGTCCGTACCTATGTCACCGCATTCGATGCAGTCACCGTGCGCGAGGCGCTCTTGCGTGAGAAGTATCGCGGCGGCCAAAGCTTCTTCGTAACGCCGCGCATTGCCGATTTGGATGAAGCGTCGGAGTTTCTCCGCCGCAACGTGCCGGAAGTGACGTTCGCCGTGGCGCACGGCCAAATGGCGCCAGGCTCACTCGATGAGATCATGACGCGCTTCTACGATGGCGACTTCGATGTTCTGCTATCAACCACCATCGTCGAGTCTGGCTTGGATATCCCGCGCGCCAACACGCTGATCGTCTTCCGCGCAGACATGTTCGGCCTCGCACAGCTTTATCAGCTGCGTGGGCGCGTAGGCCGCTCAAAGTTGCGCGCGTACGCGTACTTGACCACGGCGGCAGAGCAGGCTTTGACAGTGAGCGCCGAAAAGCGGCTGAAAATTCTGTCCTCGCTCGACAATCTCGGCGCCGGTTTCCAACTCGCTAGCCACGACCTCGACATGCGCGGCGGCGGCAATCTGTTGGGCGAAGAGCAGTCAGGCCACATCCGTGAAGTCGGTGTGGAGCTTTATCAGTCCATGCTCGAAGAAGCGGTCGCCAATCTTCGTGCCGGTCGCGACGATGACGCGGTAAGTGAAAAGTCCTGGTCGCCCCAGATCAATGTCGGTGCCTCCGTGCTGATTCCGGAAGACTACATCGCCGACCTCAACGTGCGCCTCGCACTCTATCGTCGCTTGGCTGATCTCGAAACCGATCAGGAGCGCGAAGCGTTCGCAGCCGAGCTGATCGATCGGTTCGGGCCGCTGCCGGCGGAGGTGGATCAGCTGATCGCCGTGGCATCCCTGAAAGCGATGTGCCGTCGGTGCCATATCTCGAAGCTCGATGCCGGGCCGAAAGGCGCCGTCATGACATTCCGCGAAGGCGGCTTCCCTGATCCGATGTCGCTCGTGCGCCACGTGCAGGAGCGTCCGGATGATTTCCGCATGCGGCCCGATGGCAAGCTTGTGGTGACGGGTGGTTGGCCGGAAGCGCCGCAGCGCCTGAAAGCGTTGCGCGGCGTGCTTGAAGCTCTGAGCCGGATCGCGACGCGCAAAGCCGCCTAAGCGGGGATCGCTTCAACTTCGATCGCCCGCAGCGCACGTGCGAGCATCCCGCCGCCGCTTTCACCCGGCTGAAGCTCAACCGCGCTCTGCTCAAACACGAGCGGACCGACGCTACCGTCTCCTGCTGCGAACGCTGTGCATTCGGCAACAGAGGCAATCCGTTCCGCCGTACGCTTTGCGCTTTTAAGCCGCGATGCGGGCAGCGCTACGGCAATCAGGTCGCCGCCAAACAGCGCACCGCAATCGGCATCGCGCATCAAACGGCCCGCGAGACTAGCAACCTCGGTGAAGCCACGCCGCCAAACGGCTTCTGGCGGCGCACTGGCGCCATGGGCTGGCATAACGCGCAGCACGGCAAGACTCATGGGCCGCCCGCTCGCGTGGTGATCGGCAGCGAGGCGCGCGAGGTGCGAATCAAATGCGGGGCGGCGCCATAGGCCGGTGAGAGGATCGCCCATCAGATCGCGCAGCGCACGCATCTCGTGTTCAGCGGTGCGGCGGCGGCGTTCACGGCGGATCGCTTCGAACAACCAGCCCAAGCTCGAACCACAAGGCGCGTTCACAGTCGCGACCGCAGCGGCGCCGCGATCGATCACAGCTTTCGCAGTGGTGGTGTCACCAGATGCAACGATCACCATCGTTGGCAAATGAAACAGCGTCGCGTTGCGTCGCAGTGCAGCGCAGAGCGAGATCGCGGTCTGCGCATCCTGTGCGCCATTAAGAACGACCGCGTCGAACGGTTCATCGTGCAGGTGGTCAAAGCCGGTGTAAGACGAGAAGGCGGCGGCGACGATGCCGTCCTGTTCGCTCAGCGCGCGTTCGAGCGCGAGGAACATAGAACTGGGCGCGCCGATATAGAGCGCCTTTAGCCGGCGCGGCTCCATTGGCTGTGGTGTCGGCGCGGAGAGCGCGTGCGCCGTGAGCACGCGGCGGGCGCGTTCTTCCTCAGCGATGACGACGCGGCTCCAGCCCTCGATTTGTGCGGCCAACAATTTCGGCGGCGCGTCGAGCGCGAGTGAGCCGAGAAACGGACCAACTTCCGTCAACCCGCGCGGCGGCGGCGTAGACCACCGCCGGCCGGCGAGATTGGCGAGAGGTGAGGTGCTCAAGCCGGGCTGCCCGATGAGTGCTTCTTCTGCGGCGGGATAGATGGCGATGTCTTCGCCGTTGGGGGCCGGGCAGACGGCGCCCACGAGAGCAGCGGACTCAACGCCAGCAGCGTTCAGTTGGGTTTGCGCATCACGCGCAATCCGGGCGTCCGAGGCTCGCACAACAATGCGCAATGTTAACGCTCCGGCGCCCCGCGACGGCGGGTCTTGAACGGTTATAAGTAACGCGTGTTAGCACTCTCCGAAACCGGGAGGGTAAACGGAGCAAGCAATGGGTCAGGGTCCACTCGCAGGCGTTAAGGTCGTCGAATTCGCCGGCATCGGGCCAGGCCCGTTCTGCTGCATGCTGCTCTCCGACATGGGGGCCGATGTCGTGCGCATCGATCGCAAGGGTGGGCGTGGCGGCGCCAAGTTCGACGTGACGGCACGAGGGCGCCGTTCGATCGAACTCGACATGAAAGCGCCTGCCGATGTCGAGACAGCCTTGGCGCTGGTGTCGAAGGCGGACGTCTTGATCGAAGGCTTTCGGCCGGGCGTGATGGAACGCCTTGGCGTCGGCCCCGAAGAAGCGCTGAAGCGCAATCCGCGTTTGGTGTACGGGCGCATGACCGGCTGGGGCCAGAGCGGACCGCTGGCGCATGCCGCGGGGCACGACCTCAATTACATCGCCATCACCGGTGCGTTGCACGCAATGGGTAAGAAAGAGAGTTCACCGCCGCCGCCGCTGAACCTCGTTGGCGATTACGGCGGCGGGGCGCTCTACCTCGCGATGGGTGTTTGCGCGGCGCTGTTCGAAGCACAACGCTCTGGCAAGGGCCAAGTCATCGACGCTGCGATCACCGACGGTACGGCGTCGTTAATGGCCGTTATGTATGGCCTACGCGCCGCCGGCATCTGGACGGACGAACGCGATGCGAACCTGCTCGATGGCGGCGCGCCATTCTACGATGTTTACGAGACCTCAGATGGCAAGTTCGTCTCCATTGGTCCGCTCGAGCCACAATTCTATGCACTGTTCCTGGAGAAGACCGGACTCAAGGACGATCCTGATCTCGCCATGCAGATGAACAAACCGCACTGGCAGGCGATGTCGGAGAAGGTCTCCGCAATTTTTCGCACCAAGACGCGTGACGAGTGGAGCGTGCTGATGGAGGGCACCGACGTGTGCTTTGCGCCGGTCCTCGACATGGCCGAGGCGCCGGTTCACCCCCACAACATGGCGCGCGGGGCGTTCACCGAGGTCGACGGCGTCGTACAGCCAGCAGCCGCGCCACGATTTTCGCGCACACCTGGCGCCGTTCAGGGGCCGCCCGTTCGACCGGGCGCGAACAGCGCAGAAATCCTAGCCGATTGGGGCGTCACACCTGTTTCAAGCTGATTAACCCCCTCAGCGCCCGTTCAGCCGGGGTGGTGTTTTATCCTCCTCGGTCCTGGGCGATTTTTCGTCCCTCGCTCGTACCGGGACCAGGTTCTCGACCCGACCTAACGGGCCGAAGCAAAGCGCCGGCGGCCGGCTCAGCCGCCGGCGCAATTGCGTTTAGCGCGACCTGAAACTTGTATTTCCGCGCGGGAACGTTGCGCCGCAGCGCTACCCTACGTAACAAGCGCCCATGGCAAACAAAGTCTTCCCCAGTGCGAGCGCCGCGCTCGATGGCCTCACCTTTGACGGCATGACAGTCATGAGCGGCGGGTTCGGGCTCTGCGGTATTCCCGAGAACCTGATCATCGCGCTGCGCGACAGTGGCGTTAAGGGGATCACCGTCATCTCCAACAATGCCGGCGTCGATGGCTGGGGTTTGGGCCTGCTGCTGGAGACGAAGCAGATTAGCAAGATGATCTCGTCCTACGTTGGAGAGAATAAGGAGTTTGCCCGCCAGTATCTCGCCGGCGAACTTGAGCTTGAGTTCAACCCGCAAGGCACCCTCGCCGAACGCTGCCGAGCAGGGGGCGCAGGCATTGCTGGCTTCTATACCAAGACAGGCGTCGGCACGCTGGTCGCCGAAGGTAAAGAGGTGAAGGAGTTCAACGGCGAGAAATACGTGCTCGAAACTGGGCTCGTTGCCGATCTCTCCATCGTCAAAGCCTGGAAGGGTGACAAGGAAGGCAATCTGATCTTCCGCAAAACCGCTCGCAACTTTAACCCAATGATGGCGACGGCCGGCAAAAAGTGCATCGCCGAGGTCGAGATACTCGTTGAAACCGGCGAGCTTGATGCTGACGCGATCCATACGCCGGGCATTTATGTTGACCGGATCGTTAAGGGGACTTTCGAGAAACGCATAGAACAACGCACGGTCACCAAGCGGGAGAATGCATAATGGCTTGGTCCCGCGATCAGCTCGCCCAGCGCGCCGCCAAGGAATTGCGCGACGGCTATTACGTCAACCTCGGCATCGGCATCCCGACCTTGGTTGCGAACTACATCCCCGAAGGGATGGAGGTCACCCTGCAGTCGGAAAACGGCATGCTCGGCATGGGTCCTTTTCCCTATGAGGACGAAATCGACGCCGATCTGATTAACGCCGGTAAACAAACGATCACGGCGCTGAAGAAGAGCTCCTACTTCTCCTCTTCGGACTCCTTCGCGATGATCCGCGGCGGCCATATCGATCTTTCGATCCTCGGCGCCATGGAAGTGAACGAGCGCGGGAATCTCGCGAACTGGATGGTGCCCGGCAAGATGGTGAAGGGCATGGGCGGGGCCATGGACCTCGTCGCTGGCGTGAAGCGCGTCGTCGTCGTGATGGAACACACCTCTAAGGACGGCGCTTCAAAATTGCTTAAGCAATGCACGCTGCCGCTCACCGGCGTGAACGTGGTTGATCTCGTGATAACGGATCTCGGCGTCTTCGAGATTGACAAGCATGGTCAACAACCGATGAAGCTCATCCAACTCGCCGACGATATTAGCGTTGACGAGATCACGGCGAAGACCGAAGCCGCGTTCATAAACGCGCTGAACTAAAGTCTTCATCCAAGTAAAGAAGAGTGAACGCGCGGGCGCGCCAGCAATCGCGCGCCCGTTCACCGTTTCTCATCACCTCACAGGTAAGTTGTACGGAATAATTCGTGCAGAGAGGGCGCCATGCAGTGTCCTCCAACCTGGGTATGGTGATGCTTCGTGCCGGAATGAAGCGACATGTGGGGAGACGCGCGGCCGTAATGGCCGCGTGCGTCGTCGCCGCATGCTCGTTTATCTGGAGCGGTGAGGCTCACGCGCAAAGTTCGCCCCCGAACGAACTTGTGCGCGTGCTTGAGCTGATTGATCAGCAAGAGCAGAGGCTCAACGCTCAGGAGCTTAGGCTCCGAGACCAACAACGAGAGATTACTGAGCAGCGAGGGCTGATCGAACGCCAACGGCGAGAGATTCAGGCCATGAGCGGGACAGTCAGCGATGCGGAACTTGGCGAAGTCCGCGGCGCTGGCTTTGGCGTACATGGCCTGGGCTACACCGAATTGGCGGCCGACGAGCCCATCCGGCTCAATAGGCGCGCGCCTTACTCAACTCTGACTCAGACGGAAGGGGGTAGCGCCCCTCCCGCAAGCACGCCGGCGCCTGCGCCGACGCGCCCTGTCGGTGAAGCGCCGCCGGAAGAGACACAAGTGGCGACTGTGGACTCTCTTCCTGAAGGGCAGAACGCCCTCCTGGGCGCCGGACGACTAGTGATCGAACCCTCGATCGAATACTCGCGCAGCTCCTCGAACCGGCTGGTTTTCCGAGGCGCAGTCATCGCCGAGGGCATCCAGATCGGGTTGATCGACGCAAACGACACCGCTCGGGACACGATCGCATCCTCGATCGCGATCCGTTACGCGCTCACGGACCGGCTGGAGATCGAGGCCCGCGTGCCTTTCATCTACCGTTCGGACCGGGTGACGACGTTGTCGCAAGGCACGACCAGCACCACGCAGACGTTCGAGCTTGAAGGTTCGAATATGGGCGACGCCGAGGTTTCAGCGCGTTACCAGCTGAATCGCGGCCGCAACGGCGCTCCCATCTTCGTGGCGGGCGCGCGGGTGAAGTCAGATACCGGCCTCGGCCCGTTTGACCTGGCGCGCGATACGCAAGGCGTCTCGACTGAGCTCGCGACCGGTTCAGGGTTCTGGGCGGTGCAGGGCAGCCTCTCGGCCATGTACCCGACCGACCCGGCCGTCCTCTTCGCGAACGTGAGCTACATGTACAACATGCCCCGCGATATCGACCGCACGCTTGGCACCGTGACCGTTGGCAATGTCGATCCGGGCGACTCGATCGGCGTGGGCTTCGGTTTCGGCTTCTCGATGAACCCGCGCTTCTCCTACTCGCTGGGCTACTCGCACTCCTACGTGATGCCGACCGAGACCGAGCTGAACGGCTCGCTGCAGCGCTCCACCGAGTTGCAGGTGGGCAGCCTCCAGCTCGGCCTCTCGTTCCGCACCACCGAGCGTTTGACGCTCTCGGCGAGTGTGGACATGGGTCTCACCGAAGACGCCCCGGATGTCCGGGTCTCGTTCCGGGCCCCGTTCCGCTGGTAGCCAGCGGCGAGACCAAGAAAAGCAAAAAGGCCGGCGGTGACGCCGGCCTTTTCATTTTGTGGCGCTCGCGAGCCGCGTGGCGGATGGGGTGGGATTCGAACCCACGGAGGGCTTTCACCCTCGCCGGTTTTCAAGACCGGTGCCTTAAACCACTCGGCCACCCATCCAACGCGGCGTGGGGCCTATCAGGGCGCGCGGCGCGCTTCAATGACCCGCGTGTGTGGCACGCCAACGCGTAAACGCACGTTATTGATTAAGCTAAGAAAAGCATAAAAGCTTACGCGCCCTAAAGAGCCGCTGGGTTAAAACCCTGACCTTGGTTCGCTGAGGTCCGCCGTTCATGGCACGTCACAACACGCACACGTTCATCTCAGTATCTCTGCTGACTGCGCTCGCAGCGGGTGCGGCAGCCGCCCAGGCGCCCATCGAATACGCGGGTCGAGCCTCGGCGGCGCCCGTCCAGACCGCATCGGTGACTGGCACGCTCGCCGGTGGCGACGACAACTCCTACGGCTATGGAGCGCCAACCCCTACACGTGGCGCTGCAGTGATCGATGTTCGGCGCTCTGATCGCGCCCGTACGAACGTCGAAAGCGTCCGCCAAACGCCGCCTCTCCCTCATGCAGAGGGAGCGCCCGCCCAGACCGCCGATTGGCTTGAGCGCGAGCGGGTAGGGCCGCCCTACGAGGCCAACGGCCGTTGGTATGTCCCGACCCCAGAGCCGGGATATTCAGAAACCGGCATCGCGTCCTGGTACGGCCCGACCTTCCATGGCCAAGCGACAGCCAGCGGCGAAACCTTCGATCAAGAAGCCATGACCGCCGCGCATCCGACTTTACCCATCCCTAGCCTCGTGCAGGTCACCAATCTGGAAAACGGCAGCGAGGTCATCGTTCGCGTCAACGATCGCGGTCCGTTCGTCGGCGAGCGTCTGATCGATATGTCCCGCCGGAGCGCCGAGGTGCTCGGCTTCGAACAAGCCGGGCAGGCGAGGGTGCATGTCCGCTACCTGGGCCCGGCGCCGCGCCGCGTGGACGGTGCGAGCGCTATGGCGCCCACTGCCCCTGCGCGTCAGACCGCTGTGGTTCCACGAGAGGCCGGCCCTACGTCATTGCTCCCCGCCGAAACGGAAGAGACCGCCCTCGCCGGTGCGCCGCTCTATGAGCCGCCTGCCCGTCAAGCGCCGGCCCTTGCGCACAGCGCAGAAGGGGCCTTCTTCGCCCAGGTTGGCGCCTTCTCAGATCTGACCAACGCCCACCGCATCCGCGACGCCGTCAGCTCAGCCGGCCCCGTGACCGTCGACGTCCGCCGCACCGCAAGCGGCGGTGAAGTGTTCCGCGTCCGCGTCGGCCCCTGGAACACCCGGGAAGAGGCGGATTCGGCGCGTCACCAGCTCGTTTCGCTGGGTTACGCTGAGACGATTGTCGCAGCCCGGTAATCAGCCGGTTTCTTGACGTAAAGCTGCCGTCCCGGTCTGCTTAATCGACTGAGCCTTGGCGTCGATTCGGTGGAGAATTTGAACTTGCGATTGGCCGTTATGAGCCTTGCCGTGGCGCTCGTCGCCGCGACACCCGTCGCCGCTCAGCAACAGCCGAGCGCTGGCTTCACCACGCCCGCGCAGCACGTCACCATCATGGACGCCGCATCAGGTGCGTTGCTCTATTGCGACGACTGCCAAACGCCGATGCCGCCAGCATCGATGTCGAAGATCATGACCGTGCTGCTGGTCGCGGAAGCGCTCGAGGCGGGCCGCATCAATTTGAACACCCGCTACCGCGTCAGTGAGAACGCGTGGCGTCATGGCGCGATGTCCGACGGCTCGCACATGTTCCTTGAGCTGAACTCTGAAGTGACCGTTGGTGATCTCTTGCGCGGCGCCATTGTGGTCTCAGCCAACGATGCGTGTGTTGTGCTCGCCGAAGGTCTGTTCGGCTCTGAGGAAGCTTTCGTCGCAGAGATGAATCGCCGTGCTCAGGCTCTGCGGCTGACCACGGCGCGCTTCCGCAACAGCACCGGCTTGCCGGATCCCGATCACGTCATCAGCTCGCGCGACCTCGCCGAGTTAACCCGCCACCTGATCGCGACGCATCCGGATGTCTATCGGATCTATTCGGAGCGCGAATTCACCTACAATCGACGCACACAACCAAACCGCAATCCGCTGCTCGGCGCCTTCGATGGCGCGGACGGCGTAAAGACTGGGCACACCGACGCGTCCGGTTACGGCCTCGTCGGCTCCGCCGTACTCAATGGCCAGCGCCGCATCATCGTCTTCAACGGCCTTAGCACCATGGCCGAACGCCGCAGTGAAGGCGTGCGCCTGATGCGCGCGGCATTCCATGATTTTAGCCTCAGCACGATTGCCCGCGCCGGCGAGCAGGTAGGTGAAGCACAAGTGCGCCTGGGATCGCGCCGTGCCGTGCCGTTACTGGCTCAGAGCGACATCACGATCGGCGGCCCACGCGGCGTACAGTCCGGGCTGACGGCGCACATCGTCTATAATGGCCCGCTACAGCCGCCGCTGCGCGAGGGCGATGTCGTCGCGCATCTCGTCGTAGAAGGCCCTGGCTTCGTCACCCAGCGCTTTCCGTTGACTACGGGCCGCAAAATCGGACGCGCAAACTGGTTCTCACGCGCCTTTGAAGGCTTGCGCCTGACCCTGTTCGGCTCTTCATAGGGGCATGAGCCCAGCGGCTAAATCCGAGCCACAACGCGGCCGTTTCATCACTTTGGAAGGCGGCGAAGGCACCGGCAAATCCACGCTCGCGCGCGGTTTGGCGGACGCGCTGCGCGGAGATGGACGCGAGATTATCGTGACCCGCGAGCCAGGCGGAGCGCCGGGCGCCGACGCCATTCGCGCGCTGCTTGTGCAGGGCGACGCTGGCCGCTGGAGCGCCACGGAAGAAGCGCTGCTCTTCGCCGCCGCACGGCTCAACCATCTAACGCACACGATCAAGCCTGCGCTCTCGCGCGGCGCTTGGGTGGTGTGCGATCGCTACTACGACTCGACACGAGCCTATCAGGTCGCGGCTGGCGGGCTTGCACCAGCCACTCTCGAGACACTCAATGCTTTGATTGAGGCGCCAGCACCGGACCTCACGCTCGTACTCGATATCGATCCTGCCGCGGGGCTCGCACGCTCGCGCGGCGCCCATGTCGGCGAGGATCGTTTTGAGCGCAAAGATGCGGACTTCCACGCCCGCGTCCGCGCTGAGTTCCTGGCGATCGCAGCGCGCGAGCCGCTGCGCTGCAAACGCATTGATGCAAGCCAACCGGTCGCGGAAGTACTCAGCCAGGCTCTCGCAGCGGTTGGCGCTCTGACCTCCGTGCGCCAATGAAGACTGAAAAGCCGGCCCTCGAAACGGACAAAGAGCCAAGCACCGCGCACCCGCGCGAGACGTTCGCGTTCTTCGGTCACGAGCCGGAAGAGCAAGCGCTCGCTGACGGCCTTCGCAACGGCCGCATGCATCACGCATGGCTGCTCGCCGGAACCAAAGGCCTGGGCAAAGCGACACTCGCATATCGTTTCGCACGTGCCGCGCTTGGTGCAAGGAAGGACGGCGGCCGGCCGCTCGATGTCGATCCGGAAGACGTTGTTGCGCGCCGCATCACCGCTCTCTCGCATCCTGACCTCTTTGTTCTGCGCCGTGGTCTCAACGATCGCGGCAAACCGCGGCGTGAAATTACCGTCGATGACGCGCGCGAACTCGGCCATTTCTTCTCGCTAGCGCCATCCGAAGGCGGCATGCGCGTGGCCATCATCGACGCCGTGGACGATCTCAACCGAAACGCCGCGAACGCGATCCTGAAAACTCTAGAAGAGCCGCCAGCGCGTTCGGTGCTTTTGCTCGTCTGCCACGCGCCAGGCGCGATCTTGCCTACGATCCGCTCACGCTGCCGTCGCTTGGCGCTGCGCCCACAATCGGATGATGTCGTACGCATCGCGATGAGCGCAAATGCCGACGAAGCCATCGTCACGCTCGCCAAAGGCCGCCCAGGCCGGGCCATTGCCTACGCGGCACAAGGCGTCGACGCTAAATTCGCCGACGTGCGGCGTGCGCAAACCGCTCTGCAGCGCGGTGAAGCCGGCGCGATGTTGAGCGCGCTCTATGACAAGATGAGCGGCGAGCCGTTCGAAAAACTGGCGGGCGTACTTGAGCTTGCCGGCGAGTGGACGCGCGCGGCAGGGGTGGAAGAGGGCGGTGAGAGCTGGGCTGAGGCGTGGTCGGCGTTAGAGACATTGCGCGGCGAATCTGAGGGCCTCGATATGGATCCGCGCCACGCGCTCGCGCGCGCCAGCGGGATCCTTGATCGCGCTGGGAGCGCGCGCAGATGACACCGCCATGCTGATCGATAGCCACGTCAATTTGCATCACCACAGCTTCGACGAAGATCGCGAGGCAGTGATCCAACGCGCGCGTGACGCCGGCGTTGGGCGCATGATCACGATTTGCGATAAGATCGAGAACTTCGCCGCCGTCATCGCCATCGCCGAAGCGCATGACGACATTTACGCCAGCGTCGGCGCGCATCCGCACTATGCGAAGGATCACCTCGATCTCACCGCCGAGCGCCTGATCGAGCTGGGTCGCCACGAGAGGGTGGTCGGAGTAGGGGAAACCGGTCTCGATCAGCACTACAAGTGGAGCCCCTTCGAGGATCAGGTCCAAGTGTTTCGAGCCCATGCGCAAGCCGCGCGCACGCTCGACAAAACCCTGATCATCCACACGCGCGAGGCCGACGAGGCAATGGCGGAGCTGCTGGAGGAAGAGGCGGGGAAGGGCCCTCTTCGCATCCTCATGCACTGCTATACGAGCGGCGCCGAACTCGCCGGCCGCGCGCTCAAAATCGGCACATACTTTTCGTTCTCTGGCATCATGACGTTCAAGAACGCCGACGACGTGCGCGCCATCGCGCGGGAAGTCCCGCTCGACCGCGTCATCGTAGAGACCGATTGCCCATATCTGGCCCCTGTCCCGCACCGCGGCCAACGCTGCGAGCCCAAGCACGTCGCCGACGTGCAGAAGGCTTTCGCCGCGCTGCGCGGGCTGGGTGAGGAGGAGGCGAGCGCCCTGCTCGCGGATAACTTCCACCGCCTCTTCCCAACCATCCCGCGCGTGACTTCATGAGCGGCACGCTACGCGTCACCATCCTTGGCTGCGGCTCGTCCGGCGGCGTGCCGCGCGCCACGGGCGATTGGGGCGTCTGCGATCCGAACGAGCCGAAGAACCGCCGCACGCGCGGTGGGCTGTTGCTGCAGAAGTGGAGCGGGCAGGCAGGCAGCGCGGAAGAGGCGACCACCGTGCTGATAGACACGCCGCCGGACCTACGCCTGCAGCTGGCGGCCGCGAAGCCATCGCACCTCGACGCCATCATCGTCAGCCACGATCACGCCGACCAGACCAACGGCTTCGACGATGTCCGCGCCTTCTTCATCAAGCAGCGCCGCACGCTGCCCGTATGGATGGACAGGGCGACGAAGCGCACGTTCATGCAACGCTTCGGCTACGCGTTTGAGTCGAAAGGCGGCTACCCGGCTATCGTCCGCAACGCCGGCGATATCTCGCCGCTGGTGCCGCTGGTGATCGACGGCCCAGGCGGCGTGCTCGAAATCCTTCCGCTCGACCAGGACCACGGCTTCAGCCGCTCGCTCGGCTTCCGCGCCGGTCCGGTGGCGTACTCCAACGATCTGGTCGACATGCCGGCGGCAAGCTTCGCTGAGCTGGAAGGCCTCACGCTCTGGATCGTCGACGCGCTGCGCGAGACGCCGCATCCCACGCACGCGCATTTGGGCAAGACGCTGGAATGGATCGTGCGGCTGAAGCCTGCACAAGCCGTGCTGACGAACATGCACATCGACCTGGACTACCAAGCGCTGAAGGCGAGGCTGCCGGTGGGCATCGAACCTGGCTACGATGGCTGGGCTGGCGATTACCCGATCTGAGTCGGTCCATTGCTTCCCATAATCTATCTTATGCGAGAATAGCATGCCGAGCCAAGCTACTGATAAAGAGACAGAAAAGAGCGCAGAAGCCCTCTCCCGCAACGCCGCCGCCACGCAAGCGGTACTCAATGTGATGGCGCGGCTGCGCGATCCTCAGCGTGGCTGCCCTTGGGATATCGAGCAGAGCTTCGCGACCATCGCGCCGTACACGATCGAGGAAGCCTACGAGGTCGCCGACGCGATCGAGCGGCAGGACATGCCGGCGCTGAAGGAAGAACTCGGCGACCTCCTCTTCCAAGTCGCTTTCCACGCCCGCATGGCCGAAGAGGTTGGTGCGTTTGATTTCGCCGACGTCGCCCAAGCGCTCGCCGACAAGATGATCGAGCGCCATCCGCACGTGTTCAGCGAAGTCGGCGACGGCCGCACGGCCCATCAGCAAACCGTCGCCTGGGAAACGTTGAAGGCCGAGAAGCGCGCCGCCAAGGGCGCGGCCTCGCTCCTGGACGACGTGGCGATGGCCCTACCCGCGCTGCAACGAGCCGAGAAGCTGACCAAGCGCGCCGCGCGCATCAACTTCGATTGGCCGGCGCCCGAGCCAGTGCTCGCGAAACTCGAAGAAGAATTGGCCGAGCTGAAGGAAGCGCGCGCCAGCGGCGACCAGGAGCACATCGCCGAAGAGATGGGCGACATCCTCTTCGTCATGGCCAACCTCGCCCGCAAGCTTAACGTCGATCCCGAAGAGGCGCTGCGGCGGGCCAACGCCAAGTTCACGCGGCGGTTTCAGTTCATCGAGACGAAGCTGGCCGAGCAAGGCCGCACCGGCCCGCAACCATTGGATGACATGGAAGCGCTGTGGCTCGAGGCCAAACGCGCGGAACGCAAGTAAGAGCAGTTACCGCAAGCGCCCCTTAAGGGCGTTGGGTTGAAGATCTTCGGGATCGGGACAGAAGCGTCCCGAGGAGTACACCGAAATGTCTTCTATAGTGACGACCAGCAGCCGGCCTCGCGCCGATCACTTCGAGCCGGAAGCAGCACTCGACCCGCAAGAGGCGCGCAAGCTTCGCGGCCACCTTGAGCAAATTGACTACGCCGCCTTCGCTGCAAACCGGGCGGTTGTGGGCCAAGCCATCGGCCGCACCGACCTTAGCAAGTTCGAGCGCCTTGCTGTCGCCGCGGCGCACGCCCGCGCCCGCTGGATCGCCGCCGCGGTATCTATGACCGAGGCCGCGCCGTCGCTGACGCATGATCAGGTAACCCAGCTCAACACCCTGCGCCGCGCCTTTGAAGAACTTACCGAAGCGTACGACGCCATGCGCCGAATGGTCGAACGCGGATACCTCGGCTATCAAGCGCGGCCCTAGCGAGTTGCCACTCGCAAGGAGCGGACTGGATCGACAAAAGCTACGCGGCGCGGCATGGCTCAGGGCAGGACGCCTAGGGACAAACCATGCTGATGCGCCGTATCCGCGAGCACGTGACGGACCATAACTGGTTCGCCGTCAGCATCGATCTTGTTATCGTCGTGCTCGGCGTCTTCCTCGGCACGCAGGTCAGCAATTGGAACGCCGAGCGCCTCGCCCACGAAGCTGGCGACACCTATCGCGCTCGCATTGCCAGCGATTTGGCGAACAACCAGAGCGACCTCCAAAGCCGGGAGGCTTACTTCACCCAGGTACGCGGGTTCGCCCTCCAAGTGCTGAACGACCTCAATGGCAGCGCCCGCCTGTCCGACGAGCAATTCCTGATCGCCGCCTATCAGGCCACGCAAATCTACCCGCGCCCGCTCACGCGCGGATCGTATGATGAAATTCAGTCCGTCGGCGCGCTCGACACGCTGGGCGATGTCAGCACACGCGACAACATCGCGAACTATTACGTCGCCGTGGAGACCAGCGAAGCGACGTTCCGCAACGTGCCGCCGTATCGCGAGATCGTCCGCCGCGCCATTCCGTATGGCGTTCAAGCCCGCATTCGCGAGGCGTGCGCCGAGGAGATGATAACGGCGACCACCGGGCTGGCCCGTTTGAAGTTGCCTGAGAGCTGCACGCTCGGAATGGATCGTAGCGAATTGGCGCGCGCCGCGGCGCGCGTGCGAGCAACGCCGGGTTTAGAACTTGACGTGACGCGTCTGCTTGCAGATCTGGATCAAAAGCTAATCCAAACGGAGCGCGCCCAAGGGCGCGCGGAAGGTCTCGCGGCGGAACTAGCCGGCCTCTAGCGCTTCAGCGCCCCAAACGGCACGATCTTGTTCTCAACGTCGTGCCCAATATCCGCGCGGCCGAGATATGCGATCCCAGCTTTGGCGCACCAATAACGCACGATCTCTTCCTCGGTCGCGCCAAATGGTTTGTCGTTCTCGGGCACGGCGCTGACGCGGCCGAGTTTGATCCCCTTCACGCTGCGCACGTTAGCGGAGGAGGTGATGTGGAAGAGGGCGCGGTCTATCCGATAAAGGTACTCCCCCACCTCTTCCAGCATCAGCACGTGGCCGCTCAAATCCGGCTCCAAAGGCGTGCCGATGATCGACGCCAGAATCTCGATGTTGAACGCGGCAGTTTTGCCCTCGAACATCACGCCGAGTTCGAGGCTCTCAGGGGCGCGGTCGATCAGCCATGCGAGCGCCCTCTTTACTGCGCCCTCACCGCCTGCGCGCGTCAGGTCCACCGGCATCGGCCCGTGCGCAACGTTGGTGAAACCGTGCTTGTAGAGACCCGCCAGCAGCACGCCGCCGTCGCTGTAGCCGAGATAGGCTTTCGTTCGTGCAGCGCCGTTCAGCTGCGCGAGCGCCGCCTCGGCAATGCGACAAGCGCCATAACCGCCGCGCGCGAACCAGATCGCGTCGAGCGACGGATCGTTGGCGTACTCCACGAACGCTTTCAGCCGCGCGTCGTCGTCGCCGGCGAAATGCCCGGCGCTCAGAAAACATTGCGGGTGAACAACAATCTCCGGCGCGCGGTCGAGAAAGCTGTCCGCTGCGAACGCTTTGAGACGCGCCGCAAGCTCCGGCTCGATGCGCGTGCCGGGCGCGACGACGCCGATGCGGATCGATGGGGCCATTCTGCGTTCGCGTCCTTGCCGGCAGCCGCCGTTTCTCGTCATAACCGGGGCGCATGAGTCAGGCCAAATCCTATTTCTTCAGCGGCGTCGGCGGCTCCGGCATGCTGCCCTTGGCGCTCATCTTGCGCGGCAAAGGCGTGACCGTCGCCGGCTCCGACCGCTCGCTTGACCAGGGCCGTCTCGGCGCCAAGTTCGAGTACCTGAAAGCCCAAGGCATCGCCCTCTTCCCGCAAGACGGCTCCGGCATCACCAGCGCCGACCAGATCCTGGTGCGCTCCGCCGCTGTTGAGGACACCGTGGGTGATGTGGTCGCCGCCAAGCGCGTCGGCGCAGAGGATTTGAAGCGGCCGCAGCTGCTGGCGGAACTCTTCAACGCAGCGCCTGTGCGCATCGGCGTTGCTGGCACCAGCGGTAAGTCCACCACCACCGGCATGATCGCCTGGCTGCTGCACCGCGCCGGCAAGGATCCGACGGTGATGAACGGTGCCGTGATGAAGAACTTCGTTACGCCAGATGCGCTGTTCGCGTCGGCGCTGGTCGGCAAAGGCGATGCGTTTGTCTCTGAAGTCGATGAGAGCGATGGCTCAATCGCCCGCTACGAACCGACCATAGCCGTCGTCAACAACATCGCCCTCGATCACAAGAGCATGGACGAGCTGCGCGCGCTGTTCAGCGGCTTCGTCAACAAGGCCGAGATCGCGGTCCTCAATCTCGACAATGACGAGACGGCGGCCCTCGTAATGGCGACCAAGGTTCGTACCCGCACCTATTCGCTCCGCTCCGGTCTCGCCGATCTGCACTGCTCCGCCATACGCCCGGCGCCCGATGGCATTTCGTTCGACGCGCTGGAAAAGGACACGCGCGAGAGCGCCACCGTCGATCTGGCCGTGCCGGGCGAGCACAACGTCTCCAATGCGCTCGCTGCGCTCTCAGTCGCGCGCGTCTGCGGGCTTTCGCTCGGCGTAGCCGCAGCGGCGCTCAAAGGCTTCTCCGGCACCAAGCGCCGGCTCGAGATCGTCGGCAAAGCCAACAACATCACCGTCATCGACGATTTCGGGCACAACCCGGACAAGATCACGGCGACGCTTAAGACGCTGCACGCCTTCCCGGGTCGTCTGCTGATCATGTTTCAACCGCACGGCTTTGGGCCGCTCAAGCTCATGCGCGATGAGTTCATCGATTGCTTCGCGCGCAACATGAGCGACGACGACGTGCTGATCATGCCCGATCCCGTCTATTTCGGCGGCACCGTCGACCGTGCCGTCGGCAGCGAACAAATCGTCGCCGGCGTCCGCGCGCGCGGCCTGCAAGCGATGGCTTTCGCCGAACGTAATGCGTGCGGCGACAAGCTGATAGAATTGGCCGAACCCGGAGATCGCATCGTCGTCATGGGCGCGCGCGACGATACCCTGAGCGTATTCGCAACGGAGTTGCTGGCGCGGCTCGGAGCGAAGTAGGGCTCCCCTACTCCGCGGCTGGGCGGACTTCTTCGGGCAGGGGCTCCAACGGCGCAAAACGCGCGGCGTCTTCAATCAGAAGCTCAGCCCGCAGCGTGATCGCGCCTTCGTCGTCGCTGGATTCTTCCAAGATTTTGCCGGCTGACGCGATCTGCGCGCGCACACGTCCAGCATCGTCGGGCGACAGGGTGAGGGTGATGACGCGCGTGGCGGAGAAGGCGGCGCGGTCGATCATCGCGAGCAGGGCATCCATGCCCTCCCCCGTCTCGGCCGAGATCGCGACAGGGGGCAGGGCGCCCTGCCCGCCCTGTTCGGCCGCGCTCTCGGAACGCCTCAAACGCGCGTCATGAGTCGCCGCGTCGAGCAGGTCGATCTTATTCCAAGCTTCGAGCACCGGCGGCGATTTCCCGCCAGCGTCCTTGGTCAGTTGCGCCAGTACCGCCAGCACATCCGCCTTCTGCTTTTCCGTATCGGGATGCGCGATGTCGCGCACGTGCACGATCAGATCGGCCTCAGTGACGGCTTCCAGCGTCGCGCGGAAGCTTTCCACCAGTTCGTGCGGCAGATCGGAGATGAAGCCCACCGTGTCGCTCATGATGACGGCGCGATGGCTTGGCAGCTTCACTTGTCGCGCCGTCGGATCAAGCGTTGCGAAAAGCATGTCCTTCGCCAGCACACCCGCTTGCGTTAGCCGGTTGAACAGCGTCGACTTGCCGGCGTTGGTGTAGCCAACCAGCACAACGGCCGGGAGCCCGGCACGTGAACGCGCGCGGCGTTGGAGGCCGCGCGTCCGGCGCACATCCTCCAGCTCGCGCTTCAGTCTAATGATCCGGTCGGCGATGATCCGCCGATCGAGTTCGATCTGCGTTTCACCGGGGCCGCCAGTCTTGCCCAGACCGCCGCGTTGCCGCTCCAAGTGCGTCCACGTCCGCACCAGGCGCGAGCGCTCGTAGCCTTGCCGCGCTAGTTCGACTTGCAGCTTGCCTTCCTTGGTGCGCGCACGCAGGCCGAAGATTTCCAGGATCAAGCCGGTGCGATCAACAACCTTGGCGCCGATATCAGTTTCAAGGTTGCGCTGCTGCACCGGCGAGAGCGGCGCATCGATGACAATGACACCGACGCCGAGTGTTTCCGCCTCTTCCTTCAACCGCTCAACGCGGCCAGAGCCGAAATAGGTGCGCGGACTGATCTGCCTGAGCGGCGCAGCTTCAGCGCTGGCGACATCCAGCCCCAAAGCTTGCGCAAGTCCAACGGCCTCCAAGAGCCGCGCTTCGCCATCGCGCACGCTCTCGGCCGCGCTCGCAAGCGGGCGCAGCACGATTGCGCGATTGTAGTCCGGGGTTGGCGTGTCAGGCGTCGGCTTCATCTACCGCTTTATCGATGTCGTAGAGCTGGACGGGTGCGCCCGGCATGATCGTCGAGATCGCATGCTTGTAGACAAGCTGCACTTGGCCGTCGCGGCGCAACAACACACAGAAATTGTCAAACCACGTGACGACGCCTTGCAGTTTGACGCCGTTGACGAGGAAGATGGTGAGCGGCGTTTTTGCCTTGCGGACAGCGTTGAGGAACGTGTCCTGCAGGTTCTGTTTCTTTTCCATGGAATCCCCATGCCTGAGTTTTATAGCGCCGCGTCAAAGCGCACGGCTAAGGCGAGCTATAAGCCCAGCCGCTACCGGCGCCAACTGGCCGCGAGGTCTACTGCGCTCAGGCGCCCAAATAAGCGGCGCGCAGCAGCCGGGTGACGGGACCAACTCCGCCAGCGCCGACACGAACACCGTCAATCTTCGTCACCCCTACGGCTGGGTTGCTGGCGGAACTTATAAACGCCTCGTGCGCCGCCTGTGCTTCGGCGATGGTGAAGGGCTTTTCCTCGATATGCAGATCGCGAGATTTTGCGACTTCGAGCAAAGCCGCACGGGTGACGCCGTGGAGAAGCGCATGTGAGAGCGCACGCGTACGTAAACGGCCTTCGTCGTCCACGATCCAGGCGGTGGACGACGTCCCCTCCGTCACAAAACCGTGGTCATCCACGAACCATGCCTCAAACGCGCCAGCCTCTTTCGCGGCCTGGCGTGCTAGGACGTTGGGCAACAGATTGACCGACTTGATGTCGCGCCGCGCCCAACGTGTTTCCGGCACGCTGATGACGCTCACGCCTTGCTCGGCCCTGGCGGCAAGCGCGGCACGGTCGAGGCTCTTGGCCGTCACGATGAGAGTCGGCGGCGTCTGCGGATTCGGAAAAACGTGATCGCGCGCGCTTGGGGCGCCGCGACTGATCTGGGCGTAGACAATTCCGTCACGCACGCGATTGCGCCGCATCACTTCCCGGATCACCAACCATAGCGCGCGCTCCCCCATCGGCGCGCGCATCTGCAATTCCTCGAGAGAGCGTTGCAGGCGAGCCATATGCGCATCGGCGTCGAACAAGCGGCCATCGCGCACGGCCCACACTTCATAGATTGCATCGGCGAGTTGCAGCCCGCGATCGAGCACCGAGATCAACGGCGCACGAAGCGGCGCGTAGACTCCGTTGACGTACGCGACCCGGCTCATTCAATCTCGAGGCCGCCCCGACCCGGCGCTTCGACGCCAAGCGACTTCAGCTTCCGGTGCAGCGCCGAGCGCTCCATGCCGATAAACGCAGCGGTGCGCGAAATGTTGCCGCCAAACCGTGTAATCTGAACGTTGAGATACTCACGCTCGAAGCGTTCGCGCGCGTCGCGCAGCGGCAGACCGATGACTTCCTGCAGCCCGTCATGCTTGGAAAAACCTGCGCTCGGCCAAGCTTCCGGCGGCAGGGCATCAACCGTTACTGGCGTGCTCGGATCACCGGTCGCCAAGATCAGAATACGTTCGATCACGTTGCGCAGTTGGCGCACATTGACTGGCCAATCTGCTGCCTGGAGCGCGGCGAGCGCGTCCTCGCCAATCTGGCGCGCCGGAACACCGGACATGCCCGCAAGCCGCCCGACAAAATACCCAGCCAACTCAGGAATATCCTCGCGCCGTTCTGACAAAGCCGGCGCGCGCAGAGGAACGACATTCAAGCGATGGAACAGATCTTCGCGGAAGCGGCCGGCCGCGATGTCGCCGGTGAGATCGCGCGAACTCGAAGAAACAACGCGGACATTCACCTGCACGTCGGTCGAACCGTTCAGACGACGGAAGCGCTGATCGACCAGCACGCGCAAAATCTTGGACTGCGTCTCCGGCGGCATATCCCCTACCTCGTCGAGGAAGAGGGTGCCGACATGGGCAAGTTCAAAGACGCCGATCTTGCGCGGGCGGCCGTCTGGGCCTTCTTCGCCGAAGATTTCGCTTTCCATGCGCTCGGGCGCAATCGACGCTGCATTGATAGCCACGAACGGACCGCTGGCGCGCGGACTACGTTCATGCAGCAAGCGGGCGACAAGTTCTTTACCTGAGCCTGCGGCGCCGGTGATGAGGACCCGCGAATTGGTTTGCGCGACACGGTCGATGGCGCTGCGGAGTGCCGCCATGACCGCAGACGATCCGATCAGGTGATCGCTTGCCGAAGAACGCGCTTTCAGCTCGGCGTTCTCGCGCTTCAACCGCGTCGTTTCCAGCGCGCGTTGCACGACATGCAGCAGACGATCGGCGGTGAACGGCTTTTCGATGAAGTCATAGGCGCCGTTGCGGATCGCCGTGACCGCGGTTTCGATGGTGCCGTGGCCGGAAATCACGATCACCGGCATGTCCGGATCGATTTCCTTGAACATTGCAAGCAGTTCGAGCCCATCGACGCGGCTGCCTTGTAACCACACATCGAGCACCACCAGCGAAGGCTTGCGGCGGCGGAATGCGTCCAATGCTTCGTCACTGTCGCGCGCGCCGCGCACTTGGTGACCATCGTCCTCCAGAATGCCGGAGATCAGATCACGGATATCGGCTTCGTCATCAATGATGAGAATGTCTTGCGCCATCAAACGGCTCCTGTGTCATGTTCAGCAGCGGGCTCAACGAGCTCTTCGCCGCGTTTTGGAAGAACAAATCGAACGATAGCGCCCTGGCTTCCGCCCGGCGCGTCGTCCAACTCAATGAGCCCCCCGTGGTCTTCGATAATGCGCGCAACGATCGCGAGCCCCAGGCCCGCGCCTTTCGTGCGCGTCGTCACATATGGTTCGATAAGGCGATGGCGATCCTTTTCGGGGAAACCGAGCCCGTTATCGATCACCTCGAATTGCACGCCAAAATCGAGATCGCGCAGACGCAGCAGCACAAATCCGTCCTTTGGCTCGCCATCGCGCGCGCGCCGCGCTTGCACGCTCTCTGCAGCATTCTTGATCAAGTTAAGAAGCGCTTGCGCAATCAGTCGCTCATCCACGACCAGCCCGATCGGCTGATCGACGCCTTCGACTTCAATACGCAGATCAGCGAACGCCAGTCGCTGACCAAACACAGTTGAGCGCGCAACATCACTCATATCGGCAAACGCCATACGCGGCGTCGGCATGCGGGCGAACGATGAGAACTCATCCACCATCCGCCCGATGTCAGCGACTTGGCGCAGGATTGTATCGGTGCATTTCAGGAATGTGTCCGGATCGGATTTGATTTCGGCGAGGTACTTTTTGCGCAGGCGCTCAGCCGAAAGCTGAATGGGCGTCAGCGGATTTTTGATCTCGTGAGCAATGCGCCGCGCGACGTCTTTCCAAGCTTCCTGGCGCTGAGCCGAGATCAGCTTGGTCATGTCGTCGAACGTCAGCACGAGCCCGCCTTCGGCGTCAGGGCTCATGCGGATGCTGAGATTCACAGAGCCGCCCTCACGCATCAGGTCGACGCGTTGAGGCGCGGTCTCCCCTGCAGGGGCCGGCTGATTGAGAAGATCGGCAAACTCAGGCGCCAGATCGATGAGCCGCCGTCCGACCATTTGTTCATCGCCGTGTCCCAGCAATTGGCCGGCGGATCGGTTTGCTGCGGTGATGCGGCGGTCACGATCTAGACCAACCACGCCGGCGCTGACGCCGCCTAGAACAGCCTCGGTAAACTGGCTGCGGCTCTCGGCGTCCTCTTGCGCGCTCACCAGATCGCGGCGCTGGGTTTCAAGCTGTGCCGTCATCCGGTTGAACGCCGTCGCCAGCGCATCGATTTCGTCGCGCTCTTCACCGACTGCGACCCGAGCTTTCAGATCACCCGACGCTACACGGCGCGCAGCGCCAACCAGACGCCCGATTGGCTCGGCGACGCGTGATGCGCTAGTGAGGCCAACCCAGCCGGCGGCCAAAAGCACAATCAGCGCCGTCGAAAAGTAAGCGAGCCCAAAGAGCCCGCGCAGCGCCGCCTGCTGCGCCTGCGCTGTTCGATACTCTTCCACCGATTGGCGGAAGCTACGCAGCTGCGCGACGAGGCCCGGCTCCAAATTGCGTGTCACCGCAAGATAGGCGTTCTGATACGCGTCGAGGCGATAGAGAACCACCATCCGATCGTTTTCATCGTCAAATGTGACCGCCATATCGCCTTCATTGGCCGTGGCGAAAGCGGCGCGATCCGGCGTCACCAGCGGCGGCGAAGATACCCCGGCGCGCGCCAGCACACGTCCTTGCGAGTCGATCACCAGGGCGGCGGTGAGTTCGCGGCGTTCGGTTTGCGCTTCCAGAAACGCAAAGTAGCGTTCGCGATCTTCGATCAAACCTCGCTGCGCGAGGTTCAAGTCGACAGCCATGGCTTCCACTTCGCCTGTGAGGTCGCCGGAGGCGAGGTCGACATAGGCGCGACCGACATTCGCCGCGCTCTCGATGGCGCTCTCGACCCGGTCGCTGAACCAACGTTCGACACCTTGGCTGAACGTGAACCCGAGAAACGCCGCAACGATCACGGCGGGCGCCAATGCAGCCAGCACGAACAGCGTCACGAAGCGCACATGGAGCCGCGCGCCGGTCGCAGCTGAACGCCAGGCGCGCGCAACGCGCATCAGCCTGTGCAACAAGATGCCGGCGAGCGCGGCTGAAATGACAAGGCTGGCGATCAATAGACCGCGGATAGTGGCGCTGGCGCCGCCTGCGAGCCCCTCGCCGAGGAGTAGCGCGATCGTGGCCGCGCCGGTCAGGAAGATCGCAACGCCTAGCCCAATGAGAAACAGGAGAGCGCTACGGCCCTGAGGCCGGTCGCTCAGAACCGCTGTTTCTGCGGGCTGGTCGGCCGCGATTTGGTGCACCATAGAGCAGGGAACCTATGTTGCGATAAAGCAACATAGGTGTTGAACCAATATCACGCTCTCGTCAATCGCCGCGCCCAGTTCGGATGCCCAAGGTCTGGATCTTCTTCCGCAAAGTATTGCGGTTAATACCGAGCACCGCGGCGGCGCGGATCTGGTTTCCGCGTGTTGCGGTCAGCGCTTGCAGAATAAGCGGTCTTTCGACCTCGGCCAAGACGCGGTCGTAGAGACCAGCTGCGGGCATGTCTGGGCTCGCGGCTGAGAACTCTCCCGCCACGCGCCGTGAGAGCGCCGCCTCGAAACCCTCATCGCTCTCGATCGAAGCAGCCTCCCGCGCATCCGCCCCGAGTTCTGCGCCAACTTCACGCGCCGTAATCACAGCCGCCGGGCTCAGCGCCGCTGCACGCCGCAACAGATTTTCCAGTTCGCGGATGTTGCCCGGAAAAGCGTGCGCCTTGAGTCGCTCAATCGCAGCCGCGTCGATCGATTTTTCCGGCAGTCCTTCGCGCTTTGCGCGCAGCAGAAACGCCCGCGCCAAATCGCCGACATCATCAAGCCGATCACGCAGCGGCGGCAGGCGAATAGCGACGACGTTGAGGCGATAGAAAAGGTCCTGCCTGAATGCGCCCTGCCGCGCCAAACCCGCAAGACTGCGCTGCGCCGCCACGATCAAACGCGTGTTGGGCCGCACGCCGGGATCTTCCGCATGCAAGAGGCCCGCTAAACGCGTCTGCGCTTCACTTGGCAATTCATCGATGTCTTCCAAAAACAGCGTGCCGCCGCTGGCTTTAGCGAACTTGCCACCTGTCGCGAAGAGATCGCGGTCGATCTGCGCGGCGCCGACGCCGGCAAGACTATAGGTTTCGTACGGGCCATTCGCTCGGCGGCTGTGATCGTGAATAGCGCGCGCGACGCGCTCCTTGCCGGTGCCGCTCTCCCCTTCGATCAACACAGTGAGGTCGGTCCCGGCAACGCGCGCCATCACCCGGTAGACGTCCTGCATTGCCGCCGAACGGCCGATCAGCGGCAAGCGCTCATCCTTCTCGGCCTTATTGGCTTGCGCACGGGTTTTCGCGTCGGGGCCGCCGTCCAGCGCGCGGCGCACCACCGCCATCAACTCATCCAGATCGAACGGCTTCGGCACATAATCGAATGCGCCCGCACCGGCGGCGGAGAGCGCCGTTGCGACTGTCGATTGCGCGCTCATGACAATCACGGGCAGATCGGGTCTGGCGGTGCGCATCGCTGGCAGGGCGTCAAAAACGCACTCATCGCCCATATAAACGTCGCTCAAAACCAGATCGCCTTCGCCCTCTCGCACCCATTTGCTGAGCGTTGCGACGTTGCCGGTTGCGCGTACCGCATACCCCTCTTTGCCAAGCGCCTGCGAAAGCACAAAGCGTAGCGAAGAATCATCGTCAGCCAGGAGAATGCGTGCACTCATGAGCTTGCTTCCGGATCGATCGGGAGGAGGATTTTAAACGCGGTCCGGCCGGGCGCGCTTTCAACTTCGATGCGCCCGTCATGGCGCGCGATGATGTCGGCAGCCACTGTGAGCCCAAGGCCCATACCGCTCGGCTTGGTCGTGGCGAAAGCTTCGAACAAGCGATCGGCTACATCAGGATGCAGGCCCGGCCCGTTATCGACGACTTGAATTTCCAGTTGCGCACGGGCTGCGCCGCTGGCGGCGGAGCGAAACTTCACGCCCGAGCGGAACGACGTGATGATCGCGATCTCGCCGTCTGGCTGACTGGCCAACGCTTCGGCAGCGTTCTTGGCGATATTCAGGAACGCTTGGATCAACTGATCCAGATCGCCCCGCACTTGCGGCAAGCTCGGATCGTAGCGTTCGCGGATCATCACGTCCGGCGCGCTTGAGCCGACCAGCTTACGCACGCGCTCAAGCGCTTCGTGGATGTTGAAGAGTTCAAAGCGCGGCGGCTCGAAGGCGGCCATCGGATCGATCTTGTCGGTGAGCCGATGGATGCGATCGACTTCATCGCAGATCAGCGTCGCAAGCGCCGCGGAGTCGGGATCGTCGCCGCGTGAAATGAGCTGTGCTGCGGCGCGAATACCCGCGAGCGGATTGCGAACCTCATGCGCCAATGTGCGCGCGGCGGAATTTCCCGCGATCGGCGGCGCATTGCGCGCCCGCGGCGGCCGCGTCAGCACGAGCGCGATATACCCATTGTCTCCCACCGGCCCGGCGGCGACAGCCGCGCGGCCAAGGGCAAAGCCAGGCCCGACCAATGCGACGTCGCTCTCAGCGACACCGGAGCCGCCGTTCAGCGCGCGGCGCGCCAAGTCGATCAGGGGCGCGTCCGCTCCGAATATTTCGTCGAGCCGGCGGCCTAGCAGGCCACGGCCGACGCCGGCCAGAAGTTCCGCGGCTGCCGCGTTGACGAAGCGGATGCGTTCTCCAGCATCTATCCCCAAAACCGGCGCGGGCAGCGCTTCCAGCCAGAGTTCGGCGTCCGGCGCGGAGAGCCGGAGCGGCGGCGTGCGGCGAATAGGATCGCTCAACGGGGCTTTCCCCCCGCCGCGGGCAAGACAAACTCTGGAATCTGATCCAAACCGAGCATTAGGCTCCGCCCTTCTGGAACAGAGCTTAGGGCGCCCAAAAAGCGGGCGCCAAGGGTTTTATGCTGCAATGCAACACGTGATGTCAGATTTCTGCACTCTATGACAATCACAGCGATCATTGTGGCCGGCGGCCGGGGCGAACGCGCGGGCGGGGCGTTGCCAAAGCAATACCAGCGGCTCCTTGGAAAGCCGGTTCTCACTTGGTCAGTGGAGGCCTTCGCGGCGGCGGGCGTCGACCAGATCGTCGTCGTGCGTGCTGCCGAGCATGCCACCCTCGCTGAAGCGGCCACCCAGGGGCGGCAGGTCGAGTTCGTTTCGGGCGGCGCAACACGCACGGCTTCGGTGCGCGCAGGGCTCGCGGAGGCCGGGAGCGCTGACATCATCCTCATCCATGACGCCGCGCGGCCAGGCCTCACCAGCGCGATGGCTCGCGCGCTGATTGTTGAGATCGAAAACGGCGCCAGTGCTGCAGCGCCTGCAGTGCCAGTCGCCGACTCCTTGCTCCGAACCGACGCGGAAGGACGCGTCGATGCCGAGATCGATCGGACTGGCGCCATGCGTGTGCAGACACCGCAAGCGTTCCGCGGCGATACTCTGCGAGCCGCGTACGCAGCGGCCAACGAGAGCAGCGCCTTCGGCGACGATATCAGTGTCGTGCGCGCGTTCGGCGTACAGGCGAAGGTCATCCCTGGAGACCAGCGGCTGATGAAAATCACGCACCCGGAGGATTTGGCGATAGTGGAGCGGATTATGGGCGGCGAGCGGATCGTGTGCGTTGGCTCAGGCATAGACGCGCACCGCTTTGGGCCTGGCGCGTTCGTGACGTTATGCGGCGTTCAGATTCCGCATGACAAAGGCCTGGTCGGCCACTCAGACGCTGACGCCGGTTGGCATGCGCTCGTCGATGCAATCCTCGGCGCGCTTGGCGAAGGCGATATCGGCGCGCACTTCCCGCCCAGTGATCCGCAATGGAAAGGCGCTGATTCCGAGCGCTTCCTCCGACACGCTGCAGAACTCGCCGCCGAACGCGGCGCACGCATCTCGCACGTGGACATCACACTCGTGTGCGAGCGGCCGAAGATTGGGCCGCACCGCGAAAGCATGCGCGCACGCACCGCCGAAGTCCTTGGCCTGCCGCTCTCACGCGTCAGCGTAAAGGCCACCACCACCGAACGCATGGGTTTCCTCGGCCGCGAGGAAGGCTTGGCCGCTCAAGCAACAGCCACCCTCGATCGCCCTCTCTAGTTCGGCGCAGCAGGCGGAGGTGGCGCAGGCGTAGCGGGCGTTCCGCCGCAATCGGGTTGCTCAGGATAAAGCCAGCACGTCTCGACGCCTGTCATCTGATCCCAGAGCGCGCGCGGCACGTTGATGTAATCGTCAGTCCAGCCACGCCCTGCCGGCGCTACCATTACGCGCCAGTCGTCATTGATCAGCGGCAGAGCATCCAACGTCGCTTGATCGCGTGCGACGATCATCACGCTCGCGGCTGAACCGCCATAGAGTGCAGCGCCCGGCAATTCGAACGCATTGCTGAGGCGGAAAAGCGTCGGCACGTTCAGATCGCGCGCGACCCGCGCAGCCTCAGACACCAATGCGAGATTCCGGTTCGACAAGTGCAGCACCACAATGCCGTTCTCGCTAGTCTTGGAGAGATAGAGCGCTATCGCTTCTCGCGTCAGCAAGTGTGCGGGGATGGCGTCCGACGAGAACGCATCGACGACCACGACATCATAGGCGCCGTCCGGCGCGTTTGCGATCTGAAGGCGCGCATCCCCGATCACGACGCGCGCATTCGGCTGGCACTGCGGCACGAACGTAAAATCTCCGCCAGGCTCAACAGCCAAGCGCACAACAGCTGGATCGATCTCATAGATCGTCAACTCATCATCCGCTTGCATGAGACATGCGGTGGAACCCGTGCCGAGACCAATCAGCGCCAAGCGCGACTGATCGCGCATCGCTAGGCCCACCGTAATCGCTTCGCCCAACGCCGTGCGCGGATGGTAGTAGGTGAGCGGCTGGCGGGAGAGCACGGGCTCATCGATCTGCGCGCCGTGCAAAGTGGTGCCATGGAGCAGCACACGCAGCGGCGGCACAGCCGCATCGCGCACCTCATAGACCCGCGTCCGCAGCACACCGAAGAAGGTCCGTTCCTGGGTGATGATCCGTGAGCCGCTGGCGTCGTCCAGGAAGATGATAGCGAACGAGATCAGCACCGTAACGGCTAACACAATAGGCCGGCCGCGATTGATGAAGATCGCTACGCCGCAGAACGTGATCGCAATTGCGGTCAGAAGTTCATCGCCAAGTTGCTCGCGCAGAAGCATCAGCATGATGACAAGCACAAACGTCGGCAACGCTGCGCCGTAAGCCAAATCGGCGACGATGCTGTTGTCTCGCCGCCGTTGGATTGTCGCGTGGACGGCGAACATCAGCATCACGAGACTCGACGCAACCAGCAGCGCACCCCAAGGCGAGCTGATGCTCATGCGCGTGCGCCCCTCAACAATGCTCCCGAGGAAGACGCTGTCGCTATTGAATGCGACCCAGATCACGAGCCCCGCATGCACCGCGGCCAACGCCAGAAAGCCGTAGCGAAGTGGCGCGGGCCGATTATCATCGCCCCAGCCGGCGGCGACCATGGCGGCCGCGGCGCCGAGCGCAGCCGCAAAGATCACCGCGACATAGGCGTTGAGATTCATCACCGCCATGGCAAGGCCAGTAAGGCCCATCATCACCGCAGCCGCGACGGTTGCATCCGCCATGCGCGGCATGTCCGTCGGACTGCGCGGCCGGAACAGGCAAGCCGCCGCCAGCGCGAGCGGATATTCGTAGACATTGTTGAAAATGACCGGCGCCAGCAGCGCCGCGAACGAGCCCCCAAGCACACCGCCGATCGATACGAACAGATAAAACTCGGTCAGCCTTTCAGCGCTCGGCCGCGAACGCGAGAGCGCGAGATGGCAAACCAGCGCACTGAAGAAGAAGCCGGCTAGAATCCCGGAGATCGAGCCCAGCCAATTGCCGGACGCGTAATACGACATCACCAGCAGCGCGAGCGCGAACGGATGGATCAGCAGCGTCGCTGGTTCGAGTTTGTGACTCCCCTTCATAAAGGCGAGCACGAACGTCGCGAGATAGAGCGCCAGCGGCACCACCCAAAGCATCGGCGCAGAGGCGACGTCGGTGGAGATGTGCTGCGTTACGCCGAGCGAAAGCGCCGACGGAACGGCCGCGGCGGCGACCCAATAGCCGCGCTCGCGCCAGACATTGCCGCGCGCAGGTGGCGTGATTGGCGCCGGCTCGACTGGCGCCACCGGCGCTGGCGCAACGCTGACAGCGTTTTGGTTCGCCGTGACCGCCAACGCCGCCGAAAGCAGGATCAGCGCCAACACCGCGACATACGCCGCTGACCACGCTTGGCTCTGCGCTTGCGCACCGAGCAACGGCTCGATCAGAACGGGATAGGCCAAGAGCCCGATGAAGCTGCCAAGATTGCTGGCGGCATAAAGGTAATACGGATCGTGCGCGTCGGCGCGGCCCGTGCGCGCGTACCAAGATTGCAGCAGCGGCGCGGTTGCGGATGCTGCCGCGAATGGCGCGCCAACTGAAAGCGCCAGCACGCCAATCAACCAGAGCGACGGATGTTCTGAACTAGGCGCCCCTAGCGCCGTCGAGACCTGAACCGGCAGCACAAGCCAAGCCGCGGCCAGCACAGCCACGTGAATGCCGGCCTGCACGCGCAAATCTTTCACCCGCGCCAGCAAGTGGGCGTAAAGATAGCCCGCGAGCAGCGCAGCCTGGAAAAACGCCATCGACGTGTTCCAGACTTGCGGACTTCCCCCAAGAAGCGGCGTCACCATGCGCCCGAAAAGCGGCTGCAACACAAAGATCAGCGCCGCGCTGGAGAACAGCGCGAGCACGAATACCGGTGCTGCGGCGCGACGCGCGACGGCTTCCATGGTGCCTCCCCTCATTCGGCGCCGCTTCTGCCACCCGATGCGATTCATGGGAATGGACAATCGCCCCCGCGCCATGTCCTATCGGCAGATGATCGCCGACCGCCTAGTGCAAGAAGCGCAAGCTCTGTTCGAGCAAGCCAAGAAGCGCCGCTTCCGAATCGTTACCGCTGAAAGTTGCACCGGCGGTCTCATCGCCGCCTCGCTTACAGCCGTGCCCGGCTCATCGCTCGTGGTCGAACGCGGGTTCGTTACGTATTCGAATGAAGCAAAAGTCGAAATGTTAGGCGTACCGGCCGATCTGATTGAGCGGCGCGGCGCGGTCAGCATGGAAGTTGCGCTCGCCATGGTCGACGGCGCGCTGAAGCACAGCCCCGCCGACATTGCCATCGTCACCACCGGCATCGCCGGCCCTGGCGGCGGTAGTGACGAAAAACCGGTGGGCCTGGTCCACATCGCCGTCGCGCGCCGCAATGGGCCACGTCTCCACGAGGAGCATCGCTTCGGAGATATCGGCCGCAATCGTGTGCAAGCAGACTCGGTCGTCGCCGCGTTGCAGCTAGCGGGGCGTATCCTGGACTGAACCGAGACGCCGGCGCGCCTCTTGTTCGAACGCCGTCATGATCCGCTGCGCGAGCCGATCGCGATTGGCGCTAACAGCCGCCTGAAGCAGCGGATTTTTGAAGTGATACGAAATCCAAAAGCGAACGCGCGTGCCGCCGTCCTTCGCTTCGAACCGCCAACGATTGTCGAGCGCGTGCAGCGGCCCGCTTACCAGCGAGACATCCACCTCCCCCTTCACCGGCTCGCAGCGCACATTGGTTGAGAAGCGCTCCGTGATCGCCTTCCAGCCCACAAGCGCCGTCGCAACGCCCTCCCAGCCGCCGCCTTCACGCGGTTCTTCACGCACGACCCGCAAACTCTTCAAGAACGGGATGAACTTCGGATACTCGCGCACATCACCGACGAGCCGGCACAGATCCTCCGCTGCATAAGGCAGGAAGCGCTCTGTTTCGATCGTGGTGCGAGACATCTTAGGCGTTGGCTTGCGCCAACCGCGCCGCCTTTAGACGCGCGAAGTCCTCGCCCGCATGGTGCGATGAGCGCGTCAGCGGTGACGCCGAAACCATCAGGAAGCCCTTGGCGTAGGCAATTGTCTCAAGCGCCTTGAACTCATCCGGCGTCCAGAAACGATCGATGGCGGCGTGTTTCTTTGTCGGCTGCAGGTATTGGCCAATGGTGAGAAAATCGACGCCCGCGATGCGCAGATCATCCATCACCTGCAGCACTTCATCCTTGGCTTCACCTAGGCCGACCATCAGGCCGGACTTTGTGAACCGCTTCGGATCGCGCTCCTTCACTGAATCCAGCAGGCGCAGCGATTGGTAATAGCGCGCGCCGGGCCGGATCGAGTGATAGAGCCGCGGCACGGTTTCGAGATTGTGGTTGAACACGTCCGGCGCCGCATCGATTACGCGCTCTGCAGCGCCCGGCTTGCGCAGGAAGTCAGGCGTCAGAATCTCAATCGTCGTGTCAGTTGCCGCGCGGCGGATGGCTTGGATCGTGAGCACGAAGTGCTCCGCCCCGCCGTCATCGAGATCGTCGCGATCGACCGACGTCACAACAACATGCTTCAGGCCCATCTGCGCGGTCGCGTACGCGACGTTCTCCGGCTCGTTCGCATCGAGCGGCAACGGCTTGCCCGTCGCGACGTTGCAGAACGAACAGGCGCGCGTGCAGATGCCGCCAAGGATCATGAAGGTCGCGTGCTTCTGGCTCCAGCACTCGCCGATATTCGGGCAGCCCGCCTCCTCACACACCGTGTGCAACTTCAGATCGCGTACCAGTTCTTTCGTTTGGTGGTAGCCGAGGCTGGTCGGCGCCTTGACGCGAATCCAGTCCGGCTTGCGCGGCGAAGCATTATCCGGCCGCGCCTGCTTCTCAGGGTGCCGCGGGCGAGTATCCCCCGGCTCTTCCCCAGATTGGCGCAAATCGATCAGCGTCGGCATACGGCGAACATGACCCTCCGGACGGCTTACCGCAACGGCTGGGCGGCAGTCCTGCTTTGCGAAGCAAGAGGTTAACGCGCGACATCTTGCCCAACTTTATCCACGTCGGTAGTGTCCTGTTACAACCGTGAAACAATAATCACGGGTCAGGCGTCCTACTACTTACGTTAGGGCGTGGGCGGTCAGTTCGGAGGCAGCTTGATGTCAAATCGCACGTTCGAGTTGGCGCGTACACGCGTCACCTTGTTCGAGGCCCTTCTCCGGGCGCGTGACGCCAGAGGCGGCAAGTATCCCATTCTCGAAGACCATGAACGCAAGGTGCTGTCGTACGACGATATCGTGCGCGCCGCGTTCGCGCTCGGCGGCAAACTCGACACATTGATCAAGCGCCACGAGACCGCGGGCATCATGTTGCCGACCGGCGTCGGCTGCGTGGCTACCTTCTTCGCACTGCATGCAATTGGCCGCACGCCCGCGCTGCTGAACTTCACAGCCGGCGCGATGAATTTGAAAGCCGCCTGCCAGTCAGCAAACGTCAAAAAAGTTCTGACCTCGCGCATGTTCATCAAGCTTGCGGGCTTGGAAGCGCTGGAAGCTGAACTCTCCAAGCACGTGCGGCTGATCTATCTCGAAGACGTCCGCAAAACGATCGACTTCGGCGATAAGCTCGTCGCGCTCGTAAAGGGCGCGATGCCGCGCGTGTTCGCGGCCAAGGGCAATCCGGACGACACCGGCGTCATCCTCTTCACATCAGGCTCCTACGGCACGCCGAAAGGCGCGGTCCTGAGCCACGCCAATATCGTCGGCAATGTTGAGCAAGTGCACGCGCACATCGATTTCGACCCGAACTGGTCGTTCTTCTGCCCGCTTCCGATGTTCCATTGCTTTGGCCTCACCGGCGGCGTGATGCTGCCGCTGTTCACCGGCCATAAGACCTTCCTCTTTCCTTCCCCGCTCCAGGTGAAGGAAATTCCAAAACTGATCAAAGAAACCGGCGCCAACGTGTTCTTCGCGACCGACACGTTCGCGATGCAATACGCTCGCAACGCCAAGGACGGCGATCTCAACTGCATCGAGCTCATGGTTTGCGGCGCTGAACGCGTGAAGCCCGAGACGCGCGAAATCTACAAGCAGCGCTTCAACATCGAATTGCTCGAAGGCTACGGCGCGACCGAAGCTTCGCCCGTCATCTCGGTGAACATCCCCGGCCGCAACAAGCATGGCACCGTCGGCCCGTTCCTGCCGGGCATCGAATGGCGCCTTGAGCACGTGCCAGGCATCGAAGGCGGCCAGAAGCTGTTCGTGCGCGGGCCCAACGTCATGCGCGGCTATCTCGACCCGACTAAGCCGTTCGGCATCGATCTCCTGCCGCAAGGCTGGCACGACACCGGCGATGTGGTGGACGTCGATCAGGATGGCTTCATCCGCATCCTCGGCCGCGTGAAGCGTTTCGCTAAAGTCGCGGGCGAGATGGTCTCGCTCAACGCCGTCGAAGCCTACGCCGCCAATGTCTGGCCGGAAAACCTGCACGCCGCCGTGGCGCTGCCCGACAGCCGCAAAGGCGAACGCGTCATCCTCTTCACCGACCGCGCCGACGCAACTTCAGAGGCGCTGCTCGCTTGGTGCAAAGCCAATGGCGCCAGCGAACTCGCCGTGCCGAAGCGGATCGTAGTGATCGACTCGATCCCCGTACTGGGTAGCGGCAAGACTGATTACGTGGCGCTGCAACGCACAGCGGCGGAGCAATTTGCTGAGGCGAAGGCGGCTTAGTGTGGTTGGGAGCGCGGACGTCCTCGTCCGCTAGCGCGCACAGCGCGCTTCCTTCACCTCCCCAAAGCGCGGCTACGCCGCGCGGGCGGACGAGGACGTCCGCGCTCCTAAACTTTTAAAGCTCAAACGTGCAGCACGCGCCCGAACGCATCCAGCACTGCTTCATGCATCATCTCTGACAGCGTCGGGTGCGGAAACACCGTTTCCATTAGCTCCTGCTCCGTCGTCTCGCACGACATCGCGTAGCCCTGGATCAGCGCCGTAACTTCAGCGGGGCGCGACCATCCCGAGCGTTTGAATGGTCATCGTGTTGTCTGCGCGTGAGCAGGTCAGAGTAAGGTCGCCATCCTCGAACTTGTAGCGGAGCATGCGCCGGTCTGACGTGTCTTCGATGACGATCGGCTCCACGAAGGTACTGCCCATGTTGTCGATCAACCGGAGACAGTCTCCAAACGGGACCGAGCGAACGCTCGTGCCGCCCTCAGGAGACATCGCCGAATCCACCCGAGCCGCGAACTCCTCTCCGGGAATTTCCGCAGGTGGCGCGGCGGGGTGCGCCTCCCTCTCTGGCGCGCGCGCAGCAACCTGCGGCATCTCAATCTGCGGCATAGAAACTGTCGGCAGTCGCCAAGCGCGGTCGCCGAACACATGCACCGCAAGCGCAACAGCAAGCCCGACGAATGCGGCCAGGCCCAACCAAGATGGCGGCTCGCCCGGCTCGCGGTCCGGCTCAGGCCATCGGCTCACTCGCATGCGTTAGACATGCAGCACCCGCCCATAAGCATCCAGCACCGCCTCATGCATCATCTCTGACAGCGTCGGGTGCGGAAACACCGTTTCCATCAGTTCCTGCTCCGTCGTTTCGCACGACATCGCAATCGCATAGCCCTGGATCAGCTCCGTGACTTCAGCGCCGATCATGTGCGCGCCGAGGAGTTCGCCGGTCTTGGCGTCGAACACGACTTTGACCATGCCCTGATCTTCGCCCAGCGCGATGGCCTTGCCGTTGCCGACGAACGGAAAGCGCCCCACGCGCACCTCCCTGCCCACCGCTTTCGCTTTCGCTTCGGTCAAACCAACGCTCGCCACCTGCGGGTGCGAATACGTGCAGCCCGGAATGCGTTCCTTGATCATCGCGTGCGGCTTCTGCCCGGCGATAGCCTCGATGCAGATGATGCCCTCGTGCGACGCCTTATGCGCCAACCACGGCGCGCCAGTGACATCGCCAATCGCGTAAAGGCCAGCGACGTTGGTCTTGCCATACCCGTCCGTGACGATGTGGCCCTTCTCGACCTTCACGCCGAGCGTCTCCAGCCCAAGGTTCTCCACGTTCCCCGTGATCCCCACCGCAACGATCGCGTGTGACGCGCTCAGCGTCTCTTCCTTGCCCTTCGAAGAAACGACGGCCTCTACGCCCTTCGCGCTCGCTTTCAGCGACTTGGCTTCCGTCGAAATCCGGATCGCAAGCCCTTCTTTCTCGTAGCGCTTCTTCGCAAAAACCGAGATTTCCTCGTCCTCAACCGGCAGCACGCGATCGAGCAACTCGACCACCGTCACTTTTACGCCAAACGCCGCATAGAAGCTCGCAAACTCGATCCCGATCGCGCCCGAGCCGAACACCAACAAAGATTCCGGCCATTCCGGCGGGTTCATCGCATCGCGATAGGTCCAGATGCGCTTGCCATCGCTCTTCAATCCCGCCGCCGGAATCTCCCGCGCGCGCGCGCCGGTCGCGAGGATGACGTGCTTGGCCTCGTACGCCGCGTCCTTCACGTCCTTGCCCTTCACGATCACTTTCGGCGCAGCACTCCCCTTCTCAAGCCGCGCTTCACCTTCAATCACTGTGATCTTGTTCTTCTTCATCAAGAACTGGACGCCCTTCTCCATGCGGCCAGCCACGCCGCGCGAGCGCTTCACCACGGCTTGCGGATCGAACTTCAGCCCCTCGATCGAAAGCCCGAACTCATCCGCGTGCTGCGCGTTGCGATAGACTTCCGCGCTGCGCAGCAACGCCTTCGTCGGGATGCAACCCCAATTCAAACAGATGCCGCCCAATCGGTCGCGCTCGACGATGGCGACTTTCATGCCAAGCTGCGCAGCGCGAATGGCCGTCACGTAGCCGCCAGGGCCCGAACCAATGATGATGACGTCGAAGGATGTGCTCATAAGCACTACTTAGCAGCCCAGCCGCCAAGGTGAAGCCGCCAAGGCGCGATGCTGCGTTGCGAAACTAGCCGCCAATCCCGAAGGCGTTGCGAATGCCGTCCACCACGAACTGCGCCGCCAACGCCGCCAACAAGATGCCGAACACCCGCGTCAGCATCGAACCCACCGTCGGCCCCATGAACCGCGACAACGGGCCGGCAGCCAAAAATGCGATCAGGCACAGCGCCAAGTTCGCGCCAACGCCAAGCAGCACCATCGAGCGCTCCGCCAACCCATCATATTGCGCGAAGAACAGCATGATCGAAGCAATCGCGCCCGGCCCTGCAATCAGCGGGATCGCCAACGGGAACACCGAAATATCGTCCTGCTGCTCAGGGTGGTCAGCCTGATGCTGCGCCACCTTCTCGGCCCGCTCGTCGCGCCGCTCCGAGCGCTTCTCAAACAGCATGTCCACCGCGATCAAGAACAGCAAAATCCCGCCCGCGATCCGGAACGCATCCATCGAGACGTGGATCTGCTCCAGCAGCCACGCGCCGCCAAACGCGAACGCCAGCAGAATGCCTGTAGCGATCGCGACCGACTTCCACGCCATGTAGCGCCGCCAAGCCGGAGTCATACGCGATGTCATGGTCGAGAACATCGGCGCCATGGCCACCGGATCAATGGCCACGAAGAACGTCACGAACGAAGCGAGCAGCAGAGAAAGCATCAACGCCCCTTAACCGATTCACTGCCTGTTTACGTCGATTAGTAAGCGGCATTACCAGAATTCTTAGTGTTCCCGTTTTATGAGTACGCCAGCGATGGCGATCATGAACGAGCTCACGGGCAGCACTCCACGAATTCTGGTCGTGAACGGCCATGCTTTCCAGCGGCGTCTCGTCGGCGAGACGCTTCGCACCCTTGGCAGCGTCGAGATCACCTACGCCGAAACCGGCGAACAATGCCTCCTGGCGCTGAATTACGCTCAGCCGGACATGCTGATCATCGATTGGCGGCTCGCGGACTGCGATGGTCTGGCGCTTGTTGCGCGCATTCGCGCCGGCGAAGTGGGCGCAGACTTCCGGCGTGTGCCGGTGATCACCACCGCCGAGCGCATGAGCACACGTGATTTGGAGCGCGCCCGCAATGTCGGCGTCGATGAATTCGTCATCCGCCCATTCTCAACCGCGACCATGATCGAACGCGTACTCGCAGTCCGCGCCAATCGCCGCGAGTTTATCGAAAGCCCACGCTATGCCGGCCCCTGCCGCCGCCGCATCCGTCCCGCGAAATACGACGGACCGCGCCGGCGCCTCTTCGACGCCGCACAGAAGGATGCCGACGCCCCTGAGGTCCAAATCCGCAAGGGCCTGGCGCGCATGTACTGCGAGCGCATCACCACCCTGCTCGCCGCCGTAAGCGCCGCCAACTCCGACAGCATGCGCGATCTTTGCTTGGCCTGCGGCCAGCTCAGCGCGCTGACCAACGACATGAGCGATCGTTTGCTGCTCTCCGCCGCCTCGTCGATGTTCAACTACGTCAAGGGCGTCGGCGCTGAATCAGTGCTCAACACCGAAGTCGTCGAGGCGCACCTCGCGGCCATCGTGCAACTCACAGAACTGCCCGACTCGCAGGCCGAAGTGCGTCAGACCGTGACCCAGCAACTGACCGTCATGGTCACCAAGAAGCTCCGGCAAGCCGCCTAGAGGTTCTGCAGCACCCAAAGATCAAGCGCGGCGCGCACGGACTCCCACGTCACGTATGCCGTGAAGGCAAACACTGCGAGCGTTGCAAACGGCGCGACGGCATAAAGCACCGGTGAAACACCGGGCGCGCGCGCGAGTGCAAGCCCTATGATAGACGCGGCAATCGCGACGGCGAACACCACACCGAGCGCAAGCAATTGCTGCGGCATCGCCTGCACGACGAAGGCCGACCAATAGCCGTGCACAGCCAGCATAAAAATCGTCGCCATGCCGGCAAAGCCAAGCACGATGCCTAAGAAGCCGCGCGTAGGCGGCTCTTCCCCCTCCTCGCCACGCGGCGGCTTGGCCGATTCCGCGATCATCGCCACGAATGCCGCTGCCAGCGCATAAAGCCACAGCATGCCTGTGAGATCGAACACTGCGTTCAAACTATCCATCATCCCCCCCACGCGACGGCGCCGTTAAAGCAGCATCGCCATCGGATCTTCCAGAAAGCTGCGGAACGCCTTCAAGAACGCCGCGCCAAGGGCGCCATCCACCACACGGTGATCACACGTCACCGTCACGCTCATCACGGTCGCGATGGCGAGCGCGTCGTTGCGCACAACGGGCCGCTTTTCGCCGGCGCCGATCGACATGATCATGCCGTGCGGCTCATTGATGATCGAAGCAAAGTTCTTGATGCCGAGCATGCCCATGTTCGAGATCGAGAACGTGCCGCCCTGAAACTCCTCCGGTTTCAGCTTCTTGTTACGCGCGCGCTCAGCGAGATCAGCCATCTCATGGCTGATTTGAGCAAGGCCCTTGGTCTCGGCTTGCCAAACGATCGGCGTGATCAGGCCACCAGGAATAGCGACCGCAACGGCGATATCGGCGTGATGATGCTGGGCAATGCCGTCGGGCGTGTAGGAAGCGTTCGCTTCCGGCACCAGCTTCAGCGCAAGCGCCACCGCTTTGATGCACATATCGTTGACGGAGATTTTCACGCCATTGTCGGCGAAGCGTTTGTTGATATCGCCGCGGGCCTTCAACAGCGCGTCGATCTCGATATCGATCGTGAGCGGAAAATGCGGCACGTCGCGGAAGCTCTCGGTCATACGCTTGGCGATAGTTTTGCGCATCAGATCGAGCGGCACGAGATCATAGCTGCCGGCGCGGATACCTTGTTGCTCCAGCGACTTGTGCGGCCCCGGCGTTTGTTGCGGCGCGGGTCGCGCAACTTCGCGCGATTGTTGCGGCGCTTGCTGTTGTTTTGGCGAAGATGATGCCGCTTCGACATCAGCTTTGACGATGCGCCCGTTAGGGCCTGAACCCTTCAATCCCGAAAGATCAATTCCGCCTTGTTCGGCCAAACGCCGGGCCAGCGGCGACGCCAGTATCCGGTCCCCCGGCGCGGCGTGCACCGTTTGCGGAGATGCCGCGCGCGCCGAACTCGGTTGCTCGGCCTTTTGCTTCGCCGCCGCCGGCGGAGCTTGCGCTGGGGCTTGCTCCTTCTTGGCGGGCTTTGCGGCTTCGCCTTCGCCCTTCAGCCGTGCGATCGGCGTGTTGACCTTCACGCCCTGCGCGCCTTCTTCGACGAGCAATTCCTCGATTACGCCCTCGTCGACGGCTTCAACTTCCATCGTCGCCTTGTCGGTTTCGATTTCGGCGATGACTTGCCCTGGCTCGATCGTGTCGCCGACCTTCACGTGCCACTTCGCAAGGTTGCCCTCCTCCATCGTCGGCGACAGCGCGGGCATGGTGATCTGGTTGGTCATTCCGGAGCTTTCTTCAGCAGCGCGACGTTGACGACGTCGGGCTTCCAACGGTGCAGGAAGGTCATGTAGGCGAGCACGGCGTAGAGCGAGATCATGCCGCCCCAGAGCAAATTGCGCGTCAGGCCGTCGATGCCTTCGCGTGCATTTTCGAGGACGCCGCGCCCGGCGGCTGTGATTTGCCCCGCGGCCTCAAGTTCGAAGAGGCGCGCGATGAGGCCGGCGTGCGTTTGTTCGGCGCCAAGCATAACAACCATAAGCAGCGCCAAAATCATGCCAACGAACGCAAACGCGCCAACGCGCGCCACGAACAGCGCATCTCCCACGAAATAGTTCAGCGCAACGATATAGGCTGAGACGACGCTGAAGATGAGCGCAATCCCGGCAATGACGATGCTCATATATTCGACCAATTGCTCGACAACTTCGCCTTCGGTCATTGCACTACTCCACGAAGCCGGCGTCGTAGATCACCGATACGTCACCGCTTTCACCGCATCGACGATGTGATCCACGTTCGGCAATGCCAGCGCTTCCAAATTCGCGGCATACGCCAACGGCGCATCGACCTGGTGCACACGCGTTGGCGGGGCGTCGAGATAATCGAACGCCTCGCTCATCACCCGCGCGCAGACTTCGGCGCCGACGCCGCTTTGGCCCCAACCCTCCTCGACCGTCACCAGACGATTGGTTTTCTTCACGCTGTCGATCACCGTCGCGATATCAAGCGGCCGCAACGTGCGCAGATCGATGACCTCCGCGTCTATGCCCTGCTCGGCCAGCTGTCCGGCCGCCTTCAAAGCGTGGCCGACCATGCGCGAGTGCGTGCTGATAGTGACGTCAGCGCCAACACGGCGCACCTTCGCCTTGCCGATCGGCACGATCCAATCCTCAACGTCCGGGATTTCGTACTCGACGCCGTAGAGCATCTCGTGTTCGAGAAAGACGACCGGGTTCGGATTGCGGATCGCGGCTTTCAACAGACCCTTGGCGTCCGCCGCATCGTACGGCGCGATCACGATCAGGCCGGGGATGTGCGAATACCAGGACGAATAATCCTGGCTGTGCTGCGCCGCCACGCGCGAGGCTGCGCCATTTGGTCCCCGAAACACGATCGATGATTTGATCTGCCCGCCCGACATGTAAAGCGTCTTGGCCGCCGAGTTGATAATGTGGTCGACGGCCTGCATCCCAAAATTCCAGGTCATGAACTCGACAATCGGCTTCAGGCCCGCCATCGCCGCGCCCACGCCGAGGCCGGCAAAGCCGTGCTCGGTGATCGGCGTATCGACGACGCGCATCGGCCCGAACTCTTCGAGCAGCCCGCGCGAGACTTTGTAGGCGCCCTGATACTCGGCCACTTCCTCGCCCATCAGAAACACGCGCTCATCGCGGCGCATTTCCTCCGCCATCGCATCACGCAACGCATCGCGCAGCGTGATCTTGATCATCTGCGTGCCGGCGGGGACTTCAGTGTCACCTTGCGGTGTCGGCGTCGCCAGTTTCGACGGCTCAGGCCGCGCCGTCTTCACCGGCTCTTCCCTCATGTCAGGCCGCGGCGCATGTTTGGCCTCTTGCTTTGGCGCTGGCGCCGCCGTCTCACCCTCGCCGCCCAGCACCGCGATAGGCGTATTCACCTTCACGCCCTGCGCGCCTTCTTCGACGAGCAGCTCCGTCACCGTGCCTTCATCGACGGCTTCGACTTCCATCGTCGCCTTATCGGTCTCGATCTCGGCGATGACTTGGCCAGGCTCGATTTTGTCGCCGACCTTGACCAGCCACTTAGCGAGGTTCCCCTCCTCCATGGTGGGCGAGAGCGCGGGCATGAGGATTTGCGTCATCAGTTGAGAATTCCGAAGAGGGCGAGGAAGATGAGCGCGCAGCCGATGACGCCCGCGAGCCAGAAGAGCGGCCGCACGATCGGCCAGCCGGCGATGTACCAAACGGCGTGCGCCAGGCGCGCAAAGAAGAACACCTGAGCGCCGAGCACCGTCCACTGATTGGAAATGCCGGCCACAGCCGCGATCAGCACCAACGGCGCAAAGAACCAAAGATTTTCGCGGAAATTATCGACGAGCCGCTTGGTGCGCGCCTGAAGCGCCGTTGGCGGCTTCAGATTATCGCGGCTGTTGGCCATAGCGAGGCCGCCATTGTTGGCGATACCCGCGGTGGCTTGCACCAGCACGACGACGAAGAAGAGCGCGATCGTGTAAGCGAGATAAGTCAGTTCAGGCGTCATTCAAAATTCCCCAGCAACAAAAATCGCGCTTCACGCATCGATATAAATATCCGTCATCAGCTCGCTCGGATCCGGCTCCGGGCTCTCCTGCGCGAACGTCGCGCTGTCGCTCACCACCGTACGAATCTCCCGATCGATCTCTTTCAGCGCCGCTTCATCGGAATGCCCGGCGTCGATCAGCATCTTCTTCACCAGCTCGATCGGATCGTGCTTGGCCTTCTTCTCGTCGACCTCTTCCTTGGTGCGATACTTCGCCGGGTCCGACATTGAGTGGCCGCGATAGCGATAGGTCTTCATCTCCAGAAGATACGGCCCTTCGCCCGCACGCGCGCGTTCGACCGCACGCTTGCCGGCTTCGCGCACCGCGACGACATCCATGCCGTCCACTTCTTCGCCCGGAATATTGAAACTTATACCGCGCTTGTAGAGATGCGTTTCCGACGATGAGCGCTGGATCGACGTGCCCATCGCGTATTGATTGTTCTCGATGATGTAGACGACAGGCAGCTTCCACAGCGCCGCCATATTGAAGCTCTCGTACACTTGGCCCTGGTTCGCCGCCCCGTCGCCGAAATAGGTCAGGCAAACTTTGCCATCGCTGCGATACTTGTTCGCGAACGCCAGCCCCGTGCCGAGCGACACCTGCGCGCCGACTATGCCATGGCCGCCGTAAAACGCCTTCTCGATGCTGAACATGTGCATCGAGCCGCCCTTGCCCTTCGAGTAACCGCCGCTGCGCCCCGTCAGCTCAGCCATGACGCCATTCGCGGTCATGCCCGCAGCCAGCATGTGCCCGTGATCGCGATAAGCGGTGATGACCTGGTCGCCATCCTTCAGCGCCGCTTGCATGCCGACGACGACAGCTTCCTGGCCGATATAGAGGTGGCAGAAGCCGCCAATCAGCCCCATCCCGTAGAGCTGCCCGGCCCGCTCTTCGAAGCGCCGGATCAGCAGCATGTCGCGATAGTACTGGAGCAACTCGTCCTTGGTCGCTTCAGCGGCATGTTTGCCGTTCGCTTTGGCCATTCGTCGTTATCCTCCGCCTCTAGGACATGACGCGCGCGGACCTATTGTCCACGCCGCGAGGCGCGCTTCTCTTATGCGGGAATGACTTGGCTCGCTAGGAAGCTTTGCGATGCTGCATTGCAGCAGGACTATTTCAGCGCGAACACGATCTCATCAGGATCGCCGGCCGCCAGCGTGATCCGCGCGCGCTCATCCAGATAGTCGAGATCGAGGCTCTGCGGGCGCAGCCGCGCTGCACGCTGCTCCAGCGCCGCCTCTTCTCTCTCGAGCGCGGCGACATTGGCCTCCAGAGCGCGCTCTTCGGCCTGCACGTCCATGTACGCGAGCAGGCCCTGATGCCCGGTCACGGCATGTGCGCCGAGGTAGAGGATCGCAGCCCCCAACCCCAAGCTCACCGCCGTAGAACCGCGCTTACCCATCGTTAACACCCTCGATTCGGCGGCACGTTGAGTCGAAGTGGTTAAAGAATCGTAAAGACTCTGAAATGTTCTTAAAGTGTTCTTTATGCTATTAATCAATAACTTAGCGAAAAAAGACTAGTGCTTGGGGCCTCTGGCCCGAGGCGACCCCATCCGCTTGCGTCCAGGTCGCTAGGAAAAATTTGCAGCGCCAAGCGCGCATCGCCCCCGAAACGATCTCCGTTCTCGTTTCGGACTCAGCGCACAAAAGAAGTGGGCGCGAGCCGTAGCGCGCGCCCGAGTGGCCTCAGGAGAGATGAGTGCTCACGCCACGATCGCCGCGGCTTTATTCAAAGTCGCAAAAGCGCCCGGCATGAACGAGACCAGCGCGAGCATCAGGCAGCTAAACCGGATCAACATGACAGGCTCCTTGTCTGGTCGCGTGAGCCACAAGAGAGACGCTATCCGGAGGATTGGCCTGACGATGTGACGGACGGCACGGGTCTATTCGCCCGAGGTGACCCCACACCAACCACCGTCATCCAGGACGCGCGAAGCGCGATCCGAGACCCAGGGCCAAACGTTGTGCTTTGTCACACCTCGGTCCGCGTCACTACGGCCGGGATGACGAAGTGGTTTCAACTTCTGCCTTTGTCCGAGTCTAGACAGTCGGCTCTATATGCTTTCGGGACCTCGCGGTTGGCCGTGTCTGACCATGACTGTACGGGCTTTGATTTCCTCTCCGAGAGCTGAACCTCCAACGGTACATGCGCGCCGTTTTTCCCGGCACGAATTTACATAAACGGCGTTTCCCAAGCGATGGCGACAACGCGGCCCGACGCCACGAAAATGCAAATAATGTCGTACTGCGGTGTGGCGTAAATCTGCACACGCTCACCGTTGACGCGCGGGCGGCCGCCGCACATCGGGATCAAGCCACTTGCCCCGGCTTCGAAGCGCGGATGTCTTTGCCTCATAACGGCGCTTGCTTCTTCAGTCGTCATACCGACTTCGAGGCCGAACTTTCTTCCGTCGTCGATGCTACCGTTGGATGCGCAAGAAGCGACCAAAATTGCGGCCGTCAACAAGGTTGCTCTTGCAAGCATGTCGGTAGGTTTGCGCATTGGCTGCCTGTCGGAAAATCTGGAAACGAGCGACGCACGCGTTCAATAGCACGAATGTCGCGTTCCGGCGAAAAGCAGCCGTCGCCGCCACCCGCAAAATACGCGCATAGCCCCGCACCAATCCGACCGAGCAGTTTCGGGCGCACACTCCCGCCCATGACCTCAGCACCAAGCCCCCTCGCCCATCTCTGGACCGCCGCCCGCGCGCTGTTCGATCGCATGCGCGCCGCCATCGGCGAAGCCGCCGACATCGCCAAGCGCGACCGGCTCCCCCAACACGAACTTACAGAGGCGCGCCGCTGGCTGCGCACGCTGGAAATCATGGTGCGCCGGCTGGTGCTCATCGAAGCCAGCGCGTTGAGGCGCCACGCGCACGCACTCGCCACGCGCATCGTCAGGCTCGCGAACCTCGTCGCGCCCAAACCCGCAAAGCGCGCCAGCGCCCACCGCGTCAGCTTTCGTCTCTGGCCGCGTCAGCCGCCGCATCCCGCCCGCATCCGTATGCTCGGCCCGCCGGTTCTCGTGCGCGATATCTGGCGCGATCAAAATCGCGCCGTGCAAGCGCAGCGGCTCAAGGCGGCGCGCTTCATCCGCACGCCCGAACCACAACGCATTGCCAGCCGCATTGAAGCGCTCGATCGCGTGTTGTCGCGCCCAGAGCGCGCCGCACGCCGCCTCGCGCGCCGACTGCACGTCTCACCCGCCACCGCACAACGCATCGCGGCGCAACGCCCGCCGCGCCACAGCTTCGCAGATTCAAGACTGGAAGATGAAATCGGCGCGCGCGCCATGAGGTGCGCACACGACACCAGCTAAGCAGCATCAGTCGAGCGCCGTCTCGCCCCTCTCCTCTTGCGGGAGAGGGAACGCAAACGCTGCGCGCTCCTTTGATCAGGTATGGGTGAGGGGTACTGACGCCGCGCAGGAGCCGAGTTCAACGCCCGATGATCGTACCCGCGCCGGCGTAGGAGCCCTGCTCGTCCAGCATCTCGGCAATCCGGATCAGCTGATTGTACTTCGCGGTCCGATCGGAGCGCGCCAACGAGCCAGTTTTGATCTGGCCGCAATTGGTCGCCACCGCGAGATCGGCAATGGTTGAATCTTCGGTCTCGCCCGAGCGATGGCTCATCACCGCCGAATAGCCGGCGCGATGCGCCATCTCGACGACGTCGAGCGTCTCCGTCAGCGTCCCGATCTGGTTGACCTTGATCAGGATCGCGTTGGCCAGGCCCTTCTCGAACCCAAGCTCGAGCCGCTTCATATTGGTGACGAAGAGATCGTCGCCCACGAGCTGGCACTTATCGCCAATCAGTTCCGTGAGCGCCGCCCAACCTTCGAAATCATCTTCCGACATTCCATCTTCGATTGAGATGATCGGATAGCGCGAGACGAGGTCGGCCAGATAATCGGCGTTCTGCTGCGGGCTCAGCGATTTGCCTTCGCCAGCAAGCTCGTACTTGCCGTTTTTGAAATACTCGGTCGCCGCGCAATCGAGCGCCAATGCAATATCTTCGCCCGGCGCGTAGCCCGCCTTTTCGATCGATTTCAGAATAAAGCCGATGGCCTCATCTGCGCTCGCCAGGTTCGGCGCAAAGCCGCCTTCGTCGCCGACATTGGTCGAGTGGCCGGCGTCTTTCAGCTGCTTCTTCAACGTGTGAAAAACTTCCGCGCCCATACGCACCGCTTCCGCGATGCTCTCGGCGCCGATCGGCATGATCATGAATTCTTGGATGTCGATCGGATTATCGGCGTGCGCGCCGCCATTGACGATGTTCATCATCGGCGTCGGCAAGATGCGCGCCTGCACCCCGCCCAAATAACGATAAAGCGGCATCCCATTGGCCGCCGCCGCAGCCTTAGCAACCGCAAGCGAGGCGCCCAGGATCGAGTTCGCGCCAAGCCGCGCTTTGTTCTCGGTGCCGTCGAGTTCGAGCAAAATTGAGTCGACCCGGCGTTGCTCTTCCGCATCCAAGCCGAGGATCGCATTCGCGATCTCGCCATTCACCGCTTCAACCGCGTCGCGAACACCTTTGCCCAGATACCGATCCGGTTCGCCATCGCGCTTCTCGACCGCTTCGTGCGCGCCGGTCGATGCGCCGGACGGCACAGCCGCGCGCCCGAACGAGCCGTCCTCGAGCGTCACGTCGACTTCGACGGTGGGATTGCCGCGGCTATCGAGAATTTCGCGGCCAACGATGTCGGCGATGCCAGTCATGAGTAGGGTCTCGCGGAAAGCTGAATTTGGATGGCGCCTTTGGAGACCCAGGCGCCGCAAAAGGCAAGCGGAAGCCGCGCAAGGCGCTTATGCGCTTTACGCGGAGCTCCGATCAGACTTCAGAGAAGCGCTTAGTCTTCCTTCGCCTTCAAGATCTGCTTGCCGCGATAGCGGCCGGTCTTGAGGTCGATGTGGTGCGGACGGCGCAGCTCGCCGGACTCGGCGTCTTCGACGTACGTCGCCTTGGGCAGCTTATCGTGCGCCCGGCGCATGCCCCGGCGAGAGGGCGAGGTTTTTCGCTTCGGAACGGCCATGGCCGGAAAACTCCTGGTCCCCGCGACCCGCGGGAAAGCGGGGCTGATAGGCCAAAGGCCGGATTAGGGCAAGTCCAGACGCCCCGGAACAGCACTCGGACCCTCGCGTTGGCCCGATTGGGGGAGCTTAGAACCAGAATTCCCGGGAGACCCCAATGAAAATCCGCGACGCCATGACGCCCGCCGTACGCACGGTCGGGCCAGACGCCACCATCCGCGAGGCCGCCCGGATGATGGCCGACGGCGATATCGGGGCCCTCCCCGTTACATCCGGCGATCGCCTAGCCGGCATGGTCACCGATCGAGACATTGTCATCCGCGGCCTCGCCATCGGCAAAGGCCCTGACGCCACGGTCGGCGAAGTGATGACTCACGAGGTCCTCTACTGCCGCGCCGATGATGAAGTCTCCGACGTGTGCGAAAACATGTCGGATCTCCAAGTTCGCCGCCTGCCAGTGGTCGACGCCGACAAACGCCTAGTCGGGATCATCTCTCTGGCTGACATCGCCGATAGCGCCGCGAAAGACGCTGGCGAAGCGCTCGATGCGATCACCCGCCCGGGCGGGCCACGCAGCCAATCCATCGAGGGCCGCGCTTAAGCTAGACGCGCGCGTGGAGTTCGGCCGGCGCGCCGGGCTCTGCGGGCGCGTTGAGCGTGAACTGACGAACGCTGGCGGTCTGGCAAACACCCTGAACGATATGAACCACTTCCGTCTCGATCGTGTTTGGCGACGGACGACGAATGACGCTGAAAGCGCATGGCTCGTGCCGCAGGCGTTGCGAAAGCGTGCCGCTCGTCACGGATAGCGCACGCGTCTCAAACAGGCGCGATGAAGCAAAGTGCAAGTGCCCACTCAAAAAGAGCTCCGCCCCTGCATCGGCCAACTTACGCAAACCCCTTGGGCCGCCGCGCGTCAGCCCTTTGATGGGCGCATCGTTCGGCCAATCGAGCGGATGATGCGTGATGATGATGCGCAGCGCGCCCGGCGCCGCCTTCTGTAAGTCTGCCGCGGCAATCGCTGTCTGGCCGCGCGAGATTTCGCCCTGCGCCCAGTTCAAACGAAACTGCCAAGGCCGTGCCGTATTCACGGGCACAATCGACCAGTCGGGCGTATGCCACGCATCTACTTGCAGCCCGTGCTGCGCCCGGCGAATGCGGTCCCAGGGAAAGAAAACCCGCGCCCACATTTCGTAGTAAGGCACGTCGTGATTGCCGGGCGTGAGCATCGCCGGCACGCCGAGCGAGCGCATCCATGCACACGCATCATCGAGTTCGCTCTGCAGGCCATCCTTAGAAATGTCGCCGGTGACGATCACAGCATCGGGCTTGCGCTCATCGATGAATTTCGCCGCTGCATTGAGCGCCTGCCGATCCTCGCAGCCGAAATGCAGATCCGTCAGGTGAACCAACTCCACCTGCTCAGCTCTCCTGCTGCAATGCGATGACCCGCGGGCCTTTTGGCTCGTAGGCAATCCGCACGCGGTGAAAGAAAGTACGTGGCTCGCCGTCCAACGTTGCCGGTATCACCCCAAGAGAAACAATGTCGCTGGTGCGGCAGGTGGTGATCTCGACGCTTGAATCATTCCGCCACGCCGTCGTGATCGACATCACACTCACGCGCGCGAGATCCAGCAGGTGTTTTGCATCAAGCCTCACCCATTCGAGACTATCGGCATGGATGCCTCCTGAAAAGGACGGGCAAAGAATGCCGATGGCCTCAGCTCTGCGCATCGCTTCCCGGTTTGGTCTGGCGCGCAGGCCGCGCGCGAAAGAGCGCTTCATCGCGTGGCGAAGACGCCGCCAAGCCGCGAGCGGCCGACCGGCACGCATTGCTTCTCGCGCTTTGGCCATCAGCGTTGGCGCTCCAAAGAGCGCCGCCACGTAGAACGCTTCGCCGTTGGCGCGCCCTGCTGTGAGCCGCGTAACCTCACCGCGCTCAAGCGCCGCCTTGAGCGCTTCCGGCCAAGCGAGTTCACCATAGAGCGCCTTCGGCAGAATATTGAGCGTGCCGCCCGGGAGCAGAATGAGAGGCGGGCCATCGCGCGAAGAGAACTCGGCGGCGGAACGCGCGGTGCCGTCGCCGCCCAGCACGATGATCACGTCAAACTTTTTTGCTTTCGCAAAGAAGCGCCGAGACATGTGCTCGACCGGGACGATCTCGTGGTTTGCTACGCCGGCTTCGTTGAGCGTTTCAACCAAGCGCTCACGATCGCCCGGTTGAACGCTGCCCGCCTTGGGGTTGAATAACACTAACGCCCGCGTCTTGTCGGGCAGCGGTCTTTTCCGCGCCTTAGGGGCGACTTCAGCAGCGAGCGTGGGTTCCATCGCCCGCCAACGCTCGCTCTCAGCCGTTGTTCCCTAGTCGTTGATCGTGCCGCCCATGGCCGTCGATTCGCCGCGACTGGCGCCATCGCCAGAGATGTTGATGGTGCCGCCCATAGAGGCCGCGCCTTCATAGGTTTGGCTGGCATAAACCTGGGCGGTGCCACCCATCGAAGCCGCCACATCGGCCGTTTCGCAGAGCAGTTCGTCCGCGCGGATGGTTGCCCCCATCGCGGCGGCCGCTTCCAGCGTGCGGCACGTACCGCTCACCCGCACTTCCGCGCCCATCGCGGCGGCAATCTCAAACGAGATCGCATCTACGCCGGTCGCGGTAAGTTCTACACCCCGCGCCGCGGCGACACTTTCCAGCTCCGGCATTCTAATCCGGACGGTGGCGTCCAGGTGGTTGCTGCCGAACCACGGCCGGTTGCGCTGGCGGATTGTAAGCGTGCCGTCATCGACTTCGGTCAGAACGCGCGCGGCGTCACGGCCTACAACTTCGACCGAATAATCGCCGCCCACGGTAATCTCGACCCGGATCTGATCGGAAGCGCCAACCGCGTCGAACCCGCGCAGGTTGCGGGTCTCGGCAGCCGCAGGGCCGACCAGCAGTGCGGCCAGGGCCGCGGTGATGAGTAGGCGCTTCATGACTTCCCTCCGAGTTCATACTTCTTAGGGTGGATGCGATTGGGTGGCGGATTGGATGCATGGCTTGCATCCATGGCCGGGCGCTGGCCGTATGGTCGCCATGGATCGCAGATTTCTCCTGACTGGCCTGACGGCGCTCGCTGCGGCGTGCACCCCCTCACTCGGCGCCTTCAACGCGCTTGCGCCGCGCGACCCGGGCGCGCGGCGGGTCGCGGAAAATCAGGCCTATGGTGTGGGGCCCCGCCGAAAGCTGGACGTTTACGCCCCTGAACAGGGTGGGGAGCGGCTTCCAGTGGTGGTTTTCATCTACGGAGGCAGCTGGGCTTCGGGCGCAAAGGCGGACTACGCGTTCGCCGGCGCCGCCCTGGCGGCGCAAGGGTTCCTCACGATCATCCCGGATTATCGGCTCGTGCCGGAGGTGAGATTTCCAGGATTCATTGAAGACTGTGCGGCAGCTGTACGCTGGGTTGTCGATCACGCTGCCGAGTTCGGCGGTGATCCTTCACGGATCGTCATCGCTGGTCACTCGGCCGGCGCCTACAATGCTTTGATGCTCGCACTCGATGCGACGTTTCTGAACGATGCTGGCGTCGCGCCAAGTTCAGTGCGCGGCGTCGCTGGCCTTGCCGGGCCCTACGACTTTCTGCCGTTTGACGTTGACGCCACCCGCAATGCATTTGGCCAAGCGGCCGACTTGCAGTCGACACAGCCCGTAAATTTCGCGCGTGCAGACGCCCCGCCCCTGCTGTTGCTTTGGGGTGACGCAGACACAACTGTGGGCCCACGCAATCTACGCTCGTTGGATGCTGCGATGCGCGCTGCTGGCGGCGCGGTGGAAACGAAGATTTACCCAGGCGTGAATCACGTGGACATCATGCTTGCGCTTTCCAGACCATTGCGAGGTCGAGCGCCTACGCTTGAAGATCTCACGACGTTTGCACGCCGCGTCACGGCCTAAGTTATGTTGCCGCGGCTGAAGTCGCGCGCGATGCCGCGCAGCATATCTGGGGCGCTCTGACGATCGAAACCGACAGCGGCGGTGTAATCGACCAACGCATGGTGTTCGATTTCATCGAAGCTGCCGTCCGCCGCGAACACAGAGAGCAATGCTCTCAACAACCCAGTCTTCTGTTCGCGGCTGAACGCGCCGGATTTTGCGGCGAGGTAGGCGGTCAGCTCATCCTTGCTGAGGCGGGCACTGGCGAAGGCGGCCTCGATCTTCTCCGCTTCGATGCCTGCTCCCAGGTCTCGCAACGCCGGCGCGATGGCAGCGCGTTCCGTATCGCTTACCCTTCCGTCGATCTTGGCGGCGTTGACCAGCACTTCAAGCGCGTACTCGCTAAAGTCGCGGCCCACCGTGCGCTCTGTTTTCCGCGCGCGAAACTCGCGGATTAACGTGCGAAACGCAAACCAGCAAACGACGGCTGCGACGACAAGGAAAAGCGCCAACGCACCGCCGGCAGGATCGGCGGAGGCGGCGTCAGCGACCGACGTGGTTTCTGGAGAAGTCATTGCACCACCCTGGCATGCTCGGAGGCGCCGGTCGACATCGCACCCATGTCAGACGAGGCGCGATTGCTCGAGGGCCGCACCGATGAAGCTCGCAAACAGCGGGTGCGGTTCGAACGGACGGCTTTTCAGCTCGGGGTGATATTGCACGCCGATGAACCACGGATGGTCGCGGCGTTCGACGATCTCTGGCAACACGCCGTCCGGACTCATGCCGGAGAAGATGAGGCCCGTCGCCTCCAGCTTGTCGCGATAGCGCAGGTTCACCTCGTAACGATGGCGATGACGCTCCGAAACTTCGGTGCCGCCATAGATCGCGGCGACTTTGCTCTCTGGATCGAGCGCCGCCTTGTAGGCGCCCAAGCGCATGGTACCGCCGAGATCGCCGACGGCGTTGCGCTTTTCCAGTTCGTTGCCTTTCATCCACTCGGTCATTAGGCCGACGACGGGATGTTTGGTTTCGCCGAACTCCGTTGAGCTTGCGCCCTTCAGCCCCGCTTGATTCCGCGCCGCTTCGATGCAGGCCATCTGCATGCCGAAGCAAATGCCGAAGAACGGTGCGTTGTGCTCGCGCGCGAACGTAACAGCTGCAATCTTGCCCTCACTGCCACGCTCGCCGAAGCCGCCGGGCACGAGGATGCCGTGCACGCCGTGCAAATCCTCATGCCAAGCGTCGCCGAGTTCTTCGAACTTCTCAGACTCGATCCAGCGAATGTTGACTTTGACGTTGTTGGCGACACCGCCGTGATAAAGCGCTTCGATTAGCGACTTATAGGCATCTTTAAGCTCGGTATATTTTCCGACCACGCCAATGGTGACTTCGCCATCGGGCGACTTCAACCGCTTCACGATCGTTTCCCACTTCGTAAGATCGGGCTGCGGCGCCACGGTGACGCCAAAGTGCTTCAACAATTCCGTGTCGAGACCGGCCAGGTGATAGGCGATCGGCGCTTCATAGATCGTCGGCAGATCGCGCGCTTCGATGACGGCGCTTTCGCGCACGTTGCAGAACAGCGCGATCTTGCGCTTCTCGTCGGCAGGGATCGGCCGATCGCAGCGGCAGAGCAGAATGTTCGGCTGAATACCGATGGAGCGAAGCTCTTTTACGGAGTGTTGCGTCGGCTTCGTCTTCATCTCGCCGGCTGACGGGATGTACGGCAGCAGCGTTAAGTGAACGAACGCGACTTGTCCGGGATCGAGTTCTTGTCCGAGTTGGCGGATCGCCTCGAAGAACGGCAGGCCCTCGATGTCGCCGACGGTGCCGCCGATTTCGCACAAGACGAAATCAGCATCACCGTGGTCGGAGAGGATGAATTCTTTAATGGCGTTGGTGACGTGCGGGATGACCTGCACGGTGGCGCCGAGATAATCGCCGCGCCGTTCCTTGGCGATGATCTCCTGATAGATGCGCCCCGTGGTGATGTTGTCGGCCTGATGCGCCGATACGCCGGTGAAGCGCTCGTAGTGACCAAGGTCGAGATCGGTCTCGGCGCCGTCATCGGTGACGAACACTTCGCCGTGTTGATACGGGCTCATCGTGCCTGGATCGACGTTGAGGTACGGATCAAGTTTGCGGAGTCGGACCCGGTATCCGCGCGCTTGCAGCAACGCGCCGAGCGCGGCGGAGGCGATGCCCTTCCCCAAGGAAGAAACCACCCCGCCGGTAATGAACACGTAGCGCGCCATTGGCCTTTCCGATCAGCCGCCGTCTATCCCCAGCTCGCCGGTCGGCGTGCTTATTGATCGGGGCCGGCGCGCTGATCGCGCCGAACGGCCTCAAGCCCGTTTCCTACATCAATCGATTCGGACTGATTTGCCGCGTCGCTAAGTGAAATGCCTGAAACGGAGCCGGACGTATTCGGCAGGACCAGCGCCCGCTCGCCGTCGGTGGTCGTTGCAGGCGTGGAACGCTGTGGCGCCGGTTGACGAGCCGGGGTGGTCACGGCCGCAGTCTGCACAGGACGCGTCACTGCCGGCCGCGGCGCGGTCGATCCGTCAAGCGGTGCTGCCCGCGCTGGCGTTTCAGAGGCAGCAGCGGCGGGCGGACCGACCACGGATGCGAGTTGGGTAGTCGCCGGGATGCTGCTTTCCGTCGGATCCGGGCGAGACTCGGTGGGCTCGGTCGGGGCCGGCGCCGGAGCGATAGACGGTGCAGTGATCGGCGCCTGGAAGCCGTCCAACACCGAACGGCCCTGATCGTTGTCGGCGCCGGAAAGAATCGTAAGACCCAGCGATGTAACGAGGAAAAAGCCGCCGGCGACCGACGTCATGCGCGCGAGCGCGTCAGCTGCGCCGCGGCCGCTCATCAGGGAGCCGCCGCCACCGCCGCCCATGCCGAGAGCGCCGCCCTCAGAGCGCTGCAGCAGAACCAAGCCGATCAGGCAAAGACAAACGAGCAAATGAATGCTCAGAACGATCAATTCCATACCTTGTCTGTCTCCAGCCCCGTTCGCGCCGCGCCCCTCAAGTGGGCGCGCACGAAGGGGCGCTCAATAGCCGAGCCCTAGCTTAAACGCCAGTGTGCCCGAACGCACCATCACTTGGCAGCCGGATGGCCCAAAATTATTGCAGCAAAGTCAGCGGCCTTCAGGCTGGCGCGCCCCACAAGGGCGCCATCAACCCCCTCCGCCCCAAAAATCTCTGCCGCGTTCTTTGGTCCGACCGAGCCACCATACAAAATCCGGATGTTGTTCGCCTCATCGCCGAAGCGCTCTTTCAGAGTATTCCTGACAAGAGCGTGGACCTCCGCAATTTCTGGAATTGTTGGGGTGCTGTTGCCGCCGATCGCCCAAACCGGCTCGTAAGCCACCACCACGGCACTATTTCCTTCCGGAACGCTTGCGCGGACTTGAGCGCTGACGACCTCCGCTACTCGCCCTGCCGCCCGCTCCGCTTGGGTTTCGCCGACGCAGATAATGGGAGTTAGTCCCGCCGCCAGGGCCGCTGCGGCTTTGCGGTGGACAACTTCATTAGTCTCCGCATGGAAACCCCGACGCTCCGAATGGCCGACGATGACGTACTTGGCGCCCACATCAGCCAGCATCGCTGCGCTGATTTCCCCAGTGCGCGCCGAATCTTCCGACGCCGCGCTGCAATCCTGCGCACCGATCGCCACCCCCGTGCCGCGCGCGCCCCAAAGGGCCTGCGGAACGTAGACGCTGGGCGGGCAAATAAGTGCGTCCACATTGGCCGAAACGGACTCGACCAGCGCCCACAGAGCCTTGATCTCGGTGAGGCTCTCCTGCCGCCCGAACATTTTCCAGTTCCCGGCGATCAAAGGCTTGCGCGCGGCCATACGTCCCTCCCCCAAGCTGCGTTTCAGGCATGCGGTAGCGATTGCCCCGGCTTGGGGGCGCCCCTATTGTCCGCCGCCTTTACGCATAACGGACGACGCCATGCTGCTGCAATTTCGAAAATTCTCGCGGGGCGGCATCGCCATCATCATCCTGCTCCTCGTGGGCGGCGCCATGGTGCTGTTCTTGATCCCCAGCGGCGGGCTCAACTTCTCGCCCTCGGCCAGCGTCGCCACTGTGAGCGGCCAGCAGATCACGCCGGTTCAACTCTCGCGCGAACTCGAACTGACACTGCGCTCGCGGCGCAACAACGGCGAGAACATCTCGCAGCAGGAAGCGATTGAAGCCGGGCTCCACGAGCAAATTCTGGACTCCATGATCGCGCGCAACGCGATGTTCGGGTTTGCAGATAAAGCCGGCGTTAGTGCGAGCGACGCTCAGGTCGCAGCCTACATCCGCGAAATCCCGGGCGTGCTGAACCCGATCACCGGAAGTTTCGATCAAGCTGCCTACGCGCAATTTCTCGGCACCATGCGTTATGCCCAGCCCGAATTTGAAAGCGATATTCGCGAAGAGCTGACGACCCAACTCACCATGGGTTCGCTCGTTTCGGGCATTCGGGCGCCTTCCAGCTACGGCGCGCTCGCCTTCGCCTATCAAACTGAAACCCGCGTGATTAGCATTGCCGACGCTCCTGCTTCCGTCGTCGGCGCCATTCCAGCGCCGACCGAAGCGCAGCTCCAGAGTCTATGGGAAGAAGTGCAAGAGCAGTTGCGCGTACCCGAGTTCCGCGCGCTCTCACTCGTCTATGCGCGTCCACAGGATTTTATGGCGCGGGTGAATATTCCCGAGCAGCGTCTGCGCGAGGAATTCGACGCCCGCCGCACCGCGCTCACGCGCCCCGAGCGCCGCACTTACGTGCGCCTCTCAGCGCAGAGCCAAGAGCAAGCGAACGACGCCGCCGCGCGCCTCAACCGGGGTGAGACACCGGATGCAGTTGCAGCATCGCTGGGCCTGCAGGTCACGCGCGGCGCCGATCAGGCGCGCTCGGAAGTGCCAGATACACGAGTTGCTGAGGCCGTATTTACACAGGCGCGCGGTCAAGCGCGCGCGGTGCAAGGTCAGTTGACGCCGTGGGCGGTGGTTCGCGTCGACGCCATCACTGCGCCCGTCGAACCAGATTTCGCTACGGCGCGCGGCGAAATCCGTGACGCCATCGCGGCTGACGAAGCTGCTGATCTGCTCAACACCGCAATTGGCGTATTCGAGGATGCGCGCGCTGGCGGGGCGACCTTCGCTGAAGCCGCCCGCCAAAGCGGCCTAACGATCGTCACCATCGCGGGGACAACTCAAGACGGGCTGGATCAAAACGGCCAGCCGGTCGAAGCGCTCGCGAATCATGAAGCCGTGCTCGCAACGGCCTTCCAGACACCCGAGAGCGAAGCCAGCGACTTCATGCCGGTTGGCGATGCTGATGTGATCGTTTCCGTCGAGCGCATCATCCCGGCCACGGTTCGTCCGTTGGAGGAAGTCCGCCCTCAGCTCACTCAAATGTTCACGGCCCGTGAGTTGGGCCGCCGCCTGCGTGAACGTGGCGCCCAAGTGGTTGAAGCTGTGCGCGGCGGCCAGACCTTTGCGGCAGCCGCTCGCGCCAATGGCTTCACGGTGCGCGTGACCTCGCAAGCTGTGAACCGCCAAGCTGCCGCAGCGCAGATCCCATCGCGCAGCCTGCCCACCCAAATCTTCGCTGCGGCCCAGGGCGAAGTGGTGACTGACATGCGCGGCGATCAGCCTGGTGTGCTCGTGGCTCAAGTCGAACGGATTAATCGCGCCGATCCAAGCGCGGCGCCACAAGTCGTCGAGGCGGCCCGCTCAGAGTTGCAAGACAGCATTGGCAGTTCGTTCGCCGAGGCCCTGCAAAACGAGATCGTCGATCGCGCACGCGTCAATCGCAACACTTCGCTGATGGAGCGCATGTTTCCCGCCACCAGCGCCGACCAGGGTCAATGAGCCAGGCGGCGAGCCCCTCGCCGCAACAACTCTGCTTGGCCGCCTATGAACAAGGCGGCGGCGTGGTGTGGTCGCGGCGGGTCAGCGATTTGGAAACGCCAGTCGGCGCGCTTCTGAAACTCGGCGCCGACAAGCCAGGCGCGTTTTTGCTGGAGAGCGTGCAAGGCGGCGACTTTCGCGGGCGGTTTTCGATCATTGGCATAAAGCCCGATCTCGTCTGGCGGGTGAAAGACGGGGCAGCTGAAATCAGCCGCGGTGGCTTTGCCGACAGCGCTTTCCGGCGCCAACGCGATCCGCCTTTGAAGAGCCTCGCGAAACTCTCGGCACGCTCGGCGCTGGAATTGCCGCCGCATCTTCCGCCGATGGCGGCGGGCCTGTTCGGCTATCTTGGCTATGACATGGTGCGCTTCGTGGAGCGGCTGCCGGACAAGGCGCCCGATCCACTCGGCACGCCGGACGCGATGTTGCTGCGGCCAACGATTGTCGCCGTGTTCGACAACGTCACCAGCGAGATCACGCTCATCACGCCGGCGCGTAAGCGTTCGGGTCAGAGCGAGGCGGATGCCTTCAGCGCCGCCCGCACACGGCTCGATAGAATCTGGCGCGCACTAGACCGTCCCGCGCCTCGGAAGCGCCAGCCTGAGGCGACGCCGCAGGACATCACGCCGCGCTCGAACACCGCGCCTGACGCCTATCGGGCGCTGGTTGGCACATGCAAACAGTACTGCCGCTCGGGCGATGTGTTTCAGGTGGTGCCGAGCCAGCGTTTCTCGGCGCCGTGCAACGCGCCGCCGTTTGCTTTGTATCGAAGCCTGCGGCGCATGAACCCCTCGCCGTTTCTTTATTATCTGAACTTCGCTGACTTCTCTCTCGTCGGCTCGAGTCCGGAAATCCTGGTGCGTTTGCGCGGCGACACAGTAACGATCCGGCCGATCGCCGGAACGCGGCCACGCGGCTCGACGCCTGCGGAAGATCACGCACTTGAAGAAGAATTACTCGCCGACCCGAAAGAGCGCGCCGAGCACCTGATGCTCGTCGATCTCGCACGCAACGATCTTGGCCGCGTGGCTATTCGCGGCGCTAAGCCGGGCTCGAATGCAGCGACGGCTGGAGCGGGGTCTGCTCACGTGCGGGTCACAGAAGCCTTCACAATCGAGCGCTATAGCCACGTAATGCACATCGTCTCCAACGTCGAAGGCGAATTGAAGCCCGGCCTCTCAGCGCTCGATGCGTTGCTCGCAGGCTTCCCACACGGCACCGTCACCGGCGCGCCCAAAGTACGCGCCATGGAAATCATCAACGAGGTCGAGCCGCACAAGCGCGGCGTTTATGCCGGCGGCGTCGGCTATTTTGGCGCTGGCGGCGACATGGACACCTGCATCGCGCTCCGCACCGCCGTGGTCAAAGACGGCATGCTGCATGTCCAAGCTGGCGGCGGGGTGGTGCTCGATAGCGACCCGGAAGCCGAACTGCAGGAGACGCTCCACAAGTCACGGGCGCTGTTTCGGGCGGCTAGCGAGGCGTGGCGCTATTCCTGAGCGAAGCCAGTTTGCACGCCCACGTTTTCCGCTAGAGTGCCACGCGATGACGCTTTGGCCGGCCCCCGCACGATGGCGCGCTTGACGACGCACTGAACTTGCTCGTCAACGCGAAAGGCCTTTTCGCCCATGATCCTCGTCATCGATAATTACGACAGTTTTGTTTATAACCTCGTGCACTACGTCGAGGACTTCGGCGTGAAAGCCGAGGTTGTGCGCAATGATGCACTGAGCGTGGCGGAGGTGCTGCGCAAGAAGCCGAAGGCGGTGATCCTCTCGCCAGGCCCCTGCACACCGAACGAAGCTGGTATCTGCCTCCAATTGCTCGCTGAAGCGCCCAAGGATTTGCCGCTGTTTGGCGTGTGCCTAGGCCACCAGGCAATGGGCCAAGCGTTTGGTGGTGAAGTGGTCCGCGCGCAGGAGATCATGCACGGCAAGGTGTCCGAGGTGACGCATCGCGGCGGCGGCCTGTTTCGCGGCCTACCCTCTCCTTTCCGCGCGACCCGTTACCATTCGCTCGCAGTGCGCCGCGCGACGTTTCCGAACGAATTGATCATCGACGCGGAGACAGCGGACGGCGAAGTCATGGGGCTGTCGCACAAGAGCCGGCCAGTGTTTGGCGTTCAGTTCCACCCGGAATCGATCGCCTCCGAGCACGGTCACGCGATCGTCGGCAACTTTTTGAGCGCGGCAGGTTTGCGATGAGCCTTTCCGCCACGCTCGCATCCCTCCGCGACGGCGCTGCGGTGCAAGCTGCCGACATGGACGGGGCGTTCTCTGAAATCATGGATGGACAAGCCGCCCATGAAGACATCAAGCACTTCCTAACGCTGACTGTCCCCTTGATGGGCCACGCGCCGTTAATCGCCGCCGGCGCGCGCGCGCTGCGTTCGCGCATGGTGCGGGTAAAGGCGCCAGAGGGTACGATAGACGTTTGCGGCACTGGCGGCGATGGCGCGCACACGCTGAATATCTCAACAGCCGTGACGTTCGTAGTGGCCGGCTGCGGCGTGCCAGTTGCCAAGCACGGCAACCGCGCGATGAGTTCGAAGTCTGGCGCGGCCGATGTGCTCGAGGCGCTCGGCTTGACGCTGACCGGCGATGTCGCCACGCTTGAGCGTTGTCTCTCTGAAGCGGGCGTGGCGTTTTTGTTCGCGCAGAACCATCACCCCGCCATGCGCCACGTCGCGTTGGCGCGCCGGGAAATCGGCAAGCGGACCATCTTCAATTTGCTCGGGCCGTTGTCGAACCCGGCGGGCGTGACGCGCCAATTGGTCGGCGTGTTTAGCGCCGATTTCGTTCTGCCTGTTGCGCACGCGCTGCAAGAGCTGGCCTGTGAGAAGGCGCTCGTGGCGCATGGTGCAGGCGGGCTGGACGAAATCTCGGCCGCCGGCAAGGACGCCAACACCGTCGCCACCTTGGGGGACGGAGTGATCACACTGCAGACAGCGACCCAAACAGCCGAGATTCACCCCGATCTGCGCGGCGGCGCTGCAGAAGAGAACGCGGCCGAAATGCGCGCAATGCTTGAGGGTGGCGGAAGACCCGGCCACCGGGCGGCCGTTTTAATCAATGCTGCAGCCGCTCTATTCGCCGCCGGCAAAGCGGCGGACGTGATCGAAGCACATGAGCTCGCGACCCAGTCTCTCGACTCCGGCGCCGCACGAGACGCGCTCGCGCGACTTGTTGACGTATCGAGGAGCGCGCCGTGAACGTCCTGGAGCGCATCATCGCGTATAAGCGCGACGAGGTAGCAACGCGCAAAGCAGCAAAGCCGCAGCACGTGATTGAGCGCGAAGCGTACGATCAATCAGCGCCACGCCGCTTTCATGATGCACTTATGAAAACCGGCGATCGGCCGGCGCTGATTGCGGAGATTAAAAAGGCCTCGCCCTCAAAGGGCCTGATCCGCGCGGATTTCCAGCCTGCGGCGCTTGCGCAAGCCTACGCAGCCGGCGGCGCAGCGTGCCTTTCCGTGCTCACGGACGCACCGAGTTTTCAGGGCGCCGAGCAATTTCTGATCGAAGCGCGCCAAGCATGTGCCCTGCCAGTGTTGCGTAAGGACTTCATGGTCGATCCTTGGCAGATCTTCGAAAGCCGCGCCTTAGGCGCCGACGCCATTCTGATCATTATGGCCGCGCTCGACGACCAGCGCGCCGAAGAAATTTTTGAAGCTTCAGCGCATCTCGAAATGGACGCGCTTGTCGAAGTCCACGACGAGGCCGAATTGGAGCGCGCGCTCAAGCTCAATGCACCGCTCATCGGCGTGAACAATCGATCGCTTGTCACCTTCGAAACCGATCTCGGCACGACCGAGCGCCTTGTGAAGCTGCTGCCGAATGACGACCGCTTGCTCGTGGCGGAGTCCGGCATCTTCACGCACGCCGACATCACCCGTTTGCAGCATGCTGGCGCGCAGGCCTTCCTCGTGGGTGAGAGTTTGATGCGCCAAGACGATGTCGAGGGCGCTACACGATCACTACTGGGCCCTTAACCTAACTAGACTTGACCGCGGGTTTGGAACGGATATAGAACACCTCATCGTTCACTATTTGGTCCCAGGTCATGCTGACAGCGAAACAAAAAGAATTGCTGCTCTACATTCACGAGCGGATCAAAGAGACGGGCGTTTCGCCCTCTTTCGATGAAATGAAGGAGGCGCTCGATCTCGCCTCTAAATCCGGCATCCACCGGCTGATCACGGCGCTCGAAGAGCGCGGCTTCCTCCGCCGCCTTCCCCACCGTGCGCGCGCCCTGGAAGTGCTGAAGATGCCCGACAGCGCCGCTACCGCTGCCCCGCCTAAGGGCCGCGGCGCCTTCCGGCCCAGTGTGGTCTCGGAGGGCCGTTCAGGCGGCAATGGCTATAGCGTGCCGATCCTCGGCCAAATCGCGGCCGGCGTTCCGATCGAGGCCCTACAGCAAGAAGTTGGGCGCGTCTCTGCGCCGGAAGATTTGCTTGGGTCGGGTGATCACTTCGCCCTCGAAGTCAAAGGCGACTCGATGATCCAGGCCGGTATCCTCGACGGCGACGTCGTCATCATCAAGCGCACGGAAGTTGCTGAGAGCGGCGATATTGTTGTTGCGCTGATCGACAGTGAAGAAGCGACGCTGAAGCGCCTGCGCAAGCGCGGCAACTCAATCGCGCTCGAAGCTGCGAACCCCGCGTATGAAACACGCATCTTCGGCCCAGACCGTGTCCGTATTCAGGGCAAGCTGGTCGCGATGATCCGCCGCTATTCCTGATCGGCGCTCGCCACGGCTGGCGTCCAAGGTCGTTGGGTGTCGGCTGACCAAGCACGCGCTACGCGTGGCCCGAGGGGTGTTTCGGTGATCGTCGCACCGCCCAGCAGCGCTAAGCTTTGCGCGTCGATGAGGACACCAAGCCGGCAGCGTTGCGCATAGCCGTCGGGCATCGCTGCGCTCGTCAGGACGATGGCGCGTGCGATGCATGCTTGTTCGGATTGGCCTGGATCGCGAACCAGGAAAATGTCTCCGGCGGGCCGGCGCCACTGGCAAAGCCCCTCGCTACAAGCTTCCGGCGGCGCTAGCCGTTCAATCTCGGCAGGTGCAAGGCCGAGCATCGAGCCGAGTCGATCGCGTGCAAACGTCGAGCGCCCCTCTTTTGCCAGCAGCGTCCAGCGATCGTTGTCGCGCGCATAGATGGCACGAAGATCGGCGTCGAACGCGAGCACCGGTCGTGGCGCGGCGACGTAGAGAGCGAGGCTCGCAGCAAAGATTGGCAGCGCCCCCCACCTTAGCGCACCGCGCCACAGGCAAGCCCACAACAGCGCGACCACACACAATACGAACGCAATCTCCGGCGGACGCGGCACCGCCCGCACAGCTTCCGGGCGCTCGCCAAAAGTTTGACCGACAGCCGCAATGAGATCGAGTGCGCTCGCCATGAGTTCTAGAGCGGGATCGGCAAGTCCAAACGGGGCAAGTATTGCAGCAGCAGCTGCCATCGGCGCCACCAGGAATGACATGATGGGCGCCGTGATCAGGTTCGCCGGGAGCGAATACACAGCGAAACGCTGAAAATGGTAGATCGCGAATGGATCTGTCGCGAGGCCGGCGACGAAAGAAATCAGCAGCACGCCGCCAATGCCGCGCGTCGTAGCTTGCAACGCGCCAATGATAGGGCCGGGTGTCGGCAGCGCCGGCTCGTGCGGCGCGCGCTTCAGCATTTCAAACAACGCCACCAACGCCATAGTGGCGGCGAAGGACATCTGAAAACCCGGTTCAAGCACCGACTCCGGGAAAATCATGACGACCACCAAAGCTGCGAGCGCTAGGCCGCGCATCGAGATCGCTGGACGATCAAGCAGGATGGCGCCGAACGCGACGCAGGCCATCACGAACGCGCGAATGGCCGGCACGCTGGACCCGGAAACGATGAGGTAGGCCGCTAGCACAATGAGCGCGCCGACCGCCGCAACCTTTTTGACCGGAACGCGCAGGGCAATTGGCGGGATCAAGGACAGCGTCCAGAGCAGCATAGCGAACACCAAGCCGCCGACGACGCCCATGTGAATCCCAGACACCGAAAGCAAATGCCCCAGCCCAGAATCTCGCAGCGCGATGTTGGTCTCTTCGTCGATCAGGCTTCGATCGCCCGCGACCAGAGCGGCGGCAATAGCTCCCCCCCGATACGGCGCGGCATCATAGATGGCGGCCGCTAGATCGGCGCGTACTGCCGCGAGCCATAGGCGTTGCCGGTCGAGCCAGCTTGGCGGCGGCTCAATCGCGATCGGGCGGCACCGGCCGAATGCGAAGCCTGTCGCCCCTAGCCGCTCGAAGTAGGCGCGCCTGGCGAAATCGTACCCACCCGGTGCCAGCGGTCCGGCTGGCGGCCCGAGAACGCCACGGCAGCGCGCAGCGCGACCGGGGCTCAGTAAGCCGGCGTCGCTCACCGACATGCGGACATAACGCGGCGGACTTTCCACGCCCTCGATGCTGCGCACCAGCAGCCGCAGTCTTGGCCCATTATCGCTGGCGTCATTGGCGACCACCCAGCCCTCGACGCGCACAGGCGCCTCGCCGCCACTGAAGGCCGATTGAGCCACACTCACCACGCGAAGCTGCGCGGCGCTAGCGCCAAGGCCGGATGCCGCCGCGAGCGCGCACAGGCCTGCTAGGCACCGCCGCAAGTCAACGCCCCAACCCGTAGCCTGAGTGCTCGGCCAAGCCGCAAAGCCAATCGCGCCGGAAGTTCCCAAAACGAAGCAGAGTGGGCCGATCCAAATAGGGGGATCGCGGGCCGCCAGCAGCCACGCTGCGGCGCCAACGATCATCCCGACGGGCAGCCAGAGTATCCAACGATCACGCTGCAGCGCGAACATGCCGCCCAGGAGGCGGCTAGGAGAGACCCCGCCCGCCGTGCTACCACGCGCGCGCTTTGAACCGTCCGTGCTCCCCGCAATGAGCGTCGTCACACGCTTTGCCCCCTCGCCCACAGGCTACCTCCATATCGGGGGTGCGCGCACGGCGCTTTTCAACTGGCTGTTCGCCAAGAAGATGGGCGGGACCTTCCTGCTGCGGATCGAAGACACCGATCGCGCCCGCTCCACGCCGGAGGCAATCGAGGCGATCCTGGACGGCCTCAACTGGCTCGATCTCCGGCATGACGGCGAAATCGTCTACCAGTCTACCCGCGCGCCGCGGCACCGCGAGGCCGCCGGATCCATGATTGAGCGCGGCACCGCCTTCCGCTGCTACATGACTACCGAGGAGGCTGATGCAGCGCGTGCGCAGTCCCACGCAGAGGGCCGTGCCATCCGCTCGCCCTACAGAGACGGAAAGGGGCCGCCCGCTCCTGACGCGCCGTTCGTAGTGCGATTGAAGGCGCCGGACGATGGCGATGTGTTGAACGCCGATCTCATCCAAGGCGACGTGCGCATCAAAGCTGCCGATATCGACGATCTCGTGTTGCTACGGGCCGACGGCAATCCCACCTACATGCTATCGGTCGTGGTCGATGATCACGACATGGGCGTGACGCACGTGATCCGCGGCGATGACCATCTGACCAATGCCGCTCGGCAAATTCCGATCTTCCAAGCGATGGGTTGGACGCCGCCGTTGTTTGCACACGTGCCGCTCATTCACGGCGAGGACGGTAAGAAGCTCTCTAAGCGCCACGGCGCACAAGCCGTTCACGAATGGCGCGACATGGGTTACCTGCCCGAGGCGATGAACGCTTACCTGATGCGCCTTGGCTGGAGCCCCGGGCACGACGAGATTCTTACGAAGGAAGAAGCATTTCCTCAGTTTGAGATCGGCCAGATCGGCAAAGCGCCCTCGCGGCTCGATTTCAAGAAGCTCGATTCCGTCAACGCGCATTTTCTTGCGCTCGCAGACGATGAGCGCCTCGTCCGCCTGCTGAGTGAGCACCTGCAATCGCGTGATGGCGCGGCTTTGAGCGACGACGCACAGGCTGCTTTGGCCCGCGCCATACCGGTGCTAAAAAAGCGGGCAAAGAATATTCCTGACTTGGCCAATCAAGCGCAGTTCGTCCTCGCTAAACGACCGCTCGCGCTTGACGACGCCGCTAAATCATTGATGAAAGACGACTTCAAACAACGCCTTGGCCGGCTGCGCGCGAAACTCGCCGCAGAGCCCGCCTGGGAGCACGCAGCTCTTGCCAGCGCGCTTAAGGCTTTCGCTACCGACGAAGGCGTTGGATTAGGTCAAATCGGCCCCGGTCTGCGGGCGGCGCTCACTGGCGGAACGCCCGCGCCCGATCTGGGCCAAGCTTTGGAATTACTCGGCCGCGATGAAGCGCTGGCGCGCATCGCCGACCAGACATGAGGACGACGGCATGCAAAGCAAACTTACAAAAAAGCCCTCCGCCATGCTCACGGTGAACAACAAGCAGCTGGAGCTTCCCGTCTACGGCGGTACGGTTGGCCCTGATGTGGTCGACATCCGCAAGCTCTACAGCGATGGCAAAGTGTTCACGTACGATCCGGGCTTTACCTCAACCGGGTCTTGCGAAAGCCAGATCACCTACATCGACGGCGACGAAGGCATTCTGCTCTATCGCGGCTACCCGATCGATCAGCTGGCTGAGCATTCGAGCTTTCTTGAAGTCTGCTATCTGCTGGCGAATGGCGAACTTCCAACCAAGTCAGAGTTCGAGCGCTTCGACAAAGACATTACCTATCACACGATGCTGCATGCGCAGTTCGACCGGTTCTTCGAAGGCTTCCGGCGCGACGCGCATCCAATGGCGATCATGGTCGGCACAGTCGGCGCGCTCGCCGCGTTCTATCACGACAGCACCGACATCAACGACCCGCAGCAGCGCACCATCGCCAGCCATCGGCTCATCGCGAAGATGCCGACGATCGCCGCGCGCGCCTTCAAGTATTCGATCGGCCAGCCATTTATCAGCCCGCGCAACGAGCTCGACTATTCCTCAAACTTTTTGCGTCAGTGCTTTGCGGTGCCGGCGGAGGATTACAAGATCAACCCAGTGCTCGCGCGCGCGATGGATGTGTTCATGATCCTGCATGCGGATCACGAACAGAACGCCTCAACATCGACGGTTCGCCTTGCCGGCTCCTCGGGCGCGAACCCGTTTGCATGTATTTCGTCGGGCATTGCGTGCCTTTGGGGCCCCGCTCACGGCGGCGCCAACGAGGCGGCGCTGAACATGCTCGAGCAGATCGGCACGGTCGATAAGATTCCGGAATTCATCCGCCGCGTGAAAGACCCGAACGACGATATCCGCCTGATGGGCTTTGGACACCGCGTCTACAAAAACTACGACCCGCGCGCGAAGGCGATGCAGAAGCTCTGCCACCAAGTGCTGAAGGAAGTGGGCGGTGAGGACAATCCGACGCTGAAAGTCGCAATGGAGCTGGAGAAGATCGCGCTCAGCGACGAATACTTCATCTCGCGCAAGCTCTATCCGAACATCGACTTCTATTCCGGCATAACGCTGCGCGCGATGGGCTTCCCGACCTCGATGTTCACGGTGCTGTTCGCCGTCGCGCGCACTGTCGGCTGGATCGCGCAGTGGACCGAGATGATGGAAGACTCGAGCCAGAAGATCGGCCGTCCGCGCCAAGTCTATACCGGCGCGCCGCAGCGTGATTACGTCGCGCTCGGTAAACGAGGCTGAGCCAGCACACCGAGGACAGCGTCGGCGGCAATCTCCGCCGCCGGCGTGCCCCCTCTTCCCATCTTCGCCAACGCTTCGTCTTGGCGACGCACCTGCTCTTGGCGTGCGTCTTCATCGTCAAGTAAGGGCGCAGCGGCGGCGGCGACGTTCTCGGGTGTGAATCGCGTCTGTATGAATTCGGGCGCTACTTCCGCATCGGCCGCGACGTTCATCAGCGTGGCGTACTTACCCTTGAATAAGAGTCCGCGCGCGATCGCCCAGGTGATCCAGCCGAGCTTGTAGCCGATCACAAGCGGCGTGCCTTGCAGCGCGACCTCAGTTGTCACGGTGCCGGAAGCAGCGAGCGCCACGGTCGCGGCCGCAAACGCGTCTTCCTTCTCATGCTCATCCAGGATGCGTACTGCCGCCGGCGCCTGCGCGATGACTTGCTTTGCCACGCTACCGGCGGCGACGACAATGATGCGAACATCCCTGTCGCGATCCAGCAATTCCGCAGCCTGCCACAAGATTGGCCCGATACGTCGGATTTCCGCAGTACGACTGCCCGGCAGCACCAAGATGACCTTCTCGTTCGGCGTGAAACCTTGTCGTGCACGCAGCGCGGCACCGTCACCGGGCGTGAAACGGCCAAGAGCGGGATGTCCGCACACGGTGCACGCCAATCCATACGGTTCGTAGAACGGCGTTTCGAAATCATGGATGCAGATCAAGTGATCGACAGCTGCCGCAAGCGTCTTCGCGCGCCCGGGCCGCGTCGCCCAAACTTGCGGCCCAATGTACTTCACGAGTTTTATGTGAGGCGCGGCGGCGCGCACGCCCTGAGCCACACGCAGCGTGAAGCCCCAGGAATCGATCAGCACGACGACGTCCGGCTTAGCTTTGAGAATGGCCTCGACCGTCGCCGCCACCGCGCGTTTGACACGCGCGTACGCCAGCAACCCATCAACAAAGCCGAGCACCGCAAGGCCGGAAATATCAGCTTGGCTTGGAACGCCCCCGGCCTCCATTTGCTTGCCGCCCACGCCAGCAAGTTCGATGGCGCTGTCGCGCGCCTTTAGCGCACGCGCGAGATCAGCGCCTAGTGCGTCCCCCGACGCTTCCGCCGCGACCAAAAAAATGCGCGCGCTCAAGTCTCGTCAACTTCTTCGGGCGTAAAGCCGTAGACGAACATCCCGGCCGCGTTCGCGGCAGTCACGATGGCTTCGCGGCGCACGGTCAATGCGCCACGCGCCTCGACTGCGACTCCCGCGAGGCCCGCGGCGGCCGCGGTCTCAATCGTGCGTACGCCGACCGTTGGCAGATCAACGCGCCGCTCCTGAATTGGCTTTGGACGCTTCACCAAAACGCCGCGGCGATGCGCGGGCGTGCCACGCACAGGCAGTGGCAGCTCGCCGACGCGGCGTAGCATCGCGTCTGTACCCTCCTGCGCTTCGACTGCGAGCACCAAGCCATCACAAACGACAACGCCTTGGCCGATATCGAACGCGCCACTCACCGCGGCGACCTTCGCAGCTTTCGCAATATCCTTGATTAAAGCCGGGGTTGGTTTGACCTCACCCCATGCGCCCGCTGGCGCGAGCAAATCAGCCATCGCTTCTTCGACGCCGATGACGCGAAAACCAACGCGTTCATGTTCAGCCAGAACCGCGCGAAGCAGAGCATCGTCGCCTTGGGGCATGGCTGCGAGAAGAGCCGGCAGCATAGCGCGCGCCGCTTCGTCGAACTCAAGTGTTGCAATGTCTGGCCGCGCCACTTGCCCGATCAGCACCACCGCGTCGCAGCCAGCCCCGCGCATAGCTTGCATGCGGGCGCCCATCGCGCCCAGTCCGTGACCGGCGCCAGGATGACTCTCAAGCGCGCTGTCAGCCATCGGTGTGATGCGCGCTATGAAATAGGGTTGCGCGCTCGCAGCTAAGTGCTCGGCGAGCACAACAGGCAATTCGCCTCCACCCGCGATAACGCCGAGCTTGCTCCAGCTCGCCATGCTCAGTCTCGCGGCATGCAGAGCGGACGCGCCGCATCCGCACGAATGAAGCTTACGATCTCCATCACATGCGGATTGCCGGAGTACGCTTCAACGCAATCCTCAATCCGCTCCTGAAAGGTGCCTTCTTCGGCGAACAGAAGACGATACGCCGCGCGCAAATCGTGGATTTGATCCCGCGTGAAGCCGCGGCGCTTGAGCCCAACAACGTTCAGCCCACCCAAATGCGCGTGGTTGCCGATCGCCGAGCCGAAGGGAATGAGATCGGTCGTCATCAATGCGGAAGCGCCCACGAATGAGAACCGGCCGACACGCCCATGCTGGTGCACACCCGAAAGGCCGCCCAGAAACGCAAAGTCGCCCACCTGCACATGGCCGCCGATCGTCGCGGTCTGCGCCATGATGACGTTATTGCCAACATCACAATCGTGCGCGACGTGACAATTGCCCATGATCAAGCAATCATTGCCGATCGTCGTCACCGAGCGGCCGCGGGCGGTGCCGCGATGCAGAGTGGCGTGTTCGCGGATCACGTTGTTGTCGCCAATCACGAGCCGCGTCGGTTCGCCCCTGTACGATAGATCTTGCGGGGCGCCGCCGAGCCCTACGAACGGAAAGACGGTGTTGTTCTTTCCAAGCTCCGTGTGGCTCTCGATGAACACATGAGCGATCAGCGTGGTGCCATCGCCAAGCTTCACATTCGGCCCGATGACACAGCCAGGTCCGATTTCAACGCCAGGGCCGCACTCAATGCTGTCATCAACGACAGCCGTGGGATGAATTTTGGCGCTCATAGCGAATCCTGCGGACGGTCAGCCTTCATCGCGGCAAATTCGCAATCGGTAGCAAGCTCGCCACGCACTTCAACACGCCCCCGAAACTTGAAGATGTTGCGGCGCTGAAAGAGCACCTCGACGAACATCTCCATAGTATCACCTGGCATCACCGGCTTTTTGAACCGCGCGCTTTCGACGGACATGAAAAGGATAAGGTGCTTGGTGATGTCGGCGTTCAACGTCTTCGACATCAGTACGGCGCCAGTTTGCGCCAACGCCTCAATCTGCAGCACGCCCGGCATCACCGGGGCTCCCGGAAAGTGTCCCGGAAAGAAGGGCTCGTTGATGGTGACGTTCTTGATTCCGCGAATGGATTTATTCGGGATGTAGTCGACGGCCCGATCAATCAGGAGAAAGGGATATCGATGCGGCAGACGCCGCAGGATTTCGCCGATCTCGATGACGTCATCGGTCGTCTTCTGCTGCTCAGTCAGATCATTTGCCTTCATCGCGCGCCCCTGCCGCTCTGCGGCTCAGCCATGCTGCCTCACGCAGCCACTTGCGCAGCGGCTTGGCTGGATACCCGCTCCACACCTCGCCCGCCGGCACGTCTTGAAACACAGCGGCCCCGCCTGCAATCGTCGCGCCCTTGCCGATCTTGCGATGGTCGGCAATGCCAACGCGGCCACCCATGGTCACACCATCGCCCACGGTGGTTGAGCCAGAAATGCCGGCAAACGCGGCGATCAACGCTCCGCGGCCGATGCTGCAATTGTGCGCGATATGGCAGAGATTATCGATCTTCACGTCCTCGGCGATGGTGGTGTCATCGAACACGCCGCGGTCGATACACGAATTTGCGCCTATCGTGACTCGATCCTGAATGATCACGCGCCCTAAGTGAGGGACGTCGACTGGACCAGAGGCGTCGCCCGCGACGCCGAAGCCCTGCTCACCGATCACGGCGCCGGCAAGTATGTTCGCGTCATCGCCGATAAGCGCAAAAGAAATGCAGACGCCGGCGCCTATGCGAGCGCGTCGCCCAATAGTCACCCCAGGGCCGATCACCGCGTTCGGACCGACAAAGGAATTGGCGCCAATCTGCGCGCCGGCGCCGATCACGGCGCCAGGTGCAACGCGCACATTGTCCTCAAGCCGCGCTGTTGGATCGATCGCGCTGTCGCCATCGACCGCACGTGGACGAATGAGGAGCGGAACCAGCCTCGCAAAGAGTGCGCGCGGCCGCTCTGCGAGAATGAGAGCGGCTGCATTCGGGGCTAGGTGCGCCAGGGCCGGCGCAATGACGCACGCGGCAGGCGACGAAGCTAACGCGACTGCGCCTTTGCTCTTGGGCTCATAATAACAGAGGTCACCGGGGCCAGCGCGGTCAGCGCTAGCGACACCGGAAACGGGGCGATCAGCGTCGCCGCCAATCTCGCCAGAAGGCGCAAGCGCCCGGACCGTTACCGGTCCGAGCGCCTCGTAGAAGCGGGGATCGATCATGCGCCGACTATTTGGCGCCGCCGAAGCCCAAAGTCACGCCGTGCCGCCTATTGACCGGCCGGCGCAGCCGCTTGCTGGCCTTGGGCCTGGCATTCGGCAACCGGACGGCGCGTCACGTTGGTCGCGCGCGTCGCTTGGTTGGCGTCGAGCTGCTGAATTACGGTCGCCGTGATATCGAACTCCGGCGCCGAGACGCTGACATTCGATGAGTCGATGACGATGCCGGCGCCGCGCGATTGCATCACTGAGCGCACAACTGGCTCAACCAGACGGTTCACCTCGAGACGCGAGAGGATCTGTGTGCACTCCATATCGCCTTGCAGACCGGCGACGCGGGCTTGTAATTGTTGCTGGCGTTGTGCGAGCGCTTGTACTTGCGGGTTGTTCCGCAATTGCTCGGTCGATTGGTTACGCGTTGAAGCCGCGAGGCGCTGCGCCTCTTGCTCGATGCTTTGCTGCTCAGGCGCGAGGCCTTGCACTTCGGCGCTGATCTGCTGACGAACGGTCTGCAATTTTGCCTGCAGGTCGCGGCCGAGAGCGGATTCCGCCAAGACGCGTTGATAGTTGATGACAACCGACGTGGTCGCTTGGCCATTGTTGCGGTTCCGCTGCGCGGATGCATCAGACGTGGCTGCGATGGCCGCAACCGCGATAGCGGCAGCGGAAAAAATGCTAAGCAAACGCATAATGCGCCTTCTCCTCAGAAACTGGTCCGGGTCGAAAACCTGAACTCTTCGCGCCGATCGTAATCCTCATATTGCAGAGGTTGTGCGAAATCGAATTGCACTGGGCCGAACGGCGAATCCCAGAACACAGACACCCCAGCCGCCACTCTCAAGCTCAACTCGTCCTCAACGATGAGATTGGAGTCAACATCGATTGGCACAGACTGCCGGCTCGCCGAGTCGACGATGCCCAACGTGCCAAAGTCTACGAATAGTGCGCTACCCAGCGAGAATGACTCAGGCAACGGCAGCGGCACGTCGAGTTGGATCGTGCCGATTGCATAAGCGTTGCCGCCGATGGAATCGCCGTCCACTTCGATCTCGCCCGTAGTTGCGTTGACGACGACCTGACGCGGACCGATGCCGGCGACGTCGAAACCACGGAAAGAGGAGCCGCCCTTGAAGAAGCGGTCGTTGATGCGGACATCATCGCCGCCCCAGCCGGCGATATAGCCAGCGGAACCACGAAACATTGCACGGAAACCGTACGGCAGGCCGTAATAGACGCCGCCTTCCAGCTCAGTACGCAGATAGTTAACCTCGCCTCCAAGGCCGGCGACGTCCTGGCTGAACTGCAAATCGAAGCCGCGCGTTGCGCGAACCGCCTCGTTGCGACGATCCCAGTTCACGGTAAAGCCCAGCACGGACGTCAAGAACGAGCCTTCCTGATCGCACAGGAACGTACGCCCACTGTAGGCCGGATCGCACTGGTCGATCGGTGCAGTCGTCGAGTCGTTGTCATGATCGACGAGAACGTCAGCGACTTCGGTATCATCCTGAATGAGCGAATACGTCAGACCAAGACTGGTGCGGTCGGAAACCGGGAAGCCAGCGCGGAGGCCGATGCCGGTAGATTGGTTCTCGAACGACGACTGATCGAGGAAATCGGTCCGCAGCGAATAAAGATCGAAACCTGCGGAGAGCTCACGGCCCAAGAAGCGCGGCTCCGTGAAGCGAAGATCGACTTGCTGGCGTTGACGGCTTGAGGATGCACGCAGGCGCAAGAATTGACCGCGACCGCGCAAGTTACGCTCCGTAACCGACACGTCGAACAAGAATGCTTCGGTCGAAGAATAGCCCGCCGCAAACGCCAACTCACCGGTGGACTGCTCTTCCACCGTCACCGTGACGACGGCGCGGTCTGGTTGCGAACCGTCGGCGTCTTCCACCGTCACGTCGCTGAACAAACCGAGCGACTGAATGCGCTGACGCGAACGATCCAGCAAAATGCGGTTGAAGGCGTCGCCTTCATTCACGCGCATCTCACGGCGGATCACGCGATCGATCGTGCGCGTGTTGCCGACGATATCGACGCGTTCAATGAACACGCGCGGGCCTTCGTTTACCTCAAACGTGATGTTGACGACGCGATTCTCGCGATCGCGCTCAACCACCGGCGTGATGTCTACGTTGGCGTAACCCACCGTACCCGCGACGTACGTCATGGAGTCGATGGCGTCTTCGATGAGTTCGCCGCGGAAGACTTCGCCAGTGCGGATCGGGATCGATGCGCGAAGAAGATCTTGAGGCAAGCGGTTCAGTTCGGTTTGAACTCGGATCTCGCCAAATTCGTAGCGGATGCCCTCATCGACGGTGAAGGTGATGAAAAAGTTGCGCTGATCCGGTGTAAGCTCGGCGACAGCAGAAACAACCCGGAAGTCCGCATAGCCGCGGTTGTTATAATACTGGCGGAGTTGCTCGCGGTCGTACTCAAGGCGATCCGGATCGTAATTGTCGTTCGACTGGAAAAGATTCCACCAGCTCGACCGGGTAGTCACGATCGAGTCGCGCAAGCGCCGATCAGAGTACACCTCGTTGCCGATAAAATTGATATCGCGGACGCCCGTCACCGGGCCCTCATCAACTTCGAAAATCAGATCGACGCGGTTCTGATCAAGCTCACGCACCTGCGGCGTCACCTGCGCAGCGAAGCGGCCCGATCGGCGATAGACTTCAATGATGCGTTGAACATCCGCCTGCGCACGCGCTGAAGTGAATACCGAACGCGGGCGCGCCTGCACTTCATCTTCAAGATCTTCTTCGTCGAGCGTGTCGAGGCCTTCGAAGATGACGCGGTTGATAACCGGGTTTTCGATCACGGCGACGATCAAATCACCGCCGCGTTGCTCGATTTGAACGTCAGCGAACAAGCCGGTGGCGAACAATGTCTTCAGGGACAGGTCGATCCGCTCCGGATCGAACGTGTCGCCCGGACGGACCAGAAGGTACGACGTGATCGTCGCCGCTTCGATCCGCTGGTTGCCTTCGACCACAACCCGCCGAATAGCGACGCCGGATTGCTGCACCGCCGGCGCCTGGGCCGCAGCGGCCGGCGCACGTTGCCCCTCTTGTGCGTACGCGTCAGACGCCGTCGCCACCAGTGCGCCAACGCTGGCCCCCACTGTAGCGACGCCATAAGCCGCGCCGAGCACGACATCCCGCAGATCCAGCTTCATCAAGCCCTCGACGTCCCGGCGCTCCCCAGCGCCGTGTTTGTAAGACCCCATCCCGTCTGGAAAGACAAGGACGAGGCGCTGTTACTGAGCACCCGGAAAGAGCCTCGTGATGTCGTTCCAGGTCGCGAATAGAAAGAGACTCGCCATGACGGCGAATCCAGCACGATAGGCCCACTCTTGTGCCGAAGCCGGCAGCGGCCGCCCGCCGCGCACCGCTTCGATCCCGTAGAACAGCAGATGCCCCCCATCCAAGATCGGGATGGGCAGCAAATTGACGATGCCAACCGCTACGGAAAGCACCGCGGCAAGGCCAAGCAGCGCCAGAACCAGCGTGCCAACCTTCCCAAAGAAAGAGTCGTCCGGCCCGCTAAGCGCCGAAGAAGCGACCTGGCCTGATACGTTGACGATGCCCAGTGGTCCGGCAATCTGATCGCCAGACTCTCGCCCGGCAAAGATGGCGCCGATATACGCCGCCGTCTGATCAACGATACCCCACGTGTTGCGCGCGCCGACTCCAATGGCGTCGATGGGGCCATAACGTTCAAACTGACGCTCGTCCGGCAGCACGAGAGGCCCTTGGACCCCGAGAATGCCTTGGCCAGCGCGCGGGCCGTCGGTCGTGGCGGCGGGGGCGCGGCGCGGCGTGACGGTCAACGTCAACGCGCCTCCGTCTCGCTCGACACCGACGGTCAATTCTTGCTCAGCAGACGCCGATACGATGCGCTGCAAATCGGTGAAATTCGCGATGCCGGCGCCGTTTATCGTTCTGATGATATCGTTCGGCCGCAGTCCTGCATCCGCCGCCGCGCCGTTCTCGGCCACCGTACCAATGCGCGCCGGAATGCTGCTATAATCAGTGACATCCTTGCCCCAGACCAAAGCCAACGTCGCGAAGGCAAGAATCGAAAATACAAAATTAGTCAGCGGCCCAGCGGCGACCACGAGCGAGCGTGTCGAAAGCGGCTGTGCGTGAAAGAGTCCGCGCTTGCGCGCTTCCGCCAAAGCTGCGGGATCCTCGATCTTTTCGCGGGGCGCAGTCGACATCGCATCGGCGTCGTCGGCGAACTTGACGTAGCCACCGAGCGGCAGCGCCCCGATCTTCCACTGCACGCCTTGCTTGTCGCGCCAGCCGAAGAGGGTTTTGCCGAAACCGATTGAAAAGGTGTCGATCGCGACGCCGCGCCAGCGGGCGACTTGGAAATGGCCGAACTCGTGCACGAACACGACAACGCTAAGGACCACGACGAACGCGCCGAGGTAGATCACCAAATCCTGTATGCCCTGCAGCACATCCGGCATTCGACCGCTTCCTCCCGCGCCTTTTTTGTAATGGAGCGCCCGTCAGCCTTTAGGCTGCCGCCAGACTTCCCGCAATCCGTCGCGCCGCATCGCGCGCGGCCTGATCCACCGCCGCCACCTCATCGAAGGAAGTAGGCGATTTTGCGATTGAAGCTGCCCCATTCCCCTCCAGCGCTGATAGTGAGTCTTCGACTATACGGCAGATGTCGAGAAAGCGGATTCGCCCGTCTAGAAACGCTTCAACCGCCACTTCATTGGCCGCAGACAGCGCCGTCGTAGCCAAAGCGCCGCGCTTTAAGGCCTCCCGGCACACCTTGAGGGCGGGGAACTTTGCGGTATCGGGGGCTTCGAAGGTGAGCGAGCCGAGCGTTGCGAGATCGAGCCTCGGCGTCGAAACCTGGGCGCGATCCGGCCACGTCAGGGCAAAAGCGATCGGAATACGCATGTCCGGAGACCCAAGTTGGGCGAGGACCGAGCCATCCACGTAATGCACAAAACTGTGCACTACGCTCTCGGGATGGACGATCACGTCGATCATTTCCGAAGGGAAACCAAAGAGGTAGGACGCTTCGATCAGCTCCAAACCCTTGTTCATGAGGGTCGCGCTATCGACGGAAATCTTTCGCCCCATGCGCCAGCGCGGGTGGGCGCAAGCTTCATCGGGGGTCGCGGCGGCGATGGTTTCGTGGCTCGAGGTCCGGAACGGTCCACCAGAAGCGGTCAGGGTGAGTTTCTCGACACGCGCCGGGTGCGTCAGAACCTGGAAAATGGCGTTGTGCTCTGAATCGACCGGAAGCAGCTGAGCGCCATGTTTGGCGGCGGCCTCAATGAAAAGCGGGCCGGCGCAGACGAGGCACTCCTTATTGGCGAGCGCGACAGTCGCTCCGCGCCGGACCGCCGCCATCGTGGGATGCAGACCGGCCGCGCCCACAATGGCTGACATGACCCAGTCCGAGGGGCGAGCGCCCGCCTCCTCAAGCGCACTTGGGCCGGCCCCGACTTCCACATTGAGTCCCGCCAGCGCCTCACGAGCCGCGCTCAATTGGGCGGCATCAGCCACAACGGCGAACTTTGGCTGCAATCGGCGGCAGGCGTCTGCGAGCACGTTGAGGTTCCCGCCGGCTGTGACAGCTTCAACAGCAATCTCGGCGCCCTGCCCGCGCAGTTCCTCGATGACCTGGACCGTGGACTGACCAACCGAGCCGGTAACGCCGAGAATGGATACGGTGCGCATCGTCACAAGCCTGCGCCAAAGAGCAAAGACGTCGCCCGCGGCCCAAAAGCGAGCGCAGCGCCCACGAGCAACGTCGCCGCCATCAGGCTGTCGATCCGATCCAAAACGCCGCCATGCCCCGGTATCAGACGGCTTGCGTCTTTTACGCCAAACCGGCGCTTCAAGAAGGATTCGAACAAATCGCCCATGAGACCCGTGAACGCGATCAAAGCGCCGATCAGCAACCATGCCATGCGGAATTCTTCCCCGGCGTGAAACAGATAGCCGCAGCCGAAGCCCGTCAGCGCACCTGCGAGCACTCCAGAAATGATGCCAGACCAGGTCTTATTGGGCGACAAGCCTCGCGCGATTTTCGGGCCGCCAATGATCTTACCGCCGAAGTACGCGAAAACGTCCGACGCCCAGATAATCGCGAATAAGGCGAGGATGGTCTCAAGCCCCTCCGGCCCACGATCACGCAACCAGACAAACAACGCAGCAGGCAGGCCGATATAAATAGCGCCGCCCGCGGTCTCGATCACACCAGCCAAAGTGCGCCGCCGCAGCGCGGAGAGGCACGAACACAGCACCAGCCAGCCAAATGCGTAAGCCAGATGCTGCCAGCTCGAGAACATCACCGCCCCAAGCGATCCAGCCAGTGCGAATGCGAACGCAGGCATGATCGCGTTCGGCTCGCTCATCCTTGCCCATTCGTAGCTCATAGCGACAACAGCAGCGCCGCACGCAGCGGCAAGCCAGGGACCGCCAAACCACGCCGCCGTCACACCGAGGGACGCGAGAACGAGACTCGAGAGCACCCTTGCGCCTAGGTCGGACCAATCACCGCGCGCGGGCGCGGGCGCGAGTTCAGGGCTGCTCAGTGTCAGCCCCACCAAAGCGGCGCTCGCGGCGGTGGTAGGTGTCGATGGCGGACTGGAGCGCCGCTTTGTCGAAGTCCGGCCACAACACGTCAACGAAGACCAATTCCGTATAGGCCGCCTGCCAGAGCATGAAATTGGAGAGCCGCAACTCTCCAGACGTTCGGATCAGCAAATCCGGCGGCGGGACGTCCGCCGTATCGAGATAAGAACCGAACCGTTCGACGGTCACCTCCGAAGGCGCGAGCTTTCCCGCAGCGGCATCTTCGGCGATCCGCCGCGCCGCGCGTGCGATCTCGTCCTGGCCGCCGTAGTTGAAAGCGATGATTAGATGCTGCTTGTCGTTGTGGCCCGTGCGCGTCTCTGCGTCGTCAATAATGCGCAGCAAATCGGGCTGCAGGCCCTCGCGCGCGCCGATCACATGAACGCGCACGCCTTCCTTCACCAGCCGGTCAAGATCGCGCGCAACGTAAAGCCGCAAGAGATCGAAAAGCGCGTTTACTTCTTCGACAGGCCGCCGCCAATTTTCAGTCGAAAAGCCAAAAACCGTTAGATACCGAACACCAAGTTCGCCGGCCGCTTCGACGGTGCGGCGCAGAGCTTCGACACCCTCACTATGGCCGAACGTGCGCGGGCGTGAACGCATACGCGCCCAGCGGCCGTTTCCGTCCATAATAATGGCGATGTGGCGCGGCGCTTGCGCCACCGCTGCGGTGGAGGCGGTTTGCGCCATGGGAGATCGCGGGTCCTAGACCTGCATGATCTCCTCTTCCTTGTGCCGCAGCAGATCATCGACCTTCTTGATGTGGTCGTCGGTCGCTTTTTGCACCTCGGCGCCGAAGCGCTTGTGCTCGTCTTCGCTGATGGCGTGATCCTTCTCGAGCTTTTTCAGATGATCCATCGCATCGCGGCGAATGTTGCGAACGGCGATGCGCTGCTGCTCGGCATACTTGCCAGCAATCTTCGCAAGTTCGGTGCGACGCTCACCCGTCAGCGGCGGGATCGGAATGCGCAGCGATTGGCCATCAACAATGGGATTGAGGCCAAGATTGGCGGAGCGAATAGCCTTGTCGACCGCCGAGACTACGGATTTGTCCCACACGTTCACCGTAATCATGCGCGGCTCAGGCACGCTGACGCTGGCGACCGAACTTAACGGCGAAACAGCGCCGTACGCCTCAACCGTGATCGGATCGAGCAGAGACGGCGAGGCGCGGCCAGTGCGCAGGCCGCCGAACTCATGGCTCAGCGCCGTTAGCGCGCCATCCATGCGCTTCTTGTAGTCTTCGAGTTTGAAAGGCGCGGGTGCGGCCATGAGCGTTCGTCCCTAGTCGGTGATGGTAGTGCACACGCCGCGGCCGGCGAGCACATCGGCCAAACCCCCGCGCGCGTGAATGGAGAAAACGACAATCGGAATGCTGTTGTCGCGCATCAGCGAGATTGCCGAGGCATCCATGACCTTGAGGTCGCGCGCCAGCACCTCGTGATAGCTCAGCGTATCGTAGCGGGTGGCGCTGGCGTCCTTCTTCGGGTCAGCAGTGTAAACGCCGTCCACCTGCGTACCCTTAAGGAGCGCATCACAGCCCATCTCCGCAGCGCGCAACGCGGCGGCGGTGTCGGTGGTGAAAAACGGGTTGCCAGTGCCCGCGGCGAAAATCACGATCCGGCCCTTCTCCATGTGGCGCAGGGCGCGTCGGCGAATGTAGGGCTCAGCCACGGTCGTCATCGGAATGGCCGAAAGCACGCGCGCCTGACCGCCGAGTGCTTCGATGGCGTTTTGCATGGCCAGTGCGTTCATCACGGTCGCCAACATGCCCATGTAATCGGCGCTGGCGCGCTCCATGCCTTTAGCGGCCCCCTGAATGCCGCGAAAAATATTCCCGCCACCGATGACCAAGCACATCTCGGCGCCGTTGTTGACCGCATCCAGGACCTCCTGAGCGATCCGGGCGCAGACATGCGTGTCGATGCCGTATTGGCCCTCGCCCATGAGCGCCTCGCCTGAAATCTTCAGCAAGACGCGCTTGTAGGCGCGCGGGGCAGTCTCTGATCGCTCGGCAAGGCTCATGGCGACTCTATAGACCAGCGCCGCCCGCCAAGTCAGCTAATCTACGCCTTAAAAAGCAAAAGGGCGCAGGCCAGAAGCCCGCGCCCTCGTGTTCCAGCTTAAGCGCGGGCTTAGCCGGGCTTCTGCATCGCGGCCACTTCGGCTGCGAAATCGTCTACCCGCTTCTCCACACCCTCGCCAACGGCGAAGCGCACGAAGCCCTTCACCGAGATCGGAGCGCCAGTAGCCTTTGCGGCTTCCGCCACAGCGGCTTCCACGGTTTGGTCGGGGTTCATCACGAAGGCCTGCTTCAGCAGGACGGATTCTTCGAAGAACTTCCGCATCCGGCCCTCGAGCATTTTGTCGAGCACCTGCTGCGGCTTGCCGACCGCCTTGGGGTCTTCCTTGATCTGCTCACCGATCACGGCCTTCTCACGCTCGACGCGGTCGGCGGGAATTTCGCCTTCCGTCAGCGCCAGCGGATTGGCCGAGGCGATGTGCATAGCGATCTTCTTACCCAGGCTCTCGAGCGCCGCTTTGTCGCCAGTCGACTCCAAAGCAACCAAGACAGCAATGCGGCCGAGATTGTCCGCACCGTCCACCTTCGCGTGCACGTAAGCGGCAACCACACCGTTCTCGACGCCAAGCTTGGCCGAGCGGCGCAGCGTGATGTTTTCGCCGATCGTGGCGATCAACTGCGTGACCGCATCCGACACTTTCGCGCCGGCGTGCGGCGCATCAAGCAGCGCCTGGTGGTCGTTGGCGGTCAGCGCCAGTTTGGCAAACGCGCTCGCCGCCTTTTGGAAGTCGGCGTTGCGGGCGACGAAGTCAGTCTCAGAATTGAGCTCGACGACAGCTGCCTGCTTGCCGTCCAGCGCGATCGACACGATACCTTCAGCAGCAGCGCGATCGGCCTTCTTGGCGGCCTTTGAAAGGCCTTTGGCGCGCAACCAATCAATGGATGCTTCCAGGTCGCCGTTGTTCTCGGCGAGCGCCTTCTTGCAGTCCATCATGCCGACGCCGGTCTTCTCGCGCAGGTCCTTGACCAGCGCAGCGGTGATTTCCGCCATGTTCGTACTCCTAGGTAATTTGCGTCAGTAGTTCGCGCCGGTCGGCCCATCGAGCGGGCTTTCCACCGGCGTGGGATCGCGTGGGCGTTCACGCACCGCCGCTTCGACCGGCGGACGCTCCGAAGCGCCGATGTCCTTACCGCCACGCACTTGGCTCTCGGTGAGGCCGTCCAGCACTGCGTCAGCGATGAGATCGCAATAGAGCTGGATCGCGCGAGCTGCGTCATCGTTGCCCGGGATCGGGAACGTGACCGCATCCGGATCGCAGTTCGAGTCAACAATGGCGACAACCGGAATGCCAAGCTTCTTGGCTTCCTGGATCGCGATCGCTTCCTTGTTAGTGTCGATCACGAACATCAGGTCCGGCACGCCGCCCATCGCGGCGATGCCGCCGAGCGAACGGTCGAGCTTGTCGCGCTCGCGCTGGAGGTTCAGCGCTTCGCGCTTGGTCAGACCAACCGCCCCGCCGGCGAGGATCGCTTCGAGCTCACGCAGGCGCGCGATCGATTTCGAGACCGTCTGCCAGTTCGTCAGCGTGCCGCCGAGCCAACGTTGGTTGATGAAGTACTGGGCCGAGCGTTGGGCCGCGGACTTGATGTGTTCAGACGCCTGGCGCTTGGTGCCGACGAAGAGCACGCGGCCGCCAGCAGCAGCGACTTCGCGGACCTTCAGCAGCGCTTGGTGCAGCAACGGCACCGTCTGCGACAGATCGAGAATGTGGATGTTCGACTTTTCGCCGAAGATGTAGCGGTCCATCTTCGGGTTCCAGCGGTGGGTCTGGTGGCCGAAGTGGGCGCCAGCTTCCAAGAGCTGACGCATAGAGAATTCAGGCAGCGCCATTAGTCGTTCCTTTTCCGGTTTGCCGCTGCGGGAAAGACCTGGATACCCCAGGACCGGATGGAGGAAACGGCCGCTTTCAGACCGCTCCGCCGCTCCCACGTGCGAAGTGAGCGGCGGATATAGAGGCAGGCCCTTGGCAACGCAAGGGAACCCCGAACGCAGGTCAGTTCAGCTTTTTTGGCGCGACGGGGGCCAAATCGGGCGGCAGCGGTGCGGCGGGAATACCATCCTCCGCCAGCGCCTGGGCTTCCTCTGGGGTGGCCTCGCCCCAGATCGCCCGCTCATCACTTTCGCCAGCATGCATCTTGCGCGCCTCATCGGCGAACTTGCCGCCGACATAGTCGAAATTGTCCTTGATGTGCTCGCGCACCTTTGCCGCCATGGCCATCGCCACAGCGCGCTCCTTCTGCGCGTCCTTGGCACGACCGGTGCGCACCGCTGGCGCCATCGGCGCCTTGCTGACATGGGGCGAGCCGCAGTGCGGGCACTCGACCAGACCTGCCTCAGCCTGCTTGTCGTAATCGGCGATCGAGCCAAACCAGGCTTCAAACTCGTCACCATTGGCGCAACGCAGATCGTAGCGGATCATGGCCCGGCGAAGTCCCGGCCGCCCTGCCAGGCAGGTATCTTTTCGCGCGCGGCGGCGACCATGTCGAGATCGAGATCCGCGACCAGAACGCCCGGCTCATCGTGATCCAGCTTGGCGATCACTTTGCCCCAAGGATCGACGATCAGCGAATGCCCATAAGTCGCGCGCCCATCCTCGTGGCGGCCGCCCTGCGCTGGCGCGATCACGAACGCCGCCGTCTCGATGGCCCGGGCGCGCAGCAGCGTTTCCCAATGCGCTTGGCCGGTTGGCACCGTAAACGCCGCCGGAACAGTGATGATCTCGGCGCCGGCATTTGCGAGCGCGCTGTAGAGTGGCGGGAAGCGCAGATCGTAGCAGATCGTGAGGCCGATCTTGGCGCTCATCGGCCCCTCGACCACCACCGCCCGAGCGCCGCCCTCAACCGTTTCACTCTCGCGATACGTCTCTCCACCGCCGAGCGTGACGTCGAACAGATTGATCTTGTCGTAGCGCGCCGCGATCTTACCATCGGGATTGAACACAAAAGTGCGGTTGAAGACCTTGCCGTTTCCTGTTGCGATGGCGCCTGAACCGAGCAGCAACCACACACCCAGCTCCTGCGCGGCGCGTCCCCATGCCTTCAGTTCCGCATCACCTTCCTCCGGCCCCACCGACGCGAGCATGCGCCCGCGATCCCGATCAAGCCGCATCGTATTTTCAGGCGTTGCGATAAAGCGCGCGCCCGCGATCGCCGCTTCGCGTAAAAATGGCATCGCGCTTGCGCGATTGCTCGCCGGATCGATGCCGGAGCGCAGTTGGATCGCTGCTACTCTAAGCTTTCGCGTCATGGACTGGTCAACAACGGGTCAAGTGCGCCGCGCTGTTCGAGCGCGTGCAGATCATCGCAGCCCCCGACATGGGTTTCGCCAACAAAAATCTGCGGGAACGTCCAGCGCCCAGAGCGTTGGATCATCTCTTGGCGGCGATCAGGATCGCTAGCGTCGATCTCGGTGACTGACGCGCCTTTACGCTGCAGCAGCGCCATCGCCCGCGTGCAATACGGGCAAAAGGCGCGCGTATAGATCGTAACCGGTTTCATCCGACTCAACTTCTCCTCAGATCAGGATATCAGTCGAACGCACCACACGGGCCAGGGTTACTGCATGCACTTCTGCAGCCCCAGCTTTACGCAATGCACGGGCGCACGCCTCCAGAGTCGCGCCGGTGGTGAAAACGTCGTCCACAACCAGGATCGTTTTGCCCTTGAACGCTGCGGAAGCCTTGATCGCGCCGCCAACGTTTCGGCGCCGTTCCGAGGCGGAAAGTCCCGCTTGGCTCTTCCGACGCTTCACCCGCGTCAATGCGCCCGGTTTCCAAGGTTTGCCATTCGCCTTCGCCAGAGCCTCGGCCAGCCACGCCGCCTGGTTGAAGCTCCTGACGGCGAGCCGCGTCCAGTGCATTGGCGCCGGGACCAGGAAATCGACCCGCGCCAAGTTTTCACCGGCGGCCGCCGCCATCCACCGCGCAAACACCGGCAAGCCGTCGCGTCGACCGCCCCGCTTCAAATCCAGCACTAGGCGCCGTGCATGGTCATCATAGGCGAGCGCCGCCCGGGCGGTGTCGAATGCCGGTTTGCCGCTCAGGCAGGGGCCGCACTGATCTCCTGGGCCGGCGTGGTCGGGTAGCGGAAAGCCGCAGCAGGCGCAGAGCGGTTCGGACATGAATTTGAGCTCGCCCCAGAGGGCCGGCTCAATCACGCCGGGACGATCCACGATTTCGTCCGACAAAAGCGAGCGCGGCGGCCATATGAGGTCCGACAGCCGCGAGATCACACCGCGTTTTCGAAAACCCGGCCCGGCGCGATAGGATTGCGTCATGACGGCCTCGCCCCCTCCATCCGCTCCATTCGAGCCACGCTTGCACCGGCTACGCAAGCGCCGCGCGCGCGGGGGCTTCGCCGATGCCGCCTTTCTGCACGCGCGCGTGGCTGCCGATCTGGCGGACAGGCTGGCGGCGATCCCGCGCCAATTCGCGCGCGCGCTGGCGCTTGGCGGGGGTGGACTGTTTTCCGCGGAAGTCGAAGCCCGGCCTGACCTGATGGCGCGGATTGGCCAAATCGTTGAGGCCGACGTCGCTGGCAGTGCGGTGGAAATCGATTTGGAGCGGCTGCCCTTCGCCGACAGCGCCTTTGACCTGATCGTCTCGCCGTTGACGCTGCATTGGGTGAATGACCTTCCAGGTGTGCTGATCCAGTTGCGCCGCATGTTGAAGCCCGATGGCCTGCTGCTCGCGTCCCTGTTTGGCGGCGACACCCTCACCGAGTTGCGCCTAAGCCTGATCGAAGCGGAATCGGAGATCACCGGCGGCGCCGGGCCACGCGTTGCGCCTTTTGCGACGCTCCAAGATTTGGCGGGCCTTCTGCAACGCGCCGGCTACGCGCTGCCCGCAGCCGATCGCGACGTGGTAACCGTCCGCTACGGCGATCCGCTGCGCCTACTGAGCGACCTCAGAGGCATGGGTGAAACCTCCGCCTTGGCGCAACGCAGCGCGCGCGGCCTCAACCGCCGCATTCTCGCACGAACGTTTGAGATCTATCGCCAGCGCTTCAGCGACGACGAGGGTCGCGCAAAGGCAACTTTCGAAATCCTCACTGCAACCGGTTGGGCGCCGCATGAGAGTCAACAAAAGCCACTAAGGCCAGGCAGCGCGAAAACGCGGCTCGCAGATGCTTTAGGCGTCCCAGAACAATCGGCCGGCGAAAAACCGGACGGCAGTTAGGATCTGGGACGGCGTGTCATGCACCAGAAATGAACGCCCGGCAGCTCAAACTCGCCCGTCACCTCAAAGCCGTGTCGCTGATAGAGCGCCACGTTCCGCGGTTTTGATGCTTCGAGATACGCCGTCACCCCTGCCGCATCGAGCGGCGCCAGCGCCGCCTTCAACAAAGCCGAGCCTACGCCACGCCCCTGCGCTGCGGTCGCCACGCCGAGGAAGGACAAGTGCGCATGCGGCTCGCGCGGATGATGCGCCGCCAAGCGCCCGCCCAATGCCCGCGCACGCCGAAGCCCCTCAAATCCCGCGATCGAATACAGCAACGGCAAGAGCATCACTTCCTGCAGGGGCGAGTGATCAAATGCCTTGTCACCCGGGCGCAGCCAAATCGCACCGCCGAGGTGCTGCCCATCCGCCTCAGCCAGCCAGAGCTCGCGGTTTGGATGCAACGTGTCGCGCACAGCAGCGTGGAAAAACCGGCGGCGAGCGCGCTCTTTTGCTGCGCCCTGCCGAAGCCAATAATTCAACCCGTCTTCATCCACGAAAGCATCGTGCAGAACCGCTGCGACAGCGTCTTTCTCCGCCGGTCCAGCAATGCGCACTGTTGGTGGGAAGTTCATATCTTTTCGGAGATGCGGATCGCGGCTCGGCAGCCAAACTTGATCACGGCGGAAAGCACGGCATAACCCGGCGCATCCTTGGCGCCCTGCTCAATGGCCGTATCGCGGTGCGCGAGCTCCTCTTCGCGGAAGCGATCCACGACATCCTTGAGTTCCTCATCGACACCCGCGAGCACTTCGCTCTGGCGCGCGTAGTGCTCTTCAATGACGTTCTCGACCGCTTCCGTGCAGGCGTGCGCTGCCTTCTCGCCCATGAGCGCAGTGACCGCGCCAAGACCGAACCCCGCGACACGCCAAACAGGCGCCATGATTGTCGGCCGGACCCCGCGCTCGGCGATCAACCGGTCAAACGTGCGCAGATGTTCGGCTTCGCCCGCTTCCATCTCGCCAATGAGACGAGCGGCGTGCGCTTTGCCCTCGCTCCTGCCAAAGATAGCGCGTTGGCCACGATAGATCTGCACGGCGCCAAACTCACCTGCGTGATCGACGCGCACCATTTCCGCCAAGCGTCGCTCTCGCGCGCCTTCTCCTGGCATTGGCGGCGAAATACGGCTCATGATTTGCGCTCCGGCAATAGCCCTACGGCAAAGCTGGCGAGGGCGAGCAGCGTCGAGATGATGGCGTTGTATCCCGCCATCGAGATGCCAAACATCTGCCAGGCGATTTCATCGCACTTCGGCGCGCTTACGGCGCCGTCAAAGTCCATGGGCCGTATATCGTCCATATCGATGCGCGCATCGCAATAACCGACAACCCAGTGCTGCTCGACAGCCACGTGGTAAAACGCTTGCGCTGCGCTGCCGAGCAAGACGAGACCCAGCACGATCGCCGCGGCCCGTTGCACGCGGGTGCTGACGCGTGTCGCGATCAAGGCGACCAGCGCAACGCCAACCGCCGCCCAATGCCAATTGCGCTGGTCGAGACACATGGGGCACGGCTGCAGGCCCCCGAAGCGTTGAAACGCGTGAGCCGCCGCCAGCATAGCGCCCGAGGCCAGCATCATCAGCAATGGCCATAGGGGGCGCAGACGCGAAACCAGGTTCATCGGCCCATCCTAGAGCAAGGCTCGGGCAGCTTACACACGCAATGGCGCGGCGCCCCGCCGCATGCTTAGCCGCCGAACATGTCTCGCAGCCACGGCGCGTGCTCCGACAGGAGATTTACGGCAAAACCCGCACCCACAATGAGGCCGCCAACCAGTACGGTCAGCAGCGTGAGCCACGCCAGCGCCACCAGCATGCCGAGCACGGTGAAAACGCCATCGCGCTGGATAAGCCCAACCGACATCAGGGTCAGCGCCACCGACGGCACCGTATTCGTGATCGGCAGCATCACAGTGATCGCCGCGAGCGCCATAAGCAGCGCCGCAAGTTTCTCACCAAAGCCAGCAGCAAAGAACCGCCAGCGCGGGCGCGAGAGCGTCTCAGTCCAGCGCAAACGCTTGTCCGCGAAACCGGCGATTGAACTGATCCAGCCTTTCTTCACGCGCGCGCGCATGAACCAGCCGGGCAGCCAAGGCTCCGAGCGGCCAATCAGCACTTGCACGGCAAGCAAAAAGATCGGGACAGCGATGATCTGCGCGCCCGGCAACCCCGGCACCAGGCACGGCAAGGCGAACAACAAAATCAGCAGCCCGAACGCGCGTTCATCAAGCCGGTCCACGATCTCGCCAACGGTGAGGCCCTCCTCGCCCGCAGCGGCGTCGATCTTTTGCAGTACGGTGATGAAGCTGCGGCCGGTGTCGTCGCGGATCGTGTCAGTGGCGGACATGGATGCCTTTTCGCGCAACGTTGCACCGTGCGGCTAGCACGGTTCGACAACCACGTCAGGAGCCGCGTTGACAAGATGACATCGTCGACTGGCTATCGCGAGCGAACGATGGTGCCCCCGGTCGGAGTCGAACCGACACACCTTGCGGTACCGGATTTTGAGTCCGGCGCGTCTACCAATTCCACCACAGGGGCAACGCACGCACCTTTAGCGCATCAGCTCGCGTCTCTTCAACGCTCGACTGGGGCTTCCAAAGGCGAGGCGCTGAGGTATGAGGCCAGAAAGCCGGTGTCAAATCCGGCAGCGGGGGAAGCGCATGACCGACGCACCGGCGATCGCCGCCGAGGAGACGGGCTTTGGCCGCGTGGGCCGCTGGATCGGTCTGGTGCTCGGCCCGGCGCTGGCGATCGGGCTCCAATTTTTGCCGCCGCCGGAAGGGCTTTCGGTTGAAGCTTGGCGGGTCGTTTCGCTGGCGGCGCTTATGGTCGTGTTCTGGGTCACGGAGGCGATCCCGATTTCCGCCACGGCGCTTCTGCCGCTGGCTGCGCTGCCCCTGCTTGGCGCAACCACCATGGGGCAAGCGGCGGCCCCTTACGCCGACCCCATCGTCTTTTTGTTCATCGGCGGCTTCATCCTGGCAGCCTGCGTCGAGCGCTGGCGCCTGCACGAGCGCATCGCGCTTTCGATTGCGTCAGTGGCTGGAGGCCGACCGGTCGCGCTGGTCGGCGGCTTCATGATCGCCTCGGCGCTCATCTCGATGTGGATTTCAAATACCGCGACAACGCTGATGCTTGTTCCCATCGCTATCGGCGCGGCGCGCGCCATGTCTGGCGGCGGCAGCGCCGACTTGGCGCTCGGCGGCGCGTTGACGCTCGGCGTCGCGCACGCGGCGACGATCGGCGGCGTTGGCACACCCGTCGGTTCGCCGACCAATCTTATCGCCATGGCGTTCTTCGAGCGCGCAGGCGAGCCGATCGCTTTCATCGATTGGATGGCGCGCGCGTTGCCGATGATGCTGATCATGCTGCCGCTTGCCTGGTTGCTGCTCTGCCTGCCGCTCTTTCGGCGCAGCACGCACACCCGCTACGAAGCTATTGGCGATGTGGTGAAAACGGCGCTGAAAGCGCTCGGGCCTCTTACACGCCCGGAGACACGCATCGGGATTGTCTTCGCATTGGTGGCGTTGGCTTGGATGACGCGCACAGAACTCAACAAGCTGCCCGGTCTCGCCGCGCTCACCGACACCGGCATTGCGATTATTGGCTCACTTTCACTCTTCTTTGTCCCGTCAGGACGCGGCAACGGCGAAAAACTGATCGATTGGAAGACAGCAGAACGCATTCCATGGGGCATCGCCATTCTCTTCGGGGGCGGGCTTTCCCTTGCCGCAGGCATGGAAGCCACCGGACTTGCAGCTTGGATCGGCGAGTGGGTCGCTAGTTTGGACGGTGTTTCAGCGCTCGGCCTAGTCGCCGTACTCGTGGTTGCTACGATCTTGGTGTCCGAACTCGCCAGCAATGTCGCGACACTGACTTCAATGCTGCCGGTCGTCGCCGCCGTCGCCACCGCGACGGATACACCGCTGCAGCAACTGGCTTTCCCCGTCGCAATCGCTGCGAGCTTTGCCTTCATGCTGCCAGTGGCCACCGCGCCAAACGCCATCGCCTATTCTTCCGGTATGCTGACCTTGAAGCGGATGCTCAGCGTAGGGTTGGGACTCAACATCGCTGCGATCATACTCATCATCACTTTCGCTGCAGTCTGAGCGTCAGGCGCGCATTGCCTCCACGCGATCCCAGAACGCCTTCGGCAAATCGAGGCCGCTGAAGCGCTTCAGCTCCTGCACCAAGGTTGGCGACGTAACGTTGATCTCGATAAGCTTGCCGGCGATCACGTCGAGCCCCGCAAACAAAATCCCCTCGCGCTTCAACAATGGCGCAACCGCATCAACAATCGCTCGGTCGCTAGCCTCAAGCTCGGCCCCTTCGGCTATGCCGCCAGCGTGAAGATTCGCGCGGAAATCACCGCCCTGCGGCATGCGCCGGACGGCGCCAAACGCTTCACCGCCCAGTACGAACACGCGCTTATCGCCGCCGCTGACAGCAGGCAGAAATTCTTGCGCCAAGATCGGCTCACTGCCTGCGGCTTCAATGAACTTGCCGGCGCGGGCGCGGAAATCGGCGTCCGACGCTTTGAGTTTGATCACCCCGTCGCCGCCCATCAGGTAGAGCACCTTCAGGACAACTTGGTCGAAGCGGTTGGCGAACGCTTGAAGCGCATCGAGATCGCGCCCAACCCAAGTCGTCGGCGTCAGCTCCGGAAAATGCATGATCGACATTTTCTCGGAGATGTTGCGCACACCCAGCGGCGGATTGATTACCAGCGCCTTGGTGAGTTCGAGCAAATAGGTATTGGAGACGTAGCCCATGTCAAAGGGCGGATCTTGGCGCACCAAAATGACATCGAAATCGTCCAGCGGCCGGATTGCATCGGCGCCGTTCTCGTAGTGCTTTTTGCGGTCGAGGCTGACTCTGGCGGTGCGCGATCGCGCCTTCACCACACCGGAATCGTAAAACACCTCGTTAGGCGTGAACCACGATACCTCGTGGCCGCGCGCTTGCGCTTCGATCATCAGCGCAAGCGACGTATCGCGCTCGACCACCATCGTTTCGATGGGGTCCATCTGCACGGCGACGCGAAGCGATTTCATATGTTCTCCTACCGCGCGCGGCGCACTAACCAGCGCGCGCCCTGCGGCCGGCATCTCGTGCGCCGCGGAGCTGTTCGGCGATCAAGAAAGCCAAGTCCAGAGCCTGCTGACCATTTAGACGTGGGTCGCAGTGCGTGTGATAGCGGCTGGAGAGGTCTTCCTCCTTCAACGCCGCCGCGCCGCCGATGCATTCGGTGACCTGCTGACCGGTCATCTCGACATGGACGCCGCCCGGGTAGGCGCCTTCCGCCGGCAGGATGTCCGTGAACGCACGCACCTCGGCGAGAATCCGATCGAACGGACGGGTCTTAAAGCCGCTATCGGTTTTGAGGGTGTTTCCGTGCATGGGATCGCACGACCAAACCACCGACCGACCCGCTTTCGTCACCGCGCGCGCAAGTTTCGGCAGCCCCGCCTCAACTTTGTCCGCGCCAAAGCGCGCAATCAGCGTGAGGCGGCCAGGCTCATCGTTCGGGTTGAGGACATCGATCAACCGCAGCAACTCATCTGCATCGAGGCTCGGCCCACATTTGAGTCCGATGGGATTTTTGATCCCCCGAGCGAATTCAACGTGGGCGCCGTCCAATTGGCGTGTGCGATCGCCGATCCAAACGAAGTGCGCGCTGGTGTCGTACCAATCGCCAGTCGTCGAATCGATCCGCGTCATCGCCTCTTCAAAGCCAAGCAGCAACGCTTCGTGACTTGTGTAAACATCGACCTGCTTCATCTGCGGCACGCTTTCCGGCGTGATGCCGCACGCGCCCATAAAGTCGATGGCCTCGGAGATGCGGTCGGCTATCTCCTGGTAGCGTTTGCCCTGCTGACTGTCGGCTACGAAGCCGACCATCCAGCGGTGCACGTTGTGCAAGTCGGCGTAACCACCGTTCGCAAAGGCGCGGATCAGGTTCAGTGTCGCCGCTGATTGCGAGTATGCCTTCAGCAGACGCTCGGGATCGGGGGTGCGTGACTCCAGCGTGAAGTCCATGCCGTTTATGTTGTCGCCCCGGTAAGAAGGAAGCGATACGCCGTCCTGAGTTTCTGTGAGCTCCGAACGCGGCTTGCCGAACTGCCCTGCCAAGCGTCCGATCTTCACGACCGGCCGCGACGCCGCGAACGTCAGCACAACGCTCATCGCCATCAATGTGCGGAAGGTGTCTCGGATGTTGTCGGGATGGAATTCTTTGAAGCTCTCAGCGCAGTCGCCGCCCTGCAGCAAGAACGCCTTGCCGGCGGCAACGTCAGCTAGACGGGCCTTTAGATTGCGCGCCTCGCCGGCGAATACGAGCGGCGGGTACGAGCGCAATTGCTGTTCGACGCGCGTTAGCGCTTCCGGATCGGGGTAATCCGTCGGGATGTGCTTGGCGGGCAGAGCGCGCCAGCCGGCGGGGGTCCATTTATCTCGCATCTGCGAACAGCTTAGCTCATGGAAAGGGGCGCAAGCGAGGCCCCTTGGCTGAAGATCGGCGCTAAAAATGGAGTGGCGAAGAGCCAGACCAACCCCGCCGCGATCGTAGCCGCCGCCGCCGCCGCAAAATAAAGCCCCGCATAGCGCCAGCCGCCCGTGAAAGCTGCGATGAAGCCCTTGGACAGGGTGTTCATCAGAACGGCGATCATAACGGCGTGCGAGCCAACGCTGGGATCCAAGCCGCCGCGCACCAAACTGGTGGCGGCCAGAGTCACCGCGTCCACATCCGCGAGCCCCGCCGTGGCGGCGAATGGCAATAGCCCCGCCTGCCCGTAAGCGTCCGCGACGATGCGTCCAACGACGATCACCGCGCCGAGGAAAAGCGCAAACTGCGCCACGGACCACAGGTCTAGCGGGCTGCGGAGTTCGCCGCGGCCATCGTCGCCGCCACCGGCGTCGGCGCGGTCGAAATAGCGCATCGCAAACGCGGAGATGGCAAAGACCACCGAGGCCGTGACGAGGGCCGGTCCGGCTTCCGGCAATACCGCCGCGCCTGTGACCGCTAGCAAAGCGACCACGCGGGCCACGCTGATCGCGGCTGCGATTGCCGCTGCAGCGCCGCCAACCAGTGCGTGGCTTTCACCGCGCTTCACGCGTCGACCCAATTCAGCAGTGACCACAGTGGATGAAACGAACGCACCCGCTGCCGCACCGGCGAGTACGCCGACATCGTCACCGAGAACGCGCACCGCGATGTAACCGGCGAAAGATGCGCCGGCGACGAGGATAGTCAGCAGCCAAAGCTCACGCGGATTGATTGCTTCCCATGGATCGATTGTGCGATCGGGCAATAGTGGCAGAGCTATCGCCGTAGCCGCGAGGATTAGCAGCGCAGAACGCAGCTCCTTCCAAGTAATCTTGTCGAGCCACCCGTGCAGCGCTTCCTTGAAGGCGAGCAACCCGACGAGAGCGACGCCCACTGCCGCAGCGATGCGGAGATCACCCCACATCGCATAGGCGCCGAGCGCATAAACCAGAAGGCCAGCGATCGTACCCGTGACGGAGACGTCGTGGTCCTTGAAGCTCTCGCGCAGCTTGAACGCCACGAACGCTCCCGCAAAAACCAGGGTGAGCGCCGCAAAGCCGATCTGGCCAATCATCGGCAGCATAGCGCCGGCGACGCCGCCCATGAGGCCGATGACTGCGTGGGTGCGAAGCCCCGCCGCGCGCGTGCCATCCGGGGCTCCGCGATGCTGCCAGCCGCGTTCGACCCCGACCAGAAAGCCGATCCCGAGCGCCATAGCCAGGCGCTGAAACATATCGATTAAGAGCGGATCGGGCATGGTCGTAGACATGGTGCAAAGCGGCGGGCTGCGCGGCCACGCGCCGCCCCTTTGAGGCGAGGCGGCAGCATTGCCAAGGCGTAATACGCCCGACTAGGGTTTCCCTTCAGAAGGTGGGGAAACTTTATGGCGATTGCGGCGTACCTCGCCTTTGAATCAGCAGACGAGGACGCTGCTCGCGCCATTGCCGCGGAACTTGAGCGCCACGGCTGGAGCATAACACTCTCGGGTCCGGAGTTGCGCGCGCAGGAAAAGCTGTCGGCGCTGGTCCAAACCATCGGTGAAGCCGGCATTGTCGTGGTGCTGGCGTCTCTCGCGGCCCAGGAGAGCACTTGGCTACAGCGCGAAATGGCGGCCGCTCTAAACAATGGGCGGCCAATCATTGTGGTGATGACGGGCGACCTGCCGGCAGATTCATGGATCCACGCGACGCTCGATACCGCCACCGCCATTGATCTGCGCCGCGGGGCCCGTTCAGAAACCCTCACCCAGATCGTCGACCGCGCCCGGGCGGCGAATGGACGTGGTCGCGTTTTCGCGATGCTCAACATCAAGGGCGGCGTGGGCAAAACCGTGTTGGCCGCAAATCTATTCGCCGCGGCGCACTTGGCCGACAAGCGTTCTGTCAGTTTTATCGACCTCGATCCGCAGCACAATCTCACGCAGTATTTTCTCTCGCCCGGCGAACGAAACCGCATTCGGGACCGTAACCACACGATCTACAACGTACTGAACCCACGCGGCGACGCGAGCGTTCCGCGCAATGATCTCGCCGCCATCGCTATTCCACTGAACCGTGTGCGTCGCGGCGGCGGCAAGCAGCCGAACTTCGAGCTGATCGCAGGGGACGAGCGTCTGTTCGAGTTTACGCTCGATACGCGTTCCGATCGGGACAAGGCGGAAGCCTTCACGCGCTTTCGGGCGCTGATATCTGCGCTGCGAGCGCGCTCGGATGCGGTGGTCATCGACTCCAACCCGTGCGCCACGTTCCTCACCCGCCTGGCGATCACGACCGCGGACCACATCATCGCTCCGGTTCGCCCGGAGAAGTATTCACTCACTGGTTTGAACATGCTGGAACACGTCGTGCGTGAAGTGAGGGGAAGAGCCTTGCGGTCCAGCGAGTTCTCGGTGCTGCTTAACGGCGTGAATGACCGCACTCGATCCGGCGAAACCAATGATGCGGATGCGTTCACGCGCAACGAAATCAGCAACGCGCCGTTCTTCGGCTCAGCCCTCCTGCCAGATGAAATTCCGTATTCTGCCGTACTCAAATCGGCGCCGACCGATCGGTTTGCGGCCAACCCGATCAACGTCAGCGCGATGATGCGAGTGGGCGGACGGCCGGCCAAAGAGGCGCTCACGCACGCGGCGGCCGCTGTGCTACGGCGAGCTGTGTCATGAAGAAGCTCGACGCCGACGGCGCAAAGGCGCTCAAGGCGGCACTCAAGAGCCGCACGCGCCCAGAGTTGAAAAAGGCGTTTGCGCTGATCCGCGCGCACGAGGACCGAACACTCCTGGCGGCAGTCCTGCCGCCCAAGAAACGCGCCGGCAAGCGCAAAGGTGACCCGCTGGTGCGGGAGTTGGAGCAGACGCTGAAGCCGATCATGGGCCCAGCCCAGGAGAAGGCCGACTTGCTCATTGAGCACATCGCCAAGAAGCATCGTCGCAAGCTGGGCTTCCAGCCCAAGGGCCTAGCTGACGCTACGCGTCAATTGCGGACCAAGTTCTCAGATCAACAGATAAGCGCCGGCGCCAAGAGCCTCGTGACGCACCTCGCCAAACTCTATGGCGACAGCGAAACCGTGGTGTAACCACAGCTCGCCCCTGGACGAACCTGGGCCGCCTCCCCAGGATTTGAGCATGACATTCTCCCAATCAGGTTTCGATCTCACCCCGCCTAGCGCCGAGGAGCGCGTGGCGCTGGAAGCTGACCTCAACGACGAAGAGCGCCGCGTCCTGCTGCATCACGGCACCGAGGCGCCGTTTTGCGGCGGCCTGCTCAATCAGAAGAAGCCGGGCGTCTATTGTTGCCGCTTATGCGGGCTGCCGCTGTTTCGACAGGACACCAAGTTCGAAAGCGGCACCGGCTGGCCCAGCTTCACGGGGCCGATCGACCCGCAACACGTCATCGGCATCGAGGACAATTCCTACGGTATGCGCCGGGTCGAAACGCGTTGCGCACGATGCGACAGCCATCAGGGCCATGTGTTTCCGGACGGCCCGCGCCCGACCGGGCTGCGCTATTGCATCAATTCCGCGTCGCTGCAGTTTGCGCCGGATGGCGAGCCGTTGCCTGATCCGCTTGGACGCGGCGAGCCGACAGATCAATGATGACGGGTGCGGCGCAGTTGCTCGATCAGACGATCGAGCTCGCGCCGCATTTCACTAACGACGGTCTCGTCCGCAGCCGCTTCGGTAAAGTGGGTCAGTGCGCGTGACACAACCTTGCCGACCAAAAGGTTGGCTTCGTTTGTATCGCGCGTGAATTGCCATGCCGCCGCGGCGAGTTCGCCTTGGCGCGATAGGATGGCCGTCACAGGTTGCGCCATGAGCGCTCTCCCTCGTTTCAGGCCGAACAGCTCCCCCTGTCCGAACGGCGTATCCAAAGCAACGCTACCAGACTTTTCCCCAGTTTGGAGATATAATCTCGATCTGTGGCCGTATTTTTAGATCGGCGTCGGAACTTGAAAGCGTTTGTTAAGTCTAACAGCGCGCAATGCGCGCGCTGGCTTGACGGAATGACAGGTTCAACGACCATGGACAGCGCGTGACCAAGCCCTTTCCAACCAAGAACCTCAGGTTCTTCCTGACGGCCCCATCGCCGTGCCCGTATTTGCCGGGCAAGCGCGAACGTAAGATCTTTACCGCCCTTGATGGCTTCGACGCCGAAACGCTTCACGACGCGCTCACCAGTGTCGGTTTTAGGCGCTCGCAAAACATTGCTTACCGCCCGTCTTGCGAGGGGTGTGACGCATGCATCTCGGCGCGTGTGCCGGTCGAGCGTTTCACCTTTAGTCGTCGCTGGCGCAAGATCATGGCGCGCAACGCCGACCTGACGCGCACGTTGCGCCCAGCGCAGGCGACCCAAGAACAATTCATGCTCCTGCGCCGCTATCTCGGATCGCGCCACGCCACCGGCGGCATGGCTGACATGACGTTCAGCGATTACGCAGCGATGGTCGAAGAGACGGCAGTGCACACGCACATTGTCGAGTATCGCCATTCCGGCGGGCCCAAGCGCGGGATGCTCGCGGGCGCGGCGCTTGTCGATGTGCTCGGCGACGGACTCTCGCTGGTCTATTCCTATTTCGATCCGGACGAAGCGCGGCGCAGCCTCGGCATCTACACCATCCTCGATCACATCCAGCAGGCGCGCGCCGCTGGCTTTGCCCATGTCTATCTCGGCTACTGGATCCCGGGCTCCGACAAGATGGACTACAAGGCGAGCTTCCGGCCGCTTGAAGTGCTGCTCGGGGGGGAGTGGCGGGCGTTCGAACCGGTCGCGTTCTGAAATCATCAGCCGCATCATCCCACAGCTTCACCGCTGTAGGATAAGCTCGCGGCAGAGGTGACAGATGCCTGAGTCGAAAAAGTCCCTGTGGCGCGCCGGCGAAATCGCACCAGCGATGCGGCCCTTCACGCAGCGGCTCAATGCCAACTCATTCTTCCGCGCGGCGGGGCTTTCGCGGCTTGCTGGCATGAGCCGCGCTCATGTCAGCCTGGTGCGCCTGCCGCCGGGCAAGGACAGCTTCGCGTATCATGCCCACATGCTCGAGGAGGAATGGATCTACATTCTCTCCGGGCGCGCGGTCGCTGAGATCGACGATAAGACCACCGAGGTCGGCCCCGGTGACTTCATGGGCTTTGCGACCCCGGCCGTGCCGCACATTTTGCGCAACACGTTCGAGGAAGAGTGCGTCTATCTGATGGGCGGCGAAGATAAGCCTATCGATGTTGTCTCCTACCCTGAGCACGACAAACGCTACCTCATCATGCAGACCGAGAAAGGCGCCGAGTATTACGAGCTCGGCGAGCCGATTAAGCCGTACGGCAAAGCTGATTAGTCAGAGCACTACGCCCTCACGCGTGCGGGCGCCGTGCGGCGCCGAGTAGCCGAGGCGCGCGCAGATCCGGCTTTGCATCGCCTGCGGGCCGGGCGGTTCAGCGCCCGTGAAGGCCAGCAAAGTCAGCGACGTGGCGCGCGCGTCGTAGACGATGGCGATGTATTCGACGCGCGCATTGCCGCAGAGCTTCGCACCATCGCTGCGCGGCGTTTCTTCGGTGACGCGGCGGAGCTCCACCAGGAGATCGCTGGGGCCGAAGGCGGCGGCGGCGTAGCTATCGCCATCGCGTGCGATGCGATCTGTGCCGCGCAGCGGATCGAGTGTGCGCGTGAACAGCGTTATGCCACTGTCAAAGAGCATGCCGGCGCGTTCGATGCGCATGTTGCCGGTCAGCTGCTGCGCGCTGGCGGAGGCGGCGTTGTAGGGGCCGCGCGGCATCACGGACGACGCAGGCTTCGCCGTTTGTGACGGCGCCTCGCTGCAGCCGGCGAGCGCGGCGAGCAAGGCGGCTGCGAGCACAATACGCATGCCGGACCATAAGCCCGGCACGCCATGACCGCGACACGGCCCATCGCAGAAGCGGCGCGCCTCGTCGCGCTTCAGTCCATGAAGCCGCGGTGGCGGAGGAAGGCCAACGCGAAATCTCCGGCTTGCGCGGAGATGGTGGGGTCGGGCTGGGGCGTGTCGCGATCGTTGATGCCGGCGGGCGTGAAGAGATGGCCGTAGCCGATATAAACTTTGAGGACGCATTCGCCGCCGGCCGCGCGCATCGCTTCACAATAGCGGCGGGCGCCGGGGAGCGGCGTTTCGCTGTCGACATCACCTTGCAGGATCAAGGTGGGCGGCAGGCCGGCGCGGACGTGTTCGAGCGGCGACAGCTGCTGCGCCGTTTCCCTGCCCCCAACCAGGCGCGCGAACCAACCATCGCGGCCGACATCGAGCGCTGGTGAGAGCAAGACGATCGCATTGGGGCGCGCGGATTCATCTTCGCCTTGCGCGGCGGTGGCGGAGAGTTGGCCGCCGGCGGAGACGCCGTAGGCGGCGATGCGGTTTGGATCGATGTTCAGTCCTACGGCATTGGCGCGGAGCCAGCGGATCGCGGCGCGTGCATCGGCGCTCGCGCGGCGCGGATCGCCGAGGCGATAGTCGACGGCCACGGCGACGAGGCCGGCTTCGGCAAATTGGCGCGCACGCGGATAGACCCAGGTGGCGTCGCCGGCGACCCAGCCGCCGCCGTGCAGCAACACGATCGCGCCGCGCGGGCGTTGCCGCGCGCCAGTATCGAAGACGTGCGCTTCGAATGAGGCGCTGTCTTCGCTGACGATGCGTTCAACGCGCGGTGCGAGCTCGGTTTGCGCGAGCGCGGGTGTTGCGAAGAGCAAGAAGATCGCGGCGACCAGTGTACGCATGGTCAGGCGGCGGGCATGTAGTTGTAGATGCCGCAGAGTTGCGTGTCGTGCGCGTTGGGGCCTGGGGCGTCGGCGCCGGAGAAGATTTGCAGCGTCAAAGTATCGGCGTTGCGGCCGAGGATGACGTAGCTTGCAGTCGCGCCGCCGCAGAGATTGGGCGACGGCGCATCGGCGGCGATGCGGACGTTTTCGATGCGGCGCAGTTCCACGTCCGAAACCTGGATGCCGCTGCCGCTGTTGATCGTGCCGCCGCCAGCGGAGAGATCGGTGTCGCCCGCGACATTCGCATCGACGCGGCCGCCTTCGATACGGAAGCCTTTTCCGAACGAGAGCACGTCCGCACTTGCGTCGAGATCGCCGGTGATGCTCATCGCGGTGGTCGACATCGCAGTGTAGGCGCCGATGAAGGGCGACGGCGCGACCTCCTCCGCCGCGACTTCGGGCGCCTCAGCCGTCGGTTCAGGGGTTTGGCCGCACGCGACCAGCGCGAGAGCCAAGAGCGAAACCAAAGCGCGCATGAATGTCTCCTTCGCGCGCAGCTTAAACACGCGCTGCGCGCCCGTCACGCGCGCGTGCGCATGCGGGAGAAAGAGAGGCCGGGGCGCGTGGGATGCGCCGGGTTAGTTCCGAGTTGCGCTGATCATCGCTGACCAACGCCGCGCATCGCACGCGCCCCGTCATGATCTGTGCTCGCCGGGCCGTCACGGGGAGGTTTTTCACTCTCCTGGATAGGTCCCCGGCGGCGTGCAGGCCTCGAGCCGTTCGAGGTCCCGGTACGCTTCCGCGGTTGGCGCCTTACGCTGCTTACCCGCGGGCTTCAGTGTTGATCTGTCGCCTCCGTTTTGCGGAGAAATTGCAGCGCTCAGCTTCGGCGCGCCCGCCTTGTCTGCACGCCGCCTCGACCGGGTAGCCGGCGAGTTACGGACAGCACTTCACGCTCGATCACGTCCCCCGCTTCGCTCGGCTCGGCTAGCACGATGAACCTCTCGTGCGAGGGATGGGTGCATTATGCGCGCGGTTTTGAGGTGTGGGATACGTTTTTTGGATTTGCTTGTGGCGCAAGCGTTTAGGCGCGGAAAGTGTTGGATAGATGCGTTGAAGTTGAGCACATATATCGTCAATCACCGCTCCCGGCGGACTCGCGCCGTTGAGATTTCACCCACGAGGAGAACATATCCAACATCTCCAGCTCTTGCAGCCAAACACCCTCACCTTTGACCAGGGCAACCCGAAGCGCCGCCGCCTTCAACTCAATCGTGGTCAACTCGTTTTTTGTGTGTCTGAGATCATTCTGATTGGCCAAATACATCCGGAAAAAGAAGAACGCGATTACATTCACAAAGACACCTAAGGACAACCGCGGTATCTGATGGGCGAGCGTCTCATTTCCCGAACTCGGCAAGAAAAACACTGAGTAAGCCAGCAGCCAAATTCCGCCAAAGGCGAAGCCCATTCCAATTATCAAATTGATCCACGAATCTCGACCTAACCTCCGACCCTCACCATACAAGCGCGCTCGCACCTCTCCCAAAACCTCCTCAGCCGAGCGCCGTTCCTCCAGGGCACGCTCAAGACTGCGCGCCCTGCTCTCGAGAGCACTCGCCCGAGACGCCAATTCTTCATTGGACTTCCGAAGCACCTCTATTTCAGGTTGGGTGAGTGCTGTGCCGTCAGCAGTCAGTATCTCGCCCTGTCTCTCAAGAGCTTGTTGAAGCCGCGCGAGAGTTTCCTCCATCTCGCGCTGAGCCTGAAACTCTCGTTGAAGCATCGCTTCAGCGGTCTTCCGCTCGTTTCTAAATTGAAGCCAGGATGACGTCGCCCCGGCGACGGCCGTAAGCGCGAAACCTGCCATCACCGCAGGAAACCACTCGAGGCTGAAGATATTCTGCATCGATCCTCACAACGGAATATTGTCGTGCTTCTTCCAGGGGTTCTCTAGTTTTTTGTTCTTCAGCGTCCCCAACGCGCGGATGATGCGTTTGCGGGTTTCGCGGGGCATGATGACGTCGTCGACGTAGCCCATGCTGGCGGCCACGAACGGATTGGCGAAGCGGTCGGAATATTCCTTGGTGCGGGCAGCGATTTTTTCGGGGTCGCCGATGTCGGCGCGGAAGATGATTTCGACGGCGCCCTTGGCGCCCATCACCGCGATCTCGGCGCTCGGCCACGCATAGTTCACGTCGCCGCGCAGATGCTTTGAACTCATGACGTCATAGGCGCCGCCATAGGCTTTGCGCGTGATCACTGTGACTTTCGGCACCGTGGCCTCGCCGTACGCGAAGAGGAGCTTCGCGCCATGTTTGATGAGGCCGCCGAGCTCTTGCTTGGTGCCCGGCAGGAAGCCCGGCACGTCCACGAAGGTGACGATCGGAATATTGAAAGCGTCGCAGAAGCGCACGAAGCGCGCGGCTTTGCGGGATGCATCGATGTCGAGCACGCCGGCCAGCACCATCGGCTGGTTGGCGACGATGCCGACGGTCGAGCCGTCGAGGCGGACGAAGCCGGTCAGGATGTTTTTGCCGAACTCCGAACCGATCTCGAAGAAATCGCCCTCGTCGGCGACCTTTTCGACCAGCTCTTTCATGTCGTAGGGCTTGTTCGGATTATCGGGGATCAGGCGATCGAGCGAGGTTTCCTCGCGCGTGACGTCATCGAAATGCGGGCGTGTCGGCGGCTTTTCGCGGTTGGAGAGCGGCAGGAAATCGATCAGCCGGCGCATTTGCGTCAGCGTCTCGAAATCGTTCTCGTAGGCGCCGTCGACGACGCCGGATTTCGACGCATGCACGCGCGCGCCGCCGAGCTCTTCGTGGGTGACGATTTCGTTCGTCACGGTTTTCACGACCTCGGGGCCGGTGACGTACATGTAGCTCGTATCCTTCACCATGAAGATGAAGTCGGTCATCGCTGGCGAATAGACGTCGCCGCCCGCGCATGGCCCCATGATGACGCTGATCTGCGGAACGACGCCCGAGCCCAGAATGTTACGCATGAAAATGTCGGCGTAGCCGGCGAGCGATTCAACGCCCTCTTGGATGCGCGCGCCGCCAGCGTCGAAGAGGCCGACGATCGGCGCGCCGTTCTTGATCGCCATGTCTTGGACTTTGACAATCTTGGCCGCGTGCGCGCCCGAGAGCGAGCCGCCGAAGACGGTGAAGTCCTTGGAGAAGACGTAAACTAGGCGGCCGTTAATGGTGCCCCAGCCGGTGACGACGCCGTCGCCCGGGATCTTGGTTTTCTCCATGCCGAATTCGTGGCTGCGATGTTCGACGAACATGTCGAACTCTTCGAAGCTGCCTTCGTCGAGCAGAAGATCGATGCGTTCGCGCGCGGTGAGCTTGCCTTTGGCGTGCTGGGCCGCGTGGCGCTTTTCGCCCCCACCCGCGCGCGCCGCAGCGCGCTTAGCTTCGAGGGCGGCGATGATGTCTTTCATTCGGTGGTCTCAGTGTTGATAGAAGGAAGTGGGAGCGTTTTGCTTAAGGCGCCGCGCCGTGGATGCGCAGTGTGCCGAGTACGGCGTTGACGTTGGCGATCTCTGCATCGTTTGCGGGCCTGGTCATGCCGCAGGTGACATTGACCTGTACCGTCTGCGCACCTTGACTGAGATAGAAGAGCCGCCAGAAATTCAGATAGCGCCCCTGCTCGAAGGAAAAGCTCGCCACCGCGACGCCGTTCAACTCGGTGCGCTCGAAGCTTGAGAGCGGCGCGCTGGTGATGGCTTCGAAATCCGCTTGCGTGCGATTGGCCACGGCGAGGTTGGCGCGCGCTTGCGGCATGTTCGGCGGCGCATTCGGCACGACGACGCTGCGTACACCGCACATGCGCATCTGGCCGCTGGCTTGAAAGCCGTTGTGCTCGATGAGGAGGACGTCGCCATCTTGTGGCGCGAGATCGGCGGGATCGATCGGCGTCCAGCCTTGCGCCTCGTAGTCGATGGAAAACGCGCCGGTGGGATCGGTCCATGCTGCGCTGGCCGGAGATTGCTCAGCCCAAGCCGCCGCCGCCGTCAGCGCGGCACAGAACGCGAAACACGTCAGAAAAGCCTTCACCGGACGCTCCCCGCGGCGACCCAACACCGCCATCGGGTTAGACGGGGCGCTGGAGCGAGGCAAGAGCGGGCCTAGTTCGGGCGCTTGGCGTTGGGCCAGCGGCGCGCGGCGTCCTCCAGCACAGCCTTGGCCTCCTTCGACTTGCCCAGCTTTTCGAGCGCGGCTGCACGGTTGAACGAGAGCGCGGCCCCAGAGCCGCCACTGGCCTCGACCTGATCGAAGGCCGTAAGCGCTTCGGATGCGCGGCCGAGTTTCAAAAGCGCAGCGCCGAGGCTGTGGCGCGCGCCCAGATGCTCGGGACTGACGCGCAGCGCTTCGTTGGCGGCGTCGAGCGCCTCTTGCGCACGCCCCTGCCCGCGCAACGAACACGAAAGCAAATCCCACGCGCCTGCTGTCGGCGCTTTCGTGATCATGAGCCGCGCGCCTTTTTCCGCTTCGTCATAGCGGCCGGCGCCGTAACAGGCGGTGACGTAATTGTTGAGGAGACCCGGCCATTCGGGATCGATGCGATACGCTGCGGCGTAGGCTTCCGAGGCTTTCGTGGGATTTTCGCTCAGCGTCAGGATGTGGCCGAGCGCAATGTTGTGACGCAGCGATTGCGGCTCGTCCGTCAGTGCGCCGCGGAGCAATTGCTCGGCGTCGGCAAAGCGCTTCTGATGCGCGCGCACCATCGCCATTGCGTGCTTTGCTTCAGCGGGAGCGGTTTTGATGTCGCGCCATTCTGCGCTCAGCGCTCGCTCCGCCGCTGCGGAATCGCCGGCCGCAAGGTGTTCTTCAGCTTTGCTGAGCACAGCTTCGCTCATCTCATGTCTCCGTCTCTCTTGTCACCGGGGTTATCGGCTGGCGCGCTGGCAGACAAGCTTTTGCATCAGGCTGGGACAGCGTCGAACGGCGCGGTCAGGCGCTCGCCTTCGCTGAACGGAATGGTGCCGTGCCACATGTATGAGGGGAAAAGCACGAGGCGCCCGCTCCTGGGCTGAACCACCTTTTCCACGGCGCACCCGGGCGTCGGCAAACGCGGCTCGCCGAATTTGATCCAGCCCTGCTGATCGGCGCCAGACTCCATCACCTTGGGCAAGGACACGTAATAGGCGGAACTGATCCATCCAGCCGGATGCAGGTGATTGACGTGAAAGCCATTGGCTTTGAGCTTCACCGACCATGCGCCGCTGAGGCGAAATTGGCCGGTCTTGCGCCCGCTCCAGGGATGGGCGGGATCGGGGGCGCCCATGGACGCGATGTATTCGAGGATCGGATCGCTCAAAGCGCGCAGATAGGACTGGATCACAGGATCATCGACATAGATCAAGCTGCGCGAGGTTTGCGAGCCGCCGCGCAGCGATTGATCGAGCGGATGGGTCTCCAGAACGTGCAAGCGCGCAAGGCTGGCGGCGAGCGCCTCGTTGAAGGCCGCCATGTTTGCGTACCCGGCCGGCGGCAAAAGATCGAAGGGCCGCACCATGCGCTCGTAATCACAGAGTGCGTGGTAGTGCGGATCGCCGAGTTGGCGCAGCGCCATGGTCTCGTAGCAAATCCACTCTTGATTGAGCGGCGCAGCGCGGCGGGCGACTTCGATCTCGCGCAGCGCCTCGTCGCCGCGCCCAAGCCGCAGCAGCACGTTCGTCAGATTGCCGCGCACCTGCATCATGCCGGGCACGGCGGCGGCCGCGCGCTGCAACAGCGGCAAGGCCTCCGGCGCGCGTCCCATCTCATCGAGCAAAACGCCGAGCGACTGAGTCAGCGCAATGTCGCTGGGCGCGCGCTCCAGCCCGGCGCGGAGCATGGCTTCGGAGCGATCCTTGAACTCAGCGCGGCGCAGCAGATCGGCGCACATCAGACGAAGTTGAACATTATCCGGCTGGCGCTCGACGGCGGCCTCAAAGTCACGCGTGAAGCGAGCTTCGTCGCCGCGCATCCAGCGAGCGTTGGCGAGCGCCGTGTGCAGGTTCGCGTCAGCTGGCCAGCGCGCTACGCCCTGGGCGAACGCGGCTTCTGCTTCGGCAGCGCGCGTCATGTTGAAGAGCGCCGTGCCGCGGGTGAACACGATCGCCGGTGCGGTGACACCGCGCGCGCTCAAGGCGTTCAGCGCCGCGAGTGCATCTTCGTTGCGGCCTATGCGGGTAAGGATGGTCGCGCGCGTGTGCGCTGCTGCAGCGTCATTGGGATCGCTGGCGACGGCCTGCTCCGCGGCTTCGAGCGCCTCTTCCAGCTTATCTTGCGCGCGCAGTGCGCTGGCGAGAAAATTCCAGGATTCTGCGCTGGGCGCTGCGATGGTGAGCGCGCGCGCGACACGTTCGGCGTCGGCGCCACGGCCCGCGGCCAACGCGCTGCGCGTAAATGCGCGGGCAGTCGGCAGCGACTCAGGATCAAGGCGAAACGCCTGCGCGAACGCATCGGCGGCGTCGCCGTGAAGTTGAACGCTGGCGAGCAACTCGCCCAGCGCGAAACGGTGGCGCGCAACGTTGGGCTCCGCGGCGATAGCGCGGCGGAAGTAGCGCTCCGCATCCGGGACGCGGCGCTGGAGGCGCCTGATCGCGCCTAGCAAATGAAGCGCAGCGCCGGGCGCGGTGCTGGTGTCCGCCCAAAGCGTTGCGAGTTTGCGTTCGGCGCCAAGCGCATCGCCGCGGCGCAGGATCGCTTCCGCTTCCTCAAGGACCTGATCGGCGCTCATGCGAGAGCCTCTAGGAATCGCGCCAGCGCATCAAGCTCTGCACGTATGCGCTCGAGCCTCACGCGCGCCTCCTCGTCATCACCCCAGCGCTCAAGCGCCCAAAGCTCATCCAACACCGACGCGAGATAGACCTCTTCGGCGGTCAGGCGGCCTTGCGTCAGCGCAAAGCCGAGGATCAGTGAGCCTGAGATAGCGGTCGCTTGCGTGAGCGCGGTGAGGCGAAAATCATCGAAGGCGAGCGCTTGATCGCGCACTGACGCGCGCGCACCAGGCGGCGCTTCCGCAGGACTGACGCCAACGATCACAGGCAGCTTGAGCCCCAGAGCTTCCTGCGCCCAATCAACGGCCGGCTGCCAAGCCCGCTCCTGACGTTCGACCAATTCGCGTGGCGCGCTGGCGCGATAGCAGCACATATCGGTCTGCAAATAGGACGCGACGAAGTCGGCGCGCTCCTCACGCGCGGGACGGGTCCAATCGATCGCGGCGAAGGCTAATTGTGTGACAGGCATGGCGGCAGGGACAATGTTGGCTTCTTGCGCCGCCCATTCTTGTGCGCACGCTTCGGCGAGCGCCTTGGTCGGCGCAACGAAGTGTGCACCGCCGGGCGTGCGCACGCGCCTTGTATCCAGCGCGATAGAAAAGCCGCCGCCCGCCTCGACGACGCTTACCGTCTCGTAGAACCGCCGCGCATTCGTATTCATGCCGCTCGTCGTCATAGCCTTGTTTAGCTGAACCTCCGCCGGCCCGCACGCGGACGAATTGCCCGCCCTAGGCTGGCGCCACAGTAAAGGCGGCGGTCAGCAATTCATCGCCGCCTAAGGGCGCTATCCCGTGCCAGATATAGGATGGAAACAGCACGAGCTGGCCGGCTTTTGGTTCGATCATGCGTTCAACGCCGCATTCGGGCGGCGGCTTGTTCGGCTCGCCAAATTTGAACCAACCCGAATGGGGATTTTGGCCACCCTCGTCCGGCATCTCAGCCGCAATATAGATGCCGCTGATCCAACCACGGTCATGAACATGGCTCGGCTGGAAACCGTCCTTGATCAGCCGCGCGGACCAGAGGTTGGTATAGCGATACTGCTTCCCACGCCGCGCCGTGATGGAGCCTGCTGACTCAGGCAAGCGGGAGATGTAGTCGCGCACATGCGGCTCGACCGCGGAGAGGAAGGTTTTGAACAGCGGATCGTTGTGCGTCAGCAGGTTTCGCGGGGTTTGGCTGAAGTTCGGCCGCGGCTGATCCAACGGATTGGCGCTGCTCCGATGCTGGCCGCGCAGCAGGTTGGCGAAGCTCGCGTTGAAGCTCTCAGCGGTGAAATGGCCCTCGGGCGCCTCGATTGTATAGGTCCGCACTAATCGCTGATGGTCGCACCATTGGCGATAGAGCGGATCTCCGAGCATACGCAGCGCCGTGCACTCGCACGCGAGAAGATATTGCTCGTCGGGCTCCTGCGCGCGTAGTTCACGAACAAGCGTGAGCGCCTCAACGGCGCGTCCGCACCGCAGCAGAACCGAGAGCATGTTGCGCCGCGACGAGCGCGCTTGCGGCGCTGCCTCCGCTACGGCGCGCAACAGCTCCAACGCGTCGTCTGGGCGATCAAGCTCATCCAGGATCACGGCTTTGACGCTGAGCAATTGGCCCGATTGCGGCGCATAGCGCAGCGCTTCATCAAGCGCGGTCAACGCCTTGGAGAAGTGGCCGCCGCGATGCAGTGCATCAGCGCATGCGAGGCGAAGCGCCAGATCGCTGGGGCGGCGCCAAAGTAATTCGGCCTCGGTGAGCTCTGTACAGTTTTCGCCTTCGCCGCGGAGCCACCGGATACGGGCGAGGACGGTGTGGAGCGTCGTTACGCCGGGCCACATCTGGATAGACTGCTCGGCGACGGTTTCGGCATCCTTCTTGCGGCCGGCTGCGAACAGCGCGCGGATGTAGTTCAGCGCAAGCTCCGCGGTATCGAGATCGACTTTCGCGAGGCGCTCATAAATTTCGAGCGCCTCGCCGCTTCGGCCAACGCGCTCAAGCGCCATGGCGTAATTGTATTGGAGGCCGCGCAGTTTGGGCGCGCATCTCAAAGCGGCTTCCGCGGATCCGAGCGCCTGATCGTGACGCTCCATAGCGCGCTGAACTTGGCCGAGAAGCGTCCACGATTCTGGGCTTGGCTGTACCGCGACGAAGGCGGACGCTTCGCGCTCGGCTTGCTGTAAATCGTCGGCGCCGATGAGGCAGCGGACGATGTTGGCGCGGACTGCGGCGGTTTCAGGCGCCAGCGCCATGGCGGCGCGATACACGCGCATCGCTTCGCCGTATTCGCCGCGCGCTTGCAGCACGACGCCGAGATCGTTGTAGTAGGCGCCCTCGCTAAGCGCGTGAGCGATTGCGCTGCGCATCAGGCGCTCGGCTTCGTCGAGCTGGTTTTGCGCTTTCTTGATCAGCGCCATCAGATGAAGCGTCGGCGCATCTGTACGCAAAGCGCCGAGTATTGGCGCAAGCACACGTTCGGCGCCTTCCGCGTCGCCTTGGCCAAGCAGCTCGCGGCTGGCGTTAGCGATGGCGGTCGCCTCTCCTGGCTTCATCGCGTCCCCTCGAACGGCGCGAACGGATCGCGGGCTTCGCGTTCGTCGAAGCCGAGGAGATTGAAGGTGTGCACCATGTGCGCCGGCAGTTTGGCGATGACTTTGAGTTCGCCGCCGGATGGGTGCGGCATGCGGATGGCGCGCGCGTGCAGTTGCAGCGCTCCGTTCAGATCGTTCGGCGTTGGGCGATCGCACTTGTATTTGGGGTCGCCGGCGATGGCGTGGCCCATCTCGGCCATATGAAAGCGCAATTGGTGCGTACGGCCGGTCACCGGGCGAAGCGCAAGCCACGCAGCGCGGCCGCCAGCTTCGGACATGAGGGCATACTGCGTAATGGCGTGGACCGCGCCTTCGTCGGTTTGTAGCGCGCGCTGCATCATCTCACGGTCAGCGTCGTGGACGCCCGGAGCTTTGCGAATCCAACTGCGGAGCTCGCCTACTTTCGGACGCGGCGAGCCGACGACGATGGCCCAGTAGATTTTATCGGTGTCGCGATCGCGGAAGGCTTCGCCGAGAAAGGCGGCGGCGCGCGGGTGGCGCGCGAGCACGAGGCAGCCGGAGGTGTCGCGATCGAGGCGATGGACGAGCTTCGGCTTCTTCTCGGCATCGAACTTAAGGCCGGCGAGCAAGCCATCGATGTGACGCACCGTTTTTGGGCCGCCTTGAACGGCTATGCCCGGCGGCTTGTTCAGAACAATCACGTCGTCATCGCGATGGATGACGAGCGAGCGGATGAAGTCTTCGTCTTTGCGCGTCATGCCCTCGGGGGGCTGCGCGGGCGGCGGATCGGGCAGCGGCGGGATGCGCACGCTTTGGCCAGGGGAGATGCGGTCGGACGCTTTCACGCGCGCGCCATCGACGCGCACTTGGCCGGTGCGCAGCATCTTTTCGACCTGGCCTTGCGTCAGCTGCGGGTAGCGGCGGCGCAGCCAGCGGTCGATCCGCGCAACGCCATCGTCCTCACCGACTTCGACGGTCTCGACCGACCTCATACTCGCCCCAATGCCAAACCGGCCCAGCAAGCGCCGACGCACAACGCGACCGACGCCAACGCATAGAGTGCTGCAAGGCCGGGTTGATGCTCCATAAGCTTCACCGTCTCCAGCGAAAACGCCGAAAACGTGGTGAAACCGCCCAGCACCCCGACGCCTAGGCCGAGCCGCAGAGCGGTTTGCTCAGGCCCGACGCGCGCGGCGAGGTATCCCATGGCAAAACCGCCGAGGACGTTGATGATCAGAGTGCCCCAAGGAAACGCCAGCCCCAGCCACCGCGCCGCGCCAAGGCCGACGCCATAGCGCGCAACGGCGCCGACGGCCCCGCCCAGAGCCACCCAAAGCACCGACATCATCCGGCGGGTGCGATCCGGGCGCGGAGATTGGTCGAGGTCGAGCGTGCGTCGTAGGCGTTCGCCTCATCGGGCTTTGGGCCTTCGCCGAAGCGGACTTCGAGCGTGGCCGAACGCGCGCGCTGCGCGCGTTCGCCGCCGAGCGGAATGTTGAAGCCCACGCCGCCGCTGACGCCGCTACGGCCGCCATAACTGCCGCCGCCGACGCCAATACCGATGCTTGGGCCGGAGGAGCGCGAATTCTGTTCGTCGAGCGTGCGGCGATCGACCCAAAACCAGCTGCGGCCATTCTGCAGCGTCAGGTCGGCGGCGCGCAGCAAGGCGTAATCCTCGAGCACGGACGCCTCGGCGCTGCCCGGCGCGCGATAGGTGACGAAGTAGCGGTTGGATTCGATCTGGGTCTCGGAATAGCCGGCGCTGGTTTGACCGGTGGCGGCCGCATACGGCGGCGGGCCGGACGAGGCGCAGGCGGACAGGACGGTGGCGGCGGCGATGAATGCGAGTTGTCTCAGCATGACTTGGTCCTCGGCGGATTCCCTCAATGGGTGTTCTAACAGCTAAGTCAGCCCTTGGGCGCCTCAAGTCCGAGTGATGCGAGCGTTTGCTGAAAAGCGGCAGGCGGCGGGGCGCTGAATGCGCGCCTACCGCCTTCGGGATGGGGCAGATCGAGGACGGCGGCGTGGAGCATCAGACCGCTTATTTCGGTACCGGCCAGATGAAAGAGCCCGCCGTATTTGGCGTCGCCCGCAATGGGCCGGCCGATCGCGGCCAAGTGCGCACGGAGTTGGTGCATGCGGCCAGTTTCGGGTTGGAGTTCGACCAAGGCGGCAGCGGCGCTGGCCGCGAGCGTGCGATAGCCCGTCAGCGCGGATTGCGCGCCGGTTTCGCCAGGGCGCCCGATCTCCATAATGTCCAAGCCTTTGCGCGAGGACTTCTTCAGCGGCAGGTCGATGGCGCCCTCGGCCGGTGCGGGCGCCCCTCCGCAAACGATTGCAAGATAGGTCTTGCGCACGTCGCGGCCAGCGAACGCTTCGGAGAAGAACGCCGCCGCCGGTTTGGTGCGCGCGGCGATGAGGACGCCGGAGGTGTCGCGGTCCAGACGATGCACGAGACGCGGGCGCTTGCCGTTAGACTTTGCGAACGCTTCGAGCAAATCTTCGAAGCTGCGTTGAACGCCGGAGCCGCCCTGCACGGCGAGGCCGGCGGGTTTGTTAAACGCTAGAAGGTGCGCGTCCTCCGCGATCACCAAACCACGCGCGAACTCGATCTCGTGCGGCGCCAGGCTCACTGCGCGGGCCGCACTCTGGATTGCGCGGCGGATTGTTCGGTTTCGCTGAGCAACGCATCCAGTCGCGCACGATCATACCAGTGACCGGCAGCCATGACGCCCTGTGGCGCTCTCAAAACGCCCAAGTCGCGCTCCGGATCGCCCGCGAGTAAAACGAAATCCGCGCGCGCGCCTTCACGAATGACGCCAAACTCACCCACTTTATCAAGGAAGCGCGCGGCGTCCAAAGTGGCGATGCGCAAAATTTCCGTGTTGCTGAAGCCTGCTTCGCTGAAGAACCCGAGCTCTTCATGAATTGCGAAGCCGTACATCACATAGGGATTTGGCGCGTCTGTGCCGATCAGCAGCGGGGCGCGCGCTTGACGCAACGCCCGCAGCATTTCGATACGCCGCGTGTGCGCCTGCTGGGTGACGCGATAGCGCGCCGCGAGATCGGTACCCGGTGGAATGCGCGTGGTGTAGCTATGCCAAAAGTCCAGCAAACCCTGTTGCGCATAGCGTAGCTCGGGAGCCGCATCGGCGGCGTTGATGTCCACGAACGCGCGCGAGGGCGCGAGATGGACGATCAGCGTCGGCACTTGCCAGACGCCGCTCGCGGACACGCGCTGCGCCAATGGCGCGACCAGATCCGCCTGCGCGGCTTGCCAGCGCGCTTGCACACCTTGCCCTTCGCCACCGAGAGCACGCTCGTAGCCATCAAGATGCTCAATGCTGTCGACAGGGAGATCGAGCACCTCGTCCAGCGTCATTGACGCCGGAACGTGCGCGTAAATCTGGAGATTGTGCGCCCGGGCCTCTTCGACACCGGCTCGAAACTGTTCGGGCGTCAGCTGGGCGTAGAGTTTGATCGCGATGTAGCCCGCCTCGGCGTCCTGGCGAACACGCTCTCGTACGCCTTCCACGCTTTCGACAACAACGCCGGGACCCCAGAACGAGCCGGGACCGTCAATGAGTTGTCCGCTTGAGTAAACGTAGGGGCCAACCACCTCGCCGCTCACAGTACGGGCGGCAAGATCGAGCGTGGTGCCAGGGCCGTTGCCGCCGCCGAAGCCGGACGGGTTGCGGATTGTGGTGATCGAATTAGCCAGCATCAGCACGCCGACCGAAGGGTCCTGATAGTGGACGTGCATGTCGGCAACACCGGGCGCGAGCAAGCGCCCTGCGCCGTCGATAACCGTAGCGCTCTCGGGGAGCGAAACCCTGTCATCAGGCGCAATCGCAATGATGCGATCGCCACGCACGACGACGGTGTGGCGGGCAAGGCGTTCGCCGCCGTACTCGGTCACCACGGTGACATTGCGAAACGCAGTCACCGGATCGCCCACGTCAATCACGCGTTGCGGCGCCGATGCGCACGCCGATACCAAAAAGAGTGCGGCGAGCACCGCGTGGCGGATCAGCATCTTCATTCCCTCCACGCCTCCGTGGCGCCGCTCAGCGTTTGAAGCCAACCCCTGGGGCCAGCTCAAGCGGAAAATTACGTCCTAGTCTTTGCGTTCAGCGCGGAGCTTCGCCCAGTGCTCCAAGCGCTCCTTGATCACGCCTTCGCGGCCACGGCCTTCCGGCGCGTAGAATTGGCGGCGCTCCATCTCGTCGGGAAAATAGTTTTGCCCTGAGAAGCCGCCCTCCGCGTCATGGTCGTACGCATAGCCTGAGCCGTAGCCCAAATCCTTCATGAGCTTGGTTGGCGCGTTGCGGATGTGCATGGGCGGGCCGAGTGCTCCGGTTTCGCGCGCCGCGGTTTTGGCTTGCTTCCAGGCGACATAGGCGGCGTTGGATTTTGGCGCGGTGGCGAGGTGGATCACGGCTTGGGCGAGGTGCAGCTCCGCTTCCGGCGGGCCGATGAAGTGGACGGCGTCCTTAGCGGCGTCGCAGACCAGGAGCGCCGTGGGATCGGCAAGGCCAACATCTTCGGCGGCGGCGCGCACCAGGCGGCGCGCGATGAAGAGCAAGTCCTCACCGCCATCGATCATGCGGGCGAGCCAATAGAGCGCAGCGTCCGGATCGGAGCCGCGGATGCTTTTGTGCAGCGCGGAGATGAGGTTGTAGTGCTCCTCGCGATCCTTGTCGTAGGCGGGCGCGCGCTTTTGCAGGAGTTCGCCGAGCGCTTTGGCGTCGAGCGGCGATTGGGTTTCGAGCGCGAAGAGCTCTTCGCTGAGTGTTAGCAGATAGCGCCCGTCGCCATCGGCAAGATTGGTGAGCGCGATGCGCGCGTCGTCCGTGAGCGGCAGCTTGCGCTCCAGCAGCGTTTCCGCGCGCTGTAACAAGAGATCAAGTGCCGGTTCATCGAGGCGCTTCAGCACGAACACTTGCGCGCGAGAGAGCAAGGCCGCGTTGATCTCGAAACTTGGGTTCTCGGTCGTGGCGCCGACGAGGGTGACGACGCCCTGCTCCACGTACGGCAAAAATCCATCCTGCTGGGCGCGGTTGAAGCGATGGATTTCGTCGACGAACAGCAATGTCGACTTGCCAGAGGCGCGGCGGCCACGTGCGGTCTCGAAGGCTTTCTTGAGATCGGCGACGCCGGAGAAGACGGCGCTGATCTGTTGGAACTCGTGGCCGGTTTCTTCCGCCAACAGGCGCGCGATCGTGGTCTTGCCGACGCCGGGAGGGCCCCACAGCACCATCGACGCCAAGCGCTTCTGCGCCACCATGCGCCCTATTGGGCCTTCGGGTTTCAGCAGGTGATCTTGGCCAACCACCTCATCGAGCTTGCGCGGACGCAGGCGCTCTGCCAGTGGCGTGGGCGCGGCCTGGGCAAGGCCTGAGGCTTCGAACAAATCGCTCATGGCGCCACGATAGGCTCTTCGCGGGAGAGAAACGATGGCTTTCCCGGTCGTCCCAGCAATACCGCCTAGAAGCGCAGCTCCGCACGCTGGCCGTTGCGCTCGACGCCAATCACCCAGGTGCGCGCTTGCGCCATCAGGCGATCGAGTTGAGCGGCGTCGCGCACCGGCTGGCCGTTCACCTCGTCGATGATGTCGCCCACGCGGAAACCGATGCGGGCGGCGATGCCGCGCCGATCGAGCGCTTGGATAAAGACGCCGTCGGCGAACGGATCGACACGGGAGGCTTCCGCAGTCGCTGGCGTCAGCGTGACGACACGCGCGCCCGAAAGCGGATGGCGGCCGGCGAGCAAGACGGGATCGGGCGCGCCGCCGGGCGGAGCTTCGGCCACTGCGGTCAGCGATATCTGCCTGCCGCCACGCAGCACCACGAGCGGCACCTGCGATCCTGGACGCTGTGTTGCAAACTGATAGCGCACGGCCGCGTCATCCCGAACATCAACGCCGCCGACCGAGAGAATGATGTCGTTCAAGCGCAGACCGGCGCGTTCGCCGGAAGAGCGCGGATAGAGCTGGCTCACCAAGACGCCCTCTGGACGTGGCAGATTGAGCGAGCGCGCGAGATCGGAGGTCACCGTTTGGAGCCGCGCGCCGAGCCATGGGCGGATGACAGTGCTGCCGCCGGAGACGGCGGATTCTACGACGCGGCGCACCATCTCGGATGGAATGGCGAAGCCGACGCCGTTGGAGCCGCCGCTCTCTGAGGCGATAGCGCTGTTGATACCGACGAGCGCGCCGTTCATGTCGACGAGGGCGCCGCCGGAATTGCCACGATTAATGGCGGCGTCGGTCTGGATGAAAAACGCGTAGTCGCTGATGCCGACTTCGGTGCGCGCGAGCGCCGAGATGATGCCGCTGGTCACTGTTTGTTGCAGGCCGAACGGGTTGCCGATGGCGAGAACGAGATCGCCGACTTGGGCGTCGGCGGTGTTGGCGTATTGCAGCGTCGGCAAACGCTCGCCGCCGGTATTGATGCGCAGCACGGCGAGATCGACGCGCGGATCGGCGAGGACAAGTTCAGCGTCGAACTCGCGTCGATCGGCAAGCACGACTTTCAGAGATTGGGCGCCTTCGATGACGTGGTTGTTGGTGACGATGATGCCGTCGGCGCCGACAATGACGCCCGAACCGAGCGATTGCTCCATGCGTGGGCCGCTGAAGCGGCCGAAGAACGGATCGCGCGACATGCTGCGGACGACGCGCTGGGCGTAAACGTTCACGACGGCGGGCCCAGCGCGCGCGGCAACCGGGGCAAATGAGAGCTGCACTTCGGCGCGGCTCGTGGGCGCGCTACGATTTTGTGCGGACACCACCGAAGGCGACAATAAACTCACGCAAACGGCGGCCACCGCCACGCCACGGATGAGAGGCTTATAAAGCGACGCTGAATCCACTTGGACCGATCCCCTATTGCGGGCGCGATCTTGCCCGCCGACTGGGCAGAAACATGGCGGCGGCGTGTCAGGTGGCGGCGTTCAAAGCGGCCGAGAGAGCGGCGAGCAGCGCACGCCAATGTTCGGCCAGGCGCATTTGCGTGGCGGCTAGCGGGAAACCGTGGCGGGCGACGTGATCCTGCGGGATCGCGTCCCAACCTCGGTGTTCGACTGTGACACGGGTCTCCTCGCCCACCGGCTCGAAGCGCACCTCCACGTGCGTGACCTGCTCAGCCGCGAAGCTGGCTTGGCGCCAGGAGAAGGCCAGTCGCTCGCCCGGCGCCCAGGCGATGACGCGGCCGATCTCGAACACTTTGCCATTGGGCAGTGTTGTGATCAGCCGCTGCTCACCTTCGAAGCTAAGGACGCCGTCGCCGCGCGGGGTGATTTGAAAGAGTTCGCTCGGGCGCCACCAGGCGCCGATCTCTTGGGTGAACACATCGAACGCCTCTTGCGGCGTCGCCTTCACGCGCAACGAGACGATGACGGCGCTCACGTGCGCTTCTTCTCCACGTGCGCCTTGAACGAAGCGAGCTGATCGCTCCAGAGACGCTCAGTGTCGGCGAGCCACTTTTTCAGATCTGCCATGGCGCCATCCTTCAGCGTGTAGATGCGCACGCGCGCGTCGAACGGGGGGTGCGTTTCTTCAACCAGCCCGCTTTCTTTCAACGTGCGCAAGTGCCGGCTCATCGCGGGGGCTGGGAGGCCGAGCGCGTCGGCCAGCTCTCCCGCGCGGCGCGGGCGTTGGCCGAGCAATTCCACCGCGCGACGGCGATCGGGATCGGCGAGCGCCGCGAGCGTGCGATCGATGGTGCGGGGTGCGCTCACAGGCGGGTCTGCGTTTTCATGGCGCCGCCAGCGGCTTTGTCCCACTCGGCCGGCGTCATCTCTTCAAGCGTAACGCCGAAGGTCCAGATGTGGCCTTCCGGATCGCGGGCCCGGTAGGTGCGGTCGCCGTAGAATTGCGTGTCTGGCTCCGCCAGGATTTCGGCGCCGGCTTTGCGCGCGTGTTCGCAGTGCGCATCGACATCTTCGCCGCGTGTGAGCTGCACGTGCACGGTTTGCGTATTCTTGCCGCCTAGCGATTTCGGGCTCTTGTGATCGGCGCTCCACTCATTGCCGACCATCACAACGCTATCGCCGTACTTCATCTCGGAATGAACGAGGTTCTCGTTCTCATCGAGGATTACCATTAACGGCTCAAAGCCGAACGCTTCCTCCAACCAGCGGAACGCAGCCTTCGGGTCCACGTAGCAGACGGCGCTGGAGAGCCCTTTTGGGCGATACAAATCCGACATCGCGCATTCCTTTCTGTATTTCGGAAAATTTCTATTTTAAAGAAATTATATGGTCAAACGAAAACGGACCGCCCGTGAGGACGACCCGTTGAAACTTGAGCTGACGCGAACCTTAGCCTTCGTCGGTGTAGATCGCTTCCGGGCGCGGGCCGCTATCCTGGCCGCGGGCCGCTTCATCGCGATCAACGAGTTCGATCACCGCGAGCGGGGCGTTGTCGCCGTAGCGATAGCCAGCCTTCAGGACGCGGGTGTAGCCGCCAGCGCGGGCGCTGTAGCGCGGCGCGAGCGTCTCAAAGAGCTTCTTCGTCTGCGTCTCGTCGCGCATGCGGGAAAGTACGAGCCGGCGTGCGCCGAGATCGCCCTTCTTCGCCAGCGTGATCAAGCGCTCGACGACCGGGCGCAAGGCCTTCGCCTTCGGCAGCGTCGTCACGATTTGCTCGTGCTTCACCAGGGCGGCAGCCATGTTGGCGAACATCGCCTGACGGTGGCTGGCCGTGCGGTTGAGTTTTTTATGTCCTGAGCCGTGACGCATTGTCTTTTCCCGCCGGGCTTAAGCCGGCTCTCCGTTAGATCTGATCTTCGTACTTCTTGGCGAGATCTTCAATGTTGTCCGGCGGCCAGTTCTCGACCGCCATGCCGAGGTGCAGGCCCATCGAAGCCAGCACTTCCTTGATCTCGTTCAGCGACTTCCGGCCGAAGTTCGGGGTGCGAAGCATTTCGCCTTCCGACTTCTGGATGAGGTCGCCGATGTAAACGATGTTGTCGTTCTTCAAGCAATTGGCCGAGCGGACCGAAAGCTCGAGCTCGTCGACCTTCTTGAGCAGAGCCGGGTTGAACGGGAGGTCCGGCTTCTCGCCGCCTTCCTTTTTCTGCTTCGGCTCTTCGAACGTGATGAACACCTGCAGCTGGTCTTGCAGGATGCGCGCGGCGTAGGCGATCGCGTCTTCGGGACGGATCGCGCCGTTGGTTTCAACTTCGATGATCAGCTTATCATAATCGAGCACCTGGCCTTCGCGGGTGTTCTCGACGCGATAAGCAACGCGGCGCACCGGCGAGTAGATCGAGTCGATGGCGATGAGGCCGATCGGCGCGTCGTCCGGGCGGTTTTGCTCGGCCGGGACGTAGCCCTTGCCGTTGTTGATCGTCAGCTCCATGCGCAGGTTCGCGCCTTCGTCGAGCGTGCAGATCACGAGTTCGGGATTGAGGATCTCCATGTCGGAGACCGTTTGAATGTCGCTGGCCTTCACTTCGCCCGGACCGGTCTTGGTCAGCATGACGCGCTTGGGGCCCTCACCGCGCATGCGGATGGCGACCTGCTTCAGGTTCAGCACGATATCCGTGACGTCTTCGCGGACGCCCTGGATCGAGCTGAACTCGTGCACGACGCCGTCGATTTGCACGGACTGAATCGCGGCGCCTTGCAGCGACGACAGAAGAACGCGGCGCAGCGCGTTGCCGAGGGTGAGGCCAAAGCCACGCTCAAGCGGTTCGGCGATCAAAGTCGCGCGCTTGGCCGCGTCGTACGCGTGCTCAATCACGGGCTTCTTCGGCCGGATGAGTTCAAGCCAATTCTTTTCGATCGACATCATGCTCTATCCAATCAGAGGCGCTGCGTTGCTACTCGCGCGCCCGAAAATTTCACCAGCGACGTTCGCTTAGACGCGGCGGCGCTTCGGCGGACGGCAGCCATTGTGCGGGATCGGCGTCACGTCGCGGATCGACGTCACGGTGAAGCCCACGGCTTGCAGCGCACGCAATGCGCTCTCGCGGCCCGAGCCCGGACCAGACACGTTCACCTCGACGGTGCGCATGCCGTGCTCCATCGCCTTGCGGCCCGCATCTTCAGCGGCGACCTGTGCGGCGTACGGCGTCGACTTACGCGAGCCTTTGAAGCCCATCGTGCCGGCGCTCGACCACGAGATCGTGTTGCCTTGCGCGTCGGTGATCGTGATCATCGTATTGTTGAACGACGCCGCGACGTGCGCGACGCCAGTGACGATGTTCTTACGTTCACGCTTTTTAACGCGCGTGGATTCCTTAGCCATTGCGGCGTGTCCTTACTTCTTGGTCGCTTGTTTCTTGCCGGCGATCGCTTTCGCCGGGCCTTTGCGCGTACGCGCGTTCGTGTGCGTGCGTTGACCGCGGACCGGGAGGCCACGGCGGTGACGCAGACCGCGATAGCAACCGAGATCCATCAAGCGCTTGATGTTGGTTGCGGTCTCGCGGCGAAGATCGCCTTCGACCGTGTAGTCGCGGTCGATCGCTTCGCGAATTTGGAGAATTTCGGCGTCGGTCAGTTCACTGACGCGGCGCTCGGCGCCGATGCCGACCTTTTCACAGATTTCCTTGGCGTAGTGTTGGCCGATCCCATGGATGTACTGCAGCGCGATAACGACGCGCTTTTGGGTCGGGATGTTTACGCCGGCGATACGAGCCATGAGGCCAATGCTCCAAAACGCAATAGACGCGGATGCCTCCCGGCCTTTGGCCGGTGGACATCGCGCGTTGGGTGTTCGCGAAGTTGGCGGTTATAGCGGGGCGAAATGCCGCGTCAACCAGCCGAAATGCGCTCCTGATGCGGCGTTTGCGCCGTCTCAGCCGCGTCAAATCGGGCGCGGGCCGCCTCAATACAAGGGGTGTGCTCGATCGCCCACTGCCCGAGGGCCGAAACCGGGACCAGGAGGTCTCTGCCGAGCTCGGTCAGGGCGTAATCGACACGCGGCGGGACCGTGGGCGTCACCGTCCTGCTGACGAGGCCGTCCCGCTCCAAATTGCGCAGGGTGAGAGTCAGCATACGCTGCGAGATACCGCCTATGATGCGCTTGATTTCGTTAAACCTTCGCGGCCCCTCGCCCAGACGCTGAATGATCAGCACGCTCCATTTATCGCCAATACGGCCGAGGATGCCGCTCACGGCCCGGCAGTCGTGGGATTCAATGTCGGACACACGGGTGTGCCCTGGTGAGGTCGGTGTGCGTTCTTGAGCCGTCTTCATAGGCACTCATATAGCCCTAGTTACTTATCGTTACTAGGGGATCGAAAATGACCACCAAAGTCGCCGTTATCGTTGGCAGCCTACGCAAAGACTCCGTGAACCGTCAGTTCGCCGAGACGCTGGGCAGGCTGGCGCGGCCGAAGCTTGAGTTCGAGATCGTCGAGATCGGCGATCTGCCGCTCTACAACCAGGACCTCGAAAGCGAGCTGCCGGCGAGTGTCGCGCGCTTCAAGAGCCAGATCGAAGGCGCCGATGCGGTCCTGTTCGTAACGCCGGAGTTCAACCGCACCTTCTCAGCTGCGATCAAAAACGCGGTTGAATGGGGCTCGCGCCCGTGGGGCAAGAACTCATGGGCCGGTAAGCCTGGCGCGATCGTAGGCGCTACGCTTGGCGTCATCGGCACGGCGGTGGCGCAATCGCATCTGCGCAGCGTCGCCAGCGTGCTTGGAGTTGGCGTTCTAGCGCAGCCGGAGATCTATCTGAACTTCCGCGAAGGCCAGATCGTCGATGGTGAGATCGCTGATGAAGGCTTGCGCACTTTGCTGACCGATTGGGTTGCGAAGTTTGCGGACTGGGCTCAGCGGCTAAAGCAGCCGGCGCTCAGCTTCTAAGTCAAAGCCTCAGCGCGCGTCGATCGCAGAAGCGATGGCGCGCGCAACGCTTTCGACGTCACTCATGCCGTCGACGCGATGCATCTTATTTTGCTTCTCGTAGTACGGCACGAGCGGCGCGGTTTGAGCGATGTAGGCGTCGAGGCGCACTTTGTAGGCCTCGGGATTATCGTCAGCCCTGCCCTCTTCGGCGAAACGTTTGGCGATACGATCCATGAGCTTTTGCGAGTCGACTTCCAGCTTCACGACGCAATCGATCTGCTTGCTGTGACTGGCGAGCATGGAGTCGAGTGCTTCAGCCTGCGCCACTGTGCGCGGGAAGCCATCGAAGATGAAACCGGCGGCGCTTGCATTGCTCGCCAGCGCTTCTTCGATAAGCGCAATCACGATCTCATCGGACACCAGCGAGCCAGAATCCATGATCGCTGCGACTTTCTGGCCAAGTTCAGAGCCGGACTTGCGCGCAGCACGCAGCATGTCGCCAGTCGAGAGCTGGACGTAGCCGCGCTCGGCGGTGAGCCGTTTGGCCTGCGTGCCTTTGCCCGCGGCCGGCGGCCCGAACAGGATCAGGTTCATTTCTTGACGATCCCGCCGCCAGAGCCGCGCAGTTTCGAACGCTTGATCAAGCCTTCGTACTGGTGCGCGACAAGGTGCGACTGGATCTGCGCCACAGTGTCGAGCGTCACTGAAATGACAATCAGGATGGAGGTGCCCCCGAGATAGAACGGCACGCCGTAATAGGAGATCAGGATTTCAGGCAGCAAGCAGACCGCAGTGATGTAGGCGGCGCCGATGACGGTGAGGCGTGTGAGCACGAAATCGAGATATTCGGCGGTCTTTTTGCCGGGGCGGATGCCAGGCAAGAAGCCGCCGTACTTGCGCAGATTGTCGGCCGTCTCTTCCGGGTTGAACACAATCGAGGTGTAAAAGAAGCAGAAGAAGATGATGCCGAGCGCATAGAGGATCATGTGCCCCGGCTGGCCGTAGCCGATAAAGCCCTGGAGCTGGTTGACCCATTCCGGCGTGTCCGCGCCCATGCCGGCAAAGCCGACAATGGTTTGCGGCAACATCAGCAAGGACGACGCGAAGATCGGCGGGATAACGCCAGCGGTGTTGATCTTCAGCGGCAGGAATGAGCTCTCGCCCATGAACATGCGGTTGCCCTGCTGACGCTTCGGGTACTGCACGACGAGGCGGCGCTGCGAGCGCTCGATGAACACCACGAAAATGATGACGCCGAGCATTACGGCGATGATGGCGAAGATCGCAAACGGGTTGATGTCGCCGGTGCGTGCGAGCGCCAATGTCGACATGATGACCCGCGGCAGTTCGGCGACGATGCCGGCGAAGATGATGAGCGAAATGCCGTTACCGACGCCGCGCGCGGTGACTTGCTCACCCAGCCACATCAAGAACATCGTGCCGCCCGTCAGCGTAATGACGGTGGAGGCGACGAAGAACAGGCCCGGATTGGAGACAACACCGGCGCTCGATTGCAGACCGATCGCGATGCCGTACGACTGCACGACTGCCAGAAGCAGCGTCAGATAACGCGTATATTGATTGATCTGCTTGCGGCCGACTTCGCCCTCTTTCTTGAGCCGCTCAAGCGAGGGCACAGAGGTCGACATCAGCTGCATGATGATTGACGCCGAGATGTACGGCATCACGTTCAGCGCGAAGACGGCCATGCGTTCCACGGCGCCGCCGGAGAACGTGTTGAACATGCCGAGGATGCCCCCGGCTTGTTGTTGGAATGCCTGCGCGAAGGCTGCGGGATCGATGCCCGGGATCGGGATGAACGTCCCGATGCGATAAACCACCAACGCGATGATCGTGTACCAGATCCGCTTTTGCAGATCGGTCGCCTTTGCGAACGCCGCGAAGTTAATGTTGGCGGCAAGTTGTTCTGCGGCTGAAGCCATGTGGGCGCGCTGCTCCGAATCTTATCCCGGCGAGGCCGGATAACTCCCCGACCGGAGAGCGAACGTTAGGCGGCTGCTTCTTCGCTCTTAGGCGGGTTCAGCAACGTCACCTTACCGCCAGCCTTCTCAACAGCGGCGATGGCCGCGGCGGAGGCGCCGGAAACGGTGATGTTCACTTTGGCTTTCAGCTCGCCGCGCGCAAGGAGGCGCACGCCGTCTTTCTTGCGGCGCAGGACGCCGGCTTCCACCAGCGTGTCCTCGGTAATGTCGTTCTTGGCGTCGATCTTCTTGTTATCGATGGCGTTTTGCAGCGTCGACAGATTGATCCACTGATGCGTCTTGGCGTTCAGCGCGTTGAAGCCGCGCTTCGGCATACGCATGTGGATCGGCATCTGGCCGCCTTCGAAGCCATTGATCGAGACGCCGCGACGGGACTTTTGCCCCTTCACGCCACGCCCGCCGGTCTTGCCCTTGCCGGAACCGACGCCGCGTCCAACGCGCATCAGCTTCTTGGTTGAGCCCGGATTATCGGCCAATTCGTTGAGTTTCATCGTTCTGCTCCGACGGCGAGGCCGTCCTTATTCCACGACTTCAATGAGATGGTTGACCTTGCGGATCATGCCCTGCACCGAGGGGGTATCCTCAAGCTCGACCACTTGATGCGCACGCTTCAGGCCAAGGCCCAGAAGCGTTGCGCGCTGGCTCGAGTCACGACGGATCGGGCTGCCGATACGGCGCACCTTGATCGTCCCGCCCGCGGCTTTCTTTTTCGCAGCCATCTATCAACCCTCCGCCGGCACTTCGCCAACGCTCGCGCCGTCTTTGCGACGGTTCACGAGGTCGGCGACCTTGAGACCGCGACGGTTCGCGACTTGGCGCGGCGAGCTTTGTTCTTTCAGAGCGTCGAACGTGGCGCGCACCATGTTGTACGGGTTCGATGAACCCTTCGACTTGGCGACGACGTCAGAAACGCCCAGCACTTCGAGAACGGCGCGCATCGGGCCGCCCGCGATCAAACCCTTACCGGCCGGCGCTGCGCGCAGCATGACCTTGCCTGCGCCCCAACGGCCGTTGCCGTCATGGTGCAGGGTGCGGCCTTCGCGGAGCGGGACGCGGATGAGCGACTTCTTGGCTTCTTCCGTCGCTTTGCGGATCGCTTCCGGCACTTCACGGGCTTTGCCGTGGCCAAAGCCAACGCGGCCCTTCTTATCGCCAACAACGACGAGCGCGGCGAACGCGAAGTTCTTACCACCCTTCACGACCTTAGCGACGCGGTTGATGGCGACGAGCTTGTCGACCAATTCACCTTCAGCGCGTTCTTCTTGGCCACCGCGATTGCGGTCGTCACGGCGCGGGCCACCACGATTGTTGCCGCCCGGGCCACGGCCAACGCCGCCGCCTGGACCACCGCCGCCGCCTGGGCCGCTACGACGCGGTCCACGTGCGCCGCGCGCCGGGCGTTGATCTGATCCTGGAGCGTCGGCCGGCGGGCCGCCTGCGGTATCGTCAGTCATCTCAACGTCCTCAGAATTCGAGACCGCCCTCACGGGCGGCATCGGCCAGGGCTTTCACCCGACCATGAAATACATAACGACCGCGATCGAAAACGACGCTCTTCTTGCCAGCGGCAAGGGCGCGTTCGGCGATCAGCTTGCCGACGGCGGCAGCGCCTTCCTTGTTCGAGCTCTTGGCCTTCACGGCCTCTTCGAGAGTCGAAGCGGAAGCGACCGTGACACCCTTGGTGTCATCGATCAGTTGCGCCGAGATGTGCTTCGACGAGCGGAAGACAGAGAGGCGCAGCCGGCCTTCGCCAGCGAGCTTCTTCAGCCGGGAGCGGTTGCGTTGGGCGCGGCGCTCGGTGGGATTGAGTTTCCGAACCATGGCTTACTTCTTCTTGCCTTCTTTGCGGCGGATGCGTTCGCCGGCATAGCGCACGCCCTTGCCCTTGTAGGGCTCCGGCGGACGGTAGGAGCGGATTTCTGCGGCCACTTGGCCAACCGCTTGCGAGTCGATGCCGCTGACCTTGATTTCGGTCGGCTTCGGCGTCGCCAGCGTGATGCCTTCCGGCGCCTCGTAGATGATTTCGTGGCTGTAGCCGAGCTGCATCTGCAGGTTCTTGCCCTGCATCGCGGCGCGATAGCCAACGCCGGTCATCTCAAGGCTCTTTTCGAACCCTTCGGTGACGCCCTTAACGTTGGCGGCGAGCACGGCGCGCGTGGTGCCCCACAACGCGCGTGCGCGGGCCGTCTCGTGACGCGGCTTCACCAGGAGCTCGCCGCTGCCGTACGTGACTTCAACATCGTCATGCGCGCGGAAGTTCAGCGTGCCCTTCGGGCCCTTCACGCTCACGTCTTGGCCCTTCACCGTAATGGTGACGCCATTGGGAGCGGGGATCGGTCGTTTACCGAGGCGCGACATTAGTAGACCTCGCAGAGGATTTCGCCGCCGACGTTCGCATCGCGAGCGGCAGCGTCGCTCATCACGCCCTTCGGGGTCGAGATGATCGAAATGCCAAGGCCGTTGCGCACCAGGCGCAGGTCCTTGATCGACGAATAGACGCGGCGACCCGGCTTCGAGACGCGCTGGATCTCGTGGATCGCCGGCGTGCCTTCGAAGTACTTCAGCTCGATCTCGAGTTCCTTGCGGTTCTCGACTTCGATCTCGCGGAAGTCGCGGATGTAGCCTTCGTCCTTCAGGACCTGGAGAACGCGGGCGCGCAGCGTCGAAGCCGGAGAGAGGGTCTTCGAGCGGCCGCGCATCTGCGCGTTGCGGATGCGGGTGATCAGATCGCCGACGGGATCGTTGATGTTCATCTATCGACGCTCCCTTACCAGCTCGACTTGACCATGCCGGGGATCTGACCCTTGGAGGCCAGATCGCGCAGCGCGATCCGTGACAGCTTGAGTTTACGGTAGAACGCGCGCGGACGACCGGTCAGCTCGCAACGATTGCGAATGCGGGTGGCGGCCGAATTGCGCGGCAATTGCGCGAGCTTCAGGCGCGCAGCAAAGCGCTCCTCCAGCGGAAGGTCTTCGTTCAACGCAGTCGCGCGCAGCTTGGCGCGACGGGCAGCGTACTGCTTCGTCAGGCGCTCGCGCTTCTTGTTGCGTTCGATAGAACTTGTCTTCGCCATACTCTTTCACTCTCTCCCGGTGCGTTCTGGGGTGGATCGCTGTCGCGATCAGTTCCGGAACGGGAAATCGAACTCTTTCAACAAGGCCTTGGCTTCAGCGTCGGTGCGCGCGGTGGTGCAGACGACGATGTCCATGCCCCAGATCTGATCGATCTGGTCGTAATTGATCTCGGGGAACACGATGTGTTCCTTGACGCCGAGGGCGTAGTTGCCACGGCCATCGAAGCTCTTGCCGTTGAGGCCGCGGAAGTCCTTCACGCGCGGCAGCGCGATCGTGACCAAGCGATCCAAGAACTCGTACATCTGATCCTTACGAAGCGTGACCTTCGCGCCGATGTTCATGCCTTCGCGCAGCTTGAACGCCGCGATCGACTTGCGGGCTTTCGTCATCACCGGCTTTTGGCCGGCGATGGCGGTCAGCGCTTCGATTGCCGAAGTGAGCTTCTTGGAATCGGCGGTTGCTTCACCGACGCCCATATTGATCACGATCTTTTCGAGACGCGGGATCTGCATCTCGTTCGTGTAGCTGAACTCTTCTTTCAGCTTCGCGCGGATTTCGCTGGTGTAGCGCTGCTTCATGCGCGGCGTGTAGTCGGCCGGCTTCGGCGTACGCGGCTTGGAAGGCTCCGACGCGCGCTTAGCGGCAGCGGCTTTGCGCTCCTGTTTCTTCGCGATGTCGGCGGCCTTTTGAGCCTCCTTCGGGTCCTTAGACATCGATCTCAACTCCAGAACCCTTGGCGACGCGGACTTTACGGCCCTTGTCGTTGACTTTGAATCCGACGCGGGTCGGCTTGCCGGTTTGCGGATCGCGCAGCGCGACGTTCGACACGTGCAGCGACGCTTCCTTAGCGATGACGCCGCCCTGCGGGTTAGCGACATCCGGCTTGGTATGGCGCTTGGCCATGTTCACGCCTTCGACGACGACGCGTTCTTCCTTCACCAACACCTTCAGAACACGGCCCGAGCGGCCTTTGTCCTTGCCGGCGATGACGATGACGGTGTCGTCCTTACGGATGCGGGCGGACATTAGAGGACCTCCGGCGCGAGCGAGATGATCTTCATCTGGTTCTTGGCGCGCAGCTCGCGCGGCACCGGTCCGAAGATACGCGTGCCAATCGGCTCGCCTTGGTTGTTGATCAGCACCGCAGCGTTGGAATCGAAGCGGATGGTGGAGCCATCCTTGCGCTTGATGTCCTTCGACACGCGCACGACGATCGCCTTGCGGACATCGCCCTTCTTCACGCGGCCGCGCGGCATCGCTTCCTTGATGGAAACGACGATGATGTCGCCCACGGTGGCGTAGCGACGCTTGGAGCCGCCGAGCACCTTAATGCACATCACGCGCTTGGCGCCTGAATTGTCGGCGACCTCGAGATTGGTTTGCATCTGGATCATGGCATCATGCTCCGACGCGGCCGACGACTTCCCAGCGTTTCAGCTTGGACTTCGGCGGGCATTCTTGAATGTTGACCTTCTCGCCAGCCTTGTAGGCATTGGCTTCGTCATGGGCGTGGAACTTCGCCGACCGACGAACGGTCTTTTTCAGCAGCGGGTGCAGGTAGGTGCGCTCGACCTGCACGACGACAGTTTTGTCGCCCTTATCGCTCACGATGGTTCCGGTCATTACACGGCGCGGCATCGACTTAAACCTTCGCTTTCGGTGACTTTTCACGCATCACGGTCTGCACGCGCGCGATGGCGCGGCGGACTTCGCGGATACGCGAGGACTTTTCGAGCTGGCCGGTCGCTTGCTGGAAGCGCAGGTTGAACTGCTCTTTCTTCAGCGAGACCAATTCTTCTTTCAAACGATCAACGTCCTTTTCGCGGACGCTTTTGACGTCGTTCTGAGCGGCTTTCATCAGAGGCCCTCCATCCGAGCGACGATCTTGGTGCGAACCGAGAGCTTGGCGGCGCCGAGGCGCAGCGACTCACGCGCAACCGCTTCCGGCACGCCGTCGATTTCGAACATGATCCGGCCAGGCGCCACGCGCGCTGCCCAATACTCAACCGCGCCCTTGCCTTTGCCCATCCGGACTTCGACCGGCTTTTGCGACACCGGCACGTCCGGGAAGATGCGGATCCAAACGCGGCCTTGGCGCTTCATCTCGCGCGTGATCGCGCGGCGGGCCGCTTCGATCTCACGCGCGTTGACGCGGTTCGGCTCGAGCGCCTTCAGGCCAAACTGGCCGAAGTTGAGCGCTGCGCCGCCCTTGGTGTTCCCTTTGATCCGGCCTTTGTGGGCGCGGCGGAACTTGGTTTTTTTCGGCTGCATCATGGTGAGTTATGCCCCCGAGTCTGAGCTGGATTCTTCGCCGCGCGGCGGACGACGGCCGCGGCGCGGACGATCACCCGACGGCGGACGATCATCGCGCGAGCGCGGCGGGCCGCGATCGTCACGATCACGACGCTCACGGTTCTCGCCCGTTTCCATCGAACGCTTATCTTGCGCCATCGGGTCGTGCTCGAGGATTTCGCCTTTGAAGATCCAAACCTTCACGCCGATCTTGCCGTACGCGGTGTCGGCTTCGGCGAAGCCGTAATCGACGTCAGCGCGGAGCGTATGCAGCGGCACGCGGCCTTCGCGATACCATTCCATGCGCGCGATTTCAGCGCCGCCGAGACGGCCCGAAACGTTGATGCGGATGCCCTGCGCGCCGAGGCGCATAGCTGATTGCATCGCGCGCTTCATGGCGCGGCGGAATGCAACGCGGCGCTCGAGTTGCTGCGCAACGCCTTCAGCGACGAGCGTAGAATCCGTTTCAGGCTTGCGCACTTCAACGAGGTTCAGGTGCACTTCGGCGCCCGGCGCCATCTTCGCGAGGTCCTTGCGGAGCTTCTCGATGTCGGTGCCCTTCTTGCCGATGACGACGCCTGGCTTGGCCGTGAAGATCGTGATGCGGCACTTCTTCAACGGGCGCTCGATGATGATCTTCGAGACGCCGGCCGCCTTCATCTTTTCCCGGACGAATTTGCGGATCTTGATGTCCTCGTGCAGCAGCCGCGAGAAATCGCGCGTGTTGGCGTACCAACGCGAGTCCCAGGTGCGGTTGACGCCGAGGCGCAGACCGATCGGATTGACTTTCTGACCCATTACGCGGCCTCAGCGGTTTCGGGCTGCTTGGTCGTATCGCGCAGCACGATGGTAATTTGCGAGAACAGCTTCTCGATACGAACGCCACGACCGCGCGCACGAGCGTGCATGCGCTTCATGGTGATGTTCTTGCCGACATGCGCCTGCGCAACCACCAGACCGTCGACGTCGAGGCCGTGGTTGTTTTCAGCGTTGTCGATCGCCGACTTCAGGCACTTCAGCACGTCCTTGGCGATGCGCTTTTGCGAGAAACGGAGTTCGTTCACCGCTTTCTCAGCGCTCAAACCGCGGATCGACTGAGCGACCAGGTTCAGCTTTTGCGGGCTGGTGCGGAGCGTGCGCAGAACTGCGCGCGCTTCGTTCGATGCCTGCTTGGGAGGAGATTTAGGCTTGCTCATCTCACTTCCTCTTGGCCTTCTTATCGGCGCCGTGGCCGAAATAATTCCGCGTCGGCGCGAATTCGCCGAGCTTGTGGCCGACCATGTCTTCGCTCACCAGCACCGGCGTGAATTGCTTGCCGTTGTGCACTTGGAAGGTGAGGCCGACGAATTGCGGCATGATGGTGGAGCGGCGCGACCAGGTTTTGATGGTCTCGCGACGGCCGCCACCGCCCGCAGCCTTCTCGGCTTTGGCGAGGAGATAACCGTCGACGAACGGGCCTTTCCAAACAGAACGCGGCATCTGGATTAGCTCACTTTCTTCGAGTGGCGACGACGGATGATCAAGCGATCCGACGGCTTGGTTTTGCGGGTCTTGGGACCACGGGTTTTCTTGCCCCAAGGCGTGACCGGGTGACGGCCGCCTGAGGTTTTGCCTTCACCACCGCCGTGCGGGTGATCGACCGGGTTCATGGCGACGCCGCGAACGGAGGGCTTGCGGCCCAGCCACTTGGTGCGGCCGGCCTTGCCCCAGACTTCGTTCATGTTGTCTGGGTTCGAGACGGCGCCGATCGTGGCCATGCAAACGTCTTGGACCATACGCACTTCGCCCGACGCCATGCGCAGTTGCGCGTAGCCGGCATCGCGGCCGACAACCTGAGCGTAGGTGCCTGCAGAGCGGGCCATCTGCGCGCCCTTCAGCGGCTTCAGCTCGATGTTGTGCACGATGGTGCCTACCGGGACCGACTTCAGAGGCATCGCGTTGCCCGGCTTCACGTCGACGCGCTCGTCGGCGATGACCGTGTCACCAACCTTCAGACGCTGCGGCGCGATGATGTAGGCAAGCTCGCCATCGGCGTACTTCAGAAGCGCGATCCAGGCGGTGCGGTTCGGGTCGTACTCGAGCCGCTCGACCTTCGCTTCAATGCCCCACTTACGGCGCTTGAAGTCGATCACGCGATAGGTGCGCTTGTGGCCGCCGGCATGACGGAACGCCGTGAGGCGACCCATGTTGTTGCGGCCGCCGGACTTGGTCAGTCCTTCGGTGAGCGCCTTAACCGGCTTGCCTTTGTGCAGCTCGCTGCGATCGACGATCACCAGCTGGCGGCGGCCCGGCGAAGTCGGGCGGAATTGCTTGAGCGCCATCTCAGAGCCCCGTGGTCACGTCGATTGAATAACCGTCGAGCAGGGTCACGACCGCGTTCTTGTGGTCGGAGCGCTTGCCCGGCGTGCCGCGGAAGTTCTTCGTCTTGCCTTTGCGGACGATGGTGTTCACCGCGCCCACTTTGACTTTGAAGAGAGCCTCAACAGCTTCCTTGATGTCCTTCTTCGTCGCGGTCAGCGGCACGCGGAAGACGACCTTGTTCTGCTCAGAGAGCAGGGTCGCCTTTTCGGTGATCACCGGGGCGAGGATGGTGTCGTAATGTTTGATCGCGGTCATGCCGCGGCTCCTTCAGCTTCGGCTTTTTTCTTCGCCGGGGCGCGCTTCTTCGGCGCAGCTTCGGCCTTGCCGATTTTGTCCTTGAAGCGCTCGTGGATGGCGTTCACGGCGTCTTGCGTCAGCACCAGCTTTTGCGCGCGCAGGATGTCGTAAACGTTGAGGCCCGCATTCGGCAGCACATCGATGTACGGGATGTTGCGCGCGGCGCGAGCGACATCTTCGTTCACTTCCGGACCGGCGATGAAGAGCGCCTTCTCAAGCTTCAGATTGCTGAGCGACGTCTTCAGCGCAGAGGTCTTGCCGTCCTTCACCGTCAGCGCGTCGATGATGATGATGTCGCCGGCGTTGGCTTTGGCGGAGAGCGCGTGGCGCAGCGCCAGGGCGCGGAATTTCTTCGTGAGCTCGTGCGAATAATCACGCGGCAAACGATTGTGGGCGTGACCACCGCCGCGGAAGATCGGGGCGTTGGCAGCGCCGTGACGCGCCTGGCCTGTACCCTTTTGCTTATAAAGCTTGGAGTGCGAGCGCGAGACTTCACCGCGCGATTGCGTCTTGTGCGTACCGGCGCGACGCTTGGCGAGCTGGTACTTCACCATGCGATGCAGGATGTCCTTGCGGACGTCCTGGATGCCGAAGATGGCGTCGTCGAGATCGACGGAGCCTGCCGTCTTGGCGTCGAGAGTTTGAACGTCGAGTTTCATGTTCGCCCTCACTCAGCCGCGGCTTGCGTCTGCACGATGCCGGCCGGCTTCGGGGCTTCCTTCGGAAGCGCCGTCTTGGCAGCATCGCGGACTTCAACCCAGCCGCCATCGGCGCCAGGAACAGAACCACGGACAAACAAAAGTCCGCGCTCGGCATCGACGCGGACGATCTGCAGATTTTGTGTCGTGACGCGCTCGTCGCCCAAGTGGCCGGCCATCTTCTTACCTTTGAAGACTTTGCCCGGATCTTGGCGCTGACCGGTCGAGCCGTGCGAACGGTGCGAAACGGAGACGCCGTGCGTGGCGCGCAGGCCGCCGAAGTTCCAGCGCTTCATAGCGCCGGCGAAACCCTTGCCGATCGAGATGCCTGCCACGTCGACCTTTTGGCCCGGAACGAAGTGCTCGGCGGAGATCACCGCGCCAACCGGCAGCAGATTATCTTCGCTGACGCGGAATTCGCGGATAACGGCTTTGGCTTCGACGTTGGCGCGCGCGAACTGGCCGCGCTCGGCTTGCGTCTTGTTCTTCGCCTTCGTCGCGCCAGCGGCGAGTTGAACGGCATTGTAGCCGTCGCCCTTCGCTTCACGCGCCGGAGCGGCGTTCTTTTCGTTCTTGCGCGACTTCTTCGGCTTCAGCGCAACCGCTTCGCCGGCGGAGTTCTTGAACTCTTCGGCGTTGACGGTGCGGCGGCCGACGACTTGGCAGCCGGCGAGATCAAGCACGGTGACCGGAATGTGCGCGTTGTCTTCACCGAAGACGCGCATCATGCCGACCTTGCGCGCGATGACGCCGGTGCGACGCGCAGCTTCTTTGGGAGCTTCCTTAGCCATCGCTATCAACCCAGCACTTGGATTTGAACATCGACGCCGGCCGACAGGTCGAGCTTCATCAGCGCATCGACCGTTTGCGGAGTCGGTTGAACGATATCCAGCACGCGCTTGAACGTGCGGATTTCAAACTGCTCGCGGCTCTTCTTGTCGACGTGCGGCGAGCGGTTGACCGTGAACTTCTCGATACGCGTCGGCAGCGGCACCGGGCCGATCACGGTCGCGCCGGTGCGCTTTGCCGTCGACACGATTTCTTTCGCCGAAAGATCGAGCGTGCGGTGATCGAAGGCTTTCAGCCTGATCCGGATATTTTGCTGCATCATCGCCAAATCTTCCCGAACTCGAATTCCCTAAAGCGCAGAACCCGCGCCTGAGACGCAAAACACGGCGGCGCAAGCCTAGAGAGGCCCACGCCGACGATCTCTGCGCCGGTTCGACCCGGTCGCTTGCCGCAAGACATTGATCCGCAAAAAACGCTGGGCGATACGGGACCATCGGTCCCGCGCGCTCAATCCCACTGATCCAGGGGATACTGCCCGCGAAGCTTGCGAACCGCGTCTAAGCTTTAGCTTACGGCCGGCTCGAAGGGGCGTGTCCTACAGAGGCGAACACTAGGCGTCAAGGCGCGTTTTGCGCCTTATCGGCTGCCTACGTTAACCGATCCCGGGCCCGCGATGTCCTGCCGCAGCGTGCCGGTGACAGAACCGACCGTGACATTGCCCGGACCCGCGATTTCTGCGTCTAAATCGCCAACTGCGCCAGTAACGTCGACGTCGCTGACACCCACGATCTGAACGTCGAGCACCTGCACGGGCGCTGCAATTCGAACATTGCCCGCACCTGCGAGTTCGATGTCGGCGCGAGTCAGTGAACCGCCGGAAATAACCACGTCGCCTGCGCCTGCACTGCTTAGTGAAAGCTCACCCGTCAGCGAGGCCATCGTGAACGTGCCGGCCCCTGCGAGCTCCACATTCGCGGCTTCGGCCACCGCGCCGACGGAGATGTCGCCAGCGCCAGCAATGTCAGCCTCCACACGGCGCACGGCGCCGGCCGCAACATCGCCCGCACCCGCGGCTTCAAGCCGGAATTCGCCAGCGACATCGCCGATCGTGGCGTCGCCGCAGCCGGCAATCTCAAGCGCCAGGGTCTCAGTTGAGCCGATTTCGGTCGTGCCCGCGCCGCTCCGAGCAATCGTTAGCGTGCGAGGCGCGCGAATTGTGATTCGGGGGAGTTGATCGACGGTGACGTTCTCGTAGCCACGCAGGGAGGCCCCGCCATCGTCGGCGCAGCCCGAAATGCGGCCGCGAAGCTGGCCATCGACCACCACACGGCCTTCCTCGGCCGAAACCGTCGGCATCGGCGTGCCGCCGGGGCTATTGATTTCAATCAGGAAATCCGTGCGATCCTCGGGCGTTATGGTCACGATTGCGGCGAGGTGCTTCAGCCGGAGTTCGGTGCCCTGATAGGCCTGCGCCTGGGTGCTGCCAGCGGCGACATCGACGATCGGCGCCGAACCGCCCTCATCATCGATGCTGAAGCTGAAATGCGAGCTGTTGCCGACTAAGGCTGCAATGCCAAAGCACGCCGCCAAGATGATCGCCGACACGAATACAAAGCGCTCCATCAACCTCTCCCTCGCGCCGGCCCGGCGCACTTAGTCAACGGATGCCGAACACACCTAAACTGGATGCAAGTCACCCGACGAATGAGCGTAATCATTGCTACGCCAAAACCTCTGACTGTGTTGCCGCCCGCGCACACGCGAACCCCAATCCGAGCATGTCGCCGGATTAGGGTTCGCTTGTATGGTTAACCACGATAGAAAAGCTGCCGCAGGAAATCTGCATCCGGCCCTCCGCCGGTAATCCACGGGGATGCATCCTAATGAAGAAAACTGCATTACTTGCGGCAGCTGCCGCAATGATGATGGCCACGCCTGCTGCGGCGCAAGGCTATCTCGGCCTTGAGTATAGCAACGGCAACATCGACTTCGGCGGCCCCGACCTCGAAACCGATGGCTGGCAAGGCGAAGGCGCGTTTGGCTTTGGCGGCACTGGCAGCTGGGGCGCCCAACTCGACGCTTCTTTCGGCAACCTCTCGACCGATACGGACGATGTCGATGCCTACACGCTGGGCGGTCACCTTTGGTGGCAAGGCAGCGGCTGGCGCCTTGGCGGCGTCGTCACCACCACGAATCTGGATGATGGCGGCACCGAGCTTGACGAGATCGGGTACGGCATTGAAGGCACGTGGGATCTCGGTCCGAGCGCCAATCTCTACAGCAGCTACACGATCGGTGAAGTCGATGCTGGCGGCCCTGACGGTGACCTGTCGAATTGGGATTTCGGCGCGAATTTCTACGCCAGCCCGAACATCCGCTTTGGCGGCTTCTTCGGCGTCGGCAACATTGACTCTGGCGGCGGCGATGTCGACACGACCTCTTTCGGCATCAACGGCGAATTCCAGCCGTGGTCTGCTCCGGTCTCGATCACTGTCGGCTGGAACAACTTCGAGATCGAAGACGCCGATGTCTCGTCCGACGTTTTCCAAATCGGCGCCCGTTGGAACTTCGGCGGCGGCACGCTGCAAGAGCGCAACAACGCCACGCCGTTCGACACCAACAGCGGCTACGTCAACCGCCTGTACGGCATCTGGTAAAACCAGTCCGAACAGCAAACGCGAATGCCCCGGCCAAAAGCCGGGGCATTTTTTTTGCTGCATCGTCCAAAGAAAAAGCCCCCGGAGCGCAGGCTCCGAGGGCTTTCCCTTTAGCGCTGATCGCTAGCGACTATTCGATGACCTTCGCCACGACGCCCGAACCAACGGTGCGGCCGCCTTCGCGAATGGCGAAACGGAGACCTTGATCCATCGCGATCGGGTTGATGAGCTCAACCGTCATTTTGATGTTGTCGCCCGGCATAACCATTTCGACGCCGTCCGGCAGGTTGCAGATGCCGGTCACGTCGGTGGTGCGGAAGTAGAATTGCGGACGATAGTTGGTGAAAAACGGCGTGTGGCGGCCGCCTTCTTCCTTCGTCAGGATGTACACTTCCGCTTCGAACTTCTTGTGCGGCGTGATCGAGCCCGGCTTGGCCAGAACCTGGCCGCGCTCGACGCCTTCACGATCAATACCGCGCAGCAGCGCGCCGATGTTGTCGCCAGCTTGGCCCTGGTCGAGCAGCTTGCGGAACATTTCAACGCCGGTGCAGACCGACTTCACGGTCGGGCGGATGCCGATAATTTCGACTTCTTCGCCAACCTTGATGATGCCCTTCTCGACGCGGCCGGTCACGACCGTGCCGCGGCCCGAGATCGAGAACACGTCTTCGACAGGCATCAGGAACGGCAGGTCGAGCGGACGCGCCGGCTGCGGGATGTAGGTGTCGACGGCGGTCATGAGGCTCATGATCGCGTCTTCGCCGATCGGCGCATCGCGGCCTTCAACGGCAGCGAGGGCCGAGCCCTTCACGATCGGAATGTCGTCGCCCGGGAAGTTGTACGAGGAGAGAAGTTCGCGCACTTCCATTTCGACGAGGTCGAGCAATTCTTGGTCATCGACCATGTCGACCTTGTTCATGAACACCACGAGCGCCGGAACGCCGACCTGACGAGCGAGCAGGATGTGCTCGCGCGTTTGCGGCATCGGGCCGTCGGCGGCGGACACAACCAGGATCGCGCCGTCCATTTGGGCGGCGCCGGTGATCATGTTCTTCACGTAGTCAGCGTGGCCGGGGCAGTCGACGTGCGCGTAGTGACGGTCAGCCGTCTCGTACTCGACGTGAGCCGTGTTGATGGTGATGCCGCGGGCCTTTTCTTCCGGCGCCGCATCGATGTCGGCGTAAGACATGGCCTTCGCGCCGCCCTTCTTGGCCAGGACCATGGTGATGGCTGCCGTGAGCGTGGTCTTGCCGTGATCGACGTGACCGATCGTGCCGATATTGCAGTGCGGCTTGTTCCGCTCAAACTTTTCCTTGCCCATTGTAAGGTCCTGTCTCTCCGGCGTCCAAAAATGATGGTCGGCGCTTCGGCCCGGCCGGAGCGCGCGTAAGGTGCGCGTCTTTAGCCGCGCCTATGGATACGTCAAGCCCTATGCGGCTTGGCGGACGTTTCAGCCGCGGCTATAGCAGCATTGCGACGGTTGTCCGTGAAGGACGCTAAATGGGAACGCGGTGCGGGGCCTCCAACCCCTAATCCGCGGCTGTGCCCGCAACTGTAAGCGGCGAGCGCTTCCGCCATCACGCCACTGTCTGAGAAATCGGATGGGAAGGCGGCGGAACCGCGATCGAGCCGTGAGCCAGGAGACCTGCCGTCGCACGTCGCTCGTTCGCCCGGCCGGGTCCAGCCGTCGAACCGGAACGTCTCCGCCGCAGCGACGCGGGCGCCCTCGTGCATTTTGCGCGCCCGCTTGTCGCTGCTTGGCGCGCTCGCGGGGTCGGGGTGCGCCCAAATTGGGGACGCTCCTATGCGTTTTACGTACAAAGCCGTCTTACTGGCGGCTGCTGCTTCGATTGCCACATCCGCGTTTGCGCAGGACAATGAACTCGTAGTCACCGCGACCCGCTTAGCGAGCCCTATCGAACGATTGCCCGCCGACGTGGACGTTATTGATGCCGAGGCTGCGCAAAGTCGCGGCATCACCAATATCGCCGATGCGTTGGCAGACGTGCCTGGACTTGAGGTGGCGCGCTCGGGCGGCTTTGGTCAGCAGACCAGCCTCTTCTCGGGCGGCGCAAACTCGAACCACACATTAGTTCTGTTTGACGGGCTGCAGCTCAACGATCCGTCCACGCCCGGCTCCTCATTCGATGGAGGACAAGACACGCTCGCTGGGCTTGATCGCATCGAGATCGTGCAAGGGCCGATGAGCGCGGTATTCGGCTCTGATGCGATCGGCGGGGTGATCAATATTCTGCCCCGACGCGGACAAGACGGGCCAATGCAAGCACGCCTCGACATTGGCGGCGGTTCGTTCGGCGCACTCAACGCCAGCGCCGGGATTGATGGCTCATATGGCGCGCTGCGCTACGCGCTGACCGCCGAAGGCTACGTCACTGACGGTTACGACCTCGTGCCGGAACGCATGAGTACGCGCACTGGGCATGCCGATGGCGCCGAATCCTCCACCTTTACGGGGATTTTCGACATCGACGTCACCGAGGCGCTCACGCTGGATCTGCTTATTCGCCATCGTCAGGCGCGCGCCGATTTCGACGCCTTTATTTATCCGCCGCCAACGTTCAACGAACAGCGCGCTGACGATGCTGATCTTGAGATTGCGCAAAACGATCTGAGCGTTGCGCGCGTTGGCGTGACGTGGCGGCTTAACGAAGTGCTGGAGTTGCGCGCCACGACTGGCGCGTTGCGACAAGATCGCCGTGAAGAGGACGGCGGCGTTAGCACCTCAAGCTATGAGGGCCAGCGCGACTTTGGCGATGTGACACTGCAGTGGCGACCGCGCCGCCTGGGCGCGTTCGAGAACGTAGGCGTCATCGCGGGGTACGAAACCCAAAGCGAGGAAGTCGATATCGACCAGGGCTTCGCCATTGTGATTGCCGAGCAGGACCATCAGGGCGCGTTCGTAACCGCACAGGGCGATATCGGCCGGGTGACACTTACTGGGGCTGTCCGAGTCGATGATTATGAAGGCTTCGGCGAGGAAGCGACGTGGCGCGCTGGCGCCTCGATCGACGTACTTGCAAACGTGCGCGTGTACGGCGCCTACGGCACGTCATTCCGTGCGCCTACTCTGTACGAGCGTTTCATCTATTTCGGCGATCCAAACTTAGCGCCTGAGCGCGGCGAGGCCTGGGAAGTTGGCGGCGATGGGCGCTTCGCCGCATTTGCACGCGAGGATGGACTTGAGTTTGGCCTCGTGTATCGGCGCCAAGAAATCACCGATCTGATCGATTTCGGGCCGTTCTTCACCTACGTGAATATCGACGCTGCCGACATCGAAAGCGCGGAAGCCACACTGACATTAAGGCCGCTTGCATGGCTCAGCGGCCGCATCGCTTACACGCATACACAAGCGGAAGACGCGACCACGGGCGCAGCGTTGCTGCGACGGCCGGAAAACACGTGGAATGTCTCGGTCGACGCCACGCGCGGAGCGTTCAAAGGTCAGATCGGGTGGCGTCACATCGGCGAACGCGCCGATCAGATCTATGGCAATGACGGGTTCTATCAGGGCGTCGGCGTGACGCCAGCGTACGAACTTTTCCGCGCCTCGCTCGCGTGGGCGGCGAGCGAGAACGTTCAGCTCTATGTCGCTTCGGAGAATTTAACGGACGTTGAACACGAACCCGTCAACGGTTTCGCCGGCGCGCCACAAACCTTGAGCGTAGGCATCCGACTGAGACGATGAAGCGAAAAGCTCCCCATGCAAATGGGGAGCTTCCCCACTACGGCAGCTCAGCCCCGAGTTCGAGATCGTCGCCGCTGACAACCTGCCGCGCGGAGTCGTAACAGACCGACCTCAATGCGCCGTTGGCGCGCCCGTCTGACGGAATACGGCTTGGGTGAAACCATTGCCGGCTTAACGAAACTGAACCCGCCGCGGGCACACCTACAGGCGCCCACGTGCTCGCAACGCGATTGCGTGCGGCTGGCGTGCGCGCCCATGTCGGCCAATCATCGGCGACGTGATTGAAGCGAACCAGCAGCGTGCCGCACGGATATGTCCCCCACTCCATCGACGTGATCTCGACGACGCGGCGTTGTGACGGCGCACAGAATGAGGGGCGCTCGCCGCCATAGGGCGAGCCGCGCAGGTAGGCCACGCCATCGGTGGTCAATGTGTATTCGATCACGCCAGGTGCGATATCGGGCCGCTCGCGGGCGACCAGGAAGCCAAGCTCGACGAATTCGTTCATCCGCGCGCGACCCGCATCCGCGACTTCGGCGCCCCAGTCGCGCGCCATCAGATCATAACGCACGAAGTAAAAATTGCGCCGGTTGCTCGCGTCGAGCCAAAGGCCCGGCCAGCTGAAGCACATGGGCTCAGCTTCGACTAAAGTCTGAACTGCGGCTGTAACCTCCTCGCGCGAGACGTCCTGCTCCACGCGTTCAATCGCCATCTCGGCAATCCCGGTGCGGACGTCGCGCGGCAAGCGCGCGTACTCGGATTCAGCGGACATCTCAGCCAAGGCGCAGCCCGCTTGCGCCAACGCCAGCGCTGCAACCGCCAGACGCGCGAATGTTCTCGTCAGCGTCATCCCAATCTCTCCCCGCCAAAGGACAGGAGATCAGTATTGACCCAGCTTTCGCCAACGCAAACCGCCGCGCGCGTGGAGTGATCGCTTCTACGGGGAAAAAGCAGCCGGCGCCCAGATTTGAGGCGGCTTGGCGCGACGATTGGAGCGGGTAGAGGGAATCGAACCCTCGTCTTTAGCTTGGAAGGCTATTGCTCTACCATTGAGCTATACCCGCGCGCGACCGGCTGATTAGCGCCAGAAGGTGGCTTCGTCGAGGCTTAGCGCCGATGTGAAAAGCCGCGCACTGCGTCCTTGCCCCCACCGAACTTGCCCGCTAGAAGCCGCGCTCCGGCTGGAAGGGTGGCCGAGTGGTTAATGGCAGCAGACTGTAAATCTGCCCGCGCGAGCGTACGCTGGTTCGAATCCAGCCCCTTCCACCATCCGGATATCTTTTCTTGAGTCGCCCTCCTCACTCATCGAAACCACCGCGCGGCGCCCCGCAGGTCAGCGCCGACCGTGCGCGGCCGATAAACCCGTTGCCGCGCCGGGAGTTCGAGGCCGAAACCGGCGGACCGTCCTGGGTTTGGGGCGTCCACGCGGTATTGGCGGCGCTGACCAATCCGGCGCGCCGGGTCGAGCGCGTGGTGGCGAGCCGCAATGCGGCCTCGCGGCTACCGCCGGGCATCGAACCGCATATTCTCGAGCCGGACGCGATCGACGGCATGTTGCCGCCTGGCGCGCTGCACCAGGGCCTCGCCGTCCGCGCGTTTCCCCTGGAGCCGATCTCGCTCGAAGCCGCCTGCACGCCGGCGGATGGACGAAGCGTGCTCATTCTTGATGGCGTAACCGATCCGCAAAATGTCGGCGCCGCATTCCGCTCCGCGGCCGCCTTCGGCGCGCGCGCGGTTATCCTGCAAGATCGCAAATCGCCGCCGCTAACCGGTGTGCTGGCGAAAGCTGCAGCAGGTGCGATCGAACTCATCCCGCACGTGCGCGTGATCAACCTCAGCCGCACAGTCGAGACGCTGCGCTCGCACGGCTACAATACCGTGGCGCTCGAAGGCGAAGCTGAACTCGGCTTGGCAGATGCGCTCACCGACCAGCGCCCTACTGCGCTTGTTGTGGGTGCGGAGGGCAAAGGCTTGCGCCCAGGCGTCGCAGAGGCGTGCGAGAAGCGCGCCCGCATTCCAATCTCAGCGACCATGGAAAGCCTGAACGTCTCCGTCGCCGCCGCCATCGCGCTCTACGAAGCGGCGCGCGCGAAAGGCTAGTGGTGCGCGGCGCCGCCTCGGAAGAGCAGCCGCTTCACGAAGTAAAAGATGCCGATGATGATCAAGTAGCCCAAGAACAGAACGAGGCTGCGCGTCCAGAACGCTTCACTCGTAAGGTCCGGCAAGATCACCGCGCCGCCTTCGCCAGCCAGCACCGGCGCCAATTGCTCGATCGCGATGTGCACGATCACGGCAACCAGCGAGATCGGAAACCATTGCTTCCACGAGCCAAGGAAAACCGTCGCGGCGAGCGCAATCAGCAGGCCCTTGGGATTATTGATGTTGGCGAAACCCTCGCGCAGATACGCGACCACCTGATCGACCAATTCCATGTGACCGCCCCCTCGACGATGCGCCGGTCGTCCCCGCCGGCGGCCGGATTGTTAATGCCAAAATCGCGTCCGTCCAGACGTCAGGCCCCAACTTTGAGGCACATGAGAACGTCGTCGACGTAATCATGGGCGTCGCGAATACCGCCGGGCACACGTCCGGTTTCAACAAATCCAAGCCGCTCATAGGCCCGCCGCGCCGCGATATTCCGTTCGTTGACCCAGAGGGCGATCCGGCGTGCGCCGTTGGCGACCGCGTGGTCAATCGCGGTTTGTACCAGCGCCGCGCCAGCACCCGTGCCGCGCGCGTCCGGATGGAGGTAGACCGCATGCAGCCAGCGCGTGTGCGCGAGCCGCGGATAAGGAAGCGCATCGATCACCAGTTGACCGACTAGGCGTTCACCTTCGAACGCGCCCCAGGCTTCGCCCCGCGCCAGCAGATCGGCGACAACTTCGTCGGGCCGCGCTGCATCATTCTCTGCCGTCGCCACAAAAGCGTGCGGCGCTTCAATGAGCGCGAAACGATGCAGCGCGCGGTACGCCGCGAGATCGTCCGGCGTCAGCACGCGGACGTGCATCAGCCGCCGCCGCTGAAGCGCTGGGCCCACTCTGCAACGTCGGTGTCCTCGATCTTTTTGAACAGAACGTCAGGCGGCGTGAACGCGAGGCCGCGCGGCAGTGCGTCCCACACGCTGGCGTCAGCAGGATCTGGCCATTTGCGGTTGCCTTCCGGCACGCTGAGGGCATCGAGCACAACCTTCGCAGCATCGGGGATGAAGGGTTGCGCGAGAATTGCGAACAACGCGCATGCATTGAGGCCGGTGCGCACGCCAATAGCCGCTGCATCGCGATCGGTTTTGAGCGCCGTCCATGGCGCCGCGACCTGCAGATACTCATTCCCGGCCACCCAGATTGCGCGCAACTCCGCTGCGGCTTTGCGCATTTCCATCTGATCGTGAAATTGCGTTAGCGCCGCCAGCCGCTCGCTGAACTCTTTTGCGAGCTTTGCCTCGCTTTCTCCGGGCGTTCCGCCGTCGGGCACTTGGCTGTCAAACTTCGAAGCCGCGAAGCGCGTGATGCGGTTTACGAAATTGCCGAAGACATTTGCGAGGTCGGCGTTGATGGTTTGCTGGAATTGCTCAAGCGTGAACGCGGCGTCGGAGCTTTCGGGCGCATTCGCCATCAGGTACCAGCGCCAATAATCGCTCGGCAGAATTTCCAGCGCCGCATCCATGAAAATACCGCGCTTTTCGCTGGTTGAGAATTTGCCGCCGTACCAGGTGACCCAGTTGAAGGCCTTCAGGCGATCGACCAATTTCCAGGGCTCGCCTGAACCCATGATGGTCACGGGGAAGCTTACGGTGTGGAAGGCGACGTTATCCTTGCCCATGAACTGGACGTAGGTGACATCGTCAGCGCCCTTGTCCGTGCGCCACCAACGCTCCCAATCACCGCCGTGCGCGTCGGCCCATTCAACGGTCGAGCCGATATATTCGATCGGCGCGTCGAACCAGACGTAGAAAACCTTGTTATCGAAGCCCGGTCGCGGCTGGCCGTTCTGCGTGACTTTGATGCCCCATGACAAATCGCGCGTGATCGAGCGATCAATCAGCCCCTCGTCCAACCATTTGTAGGCAATCGAACGCGCCAGCGCCGGCCATTCCGTCGCCTTGTCGACCCAGGCGCGAATGCGCTCCTGCATTTGCGGTTGCTTCAAAAACAAATGCGCGGTGTCGCGCGGCTCAACGTTGGTTGAGCCGGAGATTTTTGAGCGCGGGTTCTTCAACTCGATCGGATCGAGCAGCGTACCGCAATTGTCGCATTGATCGCCGCGCGCGCGCTCGAAGCCGCACACCGGGCATGTGCCTTCGACATAGCGATCCGGCAGGAAGCGCTTATCGTCGATGGAGTAGATTTGCTTGGAAACGCGCTCTTCGATCAGGCCGTTTTTTTCGAGAGTCTCGCAAAAGTGCTGCGTCAGCAGATGGTTCGGCGGATTGGACGAACGGCCAAAGTGATCAAACGACAGGCGAAAACCGTCGCACGCGTCCTTTTGGATTTGAAATTGCTGCGCGCAGTACGTGGCGACATCCTGCCCTGCTTCAGCAGCGGCGAGTTCGGCCGGCGTGCCGTGCTCATCGGTCGCGCAAATATAGAGCACTTCGTGGCCTTGTAGGCGCCGGAAGCGTGCGTGCACGTCCGCAGGCAGCATCGAGCCGGCCAGATTGCCGAGATGCTTGATACCGTTGATGTACGGAAGCGCGGACGTAATGAGATAGCGAGCCATGAGGCCCGCGATCTAGGACGTCCGCCCCCGCTCGCGCAAGCTGCCTAGCTGGTCGCCTTCAAACGATCGTAGGCTTCACGCATCAACCGGCCATAGCGCTCGACCTGACCTTGGCCGTTATAGCCCGCAGCGAAGCCTTCCCAGTTCTTGGCCCGCAACTCATCGTCGAGGCTGTTGAACTTCACGAACTTGGCGAACGCTTTCAGCTGCTGCGCCTGCGACTGGCACATGTCTGTCACGAACGCCTTCGCATTCGGGAAGCCGCACGCCTCGTGGTTGAAGCCCATGATCTGGAACAGGCCCCAGCTCGCCGACGCGACCGCTGCTTCCGGGTTCAGCGCGTAAGCTTCACGCAGCTGCGCCCAACGCCCGTCCTGAGTGCGCGGGTATTTGGAGGCGTCCCACGAACGATACGAGATCGTCGGGTGGCTGGCGTCGTACTGGCGGTTGGTGCGGCGCGAGAAGATGTGCGGCTCATACAAGATGACCGGCTTGCCGTTGGCTGCGAACGCGCCAAGCGCGCCGCTCTCGACCTGCACCACCGCTTGCACGGCCTCCACTTCGCAACCGAGTTCCGCGGCGATGCCTTCAAAATCAGCACGCGTAAGCGCAGCGGTGCTGCCGGCGACCAGGGCTTCCAGGTATCCGTCGCTGGGCGGCGCCAATGAAGCGTAGGCGCGGCTAAGAGCCGAGGCGTACTGGCCCGCGCCGTGCTCGCCCTCATAGACGCGCGCGAAGGTCTCAAAGTCCCTGCGCTGCAATTCGTCGACGAGGCCCTTACGGACCAAATAAGCTTCGAATGCCGCAAGCTGACGTGCTTCCGACTGCGCAAGATCAGCAACGAACGCGAACACGCTCGGATAGCCGGCGTCGGCGTAGTAGCGCCCTGGCAATTGGAACGCGCCCCAGCTCGCAGCGCCCAGCGCGGCCGCCGGATCCAGCCCGTATGCTTCGGACAACTTCGTCCAGCGCGATGCTTGGTTTCCGCCCAGATATGCGCGGTTCGAGGCTTGCGAAACACTGGCGTTCGTCGCGTCGAAACGTCCGCCGGTGGTTTGGCTGAAATTGTAGGGCTCGAACGAAAGCAGCGGACGGCCATCGGCGCCAAAACCTGGGCCAGCGCTTTCCACTTTGATGACCGCACGCAGAACGTTGGCTTCAACACCGAGACGTTGAGCGGCAGCTTCGATGTCAGCATCGCTAACGCGCGTTGCGTCCTGCACGCGCAGCGAGTCCAGAGCAAAGCCGCTTGGCGCACCGGTTGATGGCGGCGGCTCTGCAGGTGGCGGCGGTGGCGGCGGTGCGGCCGGCGGCGATGCCGGAGGCGGCGCGGGTGGCGTGACAGGCGGCGGCGCAGGTGGGGCCACGGGCGGCGGCGCGGGCGGTGTTGCCGGCGGCGACACAGGCGGCGGCGCCGGCGGCGTGGCCGGAGGTGGCGCAGGCGGTGTGGCCGGCGGCGGCGGTGGCGGAGCGGCTGGCGGCGGCGCAGGAGGACGCGCGGGCGGCGGCGGCGGTGGCGGCGGTGGCGGCGGGGACGTCGGCCGCGAAGAGCCGCGGCTGCCGAAAACGGCTCGGAACACGGAACCCCAGAAGCTCATGATATCCCCCTTTTGCCGTGTCGCGCTAAGCGCCCCGCCAGGCTCTCAAGCCCACGAAGCATGCGTCCCACCGGGTCGGGCTTAACCATATCGCGCCTTTGGGGCAAACGGGAGATCGATGCGAGGCGCCAATCTGGGCTTTCGCCGCCGGTTGTGTGCTGGCAAAAGCTCGCCCGGCGCCGCCATAGCTCAGCTGGTAGAGCACCTGATTTGTAATCAGGGGGTCGGGGGTTCGAGTCCCTCTGGCGGCACGCCCGTACCCCAAACATGCACCGTAGCTGGACTCTAAATAGAGTCGCCGTTGATTTCCAAAGCATACACGCTGGCGCGATTTCAAATGGAGGCGCTATCGGCGCTCCGTGCTGCATCGCGAGCGTTCAATTGGTGGGTAGAACCGTGGGGTTGGCTTCCTCGAATATTCTTGTACAAATCGCGTTTGTTCGTTCCGCTAACACATTGAATTTGCGCGCAGCGGAATCGAAACGAGTTCGATTCTGCAAGCATCGTTTCGGAATTGGGCTTGGGTGCCTGCATTGGGAATCGAACCCCCGAGCTAGCATCGTTCCTGGAGCGCGCGTTTTTCACGTCGAATAAGTTTCGTTCGGTGTCGCGAGCCGAACGATTGCAGCGGTATCTCAGGATTTGAGGTGCGTACGCGAAATGACGGCGCCCACCTTCGCTGCGAAATTCGTCAAGCCCTACATCGCTTGACTCATCACGGCGAAAAATTGCACGAGTCGATTTGACGATTCGGTTCCTTAACGCCAAACGCCGCAGGGATTAGGGCCCCTGCGGCGTTTGTGGAACCGAACAACCTGCACCGATTAGACCGGGCCGCAGGAAGCTAGAGTCGACCCCGTGGAGTTTTAGACTCCTCCGGCTCCCGGTTTGTCAAGGTCCGGTCGCTTACTCAGAAAGCGAACTACGCCTATGACTGACTATTGGATTACCTTCCGCATCGCTGAGGACGGCCACCCAACTCGCTACGATGCGCTGATCGACGAGATAAATGACATCGGTACGGGGTTTTGGGATGGAGCCACCTCATTCATCGCGTTCAGTTCGGCTCTCGGCATCGCCACCATCGGTGCACGCCTGAAGGCCACCATCGCTCCGACCAAGGACAAATTCCTTTTGCGGGAGATAACGCGCGACGACGCCCGTCATTGCGGAGTGATGGGTGAAGGGTTCGGAGCCTTTTTTCCTAACTCGATAAAGCTCTGACGACCCTGTGTGCGTTCGCGCTCGTAACTGCGAGCGAAAGCGCATGCTCCATGTGGTTATCTTTCCTGGTGCGGGGGTTTCGGCCTCCGCGCCCTTTTCCCCATTGATCGGCGGAGTCTAGAACGCCTCGCGCAACGCGTCCGCCCGCGCCTCATCTTTGCTTTACCGATGGTTCTTTTGGACTAACCACATGCCCAAACACGCAAAACCGTATGACGCGCACATGCTAGCGATCGGTACGATCGTCACGGGCTGGACGCATATTGAGGTCACCTATCACGGCTTTATCTTGTTGCTCATTCCAGACGGAAAAGTCGCGCAGCGCGTTTATGAATTGCTGGGCAATGAAAGTCGCGCGGCCCTAATTAGAGATGAACTGCCGGCGAAACTTCACAACGATGAACAGCGCGACGCTCTTCAGCACTTTCTGAAAGCCGCAGCGATCTGCAAGGAAAACAGGAACGCCGTTGCGCATGCTGAATACATCGCAGGTGAGAAGCCAGACACGCTAATCGCCTATCGTGGCCGTAGCAGAGACTTGGTGCGCCATCGCTTCCATGAACTGCCGCTTGATGCACTACACGCGATCCAGTCCGAAATTCAGACGACGGCGATGTACGGTGTCGAGCTCTATCTGGCTTTGACGCTCGCTGCCATTCCAGCGTCAGGTTTACCCGCCAAGCCACCACTTCCACGCAAGTGGGATCTGCGTAGCCCCCCGATGCCTGGGGCCGGCCAAACCGAGCCAGCATCTTAGGACGTTAGACCTGCCTCCATCCGCGTTTGGACTTCCCTTGAGCTATACCCCTGATTTATGAGCATTTTTATGCTATACGACGACTAGGATTTTTTCCCCATGTATCAAGCCCCAAAAGATGGGTTTCAAAGTGGGTAGAGACGACAACACAAACCGAACCTCAATTTCTCTTCTTTTAACAGCCGCTTACTCAAGCCCCGACCGCCGGCTCGAGTCCCTCTGGCGGCACCATCTGAAAGTGTGGGACGCTCCGTCGCTTTGCGCCGCGCATCTGCGCGTGGGTACTTCTGCACATGCGCCAGATTCTACTCACACTTTCCCTTCTAGCCCTCGCCTCTTGCGGCCAAGGCACAACGCCTGCGCAAACGCCGACAAGCGCTGCCGCACAAGTGGCGCCGGGCGCACGCTCTGCAGATGAAATTCAAGCGGCGCTGGCTTCTCTGCCAGCTCCCTATAACGAAGCGAATTTTGATGATGGCCGTCGCGCCTTCGCGCAGTGCCGCTCGTGCCACACGATCAATGCCGGGGGTGCCAATCGGGTTGGGCCGAACCTCCACGGCGTGTTCGGGCGCGAGGTTGGAACCGCCGCGAGCTTCAATTACTCGCAGGCCGTTCAGGATGCGGATTTCGTTTGGGACGCCGATCGTCTCGACGACTGGCTGGCCAATCCGCAGAGTTTTCTGCCGGGCAACCGCATGGCCTTTGCGGGCATCCGCAGCGACGAGCAACGCCGCGATCTCATTGCCTACTTGATGATTGAGACAGCCGAAAACTGATCACTCGGCGGGGCGCGTGATCGCCTCGTTGTGTTCGTATTCCTCAATCGCCTTAGCAGTCGCTTCCGGCGATTTGGTGTAGCGCGCCAGCAAGTCATAGAAGACCGGCACGACGAACAACGTCAGAAGCGTCGAGACGAGCAAACCAAAGAAGATCACGACGCCGATGGTGCCCCGGCTTTCCGATCCCGCGCCGTGGCTGATGATCAGCGGAACGGCGCCGACCACAGTCGCGATGGACGTCATCAAGACCGGCCGAATGCGGAGGTCTGATGCGTCCAGAATAGCGTCACGGATATTCTTGCCTTCGTCGCGGAGCTGATTTGCAAACTCTACAATCAGGATCCCGTTTTTCGCAGAGAGCGCGATTAGGATGATGAGGCCAATCTGGCTATAGATATTGAGCGTGCCGTCAGTGAGGAAAAGCCCAAACAGTCCGCCCGCCACCGCAAGCGGTACCGAAAGCATGATCACAATCGGGTGGACAAAACTCTCGAACTGCGCCGCCAGCACCAAGAAGACGATGATCAACGCAAAGCCGAATGCGAAGCCCACGGCGCCTGTCGCCTGCCGGAATTGGCGGGCTTGCCCGGTGTAATCGATGGCGATTGGCTGATCGCCAATCTCCTCAAGCGCGATATCTTCAAGCTGACTCATGGCGTCGCCAAGAGCCAGGTCTCCTGGGATTGAAGCGCCGATTGTCACGGCAGCTTGGCGGTTCATTCTGCGCCGTTCGGCGCTATCGCCCACGGTGCGGAGCGAAACGACTGTGGAGAGCGGCACCAATTCACCCGTCCGGTCTGAGCGCACGAACTTGTTGGTGAGATCGCTGATATCGGAGCGTTCGCCACGCTCGGCCTGCAGATAGACGTAATATTCTTCACCGCGATCACTAATCGTATTGATCCTGCGTGAACCCATCGTGGCTTCGAGCGTACGGCCGATCGCTTGCACGGATATGCCGAGTGAAGCAGCCCGTTCACGATCGATGTCGACCAGCACGCGCGGCGATGTGGGTTCGTAATTCATGCGCGGACGCAAGAAATTCGGGTTCTCCCGCAGCCGGTCCATAATCCGATCGGCGGTCTCGGCGAGTGGCTCGTACTCGGACCCCAGCAACACGATGGACGCGCCGTCACCTCCGCCACCGCCGCCGCGCTGGAACGCGTTTGGCATGATAACGCGGATCGTCGCACCCGGAATTTGGCTGAGGCGCTGATTGAGCTCCGTCATCAATTCACTTGCAGGCCGGCGCTCACCCCAGGGCTCCAGGAACATCATGACGAAGCCGCTGGAAAAGCGATTGGTGCCGGCGTCACCGAAGCCGGGCAGCACCACCATGAAGCGGGTGAGGTCACCAGAGTCCACGTACTCGGTGAGTATGCCTTCGACCTGCTCGATCACGCGGCTGCTATATTCGAAGCCGGAGCCTTCGGGCGCGTTCACAAACGCCATCAGCTGGCCGCGATCTTCGGCTGGCGTCAGTTCGCTGGATAATTGAGAAAACAGAAAGCCACCGCCGAGCAGCACGCCGCCGAACATCGCGAACACAAGCGGTTTGGCGTTCATGGCCGCCTCGAGCGAGGCGCGATACGAAGAGCGCATCCCATCCAGCGTGCGATCGACGAACCGCGCGAGCGGCGTGGATTGCGCGGCCGGTTTGAGCAACATCGAGCACATGACCGGGGACAGCGACAGCGCCGCAAATGCCGAGATCACAACAACGCCAGCGATCGTCACGGAGAGTTCAACGAACAACTTCCCGACGTAGCCGCCGACGAACAGCATGGGCGCAAAGACCGCCACCAGCACCGCCGACGTCGCCACCACGGCGAAGAACACTTGGCGCGCGCCCCGCTGCGCCGCTACGACGCGCGGCTCGCCCAATGTATCGACGCGGCGCTGCGCATTTTCGAGCACCACGATCGAGTCGTCGACCACAAGGCCGATCGATAACACCAGCGCCATCAGCGTGAGCAAATTGATGGTGAAACCGAACAGCGACATGATCAGGAACGCGCCGATCAAGCAGACTGGGATCACCGCTGTCGGAATAAACGCAGCGCGCCATGATCCGAGAAACAGAAAGATCACGAGGACGACGAGTACGGTCGCCTCGATCAGCGTCTGCACGACGCGCGAGATCGCCTGCTCGATGAAAACGGTGCCGTCAAAGTTAAGGCCGAGTTCCACGCCCTCTGGCAGTGTCGCGCGGATATTCTCTACTTCGGCCTTTACCGCCCGCGCTACGTCTAGCGCGTTGGATTGCGATTGCCGCACAATGCCAATGCCGACTTGATCGCGCTGGTTGGCGCGGAAGATGCGGCGTTCCTCGACAGGGGCGAACTCCACCCGCGCCACATCGCCAAGGCGCACGACGGCTTCATCAGTATCGGAAGTTGCGCGCAGCGGCATGCGCGCGAAGTCTTCCGGCGTCTGGAACGGACGCTCGACCCGCACCTGATAGTCGCGCTCTTGGCTTTGCACATAGCCCGCCGGCAAATCGAGATTCTGAGCGCGCAGAGCTGTCTCAACGTCTTGAACAGTGAGCCCGCGCGCCGCCAAGGCATTGGTATCCAACCAAATGCGCAGTGCCCGGCGCGCATCGCCGCCGATCTGCACGTTGGCGACACCGTTGATGACGCCCAGGCGGTCAACAATGTAACGCTGCGCAAAGTCCGACAGCTCAACCGTGTCCAGCCTGTCGGAGTTGAGGCTGAACCACATGATCGCGCTGGCGTCTGAATCGGCCTTGCTGATTACCGGCTCAAGCACGTCCGCCGGCAAATTGCCGCGCGCTCGACTGACGGCATTACGCACGTCGTTCGCGGCGTCTTCGAGGTCGCGGTCGAGCGTAAATTCGATGTTGATCGAAGAACGACCGTCGCGGCTGGTCGCGTTGATGACGTCAACGCCTTCGATGCCCGAAAGCTGGTCTTCGATGATGCGCGTGATCTGAGTTTCAACAACCTGCGCTGAGGCGCCGGGATAGGAAGTGTTGATCGACACCACCGGCTGATCGACATCTGGCAATTCGCGGAGCGGCAGCGTCGTGAAGGCGATGGCGCCAAAGGCGATGATGATCAGCGATAGCACGATCGCCAGCACTGGCCGGCGAACGGAAAGATCGGAGAGCGTCATCTTCGCGGCCTACCCGCGTGGCCGAAGCGGCATCTCGGCCGCGTCATCGGACGCCGCACCGGCCGACGGCGCGATTTGCACAGGTTGGCCCGGCCGCACACTTTGAAGGCCTTCAGTGACCACCTGATCACCGACGCTCAGGCCCTCGAGCACTTCCGCCATACCGCCGCTACGTGCGCCCGTCGTGATACGTGCGAGATCGGTTTGCTGCACGCCGTCGACGGTTGCGATGCGATACACGAAAGTGCCGTCAGCCCGATCGAGGAGAGCAATTTCAGGAATGGCGGGCGCCTCGCGCGGGTTGGAGCGGACTTCCACCGTCATGAGCATGCCGGGACGCAGATGCTCATCCGCGTTTGGTAGCATGGCGCGCACCCGCACTGTCCGGGTTGTTGCGTTGATGCGGCTATCCACGTTCGCGATCCGGCCAGTGAATGTACGGTCGGGGTACGCCGATGTCCGCGCAATGATCTCGACGCCAGTCGTCAGCCGCGCGATTTGCGTTTCCGGAACATCGAAATCGAGTTTGATCTCGGTGATGTCGTCAAGCGTCCCAATCTGATCGCCGGGGCGCATGTATTGGCCGGGGCTCGCGGTGCGCAAGCCGACCACGCCATTGAACGGCGCGCGAATGGTTCGATCGGCGATACGCGAGCCGCCCGCGTTAAGCCGCGCTTCAGCCGCTTCAGCTGCGGCGCGTACGGTGTCCAGCCGCGCTTGCGAAGCGAAGCCGCGATCATAAAGCTCTTGGTAGCGGCGAAGCTCTTCTTGGGCCGCTTGGTTCGAGGCGCGCACTTCGGCGAGATCGGCGGCTTGCTCGACGCTCGACATTTCGACCAGCACCTGGCCGCGCCGCACGCGGTCGCCGCTATCGAAGCGAATGGCCCGGATGGTGTCGGCGACCTTCGGGGTCAGCACGATGCTTTCGCGAGATTGCGCTGTGCCAAGCGCCTGCAGGCCATCGGTAAAGACATGCATCCCGACAGTCGCGGCTAGCACGGCTGGAGCGCCGCCGCCGGGTCCCCCTGGGCGGCCACCTGCGGAGGGAGCTGCCTTCGCGGAACCTTGTTCCTCGGCGCCGGACAGCAACGCTTTGCCTGCGACGACAAGCGTCATCAGGCCGAGCCCCACGGCGACGACGGCCGCGAAGCCATAGCGTTTGAACATCCCCAACATGATGTAGCGGACCTTACATCCAAACTCTTTGCAGAATTGTGTCTAACACTACGGGCGACCGGCGCGATGCGATCAATCGCCTACCCTGCCCCACCAGCCTACCACCACGGCGACCTCTTCGGCTTCCCCATCGACCCGGCCCCGCAGTCCAAGCTGAAATCCCCTGCCGCTTGGACGGAAGTGGACCATGGTGAGTTGGGCCCGAATGACCGCCTCATCCTCTCGCTGGGAGTCCAGAAATACTTGACCCATCGCGAGCCAGTTCTCTGCGGGCCGGTAACCAACCGTGAGATCGACCCGTTCGCTTTCGCACCCGCCCTCGAACGCCCGCGCGGCTACCTCAACATTGGCGAACCCTGTTCGCCCGAAGCCACGTCCAGCTAACGCGCGAAGCTCGGCGCCGCCTTCGCTGCAGCCCTCTCGCGGGTGAGAAGCCCAGAGCGCGCCGGCCTGAATCGCCAACACATTTGCTTCGTCACGGTAGAGCGCGCGCTTGGCGCCGACCGTGGCTTCCGCACGCCAACCATCGATGATCTCGTAGCCCTGTTCGACCCAAGGCGCGATCACGACGGATGTCTCGGCGCCTAGGGGCGCTTCAAAATAGCCTGAGGTTTCGAAGAAGCTCAGGCCCTCGCGCTCGCCCGCGGCAGATGTCCAGATCTGCTGGCCGCCCTCAGGCGCCAGCCAAGCGCCGGCATGCGCCGGCACAGGCGTCAAAGCTGCAATTAGGCCTAAGAGTCGTAGCCCGGCAGCGCTCGATCCAGTTTTCTCTTCAACCCCGGCCACGCCAGCCCCGACACCATGCCCATACCCTTGGCCGGTCCGTTCCGCGTTTCTTCTTGCGCTTCTTCCGGCGCAATCAACACGTTGTCACGGCCCGCACTCAATGCAGCCACTTGTTGCGCGCACGCGCGCTCAAGGAAGAAAATTCCAACAAACGCTTCCGCGGCACTTCCGCCAACGGCCAGCGTGCCGTGATTGCGCAGCAGCATCAGTTTTTTGTCGCCGATGTCTTTTACCAGACGCTCGCGCTCATCAAGATTGAGCGCCACGCCCTCATACCCGTGATAGGCGAGGTTCGGCAGCATCAGCAGCGCGTTTTGCGTGAGCGGCAGCAGGCCATCTTTCTGTGCCGATACGCCAACGCCAGCGTCGGTGTGCAAGTGGATGACGCACAGAGCATCTTCGCGCGCGGCGTGAATGGCGGAGTGGATCGTGAAGCCCGCCGGATTGATGTAGTACGGCGTCGGCGAAACAATGTTGCCGTCGAGGTCGACCTTCACCAGCGACGAAGCCGTGATCTCCTCGAAGAACATTCCGTACGGATTGATCAGGAAGTGATGATCTGGACCGGGCACGCGCATCGAGATGTGCGTGAAGATCATGTCGTCCCAGCCGTGCAGCGCCACCAGCCGATAGAGAGCGGCGCAGTCAACGCGCGCCTGCCATTCCTCGGCGCTCACGCGGCCCTTCAGGGATGCTCCAACGTCGTCGGCCATTTGATCCTCCGTGGGGCAGCCTAGACCGAAGATGACGCCGGCTCAACCAACCCTTCTTTCCGCATGGCCCAGGTCGGGCGCGTCGCTATAGTGGCGCCTGCATGAAACTCGCCTTCACCGCCAGCGCCCGTCCCGAAGCCCAAGACGCCCTCCGCCGCTTGCGCCATGCGCACGGCGAGGTGGGAGAGGCTGAGGCTGACATCATCGTCGCGCTCGGCGGCGACGGCCTGATGCTGGAGACGCTGCGGCGGCGGTTGACCGATCGTAAGCCCGTATTCGGCATGAACCGCGGCACCGTCGGCTTCCTGATGAATGACTATCGAGAAGCCGATCTGCTCGATCGCCTAGCGCTTGCGCAGCCCGTTCGCATCCGGCCGCTGGTAGCGCGGTGCGAAACCGCTGGCGGCATTATCGAGGAACGCGCCTTTAACGAGGTCTCACTGCTTCGGCAAACCGCCCAAACCGCCAAACTTCGCATCAGCGTCGACGGCGCCGAGCGCATGGCCGAACTGCTCTGCGATGGCGTCATGGTGGCGACACCCGCAGGCTCCACCGCGTACAATTTTTCCGCCCATGGCCCGATCTTGCCAATCGACTCCCGGCTCCTGGCGCTGACTCCAATCAGTGCGTTCAGGCCCAGGCGCTGGCGCGGCGCGCTCTTGCCCCACCGGGCGAAAGTCCGGATCGAAGTCCTTGAGTTTGAGCGCCGCAGCGTCAGCGCCGCCGCAGACAATCGCGAAACGCGAGATGTTCGCGCCGTTGAGATTCACGAGGACCCGGCTCAGCCGCTGACTTTGCTTTTTGATCCCGACCACGCGCTCGATGAGCGGGTGCTGCGCGAACAGTTCAGCGTATAGACGTCAACGCTCTGTTCATCAGCCGCACCCATGCTTACTCACGCATGGCCAACGTTAAGTTCATCGACCCGCGCACTGAAGGGCGCCGCCTCGAGCTCAAGGCGCCCCTCTTCGATGAAGCAGCTATCGCGCGTGCTCAAGAGACCTTGACTGTGCTCGGCAGTTCCATGGGGGAATGGCTCGACGCCGACATCGAACGGCTGCACCAAGCCCGGCTTAACGCTGAAGGCGCTGGCTGGAGCAGCGCGGCGCTTGAGCCAATGCTGGGAGCTGCTCACGATCTGAAGGGTATGGGTGCCACCTATGGCTTTCCCATTATCTCGGATATCGCCGCATCCTTGTGCCGACTGATAGAAACCGACGCCGGCAAGGCCGCCGCGCGCGCGAACCCAGCTTTAGTTTGCGCGCATGCGGACGCCCTGCGTGCCGCCGCACGAGAGCGCATTGTCGATGAAAGCCATCCCATTGGACGCGCCCTACTGCAGGCGCTGGCATCGCACGTTGAGCGTCTCGGCGTCGCGCCGCGTTGAAACACTAACGCAGCCTTCACCCTCTTCGCCCGCCGATCCTTAACCGTGCGCGTGCAATAAGGGCGGCTGAATTGCCGCCATGAACGTTATTCCCTTCCGCCCCCGCAGCGAGCCCGAGCCGCTCGCCTTCGCCATCGGCGCCCGCGTCGATCTGCGCATTGGCGCTCTTGCGTCTGCTGTTGTGCGCCCGCGTGGGCCGGCCCACGAGTCTTTCGCCTTCTCCCATCTTGCTCGCCTGCTGCGCGCTGCGCGTATGGCGTCGCTAGAGCGCGGCGTGCGGACAACGCTCACGCTTGCCGTGCCAGCGGAAGTCCAATCCATGCTTGAGGCCGATCTGCTAAATGAAGCTGCACTTGAGGCCGGGTGCACACGCCGAAGCTTCAACTTTCAGCTCAATGAACGCGAGATCGTGGCCGTCGGACCTGGGCTTCCCGAAGGATTGCGCGCGCGTGGCTGGAACGTCGTGTTGCGCGGCGACGACGATTGCCCGCTGCCTTTCGGCGTCCGCGCGCGTTCTCTCTATAGCGAAATCGTTGTCGACGCGCCGACGCAGCCTGATCCGTTTCTGGCGCTGGAATCCGGCGACCGCACGCCGCTTGGACGCCGTCTGTTGGCGGCCAAGGCTGCGGGCCTGGTTGTCACCGCAGAGAACGTGAACAGCGCGTCTCAAGCTCGCACGCTTGCCATCGCCGGCTTCGACCGCGGCGGCGGCCCGTTCGCGGAAGCTGGGTTGCGCTAGATCGCGGCGACGCGGTCCGACTGCAGGCCCGACGCATCGAGCTTATCTAAGAGATAGTCGAGATCGTCCTTCGGCACGGATTGGAAAAGCGTCAGCGTGCGCTCCAGCATGCGCTTGCGGAATGTAATCCGGTCCTGCGCGACGCCCTCTCTGTCCACGCTGTGATAAACTTCGACCGCCGCTCTGAAGGATGGGTAGAGCCGTGGCGGCAATCCAGCGCGATCGAAGGCGGCCTTCAAGCCAAGCGGGCCGCTATCATGCATCAAGAGCCACATACGCTGGTGCGGTACGCCGCCCAGTTCCGCCATGGCGTGCTCGACAAAATCGAGGTGGCCGAGGCAGAGGCTACGCATCAACAACGATGGCGTGAGTCGGCCATTGAGATTGAGCTGTTGCACGAAGCGGCCGAGATCGCGCTGCCGGGCGGCCTGCTCGACGATGTCGATCGTCGCACGCTCTCGGGCGCCCATAGCGAGATCGATCGCGATCTGCGGCGGCAATTCGTGATTGTTGACCAATTGATCGAACAGCTCACCTGTGACGATGGCGACGAGCTTTTCCGTCACGCTGACCGGCAGAACATCGCGGCGCACCATCGCAGCCGTAACGGATGAAATCTCCTGGAAGCGCTCAAGCGCCGTGCCGAGACCCGCTTCGTCGAAGATTGCGTTATCGTTTGCCAACGCCCGCTCAACCGCGTCAGACACGGCGTACTCGGAGATGGCGCCGGTGACTACGACGGACAAGGTTTCACGGCTCGCGACGGCGACTTGCTTGGATGGCGGCGAGGCGCGCACGATTTCAACCAGATCTGAATCTGTCAGCACCGGAGAATTCATGATCACCGGAAGCGCGATGCTATCGATATCGCGCGACAGCCGATTAGCGATCTCGCGCGGCAGCTTCGGCGAATTCTTGAGCGCTACTGAAAGCGCACGCCTGACGAGAACGGCCGCGTCCTGCGCCATGATGGCGATGATGCCTTCAGCGTGCGCGCGTTCCTCTGCGGAAAGCTCAGCCTCGTCGATGCAGCGACAAATCTTGTGAGCGGCTTGGGCGCGGTCGTCCTCGGTCGGGCCCTTGATCAAGGTCCGGATGTCGCTATCCGTGAGATTGGCGCGCATGGTGACGATAGACATGAGGGGCTCGCGCTAAGGACGGCGGCGACTCCGCCGCAAGCCCCTACCCTCGTGCGGCAGCCTTAACGAATGTTTGACCACAGACGACCGTTGCGAGAAGGAAACGGAATGCTCGAAGGCCTCAAGATCGTTGAATACGCCACCTACGTAGCAGCGCCAGGCGCCGCGGGCGTGATGGCCGACTGGGGCGCTGACGTGATCAAGGTCGAGCCGCCCGGCGGCGACCCGATCCGGATGTTCTTTTCTTCGCTCGGCGTCGACGACGCTTTCAACCCGGTGTTCGATCTCGACAATCGCGGCAAGCGCGGGATCATTCTCGATACCGCGCAAGAAGCCGGCCGCGATGCATTGCTCAAACTGATCGACGGCGCCGACATCTTCCTCACCAACGTTCGCCCTGGCGGCCTCAAGCGCGCGGGGCTCGATCATGAAACGGTGATGCAGCGGTGCCCGCGCCTGATCTACGCAACGCTTACCGGCTATGGCCTCGAAGGCCCTGACGCGGATCGTCCTGGTATGGATTCCGCGGCCTTCTGGGCGCGCTCCGGCCTTGCGGCGATGTTCCGTCCGAAGGGCGGCGATCCGGTCCAACTGCGCACGGCTTTCGGCGATCACGTCGCATCACTCGCCATCATCTCAGCCGTGCTTGCAGCGGTTCACGAGCGCCAGCGCACCGGCGCCGGCCGCCTCGTCGATGCATCGCTTTTGCGTGTCGCGCACTATGTCGGCGGCAGTGACTTCGCCATTCAACACACGCGCGGGCGCATCGCTTCAAATCGCGCGCGCAAGGACGTTCCCAACCCGCTGATCAACTATTTCAAGACTGGCGACAATCATTGGATCAGCTTGCTGCAGCGGCAAGGCGAGAAGGATTGGCCCAAACTCGCACGCGCGTTGAAGGTCGAGCATCTCGTGGACGACCCGCGCTTCGCCAATAACCGTGCACGGCGCGAGCATGGCAGCGCCTTAGTGCCGTTGCTGGACGAAGCCTTCGCCGCGCGGCCGCTATCGGAGATCGCAACGGCGCTCGACGCAGAGGAAATGATCTGGGCGCCGATGCTGACGCCGACGGAAGCAATCGCCGATCCTCAGGCAATCGCCGCCGGGTGCGTCGTACAGACACCGACCCATGATGGCGGCACAATCAGCGCGCCAGCGGCCCCTGTTCGTTTTCCAGGCGCGGACGATGGCCCTAAGGGGCCGTCGCCACGACCCGGTGAGCATACACGCGCGGTGCTTCTGGAAGCTGGGCTCAGCGCTGGAGAGGTCGACGCAATGTACGCAAGCGGCGCGGCAGCTTAAGTGCGGCTCGCGCGCGCGTAGGCGTTCAGCGCCTGCATAGGATAGCGCGCGGTCTCATCCTCGCCGGAACGCAGAAGTGGCAGGAGCGCCATGGCAAACAGCGCACGCGCGAGCGCGGGCGACATGGCGCCTTCGCCCTCCGGCGCGCCAACGCCCAGCTGAGATGGAGCGCCCATAGTGGCGTCCGCGTCGAGTTGCAGGCGATCAAGCAATCCTTGCGCTGATCGTGGTTCACCACTGGCATAGAAGAGCCCGCGATTAGCCGCCGCCTCGCGCGGAAACAAAGCTGACGCATCCTGCGCGCCGTTCGCAGCCGCTTCGATCAGCCGGATCGCGCCGCCCGATCCCATAACATGTGCTGCATAGAGTTCACCCGCATTCGGCGCCCGCCCGAGCCGCGACTGGAGGGTCTGCGCATTCTCACGTGCAAGCTCCGCCGCCATCCGCGCGGAGAGTTCAGGATCGCTGCGCAGCGCCAATATCTCACGTCGCGTTGCGGCGTCGGCGCCGTTGCGCAGCGCCGCCGATTGCGGGCCGAGGCCATGCTCCGGGCCGTGGCGGCGGACCATGTCGAGCCACGTGCTGTCGATGAATTGAAAGAGACCAGTCGCACTTGAGGTGCTCGCGCGCGCATTTGGGTTCATTGCGCTTTCGCGCCGCGCCGTCTGCACCAGCAATGAAAAGTCCACACCCGTCGCATCCGCTGCTCGGCGGATCGCGGCACGAACGACGTCGGGGCCTGCAGGCGCGATAGGATCGCTCATTCCTCCGCGCTCGGCCAATTTGGTAAACGCGGCGTTAACGATTTGATCCGCGAGCCCAACGACCCGTGTTTGGCCTCGACCTCCCGAACCGAATTTTGAACTAGTAGCTCTTCGGCAAGCCAAGCACGCGCTCGGCGATGTAGTTCAAAATCATCTCGCGTGAGACGGGTGCGATGCGCGCAATCATGGCTTCGCGGAAGTAGCGCTCAACGAAGTACTCCTTCGCGTAGCCCATCCCGCCATGGGCAAGGACGGAGGCCTCGCACGCTCGGAAACCAGCTTCAGCGCCAAGGTATTTTGAGGCGTTCGCTTCAGCGCCGCACTCTTTGCCGGCGTCATAAAGCGCCGCCGCTTTAAACGCCAAAAGATCAGCAGCCTCCAACTCCGCCCAACACTTGGCCAGCGGGTGTTGAATGCCCTGGTTCTGGCCTATAGGCCGCCCGAACACGACGCGTTCCTTGGCGTACTGCGCCGCCCGCCTCAACGCCGCACGGCCGAGCCCAATGGCTTCGGCAGCGAACAGCACACGCTCAGGATTGAGGCCGCTCAGCAAGATTTTAAAGCCAGCGCCCTCTTCGCCGATCAATTCAGCGTCGGAGACTTCGAGGTCCTCAATGAAGAGCGTGTTGCACTCGACGGCCTTGCGGCCCATTTTTGGAATTGGCTGTGCTTCAATCTTGCTGCGATCAAAGTCGGCGTAGAACAACGACAAGCCTTCAGTCGGACGCTTCGCTTGCTCTTTCGGCGTCGTCCGCGCGATGAGCAGAATCTTGTTCGCACGCTGGGCGTTCGTTGTCCAAATCTTGCGGCCACGGATGCGATAGCCCGTGTTGGTGCGCTCCGCTCGCGTCTCGAGGCTTGCGGTATCGAGCCCGGAGTTCGGCTCAGTCACTGCAAAGCAAGCTTTGTCCGTGCCGTCCATCGCGGGTGGCAGGAAGCGTCGCTGCTGCTCTTCAGTGCCGTACTTTACGATCGGCATCAGGCCGAAAATGTTGAGGTGGATTGCGCTCGCGCCCGAAAAGCCGGCGCCTGATTGCGCGACCGTCTGCATCATCAGCGCAGCTTCCGTCAGCCCTAGCCCGGCGCCGCCGAAGCGCTCTGGCATTGCAACGCCGAGCCAGCCGCCAGCCGCAATGTCGGCAACGAACTCTTCCGGAAACTTCCCGCTCTCGTCCGTTTTCAGCCAATAATGATCATCGTACTTGGCGCAGATCTCTTCGATCGCGTGCTTGATAGCGACTTGTTCTTCGGTGAGGTCGAGGGCGAAGGTCATGTGTTTCCAAATCTTGAAGGCGCAAGCGCCGCCCATTCGGGCGCGATCTCACCGCCAAAAACGTATGCGCTTATGATCTCCGCCGTTATCGGCGCCAAGAGCCAACCATTGCGGGAATGCCCCGCCGCGACGAAGAGGCCCTCACCCGTGGGGCCGATCATGGGCCAGCCATCGGGCGACATGGGCCTGATACCGGCCCACGCGCGGCCCGCTGGCTTAGCCTCGCCTGGCAAAACCCGCTCCGCCGCCGCCAATAACTCAGCCGTCCGCGCCGGGTCGACCATGCGATCAAACCGGTCAAACTCCAAAGTGGCGCCAAGTACGACATCTTCGCGGCGCTGAGAGATATAAAATTCGCCCGCACGCATTGTGGCGCCAAGAGGGCGATCGAGTTCGATGGCGACGAGTTGACCTTTGGCTGGACGAACATGCTTCAGCGCCGGCGCCGTCTGCATCATTTTGTCGGTGGCCCACACACCAGGCGCAAGCACGAGCGCGTCAGCTTCATAGACGCGGCCGTCGTGGGTGGTCGCGGCCGAGGCGGTGACATCGGCGACGTCGGCTTCGAACTCTACCAACACGCCCATTGAACGCGCCTGCATCGCAAGCCCAGTCAGCACGCGCAGCGGATCAGCAACGCCTTCGTCCTCTACGAACACAGCGTGCTCGATCTTGGCCGAAAGACCTGTGCGCTTGCGTACCTGGCCACTGGAAAGCGCTGATGCGCGCCGATCCAAACCCGTGACCCGATCTAAAAATGAGCGCGCGGCTTCCATGTCCGCATTCAAGACCACTGCGCCGTCGAAGCGCACGCCGTCCGCCCACTCCGCGCCCGGTTGCCGCGATTTCCATAAGTCGAACGATTGAAGCGCCAAGCGATCGTGCGGTGACGGCGTTCGATCCAACGGCGCCAGCATGCCAGCAGCCGCGGCGGAAGCGATCGGGCCATACACGCTCGGGTGTTCGCGTTCGGCCTCAAGGAGCGTCACGGACGCGCCGCCTTGCCGCAGCCTGATGGCGCAGCTTAGCCCCACGACGCCGCCGCCAACTACAACGACACGCTTCATGCGCGATGCGATCCATTCGAGCTAAGCATAGCGCCCCGCTAACGGAGCGCCGTCACACTGGCAAGCGGCCATACCATCGCGCTCACCCCCGCCACTCCGGCAGATCAAAGTTCGGATCAGGATACGTGGGTCCGACAAACGTGCGTCCAACCGCCTCGCCCATCTCGAGCATGAGTTCGAGATTCGCGCTGGCGGCGTTGTTCACCAGGCTAAGGCCGTAAAGTGTGTCCGCATCTAGTTCGCGGCCGAGCACGCGCTCCAGCGCAGTAATGGGTGGTTGCGGATCGCCCGCGCGCCGCGGCTTGGGCTTGGTGTCGAGCATCACGTCGATGCGTTGGTAGTCGAGCAGCGGTTGTGCTACATAGGCCGCGTTGATTGCTTCGTCACTCTCGCCATTCAGACGCCAGGGTCGTTTCGGCGCGGACAATCCCTGCATCACTTTAACGCTCTGCACTTGGGCCTCGTGCGCTAGCATCCGGATCACATGCGCCGCACGTGCGCTTGCGGGCAGCGCACGAAATGTTGCGTCTTCAATCGCAGGCTTGCGCATTCCCGCGCCGATCGATGTCAACATCAATGTGGCGGCAGAAGCGCTCCAACTGAACCTCTGCGCCGGATCAAGAACCAGAGAGAATAGGTCGAGACTCGGATTGGCGGCGCCTTCCGGGTCAACGAAGTGCCCTTTACCCGCTGCACGGCGCTTTTCATCGAGGTCAACGTCGATCGCAACATCGCTAGCAATATCGCCGCCGCCTGCGCTCGCAGCCACAAGGTCGCTTAAACGATAGCGCTTTTCCGCGAAGGCGTGCGCCTCGGACTGGTCATAAAAGCGTCCGAGCGGATGATTGGTCACGATCCAGGTCGTACCGAAGTCAATGCGTGTCAGGCCGAAGGCGAGACCGGTTTTGATTTCATCTGAACCGAGCGTGCGCGCTCCGAGCAGCGCCAGCACCGAACGCCGCAACCGATTGGCGTTTAGCCTCGGCCGCAAAATCAGCCCGTCATCCGGACGCCGGCCGAAAATGCCTGGGCCATGGCGGCGATAAAACTCGATTAGGTCATCAACACTCATGCCGAGCGCGAGGCCCGCAGCGAGAATGGCAGCGCTCGAGCCGCCGCCGATAAGATCGTAATAATCGCTAAGCCGGAAATCCAAGCCGCCGCCAGCGCGGCGACGCAACTCACCCTCAAGCACCTTCAACATGCCGAGAGAAAGCATGGCCTTGGCGCCGCCGCCATCGAGCGCAAGGATGCGCTTTGCGCCTGTGTCTGGCGACAGATGCTCGAACAGCGTTCTGGGCATTCTTCCCTCGCCGCCAATCTAACCACGTGGCCGCTTTAAAAGAAGCCCAAGCGCGCGGGATCGCGTCCAAGATGCACAGCCTTGAACTCGGCGGCGATGAATAACCCACCGGCGACGTAAACAGCGCCATTGCGCGCCCTCAGCAGAGCGAGCTTCCGCGCTTCAGCGACACTCTCCGCCACGATTATTTCAGCCGCCGGATTCGCCGCAGAGGCGTGCGCCGCAACGACCCCCGCCGGCGCTCCTTTGTGATCCGCCGACACACAGACAATCACGTCGAAGTTTGGCGCGAGAGCACCGATGATCGCTGCGGCGTCTTTGTCGTGTGACACACCGACGACCAGCGCCGCATCGCGCGCGCCCCGAAGCTCCGCGAACCCTTCGAGCGCCGCAGCCACACCAGCAGGCGTATGTCCAACATCAATGACGACCAGCGGATCCGCCGACAATTGCTCGAGCCGAGCCGGCCAGCGGGTCGCGGCAAGTCCCGCTTTCACTTGCGCTTCACTCAACTCCACCACGTCCTGCGCTAAACGCAGCGCTAAGGCGGCGTTCTGGCGCTGAGAGGCGCCGCGCAACGGCGCCTCTCGCTCTGCGCCTATCCACGCGCACTTGGTCTTGCGCTGTTCACAATGCGCTTCAATCGCCGCGCGTTGCGCTATGCAGCTTTCGCTCACAAGCACCAAAGCGCCTGGTGGCGCTGCGTCCAACTTGTCGCGCGCAATCTCCTCAAGCGTATCGCCAAGCAACGCCGTGTGTTCGTAATCAAGCGACGTGAGCGCCAGCCGCCGCGCCTCGATCAGCCGCACAGGATCCAGCCTGCCGCCGATACCGGCCTCCCAGACCGTGCGCGTGCAATCGCGCGCGGCGAACCAATCGGCGGCGATTAGGAAAAGGAACTCAAACGCACCCAGCCGCGCCGCCTCGCCGGCGCGCGTTGCGGCATCCGTCACACGGCGCCAGTGCTCGCCAAGAGCAGCATCCTCAATATCGGCGCCGTCGATCCGAAAGCGCTCGTTCAAATCGAGCAAATGCGGCGACGTGAACAATCCCACAGGTCCGCTTACCTGTTCCAACAGCGCCGCGGTCATGGCGGCCGTGGAGCCCTTTCCGTTGGAGCCGACAATAACCGCGCCGGTCGCGCCAAAGGCACCTAGGTCAACGCCCAACTCGGCTGCAATTGCGGCCAGGCGCTGAAGTCCAGGGCCCTCACCGAACTTGGGGTAAGGAATGCGCCACGTATTCATCGCAACGCCGCAGCAAAATTCGCGCGCCAGATTGTTTCGATCAAATCCCAGCGGCCGTGATCTTCCAAAGTGGCGATCATCGGATTTGAATTGACTTCGATCACCGTCGGACCACTGCCGTGGATGTCGAAGATGTCGACGCCCGCTAGGCCAAGGCCAAGCGCAGAGGCAGCCGCAAGCGCGACGTGCGCCAAATCCTCGCGTGCGCCATCTTGCAGCGCCGATGCGCCGCCGCCGGCTGAACGATTTGCCGGCCCTTCAAGTGTCACAACCGCGCCCGCCGCCACCACCTCATCTGGCGCGATTGAGCGTCCTTCATTATCTCGGCCGCGCGGCTTCAAAGGCGGCGCGCCGGGCTCGCGCGGCAATGCTCCGATGAGGTCAGCGAATGTTCGCCGTCCGTCTCCCACTACGGACGGCAGGTGCTTGCGGTAGGAGAACAGCGCCCGGCCCTGCAGCACGAAAACGCGATACTCCGCAGCTGAGACATACGGCTGGATAAGGATTGCGAAATGCTCACGCGCGACGCGCTGCATATAATCGCTGAAGGCTTCGGCGCTTTCGACAACTTCCGCGAACAAGCCGTTTGACGCGGACACAGGCTTACAAAAGATCGGGTACGCAGCTCTCTGTGCAAATTTGAGTGCGTCGTCCGGCTCGCGTCCAGGATGGCGCATCTCCGCCCAACGCGGCGTCACGAAGAACATTTCGCCAGGCAATGCGGGCACGCCGCGCTCACGCAGCACTGCGGCGCAGAACGCCTTGTCGCGCGCGATCGACGCCGCCCGCGCGTCGTTCAGCGCATACGGCGTCGCCGCGCCCGCAGCGAACTCCGCGCGCCGGACGCCGTCGCAAACTTCAAAGAGATATCCATCTGCCCCATCGAGTGAGCGGAACGTGTAGCCACAAGTCTTCGCTGTGTGCGCAGCGTAACGCGCGTGAGCGCTCAGAAGCGAGGGATTATCCAAGGAGAAAATGGTACCGCCTCCCGGGCTCGAACCGGGGACCCCTGGTTCCACAAACCAGTGCTCTAACCAACTGAGCTAAGGCGGCACATTCCACGTTTCCCGCTCCGCTTTGGCAAGCGATCCGGGGCGCGGAACCTAGCGCCGGCCCCGCGCCGAAGCAAGGCGGAGCCAAACGCTTGATTCCATGAAGTTAGACCGGCCCCCAGCCCTGCTGGTTGATGTAGTTCCGCAACCGCTCGATGCGATTGTCGGGGTCTGGGTGGGTGGACAGGAATTCTGGCGGACGCGAACCGCCGCCGGATTGCATCGCACGCCAGAACGGCACCGCCTGTTTTGGGTCGTAGCCAGCGGACTGCATGTAGCGAATGCCAACAATGTCTGCTTCAGCCTCCTGCTCGCGCGAGAACGGCAGGCTCAAGCCGACCTGAGCGCCCAAACCCAGGGCCGCCATCGCCACTTGGCTATTGAGCTGAGTGCCCGCGACTTGCAACGCCGTCTGGGTCGCAGCTTCGCGGCTGTAACGCTCTGCGGCATGGCGCGCGGTCACGTGCCCAACTTCATGGCCCAACACCGTCGCCATCCAATCGTCTCGCTCGCAGATTTCGTAGAGGCCGCGATAAAAACCCACCTGGCCGCCGGGCAGCACGAAGGCGTTCTTGTCATCACTATCGAACAGCACAAATTCCCAGCTTTGATTGCCGCGTCCCGCAGCCTGCACGATCCGGCGGCCAACGGTCTCCAAACGGCGCTGCGCCGCGGCATTGTTCCAGGTGCGCGTTTGCTGACGCATTTGTGCCCAGGCCTGCAACGACGCCTGCTGCAGCTGACTCTCGTCTATGATGATAAACTGCTGACGACCGGTCACTTCATTGGTGGCGCAGCCCGCAACCAGAACCAGTGTGCCACTGGCAAGCCCGCGTAGCACATCGCGCCGTTCCAGCTTGCTGACATCTACGAGCTTGGCGCCTTCGCCGGCTGTTTGCTCACACATGACAATTCTCCTCAGCCCCTCGCGGGTGTCGAGCTTACTTTCTTCCCCTGGCGCGCCAAGGCAAGGCTACATCGGAATGAAATGAGGAAAATGGTGCCTGGGGCCGGAATCGAACCAGCGACACGCGGATTTTCAATCCGCTGCTCTACCAACTGAGCTACCCAGGCGTCCGTGCGCCGGCCAGAAGCGGGCCGCCGCGGAGCGAGGGTCTATAGCGGGGCGACCGGGCTCTGTCCACGGCGGCGCATAGGACTTTTCCACCCCTTCAGCACGCGCGAAAACGGGGACGGCTGGAGGGCCGTCCCCGCTCGTTACGCCAATGGGGCTAACCGGTCTATTAGGCGCCGGCGTCGGCGTGACGCGTTTCCGGCGCACTGTGGGCGACGCCGCTAAAGCTCATGCGGACTTCACCACCGGTGGCGCCGGCATCAGCGCTGCGCACGACCTGGATGCGCTCGGCCGGAACGCCGCGGCTGATTAGAGCAGCCCGAAGCGCCTGAGCGCGACGGGTAGACAATGCCGAGCCATCCGCTTCGATGACGGCGCTCTCCAGTTGGCAGACCGACGCCGCATCGATGGCGTAGCCGATCTCACGACGCGCTTGCGTGCCCAAGGCAGCGCCGCTGAATACGGCGGCATGAGTGCGCGCATCGCAGACGCCGTAGCTTGCGCTTGCACCTGCCGGAACTACGAGCGCCGCCGGCTGGGCCACCGGCGCAGCGGTGGCAGTCGTCGTCTGGATGGCAGCTGGCGCGACTTGCGCTTCTGACGACGGCGCCTGCACCGCGGCGAGTTGACGCTGCGACGTGACAGCAGCGATCTGCTGGGCGGTATCTTCGCGAACTTCGTTCATGCAATTGCGCTGGGCGCGGGAGAGAATCCGCATCAAACCTTGGCCGCAAACCGCGCGCGAGGCGCTTTCGATGCGGCGCTCCAACGCGACCCGGCCACTCGCCGAGTTGAGATTGAGATCAGCATAAGAGACGCGCGCCCGCGCGCCGTTCGAGTCGAACGTTACGGCCCGAACTGGCTGAACGTTCGCGCCGCCCGCCGCGTACTGCGTCGTGAGGTTCGCCGTTGTGACGGCATTGTTCATCGCGTTATCGACACATGCGCGCACCTGGCGGCGTTGGCGCAACGTGCGATCGCCAGAACCTTCGCAGACCCGGTACGCCGCGCTGCGCAGCCGGTGCAACATGGCTGACGAGCCCTCCTGTGTGTTCAGATCGAGATCGCTGTGCCCGACAGCGATGGAGGCCGTCTCATAATCGCCAGCGTCGGATTGCGCGATGGCGTTTGTAGTCATCATCACGTGCATCAGGCAGGCAGCACCAATCATCAGTGGAATGCGCATCTTCATTGAATTCCCCCTTCCTTGGCAGACCGACACGCCATGAGGGGCTCGGTTTCTGCCTGTATGACTTGAAGGCGCGAGACGGCCGGAAAACGGGTCAAACTTTATTTCGCGCGAACAAATTGACTGCCCCTCCGCGAATGCGCTTCATTCCGTGCGCGCTCGAACAGCGCGGGATGGGGGGCGAAGCCGACATGTCTGACGTCGCGCTTGAACGCGAAGTGATGAGCTTGTTCGAAGACTTGCTCGACGTTCCCGAGACGGAACGCGGAGCTTGGATCGAAGCACACACCAGTGGCCGCCCCGCTCTTCGAACCCGTCTGGTCGCACTTGAAACAGCGGATCGGAGCGGTTCGCTGCCGACAGGCGGCGCCATAAACGCGCTGGAAGACGCCGTCATCCCCGAACGCATTGGCGCTTACAAGATTATCGAGCGCATCGGGCGCGGCGGCATGGGCGCTGTCTATCGCGCTGCGCGCGAGACGGGCGACTTCGAACGTACCGTGGCGATCAAGGTCATCAAGCCCGGCCTGTTCACACCGGACGTCGTCGAACGCTTCCAGCGCGAGCGGCAAATTCTAGCGGCGCTGGCGCATCCGAACATTGCGCGCCTTTATGATGGCGGCCAAACTGAAGACGGCGCCCCGTACATCATCATGGAGTTTGTGAGCGGCCAGCCGCTCTTGCAGTGGGCCGAAGCGCGATCGCTTCCTCGCGCCGAACGCATCCGCATTTTCCGCGACATCTGCGCCGCGGTCGCTTTCGCACACGCGCACCTGATCGTGCATCGCGATCTGACGCCCGCGAATGTTCTGATAACTGATGATGGCGTGGTGAAGCTGATCGATTTCGGTATCGCCAAAGCTGCCGACACCAACACGACTTCCCCTAATGACGCAGCCGTCGCGGCAATGACAATGACGCCAGGTTACGGCGCGCCGGAACGCTTGATCAGTGCTCAGGTCTCAACGTCAGCCGATGTGTTCTCGCTGGGCCGGCTACTCCAGGATCTGCTCCGGCCCGATCGGCGCGATAAGGAATTGCGCGCCATTATCGCGCGCGCCAGCGCGACCGATCCAAGCGAGCGATATGCCAGTGTCGAAGCCCTCATGGCCGATATCGAAGCGTGGCGAAACGCGCGACCCGTAGCCGCTTATTCTGGCGCGCGCATATACGCCCTCCGCAAGTTCGCGGCGCGGCACGGCAGAGCTGTTCTCGCGGGCTGCGCGACATTCATCCTGCTGGCCACTGCGCTCGGCTTTACGTTGGCGGCGAACGTCCGAGCCGAGCGGGCCCGTTTGCAGGCGGAAGCGCGGTTTCAAGAAACGCGCGAAATCGCGAACTCGCTTCTGTTTGAGGTGTTCGACGAAGTGTCCGCCATTCCTGGCTCAACAAACGCGCGCGAAAGATTGGCGCGCACTGGCCTCAGCTACCTTGAAGCGCTCGCGCAGGATGAGAGCGCCCCACTTGAGGTGCGTGTTGAAACCGCGGTGGGTTTTGTACGGCTTTCGCAGGTCGTCGGCGGCGGCCAGGCGGGCGAACTTGGTCGCTTTTCGGACGCTGCTGAATTACTAGCTGAAGCCGAACGCATTATCTCACCGCTCCACGCCGCATACCCAAACGACCCAGCTGTCGCGCGCGCGATGACTCAAGTATTGCTCGAGCAATCAGGGGCCAGCCTCTACTCCCACAATGAGGTCGCACTTGCGCGCGAACAGGCCGTGCGCGCCGCCCAGATCATTGAACCTTATGCACGTCAGGACGCAAAAGCGGCGCGCGCCTACATTTATGCGATCCGGGCGCTGGGCGACACTGAAGGTTGGGAAGAGAACTTTGAAGCCGCCCGCGACCAGCATCAGCGCGCCGAAGCGTTCGCCGCCGGCTTGCCGCAAGCCTTGCGTGACGACCCGGCAGTGATGGGGGCACGCGCGGCGAACATACGCTTGCTTGGTGAAAGCTATCACCGCCTTGGCATGACTGAGGAGGCGCGCGCGGCGATCGATGCCGCCGTGACCTACACGCGTGCTGTGCGTGACGGCGCCCCGCAAAACCCCGCCTTCGTCCGCGGCCTCACCGTAGCGCTTTGGTATCGGGCCGTTGTGCATCGGACCAACCAGCGCGATGCGCTCGCGCGTGAGTCAATCGAAGAAGCGATGGCGAATGCCAGGCAGTTGCGCGAGCGCGACCCGAACGATGCGGGCGCACTGCGCCTCGTCGCCACCGTCGGCGAAGTTTACGCGCAAATCCTCGCCGATGCGCGACGCTTTGATGAGAGCTTTGTTCTGGGTGAAGAGGTGGTCGCGGCGCAGCGCGATTTGGTTGTCCGGGCGGAAGGCGCTGCCGGCGCGCGGCGGACCCTGGCCGTCACGCTCATGACCAATGGCGGCAATTTCTACAATGGCGGCCAGTTCGACCGCGCGTGCGAGCGCTGGCGGGAGGCGCTCGGCATCTTTACGGGGCTCGAACGCGAAGGCGTACTGGCTGAGACCGATCGCACACGTTCAATGGCCTCGGCCCAGGATTATGTCGCCCGATCTTGCAACCCGCCCCATGCCGGCCTCGGTTCCAATCTTTGACAATTCGGAGAAATTTCGCGTTCGGCTTGGGGTGGAGGATTGCCAGCGTCGGCCCGAGACGTAAGACTTTGGCTCAATCAGGCAATGTCACAGTCCGCAGCCACTCCCGCCGCCGACCAGAAACAGCTACTGGCCGAGCATTACGATGAGTTCCGCCGCGTCGCGCGCGGCGTGCTCAACGGCGACGCGCAAGCGCTCCAGCTGCAACCGACGGATCTCGCCCACGCGGCCGCGATCAAGATTTTCTCGCTAAACCGCATTGATCTTCAGGGACGGACCCACTTCCTCTCGCTCTCAGCGCGGATCATGCGACAGATTTTGATGGATGAGGTCCGGCGCGTCCGCGCCGCCAAGCGCCAGGCGCCACCGGTCACCACGTTTTGGCCGGGCGAAGAAAACGCCGCGCTGGATCTAGAGGCGCTGGACGCGGCGCTCAGCAAGCTCGAAACCATCGACGCCGACCGTGCACGCCTCGTTGAGCAACGCTTTTTCGCCGGCTTAACGATCGAAGAGATCGCAGCCGCAGAAGGCAAATCCGAAAGCACGCTGAAGCGCCAGTGGCGCGCGGCGCGCGCCTGGCTCATCCACGAACTCGAACAACGCTAGCTAGTTTCCACTGCGCTGCGCAGCCTCGACTGCCCGCACGCGTGGCAAAATTTCTCGCTGTGCTGTGTCGCGAATATCGCTGGCGTACTCGAACCGCCCCCATGGACCGCGCACCGAGAACGGCACCACCACGCCGCCACGAGGTGATCGCGGCGCTAAACGCATGTCCAAGCGCCGGTTGGGCACGTCAATCAGCCCTATGCCTGGAATGCGCAAGTCTGCGGTGTTAAAGCTCAAATCGTCGGTCGCCAGGACGCCGTTATAAATCGCAAAGGTCGACGAAAAGCCCAGGAACTCCGTCCGCGCTTCAGGCGCAATGAGTTCGCCACGCAGCGCGTTGCGGATTGTCGTAGAAACGCCGCCAAGATCGACGCCGTGCAGAGTGCCCGACACCACTTCGATGTGGGTGCGTCCATTCAGCGCCGCCAAGAACTCGCTTTGCGTCCTGCCTTGCGTGCGCACGTTGAGGCTGACTTCCGCGCGACCCTCGATGTTGGAGAAGTTGATCGCGTCAGTGAGAAAGCGGCGTGCATCAAGTCCATTAAACGCCATGTCCTGCACGATGCGCGTCGAGTTTGCGTCGCGCGCATCAATCTCAAACCGGCCGCGCCCGGAGCCGCCATAGAGCGCCATGTTGTGCATCGTGGCGGCGAGGTAGCCTTCGTTTAGGACAAGGTTCAGCCGCGATGAATCGATGCGCATGCGCTGCACCAGCACGACGGCTGTCACCAGTTCGATATCAGCGTCGAACGCCTTCAAACCCGAGAAGTCGATCGGCGTCGCCGACGGCGCCTCGCGCACGTCAATCGCGCGAGCCGCCGGCTCTTGCGCGACCGCAGCGATCTCCGCCGCAGCATCACGTTGCGCGGTGTCCGGCGCAGCGGCAGCGGCAGCCAACTCAGCCGATGGCGTTTGTTGCGGCGCTTCGCCCGAGAGATACGGGTTCAAGTCGAAGTCGAAGAGCTCCAAGCGGCCGCTGAGATATGGCCGGCCCGCGCGCTCCGACAGCACAAAGTCCCCGCGCCCACGGACGCTATCGAGCCCGAAGCCGGCATTGCTAAAGCTGTAGGCGCCGTCGCTGATTTGCAGCCGTCCAGAAACCGCGAAGCTTTCAAAACCAACGCCGCCCCTGATCGGCGTGCCCATCCAAGCGGCGAGCCGGCGCAGGCTCGGACCATCGGCGCGCACGGTTCCCACGATTTCACCGGCGCCAGAAATGGTCTGCCCTTGAAACTCGGCGGTGAGAAGCTCGCTCTCGATCTTCAGCGTAACCGGCGTAAGTTCACCGCGCATCGCGGCGCCCGGCCGTGCAACCTCGACTTCCAATTCCACCCGCTGATCGGCATAGAGCACCGATCCTGCAAGACGCACCGGCTCGTTCATGCCATCGAACGCGGTGCTAACATCAACGTCGCCCACGACCCAGCCAGAGCCGTTGCGGGCGTCGAAATAGCTGACCTCGCCATTCATGACGCGCACCTCACGCAACGTCGTGCGCGAGGCTTGTGTCGGTGTTGTTGACGGCGGCGGCGCAGGTCCATCGGCGCGCACTGGCGTGAGCGCCCAATTGGTCTGGCCTTCCGCATCCACCTCCAGCGCAATCTGTGGATGTTGCAGCACGAGGCGACGGACCACGACCTGGCGATCGAACAGTGGCCGTATCTCCACGCCGATATCGATCTCGTCGGCCGCGATAAAGGATGGCGCGCGGCCACCCTCGACGTTTGACAAGGTTACGTCGTGAGCCCGCAGACCCAAGACCGGCCAATAGCTCACACCCACATCGCCGGCGATGGTCACGTCGCGGCCGGTGCCCGCCTCCACGGCGCGTTCCACCTCGGCCCGCACATCGAGCCGCAGGACGAGCCAAGTCAGCACCCCGGCGCCAATAAAGGCAGCCGCCACGAGGCCGCCGCCGATCAGCAGCACCCACCGCATCCAGGATTTCATGCAGAACTCCCCACGACTTTCGCCTCACCCTAGCCGCTGGCGGATCGGCCCGGAATAGCTATCTAGGAGCCCATGACCCAACCCGTCCCCGTTACCGTGCTGACCGGCTTCCTAGGCGCCGGCAAAACCACACTGCTCAATCGGATTTTGACCGAGCAGCACGGCAAAAAGTACGCCGTTATCGTCAATGAATTTGGCGAGATCGGGATCGACAATGACCTCATCGTCGATGCTGACGAAGAAGTGTTCGAAATGAACAATGGCTGCGTCTGCTGCACGGTGCGCGGCGACCTCATCCGCATCATTGAAGGTTTGATGAAGCGCAAAGGCCGTTTCGACGCGATTCTGGTCGAGACAACTGGATTGGCCAAACCGGCGCCAGTCGCGCAGACGTTTTTTGTCGATGCCGACGTGCGCTCGAAAACGAAGCTTGATGCGATTGTGACGGTCGTAGACGCCAAACACGTCATGCAGCAGCTCGAGAGTTCCGAAGAAGCGGTCGAGCAAATCGCCTTCGCCGACGTCATTCTGCTGAACAAGATCGACCTGGTTTCAAAGGACGAACTCGCCGCCATCGAGCGCCGGCTTCGCGGCGTGAACGCAACCGCCCGGCTCCACCGCATGTCACGCGGCGACGTACCGCTGGATGCGATCCTCGGCCTGCATGCGTTCGATCTCGACCGCGTCACCGAGATCGATCCGCACTTTCTGCCGGACCACGATTGCGATGATGCTTGCGCGCATCATGATCATGACCACCATGGTCACGACCATCACGATCACGAGCACCATCATCACGACGACCACGTCGCGGCGGCGGGTATCTCCAGCGTAGCGCTCTCCACCGAGAAACTGATCGATCCGCAAAAGCTCTTGCCTTGGCTGAATGAACTTACCCAGACGCGCGGGCCCGACATCCTGCGCCTCAAAGGCATCTTCGCCTTTCCCGACGAGCCGAAGCGCTTCGTCGTGCAAGGCGTCCACATGATCGTGGAAGGGGATACGCAGCGAGACTGGCGCGAGGACGAAAAGCGCGTCTCGCGTATCGTGTTCATTGGCCGCAACCTCGATCGCGCCGAGTTGGAAGCAGCCCTCATGGCGTGCGCGGCGTGACTGCGCAGGTTTATGAGACCGGCCGCCGTCTAGCACTCGGCGCAGCGGCGACGTCCGCACATTGGATCGGCGAAGAAGCGTGCTTTGCGCTCGGTGACGGCACAGTTCTATTCGCGGCGCGCGAAGGCGCAGTCCGCCGGATTGAGGCGCACGACGGCGTGATCCTCAGCGCGGCGCTGCATCCGGATGGCAACCGTCTCGTCACCGGCGGCGATGACGGCCGGTTGAAGGTCATCGCGCCGGACGGCGCTGTCGCCACGCTCGCTGAACTCCGCAAATGGGTCGATCACGTCGCCAGCGCAGCGGCGACTGGCGTGATCGTTGCGGGCGTCGGGAAAGAAGCGATCGTGTTTCGCGGCGACAAGGAATCACATCGCTACGCGCATCCGACGAGCGTCGGGGGCCTCGCGCTTGACGCCAAGGGCCGGCGCCTCGTCGCCACGCACTATAACGGCGCCACGTTGCGTTACGTGCTGACTGCAGATGACAAAGGCTCTGCGCTCAATTGGGCGGGCTCACACCTCGCGGTTACGATGTCGCCTGATGCAGATTACGTCGTCACCGGCATGCAAGAGAACGCGCTGCACGGCTGGCGCCTGCCGGACAAGACGGATCTGCGCATGGACGGCTACCCGTCCAAGACTAGGAGCTTCTCCTGGGATAAACGCGGCCGCTGGCTTGCCACCTCCGGCGCCAACAGCGCCATTGTTTGGCCGTTCGTCGGCAAACTCGGACCGCAAAGCAAAGCGCCACTGCAACCCGGAGAACGCGAGGCGCTCGTCACCGCAGTTACTTTCCATCCCACTGAGGAAATCCTCGCCATCGGTTATGCTGACGGCGCCGCCATGATCGTACGCTTCAGCGACAGCATGGGCATGGAGTTGGATGAGCCGGGTGAAGGCGCAGTCACCGCCCTGGCGTGGAGCCCTGACGGCAAGCGCATCGCCCTTGGCGACGAAGCCGGGCGCGGAGCGATCGTCGACGTTTAGTCAGCGCGTTTCCCAGGCAAGCCACACGGCAATACCCGCAATCCCGAGCGCCAGCAGGCGTCGCACCAGCGGTGCATGTTCGGTCTGAACAATGAGCGCGCCAGCGCGCGCCGCGCCCACGACAATCAAACTGTGAACGATCAGACTTATCGCTAAGTGCACGCAGCCAAGTGCAAGCGCTTGGACCCAAAACGGTGCGTGATCGGCCGCGATAAAGCTCGGCAACAACGCAACGTAGAAAACCATGGCTTTGGGATTCAGCAGGTTGGCGAGCAAACCTCGCCAGAACGGCGCGTTGTCGAAGTCGCGCGCGTGACCGGGAGACGTTTCCCGCGCACCGCGCCAAGCCTCCCAGGCGAGGTAGAGCAGATAGAAAACACCCGCCCATCGCAGCGCGCCGAACAGGAGCGGCGCCGATGCGATAACTTCCGCCACGCCAAACACGGCGAGCATCATGTAGAACGCGAGCCCCACACTGACGCCAAGCACCGCCTTGAAACCGGCGACACGGCCCTCAGCAGCAGAGAGCGCTGCCAAATATCCCATGTTGGGGCCGGGCGTGAGTTCAATCAGGCTCACAGCGATAAGGAAGGGCACGATCACGCCAGGATCGACCGGCAGGTTGTTCACATCAACTCCGCAGCGTCTGCGCTGTAAGGACTTGATCCATCACTTTCACCACGCTCGCGATCTCATCGACGATGCGCCGAGCGCGCGACGGATCGACCAGCGGTTTGAACATATCGCCTGGCTCGAAGAGGTTGCCACCTTCAACCGCGACGAGCAAATCGCCGCCTTCAAACGCGCACCGGATGCGCTTACCATGCAGCCCAGTTTCGAGCGCGATCAGCCGCTCCATCATCACTGGATGCAACAAGTAGCGCGCTTCGACCTGGTCCGTACCCCATACTTCGAAGGCCTTCTCGAACTCGCTAGCCACCAGCCGCACGCGCTCAAGTTTCTTGCCATCCAACTGGCCGCCGCCGAACACATTGAACACACCCGCATCGCGCCGAACGATGGTGACGCCAAGAAACTCACGCGGGAACTGCATGCGGATCAGCTGGCCGCGAAACACCGTTGTGTAACGGGTTCGCCCCTTGCTGTCAGTGGTCCGCGTCTCAAGGTGTCCCTCATAAAGTTCGTAGCGGGCGCCCTTGTGCGCGCCGCTGAACAAATCTTCAAAACTCGAACGCGCGTATCCGGGCAAGAGCTTCAGCGCTTTCAAGCGCTCTAGGGCCGGAGGCGCGAAGCCGGCGATGGCGTAGCTGGCGCCCATCGCTTCTGCGATCGCGGCGCAATACTCCTGCTTCAGCTTCTTCGCCAACTTCGCCAGCGGCTGATAGGCGATCACCAACCCAATCACCGCCGCGACCAGTCCGAAAACGAGACCGGGGCCCAGATCCTGAGTCATCAGCCCCACGCCAACGGCCACCGCGGCTGCAACCGCGATAGAGATCCCAACGCCTGTCTTGAACTTCTTCAGCGCCTCCAAGCGGTGCTCTTCATTGGCGTGGAAACACGGCTCGATACGCTCCTTGTAGAGGCGCGCAAAGAGCGAGTCGTCCAAGTGCGCCAAGTCGATCGGCTGCGTCGCGTCGTTCAAGGCGAAACCTCCACGCGTTCTTCATGTGCAGACTCCCGCCCGATTGCAACGGATTGGCCCACGCGCATACTGGGCGGATGAAGATTGATCGCCGCGCCCTCATGGCCTCCGGACTAGCGCTCGCCGCCGCGCCCGACGTCCGCGCCCAAGCCGCTCCAATCGCTCGCACCACCTTCGGCCGCGTGCGCGGCGCCACTGAAGGCGGGGTGCTGAGCTTCAAGGGCGTCCGCTACGGCGCGCCGACGCAGCGCTTCATGGCGCCGCGCGAACCAACATCGTGGCGCGGCGTGCGCGATGCGCTAGCTTATGGGCCCGCGTGCCTGCAACGCGGACTCGATGACGAGCCGCAAAGCGAAGACTGCCTCTTCCTCAATATCTGGACGCCATCGCTGCAGGGCCAGCGGCCGGTGCTACTCTACATCCACGGCGGCGCTTACAATACCGGGTCAGGTTCGAGCCCGATCACCAATGGCGCGCGCCTGGCCGAACGAGGCGACGTCGTCGTCATCACGCTGAACCATCGCTTGAACGCGTTTGGCTACGCCTACCTCGCCGCGCACGGTTTTCCCGACAGCGGCAATGTCGGCCAACTCGATCTTATCCTCGCGCTTGAATGGGTGCGCGAAAACATCGGGCATTTCGGCGGCGCTCCTGGGCTCATCACCGTGTTCGGCCAATCCGGCGGCGGGGCAAAGATCGCAACGCTCATGGCGATGCCAGCCGCAGCGGGGCTTTTCCATCGCGCGCTCACGATGAGCGGCCAGCAAGTGACGGCCTCGGGCCCGCTCAACGCGACACGGCGCACCAACGCATATCTCGAAGCGTGTGGCCTCAGCGCTCAGAACACGCGCGATATCGCCACGCTGCCCGCGTCACGCCTGGTCGAAGCGCTTCAGCCCACCGATCCCGTACTCGGTTTCGGCTCGATCTATTTTGGCCCTGTGCTCGATCAGCGCTACTTGCAACGCCACCCGTTCTATCCGGACGCCGCGCCGCAATCGCTCGCCATTCCGATGATGATCGGTAACACGCGCGATGAGACACGAGGTTTCGTCGGCAGTGATCGCTCGTTGTTCTCGCTTACATGGGATGAGGTCGCGCCGCGCCTCGCGAGCGCCATGCGCATCGACATCGACCCAGCTCATGTCGTTCGCGAATACCGTCTTCTCTATCCCAATTACTCGCCGTCAGACGTGTATTTTGCCGCCTCAACCGCCGCGCGCTCATGGCGTGGCGCGCTGATCGAGTTGGAGGAGCGCGCAAGAGCAGGCGCGCCCGCTTACGCCTATCAGCTCGATTGGCGCGCTCCAGCAGAGGGCGGCATTTTCGGCGCGCCCCACACGCTCGATATCCCGCTGGTGTTCGGAAACCTGGAAGACTCGCACTGGATCGGCGCGCGGACGCCGGAAGCAGAAGCGATGTCGGCGCGGATGATGGACACGCTCATCCGCTTCGCGCGCACCGGTGATCCGGGCTGGCCCGCCTACACGCCGAATGCGCGTCAAACCATGATCTTCGACACAACGTCCCGTGTCGTCAGCGATCCGCGCCGCCGGGAGCGGGAACTGTTCGCCAGAGTGCCATACATTCAGCCCGGCACTTAGACTCTCGCCAACGCGCGCAGGCCATCTTCAACGGAGATGACCGGCTTATAGCCCATCTCAGCCTGCGCCTTGGCGTCGCGCAGAACAGAATCGCGAGAGAGGATCATTGCGCTGAAGCGCGTCAAAGGCGGCTCGCCCTTCAGATTGAAGGTGCGCCAGAGAAATTCGCACGTCGCGCCGAGCGCATCGGCGATACCAGACGAGACATTGCGATCGGGCAGCGTAATGCCGCGCGCGTTAGCAATACCGGTGATGATTTCGCGCATCGTGCGCACGCCATCGTCCAGAATGAAGTAGGCCTCGCCGCCGTCGCCTTTCGACAGCGCGAGTTCAATGGCGTGAACGAGGTTGTCGATGTGCGTGGTCGAGGTTTCCGCCTTACCGCCATCGACCCACATCCATTGTCCCGATTGCGCGACACGCTCGATCGTAGGCAGCAGTGTGGTGTCGCCCGGGCCCCATATGAAACGCGGTCGCAGGATGATAGTTTCGAAACCCGGCGCGTTGGCGCGGCGTACCAGCACCTCCGCCTGCGCTTTGGTCGCGGCGTAGGGATAGGGCGAGTTCGGCGCGAGTGGGTAGGTCTCGTCCACTCCACGCAAATGCTGGCCGCGCCACAACACGCTCTCAGTGCTGATGTGGATGAAACGTCTAGCGCCCGCCTCGCGCGCAGCGGCCAACATGCGCGCCGTGCCGTCCACGTTGAAGCGCTTCCATGCGTCACGCGGACCCCATTGCTCTACGAACGCAGCACAATGGACAATCGCTTCGGCATCGCCGATGTGGGCGGCCGTTACATTCTCCAGATCGCATCGCACCGGCGTTCCGCCGCGTTCGGCGATCACCGGATCGGACGCAGCCGAGCGCGACATCGCCCGCACCACGTGCCCCGAGAATCCGAGCGCCTTGGTCGCCGCGCCGCCGACAAAGCCGGATGCGCCGGTGACGAAGATGCGCATTACGCGCCGCCTTTGATTTGGGTCAGCGCATGCGAGAGCTTTTGCACCGACGCGCTCGCGTCGGTACGGCGCTCGCGCAATTCCTCGACAACCTCTTCCGGCGCCTTGGCGACGAAGTCAGCGTTGCCGAGTTTTGCGTCCATCTTCGCGACTTCGCCTTCAAGCTTGGCGATCTCTTTGGCCAAACGCGCGGACTCGACCGGCAGATCGACAACGCCCTGCAACGGCAGCGCCACTGTTGCGCCCGAAAGCACGAACGTCACCGAGCCCCCGGGCGCCGCCTCGGCGCTGGTCGAGTATTCAAGCCGCGCCATGCGATCGATCAGATCCTGATAACGCTCCAGCCGCCGCTCGGCATCAGCGCCCGCGCCGATCAGGAGAAGCGGGATCTTGGCGCCGGCCGGCACGTTCAGCTCTGAACGCGTCGAGCGCGTTTCATCAATCAGATCGATCATCCACTGGATTTCAGCTTCAGCATCCGCATCGATCAGATCGTCGCTGAGCTCAGGCCAGCTATCGACGATCAGCATGCCCTCACGCCGCTGGCCGAACTCGCCCATGCGCGTCCAGATTTCTTCGGTAATGAACGGCATGAACGGGTGGAGCATGATCAAAATCTGATCGAGCACCCAGGCTGCCGTGCGCCGCGTTTCCGTCTTCGCGGCTTCATCGGCGCCGTTCAGTAGCGGCTTGATGAACTCAAGGTACCAATCGCAGTAGACGTTCCACACGAACTTGTAGAGCGCGCCCGCTGCCTCATTGAAGCGCCGCGCTTCAAGTTCGCGCGTGACCGCCGCCGCAGCCTTTGCGGTTTCACCCACGATCCATTTATTGACCGTCTGCTCGGGTGAGCGCGGATCGTACTCGTCCCACACCGCGCATTCGTTCATCTGCGCGAAGCGCGCGGCGTTCCAGAGCTTGGTGCCAAAATTGCGATAGCCTTCGATGCGCTGCTCGCTGAGCTTGATGTCACGGCCCTGCGCCGCCATCGCAGCCAGCGTGAAACGCAGAGCATCGGCGCCGTATTTATCGATGAGGTCCAAGGGGTCCATCGTGTTGCCCTTGGACTTCGACATCTTCTGGCCTTTGGCGTCCCGGACCAGAGCGTGGATGTAGACCTCCTTGAACGGCTCTTCCTTCATGAAGTGCATGCCGAACATCATCATCCGCGCCACCCAGAAGAAGATGATGTCGTGGGCAGTGACGAGCGTGGAGGTGGGATAAAAGCGCTTCAACTCTGACGTCTTTTCCGGCCAGCCGAGAGTCGAGAACGGCCAGAGGCCAGATGAGAACCAAGTGTCGAGCACGTCTTCATCTTGGCGAAGCGCGACGTCCTTGCCGTAGTGCTTCTTGGCCGCGCTCTTCGCCGCAGCATCGCTTTCTTCGACGAACACATGATCATCCGGCCCGTACCAAGCCGGAATGCGGTGGCCCCACCAGAGCTGACGCGAGACGCACCACGGCTCGATGTTGCGCATCCATTGGTAATACGTCTTCGTCCACGTCTCCGGCACGAACTTGGTCTTGCCAGTTTCAACCGCCGCGATCGCCGCCTTCGCCAGTTCGCCAGCGTTCACATACCACTGGTCCGTCAGCATCGGCTCGATCACGACGTTCGAACGATCTCCGAACGGCTGCATGATCTTCTTGTTCTCGATGCGATCGAGCAGGCCGAGCGCCTCGATATCCTCGACCACGCGTTTGCGCGCTTCGAAGCGATCGAGCCCGCGATACTTCGCCGGCACATGCTCGCCGGTTGCCATGCGGCCTTTGGTATCCATCAGGATGTAGAGCGGCAGATCGTGCGCGCGGGCCACCTTGTAGTCATTAAAGTCATGCGCGCCGGTGATCTTCACCGCGCCCGAACCGAAATCAGGGTCAGGGTATTCGTCAGCGATAATCGGGATGTAACGATCCGCGAGCGGCAGCAGCACGCGCTTGCCGACGATGCCGGCGTAACGCGTATCGCTCGGATGCACCGCGACGGCGCCGTCGCCGAGCATCGTTTCCGGACGCGTCGTGGCGATGGCGATGTAATCGCGCGTTTCCCACTCGGTTGGCTTTCCCTCTTCGTCGTGCGCGATCGGGAACTGGTAGGTTTCGCCGTTCTCAAGCGGATATTTGAAATGCCAGAAATGACCCGCGACTTCGCGGTTCTCCACTTCTAGATCGGAGATCGCCGTTTCGAAATGCGGATCCCAATTCACGAGGCGCTTGTCTTTGTAGATCAGGCCTTCCTTGTGCAGCTGCACGAAGACTTTCAGCACAGCGGCCGAAAGCCCTTCATCCATCGTGAAGCGTTCGCGCGACCAATCGCACGAGGCGCCCAGACGGCGCAGCTGATTGAGGATCGTGCCGCCGCTTTCTTCTTTCCACGCCCACACGCGCTTCAGAAATTCCTCGCGCCCAAGCGAACGGCGATCTTCGTTCTTGCCAGCTTGCGCCAGCTGACGCTCCACCACCATCTGCGTCGCGATGCCGGCGTGATCTGTTCCCGGCTGCCAAAGCACGCTCTTGCCGCGCAACCGCTCAAAGCGGACCAGCACGTCCTGCAGCGTATTGTTGAGCGCGTGCCCAATGTGGAGCGAGCCCGTCACGTTGGGCGGCGGGATCACGATGCAGAAGGGCTCGGCCTTCGGGTCGTTCTTCGGCTTGAAGGCCCCGGATTTCTCCCAAGCCTCGCTCCAGCGCGGCTCCACTTGCTTTGGATTGAACGTCGTCTCGATCATGCGGAGGGCTATAGCAGGGTCGCGGCGCGGCAGGGAGACGGCATTTCGCACCTGCGAACCGCCAAAAATGAAAACGCCCCGGCTTCCGCCAGGGCGCTTTGGTGTTGTGGTGCTGTGGAGCCTACCGCGCCAGGCGCGAGATGCGTTCCATTTCCGCCTCGACCCGCGCGTCAACGATAGCGGGCAAGTTACGGTCCAGCCATTCCTTCAGCATCGGCTTTAAGAGCTCGCGCACGACCCCCTCAACCGTCTGGTTCGGGGTTTCAGCAATCCGGAGCGAGCCGGCGAGACGCGCCAGAGCACCAGCAGCCGCTGTGGCCGAAGGCGGCGAAACAATCGTGTCAGTCACCGCTACGGTTTCATGCACGACCTGGTTCGTACGCGCGACCGGCTGTGCAACGGGTTCCGGAACCGGGGCCACTTCTTGCGCTACAACTTGCTCAACCGCTTCGAAGACAATGTCGTCATCAACAGTTTGCGTAGCGGCGTGAACCGGCGGCGGAGCACGCGTTGGCTCGTCGGTTTGGGTAAGATCGAGCACCGGCTCAGACGGTTGCTCCTCTTCAGAAATGATCCGACGGATCGACGCCAGAATCTCTTCCATGGAAGGTTCGGCTTGCGGTTCTTGCAGCGCCATCTTGAGCCTCACGAGTTCCAAGCGAGTCGCTTGCGACTCAAACGTTATTGATCACAGCGATTCCCGTCCACTCGTGCAAAACAGCGCGCACACGCGACTCGCCAACTGCTGCGCATGCTCGACGGGATCAGATAAGGGAGCGTTAACGTGAGTTCACGCGCGCGCGGCGTTTCCGCACGCAGCGAGATCAAAACGCAAAGGCGCGCGGTCGCTCGAGGCCCGGCGTCAAAGGGGGGAACGCATCGAAAACAGTGCGATGCGAAAACGAATCTCCAGTGCGCGTATAGATTCGCGCCGCGCCTGCCGCGCCGTCGCGTACGATCGCGCCGAGGCGTCCACCCGGTGCGAGTTGCTGCAACCACGCATCCGGAACGATCTCCGTCGCACCGTTCAACAGAATGACGTCGTAAGGCGCCTCATCTTTCCATCCGTCGACAACCGCAGTGGAAACGGCCTTCACGTTCGCCAATCCGCACGACTCGAGGGCAGCGCCGGCCGCAAACGACAGATCCGCGTCCGGGTCGAGTGTGATGACGGCTTTGCAGCATGAGGCCAGCACGGCCGCGCCGTAGCCGGTGGCGCCAGCAACTTCGAGCGCTCGCTCATTGGCCTGCGGCGCCAGCGCTTGGATGAGCTTCGCAAGATCGCGCGGCCGCAACAGGACGCGGCCAGACGCGACTTCGACTTCCAGATCAGCGTAAGCCAGCGCCCGCTTGTGCGCCGGCGCGAAGCGTTCGCGCGGCAGATGACGCATGGCTTGGATAATCCGGCTGTCGGTCACGTCCGCGGGCCGGACCTGACTTTCCACCATTATGTCGCGAGCGCGCGCCAAATCCATGCGTACTGGTCTCCAAGTCGGCCCCGGTTAAGCCGCCCCGGCTCTGTCCGCAAGCCGCCCATTGCCGCGCCCTAACGGCAGATGTCGAAGGGCCCCATATCGAGGTGGAAATGATCGGAGTGCGCCTGATTATAGTCGGGCGACAGAACACCCTGGAACACATCGCAACCTCCATTGCGGACTTGGCGGAGGAAAGCCGCGTCGGCCTCCGGTCCGTCCCAGCCCCGCAGCACACTGACCACGCGGCCGTTCTCCAAACGAAAGCCCGAGATATCGATGGCGTTGGCGCTGGCGTGCTCACTCAGCCGCCCTTCTGACCGGCCGTAAACATTGCGGCAGGCGTAAGTTCCGATCATCTCAATCCGGGCCACGGGGCTTTCCAGCCACTCCGCCGCAGCAGGGATGACCACTTCGCGCTCCCAGACGTAGAGCGCTGCGGCCAAAGGACAGCTGACACGCACCGCGCCGGAATACGGCAGTCCCGATTGGGTCACCGACACGGCGTCGGCAAAGCCACACTGGCCTTCAGCGCCCTCACGCCTGTCTTCGATGGGTTCTACCTGCACCGCAGATGCAGCCAAAGTCTCGCGGCACAACGCCGAATCGCCGCGGACACGGTCGAATTGCATCGCCGTCGCCCAGCCGATCGGGCGTTCGATATCCAGGCTCCTGAACGGCGAGCGCTCGGATGGCAGCGCCCACACCCACTCGATACCCCGCCACGCCGCGAACGCCAACGCCGCCAACACCGCAAACCAGATTAGCCAACGCTTCGCCGCATCCATGCTCGCTAAGAACTGGCGCCCAGACCCGGATCAGCAAGGCCCCGCGAGCTTGCGACGCTTGACCGTCCGCACCCGACACGCCTAGGAGTGCCGCCCCACCGAACCCATATCGCGGTGGTACGGCCTCGTGGCGGAGTGGCGACGCAGCGGACTGCAAATCCGCGAACCCCGGTTCAATTCCGGGCGAGGCCTCCAACCTTCCCTCCGAAATCCGAAGCAGCTGCAATAGCGCTCGATTTCAAGGTGTTGGCAAAATTGGTGAACCAAACCTTCCGCATTAACTCCGTGTTTACCGGTTAGTGCGATCTTCACCTTGTCTTCCCTTGGAGACACCCCACCATACCCAACGCCTTCGAGGGCCCCGAAAGGGGCCCTCGTTTTCCTTTGAGTGTGGCTATTCGCCTATCGATAGCTGGCATCCGGGGCTTTTCCCCTGGCGCCGAACTTGATAGTAAGCCCGCCGCTGGCATTCGCGCTGGCGAAAGTGTTCCTCGGTAGCTCAGTGGTAGAGCATCCGACTGTTAATCGGATGGTCGTAGGTTCGAATCCTACCCGGGGAGCCATTTTCTCTTTATCAGGCCCGAGCCCGCAGGCGTTCGCCGCGGGCTTTTGTTTGGCTAGGTCGCCGCCTTGTAAACCGGCAGCAAGTGCCCGAGCCGCGCGCCCATTTCGGCGCCCAGCGCCTGCAGCCCGCTCATCGGGCGGATCATCACTTCGAAATCGGTGATTAGCCCGTCCGCATCGAACTGAATGAGATCGATACCTTTCAGCTGCTTCTCACCAACCCGCGCGCTGAACTCCAGCACAACGCTGCGCCCATCCGCGGAGACGAGTTGGCGATGATACGTGAAGTCCTCGAACACGGTCAGCACCGTGCGCAGCAGCAACGCCACCGCCTGCGCCGATTGATACGGCTTGAACGCCATCGGCGAACGAAACACTGCGTCCGGATGGATGATCGCATCGAGCTGGGCGAGGTCCTTGCTGGCGACCATGACATGCCACTTCTGCAGTGAAACGGCGACGTTGGGACTGAGGTTGGGCAAGGCGCTCATGGAGAGAGCCTAAGCCGAGCTGCCCACGAGGTCGAGAGTGCGGGCTTTCGTTTGAGCCCCCGGCAGGGCATGAGAGCCGCGGAGGGTACATGCACGACGTCATCATCATCGGCGGTGGGCACAACGGGCTGGTCTGCGCTGCCTATCTCGCGGACGCCGGTCACAAAGTGCTGGTGCTGGAGCGGCGTGACGTCGTTGGCGGCGCGGCGGTGACGGAAGAGTTTCACCCAGGCTTTCGGAATTCGGTGGCGAGCTACACCGTCTCACTGCTCAACCCCAAGGTCATCGCGGACCTCGATCTCGCGCGCCACGGCCTGCGCATCGTTGAACGCAAAGTGTCGAACTTCCTGCCGCTGCCGGACGGCGATTACTTCATGTCGGTGCCGGGGATCACACAAGCACAGGTCGCCCGCTTTTCGGCGCGCGATGCCGAACGCCTGCCCGAATATGAGCGGCGCCTAGAAGTCATCGCTGATGTCGTGCGCGCGCTCTTGCTGGAGCAGCCGCCGAACCTAGTTGAGCATGGCTTCGTCCGCGGCATTGAAGAAGCATTGCGCGCAGCGCAGTTGGGCGGGCGCCTCAACAAGCTCGACATCACCGGCAAGCGCGACCTGCTCGACCTCTTCGCCGAAAGCGCCGGCGATTGGCTCGACGGCTGGTTCGAAAGCGACCCGATCAAAGCGTTGTTCGGCTTCGACTCGATCGTCGGCAATTTCGCGAGCCCCTACACGCCGGGCTCTGCTTACGTGTTGCTGCATCACGTCTTCGGCGAAGTGAACGGCAAGAAAGGGCTCTGGGGCCACGCCATCGGCGGCATGGGCGCGATCACGCAAGCCATGGCCGCCTGCTGCCGCGAGCGCGGCGTTGAAATTCGCACCGGCGTGGCAGTCAAAGAGCTCATCGTTGAAAACGGCAGCGCCGTGGGCATCGTCACCGAGAAGGGCGAAACGCAGCGCGCGAAAGCCGTCATCTCCAATCTCAATCCAAAATTGCTGTTCGAAAAAATCGTCCCCTCCGGCGCCCTGCCCGACGATTTCCGCGAACGCATCACCCGCTATCGCAACGGCTCCGGCACCTTCCGCATGAACGTGGCGCTCTCCGAACTACCGCGATTCACCTGCAAACCGGAGCCGGGCGATCACCTCACCGCCGGCATCATCATCGCGCCTTCCATGCGCTATATGGAAAAGGCCTATGACGATGCGCGCGCCTATGGCTGGTCGCGCGAACCTATCGTCGAAATGCTCATCCCTTCAACGCTGGACGATAGCCTCGCCCCGCCTGGCCAGCACGTCGCCAGCCTCTTCTGCCAGCACGTGCAACCGCAACTCTCGGACGGCCGCTCATGGGACGATCACCGCGATGAGGTGGCCGATCTAATGATCGCCACAGTCGATAAGCACGCGCCTGGCTTCGCCAAGAGCGTGCTGGGCCGGCAGATTATGTCGCCGCTCGATCTCGAACGCACGTTCGGCCTCGTGAATGGCGACATCATGCATGGCGCGCTCTCGCTCGATCAGCTGTTCAGCGCCCGGCCCGTGCTTGGCCACGGCGACTACCGCGCGCCGATCGCCGGCCTCTACATGTGCGGCGCTGGCACGCATCCCGGCGGCGGCGTCACCGGTGCGCCGGGGCACAATGCCGCCAAAGTCGTTGCGCGCGATCTGCGCGGAGGAAAACTCGGATGAACCTTCTAGTTTCTCTCGCCGCAGCGCTCACACTCGCCGCGTGCGCGACCTCGGCTGACCAAACACCAGCCGGCCCGCCTTCGCTTGAAGTTGCACAGGGCCAGCCTGCGCCACCACAGGCGCGCTTCTATGTCGACTGCATCGCGCAGGCGTCACAAGCCAACACCTACGATCGCGAAGGCAACGTCATCCGCTTCCATTGCAACGGCGTGCCCGCGCAAGCCTTCTTCGAAGGCCTCGCGAGCTGGAGCGCGCAAGCCGGGTCCGAAATCAATGCAGACGGCGCGACCTGGCGTTTCAGCACGCCGATCCGAGAGAACCCGTCCTTCGTCGATTTCTGCCGGCGCGAAAGCGAAGGCGCCACCGCGCGCCATCAGTGCACGGTGGTGCTCAACGTAGGCGAGTTTCTGGCGCAGTAACCGCTAGCGCGCCGACATCTCCCGGAAACTGATCGCATTCATTGGCGCGCGCCCAGGATTAAATGCCTGCACTTCAAATGAGCGGCCGGCTTTCAGCGTCTCGATAAAGGTGCGCGCCAAGGCAGCCTCCGGTCCCGTGGTGACAAAGGCGTCCGCACGGTCGCCGGCATGGTCGCCCGGGCGCGGCCGATAATCGACGCTGATCCGCGCGCGGAAGATCACGCGGAATGACGTAGGCTCACGCGCGTTGACGACGCGATCGTGCCAAGAACATTGGCCCGCCGCGAGTCCTCGTGTTGCGGTGGAGCGCCGGAAGCTGACCACGACTTCAGTGCCACCCGTTTCTTGGCCCAGCACATTTACGCTCATGTCACCGCCGGCGCGGCAATGCAGTGGATAGCGCGTCTGTGCTTCGGCGGGTGTTGCAGCGAGAGCGGCGAATAAAGTGGCGACGAACATAAGAGCAAAGCGCATGGCGTTCTCCCCGATAGCGTCCCCGAGTTCGACGCTAGCGCGGAACCTAACGTCGGGAAAGCCGCTTATTCGGCCGCCGCAATGGCCTCCGGCTCTTCAGCCTGTCGCTTCCACAAGCTGGCGTAGAGCCCATCCTTGGCGATCAGCGCCGCGTGCGTGCCGCGTTCGACCACCCGGCCATCCTCAAGCACGACGATCTGATCGGCGTTTGCAATGGTGCTCAGACGGTGCGCGACGACGATTGTCGTGCGCCCGCGTGACGCTGCCTCCAGCGCATCCTGCACGTCGGCCTCGGTGCCGCTGTCGAGTGACGACGTCGCCTCGTCCAGGATCAGGATACGCGGATCTTTCAGCACCACGCGTGCAATGCCGACGCGCTGCTTCTCCCCACCGCTCAGTTTCAAGCCACGTTCGCCGACGCGCGTGTCCCAGCCCTGCGGCAATTCCTGAATGAAGTGCAGCAGCTGCGCGCGTTGCGCCGCTTCGTCGAGTTCAGCCTGTGTCGCTTCGGGGCGACCATAGGCGATGTTGTAGCGGATCGTGTCGTTGAACAGGACGACGTCCTGCGGCACCAGGCCAAGCACCGAGCGCAAACTCGCTTGCGTAACATCGCGCAAATTCTGCCCGTCAATGCGCACTTCGCCGCCGGCCGGATCATAGAACCGGAACAGCAATTTCAGGATAGTTGATTTGCCCGCGCCGGATGGGCCGACCACCGCGGTGGTTTTGCCCGCAAGCGCCGTGAACGAAACCTCATGCAGGCCTTGGTCCCGGCCCTCGTGCGAGAAGTTGACGCGATCGAACACGACTTCACCCGGCCCAGGCTTCAGCGTTTTCGCCTCCGGCTCATCCGCTACGTCCGGCGCCTCATCGAGCAGCGTGAACATCTTCTCCATATCGATCGAGGTCTGTTTGATCTCGCGATAGGCGAAGCCCAGAATGTTCAGCGGCGCGTAGAGATTGGTCATGATCAAGATGACTGCGGTGATGTCGCCAGGCCCCATCGGCCCGCGCGCGACCAACACGCCCGCCGCCACCACCATGGCGACGAGGCCGATGTTCATGATCACCGTCTGCAGCACGTTCAGCAGCACGAGCGAGGTGTTCGATCGCACCGCGGCGTTGGCATACGAAGCGAGTGCGCGGTCATAGCGCTCGCTTTCGCGCTTCTCGGCGGCAAAGCTTTTCACCGTCTCGAAATTGAGCAACGAATCCACCGCGCGGCCCGCCGCTTCGGTGTCGGCCTCGTTCATCTCGCGACGGTGCTTAAGCCGCCATTCAGTCACGCCGAACGTGATCCACGCGTAGATGCAAACCGTGAGGCCGGCGATCAGCGAGAATTGCCAACCGTACTTAAAGCCAAGCACACCTGCCGCGAGCAGCAACTCGATCACCGTGGGCGCGATGTTGAACGCCAGGAAACGGAGCAAGAAGTCGATGGCCCGCACGCCGCGTTCGATGGTGCGATAGACGGCGCCCGTCCGCTTCGATTGGTGAAAGCGTACCGAAAGCGCGTGCACGTGGGTAAACACGCGTGTACCCGCGCGCCGCTGCGCCTCTTCGCTGATCGGCTGGAAGATTGCGTCGCGAATCTGGGGCCCAGCGGTAGACGCGAAGCGAAGCGCCGCCCAGAACCCAGCAAGGCCGATGAACATCGGCAGCGCGCCGCGTGCATCGCCCGCAGCCAGCGCGTTAATGCCGTCGGCAAGCACCAGCGGCGAAAACACCGCCAGCACCTTACCCAAAAGGGTGAGGACGAAGGCAGCGCCCAGGCGCAAGCGATAGCCCGGCCCCTCCAGGCCGCCGATCAGGCTCATCAGCTGGCCGATGGTGCGCAATATCGGCGGCGAAACATCGATGGACGGTTCCGCCTTCGACACCACTTTTCCTTCACCGCGCGCCATTTGGAACAATCCTTGAAGGGACGACTTAGGCGCGGGTGATTTCCCCCGCAATGGCGTCTGATGAGCTAAGCTTGGTGTATGCCCATGGCTGATTCCAGTCCGCTCGGTCCCGCAGTGCGCTCGGTGTGCGTCTATTGCGGCTCATCGGAGACGACGAAGCCCGAATATCTCGACCTCGCAACGCGTTTCGGCGCGGCGCTTGCGGCAAATGGCCTGCGCCTGGTTTATGGCGGCGGCGCCATCGGCCTCATGGGCCGATGCGCGCGCGCGGCGCACGAAGCTGGCGGCGAGGTGCTCGGCATCATGCCGCGCTTCCTGGAGCGGCGCGAAATCATTTACGCCGATGTGCCGCACCGCATGGTCGACACCATGCACGAGCGCAAACACATCATGTTCGAGGAAAGCGACGCGTTCGTCGTTCTGCCTGGCGGCATCGGTACCCTAGAGGAAGCGGTCGAAACGCTTTCCTGGCGCCGGCTCGATCTGCACAAGAAGCCGGTCGTGTTTCTTTCCGAGGATGATTTCTGGGCGCCGTTCTTCACACTGATGCAGCACACGATCGATGCGAACCTCACGCCGGCCGCCTTTAATGACGCCGTCGCCTACGCACGCACGATCGAGGATTGCTTCGCGGCCTTAGGCGTCCCCGCCTCGACTTGAACCTCGCGTTAACGGGCGCACGGTAGCCTGTTCCCGGTAAACGGGGATTAACGATGGGCTTCGGCAAACGGCCATCCTCAGCTCCAGCGCCTAGGCCGACCACACCAGATTCGCCGGTGGGTCGTCAGGCGCCGCCAGCCGCGGTGGGACCGAGCGAAACCAATCTCAGCCCCGACGCCCGCTTAGATCAGGCTCGCGCCGCGATGGAAGCGCGCCATGCGCAACTTCAACGCAACACAGAAGCCCTTCTGCCCGGCGCAAAGATGCGCCCATTCTTTCTGATACCCGAGGCTTGCTGGGAGGGTCCTACAGGCTCCTTCCTGATGGAGACCCTCGATCTTTACGCGCACGACAATTGGAACGTCATGTTCCTGGCCGCCGACGAGCGTACGGCCGCCGCGCTGGACATCGCATTGCATCCCAACGGCGACGTTCCGGCCTTTATCCAAGCAACCCAGCGGCTCATGGACGAATGTCAGCTGAACATGAACGGCGCTCACAACGAGGCGGCCCGAACCGGAAATTTTAACGGCTACAACGAGGCGCGTCACGACGCTCGCGAGCAGGTAAAGCTATTGGCGGGGCTCTTCGCCAAGCAAATCGTCGAGGCCTGGCAAAAGCGCAGCGCTGGTCACGGGGCCTGACTTTTTCAGTGCAGCCGCGACAGAAACTCGGTCCGCCCTAGACTAACCCACCATGAGCATCAGTGCCGACCAGGATGCGCGCTACCTTGCCGCCGCCGAGGCGCATGGTCCCGCTTTGCAGCGTCTGGCCGGCGCGTTCGAGGCGAACCCGGAACGCCGGCGCGACCTTTTGCAGGATATGCACGTCGCGCTCTGGCGCAGCTTTGCCGCCTTCGATGATCGCTGCTCGGTGCGCACTTGGGTCTATCGCGTCGCCCACAACGTCGCCGCCAGCTACGTCGATAAGGAGCGCCGGACACACAAAGGCGCGGTCACGATCGACGAGATCGAACACTTGCCGGATTCCACGAGCATCGCCGCCGATGTCGAGGAGAGCGAAACCGTCGCCCGCTTGCATGCGCTGATCCGCCAACTCAAAGCGCCGGACCGCCAAATCATCACGCTCTATCTCGAAGAGCTCGACGCCGCCGCCATCGCCGAAATCACTGGCCTCTCCTCCGGCGCCGTCGCCACCCGCATCTCACGGCTGAAGACCCACCTCGCCGCAAAATTCCATGAGCACGCCAATGTCTGACCGCGATCCCCTTCAATCGATTTGGCAGAACCAAAGCCAAGAGGAATTCTCCATGAGCCTCGCCGACATTCACACGCGCGCCGAGCGCTTCCAATCCCGCATCCGCGTGCGCAACTGGGGTGAGTACGCCGCCGCCGCTTTCGTCGTGGCGTTCTTCGGTTGGATGGCCGTGACCGTGCCGGAGCCGATCGTGCAAATCGGCGCGGTGCTGATCGTCTTGGGCGCGCTTTACGTGTGCTGGAAACTGCACCAGCTCGGACGCGCTGCGTCCGGTGATGAACTGAACGCCGGCGCGCAAAGCTGGGCGGCGTTCCACCGTGCCGAACTCACGCGCCAGAGCGATGCGCTGCGCACTGTTTGGCGCTGGTATCTCGCTCCCTTCGTGCCGGGCATGCTGGTGTTCTTGGCAGGCGTCTCGTTCACGCCCGCCAATCCGGCGCCGCTCGCGGCGCGGCTAACTGTATTTCTGGTTGGACTTGCGCTCACAAGTGCAATGTTCGCCGTTATCGCGTGGCTCAACGCACAAGCGGTGAAGCGCCTCGACGCCGAGATCGCGGCGCTGGATCAGGCGGGCGCGGATTGAACGCTACGCCAACGCAACAGCCCGAATGTCAGCACCAGAAGGCAAACCAATCCCGGCAAGCTCGCCTCGATCCCAAACGCGCCACCCGTCAACCAGTCAGGACCGGTGAGCGCTGGCGCAAGTACGCCGTGCTCCTCGTTGCCGCTCACGCCAAAGCCCAGCACCCCGCCTTGGACGAAATTCGCCATCAGGTGAATACCGATCGGCATCGCGAGACTGCGCGTTCGCAAATACGCGAGCCCAAACATGATCGACGCGATAAAGATGTTCACACCCGCCATCGGCGCGAGCGCGCCGGCGTCTTGCAGCGCTGCGGAGTGCGTCAGCACGAAAAAGACGCCGACAATCAGCTGTGCCGGCCACGCGCCGAGCCCCTCAACAAAACGTTGAAACACAAAACCGCGAAACATCAGTTCTTCGGTGACGGCCACGGCGAGAAACAACAGCAACGCTGGCCCCAGCGCCGCGAGCCCGTCCGGTGAGACGCGCCACGCCACCAAACCGAACGCCGTCATGATCAATGCGGGCACAGCCATCACCGCCGCGCCGAGCGCACCGCCGATCGCCAATTGCCCAAGCCAGCGCGCATCGAACGCGCCGAACAGATCCGACATCGGTTTGCGCCGCAGCGCCTGGCAAAACACCGAGGCGAACAGCACCACCAGCGCCTGCTGCCAAATCGGAACACCGGCTTCACTGCGCTGCCCGAGCAAGATCACCGGAAACAGGAACGCCGTCAGCACCGCCATAAAGATGGCAACCCACCAGCCGCTGCGGAGGCGGCGCGAGGTATTGAGGAAGAGATGCGGGATTGTCATCCCCCTCGCGTCATCTGCGCGCTCACGCCGCTTGCCCCATGAGGCGCTTCCGCGCGCGTTCTTCGCCGATCAGCGGAAACAGCGCAGCCATTTCAGGGCCATGGTCCATGCCCGTGAGCGCTTGGCGCAATGGCATGAAGAGCGCTTTGCCTTTGGCGCCGGTTTTTTCTTTGACGGCGTTGGTAAAGGCTTGCCAAGTTGTCGCATCGTAAGCGCCGGTTGGCAGCACTTCGGCGGCGGCGGAGGCGAACGCGGCGTCGGGCACGATCGGCTCGATCGGGCCTTCGACGATGCGGACGAAGTCCTTCACGTCCTTGAGCAGCACAAGGTTCGCGCGCACGGCGTTCCAGAACGCTTCGCCCTTGTCTGCGCCTAGAGCAGCGAGACGGTCCTTCACGACCGCGTAGTCGTATTGATGCAGAAGCTGCGCGTTCACGCGCTTCAGGTCTTCGGGGTCGAAGCGCGCGGGGGCGCGGCCGATCTTGGCGAAATCGAACTCCGACGCCAGCACCTCAAGCGACGCGCGCGCCTCGACCGGATCAGAGGTGCCGATCTTGGCGAGATGCGAAAGCACCGTCATCGGCTCGTAGCCTTCAGCGGCGAGTTCGCCGACGCCGAGTGAGCCGATGCGCTTAGAGAGCGCGTTGCCATCAGCGCCGACGAGCAGCGGGAAGTGGCCAAAGAGGGGCACAGGCCCGCCGAGCGCTTCGAAGATTTCGATCTGCACTCCGGAATTGGTGACGTGATCCTCTCCGCGCACGATGTGCGTAATCTTGAAGTCGATGTCGTCAACGACGCTTGGCAGCGTGTAAAGGAAGGCGCCATCTTCGCGGATCAGCACGGGATCGCTCAGCGAAGCCGTGTCGATCGAGACGTGGCCGCGAACGCGATCGTCCCAATCCTTGCGCGCGCCGGAAAGCTTGAAGCGCCAATGCGGCTTGCGCCCTTCGGCTTCGAGCTTTGCACGATCTTCCTCGGTTAGCTTCAGCGCGGAGCGATCATAGACCGGCGGCTTGCCGGTCGCTTGCGCGATCTTGCGTTTGCGGTCGAGCTCATCCTCGGTTTCGTACGCCGGATAGAGCAGCCCTGCCGCCTTCAGCTTATCGGCGGCCTTCTCATATTCGGCGAAGCGGTGAGATTGGTTGGCGCGCTCCTGCCAGTGGAGGCCGAGCCATTTCAGATCATCCTCGATGCTTTGCTCATACTCCTTGGTGGAGCGAGCGAGATCGGTGTCGTCGATACGCAAGAGCACGCTGCCGCCCTGCGGGATCGCGAAGAGCCAGTTCATCAGCGCAGTGCGGACGTTGCCGACATGGATGCGTCCCGTAGGGGACGGCGCGAAACGGAGGCGGATGGACATTACGTAAGGACTCTTTGCGGGAAGGCCGGGTTTATGCGGCGCGCCGCCCCGCCCTGTCCAGCTTGCTTCGCGCCAACGCCGCTCTAGGGTGCCGCAAAACCCACGAGGAGCACGCCATGGCGACCACGTCGCGCGAAATCCGCTTGAAAAGCCGCCCCACCGGCCTTCCCGAAGCTGCGAACTTTGAACTGGCGACGGTTGAGTTGCCCGATCCGGGCCCGGGCGAAGTTTTGGTGCGCAATGCGTGGATGTCGGTCGATCCGTACATGCGCGGCCGCATGTACGACCGCCCGAGCTATGTGCCGCCGTTCCAGATTGGTCAGGCGTTGCAAGGCGGCGCCGTGGGGCAAGTTGTGAAGTCCAACGATCCGAAATTCCAGGAAGGCGACTGGGTCGAGAGCATGAACGGCTGGCGTGAAGCGTACGTTGCCGCCGGCGCCGCGTTGAACAAGGTGCCGGCCACCGGCGTACCGCCGCAAGCGTTCCTCGGCATCCTCGGCATGCCGGGCATGACCGCCTATACGAGCTTCCATCGCATCGGTGAGCCTAAGGCTGGAGACGTCGTATTTGTTTCAGGGGCTGCAGGCGCAGTGGGCTCCGCAGTTTGCCAGATCGCCAAGCTACGCGGCTGCACAGTGGTGGCCTCCGCCGGCTCCGACGAAAAGCTCGCGTGGCTGAAGAGCGTCGGCGTCGATGCCGGGGTCAACTACAAGAAGGGCAATCTGCTCGAGAACGTTCGCGCGGCTGCGCCCAAAGGCATCGACATTTATTTCGACAATGTGGGGGGCGAGCATCTGGAAGTGGCGCTCGAAGTCGCGCGCCCGTTCGCGCGCTTCATCGAGTGCGGCATGATCTCGATCTATAACGACAAAGAGCCGGCGCCCGGCCCGCGCAACATGAGCTACATCGTGGGCAAGCGCATAAAGATGCAGGGCTTCATCGTGTCCGATTTCATCGACATGCGCGAGCAATTCTTCACCGAGATGGGCGGCTGGGTGCGCGACGGTAAGATTAAGTCGGAAGAAACCGTAGAGAACGGCGTTGAGAACGCGCCGAAAGCGTTTCTCAATCTCTTCAGTGGAGGAAACACGGGCAAAATGCTCGTGAAACTCGGCTGATATGTCTCAACGTCTGTTCCAAGCTTACGTCATGGTCGATTGGAGCGCTGCCTCCAAGCCGACCACCGGCCCCGATTCAATTTGGATCGGGGTCTTGAAGCGCAATGTGCGCTTTCAGATGGCGTTCGAAGCGCACAATCCAGCGACGCGGGTTGAAGCCGAGAAGTTGCTCAACAGCATTCTCGATGAGCTGAAGCGCAAAAGCGAACGGGTGCTTGTCGGCTTCGACTTTCCGCTGGCGTTTCCACGCGGCACCGCCGCGGCGCTGAAACTCAGCGGCGAGCCCTGGCGCGCGGTGATGGATTTCACGGCGAAAGAGATCAAGGACAAACCCGACAACACCAACAACCGCTTTCAAGTCGGCGCCAAGATGAACCGGCTGATGACGGGCGAAGCGTTTCCGTTTTGGGGCGCTCCGGCGCGCGACGAGCAAACTATGCTCTCGGCTAAGCGTCCGCGCGAACATGGGCCGAACGATCTGCCGGAACTGCGCCTTACCGAGCAGTCTACCAAAGGCCCTTCTCCGATCTGGAAACTCTACTACCAAGGCTCCGTTGGCGGACAGGCGCTCACTGGTCTGCCGGTGATCAAGCGCTTGCGCGATACGCGCGCTGCGAAAGTGTGGCCATTTGAAACCGGCTGGCGCCCGCTCACCAGCGCCGATGTCGCGGATACCGAAGCCGTGTTCGCAGAAATTTATCCAAGCCTGTTCGGCGCCAAACCCGCTGCCGGCGAAGTGAAAGATCAAGCGCAGGTTCGCACCGCTTGCGAGCGCTTCAATGCGCTCGACGAAAAAGGTCAGCTCGCCGCGTTGTTCGGCCCGACCAAGGACGATCAGCGGCGGGAAATCGTCGAACGTGAAGAAGGCTGGATCTTAGGCGTCAACGCCTGAAGGTTCGCGCGCGGGCCGGCTGCTCAGCCACCACCAGCGTGCGAGCAATATGCCGACCGAAAGCACGCTCGACCAAAAGATCGACCACAGCAGCCCCGCGACCTTCATATCCAGCCCCTCCGCGAGCCAGAAGCCAAGCGCCGGCATCACCACGAGATAAGCGAGGATGTGGCTGAAGGTGGGAAACCAATTGTCGCCGCGCGCGCGTAAAGCCGCCGCGATCACCACCTGGCCGCCATCCGGGATCAGTACCAAAGCGCAAATCCACATGATCCCGGCGAGCATGGCCACCAGTTCGACATCGGCGGTGTAAAGCCCGCCGATCTGCCGCGCAAAAATCAGAATGAGGATCGCGGTGATCGCCATCCCGACCGTGTTGATGCCAAGCGCTGTCCATCCTGCGCGGGTTGCGTCCGCGGGCGCATGGCGCCCCGTCGCTTCCGCCACCAGCACCGCCGCCGCCGCCGAAACGCCGAGCGCAATCATGAACACGAACGCCATCAGGTTGAGCAGAATCTGATAGCCGGAGACCTCAAGCGCGCCGATCCGGCCGGCAATCACCGTCATCGCCGAAAACGCGCCAGCTTCCGCCGCTTGGCTGACAGCGGCAGCGATGCCCACGCCAAGCAGCGCTCGATAGGTCGGCCCGTTCGAACTCAAAGTTCGCACGCGATACTTCGAGCTATCGCGGCTGAACCAGATGCAAGCGAGGATCACCCCCGCCAGGAATACGCGTGCGCCTACTGTCGCCCACGCAGACCCCACCGCGCCGTGATCGGGCGCCAACGCATGTAGTGCGCTGAGCAGCGGCCAGTCGCGGATCGCGGCATAAAGCGGCTCGGCCCACACCACTGCCGTGCCTACGCTGAGATCAGGCACCCAAATCAAGTTAAGCGCCAGATTGACGACATTGGCGCCCCACATCACCGCAGTGCCGATGCCGGGCTTCTTGATCGCCTCGAGAAAGAACGTCCCGGCGACAAACAAGAGATGCAGCGGGATCGAAAACGCCAGCACGCGCATCACCGGCGTTGATGGCGCCGCGAGTTCCGCATCAATGCCGAACACGGTGAAGATGCGCTCTCCGCCGAACCACATGAGCGCGGCAGACAAGAGGCCTGCCACGCCGGCCAGCACCAGCCCACGCCTGAGCGCGACACCCGCACCATCAGGATTGCCCTCACCAAGAGAGCGCGCAGCCAACACCTGCACGCCTTGAAGAAGCCCGATCGCTGCGACGAGAAAAACGGCCGTAGGCGCCCAGCCAAGCGCCTGATGCGGCAACTCCGCCGCCGCCAATTGGCCGACGATCACGACGTCGACCAGCGCCATGCCGATGATACCCAACCGCGCGAGCGCGACCGGGCCGGCGATCCGCAACAATGGTGCGACGTAAGAGCGTGAGGCGGCCATGAGCGCGAAGGCCTAGCGGAGCCGTCTGAGTCGGTCGAGGTTCAAGCGGCGGGCGGCGGCGTCGGGCGAAGGCCGCGATAGAGATACGCCGACAGGCCCGCCTCCAACATGCCGTAAATCAGCAACTGCGCGAGGCCAGCGAGGAAATAGAACCCTATCACCGAAACAGTCTGCGCGTTGGCCGCCAATGCCGCCGGATCGCTCGCCGGAGCGCCGAAAATCGCCGCCGCGATGGATTGCAACACTCCGACGAGAATGAGCGCCGGCGCCAAAAGCAGCACCCGCGTCGCAGAGATGCGCAGCAAATTGCCCTTGGTCCACCGCCAGCTATCGAACACTTTTATGCGGTTCTGCTCCACCGTTGCTGGCGCCGCGAGATAAAGACGCGATGTCAACAGCAAAACCAGGACGCCCGCGATGCCGAGCGCCCACAGCATCACATTCGGCTGCGCCGTCACGGCGCGATCCATGATCGCCATGAGCTGTTCGTTGTTTTGCCCCGCGGCGCGCACCTCTTCCGCGTAGGGCCCGATGAGGATGCTCATCGCCACGTAGAGCACCATGAACATGACGATGGAAATAAAGAAGCCAACGAACGACATGGATGCGAACACGCGCAACCCATCGCCCGCCAAGCGCGCGCCGACACCCACCGGCCCGTTGAACGCCACGTTCAGAAAAGCAGCATGCACGAACGCGCTGACAATGCCGACAACGACGATCCAGAGTGCGGTCACGCCGAAAAGCGCGAACGCCCCCGTTTGAACTGCCGCGCCGATCGCCGCAACACTGAGGCCAAAGCGCCAATGCTCCCGCAAAAAGCGCACGGCCTGCCCTGCGCTCTCCACGATCGGCACTTTGCCCTCCGGCGTCGCCATTCCCGCATCTCCTTGTTGCGACGCGCTATATGGCCCGAAAACCGCCGCCCCGCGAGACTTGAAGCGCCGCCCCAGGCGCGGCATGTGATCGCCTATGAAACCTGTTCACGTAGTCGGCGGCGGCATGGCCGGTTCCGAGGCCGCCTGGGCGCTGGCGAACGCCGGCGTGCCCGTCATGCTGCACGAGATGCGCCCCGTCGTGAAAACCGACGCGCACCATACGGATAAGTTCGCCGAACTGGTCTGCTCCAATTCGTTCCGCAGCGACGATTGGCGCGGCAATGCCGTCGGCCTACTGCACGAAGAAATGCGCCGCTTGGGATCGCTGGTGATGACCTGCGCCGTGCCAGCCCAAGTCCCTGCAGGCAGCGCGCTGGCGGTGGACCGCGATGTGTTTAGCGATGCGGTGACGGCGGCGCTGACAGCGCATCCGTTGATCAGTGTTGAGCGCGGCGAAGTCAGATCGCTCGATGCATTGCTAACAAGCGACGACGCCAACGTCATCTTCTCAACGGGGCCGCTAACCTCGCCGTCGCTGGCGGATTCCATCCGCAACCTCACCGGCGAAGACTCGCTCGCGTTCTTCGATGCGATCGCGCCGATCGTGCATGCGGATTCGATTGATTTCGACATTGCGTGGATGCAGTCGCGTTATGACAAGGAAGGTCCGGCCGGCGACAAGGCGGCGTACGTGAACTGCCCGATGGATGAGGCGCAGTACAACGCGTTCATCGCGGCGCTGAATGCGGGCGCGAAGACTGAGTTCAAGGAATGGGAGAAGAACACGCCATATTTCGAGGGCTGCTTGCCGATCGAAGTGATGGCCGAAAGAGGTCCGGAGACGCTGCGGTTTGGGCCGATGAAGCCGGTGGGGCTCTTGGACCCGCGCGTCGGCAGGCGCGCGCATGCGGTGGTGCAGCTGCGGCAGGACAATAAACTTGGCACGCTGTTCAACATGGTCGGCTTTCAGACAAAGCTGAAATACGGCGCGCAGGAAGAGATTTTCCGCATGATCCCTGGCCTGCAGAACGCGCGCTTCGCGCGGCTGGGCGGGATTCATCGCAATACGTTTCTGAACTCGCCGAAGCTGCTGGATTCGACGCTGCGCCTCCGCGCCGAACCACGGGTGCGCTTCGCCGGACAAGTAACGGGCGTCGAAGGCTACGTCGAAAGCTCCGCGATGGGCATGATGGCCGGGCGCTTTGCGGCGGCAGAGCGTTTGGGGCGCGCGATCGAACCACCGCCAAACACAACAGCGTTCGGCGCGCTACTCGCGCACGTCACCGGCGGACACATCGGAGACGGCAAAGGCTCGTTTCAACCGATGAATGTCAACTTCGGGCTTTTTCCGCCGCTCGATGCGCCGACGCACGGGCCGGATGGGAAGAAGCTCAAGGGCGAAGAGCGCGGCCGCGCAAAAAAGCTGGCAATGGCGGAGCGCGCGTTGGGGGACCTCGACGCTTGGCGCACAACCACCCAGTAATTGAAATTACTTAACCCTGTGTTTGCGGCTTCTCGTGCACGTGCGGTGCGGGGGCTGCCATGGCAATCATCATCACCGAGAATGACACCTTAAAGCTTCACGTCATTCGATTCCGGGACCGCGTCACCTTCAACGAACTCTGCGCGCTGGGCGCTTGCCACCGCGAGTATCCGGCTTGGGCGGCAGCCGATGCCGTGCACATCGTCGAAGAAGGCTCGGACCTCTCCGACCTGAGCGAAGCCAAGCTCGAGGTGCTGCGCCAACACTATCGTGCGCTACACCAGAGCCTTGAACTTTTCCTTGTGCGGCGCGCGGTTTGGGTGTGCCGCGATGTCGTCTCATGCAGTATCGTCGAGTATTGGCTGAAAGATCGCCACTCCCGCGACGGTCAGGGCACGGACCTTATGTTGGTCGCCAACCTGAAGGACGCATCCGAGCTCCTCACCGCCGAAGAAATTTCCGCGGTAGAGCACGATCACGGCTTTGTAGAACTGGTGCGCTTCGAAGACCGCGCGAGCGAAGGACGTGCCGCCTAGATCAAACCTGCAAGCGGCGAACTTGGATCGGCGTACTTCTTCTTCCCCATCCGCCCCGCAAGATACGCTTCGCGTCCCGCGATCACGGCGTGCTTCATCGCGCGCGCCATGCGCACGGGGTCTTTCGCTTCGGCGATGGCGGTGTTCATGAGCACGCCGTCTACGCCGAGTTCCATGGCGATAGCGGCGTCGCTCGCGGTGCCGACACCGGCGTCGACGATGACGGGGACGCGGGTTTGTTCAACGATGAGCCGGATGTTCACCGGGTTTTGGATGCCGAGACCGGAGCCGATCAGCGAACCGAGCGGCATAATGGCGACGCAGCCGGCGTCCTCCAGCTTGCGCGCATAGACCGGATCGTCGCTGCAATAGACCATCACGTCAAAGCCTTCGGCGACTAGGATTTTGGCGGCGGCGAGCGTCTCTTCCATATCCGGATAGAGCGTCTTCTGGTCGGCGAGGACTTCGAGTTTCACCAGTTTCCAATCGCCCGCCTCGCGCGCAAGGCGCAGCGTGCGCAACGCTTCGTCGGCAGTGAAGCAGCCGGCGGTGTTGGGCAGGAAGGTCGTCTTCTTCGGATCGATGTGATCGGTGAGCCGCTCTTTGGTCGGATCGGAAAGGTTCACCCGCCGCACCGCGACCGTGACGATCTCGGCGCCGCTGGCCTCAAGCGCCGCGGCGTTCTCGGCGTAGGATTTGTATTTGCCGGTGCCGATAATGAGGCGCGATTTGTAGCTCTTACCGGCGATAATCAGAGTGCTCTCGTCCATCGCGGCAATATGCGACTTTCGTAGCCGCACGGCTAGCGCTGAGACGCTAGCGCACTGCGGCCTGAAACTCGGGGTCTTCTAAGAGCGCACCGAACAGCCTCGGGTAAAGACCAGTGTAGTGGTTCATAGCGTCGGGAATTGCGATAGCGCCCATAAAGGCGGAGGGCCAATCGTCGGTCACGGTGAGTTCCCTGGTGTAAACAACTTCATCGCCGCGCGTGAGGCGAAATTGCGCAGCGAGGGCCGCTCGACTTTCCGCACCGCCAGTGGACACCTCGCTCCGGGTCAATTGAGCGGAGAGAACATAGATCGATGCGGGGTCGAGCTTTCCCGCTCCCGCAAGCTCGGATTCGATCGTGGAGCGCAAGTAGGACGAGAACGTCCCTCCCGACGGCGGCCTCAGGGAGTCCGCACGGATCGAAATACTCCGATCGCGCTGCTCCGATAGCTCCGGCCCACGCGTGAACTCGCCCAGCGCCAGCGCCGGAAGCGAGTCCTGCCGCAAGCGCGAAACATTGTCGAAGGTCAATGTTGGCGCGGGCAATTGTGTTGCGCACGCGCTGAGCAGCGCGACCGCAACCATCACCAAAGGGAACGAAAAGAACTTCACCACACCCCTCCCGGCGAACGGTCTTATGACGCCGCACCTTCAGGCGCCGCGGCCGCAGGCGCCGGTGCGAAGCTGGGTTGTCGCGCCAAGTCAAACACCAGGTGCTCGACAAGCTGACGTACGACCGTGCGCACACCCGCTTCAGGATTTTCCGCCTGAACCATATTGGCCGGCGCTTCTGCCGCCCCAATTTGCGAGTGGAGCGCGTGACGCTTCTCGGCCAGCAAAGACGCGCCCGCAGATCCGCCGCTATAGCGCGCGTTCGCAACGTAATAGTCGGTGACGGTCGAACCGGCCAAACCCAACGTCAAACCCGTTGTGAAGCCGGCTTGCGCCGCGCCTTCCTCGGGGATGTTGTCGATCGTTATGGCGAGGAGCGCTCCACCACCGACCGGGCTGGTCGAAACTTCTGAAAACAAACCGCTGCCACGCACAACGTCTGTCACTTGATCGCGCAGCATTTCCGTTGCGCGGGCATTTGCTGCACCTTGCGTGCGAAACTCGAAAATCAATTGGACGGGTCGGGGTTCAGCGACGGTGACGCGCTGAGCACTTGGCACTTCCCCTAACGCTGGATCGACAAAAGAGCGCAGCGAAAGACAACCGCCGAGCATAAGAGCCGCCGCGACAAGCAGCGGCGCAATCACGAGACGCTTCATGTTTTCCCCCCGGAAAGTCCGTTAGCCGGACAGCTCTATCGAGGCGATCGAACCGCCAGTTGTCAACTCAAAGTCGTGGTCCGGCAGGCTGGCGCGCAATCGGAAGTCATCACCCGCCCCCGACGAACTGGACGATCTCCAGTTGATCGCCCTCCTGAAGTGCGATCTGCGACCACAGGCTCTTCGGCGCGATTTCGCGGTTGCGCTCAACCGCCACGCGGCCGCTCTCGATCCCCAGAGAGGCGAGCAGGTCGGCGAGGGTCGCCCCGGGGGGCGCATCTCGCGTTTCTCCATTGACGGTCAGACGCATAGGCCTTCCTATCCGCCCGACTTAGAGCCCCTTGAGCCGGGGTTCAACGGAGCCCCCTTCCGCCCGCGCAGAGGACGATGCCGGACGCAAAGCCAATTTACGTGCTTAACGGCCCCAACCTGAACCTGTTGGGGTCCAGGGAGCCTGAAATCTACGGCCGCGTGACGCTGGCCGAGATCGAGAGCGCCTGCGTCGAGCGGGCCGCGCAGCTGGGCCGCGGCATTGTGTTCCGCCAATCCAATGTCGAGGGCGAATTGGTGACGTGGCTGCAAGAGGCGGGCGACAAAGCCGGCGCCGTTGTTCTAAACGCCGGGGCGTACACCCATACCTCGGTCGCGCTGCACGATGCGATCAAGGCGATCTCCGTTCCGGTGATCGAGTGCCACCTCTCCAACCCCACCGCGCGTGAGGATTTCCGTCACGTTTCGTTAGTGGGCAAAGCCGCAAAGGGCGTCATCGCCGGCTTTGGGGCGACATCATATTTATTGGCTATCGAGGCTGCTGCCTTGCTGGCGAACGAGAGCTAAAATCGCGTGAGCAGGAAACCGCAGAACATGAGCGACAAGAAGCAAGCGATCGATCCCGATCTCGTGCGTGAGCTGGCGAAGATTATCTCCGACAGCGGCCTCTCCGAAATCGAAGTCGAGCACGGCGATCTGCGCCTGCGCATCGCCCGCACGCTGACCGCCGCCCCCGTCACGCACATGGTCGCCGCCGCAGCGCCAGTCGCACACGCGCCGGCAGCGCCGCCGCCTGCCGCTGGCCCTGCGCCGGTTGCCGACGCCGCTTCGCATCCGGGCGCCGTGCCTTCACCGATGGTCGGCACCGCTTATCTTTCACCGGAGCCCGGCGCGCCGGTGTTCATCAAAATCGGCGACACCGTCACCGCTGGCCAAACGCTAATGGTCGTCGAAGCGATGAAGACCTTCAATCCGATCCCAGCGCCACGCGCCGGCAAGATTACAGCGATCCTTGTCAACGATGCGCAGCCCGTCGAATACGGCGAGCCGCTCGTGATCCTCGAGTAGGCGATGTTTGAGAAAGTCCTGATCGCTAATCGCGGCGAGATCGCGCTTCGCATCCATCGCGCCTGCAAGGAGATGGGCATTTCCACCGTCGCCGTGCACTCCACCGCGGACACGGACGCCATGCACGTGCGCCTCGCCGATGAAAGCGTCTGCATTGGCCCGCCGCCCGCGCAGAAGAGCTATCTGCACATTCCATCGATCATCGCCGCCGCCGAAATCACCGGCGCCCAAGCCATCCATCCGGGCTACGGCTTTCTCTCTGAGAACGCCAAGTTCGCCGAGATCGTCACCCAACACGGCATGACCTTCATCGGCCCCACAGCCGAACACATCCGCCTGATGGGAGACAAGATTGCCGCCAAGCAAGCCGCGATCGATACGGGTATGCCTGTGGTGCCCGGCTCCGACGGTGGCATCGCCACCGAAGAAGACGCCAAGAAGTGGGGCAAGAAGATCGGCTATCCGGTGCTGATCAAAGCCGCAGCCGGCGGTGGCGGGCGCGGTATGAAAGTCGCGCGCAGCGCCGAGGAAGTCAGCGAAGCCTTCTCGACGGCGCGGGCTGAAGCCAAGGCCGCCTTCGGCAACGACGAAGTTTACATGGAGAAGTATCTGACGCATCCGCGTCACATCGAAATCCAGGTCGTCGCCGACAGCCACGGCAACGTCATTCATCTCGGCGAGCGCGATTGCTCGCTGCAGCGCCGCCACCAGAAGGTTCTCGAAGAAGCGCCCTCACCCGCGCTCAACGCCGAGGACCGCGCCAAGATCGGACGCGTCACCGCCGAGGCGATCCAAAAGCTCGGCTATCTCGGCGTCGGCACGGTTGAGTATCTCTACGAAGACGGCGAGTTTTATTTTATCGAAATGAACACGCGCCTGCAGGTCGAGCATCCGGTCACCGAGATGATCACCGGCATCGATCTCGTGCGCGAGCAGATCCGCATTGCTGACGGCGCGCCGCTGTCGGTGAAGCAGAAGGACGTAAAGTTCAACGGCCACGCCATCGAGTGCCGCGTCAACGCCGAGAACCCGGCCACCTTCCGCCCCTCACCAGGCAAGATCACCGGCTATCACCCGCCCGGCGGCCTCGGCGTGCGTTTGGATAGCGCCATATATGCGGGCTACGCCATTCCGCCAAACTATGACTCGCTCATCGGCAAACTCATCGTCCACGGCCGCGACCGCGCCGAATGCCTCATGCGCCTGCGCCGCGCGCTCAACGAAATGGTAATCACCGGCGTCGAGACGACGCTGCCGCTCTTCCGCGATTTGATGAACGAGCCAGACGTCATCAACGGCGACTACTCGATCCACTGGCTTGAGAAGAACCTGAAAGCCAAAGCCGAAGCAGAGGCGCCCTCGAAATGAAGATCAAAGCGTTCATCGCCGCCCTCGCGCTCTCCGCTTGCTCGCCGCCCGCCCCGAACGAGACGGCGCCGCCGCCGGCAGCGGCGGCTGCGCCTGAAGTGGCCAATGAAGCGATGTTGGCGGCCCTTACGCCGCTGGTGTCAGCCGCTATCGGCCAACCTGTATCGTTCACCATCGACACCGTGCGGGTCGACAACGACTGGGCCTGGCTCGTGGTGCAGCCCCAGGCTGCCGATGGAAGCCCGCTAGACTGGTCGCAAACGAGTTTCGCCAGCGCCTATGCCAACGGCGTCCTTGGCGACAACGGCGCAACATATGCGCTGCTGAGGCGGGAAGCTGGCGAATGGCGCGTTGTCGATCACGTCATTGGACCGACGGATGTCGCCTATATCGATTGGCCCGCGCGCCACGGCGCCCCGCCGGAGCTCCTCGGTCTCGCCGAGTGATTGAACGGCCCGCCCATTGCAATGCGCACCCTGGAAACTCTTTCAGGGCTGATTTGGTATGGCACATCAACAATTCGCCGGCGTCGCAGTACTCGTTGTCCTGACTTTCATGGTCCTGGCCCTCACCGCTTGCGCCAATTCCGCACAAACCACGGTCGCGGCGTATGGCCCGGCGGTCATCGCACCGATCCCGGCCGAAGCGTCCGGCCAGCCTGAGTTCCACGGCGCACCGATCGGCGCGGACACCCTGCGCTCGCGACTGCTCGCCGAGTAGCCGGCGAAATAGACGCCGGAGCGGCCGTTTGGCACACTCTGGCGCCGTGAAGACTTTCTCGACCGACGATCTGCTCGCCTGCTATCGGCGGGGCGTCTTTTCTATGGCGGAAAGCCGGGACGACGACGGCTTCTTCATTGTCGATCCCGAATGGCGCTGCGTCTTCCCGCTTGACAATTTCCACGTCCCCAAGCGCCTCGCGCGCACTCTACGCCAGGACCGCTTCACGTTTACCATCGACCGTGAGTTCTCCGCCGTCATCAAGGGCTGCGCCGCGCCCGGGCCCGACCGCGAAGACACCTGGATCAACACCGACATCCGCTCGCTCTACCAATCGCTGCACGCGCAAGGCTTGGCGCATAGCGTTGAAGCACGAATCGACGGCGAACTCGTCGGCGGCCTCTACGGCGTTGCCATGGGCGGCGCCTTTTTCGGTGAAAGCATGTTCTCGCGCGTCACCGACGCCAGCAAAGCCGCTTTGGTGCATCTCGCGGCGCGGCTGAGACATGGCGGCTTCAAACTGCTCGATGCGCAATTCACAACGCCGCACCTAGAGCAATTCAGCGCGCAAACCCTACCTCGCCGGATATTTCAGTCGTTGCTAGGCGTGGCGTTGGAGGCGGACGCTGACTTCGCAACGCTGCGAGACGAAACCAAGGGCAGTGACTTGATCTCGATCCTCTCCGCCCGATAGCATCGCCGTTGCGCCGCTTGCGCGCAAAGAACAGGGGCGCCGGTTCATGGACTTCTCCGAAGCACAGCGCGACATGCGGCGCGGATATATGAGCGGCGCGGCCGGCGTGTTGGCTTCGTCGCTGGCATGGGCCGCGGCGACGGCGTCCGTGTATCTACTATCGCCGCAGCAAGCGGTGTGGGTTTTGTTCATCGGCGGCGCGCTGATCCACCCCGCCGGCCTATTGATCGCCAAGGTGCTCGGGGCGGCCGCAAATCATACACGCGGCAACCCGCTCGCTGGCTTAGCCGGCGCGAGTACGTTCTGGATGATCCTCAGCCTGCCACTCGCTTACGTCGCCTCGCTACAGCAGATCGAGTGGTTCTTTCCGGCAATGCTGCTGATCATCGGCGGGCGCTACCTCACCTTCGGCACGATCTACGGCATGCGCCTCTATTGGATGCTCGGGTTTGCTCTCGCCGGCGCAGGAATCGCGATGGGCGTGCTTAGTGTTCAGCCGCTGCTAAGCGCAGCGACGGGCAGCGCCATCGAATTGGTGTTCGCGGTCGTCGCGTTCGTGCTGCATGCCCGCTGGGCCAAGCAATCAGCGTGATATCCGCTCCAGGCCGCCCATGTAAGGCACCAGCGCTTTCGGCACCGTGATCGAGCCGTCGGCGTTCTGATAATTCTCAAGCACCGCAACCAATGTGCGCCCGACCGCGAGGCCTGAACCGTTTAGCGTGTGCACGAATTCGGTCTTGCCGTCCTTGTTGCGGAAACGCGCATTCATGCGCCGCGCTTGGAAATCACCGCAGTTCGAGCACGAGCTGATCTCGCGATATTTGCCTTGGCTGGGCAACCACACTTCCAGATCATAGGTGCGCTTGGCGCCGAAGCCCATATCGCCTGCGCAGAGCAGCATGGTTCGGAACGGCAAATCCAATCGCTTCAGCACTTCTTCGGCGCAGCGCACCATGCGTTCATGTTCATCGTGGCTTTGCTCCGGCGTCGTGATCGACACCAGCTCCACCTTGCGAAACTGGTGCATGCGGATCATGCCGCGCGTGTCGCGCCCGGCCGCGCCCGCTTCAGCCCGGAAGCACGGCGTATCCGCCGTCATCCGCAGCGGCAGCGGCGCTTCGTCGAGGATTTGCTCGCGCACCAAATTGGTCAGCGCCACTTCCGACGTCGGGATCAGCCAAAAATCTTCGCGTGTCGGCGCACGCTCCAGAATTTCGTGGAGCACTTCGGTTGGCTTGGCTTTGCCGGCGCGCTTTTCGAACTCCTCGTCGAACCGCTCCAAAGCTTCGTTGAGCAATTCCTGTCGGCTGACGGTGCGTGCTGCCGTAAACTGGTCATCGACAAACTTCGGCAACTGCCCAGTGCCGAACATCACATGGTCTTTGACCAAAAGCGGCGGCGCAGTTTCGGTATAGCCAAACTCGCTCGTGTGCAGATCGAGCATGAACGCCGCTAGCGCCCGCTCCATGCGCGCCAGCTGGCCTCGCAGCACCACGAAGCGCGCGCCTGAGAGCCGCGCGGCCGCTTCGAAATCCATCATGCCGAGCGCCTCGCCCAGCGTGACGTGATCGGCGCTTAGCTCGACGTTCGGTGGGCCAGCGCCATCGGACTTGTACCAGCGGCGGACTTCCACATTGCCGTGCTCGTCGGCGCCATCCGGCACGTCGTGCGCAGGCAGGTTCGGCAGCCCAGCCAGCAATTCATCGCGCGCCGCCAGCCATTTGGCCTCATCGACGCCAGTCTCTTCAATCCGCTGCTTCAGCGCCGCAACTTGCGTGATCAGCCGGTCAGCTTCCGCATCGTTCTTCTGCGCTTTGGCCGCGCCGATCGCTTTCGAGGCTGCATTGCGCTGCGCCTCCGCCTCCTGCTTCGCCGTCAAAGCGGCGCGGAGTTTGGTATCGTATTCGATGATCTGACGCGCTTGCGGCGGCAGCCCTTTGCGGGCCCACGCGGCGTCATAAAGATCAGGGTTTTCGCGGATGGCGCGGATATCGTGCATGCCGGTGCTTTAGCCGAAGCCGCGCGGGCGCGCTACGGGGCTGGAGGCGCCGCGGCGGCGGCCTCCGCCGCCTCCTTTTTCGCGCGATCCTTTTCCATCAGCGCAACGATCCAGATGGAGATTTCGTAGAGCGCGTAGACAGGCAGGGCCATGACGAACATCGAGATCACATCGTTCGGCGTCACCAATGCCGAGAACGCGGCGATACCGACAATGGCGTAGCGGCGCCCTTTGCGAAGCAATGAGGTGGAGACAACGCCGATCTTGCCCAGCAGCGACAAAACCACCGGCAGCTGGAACATCAAGCCAAAGGCCAACACCAGAGTGGTGACGAGGCCCATATATTCCTCGACCTTCGGCAGATACGTCACCCGCACCGGCCCGTCGGTCACTTCCTGATGCAATGCAAAGTTCAGCGCAAACGGCATCGCCACGTAAAACACAAAAGCAGCGCCCAGCAGAAACATCGCCGGCGCCGCGATCATGAACGGCGCCGCCGCCGCACGCTCGTTGCGATAGAGCCCTGGCGCAATGAACGCATAGGCCTGCCACGCGAGGATCGGAAAAGCCAAGACGATGCCGCCGAACAGCGCGATCTGCATCTTCACCGAAAAGAAGCCGAAGGCGCCCGTGTTGATGAGTTCAATCGCTTGGCCCGCGCGCTCCGGGTGAACGACTGCCATCGCCGTCTGAAACGGCTGCGCCAGAAAAAGAAACAGCGCGTCGACGAAAATGAAGCAGATCACAAACCCGACGACGACGGCGATGATCGAGCGCACCAGCCGATCGCGCAATTCTCCGAGGTGATCGAGCAGCGGCGCCCGCGAGGCTTCGATCTCGTCCTCGTCCGTGAGCACTTTCTTGTTCGCGGCGGACGTCACTGCGCGCTCCTCACGATCGGCGCTACGTCCGCATGTTCGGGCACACCCTCGGGCTTGGAGGCCTCAACCTCATCGGCCGCCTTCTCCGCCGAGACATCGTCCGTGTCCGTATTCTCCGCCACAGTGGAAATCACAACCGGCGTCACGGCAGACGCGGGAATGGCCGGCGATGATTTGATACCCGCATAGTCTTCGAGCGTCGGCAGCGGCTTCGTGAACTCGTTGCGCAGCTCTTGCAGCGATGTCGTCCGCCGCAGCGCGTCGACTTCCTTCTTCAGCTCATCGAGTTCAGCCTGCCGCGCGAGTTCATCGAAGCCGGTGCGAAACTCTTGCGCCATACCACGCAGCTTCGCCGTCCACCGTCCCAGCTTGCGGAACAGCAGCGGCAAATCCTTCGGCCCCACTACGACGAGCGCGAGGATGCCGAGGATGATGATCTCATTGAAGCCGAGGCTCGGAAGCATAAGCGCTCAATCGCCTCGCATCAGTTCTGCGCGCGGTCGGTCTCGCGCGGCTGGGCGTTCTGGTCCGGGACCTGACGCGGCTCTTCAGCTGCGGCGTTGGCCGAATTCTGCTCGTCGCCCAGACCCTTGCGGAAGCCTTTGATGCCCTTGCCGAGATCTTCCATCAGGCCGGAGATACGGCCGGGCTTGGAGAACAGCAAAAAGGCAAGCACCAGAACGATCAGGAGCGGGATTAGCCCGGGCATATGCATCGTCAAAACTCCATCGCGCGGGGGGAGCGCGTGTCACTCATCTTGGTCCAGATGATCTACGAAAAAGCTTGCCGCGTCGTCACCTTCTGACAGCGGCTCTTCGTCCGAGGCGGCATCCTCGCTTGGGCGCGGCACGTCAAGCTGCGCGGCAGCGCGGGGGTCCAAAAGCCCTAGTGCCTTCAAATCATCCTTGCCCGGCAGCGCGTCAAGCGAAGCCAAGCCAAAGTGACCGAGAAATGCGTCCGTCGTCCCAAAGGTCAGCGGCCGGCCGGGCGTCCGCCGCCGGCCTCGCGGCTTGATCCAATTGATCTCCATCAGGAGTTCCATCGACCCCCGCGAGAGACTGACACCCCTGATGTCCTCGATCTCAGCCCGAGTCACGGGTTGGTGGTATGCAATAACCGCCAGGGTCTCCAGGGCCGCCTTCGGCAGCCGCTTGGGCGCTTCCCGGGTCTCGGTGAACAGGGAAGCGAGGTCCGGCGCGGATTGGAACCGCCACCCGGCCCCGGTCTCTACCAGCTGCACGCCGCGGTCGGCGTAGTCCGCCTTCAGTTTCATCAGCACGGCGGCGACATCCACCGCTGGCCCCAGCTTTTCACCCAGTGCCTTAGCGCTTATTGGCTCGCCGCCGGCGAAAAGCAGCGCCTCGGCTGCCCGGATCGCGTCTGCGCTCGGGGCCGCGCGCAGATGCTCGCCCTCGGTGAAGGCGTCTTCGATGCGGCGCATCGTGTCGGCGAGCGGCGGGTCGGACGGGTTCATTCGCGGCTTCCTTTAGCCTGAACCGGACGCGCACGCACGAACAGCGGCGCAAATGCTTCCGTCTGCCGCAGCTCCATCTTGCCCTCGCGCGTCAGTTCCAACGCCGCGCCAAAGGTGGAGGCGAGGTAGCTCTCCTGCGGCGGCGCATCGGCGCTTGTGTCAGAAGAAACCGGCGCGACGGATTCGATCGCGCTCCATTCCTCGAGCCGCACCAGCGCCTGCTCCAGCTTCTTGCGCGCGCTTTCGAGCGGGTAAGCGCGGCGCACCATCGTCGTGTACGCGCGCTTGCGGACAAGCTTGGTGCGATCGGCGCAGTACGCGTTGAGCAATTCGTAGAGATCAGCCTTCCAGGTCGTGGTCTTAGTCAGCACCGTCGTTTGCGGCTGGCCGTTCAGGAATACGTCGCGCCCCAACTGCGGCAGCTCTTCTAATTTCTTCGCCGCCGCGCGCGCAGCTTGCAGATTGAGCAGCTTCTGACGCAGCGCCTCTTCAAGCTGCTGCGGATCAGGCTCATCGGCCGGTAGTTGCGGTTTCGGGATCAGCAGGCGCGATTTCAACAGCGCCAGCCACGCCGCCATCACCAGATAGTCGCCGGCGATCTCCATGTTCTGCGCACGCGCTTCAGCAATAAATGCGAGGAACTGATCGGCAATCTCACCGACGGAAACCTTGGCGATATCGATCTTCTTAGCGCGCGCCAATTCCAATAGGATGTGCAGCGGCCCTTCAAACGCGTCGAGCGCGACGCGTAGCGCCTCACCTTCATCCGCCTCCTCGGCGGCGGCGAGATCCAGCTCAATCTGGTCGTCTGCGTCGCTCATCTTGGCAAGGTTTTAGCCGACTAGGGCTGACTTCCCAACAACTGCTTGAACCGCGCCCAACCGGCGTCAGCATCAAATTCGCGCGCTGGGCGTTTTGCGAACGCTTCCACCGCCCGCGCCCGCACCAGCGCCATGCCGTCCAGCGGCCGGCAACCTTTGGCCACTTCCTGCATCTCTTTCAGGTCACCCGAGCACTGCAGCACCATATCGCAGCCCGCGCCGAGCGCCGCTTCGGCGCGCTGCTGCAGCCCCCCGTTCAGCGCGAACTGGAGCGCCTTCATGTCGAGGTCATCGCTCATCAAGAGGCCATTGAACCCAATGCGCTCGCGGATAATTTTCTCGATTACAAAAGACGAGCACGTGGCCGGGCGATCCTGGTCCCATGCGTCAAAGACGATGTGCGCCGTCATCGCCGCTTCCGCGTCCGCTAGCGCCGCGAATGGCGCAACGTCGCTGGCCAACTCCGCTTCGCTCGCGCTCACCCGCGGCAATGCGAAGTGACTATCCGCCGTCGCGCGGCCATGCCCCGGCATGTGCTTGATACATCCGGCGACACCCCCGTCATGCAGCCCTTCAAGCGCTGCACGCGCCAAGGTCGCAACTTCACCCGGGTTCGCCGAGAACGCGCGGTCGCCCACAATCTTGTCGCTGCCATCGACAGGCACATCTAGCACCGGCGCGTAATCACCGTCGATGCCGATGCTCTTCAGCTCATCGGCGATCAGGCGGTGCCCCAGCCGCGCGGCTTCCAAGCCCAACTCGAACTCGCGCGCGTATATCTCGCCGTACTTTGCAGCCGCCGGCCACACTGGCCATTCGGGCGCCTTCAAGCGCGCAACGCGTCCGCCTTCTTGATCGATCCAAACGATCGCATCGTGGCCGGCAGCTTCGCGCAATTGCTCGCACAAAGCGCGCACCTGCACCCGTGAGACGCACGCGTCACGGAAAAGAATAAAGCTCCACGGCCGCGTCTCGCGAAAGAACGCGCGCGTATCAGCATCGAGCTTGGCCTGTCGCAGGCCGAACGAAACGGAAAGCAAACTCATCGCCCGCTCTTAGCGCGCCGCGACAATGCAGTCCTGGCCCATTTGCCGGATGCGATCGCAGAAGCGCGCGGCGTTGGCGCGATCAGGAAAATAGCCGGCGCGGACGCGATAATAGATGCCGCGCTGGCCCAAATCGGCGCGCTCCACATCCAATCGTGCGGAGGCAAATAGCTGCGGCGCGCGCGACGAAAGCCTGCGCCAGGATTGCTCCACTGCCGCTTCCGATTGCAGCGCCGCAAGCTGCGCGACGTACGGGCCATTAGAAACAAATTGCGGCGGCGACGGCAGCTGCGGCGCCCCCTCAGTCGCGGGCGCTTGCGCTTGCACCGGCTCGGTGCGTGAAGGGGTGGGCGCGACAAGGTCTTCCGCCGCCGGCGCCAACTCACTTTCGACTGCGTCCGGGGCCATCGCCGCTTCCGCCGATGGTTCGATTTTATAAGGCTCTGCCGGAGCTTCAATGCGCGGGACTTCCGGCGCGCTGTAGAGCTGCCAGAGGAACGCGCCGAACGCGACCGCCACCACCAACATCAGGATATAGATCATCCCGGCGTGACGCGCCTGATCGTCGTACGCGTGCATACGCGGATCGTAACGAGTGCTCACCAGAGTGCTCCACGGAATCAATTCAGACGGCGTTTACCACGCCTGCCCTTCATTTCCGCTTAACGGGCCGAAGAGCAGCCATTCAGAATCCATAATTCCGTAGGCGTAACGGAGTCGTTCACGCGAACGTTAAACCCTCGTCATCGCTCGAGATTGAACAACCGCCGGTGCTCATCGATGGCGAAATCGTCGGTCATGCCGGCGATGTAGTCGCAAACTCTTCGCGCGGTGCGCTGGCCGCGCGGCCCGTCGCCACCCTGTTGCCACGCTGGCGGCAAAAGTTCCGGCTCACTCACAAAGAGCTCGAACAGCTGCGCAAGGATTCGCTTGGCATGACTGCGAGAGCGATTGACCTTCCAGTGCCGATACATCCGCGCCATCAGGAAGCGCCGCAGCACCGCTTGGTGCTCGTTCATTTCATCCGAGAACCCCACCAGCGGCTTGCCGGCAGCGCGCACGTCTTCCACGGATTGCGGCTTGGCGCCGGCGATACGATTGCCGCTTTCCCAAACCAGATCGTTAATCCAGACGCCGATGAGCCGCCGGATCGTCTCCGCCGCAATGCGAAACTCATCGACGCCGGCGTGATCCTTTTCCACCAGGAGCAGCACGCGCTCGACCATCGGCACTTCTTCGCGCAGCTCAGTCAGCGAAAAGAGGCCAGCCCGCAGGCCGTCATCGATATCGTGATTGTTGTAGGCGATATCGTCAGCGTGCGCCGCGACCTGCGCTTCCAAGCCCGGCCACGAATCCAATTCCAAATCGTGTGTCGCGACATATTCCTGAATAGCGATCGGCAAATCTTTCAGCGTCGCGCCATAGCGAATGAGCGGGCCGTTGTGCTTCACGACGCCTTCCAGCGTCTCCCACGTCAGGTTCAAGCCATCGAACGCGGGATATTTGCGCTCTAGCTTGGTCAGCACACGCAGCGTCTGCGCGTTGTGATCGAAGCCGTGAAAGCCCTCCATGCAGGCGTCGAGCACATCCTCGCCCGTGTGCCCGAACGGCGGATGGCCGAGATCGTGCGCAATGCCGAGCGTCTCGGCCAGATCGTCATCAAGCCCCATCACCCGCGCCACGCTGCGGGCGATCTGCGCCACTTCCAGCGAATGCGTCAGCCGCGTGCGGTAGTGATCGCCCTCATGCGCCACGAACACCTGGGTCTTGCCGCGCAAGCGCCGGAACGCGCTTGAATGAACGATCCGGTCATGATCGCGCTCAAACGGGGTTCGGGTGCGGCTCTCCGGCTCTGGGTAAAGGCGGCCACGCGAATGGGTGAAATCGGTGGCGTAGGGCGCTTTCGCTGGCCTTTCATAGGGCGCAGACGCCGGTTTCGACGCCCTCACCCGTTTTGCCGCTGCTGCTTTCTGCGAGTCCGCCACCGAACCGCTTCTCCTCTTGCCAGAGTTCAGACCATATATGGGGCATAGACGCTTGAGAAACCGCTGAAAGGTTTGCGTTAACGAATGACTAGCATCGGCCTCACCGCCTCGGCTGCGGAACGGATCAAAAGTGTGGTTGTCGGCGAGCCCGCCGGCGCGGGCCTCCGCGTCGCTGTCGAGGGCGGCGGCTGCTCGGGCTTTCAGTACGAAATCAATGTGGCCCCCGCCGCCAATCCCGACGACCACGTCATTGAGCGCGACGGCGCCCGCCTCTTCGTGGATCCGGTCTCGCTGCCGTTCCTGCTCGGCTCTGAAGTCGATTGGGTCGACGAGCTGATCGGCGCCTCGTTTAAGGTGCGCAACCCGAACGCCACATCCAGTTGCGGCTGCGGCGTCAGCTTCTCGGTCTGATGTTCGGCGCCCGCTCCAAACTTGATCGCGGGCTCGACGCGTTTGAACGCCGCGATTGGAAGCGCGCGCGCCGTATGCTTGAAGAAGCGCTGCAGGAAGAGGAACGCGCCTCCGGCCATTATCACCTCGGCCTGCTCTATTGGCGCGGTCTAGGCGGCGCCGCCGACAAAACCGCGGCCGTCGATTGTTTTGCGCGCGCCTCGAAAGACGGCCACCCTGGCGCCGAGACCGCGTACGGCATCGCACTGCGATCAGGCGTTGGCGTTCCGAAGGACATCGATCTAGCGCAACAACATTTCCGCTCCGCCGCTGGCGCAGGTGACGGCGAAGCGATGGTGCAACTCGCCACCATGTGCGAGCCGGACGATGCGCGCCGCTGGCTCACGCGCGCCTCTGAGAATGGCTACGCGCCGGCGATGCTGCACCTCTCCGATTTCCTGATGACGCGCGACCCCGTCGAAGCCCTGGCATGGCTCTATGCAAGTGTCGCGTTCGCCGGCGACGATGCGGCCCGCAAACGCGCCGCCACCCTCGCCAAAGAAATGACCGCCCGCGAAATCGACGAAGCCCAGAAATATGGCCGCGGCTTCGTCAAAGACATCCGCGAACGCGCCCGCGGCCCCGGCTGATTGCCGCCACGTGATCGCTGGCGAGCGGTGACGCATCGGTGCATCATCGCGCCTATGAACACTGATGAAGCGATAAAGACCCGCGTCTCCATCCGCGCCTTCAAATCTGATCCTGTGCCGGAGCAGATCGTGCGTGAAATCCTTGATGTCGCGCGCTTCGCGCCATCCGGCGGCAATCTCCAGCCTTGGAAAGTGATCGCCGTCGCCGGAGCAGAGCGCGATGCCGTGGTCGCGCTGGCGCAAGCCAACCTCCCGGGCGCCGAGGACGATCGGCCAGTTTATCCCGCCGATCTTTGGGAACCCTACCGTTCGCGCCGCTACAAAGTCGGCGAAGACATGTACGCGCTCCTCGGCATCGGCCGCGACAACAAGCCGGCGCGCTTCATGCACCTCGCGCAGAACTTCCAGTTCTTCGGCGCGCCGGTCGCGCTTTTCTTCGTCATCGACAAAGGCATGGGCCACGGCCAGTGGGCGCATCTTGGCATGTTCATGCAAACCGTCGCGCTCGCCGCACTCGAACGCGGCGTGCATTCGTGCATGCAAGAAGCGTGGGCGCGTATGCGCCTTCCGTTGGCGCAGCATTTCGCGCTGCCGGACAACGAGATTATTTATTGCGGGATGGCGCTCGGCTACGCCGACATGACAAAGCCGGTGAACGCCCTGCGCAGCGACCGCGCCAGCGTCGAAGAGTTCGCCACCTTCAAAGGTTTCTGATCACGCCTCGCGCGCATTGCCCAGGACACCGTCCTCGGCAAAGTCGACGATCGCAAAAGCGATGCCCATGACCACCAGCCACGCGATAGGGGCGAGGATCATCACTAGCGCGAACGGATGGCCCGCCTCGTTAGCCCCCCACGCCGACCGCACCGACACGAACGCCGTGATCGGATAAATCCAGCACATAAATTCGGCGATCAGCAGCGCGACAGGAGAGCGCCAGTGCGCCCGTTCTTCCGGCGCAAGAAGGCGCACCGCGGTCGCTAAACTCGCCATCCCAACCACGACATGGAACAACGTGAAGGCCCACAGGATTACTGTCATGGGCGTGGTTCTAGCACGCCGCGGCATAACCTGTCCCGCCGGCGCATTATCGCGCGGGACCAGAATTGGAGTGCACCATGACCGGACGCAAAGTCGGCGATCATATCGAGATCGAGGAAGAAGACGCCCGTGCTGGTCAAACCGGCACCCACCTCCGCTATGTCCTGGGAATCGGGCTGGTTCTTGTGATTGTCGGCTTCACGGCCGTCGCGATGGGCTGGTTTAGTTGAACCAGCGCGCCGGGGCGGCTAAGCCCCGGCCATGGCCCTTAAAATTGCTGCCTGGAACGTCAACTCCATCCTCGCGCGCCTGCCGACGGCGCTGAAGGTTTTCGAGGAAGTCGACGCAGATATTTGGTGCCTTCAAGAGATCAAATGCGAAGACCAACGCTTCCCGCGGTTCGAGATCGAAGCGCTCGGCTTCAACGTCGAAACGTTCGGACAGAAGAGCTATAACGGCGTCGCGATCCTCTCGAAGCATCGCATCGAAGAAACCATCCGCGGCATACCCGGACTAGAGCACGAACACTCACGCTACATCGAAGCCGTCATCTCAGCGCCGGATGGGCCCGTGCGCGTGGCATCCATCTACGCGCCGAACGGCAACCCAATCGGCACCGAGAAATTCCAATTCAAGCTCGTCTTCATGGAGGCGCTCAACGCGCATCTGCGCGATCTCCTCAAATTGGAAGAGCGCTTCATGATCGCCGGCGATTACAACGTCATTCCGCGCGAAGTGGATTGCCATAACGCTGCGGTATGGACGGGCGACGCGCTCTTCCAACCAGAGACCCGCGCTGCTTACCGGGCCCTCCAAAACTTGGGCCTCACCGACGCCTACATGCAGGCCGACGGCGGGGCGCACAAATACACGTTCTGGGATTATCAGGCCGGCGCCTGGCAGAAGGACCACGGCATCCGCATCGATCACGTCTTGTTGTCGCCCCAGGCTGCGGACCGGCTTCAAGGCGTGGAAATCTTCAAAAAAGCCCGGGGTATGGAGAAAGCCAGCGACCACGTACCGATCGTCGCAAGCTTCGATTCCGCTGCACCAGTAGGCTGACAAAAGGCTCGCCGCCGGGCTAAACCGAAAACCGGTGACGCCCGTATCTACGGCGTATGGGGGTAATATGATGATCCGAACATTGCTTTTGCTCGTCGGCGCCATGCTGGCGTTCGCGACGCCAGCGGCGGCGCAACAACGTGCGCCACTCGACTGGTTCCTCGGTTATGACCAGTTCCGCGGGGCAACGCTCTCGCCGGACGGACGCCACCTCGCGGTCCTGCGCCGCGACGAAGTCGGCGACGTGCTCTTGGTCGTGAACATGGAAACCCGCCGCGCGACGCCGATCCAACGCGCCCGCGCCGACCAGAGCCTCGAAATCAGCCAAGTCGGCTTTGCTAGCAATGCGCGGATCGTGTTCCGCCTCGTTCAACGCAACCGCGTCGTCGCCGACACCGGCGGCAGCATGGTCCGCAATCGCGGCCGTATGGACGACGGCTTCGAGACCAACACGCGCATCTATGCCGTGAACCTCGACGGCACGAACTTGCTGCAGCTCTACGATCCGTCAGCGCTCTCGCAATATCTCGACGCCGGCATCATCAGCGATCTGCCGCGCGACGATGACAACATTCTGCTGATCGTGCCGACGCAAGGCGGCGCTGAACTGCGCAAGGTCAACGTCAACACGGCAGCTTTCGATCGCGTCGAAAGCGGCACGCTGTTTACCTTCAACTGGGAAGTCGATCTCAACGGCACGCCGGTCCTGCGTCAGGACAGCGTGCAGAACGGCCGCGGCTTCTCTTGGCTGCGCCGGGGCCCAGGCCAACGCGGCTGGACCGAGATCGCTCGCTATCGCGGCGCTGCCGCGGCCAATTCGGGTCCGGATTTCCAACCTGTCGGCCCTGCCACGCAGCCGGGCCAAGTGTTCGTTCTCGCCCGCCGCGATGGCGCCGACACGAGCGGTCTCTACGTTTACGACACGGCCACCGGCCAATACACGCAAACGATCCAAACCAATCCGAACTTCGACGTCACCGCCGTAGAACTCGACACCGCCAACAACGTTCTGCAGGCGGCCTGCTGGTGGGCTTATCGCTGGACCTGCGAAGCCAAAGACCCGGCCTTCGGCGAACGGTGGACGTCGATCAACGCCGCGCTGGGCGATCAGCGCAACGTGATGCTCGTTGACCGTTCGGACGACGGCAATCTGTGGCTGATCTACACTTACGGCCCGCAGGACCTCGGCACTTACTATCTCTACAACCACTCCACGCGCACGATGAACTCGATCATTTCGCAGCGCTCCAACATCAACGCCAACCTGCTGCCAACGCAGCACGTGGTCGAATACACGACCTCGGACGGCCAACGTCAGTGGGGCTATCTCTGGCTGCCGCCCGGCGTCAGCCGTGAACAAGCGCGCAACATGCCAACAATCGTCGTTCCGCACGGCGGCCCGGAAGGGCGCGACGTTTGGGGCAGCGATCCGTTCGCGCAATCATTCTCCAGCCAAGGCTATGCGGTGTTTCAGCCGAACTTCCGCGGCGGTGGCGGCTTTGGCCGCGCCTTCGTGGTCGCCGGTCACGGCCAATGGGGCCAACGCATGCAGGCGGACGTGGCTGACGCAACGCGTCACCTCATCCAATCCGGCATCACCGACCCGAACCGCGTTTGCATCAATGGTTGGTCGTACGGCGGCTATGTCGCCTTCACGGCCTCGTTCATGAATGCCGACATCTTCAAGTGTTCGGTCGCAGGCGCTGGCGTTTCGGACTTGCGCGCCATGCTGCGCTGGGTCCGCTCCGGCGATCGCGGCGACGTGCAGGGCGGCGGCGGCGGTGGCGGCGTGAACTCGCCGACCTACCAATACTGGACCGACGCCATCGGCGACCCGCGCCGTGACGACGCTGGCCTCGACGCGGTCTCCGCCGCGCAGAACGCCGCTCGTGTCGGCATGCCTCTGCTGATGATCCACGGCGATGAAGACATCACCGTGCCAATCGAACAGAGCATCCTGATGCAACAGGCGATGCAGCGCGCGGGCAAAGAAGCGCGTCTCATCACGCTCGTCGACATCGACCACTACGCTTCGCCGCAAAACGGCGACGCCTGGCGGACGGTGCTGACCGAAGCGCTGGCGTTCTTCAACCAGCACATCGGCCCGGGCGTGCCGCCGCCAGCGGCAAGTAACTAAGTCCAAATCCAATCCCAGAACGAAGCTCCCCGTGGAAACGCGGGGAGCTTTTTTCGTGAAGCGGGAACACTTGCAAATCCCACGCAAACGCAATTCAGAAAGCGCGCCGCGCGCCTTGATGCGGTCTTGCCACCTCGTATGCTCAAAGCGCTCGGCCCCCGCCGACGGAGCTCCGGAGAAGCGCGCATGCAGTGGATCAACGACAAGCGCAGCTATGGTTGGCTCTCGATCGGCCTTCACTGGCTTGCTGCGATCGGCATCGCCCTCCTGCTCGTCACCGGCTTTCGCGCCGCCTTCGCCGGCGATGCAGGCGACCGCGAAGCGCGGGCCTTGCTCATGGGCTGGCACATCTCGCTCGGCGCCACGTTCGCGCTCATTTTTCTCGCGCGCGTGGCCTCAAGTTACGCGCAACCTCGCCCGACACCGCCCGAGCAAGCCCCCATTCTGAAATTTCTGTCTAGCGCTTCGCATCAATTGCTGCTGATCGCGATCCTCATCCAAGTGATCTCCGGCCCGCTAGCGATCTGGTCCGGCGGCCGCGCGATCAACGTCTTCGATGTGTTCTCGATCCCAAGCCCCTTGGCTACGCGCAATGAAGGCGTGCACGAGTTTGCCGAACTGATGCACGCGATCGGCCGCTGGGCGATTGTTGGGCTGTTGTCCCTCCACATTCTCGGCGCGCTGAAGCACGTCATGATGGACGAGAATGGCGAATTCAGAATGCTGGCGCCGAAGTCTTAGCGCACGAGGCCCACCGCGTGGAGTTCGCTGCCGCGCTCGTGCAGCCATTGGCGCCCCACCTCAAAGTCGGGCAAGCAGCGCTTCACGTGCGCCCAGAACCGGCGTGAATGGTTCATCTCGCGCAAGTGCGCGACTTCATGCGCGGCCAAGTAGTCCAGCACGAAACTCGGCGCGAGGATGAGCCGCCACGAGAACGAGAGCATCCCGTCGACCGAGCAAGAGCCCCAGCGCGAGCGCAGTTCCTTCACTTGAATGCGCACCGGCCGCACGCCAAGCGCCACCGCATGCACGGCGACGCGATCGATCAGATCTTCGCGCGCTTGATCCTTCAAGAACCGCAGCAGTCGCGACTCGAACAGCGCCACATCCGGCGCCGGCACGATGAGCCGGGGAATATCTCCACCCTCGATCCGCGCTGCGCCGCGGCCATGCTCATACACCAATAAATGCGGCACACCGCGCAGCGGCACGATCGAGCCGGGAGTCAGCAAGACGCCCTGCGGCAGCCGCGACAATTCTTGCGCAATCCACCCAGCACGCTCCGCCACGAACTGAGCCGCATGCTTCAGATGCCGTTGTGACGGCGCCGTCGCGATCGCCTCTCGCCGTGTCGGATCGATGCGCACGGAAACGTGCCGCGCGCGCGGATTTACGATCAGCTTCACCGGCACGCGGCGGCCATCGATCGTTTCGATCTCGGTCTGAGTAGGTCCGGCCTTCGGCCGCGAATCGAAGCGCATACGGAAGAATCTCACGAACCGCCGCTTCACGCGACCCATCCGCTGTCCTAGCGTCTGCGTATGCCGACCTATTCCGGAAGCTGTCACTGCGGCGCCATTCGTTTCGAGATCGATACCGAAATCTCCGATCTCTATACGTGCGATTGTTCGCTCTGCGCTAAGAAAAACGCGCTGATGACGACGGTGCATGAGAGCCGCTTCAATCTCCTCGCCGGCGAAGACAAGCTTTCGCTCTATCAGTGGAACACCCGCATCGCGCGCCACTATTTCTGCAGCGTGTGCGGCATCTACCCGTTCCATCGCAAACGTTCGATGCCAGACCATTACGGTGTCAACGTGCGCGCGCTCGACACTTTCGATCCTGCTGGAATGCCGGTGCGCGCCGCAGAAGGGCACACCATGAGTGTGGTCGATGCAAACCCGCGCAAGGAATGGAGCGGGCCGCGCGAGTGATTATTCGCTGACGACCTTGAGTTTCGCCCGCTTCAACGAGCGCGAAGCTTCAGACTGAAACGCCCGCATGAATTCGCGCACGCGCGGATAGATCTCGGTGCGGAAGCGGCGGCCTGAGAACACGCCGTAATGGCCAACGCCCGCCTGAATGTAATCGCGGCGCATGCTCTCCGGGATGTTCACGCAGATATCGTGCGCGGCCTGGGTTTGGCCGATGCCGGAAATATCGTCGTTCTCACCTTCAACAGTCAGCAGCGCTGTCTTGGTGATCGCACCAGGATCAACACGCTCGCCGCGATGCATCATCGTGCCGTTGGCGAGCGTGTACTTCTGGAACACCTCGTCCAGCGTCTGCATGTAGAATTCTTCCGAGAGGTCCATCACGGCGAGATACTCGTCGTAGAACTCGCGGTGCTTATCGGTGCTGTCGCCGTCGCCCTTCACCAGGTTCTGGAAGTACGAATGGTGCGCGTCGACGTGGCGCGACAGGTTCATACCCATGAAGCTCGCGAGCTGCACGAAGCCCGGATAAACGCGCCGGAATGCGCCGGGATACATCGCCGGCACAGTATGGATCATGTTTTGGCTGAACCATTCCAGATCGCGCGTCTCGGCCAGCTTGTTCGGCGCCGTCGGTGATTTGCGTGCATCGATGGGCGAGCCCATGATCGTCATCGTCGCCGGCGTGCACGGATCGTCCGCTTGCGCCATTAGCGAAACGGCCGCCAGAACGAGCGGCCCCGGCTGACACACAGCCACCACATGCGTCTGCGGGCCAAGCGCACGCAGCATGTTCATGACGTGATCGATGTAATCGTTGAGATCGAAGCGCCCGGCCATCACCGGCACCATGCGCGCGTCCGACCAATCGGTGACGTACACTTCGTGCTCAGGCAGGAACGCTTCCACCGTGCTGCGCAGCAGCGTCGCGTAGTGGCCAGACATCGGCGCGACGATCAGCACAGTAGGATCGGTGCGTTCGCCGCGCGCATTGCTGAGCGCCTTTGCATCGCGCTCGAAATGCAGCATCCGACACCAAGGCGTCGACCAGACGCTGCGCGGCGTCACTGCGACGTCCACGCCGTTGATGGTGGTGGTCGGCAGCTTCCACTCCGGCTTGCGGTAGCGGCGCGTGACCGATTCAAACAACTCCGAAGCGGCGGCAGCGGTGCGCGAAATATCGGAGCCAGCGATAGGGTTAAACGGCGAGCGCAGCATGGACGACTGCATCAGCGCGGCCATCCTAAATGGCGCGACCGACATGTGCCCGAACTCGTAAAGCGAATAGAGCAATTCAGCCCCTTCCGTGCTGCACCGCAACACTGTGCGGCGCGTTCCATTACCAACAAGGTAAGACGCCTGATCGGGCGTGTTTGTTGCACCGCGGCGCCACAGAGGCGACTAGGCCAGACGTCCTACCGGGGCGATATCCAGGTTCCCCACCCGTTTTCAGGCCCGCTGTGTTAAGGTAATCACGGTTACTGAGCGCGCCAAGACGTCTGCTCAGGACCGGGAACGCTCCAAGCCGGCCGCAATGCAGGCCGCGACCTGCCGCGGCGGGGTCGCCACAAACGGGCTGCGGGGGTCCGACGGGTCAGCCCGCGCCATGGTCGGGATGATCGAAACCGTCCGCCACTGGCTGTCGACCACGTACAGCAAGGACGAGTGGTCGACATTATAGCCGCCGTCGGCATTCGCCGGCGCCCGGCTCGCATACACCTGAAACGCGCGCTTGGCGGCGTCGATCTGCACTTCGCTGCCACTCAGTCCCACCAGGCCCGGCGGAAAACCGCTGGTGCTGGCGTATTGTCCCATCACTTCAGGCGTGTCTCGCGCCGGATCGACGGTCACCAAGATCGGCTGCACGTCGTAGCCATTGTCGAGCGCCAGCGCCTCGGCCACGGCATACATCGTGCCCGGGCACACGTCCGGGCAGTGCGTGAAACCGAAATAAATGACGGCCGGCTCACCCATAAAATCCGCCTGCGTTACGCGCGCGCCGTTGCTGTCCAGGAGATCGATTGGCCCGCCAACGCCGTCGGCATTCTCAAGAATGCACGGACCCAAATCTGCGGTTTGCGTCGCTTGCTCGGCGCCGTTGCGACTGACAAGAACCAACGCGCCAAGCGCGGCAAGCCCAGCCGCGGCCAGTGCAGGCACGATGGCGCCGGTCAGATTCCGGCGCGGCGTTTCGGCGGGCTCGTTCATGGGCCAAACCTTGTGCGCGGCGGTGCTTGCCAAGCAACGCGGCGCGAGCGCACAGGGGGCGCAATGCCGCAGCTTCTCTTGAGCCTGCCCGCCGAATAAGCGGATGTGACAACCAAATGACGCGCCTTTCACCCTCTTGGATCATGCTCGCAGCGCTGGTTCTCGTCGCCATTGGCGCAGCCGCGTTTCTGTTCAATGCTGGGAGAGCAGAACCGGAGCGCCCTTGCGAAGCACGCGACTTCGAAGGCTCGCGCTTCATCGTCTGCACATACGATGCAGACCGCCACGATCTGCGTCTCGCATCGCGCGACAGCAACGGCGTCTATCTGCGCAGCTTCGAAGCGCTCGAAAACGCGCTCGGTCGTGACGCACGGCGCGTGCGCTTTGCCATGAACGCCGGCATGTTCAACGACGCAGGCGCGCCGATCGGCCTCTATGTCGAGAACGCCGATCGCCAGCACGTTATCCGGCAAACCGACGGTCCGGGCAATTTTCACATGAAGCCCAATGGCGTGTTCTGGGTCGCTGACAATGGCGACGTTCACGTCGACACAACGGACGATTATGTCGCCGCCGCGCCGACGCCGCGGTACGCAACGCAATCTGGCCCAATGCTGCTCATCAACGGCGCTCTGCATCCGCGCTTCGCTGAAGACGGCGCGTCACGCTATCTGCGCAATGGTGTCGGCGTCAGTGACAACCGCACCGCCTACTTCGTCATCAGCTCGGGCTTTGTCTCATTCGGCCGCTTCGCCCGCTTCTTCCGCGACGAACTCGGCTGCAGCGACGCGCTCTTTCTCGACGGCTCAGTATCAAGCCTCTGGGCGCCGTCGCTCGATCGTCAGGACGACAACCAGGAGCTGGGCCCGCTGGTCGTCGTCCTGGATCGCTGATCAGGCCGCGCTAGTCGCCGTCTGGATCGCAGCGCGCGCATCCGCCAACGCCGAGGCGGTTTGCACCTCGCCGTCGTGGATTTGCGACGCAAGGCCCATCAAAGTCGGGCCCGTCACCGCGCCGTTCTGCGCCTCTTCTTCAACGTAAACACCGCGACGACGCGCAATCGCGTCTTCCCAAGCTTGACGCACGCCAGCCCAATATTCGCGCGTGTCGTTCCAGTACGAATCCGCCGCCGCGACCGGATAATCGGTGAAGCGGTCATAGGTGTTGACGCCATCTTCATGGACGATCGCCACAAGTTGGCCATCACGCGTGCCGATCTTCTCGTTGTCCTGCTCATGCACCCAGCCAGTCGGCGTCAGCGCATGACGGTTGATCGAGAGGTAGCGCTCATACGGCGGATTACGGATCGCATCACGACGCGCCAGCGGCCGGGCGGTCGGATTGCTGATCCAGATCGTGCGGCCGTTGGCGTAGTCCCAACGCCCGACGCCGCCATAACGCGGCGAGTCGTCCGTCTGCCACACAGTTTGTGACCACGCGCCACTGCGCTCCGAGTTGCGCACCGTTTCCAACGACCAATAATTGCGGCGGTCATACACAAGGACCGTGCGCGGCTGATACGTCCAGTCTTGGCGCCAATGCTTGATCACGAAGGTCTGACCTTCGTGTTCGGCCACAAGCATGTGCTGAAGCTGGATGAACGTGCCCGTGTCGGCGATGACGCGCACGCTCTCATAGCCACCGCTCGTTTTCGGCTCGAGCGGCGTGTAATCACTCACGAACGGCACCGTTTCATCGAAATTGAAACGCACGTGATAATCGCCGGCCATCGCCAGGATCGAAGCGCGATCGCGCTCCACCTGGCTGCCGCGCGTTTGCGCAAGTGCAGGCGCTGCCGCCGCGATCCCGGCGCCGGCCAAAGCCAGCACTGAGCCACGGCGCGTGAGGGACATGCTCATCTGATCCTCCTTCAGAAGCGGTACGAAATCGAAGCCGAGAAATTGCGGCCCGGCTGCGTGTAGGCGTCGAGGATGGTCGAGCTCTGCGGCAACCCACGCGCATCGCTCCACCACCAATATGTTTCGTCAGTTAGGTTGAAGACGCCGACGCGCAGCGTCGCCGCGTCCGTCACGTTCCAATATGCAGTCAGATCCAGGATCGTGAACGCATCCGGCGTGAACAAATCATTGGCCGCGCTGGCGTCACGGTTCTCGAAGACCTCATCATCCGCCTTGGCTGAGCTATACGTCACGATGAACTGCCCGCCCCAGCGCCCATCCGGCTCGTCATAAGAAAGGCCCGTCACCAGCTTCCTCGGATCGATGCTCTGCAGCGGCGCTCTGCCGAGCGGCGTGCGCTGCTCGCCATCGGCATATGAGACAGAGAAATCGAGCCCGACGCCGTTTTCCCAGAAGCCGCGCACGCGCGCCTCGGCCCCCGTGATGTCGACCTCATTCAGATTGATGTACTGATAGACGAACGGATCGAGTGTCGAGCCAGAGCCGCTGACGACTTGCTGACTGATAAAGTCTTCATAAAACGTCGCAAACGCCGAAGCGCTCCAATCCCAGCTGCCGCCGATGGCTTGCCAGTTGCGGCCGCGCACGCCTGCCTCGAAACCTTCGCTCGTTTCCGGCGTGAGGTTCGGGTTCGGGATCGACGTATAAGCTTGGCCAATCCCGCCGAACGTCAAATTCTCGAAGAAATTGCTCACCTCATTCGGCGCCGGCGCCTTGAAGCCCGACGCGTAATTGAAGAACACGCCGAACGTGTCGATCGGCCACGCCACGATGCCGAACTTCGGCGAAATGTGCTCATCGCTCTGGCCGGAGAGCGTGCCGAGATAGAGCGCGTCGTCCTGCGGCGAAAGCTCGTAGGAATCATAGCGCACGCCCGGGAACAGCGTCAGCGCGCCGTCGAGCAGCGTGATTTCATCGACCAGGAAAACGCCCGTGCGTTCGTAATCCGTCTCCGGGAATGGACGATCCGGAAACACCGCCGGCGGCGTCGGCACGGTGCCGTCGCGGATCGCGCTCTGCGTCGTCGTGGAATAATCGACGCCATAGACGAAACGGTGCTGCACACTGCCTTCAAACAGGCTCTCACCTTGTGCCGTGAAACCCCAGACATCGGTATCGTACGTGGTTTGGCGCGTGCGATCGACTGCCGGGGTGCGATCTTCGTAGGTATACTGAAACAGCGAACTGGTTTGCGCGTAGATCGCAACCGTCGCGCCATCGATGAAGCCACCTTCGTTGTCGAACGTGTAGTCCAGCGTCAGGCGCGAACGTTCGCTCTCGTCCAAGCCATCGAGATCGAGCACGGTCGCGCTGCGGCCAGTCAGCGGCTCGGTCAGCGTGGTGCGGTCGCCGTAATCACCAGTCAGGCGGAATCGATGCGCATCGCTAGGCTGGAATACGATCCGCCCCAGCACAGAATTCGACTCAAACTCCTGCGGGTTCGGCACGGTCCGGGTCGACCACGTTGCCGTCGAAGCATTCTCGCCTTGGTTCTCAGTGTCATGCCCATCGCGGCGCGTGTACGCTGCCAGCGCCGACCATTGATCATTCAAGCGGCCCGCAGCCGTGATATTCTCAGCCCAGCTGTCATCGACACTCGCGTACGATACGCGCACCCGCGCGCCGAAATTCTCGCCCTCAGCCAGGAAGCCCTCGGGATCGCGCGTGATGAAGCTCACAACGCCAGCAAGACCATCGCTGCCATAAAGCGCCGACGCCGGCCCGCGCACGATCTCAACCGATTGCAGCAGTTCAAGATCGACGTAATCACCGCGGCCAAAAGCGTTCGGACCAAAGCTAAACCCATCCGGGACGCGAATGCCGTCAACTTGGAACAGCACGCGGTTGCCGCCCATACCGCGAATGTTGAACCCGGAATTGCCATCACGGCCAGTCCCGCTCAGCGCCGCGCTGAAGCGCGATGGCGAAGTCGGCACCGAAACGCCAGGCTCGAACCGGATCAGATCCTTGATGTCGGCGACGAGATTGTTTTCGATCTCTTCGGCATCGATCACCGTCACCACGGACGGCACTTCGAACGTATCCGCCGCCACCCGGGTCGCCGTGACCGTGATCTCGTTCTCAGCGTACTGGCGCTCGTCCGACTGCTGCGCCTGCGCCGCGCCGCCGCCCAACACGCTGAGGACCAAAGCCAGCGTCGTTGTTCCCCGCATCGTCCCCATGCCCAGCTCCTCAAACCCGAGCCGAACTCGTATTGCGAACGCTTCGCAGAATCAATCTCAGAAGTATCGGCCATTCCGCCGCACCCTTGAGCCGGAGCGATTTCCCTGCGCATGACGGGCCCATGGCCGTTCAAGACGCCCGTCAGCCCGCCCCCGTCCCAAGCTTCTGGATCGCCCAGAGCCGGGTCCGCATCCGCACGCTCATTCTACTGCGTTGGCTCGCGGTCATCGGTCAGACCTCAGCCGTCCTGTTTGTACGCTACGGCCTCGATGTCGACTTCCCGCTGACTCTGGCGCTGGCGGCTATCGGCATCTCGGTGGCGCTAAACCTGAGCCTCATCGCTTCGCGCCGCTCACAAGAACTCGCCAAGGAATGGGAAGCGGCCGCACAGCTCACATATGACGTGCTGCAGCTCGCCTTCCTGCTGGCGCTCACCGGCGGCCTGCAGAACCCGTTCGTGTTTTTGTTTGTCGCGCCCGTTGCGGTGTCGGCCACCATTCTGCGCCCCGCCGTCACCGCCATGCTGGCGGCGCTTACCTTCATCTGCGTCGGCGCTATCTCGGTTTGGCGACTGCCGCTGCCCTGGCCGGACGGTGTCGCGTTCGAGCTGCCGCCGCTTTATCTCATGGGCATCGCCGCCGCCGTGTTGGTCGGCCTCGGCTTCACCAGCGTTTACGCCTGGCGCGTAGCGGCTGAAGAAGAACGGCTCAACTTCGCCCTCGCCGCCGTGCAAGCAGTATTAGCGCGCGAACAAACCCTTTCTGCGCTAGGCGGCCTCGCCGCCGCCGCCGCGCACGAGCTCGGCACCCCGCTCGCCACCATCCACCTCGTCGCAAAGGAAATGGCGCGCGATCTGAAGCCAGACGATCCGCGCATCGAGGATTTACAGCTGCTGGTCACGCAGAGCGAACGCTGCCGCGCCATCCTCGGCCAGCTTTCGGCCATGCGCGACCAGGGCGACGTGATGCACGCGCGCGCGCCGATTGGCGCCTTGTTGCAGGAGATTGCCGCGCCGCATGAAGGCCTCGGCGCTGAAATCGTCATCGACGCGCATGGAGATGGTCCCCTGGACATCCGGCGCATGCCGGAGATCGTCCACGCACTTGGCGGATTCATCGAGAATTCCGTCGGCTTCGCCAATTCACGCGTCGATATCGAAGCGCGCTGGGACGCAGCGACCATCCAGATCACAGTCCGCGATGATGGCCCCGGCTTCTCCTCCGCCATTCTCGGCCGCCTCGGAGAGCCATACTTAACGGAGCGCGACCGTGAGGGTGTCGCCGGCGGCCTCGGGCTCGGCTTTTTTATCTCCAAAACCCTACTCGAACGCACCGGCGCTAAGCTAGAAGTGCGAAATCGCAGGCCTCCTAACCAGGGCGCGATGGTGAAAGCGCAGTGGGGCCGTACATCGATTGAGGCGCCTTCGCTTTGATCTGACGGCAAATGCACTACGTAGAGGCCATCGGAGCAAGATTCTCATGACCACCGCTCTTCCCCTCGAAGGCGATAAATCACTTCTCATCCTCGACGACGATGCGGCGTTCCGCACGCGTCTCGCCCGCGCGCTCGAGACGCGCGGCTTCGAGGTGACGGCCGTCGGCAGCGTCGCCGAAGCGGGCGACATCGCCGGCAAGACGCCGCCCGCCTACGCCGTTCTCGATCTACGCTTGGAAGACGGTTCAGGCCTTTCAGTCGTGGAGGCGCTGAACAAGAGCCGCCCCGATTGCCGGGTCGTGATGCTCACCGGCTATGGCGCCATCGCTACTGCGGTCGCTGCAGTGAAGGCTGGCGCGCTCGATTATCTCGCCAAGCCCGCCGATCCCGAGGACATCGTCAAAGCGCTGCTCGCCGCGCCCGACGCGACGCCGGAGCCGCCGGACAATCCAATGAGCGCCGACCGTATCCGCTGGGAGCACATTCAGCGCGTTTACGAACTCTGCGGTCACAACGTTTCGGAAACCGCGCGCCGCCTCAACATGCACCGCCGCACGCTGCAGCGCATCCTGGCCAAGCGCGCGCCGCGCTAGCAGCAAAAGTTCCATCGCCCAGAAGACCGATTAGCGCTCGCCCCGACAGGCGCCACGCGCTATGTCGTGGCGCCTGCGTTCTTTGTCTCAGGCCGGTATGACCACTTCGCGCGACACGTCCGCCGAGCAGCTCCGCTTTCTGGACGGGCTAGGCAAAGAAATCACCAAGCTCGCCGAAGCCGAAGCGGTGATGGCCGCCGCGACGCGCATCCTCGGCGAGCACCTTGAAGTCGGCGTCTGCGCCTACGCCGACATGGACGACGACGGCGACCATTTCACCATTCGCGGCGATTGGGCTGCGCCCGGCTCGCACAGCATCGTCGGCAGATACAGTTTGGCCGCTTTCGGCGGTGCGGCGGTGAAAGCGCTGAACGCCGGCTCAACCTTCGTCGTCAACGATTCAGTCAAGCAACTCCCACCGCAAGTCGCCGCTGCCTTCAGCGGCATTGGCGTTGCCGCAACCGTGTGCGCCCCCCTCGTCAAAGAAGGTCAGCTCACGGCGCTCATGGCGATTCACAACAGGACACCGCGCGTCTGGAGCGAGCAGGACGTGTCGCTCCTCTGCGAAGTGGCTGAGCGCTGCTGGGTCCATATCGAACGCGTCCGCGCCGAATCCGAATTGCGTGAAAGCGAGCGGCGCTACCGCACGCTTTTCGATGCGATCGATGAGGGCTTTTGCATCATCGAATTTTTCGACGGCCCGCACGGTCAACTCAGCGATTACATCCATATCGAGGCCAATCCCGCCTATACCACTCACGCCGGCATTCCCGACGTCGTCGGCAAGAAAGTCCGCGAGATGGTCGGCGCGGAAGCTGACGATTGGGTGGCGCGCTATCGGGGCGTCCTGGAAACTGGAGCGCCGATCCGCTTCGAGCGTGAACTCGAAGCCACGGGCCGCTGGCTCGAACTTGCAGCCTTCCGCGTCGAACCGGCCAGCCGCAAGCAAGTCGCGGTCCTGTTTCAGGATCACACCTCACGCAAACGCGCCGAGATCGCGCTGCGCGAGAGCGAGGACAATTTTCGCACGCTAGCGCGCGCCATGCCGAACCAAGCTTGGACCGCCCAGCCAAACGGTCTGCTCGATTGGTTCAACGAGCAGGTTTACGCCTATAGCGGCGCCGCACAGGGCGCACTTGATGGTGTCGAGTGGGCCAGCATCGTCCACCCCGATGACATCCCCGCCGCCAGCGGCCGCTGGGGCGAGGCGCTCAGTACGGGCGAAGCTTACGAAACCGAGTTTCGCCTGCGCCGCGCGGACGGCGCCTATCGCTGGCATCTGGCGCGCGCGGCGCCGATCAAGGACGAAGCTGGCGCGGTCATCCGTTGGATCGGCACCAACACCGACATCCACGACCAAAAGGAAGCCGCGGCCGAACTGGAACGCCGCGTGCAGGAACGCACCAGCCAATTGATGCAGACCGAAGAGGCGCTGCGCCAATCGCAAAAGATGGAGGCGGTAGGCCAGTTGACGGGCGGCCTCGCCCACGATTTCAACAATCTGCTCGCCGGCATTTCCGGCAGCCTCGAAATCATCGCCACCCGCATCGCCGAAGGCCGCACCACTGGTATCGAGCGCTATCTCTCGGCCGCCCAGGAATCATCACGTCGCGCAGCCGCGCTCACCCAACGCCTGCTCGCCTTCTCGCGCCGCCAAACGCTCGATCCGCGCCCAATCGACGTGAACAAACTTGTCGCCGGCATGGAAGACCTCGTTCGTCGCACCGTGGGGCCAGCGATCCACGTCGAAGTCGTGCAGGCTGGTGGCCTCTGGACAGCGCAGATCGATGCGTCCCAACTCGAAAATGCGCTGCTCAATCTGTGCATCAATGCGCGCGATGCGATGGCCCCCGAGGGCGGCCGCCTCACCATCGAAACCGCCAACAAATGGCTAGACGAGCGCGCCGCGCTTGAGCGCGATCTGCCGCCCGGCCAGTACGTGTCGCTCTGCGTCACCGACACCGGCACAGGCATGACCCCAGACATCCTGGAGCGCGCCTTCGACCCGTTCTTCACCACCAAGCCACTCGGCCAAGGCACAGGCCTCGGCCTTTCGATGGTTTACGGCTTCGTGCGCCAATCCGGTGGCCAGGTGCGCATCTATACTGAAGTTGGTGAGGGCACGACGATGTGCCTCTACTTCCCGCGCCATTTCGGCGAGGCCGCAGGACAAGACAGCACCGCGCCGACACAAGATGTAGAACGCGGCGACGGCCAGATGGTGCTTGTCGTCGATGACGAAGCCATCCTGCGCATGCTTATGCTCGATCTCCTGCAAGAGCACGGCTATCAAACGCTGGAAGCCGCCGACGGGCCGAGCGCGCTGAAAATTCTTGATAGCGACGCGCATATTGATCTGCTGATCACCGACGTCGGCTTGCCGGGCGGCCTCAATGGCCGCCAAGTCGCGGACGCCGCGCTCAAGAAGCGCCCCGGCCTCAAGATCCTGTTCATCACCGGCTATGCCGAGAACGCCGTCGTCGGCAACGGCCACCTAAATCCGGGCATGCAAGTGCTGACCAAACCGTTCGAGATCAGCGTCTTCAACAATAAAGTCCGTGATCTGCTGGAACGCTAATACAGCAGATACTTCGCGCGCTCTGCCGCCCACGCTTGCTCATCCGGCACAGTGATCGCATCGAGATCACCCGGCGCCGTGTTCGCATCATCGACCCATTCGCGCAACAGCGGCGATCCGTTGATCACATCGATCGCTAGTTTATCGAACACGTATTCGTACGAGAACTCGCGCCACAATTCGTAGTCCGGATAAAGCCGCCGGATAGCCTTGAACGCCAGCGCCTGCACGCGCCAAGGCTTGAACGCCTCGTGATCGTAATACGCCGGGTCCTCGCAGTGAATCTGCACGCCATGGCAAAGCTGGCCTTCCCATTTATGAAAGGTTGGCTCGAACCAAATCTCGCGCAGCTTGCAGCCACCTAGCCAGTGCGGCGCAAAACGCTCCATCTCCGCCATCACATCGCGCGCATTGATATCCGCCGCGCCAAACAATTCGAGCGGCCGCGTCGTCCCGCGCCCCTCTGACAGCGTCGCTCCCTCCACCATCACCGTGCCCGCATAAGCGCGCGCCATCCAAAGGTTCGGCGCATTCGGCGAAGGATTGACCCAAGTGCGCTCACCAATCGGCCAGCCATAACCGGGCGCATCGTCAGGCCGATATCCTTCCATTGCGATCACACGATACTTCACATCGAGCTTGTAGTGATCGATGAACCAATGCCCCAATTCGCCAAGCGTCATCCCATGACGCATCGGCATCGGCCCCGCGCCAACAAAGCTCTCCCAACCGGCCCGCAACGTCAGGCCCTCAATCGGACGCCCCGCTGGGTTCGGCCGATCCAGCACCCACACTTCTTTTCCGTCCTTGGCGCACGCTTCGATCACATAAAGAAGCGTGGTGATGAACGTGTAGATGCGGCAACCGAGATCCTGCAGATCGATCAGCACGACATCAAACGTCGACATCGCCTGCCCGGTCGGCCGCCGCTGATCGCCGTACAAGCTGAACACCGGCACGCCGAGCACCGGATCGGTGTAGTCGCGCGACTCCACCATGTTGTCCTGCTTGTCGCCGCGCATGCCATGCTGCGGCCCGAACGCGGCGGTCACGCGAATATCGCCGCACGCCATCAGCGCATCGAGCGAGTGCGTGAGATCACGCGTCACCGATGCTGGGTGCGCGACCAGTGCGATGCGCTTGCCTGCAAGCGGCGCACGCAGCGATGCATCTTCAAGCAAACGATCGATGCCGAATTTCATAGAAGCTCCACAACAAAACCATCGGCGTGGTGAAAGTCCGGTTTACCGGGTGGATGCTTCAGCGCCCAGTACGACTTCACGCCATTCGTCTCTTCGATCACCGCCGTCAGCGCCAGCTGCCACGGCGCATCGCTCGCCGGCAGATAGATCAGCGCATCGACATCGATGTGCGTTGCGTTGGCGCCAGTGATGATCGCCGGCGGCGAAAGCTCAGCCAGCGCCATGCCGTCGCGATAATCTGTAAAGTGATAAGCCGCCCATCTGCTCGATGGCGACAGGTTGAATTCGTAATAGCCCGAACCCGGCATCGTCTCGACGAACGCTTCAAAGCACGTCGTCTGCCAAAGCTCATCGGCGCGCACCGGATCGCTCGGCGGCGCAAGCCGCACCTCTGCGATCCGCCCGCTCACCGTAAAGCGCAACGCCAATAGCCCCGGCTCCGGCCGCGCAATCGCCACGTCGATCCGATCGACGGCGCCGCTGGGCGTATCCGGGTGGCAAATCAGTTCGCGAAGCACGCCGCCCACCTAACACAAGAACCGCTTAAGAACGCAGTAACGCGGGGCTTTGGAGCAGGGTTTTTCCGTGCTATCGCCCGCCCCGCCATGACCACCGAAGCCAACGTCCAATCCGATTTCCTCCGCGCCGCCGTCGCGCGCGGGCAGTTCCACCAATGCACCGATTTGGAGGGCCTGGATAAGGCCGCCCAGGCGGGCGTCACCGGCTATATCGGTTTCGACATGACGGCGCCGTCGCTCCACGTCGGCAACCTCACCCAGATCATGTACCTGCGCCGCCTCCAACAGGCCGGCGGCAAGCCCATCGTTCTCCTCGGCGGCGGCACCACCCGCGTCGGCGATCCCTCCGGCAAAGAAGAGATGCGCCAGCTCCTCTCCGAGGAGCAGATCGTCAAGAACACCAACTCCATCCGCGGCACGTTCGAGAAATTCCTGACGTTTGGCGACGGCAAGAGCGACGCCATCCTCGTCGACAACGCCGAGTGGCTGCTGAAACTGAACTACCTCGATTTCCTGCGCACGGTCGGCCGCCACATGAGCGTCAACCGCATGCTCTCGATGGATAGCGTCAAGCTCCGCCTCGAGCGCGAGCAGCCGATGAGCTTCATCGAATTCAACTACATGATCCTGCAAGCCTACGATTTCGTGGAGCTGAAGAAGCGCTACGGCTGCAGCTTGCAGATGGGCGGCTCCGATCAGTGGGGCAACATCGTCAACGGCGTTGAACTCGGCCGCCGCATGGAGAGCTACGAGCTCTTCGGCCTGACCCAACCCCTTATCACCACATCCTCCGGCGCCAAGATGGGCAAGACCGCCGATGGCGCAGTCTGGCTTAACGCCGACATGAAGAGCCCGTACGAGTACTGGCAATACTGGCGCAACACCGAAGACGCCGACGTCGGCCGCTTCCTGAAAATTTTCACCGACCTGCCGCTCGACGAAATCGCGCGCCTCGAGGCGCTGCAAGGCGCCGAGATCAACGACGCCAAGAAAGTGCTGGCCACGGAAGCGACCGCGCTGCTGCATGGCCGTGACGAAGCGCTGAAAGCTGAAGAGGCCGCGCGCGCCACTTTCGAACAAGGCGCCCGCAGCGAAAACCTGCCGACCATCGTGATCCCGCGTGCAGAATTCGCACAATTGCGCGTCGCCGTCGCATTGGTCAAAGCCGGCCTCGTCGGCTCCAACGGCGAAGGCAAACGCGCCATCCAGCAAAAAGCCGCTAGCGTAAACGACACACTGGTCACCGACGAAGCCGCAGCCCTAAGCGAAACCGATCTGGTCGACGGCGCCGTGAAACTTTCCTTCGGCAAAAAGAAACACGCGCTGCTGCGGGTCGAGTAGCCTCGGCCTCAAATAAGAGGATAGCGCCCGCCCAATCCGACCGGCTTCCAACCCGGCGCATACTCGCGCCATGACCACATCCACCATCGCCAAACTCTGGGCCGCCGCACGCACCATATTCGAGCGCGTGCGCGAAGCCGCCCACATCGCGGCGCAAGCGTTCAGCCGATACGAGATCGAGCACATGCGCGCGCGGTTGCGACCGCTCGAAGCCTTGGTACGCAAAATCGTGCTGATCGAAGCAATGGTGCTCACGAATGAACCTGCAGGAGTCAAACGAGCGCGGCTCACACACCGCACATCCACCACACCGCGGTCCCACACCTACGCGCTCCGCCTCTGGCCGCGCACACCTCCGCCGCCCGCACGCATTCGCCAACTCGGCCCGCTGCTGCTGGTGCGCGACATTTTCCGCGACCGAGCGCGCGCCGCAATGATGCGCCGCCTCAACATGGCGCGCGCCATACGCCCGACTGACGCCGAACTCATCGCACGTCGCATCGGCGTGCTAGAGCGTCTCTTCGCCAAACCGATCGCCGCCGCCCGCCGCCTCGCACGCAAACTCAACGCAGCGCCTAAGCTGGCGCTCAAGCTCGCCGTGAAAGGCTGGCCGCGTTCGCCGCACGCCGATCGCGATGCACAAGTGCAGAGCGACCACGCCGCTTATGCCGGCGCGCGCCACTTCGCACCTGATTCAAGTTAAGCTCAATTCGCGGCCACAGTTTCTTGCTTCGCCGCTGGCAGCACTTCGGTCACCGGCCCTGGCGCCGGCTCAGGCGCAGGCGGCGTCTCAACTGGCGTTTCTTCCGGAAGCGCCGGCAGCGAATGCGCGCCGCTCGTGTCGCGCACCGGTTCGAAGATGCGGCGTAAAATGCCAGGTGTCAGCGCCGAAATCGGATTCACACCAACACGCGGCTCTCCCGCCGGCCCGTTGATCGAATAGGTCATCCCGAACACACCCTCTCCGCGCCGCGACACGAGCAGATCGCCGATCACCGGAATCTCACCAAGCATCGACAAATTCAGCACCGGCGAAGGCGCCACGACACCATCGATATCGAGATCATCACCGCGAATATTATAAGCGCCCGAACCGGTGAGCCCAAGTGATGGCCCCGCCATCCGCCCCTCGGTGAACGTCACGCGGTTGTTCGCATACGCCATCTGCGCATCGAGCGCCGTAAAGCCGATGCCATCGCCATTCAGCGTGTCGACCAGTCCAGTCAACGACCCAGCCGAAGAAAGCAAACGCGCCATCGCCGGCAAACGCACGACCTGAAAATCGCGCAGCCGCACATCAAAGCGCGCTTGGCTGGGCGGCCCGGTGCGCCACTCGCCATCCGCAGCGGCCGTGCCGCCCACGATATTGTCCGCGCCCGTCAACGCCGCGACGGCAAAGCCAGCATCATCCGAACGCAAACGAATGCGGCCCGACGCATCACCCGGCCGCGGTCCAAGCCCGAGCGAGAACGCCCGCCCACTCGGCGCGCGGCCCTCCACCGTCAGCATCGCCAGCGCCCCGCGCGAGGTCACCAACTGTACGCGCGCATCGCTCAGCGTTGCGCCGCCCCGCATCTTCAAACGGTCAACAACCAAGCTCGCCCGCAGCGGCGCGGCCGGCGAGCCCACACTTGCACTTGCCGCTCCCGCGCCCTCCGGCGCTTCATCGCTGCCCATAAACGGCGCCGCGTCGAACAGCGCACCACGCACCGCAACGTCGAGCCCGCCATCCGCGGCCCGCGTCGCCGTCACCCGCGCGTCCGAACGCCCCTCGATGGCAAGCCGCGTCAGCTCCACTTCGATCAATCGGTTGTCGCGCGCCAAGCGCATGCGCCCTTGCGTGTTCAAGCCAGCGCCGCGCGCTTCTATGTTCGTGAACGCAAGCCCACCATCGCTCTGGCGATCGACTCTGAATCGCGCTGACGCCGCTTGGCCAGCGCGCTTGGTCCAGAATTGGCGCGGCGCCTCAACCGCCGCATTGGTCAAATCAAGTTCGATCTGCGCGTTGTCGACATCGAAGCCGCGGCCCTCGCCACTAATCGTGACGCCAATACGCCCCTGCGCATAACGCGCCACCGGATAACCCAGGCGCTCCAAATCATCCGCAGTAAAGTCACCCGAGATTTGGTATTCCGACGAAGCGCGTCCCGCGCGACCGATATACTCCGTCCATCGTACCTGTTCGATCGCAGAGGCGCCCGCCCGGATGGGTCCGCTCACCGTTATCGCGCGCTGATCTCCACGGATTTGCAGCTGGCCCTGGCTGATCGCCATCCGCCGCGTCGTCATCGTGCCGGCAAAATCGCGGATGCCGCCATCAATGTTGAAGCGCCAGGTCTCGAACGGCGCCTCACTCAGCATTGGCCGCTGAATACGAATGTTGATGATGCCGCGTCCACTCGCGCTCGCCGCCGCGATCGGCAAACGTTCACCAAGACTAATCGGCTCCTGGCCCAACACTTCAAGCAGATGCCGGACATCGCCATCCACGCGCGCCGAAATCGTCGCCATCGCGCCTCTCGGCTTCAGCCGCGGCAGCTCCACCCGGCCATTGGTCACCACCATATTGTGGTAGCGCGCTTCCGGGATCGTCATGTCAAAACGGTTGCCGCGCAGCACAGCCGATCCGCGCGCATGCGTCACCGGCGACATCGTGGAAATGAACTGCATGGACGCGTCGCTGACATTGAAGCGAATATCCATCGCCTCATCCCGCAATACGCCCGCTGCGATGTCCGAGGGCCGCACATCAATACGCACGGTCGCATCGCTGACGCGCCCGCCCGTAAGTGATCGCGCAAGGTATGCTCGCGCGCCCTCGCCCAAGCCTATCGGCCACATCGCGAGAACCGCGCGCGCCTCCACCGCACCTTGCAACGCGCCGTTCAACTCGATGCCAGGCCGCAGCCGCCGATCGTCGCCAGCTTCGGCCCAATAAATTCGCCCCGTCAGGTCAAGAGCGCCTTGGCCGGTTTCGGCATGAATGCGGGTAAAACCTACACTTCGCTGGGCAGCGTTTATCGCGCCGACCACAGCCACATTGGTGAAAGCCGCCGGTTGCGAAAAGGTCCCCGGCACATCGAGCGTCAGTGATGGCAATGAGACATTGAACGTCGCAAGCTCATTCGGTAGCGCCCGCAGGATCGCGGAAACATTGCGCACACGAATTTCGCCGCCGATCTCAGTCGTCTCGCCCGCAAGCGCCAGCTGATCGATGATCAATTCATCGCTGGCGATATCGTAGCGGCCATGGAAGCGTCCGCCGTCGAGACTGAAGCGCTCGCCGCCAGCGTTGGCCGTGCCACGCCCGAGCACTGCATCGCCTTCGAAGCGATTGACGCCCGTCGCGCGATCAAGCCCAATCACCACAGTCGCCGTCAGCGGCGCATCGAGGCCCGCAAACGGCCCAAGCGCCGCCGGCGAGAACAGCGCACGCGGGCGCACATCTGTTGCGCCAAACTCAACGACCGCGCTTTGAAAACCCGTATCGGTCGTGATGCGCAAGCTGGCCGGCGCCAGGCCCTCGGCGCCCTCAAGACGCGCCTCAGCAAAAAGCGCCAGCGCATTGCGCTGGCGTGAAAGTTCAAAGTTGGCGCCCTGCGCGGTCCAGCGGCCGCCGCCACCTTCATCGATCACCGCCAGGCGCGCGCCACGCACACTGAGTGAGCGCAAGCCCCCGCCAGGACCGATCGGCCGAAAGCCGGCCTCCATGCCATCCAACCAGCGGACGACCTTCTGTTCGAGCGACTCGTTGGTGGGTGACGCGGGGATGATGATATCCGGCGGCGCGCCCTCCGGCCCGAAGGCAATGTGCATCGCGCCATCGATTTTGCGCGTGAACGTAAGTTCGCCGCCAACGAACTCCGCCCGCACCAATTGAATACGCCCAATCAGCAGTGGCAGCACAGCCAGCTCGATCCGCGCTTCATCGGCGCGCGAGAGCACACCGCCGCGCCCGTCTTCAACCGTTACGTTGACCGCCCGTAGCTCGAGCGCATTGCGCTCGGTCCAAGCGATTTCGACGCGCTCGAGACCCACAGGCCGGCCACTTCTGGCAGCGCTCAACTCGGCTTGCATATCTTCCCGCAGGAAGGAAAGTTCGACCGGCCCTTGCGACAGCCGCCACCACGCGACGCCTAGCCCGATCACGAGCGCCGCGACCAGACCAAGCAAGATCTCGACAGCAATGAGCGTCGAGCGGCGTATCATCCGCGCGTCTCCGCCACCCCGCCCAGGTGTCTAGCGCGGGGAATCAGGGTGATGCAAAGCTTCAAGCCAGCAGCGGACTGCCCCGCGGCTTGGACATTTTTGAAGACCCGGAGGCCGGCGATGGCGAAAGAGCTCAAACTTGGCGACCCCGCGCCCCCTTTCGATCTGCCAACGGCCGGGGGCGGGCGCGTCAGCTTGGCGAGCCTCAAGGGCAAGCGCGTCGTCCTTTATTTTTACCCTAAGGACGACACACCCGGTTGTACCCAAGAAGCACTAAACTTCACTGAAAAGGCGAAAGAATTCGCCGCGGCCAAGACCACCGTGATCGGCGTCTCCCGCGATTCCGTCGCTAAGCATGAAAAATTCGCCGCCAAGCACGGCCTCAATGTGACTTTAGCTGCTGATGAGGATGGCGCCGCCTGCAACGCCTACGGCGTCTGGGGTGAAAAGAAGCTCTATGGGCGGACCTATATGGGCGTCGAGCGCGCCACATTCCTGATCGATACCAAGGGCAAGGTCGCCAAAGCTTGGCGGAAGGTTCGCGTCCCAGGTCATGTCGAAGACGTTCTGGAAGCGGTTAAGGCGCTCGATTAACTTCCGGACGCGTTTTACTTAGTTAATGCAGGTTTGGCGCGGTTTTCGCAGAAAGCCGTTGAGAGAAGCTGAAATTCTCGTAAACGGAGCAGCCCGCCTGTTGCAATTCAAGAGCGTTTCAGGTTGGATCACTTTGTTGGCGGGGCCAGTTTATTTTTTGTTTCGGTTAATGGGCGGTGGCGGACCATGAGCCAGTTCGGATCACGCGCGCGAGCGTTCTTTGATCGCGCGTTTCCAGAGCGTCAAATCTATCACCGATCCGGTGGTACGGTTCGATATGTCTCTCTCTCGCCTGGAAAGCAGGCGCTTCTCGCACTTACCGCGGTAGGTCTCGCAGGTTGGTGCGTTTACGCGAGCGCCAATACCCTTCTCGAAGGGCCGCAAGCCTCAGCCTCCAACGCAGAAGTCGAACGTGAGCGCGCCAAGTACGATCGCTGGCTGAACGAAAGCCGCGCCCAGGCCGCCGCAAGCCAAGCCCTCCTCGAAGAGCGCACCCGCCAGTTCGACCGCGCCACCCAAGATTTTGAGAGCCGGCACGAAGTCCTGCGCTCGCTGCTGGAATACGCCGGCGGCAACGGCGTTCAGCTCGCGGCCACCCGCCCAATCGAACGCGATGGCGCCCGCATCATTATGGCCGCCTCGATTGACGAGGCAGAGCCGCGCCAATCCCGCGCCGTCACCAGCGAGCCCTATCAGGTTACCACAGTCGGTTTCCGCGCCCGCACCCGCGACCTTGAGGCCGACCAGGAGCAGACGCTCTCGGAACTCGAAGACTCAGTCGTTGAGCAAAGCGAAACCGTACGCGGCGTGCTGCGCCTGACCGGCGTTTCAATGACCTCGCTGACCGGCTCTGATGAAGTCGAAAGCGGCGGCCCGCTGGTTCCGCAAGATTTCGTCGCATATCTGCGCGACAGCGGCCTGAACCCGGCGTTCGCCGAACGCGTCGCCCAAGTGGCTGCCCGCGTTACCGAATCCCGCCGCCTTGGCGACATCGCCAATTCGACCCCGCTGGCCCCGCCGGTTGCCGTCGATTACCGCGAAACCTCGGGCTATGGCGCCCGCGTCGATCCGTTCACGGGCCGCCCAGCTTTCCACTCCGGGCTTGACCTTGCCGCCTTCGAGCGCGCGCCGGTCGTAGCAACCTCACCTGGAACTGTTGTCTACGCTGGAACGCGCGCCGGTTACGGCTATACGGTCGAGATCGACCACGGCCACGGCTTTAAGACTCGGTACGCACATTTGCGCGATATCCAGGTCCGCACCGGCGAGCGCGTCGCAATCGGCCAACGGGTCGGTTCGATGGGTTCTACCGGCCGCAGCACCGCAACGCATTTGCACTACGAAGTCTGGTTCCGCGGCCGCGCGGTCGATCCGATTAGCTTTTTGAGGGCAGGACGGCATGTTCACGAACAAGGGTAGACCGAGCGATAGCAATTTGCCGGCCCTGCCCGATCCGTCGCCACAGCGCCGCCCGACGCAGGGCCGCGCTGGAATCGCCTCGATCATCGCGAACGGCGTGAAGATCACCGGCACGATCGAAGCCGAAGGCGCCGAGCTCCAGGTTGATGGTGAAATCGAAGGCAATGTCCGCGGCGGTTCACTCACCGTCGGCGACACGGGCATGGTCAAGGGCGACGTCGTTTCCGAAAGCGTAACCGTTCACGGCCGTGTTGAAGGTTCGGTGCGCGCGCGCAAGGTCATCCTCGCTCGCAACGCCCACGTGCTGGGCGACATCGTTCATCAATCTTTGTCTGTTGAGATGGGTGCGGTTTTCGAAGGCCAGTGCCGTTATCTCCAGGATCCGCTGTCGCAAGCTGGTCCGGGTACGCCAGCTTCGCCGCAAATCGTCTCGCCGCAAGAGCGGCCGGCGGCGTCGGCGTTCGGCAATCAAGGTTCAGTCTTCGGCGAACCGAGCAATGACGATCGCATGGTGTCGGGCGTCATCGTGACCGGAACGTCGAGCTAAGTTTTTCCTCTTTGGGTTGGAATACAAACTAAAGGCCCGGCTTCAAGCCGGGCCTTTTTCTTTGTCACCGTCCGCGCTCCGCGCTTTTGCTGCGTCCACACATTAGTTCGATCCAGTCGCTGAACGCAGCAGCGAACTTGGTCATCAGCTCGCGCGTGCCGGGCTGCAGTATCTCGCCGCTATCGCTGAACAACTTGTCGGCGGGTCCAAGATACATTTCCGGCTGGCCGAGGGTCGGCATATCGAGATACGCCGTCATCTGCCGTAAATGATGATTGGCGCCAAACGCGCCGATCTGGCCGACTGAGACGCCCATCACCGCCGCCGGCTTTCCCTGTAGCACGCCCTTCCCATACGGACGCGAGGCAATATCGATCGCATTCTTCAACACCCCAGGCACCGAACGGTTATATTCCGGCGTCGCAAACAGCACCGCATCAGCTGGCGAGATGTCACCGCGTAAGCGCTTCCAATCCTCGGACGGATTTTCAGTGTCGAGATCTTGATTGTAGAGCGACACCGCGATGTCGACGAAGCTGAACTTCAAGTGCGACGGCGCGAGTGTCGCTAGCGCCTCCGCCGCTCTGCGGTTCCAGCTCCCCTCACGCAAACTTCCGACAAGCACAGCGACGTCACGTTGATCCGGCATGGGAATACTCCTTCGCCAGCCAACGCGCCGCACGCTCTAGAGTTCACACGCCGCCGTCACATCGCCCCGAGGATCAGCCCGATCAGCGTAAATTGCAGCGTGTGATAGCCGCCATTGATCAAGAGTAACGTGAGGTTCTTGCGCTCGAACAGGTAATTGATCCCGAAAGAGGCCGTCACCCAGCACAGTCCGGCGGTGAAGCCATACATCGCGCCCGTGGCCGCATCGACATCTGGCCCGAGAAACACAGCAAACGAAGCCGAAGCGATCAACGACAACACGAAGGAGCCGCCGAAGATCAGCGGCATGTTGCCCGCTTTGATCTGCGCATCGCTGAGGCCGGCAGCAGTTTGCCAAGGCTTCGCGAAAAGCGCCGAATACCAAACGCCGCCGAGCAGAAACGAACTCAGCGCCGCTGCGCCGACCGCTAGCCAATTTATGTCCATGTGAGCCTCCCCGCTCGCAGCGCGTGTTTAAGCCTTGGATTTCGCCGCTTCCTCCAAGAGTCTGAAATGCGCGCGCAATTGCGCAACGGCGCGGTCGAAGTATGCGACATCGCGATGCGTGCGCGCCTGCATCACGCCGCCTTCCATCGCCGTCAGCACAAATTGCGCAAGTGCGCGGTGATCCGTATTCGCCGGCAACCGCCGCCCGGCATCGGCCAGACACGTCTCGATCGCCGCCGTCCAGTTCTCGAAATTCTGCGCCAACAAGGCGCGCACTTGCGGATCAGGCTCGTGCAGTTCCAGCGCCAGCGATCCGATCGGGCAGCCATACGTGCAATCGCTTTCCACAATCATCGTGCGATAGCCGTTGAGCAGCGCGAAAATCTTTTCGATCGGATCGTCGACGGCGCCCCACGCCGGCTCAAGCAGCATCTCTTGGATGCCATCGCGATACGCCTCCAGCACGCCGATCAGCACGTCCTGCTTCGACGGAAACACGTGATAGAGGCTGCCAGAATTCAGCTGCGTGCGTGAAAGCAGATCGGCGATTGACGTTGAATTGTAGCCTTTCAGCCAAAACAGCTCCATCGCTGCATGAACGATTTTCTCGCGGGCTGATTGCGGGGCCATTACTGCACCCGTGTCCAATCAATTGGGCCATCGGCGATCCGCCGCACCAAACTCTCCAGCGTGTAGGCGTTGCCTCGTTCAAAGAATGCGTGCAGCGCGTCGAAGTCTGCGCCAACGCGAAAGCCGCTCATGAGAACCCGCACGCGCGTCTCATTGACGCCGAGGCCCTCTAACTGGATTTGTGTGATCAACTCGCGCGCGGCCTCTGCATGCGGAAATCCCGGCGGCGCCCGATCGATTTGCAGAATGATCATTTGCTCAGGTGCGATCGCGACAACGCGATTTAGAATGTTGCCTGCGTCGCCGATCCGGGCGCTGCGATCGTACGAAGTTTCAAACACGCCGCCTGCGACCGGGTCGATCGCCGCCACCGGCGCAACCCAAGTTGCGAGCCCCTCCGACGTCGTCCAGAGCGCCCAGACCTGATCGAGTGAAGCCGGAAGCATCACCTCATGGCACAGCCCGTGGGCGCCACCCGGGGTGGCGCACTCTGAAACGGTCTGAGCCGCCGCCGTTCCCGCCCCCATGGCGATCGCAAAGACGGAAAAAACCGCTGAAATCCAACGCCGAGATGCCATAGACCCTCTCTTGTTTGAATGTTCAATCAAGTTCAGTGGCGCGTCAATAGGGTTTTGAGTTCGCGGCGCTTAGCGGGTGCTGGGTACGATGGCTTCGTATTCGGGTTTTGCGAGCGTCAACGATCCCAGCGGCAAGTTCTGACCGGGCGCAATAAGAACCGCGAGCCGGCGCTTTACGAAGCCGCCTTCGCTGTAGAAGAGCGCGAACCGCACGCCGGCATCCGTCTCCGCGCGAAATCCAAAGCTGCCGCGGTTGGGCCCCTCCGGCCAAACTTCACGCATCGGCGTGAACGCGCCCGCAGAAACACTGATTAGCCGCAAGCCCGCCATCTCGCAGAGCGAGCGCACTGCAATATGCCCTGGATCACTACGTTGACGCTCCTCGCTCACACGCTGCGCCTCGGCGCGACGTTGCTGATAGAGCGGATTAGCCGAGGCGATCCGGCGCATGTGACCGCTCAGTTCAGCGTCTGGGGCGATCGTCAGCTTGCGGAAACTCTTCAGCCACATCTTTTGACGTGCAGCGAGTGGCTCCCTTTGCTCCAGGTCATTTACGCGTTTGTCGAGATCGCGCAGCGCCAGCTTCACACTCGCGTACCCAGCTTGCTTCACCACGCGCCGCATATCGCGCGGACTCGCGCGCTTTATCCGTAGCAACAGATTGAACACTTCGAGGTGCGGGTCCGCGAGCATGCTTTTCAGCGCCGATGCGCATGCCCGGAGCGCGATCGGATTGCCGCCGCGGCTCGCCCAATACTGATCGTGACCACCGCCGCGCGCTTGGTTGATGTAGTCGTGCGCGTAAAAACTCCACAACGCCTCCGGTGCGTACTCGCCGGGGATCAGCAGCGCGTGAGTCTGCACTGCATCCACGAACGCGTCACACGCCATCACCAATTGCGCCGGATCGCGCGCATCGGAAGCGCTCTGCGGCAGAACGAACTCGTCTGCGATCAAGCCCTGATACGTCGTGAGTGCGCTCGCGCCGGTGCAATTGGCGCGTTGATGCTCGGCCAGCCAACCACCCGGCTCGATCAAGGTTTCTTCGCTCATGCGCCCCCCGGCCGACAAAGCTAGTCGATGTCTTCCACCACCTTATCGCTGGCGCCGCTCACGCGCGCAGCCAGCGAAGCCGCCATGAACTGATCGAGATCGCCGTTCAGCACACCTTGCGTATCAGACGTTTCGACACCCGTCCGCAGGTCTTTGACCATCTGATACGGCTGCAGGACGTACGACCGGATCTGTCTGCCCCAACCGATCTCGGTCTTACTGTCTTCCAATTGCTGCGCCGCCGCTTCCCGCTTTTGCAGTTCTGCTTCGTAGAGACGCGCCCGCAGCATATCCCACGCCGCAGCCCGGTTTTTGTGCTGCGATCGCTCGGCCTGACACGCGACAACGATCCCGGTTGGGATGTGGGTGAGGCGAACCGCCGAGTCGGTCTTGTTGATGTGCTGACCACCGGCGCCGGACGCGCGGTACGTATCGGTGCGCACGTCCTTGTCGAGAATTTCGATATCGATGGTGTCGTCGATCTTCGGGTAGACCCAGACGCTCGCGAACGAGGTGTGTCGGCGCGCATTTGAATCATAAGGGCTGATCCGGACGAGGCGATGCACGCCCGCTTCCGTCTTCAGCCACCCATACGCATTCTCGCCGCTGACCAGCACCGTCGCGGATTTGATGCCCGCCGTGTCGCCGCCCTGCTCTTCCAGAAGATCGGCTTTGAACCCACGCGCCTGCGCCCAGCGCAGATACATGCGCAACAGCATCTCGGTCCAATCCTGAGACTCGGTGCCGCCAGCGCCTGAGTTGAATTCGATGTACGCATCGTTGCTATCAGCTTCGCCCGAGAGCAGCGCCTCAAGCTCTGCTTGCGCAGCGCGCTTTTGCGCAAGGACCAACGTGGCGTGCGCTTCGTCGACCAGCGACGCGTCACCTTCCGCCTCAGCCATTTCGGCAAGCTCGATCGAGTCGCGCAGATCACGTTCAAGCGCGAGGATGCTGTTCATCCCCGACTCCAGCTTCGTGCGCTCGCGCATCAGCTTTTGCGCTTTTTCGGGGTCGTTCCAGAAATCGGGGCGCTCCGAGAGAGCGCTCAGCTCGTCAAATCGGACTTGGGCGCGATCCCAGTCAAAGACGCCTCCGCAGCAAAGCGACAGCGGATTCGATTTGTTCGGCGAGAGTGACGATGTCGGCGCGCATGCTGAGTCCCCGGATGTTTCCGCCTAGATAGGCGATGGCGCGCATCGGCGCCAACGCTTCGGACCACAAACGGCGCCCTCAAACGAAAATCCTCCCCGCGCTTACGCCCGAGGAGGATTGACGCTCGATTTGAAGGACGCAGCGACTAATAGAGGCCGCCGAGTTCCTCAGATTCCTGCTGTTCTCGCCGACGCTCCCCAGTCCCCGGCACCGGATCATCCAGGCCGGATAGAACGCGCGGATCGATCGGATCGGTACCGCCGAAAATGAACGGCGACGAAGAAGCCGCCGCTGTTGGCTCCGTATCGGGGCGGAACGCTTCCAGGATCGTTGTCGTCGTGGTCGCCGTCGGCAAGCCGCCCGTCATCGCGTCGATGCGAACCAGGCGCACGCCCGATGGGATACGGAACGGCGTCGGCTGCTCACCTTCGAGCGCAACGCGCATGAAGTCGCGGAAGATCGGCGCGGAGATGCGGCCACCCGTTTCGCCTTCGCCCATGTCGCGAGGCTGGTCGAAGCCGGCCCAGACACCAACCACGAGATCAGGCGAGAAGCCGATAAACCAAGCGTCCTTGTAATCGTTAGTGGTGCCGGTCTTGCCGCCGAGTGGGAAGCCCAGTGAGTTGACAACCGTCGCGGTGCCGCGCTGCACGACTCCTTCGCTCATTGATACGATTTGATACGCGGTGACCGGATCGATCACTTGCTGGCGTGGATCCGGCAGCGTCGGCGCGCGCATGCCGCTGCGCCATTCAGCCGTGCAGTTCGGGCATTCGCGCTGATCGCGGCGGAACACCGAGCGACCTGTCCGATCCTGAATGCGGTCGATCACAACCGGCTGAATCCAGCGGCCACCGTTGACGAACATCCCATAGGCCGTGGTCATCCGCATCAAGGTCGTTTCACCGGCGCCTAGGGCCAGCGAGAACACAGGCTGCGTCCGCTCGTCATAAATTCCAAGGCGGCGGCCGTAATCGAGAATGCGCTCCGGACCCAATTCGTAAGCGACACGCGCTGTCATCGCGTTCCGCGAGAGCTCAAGGCCGCGACGCAACGTCGTCGGACCATAGAACTCACGGCTGTAGTTTTCGGGTGACCAATTGGTGCCGTCGCCAGCTTCGATGGCCAGTGGGCCGTCATCGATGAGCGTCGCCGGGGTCAAACCGTAATCCAGCGCCGCCGCATAGACGATCGGCTTGAACGATGAGCCGGGTTGGCGCTGCGCCTGCGTTGCGCGGTTCAGACCCGTGCTCTGCTCCAAAGAATAGCCGCCAACCATCGCCAACACGCGGCCGGTGTGCGGATCCATGGCGACGAGCGCGCCTTGAATTTCCGGAATCTGCTTCAAGCGATAGCCGCCATTCGCCAAGCGCATCGCATAGACGATTGAGCCACGCTGCAAACCAAGCTCGCGATCGCGCCGTGCGGCCTGCGCAGCCCATTGCGCATCGTCGGCGTTCAACCGGCCCGTCTCGCCGTTCTCGTCCGTCAAAGTCGTTGCGCCATTGGCGACACGCGTGACCATCGCACGCACCCAGCCCGAAAGCCCCGGCGCGCGCTGCGCCTCAGCCAGTTGCGCTGGAATATCGCCGGACGGATCGCCCGCACCAAGCGGGCCGCGCCAGCCGTGCCGGCGATCATAGTCTTCCAAGCCACTGCGCAGCGCCCGCGCCGCTGCGAGCTGCAAGCGCGTGTCGAGCGTAGAACGGATCGAGAGACCGCCGCGCAACAGCGCATCGGCGCCGTACTGGTTTTCCACTTGGCGGCGGATCTCTTCAACGAAGTGCGACGCGGCGATGAATTGATCGCCGGAGAGCCGGTTGGTTGTCGTCAAATCCGCAGCGCGCGCTTCTTCCGCTTGCGCTGCGGTGATGTAGCCGCGTTCCAGCATGCGCCCGATGGCGTAGTTACGCCGGTCGATCGCGCGTTCGCGGTGGCGGGGAAGCTGATAGTTCGCCGGGCCCTTCGGCAAAATCGCGAGATAAGCGGCCTCCGAAACGGTGAGCTCGCTGAGCGGCTTGTCGAAATAATTGAGCGCAGCAGCCGCAACACCATAGGCACGATTGCCGAGGAAAATTTCGTTCAGATAGAGTTCAAGGATGCGCTCTTTATCGAGCACGCGCTCGATCCGCTGCGCCACGAGACCTTCGCGCAGCTTCGTCCAGACGGCGCAAATCACGCCTTGGCAAGATGAGGCGCGCCCGGTGAGCATGTTGCCCGCGACCTGCTGCGTGATCGTCGACGCGCCTTGGATGCGACGGCCCTGAATGACATCGAGCGGAATGCGCAGCACGGCGCGCGCGAGGCCCTGATAGTCTAAGCCCGAGTGTTCGAAGAAGCGCGCGTCTTCAACCGCGACGAAGGCGTTCTTCACATGGTCGGGAATTTGCTCGATCGGCACGAACACGCGCTGCTGATCTGCGAACTCCGCCACCAGCGCACCGTCACCCGCGTGGACGCGGCTCGAAACGGGCGGCTGATAGTCTTGCAGATCGGAAAGGCTCGGCAGGCCTTGCAGCGCCGCAATGATGAAACCGACAACCGCGAGGAAGCCGACGCCAGCGAAGATCAGCAGGCCGTAGAGAATCTTTTGCCATAGCGGGCCGTCGCCGCCAGGAAAGCGAAAGCCACGACGAGGCGCACGGTCATCGTAGCCGTAATCGTCGTCATCCCAGGTGTCATCGACACGGTAGCTAGTATTTCGCGGCATTCCGCCCCGCTTCTGCGCGCTTCGTGAGGCTGTCTGCCTCGCCTCCCAATAGGGCGCGATTAAGACCAGTTCGAGCCGCTAACATAGTGCGCATAGTTTAAGATTCGCGCCCTTTTTAGGCGCCAGCAGCCATCAATTGGGGGGCGGCGAAGTAGCCATCCACCGCCCGCGCCATGGCTTCGGCCATAGCTTGGCGGGCGCGCGGGTCGGAGAGACGGCGCTCGTCCGTCACATTGCTAAGAAAGCCAGTCTCGATCAGCACGGCCGGCACATCCGGGGCCAACAGCACCATGAAACCAGCGTTACGGTGTGTGTTGCGCAGCAACGGCGCCACCTCACCCAGGCGCGGGATCACTGCCTGCGCAAATTGCGCCGAGCGATTGGTCGTTTCACGCTGGTAGAGATCGAGCAGAATGTCGCGCGCCACGCCGGTGCGTGGGGCGTCGCCAAAATCGATATCCCAGTTCTGCGCCATGTTCTGGGCCCGTGCCTCGCCGCGCTCCGAGATCGTATAGACCGAGACGCCCTGGGCCTCACGGTTCGGAGCGGAATCCGCATGGATCGAGATGAAAAGGTCCGGATTGTGCTGACGAGCGATCGGCACACGGTCTTCCAGCGGAATGTAGCGGTCGGCATCACGTGTGAGCACGACACGGTACTGGCCGCGGCTCTCGAGGGCCTGGCGCAACTGCAACGCGGCATCGAGCACCACGTCCTTCTCGCGCACGCCGGTTACCCCGATCGCGCCTGGATCGCGGCCGCCGTGGCCAGGATCGATCACGATAGTGCGGCGCTGGCCGCGGCCTGCCGCCGCCCGCTGCGTCGACGCGGCGACGAAAGGCGCGGTCGGCGCTATGTCAAAGCTCAGTTCGGGGGAGCGGCGCCCACCCAGCTCTTGGCGCAGCAAGCGGGCCGGCGCCTCAAGATCCAGCACCAGACGCGAAACCCCACCGGGCTGCGCACCGTAGCGGACGCGGCGCACAACGCCGGCGCCAACACTTTCCGTTTGGCCCGCGCCTAGCCGCGTGTTGGCCAGGTCGATGACGAAACGATGCGGATCAGATAGGAAAAAAGTCCGCGCCTGTGCCTGCACATCGAGCGCAACGGTCACCCGCGCGGCCTGCCCGTTCTCTTGCACCAGCACCCCCCGCACCACCGCGGGAACATCGGCCCAGGCGTGACCGCTCAACGCGACACCGCCCAGGGCGGTCGCGCCGGCAGACAGGAGGGTGCGGCGAGTAAGGTCCATGAATACTTGGAAAGTACCTCATCCGACTTGCTAGGCAGTTGAAAAGGAGGGTGAATAGAACAGTAACTACACTTCTTCCGCAGTTGCCCTCGGCGCCGACTGTCGTGTCAGGCTTGTCGCGCCGCCCAATGTGGGTTCACGTAACGCCATGCGCGGTTTCACCTTTCTTCTGGCTCTCATCTGCGCCACGCCAGCGGCCGCCCAGAACTACGAGTCCGCCCGCGCCGCCGCCGATCTTCGCGAACTCTGCGCGGCCGATCGCGGCCGGCTCTGGGGCGTATCGCTGTGCGGACCGCTGATCGTAGCCGATCCCGCCACTCGGGCGGTTTGGGCAAGCGATCCGGACGGCCAAGGCGTGCTCGCCCAGAGTGGCGAAGGCTGGACGGGCGTGCTTCCGGCGGGCGTGCCGATTGCCAATTCGGCGGTCGATTGGGCGGGCGTGCGCTGGATCATGCTGATCGGCCCGCTGCCAACCGACGCCACCGAACGCCGGGTTTTGGTCGCGCATGAGGCATGGCATCGGGCCCAGGAGCAGCTTGGCTTGCCGATGGGCCCGTCCGATAACGCCCATCTCGCAAGCGAGCGCGGCCGTTATTTCATGCGCCTAGAAATGCGGGCCCTGGCTGCCGCGTTGCGCTCCAGCGGCAATGCCCGTGAGCGCGGCATCGAGGACGCCCTGGCCTTCCGCCGCGCCCGTTACATGGAATTTCCCACCGCGTTCGCTCAGGAGGCCGCGCTCGACCGTAACGAGGGGCTCGCCGCCTACACCGGCGTCCGCCTTGCGGTGGACGCGCCAGAGATTTACGCCGCGCGCACCCTCGATCGCCATGACAGCCATGAAGCGCTGGCGCGGGCTTATGCTTACGCCACAGGCCCGGCGTACGGGCTGCTTTTGGATGAGTACGAACGCAACTGGCGCCAATTGTTAGGAGCGTTCGCTCCGGCCGACATACTCGCCGCGGCCATCCGCGCCCGTGCCCTGGATGCCCGCGACCTGCGCCGCAGCGCCGAGCGCTATGGCGGCACAGAACTGGCCGCGCAGGAGCAAGCACGGACGCAACGGCAAGCTCAACAGCTTGCCGACCTGCGTCAGCGCTTCAGCACCGGCCCCCGCCAAGAACTACCGCTCGAGCAAATGCAAATGGAGTTCGACCCCAACCAGGTGCTGCCCGTGGAGGGCCTCGGCTCCTATTATGGCGTTCTCACTGTTCGCGACCGCTGGGGCGAGGCGCGCGCCACGCAAGGCGCTGTAATAACGACCAATTTCGATAAGCTCATCCTCGCCGAACCCGCGCCAGACGGCTTGTCTGGACCAGGCTGGCGACTAACCTTGGCGCCCGATTGGCAGCGCGTTTCGCCGCCGTAAGACGATTTCCGACCAAATCCGGGCCACGCCTCCCAGTCGTCCGCCTCCGGCGCTTCCACTGCGTGACAAATCATGCATATGTACCGGTTATCGTCGCGTGCGCCGCAAGGGGGGTCCCCCATGAGCGCCCGGCGCGCTCCCGCCACGCGGATCGGCGAACCAGCCCATTGCGGCGCGCACGCTCTTTGCGCCCACCACTGAGCTGAAGGCCTCCGCCAGGGAGCGTAAGCGTCGCCAGGTCGGCTACGCCAACTGGAGCAACCTATGATCCGTACCGCGATCGATTTCCGCGCCGAGGGCTCCCAAGCCCCGGCCCGTTATCGCGCCGGGTCATCCTTGAAAACTTTGCGTCGCCATGCCGCTCTCGCCCCGGTCCTTGCCGGACGCTCGGGAGCGCGCGACGCGCACGGAGCCCTATTCGATGGCAAAGACAATGCTGATCGACGCTGCCCACCCGGAAGAGACCCGGGTCGCAGTGGTCGACGGAAAAACGGTTGAAGATTTCGATTTCGAGGTAGCCAGCAGACGACAACTCAGAGGCAATATCTATCTCGCCAAGGTGACGCGCGTTGAGCCGTCGCTGCAGGCGGCCTTCATTGAGTATGGCGGCAATCGCCACGGCTTCCTCGCGTTCTCGGAAATCCACCCCGACTATTACGCGATCCCGCACGCCGATCAGGAAGCGATTAAAGCTGAGCTCGCCGCCGCCGAGGCAGAGAGCGAAGGCGCCGAAGAGGATGAAGAAGCGCGCGACGAGCGCCGCCGCCGCATCCTGACGCGTCGCTACAAGATTCAAGAAGTCATTCGCCGCCGCCAGATCATGCTGGTGCAAGTGGTGAAGGAAGAGCGCGGAAATAAAGGCGCAGCGCTCACCACGTATCTCTCGCTCGCCGGCCGCTATTGCGTGCTGATGCCGAACACCGGCCGTGGCGGCGGCATCTCGCGCAAGATCACGCAAGCGACCGATCGCAAGCGGCTGAAGAAGATCGCGGTGGACCTGGACGTTCCGCAAGGCCAGGGCCTGATCATCCGCACCGCCGGCGCCAAGCGCACCAAAACCGAAATCAAGCGCGACTACGAATACCTCTCGCGCGCCTGGGAAACCATTCGCGATGAGACGCTGAAGAGCGTCGCGCCGGCTTTGATCTACGAAGAAAGTTCGCTCGTTAAGCGCGCGATTCGCGATCTCTACGACAAAGACGTTGATGAGGTGCATGTCGACGGCGAAGCCGCTTACAAGGAAGCCAAAGACTTCGTCCGCATGCTGATGCCGAGCCACGCCAAACGCGTGCAGCTCTGGAAGGACACAACGCCAATCTTCGCCAAGACAGGCGTCGAACGGCAGCTCGATTCAATTTATTCGCCCGTCGTCCATCTGAAGAGCGGCGGCTACATCGTCATCAACCAGGCGGAAGCGCTCGTCGCCATCGACGTGAACTCCGGCCGCGCCACGCGCGAGCGCAACATCGAGCAAACAGCGGTTAAGACCAATCTGGAAGCAGCTGACGAAGCGGCGCGTCAGATGCGCCTCCGCGATCTCGCCGGCCTCATCGTCATCGACTTCATCGACATGGAAGAGTCGAAGAACGATCGCGCTGTCGAAAAGCGCATGAAGGACAATCTGCGTTTCGATCGCGCCCGCGTACAAATGGGCAAAATCAGCGGCTTCGGGCTGCTCGAACTCTCCCGCCAGCGGCGCCGCACCGGCGTGCTCGAAGGCACCAGCCACGTCTGCGAACACTGCGAAGGCTCTGGGCGCGTACGTTCAATCGAATCCGCCTCGCTCGCTCTCCTGCGGGCGCTGGACGAAGCGAGCATCAAGCAAAAGCACCACACGATCGAAGCGCGCACGGCCACCGACGTCGCGCTCTATCTGCTCAACGAAAAACGCGATGCGTTGGCAACGATCGAAGCCAATCGGCACGTACGCGTCCGCGTGATCGCCTCCGGCGGCATGAATCCCGGCGACTTTGAGATCAATATCGGCGCGGACACCTTCGAAGACGATGACGTGGAAGTCGAAGCCGAGCCCACGAAAGGCCGCGGCAAGCGCGCCACTGAACGCACGCCGGAAGAAATCGAGGACGACGCGATCCCGGATGATGTCGATGTCGAACTCGACGAAGAGGAAGAAGACGCGGAAGCGGAAGCAAAGCCTCCGCGCGTGGTCGCTGCAGCAGCCGCCGAGAGCGATGGCGAACGCCGTGGCCGGCGCCGTCGTGGCCGCCGTGGCGGACGTCGTCGTCGCGGCGAAGGCGAGGGCGAAACCGAGGGCGAAGTTGAAGCACGCGAAGAAGCGCCGGAAGCGCAAGCGCGCCCCGCCGAAAGAGAGGAACGCGGCGAACGCGGTCGCAATGGCCGCCGTCGTCGTCGCGGACGTGGCCGTAGCCGGCGCGTTTATGAGGTCGATGGCGGCGAATGGCTCGATTTCGTCGGCGCGGACCTGAAGCATTTGACGCCTCGTCCTGAGCGCCCTGCACGTGCTGAGCGCACGCCGCGCCAACAGGCGATCATTGACCATGAACCAGCCGAAGTGGTGGAGACTGCCGACATCGTCATGCACCCAGCTGTGGAGGCTGTCGCAGAGCCCGTTGCTGCGCGTGCGGAGCCGACCCCGGTCGTCCACGAAGACCTCGGCGTAGTCGCAGCTGCCGCCCCGGTGGAACCTGCGGCGGACGTGGCCCCGGCCCGCGACGAACCGGCGCTCAGCTACGAGCCGGACCAAGAACGGCGTGACAAATTCTTCTCTCGCCTGTCACGATGGTCGAAGAAATAAATCGGGTTACGATCCGATAAGGCGAAGGCCATGTTGCCGCCGCAAACCGGGGTTTAACCGGTCTGGGGCGGCAACAGGCAATTTGAGGAGCGCGCATGGTCGCGTCTGTCGTATCTGCGTTCGGCCGCCGCATTGCGGAAGCAGCCGTAGCACTTGGCGCTTTGGCGCTGATCACGGCAACGCCCGCCGCCGCGCAAGGCCTAATCCGCGACGCCGAAATTGAAGAGACGCTGCGCGTTTACACAAACCCGCTGCTCGAAGCGGCGGGCCTCGACCCAGCAGATGTCGACCTCTACATCGTCAATGACGCGTCGGTGAACGCGTTCGTTGCCGGCGGTCAGAACATCTTCGTCCACACCGGCCTCATCCTCCGCGCCGACACGCCCAACGAAGTCATCGGCGTTCTCGCGCACGAAACCGGTCACATCTCCGGCGGCCACGGCGCGCGCCGCTCGCAAGACATGCAGCGCGCGCTCGGCCCGATGTTGCTCTCGATCGGCCTCGGCGTTCTCGCTATTGCCGCTGGCGCGCCGGATGCGGGCGCAGCGCTGATCTCCGGCAGCTCCGCGTTCGGCATGGGCGAAATCGTCCGCCACACGCAGGTTCAAGAATCCTCGGCCGACCAAGCCGCCATGCAGTTCCTCGACGCCACCGGCCAATCGGGACGCGGCCTCATCAGCTTTTTCAACACGCAGATTCGCCCCTACGAATTCATGTCGCGGCGCGCGCCGCCTTGGATGATGACGCACCCGTTCTCGTCCGATCGCGTCGAAGCGCTGCGTGAACGGGTCCAAAGCGCTGAGAACTACAACGCGACCGATAGCGAAGAAAATCTGCGCCGCTTCCGCTTCATGCAGGCCAAGCTCGTCGGCTTCATCCAGACCCAAGGCCAAACCCTGGCGCGCTATCCGCTGCGCGACACCTCGCAGCCCGCCCGCTACGCGCGCGCCGTCGCCTATTATCGCGTCTCCGATCTGACCCGCGCGCGCGGCGAACTCGACGTGCTGATGCGGGAAGATCCCAACAACCCCTACTTCCAGGAATTGATGGGCCAGATCCTGTTCGAGAACGGCCGGGCCGAAGAATCGATCGCGTACCATCGCCGCTCGTTGGAACTCGTGCCGAACCAGCCGCTGCTGCAGATCAATCTGGCGCGCGCATTGAACGCCGCGGAGGGCCGCGCCGGCACGGACGAGTCCATCGCGTTGCTCCAAGCTGCCGTCGCGCGCGAGCCTGATAACGCTTATGCTTGGCGCGAACTGGCGCAGGCGCGCGATCTTCGCGGCGAAGAAGGCCTCGCCCAGCTTGCCTCGGCAGAACAGAATTTCGCGCTCGGAGATTACAATTCCGCGCTCAGCTTCGCCGAGCGGGCCCGGCGCACACTGCCGCGCAACACCCCCTCCTACCAACGCGCCAATGACATCGTCCTCTTCGCCGGCAACGAAGTGCGCGATCGTCAAGCGCAACAACGCGGCCGCCGCAGCTAACTTGCCCGCGCCGCGGAAAGCCGCCATGTGATCGTTTCCAGTTACGGAGACGCCCGCATGGCGCGCCTGCTCACCGCCCTCTTTGCTTTCCTGTTTTGCCTGGCGCCCGCCGCCGCAGCGCAAACCTTCAACGCTCAGGAACAGGCCGAGATTCGCGCCCTCGTCCGCGACTATCTGGTCCGCAACCCCGATGTGTTACGTGAGGCGCTCGACGCTTTGCAGGAGCGAACCGAGTCCGAGCGCTGGGCCGCGATCAGGTCCGATCCGCGCGATTTCTCCATCGGCCCAGCCGACGCACCGATCGTGATCGTCGAATTCTTCGACTATCGCTGCGGCTACTGCCACGCGGCGCTGGAATGGGTCACCGATCTCACCCGCACCCGGCGCGATGTCCGTATCGTGCTGAAGGAACTTCCGATCCTCAGCGCCCAAAGCATGGAAGCTTCGCGCGCGGCCATCGCCTCGATGCCGCAAGGCCGCTATTGGGCCTTCCACCAAGCGTTGATGGGCGAGCGCGGCGATCTCACCACCGAACGTATCGACGCCTTGGCGCGCCGGGCCGGTATCGACGTCGCCCGCATGCGCCGCGCAATGGACAATCCAGATGTTATCGCGCTGCTTGAGCAAAACCGCGCTCATGCAGTCAACGTCGTCTCCAATCCGGCGACGCCGCTTTTCATGATCAATGGCGAGATCGTCTCCGGCTATAATCGCGAATTGTTGGAGCAGCGCTTACGAGAGGCGACGCAAGCCGTGCGGGAGCGTCGCACGGGTCGCTAGAGGCACCCGCTCGCTGCCGTCTGAACCAATTTCAGCTGCCGCGAAAACAAGGACAGCGCGCCCGCCCCGCGCATCACCGCGCGGACATAAGTAGGCGACAGTGCAACATAGCCTAGCGCCGGCATGAGCGGCGCAGGCATCTTGCCGAGGGCGCGCACGCTCTGCTGCGCGCCTAGAGCGCGCTCCGCCAAATCGGCTTTGGTTTCGTCGCCAATCAACACACGCCAACCGCGCGCGCTCCACGCCGCTTCGGCGCGGAGCAGCCCGGTATAGCCCCAGGCCAAGCCAGCCTGCCGCGCGAGTTCTTCAGTTGCTTCCCCTCCGCCAGCAGCGACGACGGCAAGGCGAGCGGTCGCACCCGCTGTGCCGCCAACATAGGTCTCGCGCTCCGCGAGCGTTGCGAAAGGCTGCGCGTCGAGTTCACGCGCGCGCGCTTCGATCAGCGCATTGAGCGCATCATGCTTGAACGGTGTTTGCGCATGTGCGCGAGCGAATGCCTGCAGCACTGGGTGGGCCCGCACGACGACGCCGCCAATGATTTCATCCAGAGCATCTCGCCACCAGGCGAAGCGAATATCGCCGGCCGCCGGCGTCGTAACCGCGTCCGCCACACGTGCGAGTTCGTAGTTCAGCGCATAGACCGCAATCAGCCGCGAGCGGACATCAGCTGCGGCAAACCGGCTCGCCAACCAGCGATCCTCATCGACGCGCCGCACAAGCTGATCGAGATCATCCATCGGATTGGGGATTAGGGACTGGCGAGCGGGTTGCAACGGAAAAGAAAAGGGCGCCAGCGTCAGAGCCAGCACCCAATTCCCGATCCCAAAACTAGCCCTTAGAACAGCGTGCTAGCGCCCGTCATCGCCACCAGCATTGGCGCGGAGAGGAACGTGTTCGTGCGCGAGAACAGCATCGCGGTCTTACCGGCAGCGGCTTTCGCGGCGGGTTCGAGATCGGGATACTTGTTATCGATGTTGAGCGCCTTCTGCTGGTTCGGCCAGATGATGAACCAGACGTTGAACCACATGATCGTTGCCAGCCACATGCCGATGCCGATGAGGATGTGCTTCGGCACACCGAATTCTTCGACGGCGCCGAGCGTGTACGCCTGCAGCAGATAGCCCTGGTTCCACGACAGCAGAATGCCGGTGATCAGAGTCAGCATCGCGCCCCAGCGAAACCAATAGAGCGCCGCCGGCGCGATCACCTTGGTGACGGCCGGTTTCTGCTCATCCGGGATCTTCGGCATGTTGGGAATTTGCGTGAAGTTGAAATAGTAGAGGTGGCCGATCCACATGATGCCGACGAGCACATGGCTCCAGCGCAGCACCGCTTCCCAGTAAATGGAATCGCCGAAGCCAAAACCGCCAACGCCCACGGCGAAATAAATCAACAGCAGCACCGCGATCGCGAGCGCTGTCCAAGCGACGTAACGAATATTTCCCAAGAATACGGCCATGCCCTGCTCCTCCAGCCCATGCGCGAGGAGCAGGGTTCGCCCTGACCTAGCCCGCCGTCTGCGGCGCTCCCTGCGCTTCGTCGGTTTTGCCTGTGCCGCGTTTGACCCCCCACAGGAGAATCACCGGCGCGGCAACATAAAGCGACGAATAAGTTCCGCAGATAATGCCGAAAAGCATGGCGATGGCGAAGCCCGAAAGCGACTCGCCGCCCAAGAAAAGCAAACCGATCAGCGCGAACACTGCAGTCGCGCCGGTGATGATCGTGCGCGAGAGCGTTTCGTTTAGGGAAAGATCGATCAACTCGCCGAGCGGCATTTTCTTATACTTGCGCAAGTTCTCGCGCAGACGGTCAAACACGACGACGGTGTCGTTGATGCCGTAGCCGATGATGGTCAGCAGCGCCGCGATGATGGTGAGCGTGAACTCGATCCGGAAAAACGAGAACACGCCAAGCGTCAGGATCACGTCGTGGAGCAGGCCCAGCATGGCGCCCACGCCGAACTGCCATTCGAAGCGAAACCAGATGTAGGCCATCATCAAAAGCATGGCCAAACCGAGCGCCATCAGGCCGCCAGAAAAGAGCTCTTCAGAGACTTTGGCGCTGACCGAATCCACGTTTGCGATCCGGGCGCCCGGCGCAACGCTCGATAGCCCCGCGCGGATCTCTTCAACAGTTTCGGCCTGATCGGGCGCGGTTTCGAAGTTCAGAATGGCGCAATACGGCGGCGCATTGGTTGGCCGGCACGTTGCGCCCTGCACTTCAATGCCGCCGTCTTGCGCGCGCCGCCCCAACCCCTCGAGCGCCACTTGGTCGATCGGCTGCGGCGACTCGATGAGGAGCGAAGTGCCGCCGCGAAAATCGATCCCGAGATTGAAGCCGTGCTCCATGATCGCGCCGATGCGTTGCAACGGCGTGCCTTCGGCCTGCTGATACACCTCGATCGGATTTTCGCGCAGGCCGCCGGTGAAGATCGAAACGATCGAGGCTGCACAGAGCGCGATAGAGAGAAACGCCGCGAAACCCGCGAACTTCACGTAAGTCAGGTTGGTCTTCTTGGGCAGAAGCCGGATTAGAGGCCACATGGATTCGGTCTTCCGCTCAAATGGGCATTTGCTTGGGCCGCGCGATGCGGAACCACCAAGCGATCAGGATTTGGGTCACCATAACCGCGGTGAAAACCGAGGTGATGACGCCGATGGAAAGCGTCCAGGCAAAGCCGCGCACCGGCCCTGCGCCGAACTGAAACAGGATCATCGCCGCCAGGATTGTCGTCAGGTTGGCGTCGACAATCGTGATCATGGCTCGACTGAAGCCAGCGTCGATACTTAACGCCGGACTTCGCCCGGTCGCAGCCTCTTCGCGCATGCGCTCATAGATCAGCACGTTCGCGTCGACCGCCATCGCGATCGTCAAAATGAGGCCTGCGATACCAGGCAGCGTCAGGGCCGCGCCCACCACCGACATGCCGGCCAGAATGAGCGTCAAATTGATGATCAGCGCCACGCAAGCGAACACGCCGAACAGGCCGTAGGCCAGGATCATAAACACAAAGGTGATCAGCGCCGCGACCCCGGAGGCCAAGCCGCCGGACTGAATCGCATCTCGTCCGAGGCTCGCATCGACGGTGCGTTCGTCGATCACCGTCAACGGCGCAGGCAGAGCGCCTGCACGCAGCATGACGGCGAGATCGTTGGCCGTCTGCGCGCTGAAATTGCCCGAGATTTGGCCAGAGCCACCGCAGATCGGTTCATTGATCCGCGGCGCGGTCAGCACCTGGTTGTCGAGCAGAATGGCGAACCGATTGCCGGTGTTCTCACGCGTGATCCGGCAGAAGATGCGCGAACCTTCGCTGTCGAGTTGAAAGCTTAGGACGAACTCATTCGTTTGCGGATCGGTCGACGGGTTGGCGCGCACCAGCCGCTCACCGGTGAAGCGTGGCCGGCGCTCTACGATTTCCGGCGCGTTATCGCTGTCAGGCGACGGCTGCACCAACATCGTGCCAGGCGGCAGACGTCCAGCCGCCGCGTCGCCTGGATCAACTTCACGGACCATGTGGAACGTCATCAGCGCTGTTTGGCCAATGCGGTCCTTCAATTGCTGCGGATCAGTGACGCCCGGGGCCTGCACCACGACGCGTTGATCGCCTTGGCGCGCAATCGAGACTTCCGCCGTACCCGTCGGGTCGATCCGGCGGCGAATGACTTCGATGGATTGCTGCGCCGCTTGGCGGCTGAGCTCGCGCAAGTGAACCGGCGTAATGCGCGCTTCGACCAGCCCGTCAGCGCTCTCGGTGAAGGTGTAAATGTCGTTGCCGCCCGTGGGGGACGCCGCCACTGAGCGCAAAGCACGCCGCGCCGCTTCCATCTGGGTGGGATCGACAAGGCGTATCCGCGCCGCATCACCGACAACAGCGCGGCCGGTGTAGCGGATTTGCGGCGTCGCGTCGCGAAGCGCAGTCGCCATCAAGTCAGCGACGTTATCGAGTTGCTGACGCTGCAACGTCGCCACGTCGATCTCGAGCAACAATTGCGAGCCGCCGCGCAAGTCGAGGCCGAGATTGACCGTCTGCCGCGGCATGAACGCCGGCAAGCTATCGCGCACCCGTTCGGGCAAGAAGTTAGGAAGCGCGAAGAGGATCCCGAAGACGGTCACAACCGCCACCAGGATCACTCGCCACCGTGCGAGCTGCAGCATTTGTCTTAACTCGCTGAGACGGGCTTGGAATCGTTGGCCGGCGCGGGGTCGGTCTTGGAGCGCACTTCGGCGATCGTGTGACGCACGACGCGCACATCGACGTTCGGGGCCAGTTCGACCCGGACTTCATCATCCGCGACCGACTTTACCTTGCCGATCATGCCGCCGCTGGTGACGACCACGTCGCCCTTCTTCAGATTGGCGACCATTTCCATGTGCCGCTTGCGCGCCTGCTGCTGCGGGCGGATCAACAGAAAATAGAAGACGACGAAGATCAGCAACAACGGTGCGATCTGCATGATCAGCCCGGTCGTCGGGTCGGCGCCAGCTGGCGTTTGCGCGTAAGCGGAAGAGATAAACATTGATCCTCGCGTGAGGCGGCGCGACGAGGCGGCCGCTGCGAATTGAGACTGAGGCCCGAACGGATCCGGGAACGGCGGGGACTATATAGTTACGTGCCGTCATTTCAATCGGCGGAAACCGGCGGCGCGCGCCGTTTCGCCGCACATGGGGCCAAGCCTTAGTCCCCGATCCCCAGCAAAGGCGCGGGGTCAATCACCTCAGCCCCGCGACGCACCTGGAAAAGCAATCGCGCACGCCCATCTGCGCGTGCGCCAAGTTCGGCAATTTGCTGCCCGGCGCGCACGCTCTGGCCTTCCCGCACCAGGGCGCGCCGGTTGAACCCATAGGCGGTGACATAATTGTCCGCGTGGCGCACCAGGACCAACGTCCCGTAGGCGGGCAGATCGTCGCCCGCGTAAACGACCTCGCCGTCGGCCGCCGCAGCGACAGCATCGCCCTCGCGCCCGCCAATCTCGATGCCCTCAAGCCGGCCGCCGCCCTGCATTGGTCCGAACCGGCCAACCACGGCGCCCCGCATCGGCATCGCAAAGCGCGCATTCGCGTTGGTTCGCGGCGGCGACGCAATTGGAGTCGGCGTCGGCTCAATCACCTCGGGCGCGGCACGCGCCATCGCCGGCAAGACGATGCGGTCGCCTTGGCGCACAGAGTACGGCGCCTCCATGCGGTTCAGCAGCGCCAGCGAACGCACATCGACATTGTACGCGCGTGCGACATCCTCAAAGCTCTCACCTCGCGACACCGTATGGAAACGCGGCGGCGGCAATTGCAACACCCGCCCTTCCGACAACGCGAACGGCGGCTCCAAATTGTTCTGATCGATCAGTGCGCGCAGCGGCACCTGATAGCGCGTGGCGATGTCGTAGAGCGACTCCTCGGCGCCAACACGATGCGTGCGCGGCAACTGCGCCGGATCATAAGGCTGCGCTTCATCCGGCTGCAGCGCGTAGGTGGAAAGCGGCGTCCCTTCACCATCGGCCCAGTCCGGTGTTTGCCGCACCATCGGTGCACGCGCTGGCGCTTCAGGTTCAGGAACCGCCTCACTCGGCGCTTGCTGCTGCTGCGCTTGAGCCTGCTGAACGCCGCGATACTCAATCGAAGCGCCACCCCTGTCGCTTCGCTGGACGCTCTGCGTTGGTCCCGGTGAGGTGCGCGCTGTTTCTTGAGTTTGCGCGCCGCCACTGCCGTAAGAAATCGGCGCGGCCTGCCCGCTGGCGCAAGCGGCCGTCAGCAGTGCGAGAAGGAGCACGGCGCGAGTCACCGCCGTACTGATCAGGGGAATCGCCCGCCGGCGCAAATCACGCCGGCAGCGGCGCCTCATCCGGCAAGCCACGCTCAAGCGGGGCGAATTTGATCGGCCCAAGATCCTCCCGGGCGCCGTTGCGATAACGGATCAAACGTTGATTCTCCGCATCACCGAGCGGCGCGATCAACACGCCACCCGGCTTCAACTGCGCCAATAGCGCCTCCGGAATATCCGAAAGCGCGCCGTTGACGACGATGCGATCATACGGCGCCTCATCAGCCCAGCCATCGAGGCCGTCAGCTGTGTAGGCCTGCACGCGCATGAGCCGCGCGGTGCCGAACTTCACCCGCGCGTCGGCCGTCAGATCGCGCCAGCGCTCCAACGTGACCACTTTATGCGCGAGACTTGCGATGCACGCGGTTTGAAAGCCAGACCCAGCGCCGATCTCCAACACCGTGTCACCCGGCTGCGGCGACAACGCCGAAAGCACGCGGCCAACAACGGACGGCTTGGTCATCGTCTGCGCGTGCGCGAGCGGCAGGCTGATGTCATCGAATGCGAGCCCGTCCAGATGCTCTGGCGCATAGTGCGTGCGCGGCGTGCGCTCCATCGCGGAAAGCGCGCGCGCATCCGTGACGCCCGCCTGGCGCAGTTCGAGCACGAACCGCATCAGCCGGGCCGGATCGCTCACTTGGGCGCCTTTGGCGGCGCGCCGCCCAGCACGCCTTTCAGCGCGTGAATAGTTTCCATGTGCGTGAGATCAACGTGGAGCGGCGTCACCGTAATGCGGCCCTCATAAATAGCGCGCAGATCGGTGCCTTCAGGTGGATTGGAAAGTTTGCCGCGAAAGCCGAACCAAAAATACGTGCCGCCGCGCGGATCGGTACGCTTGTCCGCGTAGATGATGTGCTGATCGCGACGCCCCTGACTTGTGACTTCAACTTCCTTGACTTGATCCGGCGGCAGATCGGGAAAGTTCACGTTGATTAGAACGTCTTTAGGCCAGCCATGCTCAAGCAATTTGCCGACTATGCCGGGCCCGAACGTCTCGGCCGTCTCCCACGGGATCGGCGCTTCTTCGCCGCGAAAGCCGCGCGCTTGGCTGAGCGCAATCGCTGGAATACCAAGCTGCATGCCCTGCATGGCGCCCGCGATGGTGCCCGAAAACGTCACGTCTTCAGCAATGTTCTGGCCGCGATTAACACCCGATAGCACGAGGTCCGGCGGTCGATCCTCCATCAGGTGCTCAACGCCCAACAACACGCAATCTGTCGGCGTGCCGGAAATCGCAAAGCGCTTCGACCCTGCTTTGCGCACCCGCACCGGCGCCGACAGCGTCAGCGCACGCGAGGCGCCCGAATGCTCCTGCTCCGGGGCGATCACCCACACATCGTCGCTGAACGTGCGCGCGATCTTCTCCAGCACCGCAAGCCCGGTCGCATGGATGCCATCGTCATTGGTGCAGAGAATACGCATGCGGCCCGCTTAGCCTGAACGGCGTTGCGAGTCGATTGCGGCTAGCGGCAATCGATCGCCCAGATATCGTACGTGGGGTGATCCACGGCGCTGAGCCCTGGGCTCGAAGCGAATAGCCAGCCGTGAAAGACTTCGCGCCGCTCGCTCTCTTCACCGGCGCGGACTGCCGGATTGTCGAACACTTCAACAAAAATGCGCACTTCCGGCGTCTCTTCCGGAGCGCTCTTGATGCACGAGCGGGCGATGACCTCGAGCGAGCCAATGCGCGTCGCGCGGCCGATCGTCAGTGCATAATCGTCGGCGTGGCCGGTGACCTTATCGAGGCCACGGATCACGGCGCGCTGCGCGAGCGCGGGCGACGCTGTCGCTGCGAAAAACGCCAAGGCAATGGCGATGGTGCGGATCATGGCGTTTGAGCCTCGCTGGAATCAGATTGATTGCCGCTGGGCGCAAAACTCGACAACACACTGAGGAAGTCGATTGCGCCTTGCGTGTACGGGATTTCCCCCCCGGCCGGCAGCGCCTCCATACCCGCTGGCTCGATCGAAACAGAAGAACCACCGAGCAAACCTGAAACGATACGCGCGTTCGATTCATCGAGAATCTCAACGCCATTATCGATGCTGAGCGTCAGCCGCGCCATGTAGGTATCGGTGTCAAGCGAGACGTCGCGCACAACACCAACCTTCACGCCCGACACCAAAACGTCCGTGCCGACATTTACGCCGTCAACGCGCTGAAACCGAGCGATCAGATCGTAGCGTCCGCCTGCGCCGCTGGTCTGCCCCGCTTGCGCTGCGGCAAAAGCAAAAAACCCGACAGCGACGACTACGACAGCCGCGCCCAGGATCGTCTCGCCCCAGCGTTCGAAAGTGTTGCTCAAGACTTATTCTCCGAGTCAGGCGTCCAAGCTTCGTAGTCAGCTGTTGACGCCTGCCTAACGCCGCCGCGCGCGAGCGACCCTTTCGGCCGATACGCATGCACGGTGCCAGTCATGTTCGGCTCGTGTGGCTTTTCCCAGACCTGACGCTTCAGCGGCGCAACAGTCGGAGGCTCATCGAACGTATAGCGCAGCCAGCCATGCCAATCGGGGGACACCCGCGAGGCCTCCGAGAGACCATTGTAGATGACATAGCGCCGCTTGCGGCCTTCAAGGCTCGGCCTGCGCTCCTCGTAGAAACGATTGCCTTGTTCGTCCTCGCCCACGAGCGCGCCCCTGCGGCCAATATCGAACAGCGCCCCCAGGGTGGCGCCGTTCCACCAGGTGAAAATCCGCTTCAGCATGGGCTTTTCTTTGTCTCCCGCGCGCCGAGATCACGGCTGGGGAGGCAGCCGAAGCAGCGAGCGGGCGGAATATGACCAAGCGCTCGCTCCGCGTCCAGTGCAGCTGCGAAACAATATCTTGGGATAATCCCCGGTCGTTCCATACCAGATATTGATTGAGGTGGCTCCAGGAGGCATTCTGGCGCCGGCTGCATGGAGTCGCTTGAATGGCCCAGGATTTCGAACACGACCGCGATGAGGACATCCGTCCGGCTGCGATCGCGCCAGAAGCATGGTCCGACCGCATGATCCAGGCCGCCCTGGACGCCGGTTTCTTCGTTGAGACCGGGGCCGGACAAGACATCATGGCCGCCATTAACCGCGCCGCCAAGCGCATCAGCGCCTGGGCTGAAGAGCCCGCGCTCATCAAGCCGCTGACGGCTTTGATCTCCAGCGGCAAAGCCGCGCTCGATCCGCCGCTGATGCGCGCCGCGCTCTCGCCAGGCGCTGAACTCGCGATCTCCAGCGCACTGATCCAGTGGCCGCAACAGCTCAGCGAAGAGCTTGAAGCCGTCAGCCGCGCGCAAACCTTGCTCGCGGCCGGCGCAAAGCTTGGCATCGCCGGTGCACCATCGCCGCAAGCACTGGACGCGCTCGACGCCGCCGCGCGCCTTGCCGACCCGATAGCTCGGGACGGCGCTTCGATCTTGATCCGGCCGGACGCCGACCAAGCGCCGGCATTGCTCGCTGACGAAATCGCGCGCACCCGCGCCGACGCTGCACTGACTGCCGGCGCCCGCGCGCTCGATGCGGCGCTCGCAGATCTCGCCATCGAAGCGGTTCGCAATGGCCTAAACACTGAGCACGGGGGCGTTCGCCGCAAAGCCGCCGCGGCGCGTCTCGCCGGCGCACCCGACGCCGACATCATCGCCGCAATGGCTGGCGCCGTCGCACGCGGCGCCTACAGCGCCGCGCTTGATGCAGGAGCATCACCTGCACGCCGACGCATCGTCATCGCAGCACCCGAAGCTGGCCAACATGCCGTCACCGTGTTCACGCGCGGCGCCATGGACCCAACCGGCGCCGCCGCTGATGATGCCGAGGCCAACATCATCGGCGCCTCGCTCGCCCTTCCGCGTTTCCAAGCCAAAACCTTCGACACCGAAGCCTTCGAAGACGCGATCAGGCTTCTTGTCCGCGTGCTCGACGCTGCGCATGGCGGCCAGAACGCCTCCGGACGCCGGCCCATCCTGATCCGGCTCGAAGGCCTCTCCGCACTCTTGCTCCGTGCCGGCATCGCTTACGACAGCGACGAAGGCCGCGCCCTTGCCGCCAGCATCGCCGCCTTGGCCCACGCCGCCGCCATTGCCGAAAGCGCGAGCCTCGCCGCAGCCAAATCGGCCTTCCCGGAATGGTCGCGTGCGAAACGTAGCGAAGAAGTCATCGTCAAAACTGCGCGCGATGCAGCCGCTTCATTGAGCGGAGCAATCGCCGAGCAAGCACAATCCATTTACGCCGCATTGCCGGGCGCCAAGAACGCCGGCTTGCGCGTGTCGGTTTCGATTGCCTTTGCCAATGACAATGGCAGCGCCCAGCGCCTTGGCATCGCGGCGCCAGGCCTGGCGCCGATCAACGGCGTCTCCGCATTCGGACTGCGTGAAGATGGTGGCTTCGGCCGGCTGCTCACCGATGACGCGCGCGCAGCGCTCGCCGCACTCGGTTATGATGGCGACACGATCGCAAGCTTGGCGCAACACATAGAGGGCCGCCGCACGCTGAAAGGCGCGCCTGGCGTCAGCCTCGATGCGCTCGCGGCTAAGGGCCTTACCGAACCTGCGCTGGACGCCATCGAAGAAGCCATCACCGACGCTTTCAACCTGCGCGCCGCCGTGCACCCGCTCGTCATCGGGCCTGAGCTTTGCGAAGAGGTGCTGAAGCTTCCGCCTGACGTCGCCGCCGGTAAACGCGGCGATCTCCTGATGACGCTCGGCTTTAGCGAAGACGATATCGCCGCCGCAGAGGCCTTTGCCATGGGCGCAAACGATCTCAGCGCCGCGCGCGCGCTCGATCCCGCGCACGCGCCGATCTTTGCCATTTCCGGCGCCATTCGTCCTGAAGCACAGATTGCGATGGCCAGCGCCATAGCGCCGTTCGCCCGCGCAGGGCTGGACATCACGCTCAACGCAGAAAGCGCTGAACGCCGCGCCGCCCTGCTCACTCAAGCACGTGAGGCCGGCGTCGGACTGATCGCGCTACGTATCGAGGCGCCCGCGTTCTCCCAAAGCTTGCTCTCATTCGAGGACGATACCGAGACGCCCTCGGCCCAACCTGCGGCCGCGCCGGCGATATCGGAGCGCGCGAGCGAGCCCGTCGAACCAGCGACGGATCACCAGCGCCGCCGCCTGCCCGAGCGCCGCAAAGGCTACATCCAGAAATCTGTCGTCGGCGGCCACAAAGTCTATCTGCACACCGGCGAGTACGATGACGGCGAGCTCGGCGAAATCTTCATCGACCTTCACAAGGAAGGCGCCGCCTTCCGTTCGCTGATGAACAATTTCGCCATCTCAATCTCGATCGGACTACAATACGGCGTGCCGCTCGAAGAATATGTCGACGCCTTCCTGTTCACCCGCTTCGAGCCGGCGGGCGAAGTCAAAGGCAACGAAACCATCCGCCACGCCACCTCGATCCTCGACTACATCTTCCGCGAACTTGCCGTGAGCTATCTCGGCCGCACGGACCTCGCCCAAGTCGATCCGTTCGATGCGCGCGGCGACGGCCTCTCCAAGCGCGCCATCGACGCTGAGAGCGCCGCGCGCCTCATCTCACGCGGCTTCGCCCGCGGCGCCTCGCCGGACAATCTGGTGATGCTACGTCCGCGCGCCGTGGTCGAAAATATCCGCGATCGCAAAGAAGGTGCAGCGCCAACGCCAGCCAAACCCACCGCGACTGGCTATCGCAACGAGCCTTGCGGCGCTTGCGGCCACTTCACCGTCGAGCAAACCGGCAAATGCGCCGCCTGCGGCGCAACCGGCGAAGCCAGCGGCGGCTAGCGCGCGTACGGTGAACACGAATTAGCAACGTTCCCTAATCGCGTTGCAACGTTTGTTTGCGAAAGCTTGCGGTCCCAACGGTCACAAGTCACGCACGCATGCTCACCGCCGGAAGCAAAAAAGCCCGCTCGCGCTCCCGCCGACAAGCCGGCCGGCTCGTGAGTCCAGGCGCCACGGCGACGTTCACGACAGACGTGGCGTTCGACGCGGAAGATGATTTCATCCTCGGCGAAACTGCGGAGCCGTTTGCCTTCGAGGACAACTCTGCGCCGCAGCCAAACACATCTGAGCTTCTGCTCGACACGGAGGACGATTCTGATTCTCCTCCTTTCGATGCGCCCGAGATGGACGATGAAATCTTTCAGGCGCCGCATCTCCATAAACCTTCGCTACTGAGCGCTGACGAACGCCCCGAAACCGATGCGCTGCTGCTCACAACGCCGAGCATCGTCGCGCCGCTCGCTCCCCGCGCGGAAGAAGCGGGCGCCCATGCGCCAGCGCCGCCAATCAGCATCTACGTGTGCTGGGACCGCACCGAGATTGCAGAAAACCTAATCGCGCCACTGCTGCACCATCCGCTCCTGCGCCGAGCGCACATGGACGTCGATCGCGGCGGCGTCGACGCGGCGGCGACGCGGGTCGCCACTGACACGCCAGACCTCTTCGTTATCGACACCAACCTGAGCGCCGCCGCCATGCTGCCGCGCCTCGATGCGCTGGCCCCGGCCGTCAAGCAGGGCGCCAAGATCATCGTGCTTGGCGCCGTGAACGACATAAGCTTGCTGCGTGAACTCGCAGCGCGCGGCGTCAACGAATACATCGTCCCACCGCTCAGCGCGGATGCGCTCGCGCAGTCGATCTGCCGGCTCTACGCCGAGACTGACAATTCGCGTGTAGTCGCGGTCATTGGCGCGCGCGGCGGCGTCGGCGCCTCCACGATCGCCCACAATCTCGCCTGGTCGATCGCCGAACGCCAACACGCTGGCGCCGCCATTGTGGATCTGGACCTCTCGTTCGGCGCGGCTGCGCTGGCTTTTGGGCAAACGCCAGCCCGCTCACTCGCAGACGTGCTCGAGGCCGCCAGTGCTGACGAAGACCTGCTGGACGCCATCCCCGCGCGCCCTACGCCGCGCCTGCAAATCTTCTCCGCCCCGGCAAAACTGCAGCGCACCTTCGCGCTCGAAGACACGGCGCTCCAAAGCCTGATCACCCGCGTGCGCCGCACCAGTCCCTACGTTGTCCTCGATCTCCCGCACGCATGGACAAGCTGGATAAAGGACGCGCTGCTCAAAGCGGACGACGTCGTCATCGTCGCCGGCCCCGATCTCGCAAGCTTGAGCAGTGCCAAAAGCATGCTCGAAGCGCTGAAGACGGCGCGGCCCGAAATCGCGCCCGTCGTTGTGATGTCCATGGTTGGCGTTCCGAAGCGGCCAGAAATCACGTTCAAAGATTTTTCCGGCGCGCTCTGCCTTGAGCCGCCATTCTCGTTCGCGTTCGATCCGGCGCTGCTGGGACAAGCCGCGCTTGAAGGAAAAATGATTGGCGAGGTCGCGCCAAATTCGAAGATGGCGAAGGCAATCGACGAACTTGCCGCGTTGCTCACCGGCCGCGACCCCCTCGCGGAACCCACGCCCCGCAGCGTTGAAGCCGAGGCGCTCCCGAAAGCGGCGCCTGCGGAAGGCGTCCGCGGTACGCTCCAACGGCTGAAACACGCGCGTGGGCGAGTGGGCGTGCGCGGGGCAGATTATCTGGCGCGCGCTCGCGACGCCGCCCGTGCAAGCGCCAAACGGGCGCCGCCGCCACAGCAACGTCGCACCAGTCCCGCCTTGCGCGCAGCGACGGCGGTCGTAGCCATGCTCACGCTCTGCGCCTGGAATATCGACTATCTCCGCCCCGAAGCGCAGGCCGCCGAGCCAGCCAGCGTGCAGGCCACGTCACCTGCAATGACGCCTATCGATCACGGTGCCGCCTTTACCGCCGCGCGCGCCGCTTTCGACGCCGATCCACAGCAAGGCCTTCCGCGTCTGCGCGCGCTTGCCGAAGCTGGTTCCGCCCCAGCGCAATATCATTTGGCCAAACTCTACGAACGGGGCGAAGGCGTGAGCGCCAATCTCGATGAAGCCCGCGCTTGGACTGAACGCGCCGCGAATGCCGGCGAGGTGAACGCCATGCACGATCTCGGTGTTTACTACGCCCGCGGCGAAGGCGCCGACGCCAACCCTGTCACCGCGTTCCGCTGGTTTCGCCAAGCGGCCGCCCACGGCCTCACCGACAGCCAGTACAATCTGGGCGTCCTTTACGAGCAAGGCCGCGGCGTCACCGCTGATCCTGCCGAAGCGCTGTTCTGGTTCACCCTCGCCGCCGCACACGGCGACGAAGCCGCGGCGGCGCGCGTGGCGGCGCTCGAAGAACGCGTCACGCCGATCTACGTCGAGCAAGCCCGGGCGCGGGCGGCGCAGGCGATGAGCGCCGGCCACTAGGGGCACTGCCGCGCTTGGCGCATCTCCTGCGAAGCTTCGCGCAACCTCGTTGGAGTTGCGCCATTATGAAACGCGCCGCGCTTTTCGCATGCCTGTTCGCTCTCGCCACCCCGGCCTTCGCCGAGGCGCCTTCGGCGACCGGCGGCCCAATCACCAACCAAGCTGAGCGCGACTCGATCGCCGCCCGCGTCCGCGCTGGCGCGCCGTGCGCCAACTGCGATCTCTTCCAGATCGACCTGGCGTACCAATCGGTTGCCGGGCGCAACTTCTCCGGCGCACGCATTCGCCAAGCCGATCTCTCGCTCGTCACCGCCGACCGCGCCCGCTTCCACGGCGCCAACATGTCGCTGACCAATTTCTTCGGCGCGCGCCTTTCCGGCGCTGATCTCACCGAAACTAACCTCGAAGGCGCGACGTTCGTCGGCGCTTATCTTGGCGGCGCTCGCTTCAACGGCGCCGTGCTCAGCGGCGCCAACTTCTCCGGCGCGGAGATGGCGGATGCGCAGGGCCTCACCCAAGCGCAGCTCGCCACCGCGTGCGGCGACGCAACGACCACGCTCCCGCAGGGCATGGCCATCCCCGCTTGCTGAAACATAGGTAACAATTCTCGCTTACTGCATGTTCACTAGCGAGATTGTGCCAACGCGCCTAATTCCGGCGCCGTGTTGACACATTTGCGCACCGCTCTCGTCGCGGCCATCGCGGTTTCAGCGATCTGGGCAGCGGACGCGGCTGCGTTTTGGCCGTTTGGCAAACCGCGCGTTGATCTTGCGCCCAGCTATGGCGGCGCCTGCGAAGGCTGTGATCTTTCCGGCCGCATCCTCGCCGGCGCACGGCTGAGCGACTCCAATTTCAACAACAGCGATTTTTCGAGCGCCGTCTTGATGCGCGCCAACGCCTCGGGCTCCGAGTTCGCCGACGCAAATTTCACCGACGCCGACATGCGCCGCAGCCGCCTTGTCGGCGCCGTGTGCCCGCGCGCCGTGTTCGCACGCGCCATGCTGAACAACGCTGACGCGCGCGGGGCGAATTTCCGCCGCGCTGACTTCACCGAAGCCAATGTCAGCCGCATGAATTTCGAAGCCGCCGACATTTCCGGCGCCGATCTCAGCACCGCTCAAGGCCTCACCCAGACCCAGCTTGACCGCGCCTGCGGAGACCGCCGCACCCGCTTGCCTCGCGGGCTCAGCGTGGCGCGCTGCGGCTAGTTAGCCAGTCAGATCGCGCATCGAGCGTGGCTGCGGCCGGCGCCCATCGCGCACCTCTTCAGCCAAGCGCTTAATCAGACGCGAGATGCCGTCGTTCGGCGCGATCTCCAACGCGCGGTCCGCCGCCGCAATCGCTTCAGCCGGGTGGCCGCGAAGCAGCTGCACCAGCGCCAATCGCGCGCGCAAAGGCAGATCGTTCGGGAAGACTGTCAGTCCTTGCTGCACGGCTGCAAAAGCAAAATCGAACTCACCCACCTCCATCGCGTGGATAGTCATCTCATTGATGACCTGCTGGCTGTTCGGCTCCAATGCATATGCGCGCCGAAACGAGATAAACGCCTCCCGCTCTTGACCGAGCGCCTGAAAGAGCTTTCCGCGCATCCACCACACGCCATATCGGCCGTCATGGATACGGAGCGCCTCGTCATAGAGCGCAATCGCTCGCCTAATCTCAGTTTCGTTCGGCGCGGCGCGGTGGCGTCCTTCGAGGATGATGTAGCGATCTGCGATAGCGGTCGCTTGATCGGTAAGCGCGCCATAGCGCTCCATCTCCGCAGGCGACAGTTCGGCTTCCGACTGCGCTACGACTGGCCCGCTCAGCAGGAACAAGCCGGCTATCACGAGCAAAGCACGCAGCAACATCGGTTTTCCTTAGCTTTTTGGCGTTTCGGCAATCTTGATATGCAGCTCTTTCAGCTGCTTCGGCGTCACTTCGCCGGGCGCGTTCATCATCAGATCCTGCGCTTGCTGATTGAACGGGAAGACGATGACTTCGCGGATGTTGTCGACGCCCGCGAGCAGCATGACGATGCGGTCCACACCCGGGGCAGAACCACCGTGCGGCGGCGCGCCGAAGCGGAAGGCGTTCAACATGCCGCCGAATTTTTCTTCGACCACTTCGCGGCCATAACCCGCGATCTCGAACGCCTTGATCATGATCTCCGGCTTGTGATTGCGGATCGCGCCGGACGAGAGCTCAACGCCATTGCAGACGATGTCGTACTGGAACGCCGTGATCTTCTCGATCGTGTCGCGGTCGTTCACATCGAGGCCCAAGAACTTTTCATGGTCGAAGTTCGGCATCGAGAACGGGTTGTGCGAGAAGTCGATCTTCTTTTCTTCCTCGCTCCACTCGTACATCGGAAAATCGACGATCCAGCAGAACTTGAACTGATCCTTGTCGGCAAGGTTCAACTCGTCGGCGACCTTGTTTCGCGCAAGGCCCGCGAACTTGTAAAACACCGCCGGATCGCCCGCGACGAAGAACGCCGCATCGCCAACCTTCAGACCAAGCTGCGTGCGGATCGCTTCAGCCTTCTCCGGCCCAATGTTCTTCGCAATCGGCCCCGCGCCGCCTTCTTCGCCTTCGCGCCAGAAAATATAGCCGAGCCCCGGCTGGCCTTCGCCTTGCGCCCACGAATTCATCCGGTCCGCGAACGCGCGCGAGCCGCCGTTCGGCGCTGGAATCGCCCACACCGCGTGCTTCGGCTTTTCCAGAATGCGCGCGAACAGCCCAAAGCCGCCGCCGCGGAAATGCTCGCTCACGTCCGCCAGCACCAACGGGTTGCGCAAGTCCGGCTTGTCCGAGCCATACTTCGCGATCGCTTCAGCGTAAGGAATGCGCGGAAACTCAGCCGCCGGCGTCACCCTTTTGCCGTTGCCGAATTCCTCGAACACGCCAGCCAGCACCGGGCCGATGGCGTTGAATACGTCTTCCTGCGTGACGAAGCTCATCTCGAAATCGAGCTGATAGAACTCGCCCGGCGAACGGTCGGCGCGCGCGTCTTCATCGCGGAAGCACGGCGCGATTTGGAAATACTTGTCGAAACCGGCCACCATCAGCAGCTGCTTGAATTGCTGCGGCGCCTGCGGCAGAGCATAGAACTTGCCGGGATGGAGACGCGACGGCACCAGGAAGTCGCGCGCGCCTTCTGGGCTCGACGCCGTCAGGATCGGCGTTTGAAACTCGGTGAAGCCCTGGTCGATCATGCGGCGGCGCAGTGACGCGATCACTTGGCTGCGCAGCAGGATCGACTTGTGCAGCTTCTCACGGCGCAGATCGAGGAAGCGGTACTTCAGGCGAATTTCTTCCGGATAGTCCGGCTCGCCAAACACCGGCAGCGGCAGCTCTTCCGCTGCGCCCAGAATCTCAGCGTTCGCGCAGCGCACTTCGATCTCGCCCGTCGCCAGTTCCTTGTTCACCGTCTCGGCCACGCGCGCGACGACTTTGCCCTCGACACTGACCACGCTCTCGGCCCGCAACCGCTCGAACAGTGCAAACGCCGGCGAGCCGGGGTTAGCGACCAATTGCGTGATCCCGTAATGGTCGCGCAGGTCAATGAAGAGCACCCCGCCCAGATCGCGCTTGCGGTGCACCCAGCCGGAAAGGCGCACATCCTTGTCGGCGTCGGCCAAGCGGAGGGCGCCGCAGGTGTGGGAACGGTAGGCGTGCATTAAGGGCTCCACGAGTCGGGAAACGGGCCAAAATTCGCGCGACAGGCGCATGCGCGGCGCCGGGTTGTCAAGGCGCGCCCTGACCCGGCAGAACAGCCCCGAGCATGTGCAACCTCTATTCCATGACCAAATCGCGTGAGGCGCTCGTCGCCTATACCCGCGCCATGCGCGATCGCACCGCCAATCAGCCGCCTCTGCCCGCCATTTTCCCAGACCAGATGGCGCCTGTCGTAGGCACCTCAAAAGAAGGTTTGCGCGAGGCCGTCATGATGCGCTGGGGCTTTCCGCCCGCCGGCGGCGGCACACGGCCGGTCACCAATATCCGGAACACCAGCTCCTCTTACTGGCGCGGCTGGCTGGAACAGCCTCGTTCCGCTGCGTCGTCCCGGTGACCAGCTTTTGCGAGTACACCGACACTTCACCCAAAGTGGCGAACTGGTTTGCGCTCTCGGAAGAGCGCCCGCTTTTCTGCTTTGCCGGCGTTTGGCGGCCGTGGAGCGGCATTCGTGGCAAGGAAGACGGTACGCACCTGCTCTTCGCCTTTCTCACCACCGAGGCGAATGAGCTCGTCGCCCCCATTCACGCCAAAGCCATGCCCGTGATGCTGACGGGCGATGAGATCGACACCTGGCTCGAATCCCCCACGGAACAAGCGCTCGCCCTAGCCAAGCCTTTTCCAGCAGACCGCATGAAGATCGTGCTATCAGGCCCAAGAGAAGATCCGGCGGGGGACGCGCTGATATGAAGAAGCTCATTGGATTGCTCGTGGTGCTGGCCGCACTCGCCGGCGCGGCTTGGTATTTCGTGATCGACGGTGAAGCGCCTGCAAGCGCGCCCGGCGTGATCGATATCGCCGCCATGCGCGCGCTCGTCGCCAATGATACGCCCGAGACCCTGCCGAGCGATGTCCGCATCGAGTTCGTTGGCGAGAGCCAGGCGCCGAGCTTTGCGGCCGAAGCAGGCGCCTTCGATGGCCAGCGCACCTTCTCGTACAATTCGTTTCAGCTAGTGACGCCCACGGGCGACATCATCATCGACGGCGCAGTCGACCGCGCCACGCTCGACGATATGTCGCGCGGCGAAGGCAGCTTTTCGGAAGACGCCTATAATCGCGTGATCAATGCGATGTCAGGCGCCCAAGGCGTTCTGATTACGCACGAGCATCTAGATCACGTGATGGCCATTGCGCGCCATCCTGCGCCTGATCTGATCGCCCGGCGCTTGCAACTCACCGCACCGCAACTGGCGGCGTTGCCTGACCACGCGCCCGACGGCGTTCTCGCCCCTTCGATCGCGCGCATCAGCATCGCAGATTTCGCCACGCCGCAACGCATCGCGCCCGGGATCGTCGCCGTCGCCGCGCCGGGTCACTCGGCCGGCACCATCTTGATCTACGCGCGCACGCCATCGCGCGAATATCTGTTCATCGGAGACATCGCTTGGGTGATGTCGAGCATCGAGAACACGCGCGGGCGCCCGCGCTTCATCGGCCTCATCATGCCCGGCGTCGATCCCGATCGGCCTGCCGTGCTGCGCCAACTGCGCGCGCTCCACGACCTCGCGGCGGCGGAACCAGAACTGGTCATTGTTCCGGCTCATGACGACGCCTACCTCCGCAGTCTGGTGGCGGCGGGAGCGCTAGGCGAGGAGTTCACCGTCCCGGCAGCGCAATAATTCCGTCTTTCCCGGCAAATCATACCCGCACGCCAGCCCCGGCCTTGACCCCAGGCCCGGCGCGTCCCAACCAGCCCTGATGCGCGTCATCACCAAAACGTCGGACCTGGAGGAGCTGTGCCAGGAACTGGCCACGTTGCCCTTCGTCGCCGTCGACACAGAGTTCATGCGCGAGACGACGTACTGGCCGAAGCTATGCCTGATCCAGGCCGCAGGGCTAGGCTTCGAAGCGGTCATCGATCCGCTCGCAGAGGGCCTCGATCTGACGCCATTCCTCGACCTGATGGCCGACACCAAGGTGTTGAAGGTGTTTCACGCCGCCCGTCAGGATCTCGAGATTTTCCTGAAGCTCGGCGGTCAGTTGCCGCACCCTGTGTTCGACACTCAGATCGCCGCCATGGCGTGCGGTTACGGCGACACTGTCGCCTATGACGCGCTGGTGCAGCAGGTGCTGAAGCGCCGCCTCGATAAATCATCGCGCTTCACCGATTGGAGCCGCCGGCCGCTTTCAGAGAACCAGCTCACCTACGCGCTCGCCGACGTCACCCACCTGCGTGACATCTATCCACGCATTTACGAGAAGCTCCAGAACGCCAATCGCCTCTCGTGGCTCGACGAAGAGCATGCCTACCTGCTCAACCCGGACATCTACGACACCACGCCAGAGAACGCCTGGAAGCGACTGAAACTCCGCAAAACCACCGCCGATTATGTGCTGGGCCTGCAAGTCGCCGCCGCGTGGCGCGAACGACAGTCGCAACTTCGCGATGTTCCGCGCGGCCGCATTGTCAAAGACGAAGCGCTTTACGAGATCGCCGAACAGCGCCCAAAGAATGCTGGCGATTTCGACCGCATGCGCGCCGTACCGCGCGGCTTCGGCAATTCGCGCGCCGCACAGGAGCTGATCCAAGCGCTTGAGAAGGCGTTCAGCGACCCCAATCGCCCAGTCTACAAGTTCGACCGTCCGCCGCCCTTGCCGTCGGGCCTCGGCTCTACGGTCGAGCTGCTGAAAGTGCTGCTGCGCTATGAGGCTGAAACCCACGAGGTGGCGCCGCGACTCATTGCGTCCGCCGCCGACGTCGAAGCCATCGCCGCCGACGACAATGCCAATGTGCCCGCGCTTAAAGGCTGGCGCCGCGGCGTGTTCGGCGAACGTGCGCTGGCGCTGAAACACGGCAAACTCGCGCTCAAGCTCCGCGATGGCAAAGTCTTCGTGGAAGACTCGATCACTTAACCACCAACCCTATTCGCTCAGCGGTTTAGGCTTTGATTGCAGGCCGCAAGACGGCGGTCGGTGAACACCGACCGCCGACCCATGCGCTCTTCGTTAGAATGCGTACCGACCGACGAGTTGGAACACCGGGCCAGTGCTCTCCGTCTCCAATTCGTACTCGTCGTAGAGCCGGCTTCGCTGGAAGTCCTCGGTGATGAACTTATCGAACACTTCGTCCTTCGACGCGTCGAGCAGATTGGAGCCGATCAGCCGCAGCGAGAAACGTTCGCCAAACCGCCGCTCGACGAAGATTTCCAGGTCGGCGCCGTACTGAATAAGCTGTTCTTCGGTAACGATCCGCGACTGCGCGTCGCCTTGTTGGCGGTACGTCGCACCAAAGGCTGCGTCCCAATGCGGCATGTCGTGGATGAAGCCCACGTTAAACACATATTCCGCTTGGTTATTGAAACGGCGCGTGCCGAATTCGTCCTCAATCTCACTATCCAGCCAGGAATAATTGAGGAATACGCCCGTGTCATCGAGTCCGAGAGCGGTGAGCGGAGTCGAGAGATCGACCTCGTATCCCCAAACTTGGCCGTCTCCAGTGTTACGGACGCCATAGACATAAATCGGCGCATCGTAATCGCCCGGATCGTCAATGTAGCCCTCCGTGAACGCGCCCGTGTTGAAAATCTCGATCACGTCCTGGACGTCGCGGTAGAAGAAATTGAAGCCGATGACACCGGCGCGGCCAATGCGGTGCTCATAGCCAATATCGACGCCCCAGGCCGTCTCAGGCGACAGCTGAGCGTTGCCTTGGAAGTCGTTGTCTTCAAACTCTTCCTCGAACAAGGTCGGCATGATGAAACGGAAGCTCGGCCGCCGCACTGTGCGCGCGATACTGAAGTTGATCCGATCTTCTTCGGTCAGATTCCAACGCAGGTGGGCTGACGGCAACAAAATGTCGTACTCGTTGCTTTCGGTGACCGCCTCTTCGACATCCGTAACCTCGACCTCGGTGGTCTCATAACGCACGCCTGTCTCCCACTCGAATGCGCCGAACTCGCCGGACACCATTACGAACGGATCGATGCGGCGTTCCTCAAGGGCAAAGTTGCCACCGTCAGGAATCTCCTGATCCAAATCAGCAAGCGGATCGGTCCACGGATCGCCGACATAAGGCGGGGCATCGCCAACGGGCGGGACTCCATCGAATTCGAACTCGCGCACAAGCAACGTGCCCTCGCGCTGCTTGTTGTTGTAATCAACACCGAACTCAATTTGCATCGACTCTCCGAGCCGGAATTCCTGAGCCACCGAGAAGCTAAACTCGTCGTCGGTGAACTGCAGCCGCTCGTCGTCGCCTTCGAAGCTGTCGATCAGCCCGCCGCCATCGAGTTCGGTTTCCGATTCGCCCTCAATGCTGTCTTCCTCGAACCTAGCGACACCGAAATCGAACTTGATTTCGCCACCGAGGAATGGGTGCTCGAAGTCGAGTTGGAAGGCAGTGTTTTCCTGATCGATGTAGGCGTAGCCCGGCACAATGACTTCGAGGTCTACGCCACCGTCGTACTCAAACGAATTCTCTATCTCTTCCCGCTCGGTGCGCACCCATACACCCGAAAGGCGCAATTCACCTTCGCCCACAGGCAAGAAGAATGATCCGTTCAGCGTGTAGTCTTCGCCATCGCGGACATCGGACTGCACTTCGGTGTTTTGCAACTCGAACGAAGGATCACCATCCCAGTGCGCGCCTCCGGGCGGGGTCGTGTAACGTTCGCTGAACTTGTCCTTCGGGTTGTGTCGACCCTGAAAGCTGCCGCCCAAGAGCACGCGTCCTGGTCCGAGCGCGCCACCCCAAACCCCGGCAACGCTGCCTTCTGTCTCGTCATCGTTGTAGTGCAATGCGCCAGCGCGGATGTAGCCGCCTTCTAGCGAATATGCGTCCCTCAGAACGATGTTGAGCGCGCCCGCGACCGCGTCGCCCGAGCGGTTAGCCGATGAACTGCGAATGATCTCGACACGCTCGACAAGTTCAGCCGGAATGCGATCGACAAAGAACGTCCGATCGAACCCAGAACCCGGAACGCGCTCGCCGTCGATCAAAACCTGCGTGTAACCGCCGCCCAGGCCCCGCAGCTGCAAGTCATTTGCTTCGCCCATGTCTGAGCCGGCGAACGCCGCGCTGGGCGTACGGCGCAACATGTCGCCAACAGTGCGCGGCTCGAAGCGTTGGAAATATTCCAGGCCGTATTCGAGAACCGGCGGCGCACCTTCAACACGATTGCGATACTCGATCTCGCCGAGAACGACGATCGCTTCGCTTTGCGTCGGCGCCTCTTGCTCCGACTGCGTATCTTGCGCCTGCGCCGCGCCGGTGAAAGCAAAAGCCGCGCTTGCAACACCGAGCAACCACGCCTTGGTTCTGGAATATGACATCGAAAGAGCCCCTGGGTGTACGATCCAACCTGGGGCCGATTAGATTGGAGCTGTGACGGTTTGACTTAGCTTATGTGATGCCTTTGTCATAATGGCCGGGCAAAAGCGCATAGCAAATCAACGAGGGCACTATGCGGCTGGTTATCGCGATCATCACTTTGTCGGCGCTGGCAGCCTGCGCGACGGCGCCGAGCGTGCCGGCTGTACGAGAAACCGCTGCGGTCACGCAAAGCGGCGACGCTGCCGATGATCCGGCCATCTGGGTTGCGCCGCAACCGGAGCAAAGTCTCGTCATCGCCACCCAGAAAAAGGGCGGGCTCTATATCTTCAACCTACAAGGCGACATCGTCCAGGAAGCGCCAGGCGGCGAGCCGAACAACGTCGACATCCGCGAGGGCTTTGCGTGGAGTGACGGCGCCGCGCCTATCGTTGGCGCCAGCGACCGCACGGACAACACCATTGTGCTCTGGCGCTTTGATCCCGCGACGCGACGTCTTGATCCCACCCCGCGCGCGCGCATCGCGACTGGACTTGTGGAAGTCTACGGATTCTGTTTCGGCCGCATTGGCGGTGAACTCGTCGCCGTCGTTACCGATCGCGACAGCGGCGACATTGGCGTTTGGCGCATAGCTACTGCTGCCGATGGCGCAATTGCATCAGAACGCATCGCGTCCTACTCGCTGGGCAGCATTGCCGAAGGCTGCGTCGTTGATGACGAGAATGGCGTTTACTACGTGGCGCAAGAACTTGTCGGCATCTGGCGCATCGAAGCCGAGGACTCGGACGGATCCAGCCGTCGCCTGATTGACCGGGTCGCCGGCGGCAATCTCGTTGCCGACGTTGAGGGCCTCACGATTTGGAACGGAGAGGATGGCGGTGGCTATTTGGTCGCCTCAGTGCAAGGCGCTTCTCGATACGCAGTTTATGACCGCGGTGGCGCGAATGCCTATCGCGGCGCCTTCGCCATCGGTCCTTCTATCGAGAGCAGCGCCGACCGCGTTCAAGGCACCGACGGTATCGATATCGTCTCTGCGCCACTGGGACCAAATTATCCCCGCGGGCTGTTCGTCGCGCAGGACGACCGCAATACCAACCCGTCCGAGCTGCAGAACTTCAAATACGTGTCGTGGGCCGACGTAGAAACCCTGCTAGGTTTGCGCTGATAAAACTTCACGGCACGCAGCCTTGAAGTCGTAGTCGACCTGCGTTGCGCAGTCGGGCCACTTACCGGTCTCGATCCAATACTGCGTGAGGCCAAGTCGGGCTGCGATCTTGGGGAAGCGACGATGCTTCCAAATCGGCGTGCCACCGTTGGACACAAATAGCTGCAACGGCGATTGCGCCCGCGCCATGCCGAATGCGTCGTGATTGTCCGGCCGCAGCGGGCGTCCTGCATCAAGCGCAGCTTCCAGCACATCGAGCGCGCTATCTGCACACCCATGACTCGCCACGAAAAGGATCGTGGAGAGCGCCAACGGCCCTTCAGCGTGCGCCACATGCTTCAGCAGCCGGTCACAGGCAGCGCTCCGCGCTTCACCGTCGAGCCGCACCATCATCGCATAATTGCGCAACACCATGACATCGCGCTCAGTCACGGCGCGGCGGGGCGGCACGCCTGGCGCCGCGAGCGCCTCCGCTTCGTCGATGCGGCCTGCAGCGCAGAGCGTGCTCCACATCAGATACCAGATGAAAGCGGAATCGGGCCAACGCGCCCATGCCGCCTGCATGATCTCGAGCGCGGTCTCCACTTCGCCGCGCGCCGTCATCAAACTCGCGCGCAATCCCTCGACCGCAGGACCAAGCGGATCCAACCGGCTCGCGAGCTCCAGCGCCGCCGCAGCCTCGCGCATGCGCCCAACGCCGTAGAGCCAAGCCGAACGCGCCACATGCAGCGAGGCATCGTTCGGCGTGCGCTTCAGCGCCTCGTTCACAAGGCGGAGTTTCTCGGCATGATCGCCAAACGCCGGCTTCAACAACGACAGCGCCGCCATCGCTTGAGCGCAATCGGGATCCAACGCCAGCGCCCGCTCCGCCGCAGCCAACGCCGCTTCATGCTGCGGCTCGCCTATCATGTCGCGGTCTCGCGGCAGCAAGAAAGCGCGCACGCTCGCCAACGCTGCCCAACCATCGGCGAAGTCCGGCGCAAGACTCACGCACCGCTCCAGCAGCACCTCGGCCTGGTCTTCCTCGACATCGCTGAGCAGCAGCCATATCTGGCGCGCACGCAGATAGAGTTCGTAGGCGGCCGGATCGATCCGGAGCGCCGCACGCTCCGACTGCGCCAGCGACCGGCGCAACGACATCGCCACCTTGCTGGCAATCTCATCCTCCAGCGCGAATGCATCAGCCCGATCGCCGTCGAAGCGTTCGCTCCAAAGCACCACGCCGCTCGCCGCTTCGATCAATTGTGCATTTACACGAAGCTTGCTTCCGCCGCAGCGCACCGAGCCATCCAGAACATGCGTCGCGCGCAGCACCGTCGCCGCGTCCGTCTTACGTGCGCCGCGAAACTGAAATGCAGACGTGCGCCCAATCACCTTGATCTTGGAATTGCGCAGCAACGTCATGATGATTTCGTCGGCCACGCCTTCAGCGAAATACTCCATCGACGGGTCGTCGCTCTCATTGTCGAACGGCAGCACCGCCAGCACAGGCTCGGTTCGGCGCTTTGTCGGCGCGGGCGCCCCGATCCGCTGCAGCGTGAAGATTTCCAGCGCTTCGCTCATCTTATCGAGCTGCACTGCGCCGGCGGGATGTAGCCGCTTCGCCAACGGGCCGCGCACAGCCCGGCGCACATCCATCGACACCACAACGTCGCCAGGCTGCGCCAATTCCTGCAGCCGCGAGGCGACATTGACGCTGTGGCCGAAGAGATCGCCGGTCTCAGAAATCAGCACGTCGCCAATATGGACGCCGACGCGAATGCTCTTGCGATCGATACTGACGCAGACATGTTCTGCCGCCGCTAGCGCGCCCGAGGCGGATGCGAACTCCAGCATGAAGCCGTCGCCCGCCGTGTTGAACACTCGGCCGGCGCCCGCGCCTGCAATCTTCATGAGCAAGTCGCGCAGCTGCGAGACGAGTTCCACCGCGCGCGCTTCATCGGTCTCAGTCAGCGCTGAAAAGCCGGCGACGTCGATCGACATGATCGCCGCAAGCTTTCGGGGGCCCAGGTCTTCGGTCACGCTGCCACGCCTCGCTGTTCGCCGCACTCATAGCACGGCGGCCAGCAAAGGCAGCGCGTTTACGCCTCGTCGGCGGCGGGCAGGTCCTGGAAGTACGGCTCGACCTTGCCGGTATACTTGATCGTCAACTGCTTGCCGCGCCGGTCCAGCGTCTTGCCGACGGCCAGCCGCACCCAGCCCTCGCTGACGCAATATTCCTCGACGTTGGTTTTCTCGTTGCCGTTGAACCGCACGCCAACTCCGCGCTCAAGCGCGGCTGCGTCGTAATGGGGATTGTCAGGATCGACCGAAAGACGGTCGGGCGGCGCATCGCTCATGTGATCTTTGTCTCCGCTGTCAGACCGAGCCACTGGGCGACGGCCTCCAGCCGGCGCATCGCGGTCTCCGTGACCAGGTGCGCCGCCTTCTTCTTCACCCGAAGCACTAGCCTGCCGTCAACAGCAGCGGCCTCAAAACTTGCGAGCAGCGCCTCGCTTCGGCCGGATAAATCGGCTCCGAGGCGCAAGGTGGCCCCCAGGGCAGCGGCAGCGGTTTGCCGCTCATCGCTGAGCAGGCGCGTGTAGGCCTCGGCATGCCGGGGCGGCGCCTTGGTGTAACGGTGGTGTATGGCCGCCGCCAGGAAGGCGCGCTCCTCGTGGCTGATCGCCGCCAGTGGCGCGCGCAAAATGAGATCGAACATCACCTCCACGCGCTGGTCGGGATGCAGAGGCGCGCCGACATCCGCAAGCCGCGCCGCAGCTCCGCGCAGCACCTCTTCACGCTTCTTCGGGAATACGTAGTCTTGGCCGTCCAAGATGGGCGCGATCCATTCCTCCAACGCGCGGCCAAACCCGCGCGTTCGTGTCCAGCGTCCCGCCAGCGCCTCGGCCGCCGCAATCAGCGGATGCCCTTGAAGCGCCGCTTCACTCATGCGCTCGATCAACACGCCTTCGCGCAACCCAAACGCGGACAGCACCACGCGGTCGAACTGTCCCGCGAGCATCACGTGCTCCAGCACCACGGCCGCATAGGGCAGCGTCTCCGCGCGCTTGGCTGCGGACTCTTCCAGCTTTTCCAACGAGCGCTTGCTCTGCCCGCGCACGACTTCCGCAACCTTCAGCACCTGTGCGCGGCTCATCTCGTGATGATGCAGCACGCCGAGTGGATGGTTCTTCAGCGACATGTCGATGCGGCCGAGCGCACGCCAAGCACCGCCGACCGCGTAAAAATCACCACCGCGCTTGCCGAGCAATTTGGTGGCGCCAAGCACTTCAGCGACGCGCTTGCTGACGCGCGCATAATCGATCTCTTCGCCGCGCATCAACGTCAGCGGCCCAAGCGGAAACGTCTCGCCGCGGCCAACGCCCTTGGGGCCGATCTCGATAAGCTCCAGACTCGCGCCACCAAGATCGCCGACGATGCCTTTCGCGTCCGGCGCGCCCGCGCTGACGCCCAAAGCCGAAAGCCGCGCCTCATCTTCGCCGCTCAAAATGCGCAGCTTGATGCCGGTCTCGGCTTCAACCATGTCCGCGAAAGCTTGGCCGTCAGACGCTTCCCGCACCGCTGCGGTGGCGACCGGAAAAACCTGATCGATCTTCAACGCCTCGATCAAAGTCGCAAAGCGCCGCAAAGCGCGCAGCGCGATATCGACGCCATCTTCTGACAAGGCGCCCGTGCGCCCGATATCACGGCCGAGGCCGGCCATGACTTTTTCATTGAGCGTCGGCGTCATCGAACGCCCATCGATCCGATAGGCGACGAGACGCACCGAGTTGGAGCCGACATCGATGACCGCTGCGTCGTCACCGTCGCGGAGAAAGGCGCCTGTCATGACAGGCGCTGCGCGCGCTTAGTAGTTCCGTGCGCCGATGTGGTCGAACGCCGCCGGCGCGTCACCCTTGAGCGCGCGACCGCGCCCCGAGAGACTCGGGTTGCGCATGAAGTACACATGCGCCGAGAACGGCTCATCAAGCTTTGAGACATCTACCCGTTTGAATACCCCATCCTGGTCCATGTACCAGGACTGCGCCTCGTCATTGAGGTTCGCGACCAAGATCTGATCGAGTATCTGCTGGTGAACCGTAGGATTTTCAACCGGGCACATGACCTCAACCCGGCGCTCTAAGTTCCGCGGCATCCAATCGGCCGAAGAGATATACACTTTGGCGTTCGCGTTCGGCAATTTCGCTCCATTGCCGAAACAGACGATCCGTGAGTGCTCCAAAAAGCGCCCAACAATCGATTTCACCCGAATATTCTCGCTCATGCCCGGCACCCCGGGCCGCAGGCAGCAAATGCCGCGCACGATGAGTTCGATCTTCACGCCCTCGTTCGAGGCCCGGTAGAGCGCATCGATGATCTCTGGATGGACCAGCGCATTGAGCTTTGCCCAGATCGAGCCGCCGCGCCCAGAGCGCGCATGCTCGATCTCATCGTCGATCAGCTTCAGCAAAGTCGCCTTCGAGTTGATCGGCGACATTGCGATCTTTTCGAGCTCAGCCGGCCGCGCATAGCCTGTCACAAAATTGAAGAGGCGGTTGGCGTCGCGGCCCAAGGCCGGATCGCACGTGAACAACGACAAGTCCTGATAGATGCGCGCCGTGATCGGGTGATAATTGCCCGTGCCGAAGTGCGTATAAGTACGCAAACCGTGCGCCTCGCGCCGGACGACCAGACTCACCTTCGCGTGCGTCTTGAAGTCGATGAAGCCGTACACGACCGAAGCGCCTGCGCGCTCCAGCATTTGCGCAACGCGCAGATTGGCTTCTTCGTCAAAGCGCGCCTTCAACTCGATCAACGCGGTGACGTTCTTGCCTGCTTCCGCCGCCGCCACCAGAGCCGCAACAATCGGCGAGTCCTTCGAGGTGCGGTAGAGCGTTTGCTTGATCGCCACTACCGCCGGATCGGCCGCCGCTTGGCGTACGAACTGCACCACCGCATCGAACGATTCATACGGGTGGTGCACCAGCATGTCCTTGGCGCGGATCGCAGCGAAGCTGTCGCCGCCGAAATCCTTCACCCGCTCCGGCGAGCGCGGCTCGTAGCGCTTGAACTTCAGATCGGGCCGATCCTCGTTCACCAGCGCCGAAAGCGCCGAAAGCCCCAGCATGCCTTCGACCAGGATCACATCGCGCGCATCGGCCTCGATCTCGCCCACGATGAACGCGCGCAAATCCTCAGGCATCGAAGCTTCGACTTTCAAGCGCACGATGTCGCCCAAACGCCGCTCTTTTAGCCGCGCCTCGAACTCGCGCACGAGGTCTTCGGCCTCTTCCTGAATTTCAATGTCGCTGTCGCGCACGACGCGGAAGGCGCCCTGCGATTCCACGCGATAGTCCGTAAACAGCTCATCGAGGAAGAGCGTGATCGTGTTCTCAAGCGTCAGGAAACGCCGCTGCTGGCGCTCGCCCGGCCCGAGATCCTCAGCGTTTGCCTGCGTAACATCAATGAAGCGGGCGACTTGGCTCGGCACGGGGATCAGCGCATTCAGCGCTCGCCCGTCCGACTTCCGCTTCAGCTTCAGCGCGATGGCAAACCCAAGGTTTGGAATAAACGGAAACGGGTGCGCCGGATCGACGGCGAGCGGCGTCAGCAGCGGAAACACCTCCGCCATGAAGAACGACTTCAAATAGACGCGCTCATCGCGTGTCAGCTCTTCCGGATTCAGCACCGCGATCCCCGCGCCGCGCATCTCTTCGCGCAACGCCTGCCAGCGCACTTGCTGGCGGTCGATTAGCTTGGTCGCTTCGGCGTGGACGCGCACCAATTGCTCGCCGGGCGTCAGTCCGTCGAGGCTCAACACCTGGGCGCCCGCCTTGATCTGCTCATGCAGACCGGCGACGCGCACCATGAAAAACTCATCGAGGTTCGAGGCCGAGATAGAAAGAAAGCGCAGCCGCTCAAGCAGCGGATGGTTCGGGTTCTCGGCTTCCTCCAGCACGCGCGTATTGAACGCCAGCCACGAAAGCTCGCGGTTGATAAACCGTTGTGGGCTCGTCAGCAGCGGCGAAGCTTCTTTCTTCGCCACGGCGCGCGTCTTCTTGCGCGGCTTAGCCATCTCTTAACCGTCCTCACCACCCCGGCTTGCTTCCATGCGCGCCAGCGCCTTCTTGGCGACAGCGAGGGAAACCGGTTTTGCTCCGCGCACCAGTTCCGCATCGAGCGCCGCGGCACACGCTTGCGCCGCCGCGAACGTCCTTGGGAGCCGTCGCACCAGATATTGAGCAGCATCATCGCTCAATTGAATGAATTGTTCGCGACATATCCGGCGCAAAACCACGTCCAAAAGCGCCTCATCCGGCTCCTTCAGCCGCGCAACTGGCAGCGCCGCCAGCCTTGAGCGCAAATCGGGCAGGCTGACTGGCCACTCTCCGGGCGCCTTAACGCCGGTTAGCAGAACCGCGCCGCCGCCACTCCGGGCCATGTCCAGCACCCGCCACAGCGCCGCTTCTCCGGCCGCCGCGGCATCCTCGATCAAGAGCCGCCCAGCCCCATCACGATAGACCAAAGCCGCCTCGTCAGGCCCGCTTGCCTCATCCAGTTGCCGTGCGCCGACCTCAAGCGCCCAGGCGAGCGCGAGGTGGGACTTGCCGGACCCCTTCGGGCCAATCAGCGCCAACGCCCCGCCCGGCCAAGCGCGCCAGTCCGTCAACAACCGCGCCGCGTCACGATTGGCGTCAGCCACCACAAGCGTATCGGGCGATCGCTCGCCCATGCGGAATTCAAACAGGCGCGGCTGCTCGCTCATTGTGGCGACCAGCCTATCTCCGGGCCACGCGCAGAACTGGGCCGTTGGCGCTCCGCTCCAGCGTCACGCCGCGCCGCGCCAACTCAGCCGCGAGCTGCTGCTCCTGACCCGAGAACGAGAATGAGACCAGCGCGCCTTCACGGCCGACGGCTTCAATGCGGATCTCAGAAACCATCGTCTGCGCTGCCGTCTCCAGCGCCGACTTGATCTGCTCCCACTGACGCTGATCACTATAGAGCGCCGAAGCAGAAATACGTCCGCCAGGCCCAACGCCAACAGCGGCACGCGTTTTCCAATCAGCCTGCACCTGCGCGTTGGCTTGATCGGCAAGCGAGGCCAACGCCGCGCGCAACGCCGCTGCGTCCGAGCCCTGAATGCGCGCGGAGACTTCACCGCGATCACGCCGCGTGTCGGCGCCGACTTCAACCAGCTGCGCCGTCGCCGTCGAACCCTGCACACGCAACGTCGCGTAGATCGCGCTCGCGGACGCCGCTTGCTGCGCATAGGGCGCCGCCACATCCCAAGCCGGTGCGCCCTGCAAATCCGCCGGCGCAATACGCAGCGGCGCAAGCTCGTTGCCGAAACCGCCTTGCGTCCAGACATCGCGCCACAGCGCCGCTGTCTCTTCTTCAATGCCCGCACCGCTGATCGGCGCGATCAGCATGGGCGGCCCGCGCATGTCGATGACAGTCAGCCCTTGCTGACGCAGCCGCGCCGTCACCGTTTCCGGATTGAAGCGAATGGTGAGGCGGCCAATGTAGCGCGTGGAGGAGCGGCGCTCCTCTTCGACATCGACGCTCATCACCAGCAAATCGAAAGCGTTCCCTTCAACCACAGGCATGCCGCGCGCGGCCAGATCGGCCGGCGTCGTGATCCGGCGCACCAAACGCTCAAACCCCATGCGATACGCCGCCGTGAAGCCGGCCTGCTGCGCCGCCGCCGAATTGGCCGCCGTCTCGTCCACATAAACCCCGCTCACCGCGTAGACATTGTCGCGGGCCTGAGCGCTTGCGGCCCCTGGCGCGAACGCGCACAAGGCCGCCAGGAACAGGGCAGTGAAGGCAGCCCAGGGCGTGGCTTTCATAAGCAGGTACCTCGTTGCGCGCTTTTGGATGGGTGATTGAACCCTACCCGGCGCGGAATCGCCTATCAATGTGGCGGCTTCTGGACTCATAGCGTGACCAACTCAACCCGTACCCCTGCCGGAACAAATGGCCTGACCTACCGGGACGCCGGTGTGGACATCGACGAGGGCGAGCGCCTGGTCGATTTGATCAAGCCCGCCGCGAAATCCACAGCCCGCCCAGGCGCGGAAGCCGCCCTCGGTGGGTTCGCCGCCGTCTTCGATCCCAAGGCCGCCGGCTTCAAGGATCCGATCTTCCTGGCCACGACTGACGGCGTCGGCACCAAGCTCAAGATCGCCATCGAAAGCGGCCGCCACGACACCGTCGGCATCGACCTCGTCGCCATGTGCGTGAACGATCTCTCCGCCCAGGGCGCCGAGCCGCTGATGTTCCTCGATTATTATGCCACCGGCAAATTGAACGCCGAGGAGGCCGCCGCGGTCGTGAACGGCATCGCTGAAGGCTGCCGCCAAGCGGGCGCCGCACTCGCTGGCGGCGAAACGGCCGAGATGCCGGGCATGTACGCCAAAGGCGATTACGATCTTGCTGGTTTCTCTGTCGGCGCCGCCGAACGCGGCACGTTGCTGCCGCGCGTCGATGAGATGCAAGCAGGCGACGTCATCGTCGGCATCGCTTCCAGCGGCCCGCACTCCAACGGCTATTCGCTGGTGCGCAAAGTCGTCGAACGCAGCGGCCTCGCCTGGGACGCACCAGCGCCATTCGCTGCGGGTCAAATGCTGGCTGAAGCTCTGCTCACCCCCACGCGCATCTACGCCAAAGCGCTGAAACCGATCTTCGCCGCCAAACTCGCAAAGGGCGCCGCTCACATCACCGGCGGCGGCCTCGTCGAAAACACGCCGCGCGCGCTGCCGGATCACCTAGCCGCCGATTTCGACTGGACCGCCTGGACACGCCCTGCCGTCTTCGAATGGCTGCAAAGCACCGGCGGCGTCCCCGAAGACGACATGCGCCGCACCTTCAACCTCGGCATCGGCATGATCCTCATAGTCGAGCCTGCGAAAGCCGACGACGTCGTCGCGCAACTCAGTGCCGCCGGCGAGCGGGCCTTCAAGATTGGCGTGCTGAAATCCGCATGAGCGCGAGGAAACGCGTCGCCGTTCTCATCTCCGGCCGCGGCACCAATTTGCAAGCGCTGCTCGACGCTGAGCAGGACGCCTACGAAATCGCGCTCGTCGTCTCCAACGTGCCCAGCGCCGAAGGCCTAGATCGCGCCCGCGCGGCAAAGGTCGAAGCCATCGCGCTCGATCACAAGCCCTACGGCCAAAACCGCGAAGCCTTCGAACGCGATCTCGACGCGCTGCTGGTTCAGCACAACATCGACATCGTCGCCCTCGCCGGCTTCATGCGCGTGCTGACGCCCTTCTTCGTCCGCGCCTGGGCCGGACGCCTCGTCAACATCCACCCCTCGCTGCTGCCGAAATTCCCCGGCACCAAAACCCACGAGCGCGCACTCGCAGCGGGGGAGAGCGAACACGGCGCCACCGTGCATCTCGTCGTCGAAGAGGTAGACGCCGGCGAAATCCTCGGCCAAGCGCGCATGCCTGTAACGCCTGGCGATACGCCGGAGACACTCGCGCGGCGCGTACTCTCACTCGAGCACGAGCTTTACCCACGCTGCCTCGCGGACCTGGCGCGCAAACTCTAGTCCGAATCCAGCGAGACGATTTGCCGTCGCGCGCCTATATCTCCGCCAAGGAGATTATTCATGGCTGAACGTGACTACGTCCTCGGCACGCATGACGATGAAATCTACCGCTTAGGCTTCCAGCATCGCGTTTGGCGCCCGCGCGCGCTCGACGCCTGGGCCCGCGCTCGCATCGGTGATGGCTGCAAGGTGATCGATTTCGGAGCTGGTCCCGGCTTCGCCACAATGGACCTCGCTGAAATGGTTGGGCCAACCGGCCAGATACACGCGCTCGAACGCTCGCGGCGCTTCCTCGACACGCTCGAAGCCCAGGCCAAGGCGCGCGGCTTCAGCCAAGTCAAAGCGCACGAGATCGACATCGCCACCGACCCGATCCCGGTTCAGAACGTCGACGCCGCCTGGGCGCGCTGGATCTTCGCCTTCCTGCCCAACCCGAAGGCGGCGCTACAGAAGCTGGTCGCCGCACTGAAGCCCGGCGGCACGCTCGTCGTCCACGAATACCTCGATTACGAAACTTGGAAGCTCGCGCCGCCGGCGCCGAACTTCGAAAAATTCGTCGATGAAGTTTCCGCCAATTGGCGCGCCTCAGGCGGCGAGCCGGACATTGCCCGTCACTTACCGGCCTGGCTCACCGAAATGGGCCTCAAGGTCGAAAGCCTGAAGCCTTACGTCGACGTCGTCTCCAAGGACGATAATGTTTGGCGTTGGCCGATTGGCTTCTTCGACATCCACATCGACCGCCTCCTCGAACTCAATCGCATCACGCCTGAACTCGCCAAGGACATGCGCGACGAATTCGAACGCGTCTCAGCCCAACCTGGCACGCTCATGGTAACGCCGCTCGTGCTGGAAATAATTGCGCGCAAGTAGCTTGCGCGCGCCAATGCCAAGCGTACCGTCGTCATCGCGTTCAAACCAAGGAGAGCGCGTACATGGCAAAGACACCAAGCGGCCCGCCGCCAAAGCAAACCGGGACCACCAGCAAACCGGGCGGCGGCTCCAAAGCCAACCCGACCCCGGTCAAAGGCCCCGCCGGCGGCAAAAAGAAATAGCCAGCCGGACCGCGCGTCTTGAGACGCGCACGGCGCATCAAACAAAAAGGGCGCTGCCATCAAAGCAGCGCCCTTCCTGTAAAACGAAACAAATGCGGGCCTAAGGCGCGCGCTCCGAACTCAGCCCACGATCTCTTGATCGTTGAAGAAGAACGCGATCTCGCGCTCGGCATTCTCTAAGCTGTCCGAGCCGTGGACGCTGTTGGCTTCGATCGACTCGGCGAATTCCTTGCGGATCGTGCCGGGCGCCGCATTGGTCGGGTTGGTCGCGCCCATCACGTCGCGATAGGCGGCGACGGCGTTCTCGCCCTCAAGAACCTGGATCACCACCGGGCCCGAGATCATGAAGTTCACGAGGTCGCGGAAGAATGGGCGCTCTTTGTGGATCGCGTAGAAACCCTCGGCCTGGCCTTCGGACAGCAGCACCCGCTTTTGCGCAATGATGCGCAGGCCGGACTTTTCGATCACGGCGTTGATCGCGCCGGTCAAATTACGCTTGGTCGCGTCCGGCTTGATGATCGAGAAAGTGCGTTCGACGGCCATGGGGTATCTGCGCTCCGGCTTGATTTGGAGCCGGGTCTATAGCCGCGCGATGGCTCCGGGCCAAGTGCGTCAGAAATGCTTCAAGATCAAACGCTCAAAAGCAGCGCAGCGAGCCTACCCGGCCGTCCGTGCCGACGATGATATTGAGCCGCTCAGGCGAAAAATCCTGGGTGACCATCATGTCGGGCGTAATGATCCGCGTCCGCGCCGGCAGCGTCGCGCGGTCGATTTGAGTGGCCGGCGACCCCACCAACGAAGCGAACCGCGCCGCGCCACACGTATCCTGCACCGTCGCGTCCTCCGCCGTCTGCGGCGGCGAAGCGGGCGGCGTCTGGGCACAAGCGGCAACAGACAGCACAAGAATGGCGAGCGCGGCGCGGATCATTTTAGTAGCACTCCACGCTAGTGATGATGCCATCAGCGCCAACGATGATGTTGATGCGATCGGCGCGGAAGTCCTGGGTCACAACCGTGTCCGGCTGGATGATGCGAATTCCGGAATCCGCCGGCAGCGTCACCGCCGCGAAGTTGGACCCAACAAGCGTGCGATATTGCGCAGCGCCGCACGTGTCTTGCGCGGTGGCGTCTTCACGTGTCGTCGGGGCGGCGGCCACTGGCGTCTCCGCAACCGGGGTTTCGGCGGTTGTCGTCGTCGTTTGGCCGCACGCGGCGAGGGCGAACACCGCCGCCGTCAATATCAAAGCTCGCACATCTTTCTCCTTCTCACTCAGCCGCAGCGCACATTGGTGACTTTGCCGTCGGCGCCGAGTTCCACGTTCAGACGCTCAGCCCGGTAATCCATGGTAACGGCGCAGTCGTGGCAAATGATCCGCGCGCCGGCCGGCAAACTTGCTTGGCTGATCGCCGAGCCGTCGGTTCCGACCAGACTGCGATGCGCCGCCGCTTGGCACGCATCCGGCTCCGGCCGCGAGATCGCCTCGCGCTGCTGCCGATTGGCCATGCTCTCCAACTCGCGGCTCGAGAGCGGCGCTTGATACGCGCAGGCTCCCGCGATCGCCGCGGCAGCCAGAACCAAAACCAATGTCCGTTTCATTGCTGCTTCTCCCACCGCCCCGCGGCGCTTTCCTTCCAGTACGACGCCGTAATGCCGACCTCTTTCGCCTGTTTCCAGCGCGAACGGGCCATTTCCAAGGCGCTGGCGTCGTTCCCGTCAAAGAGGAGGCACGCGCGCTCAAAACCGGAAATATCGCCAGGCTCGGCGCCATCGACCAAGAACAGCGCCTGCGCGCCGTTCGGATTGCCCGCTTCCGTCGTCAGCCACACGGGCTGACGCATGGGATCGCCTTCGCGCCCATGCGGCACGAAACTATCCGGCCGAAACGTCCAAAGCGCCGTGTCTAACTGCTCGACGCGCTCCGGCGAACCCGCCCGCACCAATGCCCGCCAGCCGCGTTGCAGAGATTTCTCCAGCAACGGCGGCAGCGCCCGCTCCAACTCACTGCGCTCCAGGTGATAGAACCAGAGCTCAGCCATCAATCTTCGTAGCGATTGGCGATCAGTCGGTTCAGCAAACGCACACCATAACCAGTCGCCCAAGCCGGCGAAATTGGATCGTCATACGGCCCCGACTTCCACGCCGTGCCGGCGATATCCAAATGCGCCCACGGCGTGCCGTCTTTGACGAAACGCTTCACGAATTGCGCGCCGACTATGGAACCCGCCACCGGCTTGCCGGCGATGTTCTTCATGTCGGCATTCGGCGTGTCGATCAGCTTATCGTACGCCGCCGACAGCGGCAGGCGCCACACCGGCTCGCCTTCAGCCAAAGCCGCCGCCGTAATCGCATTGGCCAGATCTTCGTCATTTGAGAAGAGGCCGGCGTGCTCGTTGCCCAGAGCCACAATCACCGCGCCCGTCAGCGTCGCCAGATCGATCACCGCGCTCGGATCGAATTTGTCCTGCGCGTACCACACCGCGTCCGCGAGAATGAGCCGGCCTTCCGCGTCGGTGTTCAACACTTCAATGGTTTGACCCGACATCGTCGTGACGATATCGCCCGGCCGCTGCGCATTTGCGCCCGGCATGTTCTCCACCAACGCCACAACGCCGACGACATTGGCCTTCGCCTTGCGTAGCGCCACGGCCTTCATTGCGCCCGCGACAGCAGCCGCGCCGCCCATGTCGCCCTTCATTTCGTCCATACCGCCGGCCGGCTTGATCGAAATGCCGCCCGTATCAAACGTGACGCCCTTGCCGACCAAAGCGATCGGCTTGGCCTTCTTCTGCGCCGAGCCGTTCCAGCGCATCGTCACCAACCGGCCGCCGCGCGACGAGCCTTGCGCGACGCCAAGCAACGCGCCCATGCCGAGCCGCTCCATCTGCGCGGGCTCAAGAATCTCGACTTCAACGCCCAGCGTCTCCAGATCGCGAAGGCGTTCGGCAAAACTTTCCGGATACAAAACGTTCGGCGGCTCGCTCACCAGATCGCGCGCGAAGAACACGCCCTCGACTATGGCCTCATCTTTCTCCGCACGCGCCGCAGCCGCCGCGGTGCCGTCCATCATCACGTCGACAGCTTTCAATGTCGGCTTCTGTTCGGGCTTCAGCTTGGTGCGGTAGCTATCGAACCGATACGCCGCCAAACGCGCGCCCATCGCCGCGTGCGCGCCCGCTTCCGATTTGGAAACGCCTGGCAGCGCATCCGGCTGCAGCACCAGTTTTTCAAAGCCGCCGGTCAGCGTGCGCTTCACCGCGTGTCCAGCCCAGCGCTCAACCGCCATGCCGTCCGCCGCTTCCGCCTTGCCGACGCCGATCACCAGCACCCGGGCGAAATCCACACCTTCCGGCGCGAGCACATCCGCCACTTGGCCGGCGCCGCCCGTGAACCGCGCCGCTTTCATTGCGCGACCGATACGGCCGGCCGTTGCCGTATCCAGCGCCTTGCCGGCCTCCAACAACTCGCCGCCCTCGGTCGCCATAATCGCCACAACATCGCCGCCGCCGGCGGCCACAAAACGGATGTCCATAAATATCCTCTGGGGAAATGCGGGCTCTTCGCCCGCTTCAACCTCGGTCGGCGCAGTGGTAGCCATGCCGGAAGCAATTGAAAAGCTGACGGCTGGGCTTAGGGAACAGAGTGCGCCCCATTTCCACGTGAGGGGCGGCAAGGGACAGGGATGAACACGGTTTCGGCCTACATCTTCCGGCAGGCGCTGGGACCGTTGCTCGCCATCCTCGGCGCGCTGGCGGCGATTGCCATCCTGACGCAAGGGCTGAACCAGCTCGACATCATCATCACCAACCGCCGCGCCGGCTGGGCCTTCGCCTACGTCACGCTTCTAGCGCTGCCGCAGCTCATCTCGCTCATCCTGCCGATGGCGGTGTTCATCGCCACCATCTACGCGCTGAACCGCATGCAGAGCGAAAGCGAGATCGCCGTGCTCTACGGCGCAGGCGTCTCGCGCCGCCGCATCGCGCGCCCGATCATTCAGCTGGCCGTGCTCGCTGCGCTCGCGCACCTCGCCATCAACGCTGTGGCGCAGCCATGGTCATTCACTGAACGGCGCGAGACGCTCTACGCACTCAGCACCGATGTTGCGTCGAGCCTGATCGAAGAAGGCTCGTTCACGTTTCCCGCCGAGGGCATTACGCTCTACGCCCGTCAACGCGGCGGCGGCGGCGAGCTGCGCGATCTTTTGATCAACGACGCGCGCCAAGAGCTCCCAATCACCTACACCGCTCGCGCCGGCGCCATCGTCACGCTCGACGGCGCCCCAGCGATCGTTCTCCGTGATGGCCAGATTCAACGCCAGACCGTCGAGGGCACGGTCGATGTGCTCGATTTCGATCGTTACGTCCTACAGATGGGCACAGAGGCGATCGAGGAGCCGGACTACTTCTTCCTGAAAGCGTCCGACCGCACACTTTACGAACTCTTCTTCCCAGACACGACATCGCACTACGACCAACGCAACGTCGAACAATTCCTGGCTGAAGCGCACGGGCGATTGTCCGCACCCTTGCTCAACATCGCGCTCGCCATGATCGCGCTCGTCGGCGTGCTGGTCGGCGAATTCCGGCGCGGGGGCTATGGCAGGCGCATCATGTTTGCCGCAATCTGGGCGCTGGTGATCCGGCTAGGCGCGCTCGGCTTTCAGGCGGCCGCAGCTGACGATCCTAATCTAAACGCCCTTCAATATGCGTTGCCCATCATCGTGATCATCGTTTGCGGCGTTATGCTGGGCGGACGCGGCGCGCGACGAAAACGCCACTCCCTTGGGCCTTCCGTGCTCAGCGGGGCCAGCACATGAACTTCCTGTTTTCACGCCTCGGTAATTACATCATCGGCAAAGTGATCGGCGGCGTCGCCATCGCGCTTGTGGCCGTGCTCGCCGCCATTCTGCTGATCGACATGGTCGAGCAGATGCGCACCGTCACCGACATCGGCACGCTCGAAGCCTTGCGGCTCACGCTCCTGAAAACGCCGATGCTCGTCGAGCAGACTCTTCCGTTTGTCGTCCTCGCGGGCGCCATGATGGCCATTACCGGGCTAAACCGCTCCAGCGAATTGGTGGCCATGCGTGCCGCCGGCGTCTCAGCTTGGCGCTTCCTCGCGCCGTCAGCGTTCGTCGGTGCCATACTTGGCCTCATCGCCATCACCGCGCTCAACCCGCTCGGCGCGCAATTCTACAAAGCCTTCGAAGCTGAACGTGAAGATGTGCGCGCGGGCCTCGGCGCGGAGGCTGGCGCCAACGGCGTTTGGATTCGCCAGGGCGATCCGCAAGGCCAAGTCGTCATCCACGCTGACGGCGTCGATTCCAGCGGCGCCGTTCTTCAGGGCGCGACGTTCCTGTTCTTCGAAGTGCGCGATGACACCTTGCGTTTCACCCGCCGCATGCGTGCCGAGCGCGCCGAGTTGAAGCGGGGCTTCTGGCAGCTGACCGATCTCGTCGAAGCAACGCCCGGCAGCCGTCCGATGCGTCACGCCAACCTCGCCATTCCCACGACGCTCGACGCCAGCGAACTGGTCAACCGCTTCGTGACGCCCGCCACGCTCTCGTTCTGGGAGCTGCCGTTTTTCATCCGCGAAGCTCGCGCCGCCGGCTTTGCGCCCACCCGCTACGAACTGAAGTGGCAGAGCCTCTTGGCCTACCCGCTGCTGCTGGCCGTCATGGCCGGGCTCGGAGCGGCGTTCTCCCTGCAACTCCAGCGGCTCGGCAACCTCGCCAAATGGGGGGCCATGGGGGTCGGGATTGGCCTCTTCCTCTTCTTTTACAGCCAGCTGGCCGGGGCGTTCGCCATGACCCAGACGGTTCCGGCCGTCGTCGCCGCCTGGAGCGCCCCTTTGGCGGGAATGTTCATCGCCTTAGCGATTGTTGCGTTCCTGGAAGACGGCTGATCGGCCACATGATGTGAGCGACTTCCCCAGCGCGGCGTCCGGCGCTGGACGCGGCTAGCCACAGCCGTCTAGGTAAATACGGGAGTCGCACGAAGGGATGCGGATGAGCCGTTCGGGGGAGATGGCTGGCCGTATGGCCGAGCGGGCGCCGTCCGGCTGGGCGGCGTTGGCCGCTATGCTGGCGGTCTCCGTCAGCTCAACTGCGCTCGCCCAAACCACGCCCGTGACCGCCGCGCCGGCCCCGACCGCGCAAACGGAAAGCGTCCTCCTCGAAGCCGATGAACTGATCGACGATCAGGAAGCCCGCACCATCACCGCGCAAGGCGATGTGCAGGTCCGTTACCAGGGCCGCACGATGCGCGCCGATCGGCTGGTCTACGATCTCAACACCGGCGCCATCCGCGCCTCCGGCAATGTGCAGATCGTCCTTGAGGACGGCTCGGTTACCTACGCCGAAGAGATCGAAGCCGACGAAGCGATGAATGTCGGCGCCGCCAGCGAATTGCGCGCGCGTCTCGGTGACTCAAGCACGCTGGCCGCACGCCAAGCGCTTCGCCACGGCGAAGGCGAGAGTGAACTGCGCAACGTCATCTATACCAGCTGCCCCATCTGCGAATCTGGCGATCGCCCACCGACATGGAGTCTGCGCGCCCGCCGCGCCGTGCAGGATCGCGAGAGCCGCACGATTTCGTATCAGGGCGCCGTCCTCGAAATCGTCGGCGTCCCGGTTCTCTACATTCCATACTTCGCGCACCCGGATCCGACTGTCGGCCGCGCGTCAGGCTTCCTGCCGCCGGATGTTGGCCGCAACCGCCGCCTCGGCACGTTCTACGAGCAGCCCTATTATTGGGCGATCTCACCCTCGCAGGATCTGACCGCCTCGCTGCGTTTGCACGGCAACGTCAATCCGCTGATCGGCCTCGATTATCGCAAGCGCTTCTGGTCCGGCGAAATGTCGATCGAGACGACATTCACCGAAGAACAGCTGTTCGACGATGATGGCGATCGCTTCGGCGATGAGCTGTTTCGCTTCAGCGCTTTCGGCGAAGGCCGCTTTGAACTCAACAATTACTGGGATTGGGGCTTCGGCCTCGAACGCGCCTACGACGATCAGTACCTGCGCCGTTACGATATTGACGGCGCCGGCGAGCGCCGCGGGCCGTACGTCGGCCAAGAGACGCGGCTGCTCTCCCAACTCTTCGCCATCGGCCAAAGCGAGAACTCTTACAGCTCGATCGCGGCCATCAGCTTCCAGGGTCTGCGCACGCAAGACACGTCGGACCTGTTGCCGCTGATCCTGCCGTTCGCTGAAACCGAATTTGTCATCAACGAGCCCGTGCTCGATGGCCAAGTCCGCCTGCAAGCCAACACCGCGCTGCTGTCGCGCGAAGATAACCCCGGCACCGGAATCTTCGAAGGCAGCACCGGCCGCGCGTCCGTCAGCGCCACTTGGCGCCGCGATGCGATCTTTGGCCCAGGCATGGTGTTCAGCCCGTTCGCGCAAGCGCGCGCTGACGCCTACCAGATCGAAGTCAGCGAAGATCGCTACGAGACCTTCACACGCGGGCTTGGCCTTGCTGGCGCCGAAGTGAGCTGGCCGTTCATGCGTCCGGGCGAGCGCTTCGACCTGATTGTCGAACCTGTCGTTATGGCCTCGGTCGCGAGCGATGATCCGCAAGCGCCGCTCAACATCAACGAAGACAGCCTCGCGTTCGAACTCGACGATTCGAACCTCTTCCGCCCAAACGCGGCGCCCAATTACGATCTCTGGGAACCCGGCGCGCGCGTGAGCGCCGGCGTCCGCGCAACCGCCCGCGCCCACAGCGGCGAGAGCGCCTCGCTCATCTTCGGCCGCCGCTGGCGTGACGAGCAGGCGCCAGGCTTCAGCCCCACCACCAATCTCGACGGCGAAAACACCGACTGGGTCGCAGCCGGCCAAGTCGATCTCGGGGCCAATTTCGGCGCGGAAGGCCGCATTCGCCTCGAAGACGAAACCCTGGATGTGCAGCGCGTCGATCTCGCCGTCCGCGCCGCCGCAGGCCGCTACAGCACCTATGTGCGGTATTATTCGGTGGATGAAGCCATCCAGAATAACCCGCTGGACCCAAATCGGGAGATCAGCGCTCATATCGGCGTCGATCTGGCCCGCGGCTGGCGTGTGCAGGCCGGTCTGACACGCGACCTAGATTCAGACATAAATCTGCTTCAGGACATCCGCGCTATTTACGAGGACGATTGCTCCTTCCTTGAGATTTCCTACACCCGGCGGGAAACTCAACTTGGTTCGATCGGCCCGGATGAGGGCCTGCAGATCCGCATCGGACTGCGCTCGCTCGGGGTGTTCGGCGGAAGCTGAAGCGGAGCAGACGAGACAGACATGAAATTGAAATTGGTTTCAGCCGCAGTTTTGGCGGTCGCGCTCGGCGCGGCCCCGGTCACTGCCACTGCACAGAACGCCGAAGGCGTCGCCGCTATCGTCAACGACAACGTCATCTCGACGTTCGACGTGCGCCAGCGCGCAACCCTGCTGCTGGTCTCCGCCGGCCTGCAGCAGACCCCTGAAATCCAAGCCCGCGCCCGCGCCCAGGCGCTGCGCGATCTGGTCGATGAGCGTCTCCAGATCGAAGAGGCCGCCCGCTACGAAATCACCGTCACGCCGGAAACCATCGATGGCCGCCTCGCCGACATCGCGCGTCAGAACGAAACCACTGTCGCAGATCTCACCGCCTCGCTTGGGGGCGCCGGAGTCTCCGTCCGCACGCTGCGCCAACAGATCGAGGCAGACATCGCCTGGCAGCGCCTGATCGGCGGCATGTACGGCTCGCGCGTGCGCATCTCCGAAGTCGCCATCCGCGAAACTCAGCAACGCATCGCCGCCAACGCGACGCGCCCGCAATATCAGATCTCCGAAATCTTCCTGCCCGCCGAAACCGAGCAGGAATTCACCGAAATGCAGCAGGGCGCCATGCGCCTGCTCGAGCAGATGCAGCGCGGCGCCCCGTTCCCGGCTGTCGCCCGTCAGTTCTCGCAAGCGCCGTCAGCCGCCGCAGGCGGCGATATCGGCTGGATCGCAGCCCCCGACCTCGCGCCCGAACTGCAATCCGTCGCCGCGCAACTCCAACGCGGCCAAGTCTCCCTGCCCGTGCGCACCCCGACTGGCGTTTATCTCATCGCCATGCGCGAACGCCGCGAAGGCGCAGCTGCCGGCTCGACGACCATCGTTTCGCTGCGCCAGATCAGCGCTCCGGTCGCGCGCCGCCAAGCGCTAGAGCGTGGCCTGCGCCGCCTCAACGGCTGCGGAAACATCGATGACATCGCTGGCGCTATCGACGGCGCCGAGCTCGCTGACCTCGGCCAAACGCAAGAAGCCGAGCTCAATCCCAGCATCCGCGATCGCATCACGGGCGTCACCACCGGCAACGCAACGCCGATCATCGTCGATGGCGAGCGCGTGAACACGATCGTGGTCTGCAGCCGCGAAGTCGGCGGCGGCGGCTTGCCGGATCGCGAGCAGATCGAAAGCCGTTTGCGCGAAACCGAATTGGCGATGCTGTCCGAGCGTCATCTGCGCAACCTGCGGCGCGAAGCCACCATCATCACCCGCGCACAATAACAAGTGATGCGATGAAGCCGCTCGCCGTTTCGATGGGCGATCCTGCGGGGATCGGCCTCGAACTGGCGGCGCGCGTGTGGGCGGAGCGGGGCGACGCGCCACCCTTCTTCCTGGTCGGCGATCCAGACGCGTTCGAACGCGCCAGCGCCCGCATCGGCGCACCAGCGCCCAAACTCAACATCGTCACCGACGCCGCACAAGTCGGCGACAGCGCCGATGCGCTAACCGTGCTGCACGTGCCGCTCGCGATGGAGGAAACTCCCGGCGAACCCGACCCGGTCAACGCCGAGGCCACTATCGCCGCCATCGAACAGGGCGTCGCCGCGGTGCGCGCGGGCGCCGCCTCAGCGCTCGTGACGCTCCCGATCGCCAAGGCCGTGCTGCACACCGCCGATTTTGGCTTCCCCGGTCACACCGAATTCATCGCTCACCTCACCGCGAACGATCCTTGGCCGCACGCCCGCGGCCCGGTGATGATGCTCGCCGGCCCAACACTCAAAGTCGCGCTCGCCACCATCCACACGCCGCTCGCCAAAGTCCCAGCCGCACTGACGCGTGAGCGCGTTGCCCATGTCGGCCGCGTGCTCGGCGAAGCCCTGAAGCGCGATTACGGCATCGCATCGCCGCGCATCGCGCTCTGCGGCCTCAACCCGCACGCCGGCGAAGAAGGAAACATCGGCCGCGAGGAAATCGAGATCATCGATCCCGCCGCGTCAACGCTCCGGACCGAAGGCTGGCAGGTCAGCAACGCCCGCTCCGCCGACGCGCTCTTCCACGACGACGCGCGCAAAACCTACGACGCTGTCATCGCGCTCTACCACGATCAGGGCCTCATCCCGATCAAGACGCTGCACTTCTGGGACGCCGTCAACGTCACGCTCGGCCTGCCCATCATCCGCACCTCGCCCGACCACGGCACCGGCTTCGACATTGCCGGCAAAGGCCTCGCCCGCGCCGACAGCTTCCGCGCCGCCCTCACGCTCGCGTGGCAAATGGCCGAGCGGCGCGCTTCCGCGCAATGAACGCCGACGATCTTCCAACCCTGCGCGATGAACTCGAAGCCCACGGCCTGTGGGCCAATAAGGGCCTCGGCCAACACTTCCTACTCGACCTCAACATCACCCGCCGCATCGCCAACACCGCCGGCGACCTCGCCGGCCAAACCGTTATCGAAATCGGCCCCGGCCCCGGCGGCCTCACGCGCGCATTGCTCGAAGCCGGCGCCCACGTGATCGCCATCGAAAAAGACGCCCGCTTCATCCCGCTGCTCGAACCGCTGAACGCATGGAGCGAAGACAGGCTCACACTCGTTCAAGGCGATGCACTGGAAGTGAACGAACCAGCGCTGCTGAACTCCCTCCCTGGGGGAGGGTCAGCGGTGGGGGGCCATCCTACCCCAATCATCTCCAACCTCCCCTACAATGTCGGCACCCCGCTTCTCATCAAATGGCTGAAAGCCGGCCCATGGCGCGGCGACATGACTCTGATGTTTCAAAAAGAAGTCGCCCAACGCATCGTCGCCAAACCCGGCAGCGACGCCTACGGGCGCCTCGCCGTGCTCGCACAAGCGCGCTGCAACGCACGTCTCGAATTCACCGTCGGCCCGCGCGCCTTCACACCGCCGCCGAAGATCGCGTCAGCCATCGTCTCGTTGAAAGACTTGGCCGACCCTTACCCGCATCTCGACGCACTCGAACGCGTCACCTTCGCCGCCTTCGGCCAGCGCCGCAAAATGCTCCGCGCCGCGCTGCGTTCACTGACGCCCGACGCCGAAACCCTGCTCAACGCCGCCGGTATCACGCCCACCGCCCGCGCCGAAGAAATCGATCAAGCCGGCTTTCGCGCACTCGCGGAAGCCTGGCGCGCGCACACCGCGGCGAGCGCCACATGAGCAGCTTCGACTTCGTTCTCATCCTGCTGTCATTCGTTTACGCACTCGCGCTTGGTCACTTGCTCCAGCGCGTAGGCGGCCTCCTCATTGCGCGCGAACGCGTCCGCTTCTCGGGCTTACTAGCGCTGGCCATCGTGAACGCGGTCACCCAGGTCTATATCGATTGGTTAGCGATGTGGGATTTCCGGACAGTCGGAGAATGGGACCTCTTCACGGTCACGCTATTTTTCTTCTCGTCGATCCTGCTGTTCTTGATGTGCGTCGCCGTTTCGCCCGAGGCTCCGGACGAACGTCCGGTCGACATGGAAGCATTCTATTGGAAGAATTACCGCCTGTTCTACGGCCTCTATCTCATTCTGCTCTTCGTGTTCGTCGCCATGAGCACCGTGTATCTGCGCACGCCCACGCCGGAGCTCGCACTCCAGCAAAGCCTTGCCAACCTGCCCTACACTCTGGTGACGCTATTCGCGCTCTTCTCTCCAGCGCGCTGGGCGCAATGGACCGCCGGCATCGCCCTCTTCGTGCTCACGATCGCCTGGCCCGTCGTGTTTAGCGCAGCCCTTCACTAGGTGCGGAGACGCGAGCGCGCCCGTTCAGACGGCCTAGAAACTCCTCGCCGCACCGGGCGATCATCAGCCGCAAAACCGCCACGGTGGCTGCAAAAACCCGGCCCAATCACCGGACGACAGACGCGAAAGCTACAGCGGTCACACGCCCCAGCGGTTGATGTTCCTTTCGCGGGCGATCAGCGAAAGCCCGTATGCGATAGAGACAAGTTGGTCCCCCGTTTCGATTTTTTCTGCGCCGAAGCGCGCTTCGAATTGCGCGCGCACAGCAGGCACAAACGAAGAGCCACCGGTCAAGAACACACGGTCAACATCGCCCTCACGCAATCCCGCCTCGGCAAGAGCCCGGTCGACACATGCGCCGATTTCCTCCAACTCAGGCGCGATCCATTTCTCGAACTCGGCGCGCTTGATGGTGCGTTCAATGTCGACGCCCGCGACATGCAGCGAGAGAACGCCCGCATCAGCTTCTGAAAGCTGCATCTTCGCCGCAGAGACCGCGCGATACATGTCATAACCGGCGTCTGCATCGAGAAATGCGATGAACGCTTGAATCCGCTCAGGATCCAGGCTGCTGCGCAAAAGTTGCTGCAGGTCCCGATAGTCGCGGGAGTGGCGCATGATCGAAAGTTCGTTCCAGCGGCTGAACCGCGAGAAATAGCCGTTCGGCACAGGCAGAACCTTATCCCAGCTCTTGTATTCTGAACCCTTTCCAAACGCGCGCGCGACGACGTGATCGATAATGCGATAGTCGAATGCATCGCCCGCCACGCCGACCCCCGCATGCGCGAGCGGTTTGTAGTCCAGCCCGCTGGCGCCGACCGAAAAGCGCACCACGGAGAAGTCACTGGTGCCGCCGCCGAAGTCCGCGACCAAGATCGTCGCGTCGGTTTTCAAGCGCTGCGCGAAGAAATATGCGGCTGCCACCGGCTCATAGACATGATGGATCTCTTCAAAGCCGACCGCCCGCAACGCCGCTTCATAACGCTGCCGCGCCAGCGCTTCATCGGGGGCGCCGCCCGCAAATTTGACCGGCCGCCCGATCACAATGCGCTTAGGAAGCTCAGCGCCAGCATGGGCCTGAACTTGGCGCAGAAACGTGGCCAGCAGCGCCTCGAAATTCATCCGCCGCGCATAAACGAGCGTATCCGTAAACAGCGCGCTCGCCGCGAACGTCTTGAACGACTGGATGAAACGGCAATCGCCTGCGGAGTCCACAAAGTGATCGATAGCCCATGGCCCCGCCTCAACTTGTGTCCGCCGGGCGTCCTCGGTCTCGTCCTGCCAAAAGCACAGGACCGAACGAAACGCGTCAAACACTTCGCCATCGTGCGCGAAGTGCACGGCTTCTGGCTGGCCGTCCGCATTGATCATCGTCGCCACCGTATTGGTGGTGCCGAAATCGAGTCCGAGCGACAGGGTCATGGCGCCAATCCGCGGAAAACCTACGCCAACCGGCGCCCGAGAGGGCGCGCTTGGTGTTACCAGCAGCGGCTAAAGTCAAGCGCGGAGATGTTCGGGCTCAGGCGACCCGCGCCACCGGCCTCAAATCCCCTGCTTCAGCCGCTCCACATGCAGCTTCAGCCAAAGCTGCCGCGCCCGCTTCAACCGTTCCGCCGCCAGGATTTGCTTGATCTGCACCGACGTCGTTTCCAGCAGCGTGTTCACCAGCACGTAATCGTATTCTTCCCAGTGCGAAATTTCATCGAGCGACCGCGCCATCCGCTTCGAAATCACATCGGCGCTATCTTCATTCCGCGCCTTCAAACGCCGTTCGAGTTCAGACATCGAAGGCGGCAGAATAAAAATCCCCACTACGTCCTGCGGCTCGCCGGCGCGCAAAGCCCGAGCCCCCTGCCAATCAACGTCGAACAAAACATCGCGGCCTTGGATCAGCATCGCTTCGACCGGCGCACGCGGAGTGCCGTAATGATTTCCGAACACCAGGGCGTGTTCGAGAAATTCGCCGCGATCGGCCATTTCCTCGAACGCTTCGCGCTTCATGAATTTGTATTCGCGCCCATCGACTTCACTCGGTCGGGGCTCGCGCGTGGTGGCCGAAACCGAAAGCGACATGTTGTCGTCAGCTTCCAGAAGCTTCTTGGCCAACGTCGACTTTCCCGCCCCCGACGGACTCGAGAGCACGAACATCAGGCCACGGCGAGCGACGTGTTCATTCAACATTGGCGGCTTGCTCCTTGATCTGATCCACCACCGTTTTGAGATTGAGACCGATGCGCGTGAGTTCGAGATCAGCCGATTTCGAGCACAACGTATTGGCCTCGCGCGTGAGTTCTTGGCTCAAAAAATCCAAGCGCCGCCCAGCTGGCTCGGGCTTCGTGAGCAACGACCGCAACTCAATCGTATGCGCCGAAAGCCGCTCCAACTCTTCGGCCACGTCCGCCTTCGTCGCCGCAATCGCCGCTTCTTGCGCAAGCCGGGCCGGATCGAGTTTCACCTCCGGCGCCAACGCCTCAAGCTTTTGCCGAATCCGCTCCAACGCCGCTGCCGGCGCGGCCGCAGCCGAAAGCCGAGCCGCCGCGATCAGCGCTTCGAGCCGATCTGCCGCTTCCGAAAACACCGAAGCCAACGAGCGCCCTTCTGCTTGGCGAGCTTCAGCCAGAGCTTCGAGCGTCTGCGCAAAGCCAGCCATCAACGCAGATTCCAGAGCCGCGCGTTCTTCTTCGCTGGCTTCGGCCGTCTCTTCGCTCTGCAGAACTCCGCGGATCGAAAGCAAACCGTCCCAACGTGGCTTTTCGATCTTGCCTTCAGCGACCAAGTTCTCGCCCGCCGCGATCAATCGATCGACCAAAGCGAAATCGATCTTCACCGAAGCGGCCGCCGAAGCCTCACGCGCCAAACTCAAATTCGCCTGCAACGATCCGCGTTTGAATTTCGCAGCGGCCGCGGCACGCGCTTGCGGCTCCAGCGCATCCAGGCCCTGCGGCGTTCTGAGTTTCAAATCGAGCCCGCGCCCGTTGACGCTCTTCAGCTCCCAGATCCAGCGCTGGCCCTGGTGCTCACCTTCAGCGCGGGCAAAGCCCGTCATTCCCGAAATCGTCATGCGCCCCTTTTCGCGTATTTTTGCTGCAAGTGTCACGCAGGCTTTATGCGACTCAGCCAAAAGCGCGACGTGCAAAGCACGGAGACGACGGCCATGGCGCTCGCAACCGTTTCTGGATCGAACCTTCCGTCACGACTTCGCCTCAGGCGCGCCCAGCGCACTTCGCATGCGCTGGAGGCCACGCTGCTCCTTGCCTTCGTCATTGCTGCCGTTGGGTTTTTTGACCAAGGCGGGGCCGAGGCGCTTGCGGGCATGAGCATTGGCGCACTCGTCACCAGCCTCAGGGCATCCAGGCGGCGGCTGCAAAGCGCGTTTTCGGGCGCCTTCGCTGGCCTCTTCATAAGCTTGATGGTCGCTGGCTTCTTCCACGACGCCCTGATGCGCGCGCTAGGCTAAGCTCAACGGCCTGCGCGTTCGGCAGCCAATCGTTCCGCTTCAATCTCGCGCCAGCGGGCGACGTTGCGCTGATGCTCAGCCAAGGTTTCCGCAAAGATGTGCCCACCGGTGCCGTCGGCGACGAAGAAGATCGCATTCGTCTGCGCGGGATTTGCGGTGGCTTCGAGTGCTGCCCGGCCTGGATTGGAAATCGGCGTCGGTGGCAGGCCGTCGATGCGATAGGTATTGTAACCCGTATCAAGCGCAATCTCGCTCGCCCGGATCGTCCGGCGATTACCCTGCGCATCGACCAGACGGCCATCGCGGCAGCGATCTGGGTAGCGCTTGCAGACGCCGTAGATGATCGTCGGATCGGTTTCCAAACGCATTGGCCGGCGCAGGCGATTGATGAACACGCCAGCCACCAGCGGCCGTTCGGAAGCGACGCCGGTTTCGCGTTCGACGATGGACGCCAGATTGACCAATTGCTCTGGCGTCGTGATCGGCAAATTCTGCGCGCGGCCTGCCCAGATTTCCGCGACGGCCTCATCGTGCGCATCACGCATTTGCTGCAGCAAAGCCGCGCGCGTCATGCCGCGTTGCACGTGATAGGTGTCCGGCAAAATCGAGCCTTCTGGCGGCGCTTCCGGCATTTCGCCGGTCAGAACCTCGGACTCCCGAAGTATCCGCATCACCCCGTCAATGGTGATGCCTTCCGGAAACGTCAGCGAATGCTGCAGCGCTTCACCGCCAGAGATCATCTCTACGATCTCTTTCACCGAAGCGCCGGCCGGAATGTTGTATTCGCCAGCCTGCAACGTATCGCTTTGCGCATGCAGCCTGTTGGCGATGCGGAAGAGCAGTGGATCGGTGATCAGATTCTGTTCTTGCAGCGCCGCCGCAATCGACGCACCCGAAGCGCCGCGTTCAACGACGAACGCTGTATCTTGCGTCGAGGGGCCTGGCCGGCTGATCGCGCTCGAGAAAAACGCAAATACGAAAATGCCCGCGACCGCGGCGGCCGCCAGCAACCAAAACAGAAATGAGCCAAACCCGCCGCTTCTACGACGAGGTTCAAACCGGGCCATTAATCCACCGCTGTCAGGATCACCGCTGCGTTCGTCCCGCCGAACCCGAACGAGTTCGACATGGCAGCTTTCACAGGCCGTTTCTTGGCCTTGAGCGGCGTCAAATCTATGGCGCTCTCAACCGACGGATTTTCAAGATTCAGCGTCGGCGGCACGATTCCGTCGCGGATCGCCAGGGCGCAGAAAATCGCTTCAACGGCCCCCGCTGCGCCAAGCAAATGCCCGATGGCCGACTTCGTCGACGACAGCGAAAGATTGCCGGCCGAAGCGCCGAACAAACGCTCAACCGCCTTCAACTCGATCTCATCGCCCAGCGGCGTGGAGGTGCCATGCGAGTTAACGTAATCGATATCGCCGGCCCCAAGCCCCGCATCTTTCAGCGCCATCGTCATGGCGCGGAAGCCGCCGTCACCATCATCGGAAGGCGCGGTGATGTGATAAGCATCGCCCGAGAGGCCGTAGCCTTTGACCTCGGCGTAAATCTTCGCGCCCCGCGCCTTGGCGTGTTCGTACTCTTCAAGCACGACGCAGCCTGCGCCTTCGCCCATGACGAAGCCGTCGCGATCCTTGTCGTACGGACGCGAAGCTTTCTCCGGCGTTTCGTTGAAGCCGGACGACACCGCACGCAAAGCGCAAAAGCCGGCAAGCCCAAGCCGGCAAATCGCAGCTTCCGCACCGCCCGCCACCATCACATCGGCATCGCCATGCACGATCAAGCGCGCCGCATCGCCCACGGCGTGAGCGCCCGTCGCGCAAGCCGTGACCACTGAATGGTTCGGCCCACGAAAGCCATGACGGATGGAAACTTGACCTGACGCCAGATTGATCAAGGCGCTCGGAATAAAGAACGGCGAGAGCCGTCGCGGGCCCTTCTCTTCGAGCAGCAACGCATTGTTGGCGATCGCATTGATGCCGCCAATGCCCGAGCCGATCAAAACGCCGGCGCGGTTCTTCTGCTCGTCCGTCTCGGCCTTGTAGCCGCTGTCGGCCACCGCCTCATCGGCGGCGGCGATGCCGTAGAGAATGAAATCATCAACGCGCGTCTGCTCTTTCGGCGAGAGCGTGTTGTCCGGATTGAACGCGTGCGGATCGCCCGATCCGCCGCCGCGGCCATCAACGCGCGGCACGAGGCAACCGATACGCGAGGGAAGATCATCCACCTTGAAGTGGTCGATCTTCGTCGCGCCGGATTTGCCTGCGATTAGCCGTTCCCAAGACGCCGGCGCATTCGCAGCCAGCGGGGTAACAAGCCCTATGCCCGTGATGACAACGCGCCGCATGCGCGTGCGCAGGGCTTAGCCCTGCTTCTCCGAAATGAATTTCACCGCGTCGCCGACAGTTTGGATGTGCTCGGCCGCGTCGTCCGGAATCTCGATTCCGAACTCTTCTTCGAAGGCCATAACCAGCTCGACGTTGTCGAGGCTGTCGGCGCCAAGATCGTCGATGAACGAGGCCTTCTCGACCACCTTCTCCGGCGGGGCTTCGAGGTGCTTGATCACGATCGCTTTAACGCGCTCAAAAACTTCCGACATGCACGCCTCGCCAAGTGCTGAAAAATTGGTCACGCCCCGAAGAGCGCTTGTGAGCGGCCTTTTGACCACAGGTACGTCCGGGCGCAAGCCCTTTTCGCCGCCACGGATGCAAAGCCGCCCCTCAGAGCATCGCCATGCCGCCATTCACATGAAGTGTCTGTCCCGTCATGTAGCCCGCTTCCTCACTCGCCAAATAGGCTGCGGCGGCTGCTACATCAGAGCCCTCGCCCAAGCGTCCAGACGGAATTTTGCCCAACAACGCAGTCTTTTGCGCCTCGTTGAGGACATCCGTCATTGGCGACGCGATGAAGCCTGGCGCAATACAGTTTGCGGTCACGTTGCGGCTGGCGACCTCGGCGGCCATCGCTTTGGTAAAGCCGATCATGCCGGCTTTCGAGGCCGCATAATTCGCCTGTCCGGGGTTTCCGGTGACGCCCACAACCGAGGTGATGCCGATGATCCGGCCCCAACGGTTTTTCATCATGTTGCGCAAAGCGGCGCGCGAGAGCCGGAAATAGCTCTCCAGATTGATCTTGAGGACGTTCTGGAAGTCCTCGTCTTTCATCCGCAGCAACAAGCCATCCTTGGTGATGCCGGCATTAGCCACCAGAATATCGAGCCGCCCGCCGAGCGCCTGCTCGGCCTGGCCGATCAGCGCATCGACAGCCGATGGATCCGACAGGTTGCAAGGCGTGATAGGGTGATCCCCACCAAGTTCATCACGCACCTTCTCCAGCGCCTCAACGCGGGTTCCAGAGAGCGCAACACGTGCGCCTTGCGCGGCTAAAGCCTTCGCAATGGCGCCGCCAATGCCGCCGGAAGCGCCTGTGACGAGCGCGGTTTTGCCTGAGAGATCGAACATGTGCGGGTCCTCGCTAGACGCCCCGCTTAAGGGCGCCCAGCGAGCCCGGCAAGACTTAGCGGACGCCCCAGGGGGTTACGCGGTTCGGTTGGACTTGAATGCGATCACGTGCGGCGGCGTAACCGTTGCTCATGCCGTAGCCGGCCATGATGTCCCAGCATCCGGCCGACACCGTGAAGCGATAGCTTTGGCCTGGGCGGATGGTCGTGCCCTCGGGCATGCGGTTGAGGCCGTAGGTGCTGGCCGAGCAATCCGAGATCAGCACCGACGTCACAGTAGCGGACGAGCCGTTGTAAACGTCGATCGCGCCAACAGGCTCGCCCGGACGCACCAGCGGACCGCCCGTGACCATGCTTGCGCACGAAGCCACAAACATCAGTCCGACGCCCGCAAGCGCCGCACGCATCAATTTAATCATCATCGCCTCCCCCGAAAAATGGACGGAAAGCGCGTGTCAAAATTCGCCGCGACTGAAAAGCCAAAATTAGTCAGCGAGCGCGTTTTTGAGTTTCAGTACGGTATTCCAGTTGCGCGCCGTCGCCAGCTTCGGAGTCTTGAGCTTCGACTTTCCCTGGCCCTCCGGGAACTTGATGTAGAGGCAGTTCGCACCTTGTTTGATTTCTTCGCCGGTGAGCGACGTGCGCTTCATTGCGTCCATTTCCTCGGCGCTGGCCGCACCGCGCATGAAGTTCACGACCATGAAGTTCGGCGATGCTTCGGTGAAAGCCTTGAACGGATTGGCGGCGATAATGGTGTCGAGTTCAGCGGCGTCGCGAACGAAGACATTGGTCTTCAGACCAAGCCCGTTGAGAATGAGCGTTTCTAGCGCCGCCTCAAGCTTCGCGCCCTTGAGCTTAGCGTCGAGAATGAGATTGCCGCTCGCAATGAGCGTGCGGACGTTTTCGTAGCCGCCACTTTCAACGAGTTCGCGCAACTCGCTCATCACCACTTGGCGCTTGCCGAGATTGACACCGCGCAGAAGTGCGATTTGGCGCGGCATCAGACGGTTTTCGCGAACGCTTCCAGTTCAGCCGGTTCGTTGAGTGCAAGCGCTTCGGCCTCGGGCGCATTGCGTTTCACCATGCCGGACAATTGCTTGCCGGCGCCGACTTCGACGAAGCGCGAAACTTCGCCCTCGCCCGCCATCCATTCGATGCTTTCGCGCCAGCGCACGCGGCCAGTGACCTGATCGACCAGAAGTTTGCGCACGGCCGCGGGCTCCTGCACTGGACGCGCCGTGACGTTGGCGACGAGCGCTGGATTGAACGGCGCAAAGGCGGCAGCGGCCAAAGCTTCAGCCATGGCATCAGCCGCAGGCTGCATCAGCGGCGAGTGGAATGGCGCGGAAACATTCAGCGGAATTGCGCGTGCGCCCTTTTCCTTAGCCGCCAAAAGTGCTGCATCGACGCCTGCCTTCGAACCGGAGATCACGACGTTGCCGATGTTGTTGTCATTGGCGACGACAACAATGCCAGCGCTCGATCCGGCAGCGGCGATCTCTTCGGCGAGCTTCACATCGACCTTCCCGATCAAAGCCGCCATCGCCCCCTCTCCGACCGGAACAGCCGCTTGCATCGCATTGCCACGCACGCGCAAAAGCCGCGCAGCATCAGTCACCGAGAGCGCGCCGGCAGCAGCGAGCGCGGAATATTCGCCGAGCGAGTGGCCCGCTACGAACGCCGCTTTGCTGGCGCCCAACCCGAATTCGCGCTCGAGGGTGCGCATCGCGGCGAGGCTGACAGCCATCAAGGCAGGCTGCGCATTGGCGGTCAGCGTCAGCTCATCGGCGGGGCCTTCGAAGATCAGCTTCGAGAGCTTTTCGCCCAAGGCCTCATCGACCTCTTGGAAAACTTCGCGCGCCGCGCCGAACGCGTCGAACAAGGACTTGCCCATGCCGGGCGCTTGGCTTCCCTGCCCGGGAAAGATGAAAGCGAATGTCATGGCGGCGCCCTAAAGCAGCGCCTGACCTGGCGCAAGCGAAGAGCTAGTTGTCATTCCAGTCGGCCCGAAATCGGAGCGTCAGGCGGGTGCGACCGCCGGCAGTCGCAATGTTGTCACGGGTCACCGGCGCCATGCGGAAGTGACGCGCGGCGCGAATGGCGGCTTCGCCAAAGCCGCGGCCGGGAGGCTCTTCACGCGCAACTGCACATGAGAGCCGGCCATCGGCCGCGACGAGGCAGTCTAGGGTGGCCTGCCCGTCTAACCCCTCGGCTTGGGCCTCAGCCGGGTAGACCCGGAGAAACTCCCTGGCGTTAGGGCGATCCAGCCAGACGACATTGGTGAGGATATTAGGGTTGGGCGGCGCTGGCGGCGGATCGACGGCCACTGGAAACTCAATTTGGGGCGGCGCAGGTGTTTCAGCTGCGGCGGGCAGATCGGCCTTCTGGGCCCAGACCGGCGCCGCTAACCCAGCGGAAATCAGAGCCAAAAGCGCCAGTTGCGCCCATACCAACCGCTGCATCGCCGCCTCCCGCATAGAACCGCAACCCTGCCCTGCCGCTACGATCACGCCAAGCCTTGCTTCCGGGGCCGAAATGCGTATTTTCCGCGCCTTCGCGATCCGCGGCCTCGGGGGCATTCGCTGCCCGGGGTCCATCGTTTTTGCCGGCTCTTCCCCGGCAGGGGCGCCGCGGGTCTTACGGAAGAGGAAAAAATGGCATTCTACGAACACGTGCTTATCGCACGTCCCGAGATCTCGCCTCAGCAAGTCGATGCGCTGATCGAGGACATCACCAAGACCATCAAAGACCTGGGCGGCCACACCTCCAAGACGGAATATTGGGGCCTGCGCAATCTTACCTATCGCATCCGCAAGAACCGCAAGGGTCACTACTGCCTGATCAATATCGATGCCCCGGCGCCTGCCGTGCACGAGTTGGAGCGTCGCCTGCGGATCAACGAAGACGTCATGCGCTTCAAAACCATCCGCGTCGAAGAGCTCGACGAAGAGCCGTCACCGATCTTGGCCCGTCGCGATCGCGACGAGCGCCGCCGCGCACGCCGTGAAGGCGGCCGTGACGGTGAAGAGTTCGGCGGTGATTTTGACGGCGGGGAGGATTGATCCATGGCTCAGAAGATTCAAAAGGGCGCCCCGAAGTTCAATATCTCCAATATACCGGCCCGTCGCCCCTTCGGCCGTCGGCGTAAGGTTTGCCCTTTCTCGGGCAGCGCCTCGCCGAAGATCGACTACAAGGACGTGAAGCTGCTTCAACGCTACATCAGCGAAAAGGGCAAGATCGTCCCGGCCCGCATCACCGCCGTTTCCGCCAAGAAGCAACGCGAACTCGCGCGCGCCATTAAGCTGGCCCGTGAACTCGCTCTGCTTCCGTTCGCTGTTCAGTAAAGGAGACTGGTCACATGCAAGTCATCCTGCTCGAACGCGTCGAAAGCCTCGGCGCCCTCGGCGAAGAAGTGAAGGTGCGCGACGGTTACGCGCGCAACTTCCTGCTGCCGCAAAAGAAGGCGCTGCGCGCCACGGATGCGAACCGCAAAGTGTTCGAAGCCCGCCGCGCCGAACTCGAAGCCCGCAATGCCGAGCTTCGCGCCGACGCGCAAAAGGCTTCCGGCAAGATCGACGGCACGTCCTACGTGCTGATCCGTCAAGCTGGCGAAGCTGGCCAACTCTACGGCTCTGTTTCCTCGCGCGATGTCGTCGATGAGATCGTCAAAGCCGGCGGCAAGATCGATCGCAACGCGGTTGTTCTCGACAAGCCGATCAAGACCATCGGCGTCTATGACGTTCGCGTGCGTCTGCACGCGGAAGTGTCGGCGACGGTGAAGGTCAACGTGGCCCGCTCGGCTGACGAAGCCGAACGCCAAGCCAAGGGCGAGAACGTTATCGCCGCGGCGATCGAAGCCGACCGCTCAGACGCCGAAGCCGCAGCCAAGGAATTGGCCGCGAACTCGATCACCAACGATCCGAGCGCCCGCGCCGAATAAGCGCGCCGCGGTCAGTCCTGATCATCTGGCGGGCCGTCATCCTCATGGATGGCGGCCCGTTGGTTTTGTGGGCCTGGATCATTGGCGCTGACGGGACGGAACGGCTTGCCGCTGCCCGCCGGCCGCGCAAACACTTGCCCGGGCAGCGCCAACGCGATCCGGCAAATCTCATCGTCGCGCGTATCGTGGGCGCGGCCGCTGGCAAAGAGGTTGCGGGTTACCCCCCACGCGGCAAGTGCAGCACGTTGGCTGTAAGCAGCTACAATGGTTTCGTGGAACCCGATCTGGGTGACGTAAACCTTAAGAGGGGTACGAGAAAACGGCATCAAAAGGGTAAGCGCAAAGCGCGGGAATTTCGGGTCAATTTTTCTGTCCCCCTCGCCGCGAGCCCGGTTAGGATCGCGGCGAAGTGGGAGCCCAAACATGATTTCACGCCGTTCGATGCTCGGAGCCTCGATGATCGTCCTCGCCAGCTGCGCCAGTTCCGGCGGCGGCTCGGCAGCCTCCCACCAGACCTACTCGGCGGCCGCCTTCTTCCAAACGACCGCGTTCGGTATGGCCGCCTCATCGGGCTTGGCGTTCTCGCCGGACGGGCGCCAAATTCTGACGTCGAACGATTCAAGCGGTGTCTTCAACGCCTACGCGCTTTCGATCTCCGGCGGCGCACCGACGCCGCTGACGCAATCGACGACGGACGCGACCTTCGCCGTGTCGTATTTCCCGAACGACGAACGCGCTCTGGTCAGCGCCGATAGCGGCGGCAACGAACTCACCCACATCTACGTGCGCGAGCGCGACGGCACTTTGCGCGACCTCACTCCAGGCGAAAACGTCAAAGCCGATTTCGCTGGATGGCGCGGCGATGGTGGGGCGTTTTGGTTGACGTCGAACGAGCGCGATCCGCAAGTGTTCGATCTCTACGAATACGACCCCGCCACTTATGAGCGCCGGCTGGCGTATCAGAACCCAGGTATGGAGATCGCCGATATCTCCAAGAACGGCCGCTGGCTGGCGCTGGTGCAGCCGCGCACGAGTGCAGACTCCAATATCTATTTGATCAATCTGCACGCCCGCGACATGCGCGAACCGCGGCTGATCACTGAACACACCGGCAATATCAGCTACGGCGTTTATGAATTCACGCCCGACAGCAGCGCCCTCATTTATGGCACTGACGAACATGGGGAGTTCAATCAGGCTTGGCGCTACGATCTCGCCTCCGCCGCCAAGACGCCGCTTATCCAAGCCGAATGGGACGTGATGTTCGTCGTGCACTCGCCGAGCGGGCGCTACCGGGTTTCGGCGGTAAACGCTGATGCGTCTACTGAAGTCACGATCCTCGACACGCAGACGCAGCGCAACGTGCGCTTGACCGGCGTTCCGGCCGGCGACCTTGGCGGCGTCCGCTTCAATCGCGACGAGACGCGGATCGCTTTCACCGTGGCGTCAGATACCTCGCCCTCGGACATCTTCACCGCGCCGCTCTCGACCGGCGAAGCCACCCGCCTCACCCACGCGCTAAATCCCGAGATCGACGAAGAGATGCTCGTGGAAGCGACGGTTGAGCGCTATCCGAGCTTCGACGGTCTGCGTATTCCCGGCATTCTTTATAGGCCGCGCACCGCCAGCGCTTCGGCGCCCGTTCCAGCGCTCGTGCTAGTGCATGGCGGGCCCGGCGGGCAAAGCCGGCGCGGGTATTCGGCGATGATCCAGCACTTGGTGAACCACGGCTACGCCGTGTTCGCCGCCAACAATCGCGGCTCGTCCGGCTATGGCAAAACCTTCTTCCACATGGATGATCGCCGGCACGGCGAAGTTGATCTCGACGACATCGTCTATGCGCGCACCTATCTGCAATCCTTGGATTGGGTCGATGACAATCGCATCGGCATCATGGGCGGCTCCTATGGCGGCTACATGGTGGCGGCGGCGTTGGCGTTCCGACCGGACGTGTTCGATGTTGGCATCAACATTTTCGGCGTCACCAATTGGCAGCGCACTCTGAACTCGATCCCGCCGTGGTGGGCGAGCTTCCGCGAAGCGCTCTATGACGAAATGGGCGATCCGGCGACGGACGCAGAGCGCCACCACCGCATCTCGCCGCTCTTCCATGCGGCGAACATCCGCCGGCCGTTACTTGTGGTGCAAGGCGCCAACGATCCGCGCGTGTTGCAGGTGGAGAGCGACGAACTTGTCGCCGCAGTGCGCGCGAACAACGTGCCGGTGGAGTACGTGCTGTTTCCAGATGAAGGCCACGGCTTTCTGCGGAAGGAAAATCGCGTCACCGCGCAGGAGGCATACTTGCGCTTCTTGCAGCAGCATTTGCGTGGCGCGGGGTAATTCGACTTGGATCGCCGACGTTCCGCCGGCGGTCCAACAGTGACTCGTCGTTCCACGTCAACAACAAAGAGTTGCGGACGACTCACGAAAACCGACGTCAAGGTTTCGGTGCGTAAACGATTGCCGCCCCGAATCGCGCCATCTTGCTGGCGATGTCGATGCAGCCCGCCCTTCCCCTTGGCGCCCCCACGCCCGCTCCGCAGCCGCGCGTTGCGCCGCATAACCTGGAAGCCGAGCAAGGCCTGCTAGGCGCGATCCTGTTCGACAACGAGACCTACAACCGCATCAATCAAAGCCTGCAGGCCAAGCACTTTTACGATCCGGTGCACGGGCGCATCTTCCAGGCGTGCCAAGAGCTGATCGCGGCCGGCGATCTCGCAGACGGCATCACACTAAAGGAGCGCTTCGCCCGCGACGGCGGCATCAAGGAAATCGGCGGCGCCGTTTATTTGATGAAGCTAATGGAGGTCGCAGCGCCCCTCTCGGCGCAAGCGCAATCCTATGCGGACCTGATCTACGATCTGGCTCTGCGGCGCGAACTCATCCGTGTAGGCAACATCATTGCCGACCTCGCGGAAAATCCGCCCGAGGATCACGACGCGGAGGACATTATCGAAGAAGCCGAGCGCACGCTGTTTACGCTCGCCGAAAACGGAACAGCTTCGGCGGGCTTTTCGCCTTTCTCGAAAGCGCTGGCGCACTCGATCGAAACAGCGGCGGCTGCCTACGAGAGCAAGAGTGACGTCTCCGGCCTCAGCACCAATTTCGACGATCTCGACCGCATGCTGGGCGGCCTCCACCCGTCAGATTTGATGATCCTGGCCGGGCGCCCATCGATGGGCAAAACCTCGCTGGCGCTCAACATCGCCTTCAACATCGCCCGCAACCGCTTGGACTACGAGCGCGCGCCAGAGCACGACAAGCCCGAGCGCAAGGGCGGAATCGTCGCCTTCTTCTCGCTCGAAATGTCGGCCGAGCAGCTGGCGACGCGTCTGCTTTCGGATGCAGCCGAAATCGAGTCCGATCGCATCCGCCGCGGCAAGATTTCAAAGCAAGAATACGAGCGCCTCGCCGACGAAGCGGTGAACCTGCAAAAGCTGCCGCTGCATATCGACGAAACCGGCGCCATCGGCATCGCCCAGTTGCAAGCCCGGGCGCGCCGCCTGCAACGCACCAGCGGCCTCGATTGCATCGTCATCGACTATTTGCAGCTGGTCACCGGCTCGTCCCGCAAGGGCGACAACCGGGTGCAGGAAGTCAGCGAAATCACACAAGGCCTCAAAGCGTTGGCCAAGGATTTAAAGGTCCCGGTCATTGCGCTCTCGCAGCTTTCGCGTCAGGTCGAAAATCGCGAGGACAAGCGGCCGCAGCTCTCAGACCTGCGCGAATCCGGCTCGATCGAACAAGACGCAGACTCGGTGCTGTTCGTGTACCGCGAAAGCTATTATCTAGAGCGCACCGAACCGCGCGAAGGCACTGACGAGCATATCGCGTGGATGAGGCAAGTGGACGAAGTGCGCAACCAAGCCGAAGTCATCATCGGCAAGCAGCGTCACGGTCCGATCGGGAAAGTGAAGCTCTTCTTTGACAGCCGCTACACCAGATTCGGCAACCTCTCCGCCCGCGCGTGAAGCGCGGCGCCTCGCGCGCATACGCGTCGATTACGGCGCGATCGTAGAGAATTGGGGGTTCTTCAAAAAGCAAGCGCCGACCGCCGCGATCGCCGCAGTGGTGAAGGGCGATGCTTACGGGCTGGGCTCCATCCCCGCTTCGCGCGCATTGGCGCAAGCCGGCGCGCGGGTTTTCTTCACGGCGACATCGGCGGAAGCAACGTTGGTGCGCAAAGCGCTCGGCGAAGGCCCGCAAATTCTCGTACTGAATGGCCCCAGCGCCGATGACGTTGCGCTCTACGGCGAAGCGAAGCTCACGCCAATCCTGAACTCACTGGCGCAAATCAAGCTTTGGGACGCGCGCGGCCCGGCGGGTTTGCACATCGATACGGGGATGAACCGGCTCGGTATCGGCCCCGAAGAACTTACGCAGACGATGATGGCGCTGCGGGACGTTTCGCCGACTTTGGTGATGAGCCACCTCGCCTGCGGCTCCGATCTGAAGCATCCGATGAACGCGCTGCAACTGAAGCGCTTCACCGACGCGGCCACGCTGTTTCCGAAAGCGCCACGCTCGCTGGCGGCGACCGCCGGCGCATTGATCGGACCGGACTATCATTTCGATCTCATCCGTCCTGGCGTTGGGCTCTATGGCTCGGGCGGTCTCGACGCGAATAACCCATCGCTTTCGACCGCTGTCACCATCGATGCGCCGATCCTGCAGGTGCGCGACGTCAACGCGGGTGAAACGTTCGGCTATGGCGCGACCTTCACCGCGCCCAAAAAGATGCGGACCGCCACCGTCGCGCTCGGCTACGCTGACGGCTACTTGCGCTCCTTGAGCGGGCGCGGCTATGGCGTTCTGGGGGGCGCAAAGCGCCCGATACTTGGGCGCGTCTCTATGGATCTCGTCATCATTGACGTCACCGATTGCGCCGAGGCGCAAGCTGGGGCGATGGTCGAATTTCTCGGTCCGAATGCGCCGCTCGATGATGTCGCCTCGCTTGCGGGGACCGCGTCGTATGAGGTGCTGACCACGTTCGCTGGGACAGTGCGGAAGATGGGTGTGCGCGGGTGATCAATCCGTTTGCACCGATCGGGCGCGGCGTTCTGGCGGGGCTGGCCGAGATTGGCCGCTTCGCCGCTTTCGCCGGACGCTCCGCAGCGTCGTGCTTCGCGCCGCCGTTCTTTCTTGGCCAGTTTCTGCGCCAGTGCATGGCCGTCGGTTATTACTCGCTGCCGGTGATCGGGCTCACCGCCGTGTTCATCGGCGCGGCATTGGCGCTCAACATTTATGTCGGCGGCGCCCGCTTTAATGCGGAAAGCTTCGTGCCAAACATCGTCGTGCTCGGCATCACGCGCGAACTCGGACCCGTGCTCGCCGGCCTCATGCTTGCGGGGCGCGTCAGCGCCGGGATCGCCGCTGAGATCGGCACGATGCGCGTCACCGAACAGCTCGACGCGATGACGACACTTTCGACTGATCCGTTCAAGTTTTTGATCGCGCCGCGCGTTCTGGCCGCGACTTTGACTTTGCCGCTGCTCGTGCTGATCGCCGACATTATCGGCGTCATGGGCGGCTATCTCGTCGCCACCTACAGCCTCGACTTCAACGGCGCGACCTACCTGCGCAACACGTTCAACTTCCTGGAATCGCAGGACGTGGTCCTGGGCCTCGTGAAGGCCGCAGTGTTCGGCTTCATCATCGCGGTGATGGGCGCCTATCAGGGCTTCAATTCCTCGGGCGGCGCGCTTGGCGTGGGCCGTGCGACGACCAATGCGGTTGTCGGCTCGATCGTTCTGATTCTGGCGGTGAACTATCTCATCACCGCGTTCTTCGTGGAGTGAGCGACATGGCCGCGAAACTCCAACTCATCGGCATTAAGAAAAAGCTGCGCGGCCGCCAAGTGCTGGACGGCGTCGAGATCGATGTTGCAGCTGGTCGCTCGCTGGTGATCATTGGCGGCTCGGGCCAGGGCAAATCGGTCACGCTGAAATGCGCGCTTGGGCTGATGAAGCCCGATGCGGGTCAGGTTCTGGTCGATGGCGCCGATGTCACCAAGATGCCGCCGGAAATCCGCGCGCGGGTGATGCGCAAGTTCGGCATGCTGTTCCAAGGCGGCGCGCTGTTTGACTCGCTCACCGTCTGGGAAAACATCGCCTTCCGCCTGCTCTACGCCGATAAAGTCGCGCGGCCCGAAGCGAAAGAGCGCGCCATTGAGGCGATGCGCAAAGTACGCCTGGCGCAAGAATTTGCCGACGTGCGCCCGATCGAACTTTCCGGCGGCATGCAAAAGCGCGCCGGCCTCGCCCGCGCGATTATCGCCAAGCCCGATATTTTGTTCTTCGACGAGCCCACAACCGGCCTCGATCCGATTACCGCGGACGCGATCAACGACCTCATCGTCGAAATGGTGAAGGAGCTCGGTTGCGCAGCCGTCTCGATCACCCACGACATGCCGAGCGCTCGCAAAATCGCCGACGAGATCGCCATGCTGCACAATGGCAGGATCGTCTGGCGCGGGCCGACTTCGACGCTCGACACGAGCGGCAATGCGATGGTGGAGCAATTCGTCGCCGGCCGCGCGGATGGGCCGATCCAGGCGGTTGTTTAGAGCGCGCCGACCGGGCTAGCTTCAACGCATGAACGAGCCGATCCCGCCGAAACGTGAGCCGCACTACATCTGGAACGAGGATCACCAGTGGCCGCTCGACGTTTGCGCCAGTGGTTTGATCGATACGCTTTGCAGTTTCGTCAGCCCGCCGATCGATTTTCGCGGCGATGCGAGTGGCCATATCTGGAAGGCCCAGCAGGACAAAACTAGCGCGCGCCTCGCTTTCACGTCCAACAAGGGCGACGGGCATATTCAGCTCACCGTAGATGCAAGCGCATGGGTGCGCGCTGAAGTTTACATCAGCGGCGAACTCAAGTTTCGCGCGTGGGTCGAAGACCCGTGGGAGGAAAAAGAGTTCTGGGCTGATGGCGCCGATGGCGTCACCCCGCCGAACGAAGATCCCCCAGGCCGCATCTCAAAACGCGGGCTTTGGCTGCAGCTGAAATGCGCGGCGTTCCCCGGCGTGCCGGACAAAGGTAACGGCTATTGGGACGTGGAGGACATCACAATAAATTCGTGATGTCGCTTTCGAGCGCTTCCGGTTTTGTCGTCGGCGGGTAGCGGCGCAGCACTTTTCCATCGCGGCCAATCAGGAATTTTGTGAAATTCCATTTGATCTTGCGGCCGAGCAAACCGCCCCCCTTCTGGCGCGTGAGATAATCGTAGAGCGGATGTGCGGCCGGGCCGTTGACGTCGATCTTGGCGAAGATCGGGAATGTCACGTCATAGGTGAGCGAGCAGAAATTCTTGATCTCTTCCGCGTTGCCTGGCTCCTGCGCACCGAACTGGCTGCTCGGAAAGCCCAACACCTCAACGCCTTGCGCCGCGTATTTGCGATGCAGCTCTTCGAGCCCTTTATACTGATACGTGAAGCCGCATTGGCTCGCCGTGTTGACGATGAGCAGCACCTTGCCGCGGAATTCGGAAAGTGAACGCTCGCGCCCGTCAATGTCGCGCGCGGTGAAGTCGTAGATGCTGGTCATGGTTCTTTCCTCGCCAGGGCACATGGCAGGCGGGGCGCTTGTAGGCAAGCTCAACGCCAGGTCAGGGCGCAGAGTTGCGCAACGTCAGTGTTTACTCGCCTCCGCCTTGGCGGCCTTGAGGTCGGCGACGAAGCGCTCAAACTCTATTTGCTTTGCGTTTTCATCCGGCAAGCGCAGCAAGTAGGATGGATGGATCGTGGCGCGGAGCGGCGCCCCCTCTCGCGTTTCGAACGTCGCCCCCCGCACTGCGCCAAGTGCGCCTTTATGGCGCGAAAGCGATTGCACCGCGGTCGCGCCGAGGGCGACGACGAGCTTCGGTTTTACCAAGTCGAGCTCGTGCTTCACCCACCATCGGCATGCTTCGATTTCACCGGCGTTTGGGCGCTTGTGCAGGCGACGTTTGCCGCGCGGCTCGTGCTTGAAATGCTTTACCGCATTAGTGACGAAAATTTCCGCTCGGTCGATGCCGGCCGCTTCGAGGGCGCGGTCGAGCGCCTTGCCGGCGGGGCCGATGAACGGATGGCCGGCGAGATCTTCTTGGTCGCCCGGTTGTTCGCCAACGAGCGCGAGCAGCGGCTGGTGGGACACGCCCTCGCCCGGCACGGCTTGCGTCGCGTCTTTCCAGAGTGGGCACACGCGGCACGCTTGTAGAGCACGGTTGAGATCGTCGATCGACGGCGGCGCCTCGGCATGTTGCGCGACGGGCGCAAGCCGACCGGGCAAATCTTTCGGCGCGATCTTGGCATGGGCGGCGCCCGCGCGTTTGCGCGGGTTCGTGGGCTCGGCCTCAACCATGTCTTCCGTTCGCGTTGAGGCGGCGCGGATGAGAGTGTTGATGTCCTGCGCTTCGGGAAGGTTCTTCCAGTAGTGCTTAGGCATCTCCCGTTTCATCGCCTGCACTTTGAGGCGCGCGGGATTGAACATGCTTTGGTAATAAGCACGCCAATCTTCGTCGCGCGCATCTTCTGCCGGTACATCGGCCCGAACACCGCCGGGGCCGTGACTTAGCTGATCCCCGTCCCAATGAATGGACGCGCGCGGCGTGATGATTGACCAGCGCATGCCGGCAAACCGGCGGACGAAAAAATCGGCGCTGGCGGCGACGATGTTATGCTGCGGCTCGAACCAGGCGACGAAACGCGGGCCGTCAAGCGTAGTCACTTCGCGAAAGCGGACGAACGCGTGCATTTTGTGCTCGTCACGGCGTACGGCTTTGGCGAGCGCCTTGAGCGCGACGATGTCTGGATCGGCGGCGTCTTCCATCAGATGGCGATCGCACTGGAGGCGCCAAAGCACGCGGTAGAGCAATGCGAAACGCTGCGGATCGGAATGCAAAGCGGCTTTCTCTGCGACGGCGACAAACGCCCGTGGAACAGTCATCGCCAATGCGGGCTGAAGATTTGGCGTCGGCGCCGAGGCGAAGAGATCGGTTTCCGAACCGGCGCTCCAGACGACGCTTTCCGGCTTCGCCCCAATGGCGATGAGATTGCGCGCGGCGTGGCGCCAATCTTGGAAGGTCGCCAGTTCGGCAAGACTGGCGGAGATCATGCAAAAAGATCGAGTTGCTGTGCGGCGGGTGCGAGCTTGGCGCGCAGGCTCGCATCGTCGGTCAGCGATAGCGACGGGCGCCAATCGCGGGCGATCAAGAACGGGCGGCATTTTTCCAGCGAGCGCGTGAGGCGCGCGATGTCTTCAAGGTCGAGTGTACGGTGACGGCGAGCTGCGATGATCTTGTCGATCGATTTGACGCCTAGCCCGGGCACGCGCAGCAACACTTCGCGCTCGGCGGTGTTCACGTCGACCGGAAAGGTTTCGCGGTGCGCCAGCGCCCAGGCCAGCTTGGGATCGATGGCGAGATCAAGCAGACCGTCGGCGCCAGTGACGATCTCATCCGACGCGAAGCCGTAGAAACGCATCATCCAATCGGCTTGATAAAGCCGATGTTCGCGCATCAGCGGCGCGGCTTGCAGCGGCAAGCGCGCTGACGAGTCTGGAATCGGGCTGAAGGCGGAATAGTAGACGCGCTTCAGGCCGTAGGAAGAATAGAGCTGACGACTGGCAGCGAGGATGTCGCGATCATCCGAGCCATCGGCGCCGACGATCATTTGCGTGCTTTGACCGGCCGGCGCGAACGCTGGCGCGCGGAGGTCGCTGGCTTCGTCGATGCCGAGTCGGACGCGCGCCATACTTTTGCGGATGATGTCGCCGCGCTTTTCCGGCGCAAGGGTCTGCAGCGTGTCTTCGCGCGGCAGTTCGACATTGACGGAGACGCGGTCGGCGTAGCGGCCGGCTTCGGCGATCAGTTCAGGCGATGCGCCAGCGATTAGCTTCAGATGGATGTAACCCGCGAACTTGTGCTCATCGCGCAGCGATTTCGCGACACGAGTCATCTCCTCCATCGTTTCATCGTGGGACTTGACGATGCCGGAGGAGAGAAAGAGCCCTTCGATGTAGTTGCGCTTGTAAAAATCGAGCGTGAGTTGGACGAGCTCTTCGACAGTGAATTTGGCGCGCGGGACGTTTGAGGAGCGGCGGTTGATGCAAAAGGCGCAATCGTAGAGGCACTGGTTGGTCAGCAGGATTTTGAGCAGCGACACGCAGCGGCCGTCCGGCGTGTACGAGTGGCAGATGCCCATGCCCTCGTTCGAGCCGATGCCTTTGGACACAACGCTGTCGCGCTTTTTACCGCCACTTGAGGAGCAAGAGGCGTCGTACTTGGCGGCGTCGGCCAAAATCCGGAGCTTTTCGCGCAGCTGCATTTGTTCTATATCTGTTCCGCCCTCGACTCGGGCAATACGGAACTGCAGTCGAGGATTTGAGGGGCGAATGGCCAAGGATCACGTGTTCACCTGCCAGGCGTGCGGCGCGATCTGGCCCAAATGGGCCGGCAAGTGCGAAGCATGCGGAGAGTGGAATACGCTGGTCGAGGAGACCGCCTCACGCTCGGTTGTGCCCGGCGCACTAGCGGCGCCCACAGGCGGCAAGAAGAGCAAGGCATTGGCATTCGTCGATCTCGCTGGCGAAGCCGATCCGCCGCCCCGGCTTGCGTCTGGCATTTCTGAGTTCGACCGCGTCTGCGGCGGCGGGTTGGTGCCAGCGTCGGCGATCCTGATCGGCGGCGACCCAGGCGTCGGCAAATCGACTTTGCTGCTGCAAGCGGCGGCCTCGCTCGCGCGCGGCGGCGCTAGCGTCGCGTACGTCACCGGCGAGGAAGCCGAAGCGCAAGTGCAGGAGCGTGCGCGGCGGCTGAAGTCGGCGGATGCGAACGTCAACCTCGCGGCCGAGACAGACCTGCGCAAAATCCTTGAGGGCCTGAAAACGCTGAAGCCCGACGTCGTGATCATCGACTCGATCCAAACGTTGTGGGCCGATGGCGTTGAAGCGGCTCCCGGCACGGTGGCGCAAGTCCGCGCCTGTGCACATGAATTGGTGCGGTTTGCGAAGAAGAGCGGCTGCGTTGTGATCCTGGTTGGTCACGTCACCAAGGACGGGCAAATCGCGGGGCCGCGCGTGGTCGAGCATCTCGTCGACGCGGTGATCTATTTCGAAGGCGAGCGCGGCATGCCGTTCCGCATTCTGCGGGCGGTGAAGAACCGGTTCGGCCCGACTGACGAAATCGGCGTGTTTGAGATGATCGATCAGGGATTGGTGGAGACGCCAAACCCATCGGCGCTATTTCTGGGCGGCGCGGGCGAGCGGCCGTCGGGCGCCGCTGTGTTTGCGGGGGTCGAGGGCTCGCGGCCGGTGCTGGTGGAAATTCAGGCGCTGGCGGCGCCGACCGCGTACGGAACGCCGCGACGCGCCGTCGTGGGCTGGGATTCCGCGCGGTTGGCGATGATCCTGGCTGTTTTGGAGACGCGCTGCGGGCTCTCGTTCTCGGGGCGGGATGTGTACCTCTCCGTCGCGGGCGGCCTGCGCATCACCGAACCGGCGGCTGATCTTGCGGTGGCGGCGGCGCTGATTTCGGCGCTGGTGGACCAAGCCCTGCCGTCACAGTGCGTGGTGTTCGGGGAGGTCGCGCTCTCTGGCGAAGTGCGCCCAGCGGGGCGGACGGATCTGCGGCTCAAGGAAGCGGCCAAGCTCGGCTTCGAGCGCGCCTTTGCGCCGCCGCAGAAGAAGAACGGCACGGGCGGCGTCGAGATCACCCAGATCAAACACATCGCCGACCTCGCAGCGGCCCTCGGCGCGGTCGACTGAATACCTGCCGGAAGCCGGCGATCCGGGGGCTATTGCGCTGCGGTATGCCGTCAGCCTGGCTTTATTTCGCCCCCGGCCGAAGCTAACGCTTGCGCCCGTCGGCGGATCGCGGAACATCCGCCAGACACGGGCAATGGGGCGGCGGGCAAAACGCCCGCTTGGAGTGGGAGTTCGCAATGGATCTCGGCCTGACCTGGTTCGACTTCTTGGCGCTTGCGGTGCTTGGCCTTTCTGGCGTCATGGCATTCGCTCGCGGCCTGATCCGCGAAGTTTTTTCGATCATCGCCTTTATAGGCGGCGCCATCGCCGGCGTGTTCTTCTCCAGCCTCGGCGCGCCGATCCTGGAAAGCTTCACCCCGCTTTCGGGATGGCTGGCCGCCGTTGCAGCTGGTCTTCTCATCTTCCTGGTGGTTTTCATCATCATCACAGTGATTGTTTCGTCTGTGGCGAAGACTGCCCACCAGTCGACCGAGATCGGCTCCTTCGACCGCGCCGCCGGCCTCGCTTTTGGCATTCTGCGGGGCGTGATCGTGGTGGCGCTGGGGGTTTTGGTTATGCGTCAAGCGACTGATGTCAGCGTTCCCGCTCAGCCCCCGTCTGACCCCGCCCAATGCCGTGCGACATACGATCCTGTGCAGGCGGCGGTGCGCTGCGCCCGCACCTATCCTATTTACGGGGGTGTGGCTTCCGCTCTTGGTGCAGTTCTGCCTCGGGCCGGGGACCGCGCACGTGATATAATCAACCGGCAGAAGGGCGAGTCGGCCCCTATTCCGCCGGCTGACGACGCACCGGCCGAGCCGGCCACGGAACCGACGCCGTAACGCTGAGGATTACATGACCGCCGAGCGCCCCTCCCTTCGTTTCCAGACGGCGCCGGCGGACCCCGCCGATAAATGGGAGTTCGATGACAAGCCCCGCGAAGAATGCGGCGTGTTTGGCGTGTTCGGCTCAGAGGACGCCTCGGTTCTGACGGCGCTCGGCCTGCACGGTCTGCAGCATCGCGGACAAGAAGGCTGCGGCATCGTCAGTTACGACGGGCGCTTCCATCACGAACGCTATCTCGGCCTCGTCGGCGAACACTTCTCGGGCGCGGATATGCCAAAGCGCCTGCCGGGCAATTCCGCCATCGGCCATACGCGCTACGCCACTTCGGGCGGGACTATTCTACGCAACGTGCAGCCGCTGTTTGCCGATCTCGCGCTCGGCGGCTTTGCGCTGGCGCACAATGGCAACCTGACCAACGCGCGGTATCTGCGCGAGTCCCTGGTCGAGGACGGCGCGATTTTTCAATCGACGTCCGACACTGAATGCATCCTTCAACTGATCGCAAAGTCGAAGAAGGCCAAGGTCGTCGATCGCTTCGTCGAGGCACTGCACCAGATCCAGGGCGCCTACGCGCTGATCTGCCTGACCACCAACATGATGATCGCGGCGCGCGATCCGATCGGCATCCGCCCGCTGGTGTTGGGTGATCTTCAAGGCGCGCCGATCCTCGCATCGGAAACCTGCGCGCTCGACATGATCGGCGCGAAGTTCGTGCGCTCGATCGAGCCGGGCGAAGTCGTGGTCATCAGCCGCGTCAACGGCAAGGCGCACGTTGAAAGCCACTTTCCGTTCCCGCGCCGGCCAGCGCGGCCGTGCATCTTCGAGTTCGTTTATTTCGCGCGCCCCGATTCCGTGATCGACGGCCGCAGCGTCTATGACATCCGCAAAAAGATGGGCCGCCAGCTAGCGCTCGAAACCGGCGTCGATGCCGACGTCATCGTGCCGGTGCCGGATTCGGGCGTGCCGGCGGCGATGGGTTTTGCGACGCAGAGCGGCATCCCGTATGAACTCGGCATCATTCGCAATCACTATGTCGGCCGCACTTTCATTCAGCCGAAGCAGGAGATCCGCGCTCTCGGCGTGCGCCTGAAGCACTCCGCCAATCGCGACGTCATCGCCGGTAAGCGCGTCGTGTTGGTGGACGATTCGATCGTGCGCGGCACCACGTCGAAAAAGATCGTGCAGATGGTGCGCGAAGCCGGTGCCAAGGAAGTTCACTTCCGCAGCGCCTCGCCGCCGATCAAGCACCCGGATTTCTACGGCATCGACATGCCGAGCATCGACCAATTGATGGCCGCGCAGATGACTTTGGAGGAGATGCGTAAGCAGCTTGAGGTCGACTCGCTCGGCTTTCTCTCGGTTGACGGGCTTTACAACGCGATGGGCGCGGGCGTGCGCAACGCGGCCAACCCACAATTCACCGACCATGCTTTCACCGGCGCCTATCCGACGCCGCTGCTCGATCACTCCACTGATCGCTCCTCGCGCGACTACCAGCTCTCGCTGCTGGCCGAGGAAGCGGCGGAGTAGCCGCACATGACCGACAACAAACGCATTGCGCTGGTGACCGGCGCATCGCGCGGCATTGGCAAAGCGACAGCGATCGAGCTGGCGCGGCGTGGCTGGCGCGTAATCGCAGTGGCGCGCGCGCAAAAGGCGCTGGAGCAATTGGACGATCGCATCCGCGACATGGGCGGCGAAGCGACGTTGATCCCACTCGACCTGCGCGACCTCGCATCCATCGATCAGCTTGCAGCGCCTTTGCTGGAGCGCTTCGGCCGCATCGATGGGCTCGCCGCGTGCGCCGGCGTGCTCGGGGCGCTGACGCCAACACAACAATTGACGCCATCGGTGATGGACGAAGCGATGACAGTGAACTTCACTGCCAATCACCGCCTCATCCGCGCGCTGCATCCATTGCTGCGTGAGTCCGAAGCGGGGCGCGCGGTGTTCGTCACCTCAGGCGCGTCGCGCAATCCGAAAGCGTATTGGGCCGGCTATGCAGCGTCGAAAGCGGCGCTCGACGCGATGGTCACGTCCTACGCGGCTGAACTGAACGTGACGCCAATTCGCGCAAACCTCTTCAATCCCGGCCCGACACGCACCGCGATGCGGCAGAAGGCGTTCCCCGGCGAAGACCCGATGACGCTGCCGACGCCGGATGAAGTCGCCCCCTCGATCGCTGACATGCTTGAGCCCGGCTACACGCAGAACGGCGCCTGGGTGCAGTTCGAGCGGCGCTAGACGTGCGCGCGTACGACGCCATCATCATCGGCGGCGGCGCGGCTGGCTTGTACGCGGCATTTCATGCTGGCCGGCGCGGGCGGCGCGTGCTGGTGATCGAGCACAATTCCGAAGTCGGCGCGAAAATTCTGATCTCCGGCGGCGGACGCTGCAACTTCACCAATCTGCACGTCGGCCCGGATCGCTTTATCTCCGGCAACCCGCATTTCGCCCGTTCGGCGCTGGCACGGCACACGCAAGCTGACTTCATCGCACTGGTGAAGAAGCACAGCATTGCCTTTTACGAAAAGACGCTCGGGCAATTGTTCTGCGAAGGGCCACGCTCATCGCAGAAGATCGTGCGGATGCTGCTGGATGAATGCTTGGCGGCAGGTGTCGACATCGTCTGCAACGCGCGCGTGAGCGCGGCGCGGAAACCGGATCGTTTCGTTGTTGAGACCAGCGCCGGCGCGTTTGAGAGCGAGACGCTCACAATCGCGACGGGCGGCCTACCGATCCCGAAACTGGGCGCGAGCGGCTTTGCCTTCGAAATCGCGGATCAATTCAGTGTACCCATCGTCGCCACGCGCCCGGGCCTTGTGCCGCTCACATTCAGCGAAGCCGATCTCGCCTGGATGCAGCCGCTGAGCGGGATATCGGCGGACGCCGCCGTGAGCGCGGGGAAAACAGCGTTCCGAGAAGCGGCGCTGTTTACACATCGCGGACTTTCGGGGCCAGCGGTGTTGCAAGCGTCATCCTATTGGGCGCCGGGCGATGCGATCAGCGTCGATTGGCTCCCAGATACGCCGGAGGACGCGCTGGCGGCGCGCAAGCGCGAACGCCCAAAGGCGCAGCTCAAGACAGCACTCGCGGAGATGCTACCTGAGAGACTTGCTGTGGCGTTGTCCGGCACTTGGACTACCGCTGCGCTCGGCGACATGAAGGACACCGCGCTCATCGAGATTATGCGGGCGTTGAAAGCGCGGCCGCTCACGCCGATCGGGACGGAGGGCTACGCGAAGGCGGAAGTAATGGTGGGCGGCGTCGATACCAACGCGCTCTCGCAGCAGACGATGGAGGCGGGCAAGGCGCCTGGCCTTTTCTTCATCGGCGAAGCGGTGGACGTGACCGGCTGGCTTGGCGGTTATAATTTTCAGTGGGCCTGGTCGAGTGGCTGGGCGGCGGGTCAGGCGATCTGATGTTTGATCCACTCGTGGTCGATGCGATTGGGCGCACCGCAGAAGGCTATGAGATCGCGCGCTTCAGCTTGCGCAACACAAAAGGCCTTCGCGCCGACGTCATGACCTATGGCGCGACCCTGATGCGGCTGGAGACACCTGATCGGAATGGAAGCTTCCAGAATGTGGTGCTCGGTTTCGATCATCTAGAGCCCTATCTCATCGGCACGCCGTGCGTTGGCGCAATCGTTGGGCGCTATGCAAACCGCATTGCAGGCGCGCGATTTGCGCTCGACGGCGTCGAGTACAAGCTCGCCGCCAACGACGGCGCAAGCCATTTGCACGGCGGCGTAGGTGGTTTCGATAAGGTTGTCTGGGAGGCCGCGGCGGTGATGCGGGACGGCGATCCGGGCGTTGTTTTGCGGTATGTGAGCCGTGATGGCGAGGAAGGCTATCCGGGCGAGCTAAGCGTTGAGACGCTTTATCTGCTGAGGCGTGATCGGCTGGTGATAGCGTTTGAAGCGCGAACGCGGGCGCCGACGCACGTAAACCTCACGCATCACTCCTATTTCAACTTGAGCGGAGACGCGCGTGATATCGGCGCGCATGATCTTGAGATTGAAGCGAACAAGTATCTGGCAGTCGATCCTGAAATGATCCCGCTTGATGCGCGGGACGTCGGCGGCACACCGTTCGACTTTCGCCAGCCGCACAGGATCGGCGGGCGCATTAATGCGGCAGACGAGCAGCTCCGAATTGCTGGCGGCTACGACCACACGTTCGTTCTGAACGGCGCCGGAAGTCTCACGCGCACCGCGGCGCTCAGCGATGCAGTTAGTGGGCGGCGGATGACGCTTTGGACGACGGCGCCAGGGGTGCAGCTCTACACCGGCAACAATCTCGATGGCTCAGTCGGCGGTTTTGGCCAGCGCAGCGGTATCTGTTTGGAGCCGCAGCATTTTCCCGACAGCCCCAACCGGCCAGATTTTCCAAGCACTGTGCTCCGTCCCGGAGAGGTTTACGAGTCCCGCAGCGAACTGGTGTTCGACCTAGCCTCGTGACGGATTTACGCCGCGCGGACGGATGCTAAGCTCCGGCCCTCTGGGGAGGATCACATGAGCTTGCGCAATCTGCTTTTGGGTTTGGCGCTTTTGGCCGCGCCTTGGGCCGCTGCCGCGCAGGAGCAACCGCGCGAGGCCCCGGTCGCGGCGCCGGCTGAGGTCAGCACTAATTCGGCAGTGCGTGATGTGTATCATGCGCTATTCTTCGACAGCGGCATCTTCGATACGATGACGAGCGAGTTTCTGCCCGAGTATCGCCGGCAGGCCACCTCCTCGGTCTATTACCGCCGCGCGAGCGGCGAACGGCGCGAGGCGCTGGATCGTGTGATCGAGGCCACGCCGCAATACATGCGCGAAGAAATCATGGCCGAGACGTTCGTCATGGCCGACAATGTGAGCGAGCGCGCCGCAGAGTTGCTCTCTGCCAATGACATCGCAATGTTGGCCAACTTCTTGCGCGATCCGAACTGGCGCCCGTTCATGGCGCGGATGGCGCTGCAGGGCGCCAATAAGGGACCCGATAGCATCGGCGCTGACGACCTCTCCGCCGAAGAAGAGGCGCAGATGAATGATTATGCCGAAACCCACTTCAGCCCACAGCTGATGGAGAACGGCGGCGCGTTCATGAATTTGCTTGTAGGCGAGATGCGCGCTGCCAGTCCGCGGCTACAGCCACGCATTCAGCGACGGCTTGCCGTCGAGATCTGCGCGGCGCTGGATGATCGCTGCCCGCGCGAGTTGCGCGACCAAATCCGAACGCTCTAAAGGCCAGTCATGCGTTTTGTGTTCGCTCTTCTTGTGGCGATGTGCGTCGCCTTAGCGACGCCTGCTCCAGGTTTCGCGCAAAGCCCAACGCAGTCGACGGGCGCCTATGCGCCTGGCCATCTCGCCGCCGCGCGCGACATGCTGCATGCGTTTCTGATCGACACAGGCACGCTGGAGATCAGTTCGCTCCAGGCATTCGAATTGATGGGGCATCAATTTCGCCAGCCCATCCTAGCGTCGCAAATGTACATCGCCTTGCCACCTGCGCGGCAGGAGGCGCTTTTGGCTTACATGAATAATTTGGGGCCGGTGGTCCAAGAGGAAGCGCTGCGCGGCGCTCCGCAGGTCATCGAACAGTTCGCACCGCGTGTTGCGGCGTTGTTCAGCGAGGCTCACCTCCGCGATATCGCCGCGTTCATGCGCACACCCGAGGGCTCCTCATTCTTCCTCCGCAGCGTCACCGACGGCGTAGAACGCGTAGCGACCGGCGGGCCCGCGCAAACGCAGCCAAGCGCGGCAGAGATGGCGGCAGCACAGGCGTTCGACCAAACACCTGCGGGGCGCGCCTTCACTGCGCGCGCACGGGAGATGGGCGCGGTGATGCATGATCTCGGCGCGGCCTCTGTCGGCGGCCCGCATATCATCAATCGCATCCGGCGCGATATGTGCGCTGTGCTTGAGACTGATTGCCCCCGCGGTTGGCGTTCCTGAGCTTCAGCTCGGATCGTCAGCGAAGGGGTTCTTGCCGGCTTTGACGATGAGCCGGATCGGCGCCGCGTGGAGATCGAATGCTTCGCGCAGGCCGTTGACCAGATAGCGTTTGTAGCTCTCCGGCATTTCTTCTGCGCGCGACGCGATCAGAACGAACGTAGGTGGACGGGCTTTGATCTGGGTGAGATAGCGCGGCTTGATGCGTTTGCCGCCGACCGCTGGCGGTGGGTGGCGCGCAATGGAGGCATAGAGCCACTCGTTCAAATCTTTGGTTTTGACCCGCGCGGTCCAATCGGTGTGCGCCTGCTCCACCGCCTTCATGAGCCGATCAAGGCCGACGCCCGATTGTGCGGAGATGGTGACGAGCGGCGCGCCGCGCGCTTGCGGCAGGCTTTCACGCGCGACTAGCTTCAGCTCTTCGGCCACCGCGCGGGTGTCTTCGATCTTGTCCCACTTCGCCAAAGCGAACACGAGCGCGCGGCCTTCACGGATGATGAGATCAGCGATGGAGAGATCCTGTTTTTCGAACGCTTCGGTCGCGTCCATCACCAGCACGCACACATCCGCGAACCGGATCGAATGCAGCGAGTCGCCGACCGACATGCGCTCGAGCTTTCCCTGAACCTTTGCCTTCTTGCGCATGCCGGCTGTGTCGGTGAGGCGATAGGTTTTGCCACCCCATTGCCAATCGATGGCGATGCTGTCGCGGGTGATGCCAGCCTCAGGACCGACGAGCAGGCGATCTTCGCCGATCAGCGCGTTCACCAGCGTCGACTTACCGGCGTTCGGGCGGCCGACGATGGCGAGGTTGATCGGGCGCGCCGGCCGAGGTTCGCCGTGCTCTTCCTCGGTCGGCGGTCCGGCCTCGTGCGCGACGATAGCGGCATAGAGTTCGGACATGCCCTCGCCATGCTCGGCCGAGAGCGCGATCGGCTCGCCGAGGCCAAGCGCGTATGCTTCGCTGATGCCGACATCGCCGGCGCGGCCTTCGACCTTGTTCGCTGCCAGCACGACGGGCTTATCGGCGCGGCGCAGGATTGCAGCGAACGCCTCATCCATCGGAAGCACGCCCGCGCGCGCGTCGATCATGAAGAGAATGACGTCGGCGTCGCGAATGGCGATTTCGGTCTGCGCGCGCATGCGCGATTCAAGCGACGCGTCGGTCACGTCCTCAAAGCCGGCGGTGTCGATCAATTGGAAGTCGAGATCGCCGAGGCGGCCCTTCGCTTCACGCCGATCGCGGGTGACGCCCGGCGTATCGTCGACGATCGCCAGTCTCCTGCCAGCGAGCCGATTAAAGAGCGTGGACTTGCCGACGTTCGGCCGCCCAACGATCGCGAGCTTGATCGTCATGGGCGGCCGGATTTCATCGGAGCACGACCAAACGCGCGCTGTCGGTCACGATGTAAATCTGATCGTTGGCGGCGATTGGCGGAATGAAAACAGGTTGGCGAACGTCAGCGGTGGCGACGGTTTGGCCGTTCTCCGGCGTCACCGCGATCACATCGCCAACTGAATTGGCCAACACCAGGCGGCCGCCGATCATGATAGGGCCAACCCACGAAACGCGGCCCCGGCGTTCCTCTTCGTCTTCGTAACGGCGCAGTTGCTGCACCCAATAGACGTTGCCGGTGAGGCGGTCGAAAGCGGCGAGTTCGCCATCGACGCTGACGGCGTAAAGCACATCGCCGGCAATCCACGGCGTCTGTGTCGAGGCGAAAGAGCGCGCCCACCCCCGTTGGCCCGTGCGTAGATCGATCGCAGCGAGCACGCCAGAATGGCTGGCGGCATAGGCGACGCCGTTGTCCAGCACCGGGCGACCGGCGATATCGTTGATGGCGGAGAGCGACGTGAGGCGGCCTGTGCGCGAAAGCGAGTCAGACCAAAGGCGCCGGCCGTTGCCCGCCAATAGCGCCACCAGTTCGCCGGAGGCGAACGGCGCAACGACGGTTTCGCCGTCAACCGCAACGCTCGGGGCCGAAAGAATACGCGCCGGCTCTGCGATGGCCTGGTGGGTCCAGCTGACGGCGCCAGTGGCGATATCGAACGCCATCAATTCGCTGTCGTTGGTGATTGCATAGACGCGCGTGCCCGCAAGCGTCGGCGCGGATTGGAACGGCGCATCGGCTTGCGTGCGCCAAATCTCGTCGCCGGTTTGGCCGTCGATCGCAGCGATGAAGCCGAAGCCCGTGGTCACATAAACGCGGCCGCCGCCAGCGGCGACGCCGCCGCCGCGCGCGACACGGTCACGGCCTTCGCTCGGGCGAAGTTGCTCACTCCACAAGCGGCGGCCGTCATTTGCGCGGAAGGCGTTCAGGCGGTGATCTGCGTCGAGGAAGTAGAGGTTGCCGTCAGAAATCACGGGCGGCGCGGCGATCTGCGAGCGGTTGTCTGAGCCTTGCCCGAGATTAGCGCGCCAAGCTTCTTCTAATACGGCTGAGCCGCTTGAATGCGGGGGCGAATTGTCTGCGGTGCCGCCCGGCTGGCTCCAATCAACCACGGCCGTCATAGGCGGAAGGGTAATAGGACGTGCGGCGAGCGCGGGGTCCGGCGTCAGCGTCTGTTCGAACGCGAGGATCGACACGCGGCCGTCTTCCGGCGTGGCCGGTTGCTCATTGTTGCCGCCATCAAAGGGATTGATCGCATCACCGATGCGGCCAACCGTAGAGCACGCAGACAAAGCCGTGGCGGCCGCGATCGCGAGGAGCGGACCAAAGCGGCCCAAGTGACGGCTCATCAATTTTCTCCTTGAGAAGGCGCGGTCTCTGCGCCGCCTGCTGCGGGCGCGGGTGCTGGGCCGATAACGGAAAGCGCGAGTTGCGCACGCTGCTGCACGCCTTGCGGCGCCTCAAAAGCGAGCGTGAGATTTTCGAGCGTGCTGCGCGCCAGATCGAGATCGCCAGCTTCCCAAGCTTCCACGCCGAGCAGTTCGCGACCGAGATAAGCTAGACGCGTCTCGGATTCGATCAGCGGCTGCAGGCGGGTTTGAAGTGCGGCGAAGTCTTGAGTCTCCGCCGCGATATAAGCGGCGCGCAAGCGCGCAGTGTCGCGCATGATCGGATCGCGCGACAACTCAGCCGCCTCATCGAACGCCGCGATGGCCCCGTCGAGATCGCCTTGGCCCTGAAGGATGGACGCGACCTGCATCGTCGACATGGCGCGATAGGTGCGCGGGCCTTCGCCGCTCAAACGCTCGAACTCGGTTTTGGCGGCGTCGAAATCGCCGGCCTGCGCCAATTCGATCGCGGCCATGTACGCGTCGGACTGCGCGCGCGCCGCCTCGACTTGCTGGCGCTGCCACCACTGGAAGCCAGCCATGGCGGCCAGAATGATAACGAAGAGGCCAATGAGGTAAGGCCCGTACCGCTTCGCCATCGCGAGCGCGCGGTCCTGACGAAGGCTCTCATCGACTTCGTTGACAAAACTATCAGTTTCGTTGGTCACGCGGTTGGTATCCTCGAACCCGCAGGCCCGCCTGGGCAGCGGACTCGTCCCCCTAAAATCGGCGGCAAGCTAGCCGCGCTTGTCGCCCCGAGCAACGCGCGCTTGCGGCGGCACGTTGACCTTCAGGGCATAGGTCTCGGCTGCGGCAGGAAAACGGCGGCCCCGGACGTCGGCTGCATATTCGGAAACGGCCTTGTCGATGGCCCCCTTTATGTCCCCGTAGCGGCGGACGAACTTGGGGGTCCAGTCGAATAGGCCAAGCATATCATCGGTCACGAGGATCTGGCCGTCGCACTCGGCCGACGCGCCAATCCCAATCGTGGGGGCCCGGACGGCGGCTGTTATTTCGGGGGCCAAACTCTCATCCACCCCTTCAATCACAATGGCGAAGGCGCCCGCTTCGTCAGCAGCGCGGGCCTCGGCCAGCACTTTTTGGCGCTCATCCTGGGTGCGGCCCTTGGCCCGGAACTTACCGTCGACGTTCACGGCCTGGGGGCGGAGGCCGACATGCCCCATGACCGGGATGCCGCGATCGACCATATAGGCGATGGTAGCCGCGATTTGGGGCCCGGCCTCGACCTTCACAGCCTGGGCGCCGGTTTCCTTGAGCACTCGGGTGGCGTTGGCGAACGCGTCGCGCGGATCGCCCTCGTAGCTGCCGAATGGCATGTCGACCACCACCATGGCGTGCTGAGAGCCCCGCATGACGGCCTGGCCATGCATGATCATCATCTCAAGCGTGACACCCACCGTATTGGGCAAGCCGTGAACGACCATGCCGACGCTGTCGCCCACCAGCAGTAGATCGCAGTGCGGGTCGAGAATCTGCGCCACTGGCGCGGTGTAGGCGGTGAGGCACACAATCGGCTCGCCGCCCTTTCGGGCCGTGATGTCAGGCGCGGTGACGCGACGGATTTCAGTGTGGCGGGACATAAGTTCGGGCCTCGTTCGGAACCGCCAGTCCTAGCCGTTGCTGCGTTGCGGCGCCAGCGCCGACCCCAGACGGCAGAAACACGAAAGGCGGCCCTCGCGAGCCGCCTTTGCCTCTGGCCGTTTTGAGCCGTTATTCCTGCGTGGTGCGATAGACCACCGCGCCACCCGCCAAAGCGGCCGCAGTCATCAGAATGATCTGGGTCATGCCGGTGCCGAGCGATTGGAGGACGCTCTGAGCAGCGACGCCCAAAGATGGGGTGGCGCTCAACGCGCCATGGGCGCGGGCGACTTCCAGGCCCGCCGTCGCCATCGCTTCCTGGCCGAACGCGCCATAGAAGGTCGCACCGCCGTAAACGAGCGCGGCGCCAGCCGCAGCGAGGCCAACGGTTTGCGCCAGATTGCGCAGCTTAACCGCGTTCTCCCGGCGCGAGACTGCCTGCTCGATCTTGACGGTGAAGCCGTCATCGACCGGTTCATGAGCTTCCGCAAAGGAGCGCTTCAGAAGGGCGTCAAAATCCGTCATTGGGGTTCCAATAGCCGTCGCAGTTTTTCCGTCCCTCTTAGTACGTGGGATTTCACCGTCCCGAGGGGAAGACCGGTGATTTCGACTATCTCCGCGTGACTTAAACCTTCTCCGTGGTTCAGCGTCACGCAAAGTCTCTCAGCATCCGACAACCTGGCAAGTGCCTTTTCCAGGTCAATCTTCGCTCCGGCCGCGGCCTCCGGCGTAGAATCTTCCGACGCTATAGGCGAAGCGTCATCGATTTCCTCGAACACGGCCTTCTGGCGGCGTTTGGCCATCAGGAACGTGGTCACCGCGATCCTACGAAACCAACCCGGAAAAGCCGCCGGGGTTTCAAGGTCACCCATCTTATCCCACGCCTTGATGAACGCCTCTTGAGCAAGATCATCGGCTTCGGCGTGGCTCTGACACATTCTTCTCAACAGGGCGCGGGCCCATCCTTGCCGGCGCTTTACCAGCTCACCGAACGCCGCCTGGTTCCGTGCCTGGGCCGCGATTATCAGCGCGGCTTCGGTCGCTTCCCCCAGATTTTGGAACCCCCGCGACGCCACGGATCACTCATTGCTCCTTCTTCTTGGCCGAGTAATCGACAATCGCGAGCAAGATAAAGGCAAAGCCCAGGGCTCCAAGGATGGCAGCCGGAACCATCATGCCGCCTTCGACCGTACCGCTGAAATCATCGAGGGCGAAGGCGCCGATGACAAAGCCAATCGCCAAGGCCAAAAGCACCACGCCGCTGCCCAAGGTGCTGCGCGCACGATCCTTCGGTGGCTTAGTGGCCCCCTCGGTCAATTGGCGCAAAATGGCGGGATCGAGCTGCTGGCCCTTCTCCAAAGCCTGCGAAATCAACGCGTGAGCCGATCGCTTCGTGCGCTCTTTCAGCCAGATCGGCACCAGAATAATGGCTCCTAGGAAGCCAAAAAACACAAACGGAACAAAAACATCCGCACCCATGAGGAACTCCATAGCCCGGGGTCTTTGCCCCTTTGTATCTGGGATGCGCGATCCAGGTGAATTGGATGCAACTCAGATTCAGCGCTTCATCAGCACCCTAGCCCGGGCCGACATGAGTCGCGCTAGCCCCACGAGGCTGATCAGGCCGGCGGCGGACAGAACGCCATTTTGGAAGGCGGCGGGGTTGCCGGCAGCCCAGTCTAGGCCAAGGGCAGCGAGGGCGGCAGCGGCGGCCGCGATACCCCCGGCCCGGAGGACCGACCGCGCGGCCTCCTTCTTATATCGCCCGGCCTCGGCAGCCCGGATGACGGCCAGCGCAAAGCCCGGATCGCGGGCCGGCGCGCCGGCCGCCACGAGCGCGGCGCGGAGGCGAGCTTCAGTGTCCATCTGACGTCTCCAACCCGCGCAGCAACTTTTCGCGCCCGCGCGTCACATGCGATTTCACCGTGCCCAGCGGCAGTTTCAAGATCGCCGCCGCTTCAGCGTGCGAAAACCCTTCACCGAGGCAAAGCGCGACGGCGGCGCGTTGTTCGTCTGGCAACTCAGCCATGGCGCGCTCGAGTGCGATGCGGTCTTCGATGGGCGCCTCGTTCTCAGCCACTTCTTGGGTTTGTAGCCAAGCCGCATCGCGAGCCCCGGCCCGCCCGTGCGCGCGTCGCGCATCACGCGCCAGACGAAAGCCGATGCCAGACACCCACGAGCGGAAACTGGAGCGGCCCTCGAAACGATTAAGCTTGGCCCACGCAGTCACGAACGCCTCTTGTGCAATATCGTCGGCATCGGCCCAAACACCGGTAAAACGCCGCAAAAACCCGCGAACCGCTTGCTGATGCGCATCGACCAAGGCGGCGTACGCGCGGCTGTCGCCTTTGCGCGCTGCGGCGATGAGGCGGGCCTCATCATGCGGCGTCATCGGAATCTTTTGACCCGCCGCCGGGATTCATCAACGCAAGCGCCAGACAACCAAGCGCAGTGACGGTCATCGTCGATGCGATAACGAGAAACGCAGTCTGACGATCTGGATCGGCGGTGGCGTAAGCGATCCAAAAGCCAAAACCGAGAGCGGTGAAGACGACGAACTCACTCCACGGCGGCTTGCTCGTGTTGGTTTTACCCAGTTGCTCATAGAGAATGGGCGGCGGCTCCCTGCCGGCTTCCAGCGCTGCCTTGATGATGTCCATCGCCTGCGCGCGGCGTTTGTGCTCCAGCCATTGCGACCAGCCGGCGCCCAGCATCGAGATGGCTACCGCTCCGAAAATGAAGAGCGCCACCATCCAATTCTCAAACCCGTTACTCAGCATCGTCCGACTCTTTCGTGCATTCGGCCAGTATGCAGCCACGGCCCTGCGGATTGGATGCGGAACAGGCTTGCCTAACAACACTTAAGCGTATACTTAAGTGTTATGTTCAGGCAGGACGCGCTTCTAGATCTGGCGTTTCAGGCGCTCGCCGACCCTAGCCGGCGGGCGATGGTCGATCGCTTGGCCCAAGGGCCGGCGACGGTCAGCGAATTGGCCAAACCGCTGGCCATGTCGCTCCCAGCCGTGATGCAGCACCTCGCGGTGCTGGAAACGAGTGGGCTGGTGAAGAGCCAGAAGGTCGGGCGCGTCCGCACCTGCTCGATTGACCCGAAAGCGCTCACCCAAGCCGAACACTGGATCGCCGAACGGCGCGCGCTTTGGGAGCGACGCCTGGATCGGCTCGGACAATTTCTCGACGAAACCAAGGACGACTGATGCTCACGATCTACGGCCACCCGATATCTTCCTACACGTGGAAGGTGCTCACTGCGCTTTATGAGAACGGCACGCCGTTCGAGTTCATCACGGTGGATCAGAACACATACGCAGACTTCATCGCCAAATGGCCGATGGGGAAGTTTCCGATCCTGTTGGACCGCGATCGCGGCGCGATGGTGGCTGAAACGGCGGTGATCATCGAATACCTGGATCACTATTATCGCGGCCACACCCGCTTCATCCCGGCGGACTTCGACACCGCGCTCGAAGTGCGACGCTGGGACCGCGTGTGCGATCACCTGAACACGACGATGAGCAAAATCGTTGTCGATAACATTAGGCCCGATGGCCAGCGCGATCCGTATGGCGTCGAGGAAGCAAAACGTGTCGTGCGCGGCATCTACGCCGTCATCGAAGCGCAGCTCGGCTCGCGCGAATTTCTCGTTGGGAACGACTTTAGCCTAGCCGACTGCGCCGCAGCGCCCGCCCTCTGGTACGCCACACGCAACGTGCCGCTCGACGGCGCCTTCCCGCGCATTGCGGGGTACCTGGAGCACCTGAAAGCGCGCCCTTCCTTTGCGCGCGCCGTGAAGGAATCCGAGCCGCTATTTCATATGTATCCGGGAGCGTGAGCATGACCGCCCTGACACACGCCACCATCGTCATGGAGCGGACTTACAGCGCCGCGCCAGCGCGCGTCTTCAAGGCTTGGTCCGATCTGGAAGCGCGCACGCGCTGGTCGGCGCCGGCGGACAACATTCGGATCGAGTACGACGCGGCTGATTTTCGGGAAGGCGGACGGGATATCTCGCGCTGCATCGAGCCAGGCAACGACGATTACGTCGCGGTTGTCAACTACATCGATATCAAGACCGACCGGCGCATCGTATTCGCAGAGGATGTATCCCACGGCGAGACGCGCGTTTCGGCGGCGCTGATCGGTGTCGAACTGGAAGCGGCCGGCGCGGGCACGCGGCTGCTGCTCACGATGCAGATCGTGGCGTTCGATGGATCGGAGATGGAGAAAGGCTACCAGTTCGGCTGGAACGCCGCGCTCGACAATCTCGCCAAGGAGTTTGCGCAATGAGCGAACGAGACGTCACGCACGCCACATTTGTCATCGAGCGCGAATACGCACACCCGCCAGAAAAGGTGTTCGCCGCGTACGCCGACCCGAAGCAGAAGTCGAAATGGTTCGGCGGCCCGTCCGAGTGGAATTCCACGCACACGCTCGACTTCCGCGTCGGCGGCAAAGAAGTCAGTAGCGGCGGCCCTCCCGGCGGCGTGATCCACAAGATGAGCGGCGAATACTGGGACATCGTCGAAAACGAGCGCATCGTCATGTCCTACGAGCTGCACCTCGACGCGACGCGCATCTCGGTTTCGCTCGGTACGACAGAGCTCAAGCCGTCAGCGAAAGGCGCCAAGCTCATCTACACGGAGCAAGGGGCCTACCTCGATGGCTACGACGACGCTGGCCAGCGCGAACACGGCACGCGCATCCTTCTCGGCCAACTCGAAACCTTCCTGAACGCGTGAGCGCCATGACGACCACTACACACGGCAGCTTCATCATCGAACGCCGCTATGAGGCAAGCCCGCAGCGCGTGTTTGCGGCCTGGGCCGATCCCACCGCCAAGCGCGCCTGGTTCGCCGAAGGCGAAGGCTGGGACATCCAATCCTACGAACTCGACTTCCGCGAAGGCGGCGCCGAGAGGAGCAAGTTTCATCACCAAAAGGGCGTCGAGACATTCGGCGAAGAGACTTGGTTCGGCAACGACACCGCCTTCAACGAGATCGTCCCCAACGAGCGGATCATTTTCACCTATGCGATGGACCGCAACGGTGTGCGCTTCAGCGTCTCGCTTGCGACAGTGGAGTTCAAGTCTGCGCAGCAAGGTACGCGGCTGATCTTCTCCGAGAACGGCGCGTTCTTCGACGGCGCTGACGGCATCAAGATGCGCGAAGCCGGATGGCAGGAGCTGCTGCAAAAAACTGGGCGAGCATCTCGAGAAAGGCGCCATATTGAGGCCGTGACACCTCAGCAAATCTCCATTCAAGTCGGCGACGCCGGCACCTCCGGGCTGTGGCTAGCGCCGGATGACCCGCGTGCGCTTTACGTGTTCGCGCACGGCGCCGGCGCCGGGATGGCACACAAATCGATGGCGGCGATTGCGGACGGACTTGCGGCGCGCGGCGTCGCGACCTTGCGCTACAATTTCCTTTATGTGGAGCGCGGGTCGAAACGGCCGGACGCGCCGGCGCTGGCGCACGCGGCGGTGCGAGCGGCGGTCGCGGAAGCAAGAAAGCTTGCGCCGAGCCTGCCGCTTTTCGCTGGCGGCAAGTCATTCGGCGGGCGCATGACGTCACAAACACAGGCGAAGGCGGCGTTGCCCGGCGTGTGGGGCCTCGTGTTCTTCGCGTTTCCGCTGCACCCGGCGGGCAAGCCCAGCGATGAGCGCGCAGCGCATTTGAGCGAAGTCGATGCGCCCATGCTGTTCCTGCAAGGCGAGAAAGATGCGCTGGCTGATCTGACTCTGCTGTGCCCAGTGGTTGACGCACTCGGCGCGCGGGCGGAACTCGCACTCTACCCCGACGCGGACCACAGCTTTCATGTGCCGGCCAAAAGCGGGCGCAAGGATGCGGATGTATTGGCGGACATTCTGGACCGCGCCGCGGACTGGATGCTCGCGCGCGTTCAGCCCAACGCCGCCGCGTAAATCTCCGGCTTGAAACCGACGATCAGCTTGCCGCCAACATCGAGCACCGGGCGTTTGATCATCGACGGATTCGCTTGCATCAACGCAATCGCCTTCTTCTCGGTGACATTCTCTTTGTCCTTCTCCTGCAAATTCTTGAACGTCGTCCCGGCGCGGTTCAGCAGTACTTCCCACCCCACCTGCTCGGCCCACGCTTCCAGCGTGGCTTTATCGATGCCCGCTTTTTTGTAATCATGCAGCGTGTAAGCGAGGCCCTTCGCATCGAGCCAGGTCCACGCCTTCTTCATCGTGTCACAGTTGCGGATGCCGTAGATCGTAATCTGCTTGCTCTTGGCCATGACCGGCTTATGCCAAAGTCCCTGACCGAGGAGAAGCACCGATGACGACGCTCACCTTCTATACAAATCCAATGTCGCGCGGACGCATCGTTCGCTGGATGCTGGAAGAAGTGGGGGAGACCTACGAAACCCTGGTGCTGGACTACGGAACGACGATGAAGGGTGCTGACTATCTTGCGATCAACCCGATGGGTAAGGTCCCGGCGATCCGTCATGGCGACGTTATCGTGACAGAAGGCGCCGCCATCTGCGCGTATTTGGCGGACGCTTTCCCGCAAGCGAAGCTCGCACCACCCATCGGCGATAAATTGCGCGGTGCCTATTATCGCTGGATGTTCTACGGCGCAGGGCCCGTCGAGGCGATGGCCTCAAACCAAGCGCTTGGAGTTGTCGTACCCGACGAAAAGCGCGGCATGGTCGGCTACGGCTCGCGGGAGCAAGTGATCGACACGCTCGAGTTCGCGGTTTCGCGGGGCGATTACCTCGTCGGCGATACCTTCACGGCTGCCGACCTCTATCTCGGGTCCCAAATCATGTGGGGCCTGCAATTTGGCACGCTCGAGAAACGGCCGGCATTCGAGGCATACGTAGCACGCATTTCAGCGCGGCCGGCCGCGGCCAAGGCGCGTGAGATCGACGACGCACTCATCGCATCCAAGGGCTAGCCATCTCTCAATGCGGTAATATTTGATTGGCGTTACCCCGCCACCGCGCTTACCCTGGATTGCAGAGGGTAGTCGCGATGAATCTCGGAGATAGCTGGGGTAAATTGCTTGGAGTCGCCGGCACCGGCGCGCTGGCGGTCGCCGCGTATTTCAGCAATCCCTACGCCCCTTTTCGACCGATGCCCGAAATGTGCCCAAGCCAGGCGACCTGCGTGATCGTCGCCGGACTCGACGGCGATGTGAATCTCGGCGTGGGCGCCGGCGGACAGCCGATTGGCTTCGATCTCGACGATGAAGTGCGACGCCAGCTCGTTGATTGGCTCGAAAACGCGCCCGGCGATCTTCGCGTCTACAAGATGCCCGAAGAGATCGCGATGCCAGAGCGCGGTGTGTCGAGCTTTGAGCGCAACGCCGGCTCCGTAATGGCGCGCGCGCGGCGCATCGGCGAACAATACGGGGCGCAGCTTGTCGTCATCGGCGAGGTCAACAGCGCGAGCGTCTCGCTCGCCTTTGTCGATCCGAACGACACCGCGGCAGGATTGAACTTGGCCGCCTACGAGTTGCCGAACATCGGCGTGCCAGACAATTTCCTGAACGATTTTTATTCCGCCCTAGCCGCAGCGCGCGAACATCGGCCAGCGCCGATTCCGATCGCGGCGCGCCCCGCAGCGACGCCGCCGCCTGAGGACCATAACACCACCGCCACGCAGGAACTCGATCCGCCGCCGCCATCGCAGCAGCAGACAAGTTTTCCGCCTCCGCCGGTTGCGACGCCGCCGCCGATTGCAGCGCCATCCATCATACCCGCCGAGGTGCGAGAGCGCCCCTCTTCCACACAAATGCAACGCGCCTATCCGCGATCCGCGTTGGAGCGCGGCATATCGGGCGCAGCGGTTGTGCGGTGCTACGTGGCGCTCGACGGCAACCTGCACACCTGCGCGACCACACGCGAAAACCCGCCGAATATGGGTTTTGGAAATGCAGCAGAGCGATTAGCACGACAGAGCACGACAGCCTTTCCGCAGAGAGTCGATGGGCGTTCAGTTGCCGACGGCCCGATTGAGGTTGAGTACTCATTTCAAGTGAGCACCGAGAACTGAGCGTTGGGGTGGCGCGCAGGCACGCCACCCCAATTAGTCAGTGCGCGATGGCCGCGCGACGGCGCCAAGTGATCCAACCCAGCAAAAGCAACAGCGCCATAAGTGCGTAGAAGCCAGGCTCAGGCGTCGAGGCGCCACCAAAGCCGGCCGGCGACATGCCGTACGCTTCAGGGCCGACACCGGCGGGCATTGGCAGCGGCACGTCGGCGTTCCGCGCGCTGTTCGGATCAGCGTTCACGATCCGCCGCGAAACAGCGACGAACGACGTCCAATCCGTAACCAGCGCGTACTCAAGGCCGAGCGCAGTGACGCGCTCCTCCAACTGCGCGGTGTTGAGCTGCAGTGTGCGGAGCTCAGCGGAGCTGCTGTAGTCGCGCATCAAATCGCCCACCTGCGCGCGCGCCCAGATGATCGGGATCGCCGACGTAGAGGCAGTTGCATTGGTTGGCACATCCGAGAGCGTCACCTGCACCGGCATACGCGCAGCGCGACCGTTGACGTTGCCGTGCACGACAATTGTACCGGAACGCTGACCGGTGAAGCGGCCCATGAGGCGCAGCGAGTCACCAGCAAAGAGATCCGGAATGATCGCTGGGGTCACGTCGGTGGGCGCGAGATTGCCCCAATCGATGCGGATATCGGTCAGCACCGGCATGTCGAGGCGATCGGCTAAATCGTGCGCCGCTTCGAGGCCAGTCTCAGTCGGATCGATGTAGCGGGCAAAGCCGCGACCCCGGCGCGCCATCTCAGACAGGAGATAACGATTCACCGATGAACCGACGCCGAACGCATAGACCCGCGCGCGGCCAAGATGCTGCGCCATGAACTGCAAGACTTCGGCTTCGTTGCCAATGTAGCCATCACTCAGGAAGACAACGATGCGCAGCGTGTCTGGCTGCTGCCGCACCGCGAAAGCCTGCTGCATCGCCGGCACGACTTCGGTGCCGCCATCGGCGCTGAGGCCGCGTACGAAGGCCGCTGCGCGTGCGATGTTGGCTTGCGTCGCCGGCACCGGCCCATCGGTGAACTCGCGCGGCGTCGAGCCGAACTGGATGATGCGGAAATAGTCGCCCGGGCGCAGCGTCGTCAGCGCGCGCTGCATGAAAGCTTTACTGGCTTCGATGGGTTCGCCGGTCATCGAGCCGGACGTGTCGAGCACGAAGACGAGTTCGCGCGGCATGATCTGCGCTTCGCTTGGCGCCGCGGGTGGTTCGACCACGAGGCTGAAGAAGCCGCCGCGCTGATCCGAGTGAGTCAGCACACCGGCCTGCACGGCGCTGCCGGCGAGCGTGTAGCGTAGGACAAAATCGTGATTATCGATGACGCGATCTTCCGCCAGCACCGCGCGCCTCTGACGGCCCTGGCCACTGACGTTGAGCCGATGCGTGGCGCTGGCGACATTGGCGATATTCAGGCCCGCTTCGAGATCGACAGCGATCGAAACTCGCTCAGGCGCGATTTCACTGGGCAGGGTAAGGCCAAAAACGCCGCGCGGCTGTGCAGGCGGCGGACCGATGTTCCAAACGCCAGTCTGCTGACGGGGCGCCTCGGTTTCGTTCACCAGCTGCGCCGTCGCACGCGGCGCCGGGTTGTAGCGCGGACCAACCACGAGCGGCAGCACCAGTTCGTAGGCGCCATCGACCCGCGGCACGCTTTGCGAATAGCGGATGGTGATACGCACGGTGGAGCCCGGCATCAGGTTCGCCACTTCCTGCGTGAACATGTTTGGCCGATGTTGGCTGAGCAGCGCCGCAGCGCGGCCCTCTTCACGCGCTTGCTCGAATTCCTGGCGCGCCTGCTCGCGGCGACGGATTTGCGCTTCAATCACCTCATCGCCGACTTGCATGGTCATGGCGTGGACGGCAGCGTCTTCGTTGAGCGGGAACAGATAGGTCGCGTTCATCGGCGTCGAGGTTGGGTTCTCGAACGTCTGCACCAGCGAGACTGTGGCGAGATCGCCATCGATAGCGACGCTGAAGTCGCTGTTGGTCAGCGGCAGCAGCATGGTCTCGCCATTCACTTCAGCACGCATATGCCCGCCTAGCGCGTCGAGCGGCGCTTCCCCTGCGGCCTGCGCGCGCGCAAATGAGCCGCTGAGAAGCGCAAAGCTCCCCAACAACACGACAACGAAACGTCTAGCGAGCATGGTTTCCTCCTGCTGCGGTGAGCGTGGGCTGGTCGAGCGCGGCGAAGACTCCGGCGTCGAAGGCGAGATGATCGATGGTGTATTCGGGCGTGATGCGCTGGACGGCGGTCCAGACGGTCGAGCGGTCATTCAGCCAAATCCACACGGCCTCTGAGACACTGGCCACGCGGTGCCCGCGATCGGAGAGGAAGCTGACTTCGACGCGGAAGGCACGGCCTTCGGGATCGACAGCCCGATATTGCGCCGTCGGCGTCGGCGCAAAACGCATACCGCGATAGCTGACGCGATAACCGAGGCCGCGCAGGCACTCATCTGGCGCGTGGAGATGGCGCAGCGGCGATGTGGTACGCGCCAGCATGAGCGCATTGGGACCGTACGCGGCTTTCACCGCCGCGCCGCCAAATTGCTCGAAGTAGACGCGCTCCTGGTTTGTGAGCGGCAGCCCGACCGCGCGATGCACGCCAATGCGCTCCGGCGCAGCGATGCTGACATCGCGCGGTGTAATATCGAGCGGCGTACGCGGCGCGCTGACGATAGCGACGGCAGTGATGAGAAATGCGCCAGCGCGCCATGGAGGATGGCGTCGGACGCTTGCTTTAGACGCTTTGACAGTCGCCACATCCGGCCCGACCCGGCGCGCCCAGATGAACAGCGCCGGCGCGGCGGCGCCGAGCGCGATCAGCCCGACAAGATCGTGCCATGGCTGCGCCATAACATCGAACCCGAGCGCCTCCGGTCCGATAGCGACACCACTCGCCAGCAACGTGATCCGCAAAACGTTGCCAGCCAGCGCCGCCGCCAGTGCAATCGCAGCGCCCACCAACGCAATCGGGAGCCGCGGCCGCGCCAACGTGGCGGCGATAGCGAAAGCAAAGCCGAACATGATGAGCGCACGCGCCCCCGAGCACGGCAGATCGACCAACACGTCGGCGCCCTCGACGGTGATGCGGACGCCGGCGCATCGGACATCACCGAACAGCGCCGAAAGCGCGGCGCAGGCGCCCTGCGCCGAGACGTCCTGCAGCAGAAAGCCGATCGAGCGCTGAACGATGCGCTCCAGCGGCAGCGCGAAGGCAAATGCGACCGCAAGCCAGAACGGTGAGAGGGCGCGTGCACGGTGCTGCAGCCCGGCCAGCCGGGCGAGCGCATAAACATCGATCACGAGGGCCAGCGCGCCGATCGTATCGATGGCGGAGACTTGGGCGATGAGCCGAACAAGCGCTGTAGCGGACAGCAGCAGAACAGCGATACGTTCGTCTTGGCCGGAGGTCGCTTGGCGCGGACTGCTCAGGCTCCAGGCGGCAAGCGCAGCGACGGCGGCGAAATACACAAAACCATGCGAATCGAACGCCGGATCAAACCAGGTGTTGATCAGCCAAATGATTGGCCCCGCCGCCAACACGAGGATCGCGGCGGCGAAAGCGGCGCGGCCGGGATCAAAGCGTGGAGGAGCGGAAGCAAGCACGCCAGCACACTGGCAGCGCGGCGTGCAGACGCGTGCGCGGCGCGGCGCAGCCGGTCAGGATGTTGTGTGCAGGCTTTGCGCAGCGGGGATCGTCAGCACGAAACTGGCGCCGGTTTCGCTCTCTTCCAGCGCGATATCCCCGCCATGCGCGCGCAGCAGCGCGCGGACGATGCCGAGGCCCATGCCAGTGCCGCCTTCAGCACGGCGCGTGGTGAAAAACGGATCGAAAATGCGCGGTCGATTGCCGGCGGAAACCCCGCTTCCGTTGTCAGCAACACGGACACGGACCGCGCCGTCCTCCTCCACGGCTTCGATACTGACGCCGGTGGCGCCATGGCGAACGGCGTTGTCGATCAAATGACCGAAGACGATCTGGGCATTCTCCTCGGACATCCCGAGCGGCATGGGCGCTTCGCCGAGCGTAATCGTAAGGCCCTCGAAGCGTTCGCGCAGGCTCTGGACGACGGTCGGCAAACTGGCCGAACCGCCAAGCTCTGGGTTATCGGCCCGCGCCATTTCGCGCAGGCGATCCAACAAAATGCTGATCCGGTCAGTGTCGGTCAAAACATTGGTCAAGAAGCGCTCGCGCTCCTCCGGCGTCATTGAGCTTTCGGCGTCGCGCATCAGCTCCGCCGCGCCTTTGATGGCGGTGAGCGGTGATTTCAGTTCGTGCGAGACGTGGTTGGCAAAACCGCTAAGATAGTCAGAGCGATCCGATAGCCGCTTCGCCATCGTCATGAAGCTTTGCGTCAGGCTCGCGAGTTCGCGGGTGCCGTGGCGTTGCAGCGGGCCAATAGCATCGGCGCGGCCAGCGGTGATGTCTTCAGCCTTGGAAGCCAGCTCCCGCATCGGCCGGGCGATCGTGCGCACGAACACCAGCCCAATCACAGTCGCCGCGCCAAGCATCATCAGCGCCGCCGCCAGCAGCTTCTCGCGCTCTCGGTAAAGATTTCGCAGGATGTTATCCGGCGTCCGCGAGACATAAACGACGCCCCGAACACGATCGTCAACAAAAACAGGAAACGCCGCAAAGATGCGAATCTTGGCGCCGCGGCTGATCGAATAGATCGGCGGCGGCTCCGACATCTCATCGCGCACGCGCATGACCACGCGAAACTGGCCGGCCATTGCGCCCTGCACTTCTTCGATATGGGCAAACGATGAGCCGATGTCCTCCCGCCCGCCAATGACCGCTCCGTTGGCGTCGAGAAGGCGAAAGCCGGTGAGCGTGGTGCGCTGAGTTGATTGGGTGATTGCCGTCAACGCCTGCCCAACCTGTAGCGCATTGGCGCTCGGCGGAACGGTTGCGGGCGCTGGCGCGGGGCGCGCGGGCAGAATGGGCGAGGATGCAAGATCGAGCGTGGGTAGGATCGGCGCGTAGCGCTCATCGATGACAATCGCCGGATCAGCGTCAGGGCGCGGCGGGCCAAGCGGAAATGCGCCCGGCTCCGCAGCTTCAATCTCGCGGGCGTACACAGCCGAGAGCATCGCGCCCTGTGCGATCAGCTCCGACTCAGTTTGCCGAACCAGCTGGTTTTCGTAGAGGCGGAAGAAGAGCAGCCCGATCAGCGGCAATAGCAGCGCAGAGGCGATCATCGCCGCCGTGATCATGCCAATGCTGGGCCGCCACTTCGCGGGCTGCACGTCAGACCTTCGCGCCGAGGCGGAAGCCGACGCCATGCACTGTGTCGATCACCGAGGCGCAGCCGACCGCGGCAAACTTGGCGCGAATGTTGCGGACGTGGCTATCGATCGTCCGATCGGAGACGTGGACATTGTCCGGGTAGGCGACATCCATGATCTGGTCGCGGCTGAAGACTATACCCGGGCGGGTGGCGAGCATGCGGATGATCGCAAACTCAAGCGCTGTCAGCGCGACGACCGCGTTGGCGAACGAGGCTTCGAAGCGCGGCGTATCAAGTGACAGCTCCCCGCGCCGCAACACGCCCTCTGGCGCCGGCGCTTCCGCGACTGCGGCTTTGGCGCGTTTGAGGATCGCGGTCACCCGCGCCACCAGTTCACGCGGGCTGAACGGCTTGGTGACGTAATCGTCGCCGCCGAGTTCGAGCCCGACGATGCGGTCGATCTCATCGCTGCGCGCGGAGAGGAACAGGATTGGCGTTTCGCCCTGGCGGCGGATGCGGCGGCAAACTTCGAGCCCGTCCATCTCCGGCATGCCGATATCAAGCACGACGAGATCGGGCTTATCGCTCTCGAAGCGACGCATAGCTTCGCCGCCGTCCTGCGCAGTGATGGCGGCGAGGCCAGCTTTCTCCAGCGCAAAACAGATCACGTCGCGGATGTGGGGGTCGTCATCGACGATGAGGATGCGAGGAGCCATTTGAAAATCCGCCGCGAGTATAGTCCGCGACCACGACCGCGCCAGCGGCTCAAAACACGTCATCGAAGCGTCGGCTGCGAGCCGGCTGGGGTAGCGGCCGGTCGCTCGCGGGAGCTGACCGGCCGCCGCCGCGCGGCGCCAGGGCAGTTGGGCGGGGCGGCGCCGTCGCGGAGCCGGTTGAAGCAGGAGGCTGCGTCATGGGCGGCAAAACTGGTTCATCGCCGCGCAGCCACGATGGCGAAACTGCGCAGGCAGCTCTGTTTCATTGTGCAGATTTTGCGCAGACCGCGTCTAGCGCCTCATTCGGGGGGCTCGAATGTCATCGTTCCGGCGCCGGAGTGCATACTGAACTCGCGCGGATGGACGAACTCGTCCGCAAACCAGGGATTAGACGCTGGCGCAAAGATGTCCTGCAGCCAGGTCAGCACGCTTTTGGCGCGTGTTGTGCGAGCCACTGCTGCGTCGTAAACCAAATAGAGCTTCGGCGAGGCCGCAGGCGCTTCGCTCAGCATGACCAAATTTGGAATGAATGACGCGGCACAGGTCGGCAGGAAGGCGATGCCGGCGCCGGCCATGACAGACATCAGCAAGGTTGCGCTACAGTTTGTTTCAACATTGTACGCCGAGAGCGTGCGCACGGCCTCCGCTTTCGGATCCCACGTTTCCTTCTGCAATTGAACGGCCGAGTGATGCACGGTGCGGTGCGTTGCTAGCTCGGCTTGTGATTTCGGGACACCGTAAAGCTTAAGGTAAGACGCGGCGGCGAACGGCGCATAATGCACGGTTGCAAGTGGCTCGACCACCTGCTCGCCAAAGCCTCGCGTGTCATACTGGATTGAGATGTCGATCTCGTCGCGCAACGTACTGTCTGACCAGAACCCGCCATCAATCGATAGCGTGACGCCTGGATGAACACGCTGAAGCGCGGGAATGCGAGGCGCGATCCAGAATGAACCGATGCCATCCGGCACCGCGATCTTAACTCTACCCTCTGGCTTTTCGTCGAATTCGCGCAGCAGGCGGTCGATGGCTGAAGCTGACCGCTGCATCACAGCCACATGATCGCGGATACGCGCGCCGGCTTCGGTCAGCACGACACCTTGCGGACCACGCGCAACCAGTTGCGTGTTCAACCTCACTTCGAGATCTCGCAGGCGCTGACTTACCGTAGGCTGCGATAGCTGCAGACTGCGTGCGGCGGCGCTGATGCTGCCGGTTTCCGCAACGTGGAGAAACACACGCAGATCCGCCCAGTCGGCGCGCGCACTCGCCGGCAAACTCACCGCGCTATCGGTATTCTTGTCAGCCCCCATTGGACATCCGCTCAAGCGTGGCCGGTTCCTTGCTGTCTAGAACCATGAGGCGCGAGTTTGAAGGGCGTAGCAAGATGAAAGTGTTCGCAGAAGCGAGTGCCACGCAAGGCCGAAACACATTGCCGGCTCATGTTGCAGCGGTGGCGGCCGTGCATGGTTTGGAGGCGCTGGACGCAGACGGCATTCGTGACGCGCGGGCTCTCGCAACACAACTTATAGGCGAAGGCATAGCAACTGACGCCCGTCTTGCGGCGCTGCAAGCGCACTTCGGCGCGTCCGTTTTCGGCTTGCGCCAGGATGGCGCCCTCTGTGGCCTGCTGGCGGCGTTTCCCCTCAACGAGGCTGGCCTCGCGGCAGTTGAGCAAGGACGCTTCAACGCCGTGGCGCTAGACCTTGCTCTAGTGGCGCGCGCCGGCGAACAGCCGGCCGCGTATTATGGTTGGGGCTTTGCGGCCACCAACAAAGACGGCGCCCGCGCGGTGCTCAAAGCCAGCGTTGATATTCATCGCCTGCTCTACTGGGCGGTGCCGACCTTCGCGCGTGCGGTGACGGCGGACGGCGTCCGGGCGCTGCAATCGATTGGCTTCATCGCCAGCGATCAGGACGGGCTCTTTCAGATTCCGCCCAACATGATCTCAGCTGGAGTGCGCGCATGACACGCGCCCTCAAACGCGACAGCGCCGTAACCGTCACCGTCGTGAGAGATGTCGAAACACTATTCGAAGTCATGAGCGTGCGCACGCTGGTTTATGTAGGCGAGCAAAACTGCCCGTACCGCGAAGAGTTCGATGGCAACGATCTCGCCGGCGCTACACACTTGCTCGTACGAGTTGGCAAAGAGCCGGTCGGAACGATGCGCATCCGTTGGTTTGCTGATTTCGCCAAAATCGAGCGTGTCGCTATCCGCCCATCCCACCGCAGCGGCGAGGCTTCGGCAGCGTTGGTCAAGGCGGCGCTCGATCTGGCTGCGCGCAAAGGCTATCGCCGTGTTCTGGGCCACATCCAAACACGCTTGCTGAAATATTGGATGCGTACCGCCAAGGTGCGGGTGCGCGATGAGCGTCCGGCGTTCAAGTTTTCCGACTTCGACTATGTCGAGATCGAGCGCGACCTTGAGCCTCCGGCAAACGCCATTTCCGGCGACACGCCCGCGATGGTCTTGCTGAGGCCGGAGGGAGATTGGGACCGTCCTGGCGTGCTGGAACGCCCTGCCGCGCGCGGTCGAAGCCGATGAGCCTAATCCAATCACGTTCGGCGCCTGTGCTCGTGTGCCTAAACTTGCAGCGCGCCTATATCGATCCAGCCGACCCCTGCTTTGCGCCACGCGCCGATACGGCGCTTATTCACGCTGGCGCATGTCTGGCTTGGGCCAGGCGGCAGAATCTGAGCGTCTGGCACGTACACACGTCAGGCGACGGTCCACGCTTTGCGCCGATACCTGGTTTTGAGCCAAATCCGAGCGAACCCGTACTGCGCAAACGGGCATCCTCGCTGTTTGACAGCACCGACCTTGCGCGTGCCCGACCGCCACTGCGATACGCGATCGTGCTCGGCTTCACCGCAGCCCGAGACTGTCTCGCCAGCGCCGTCGATGCAGAGCGATCAGGCGCGCAACTCGTTTTCGTAAGCGACGCCATCGCGTCTTCAGCACTCACCCATCACGCGCCCGAACTTGTCGATAGCGTGCTGACTGCACTGCTCGGCGAGTGGGCCGTCATGGTGACGACGGCTGAGTTGTTGCGGCGTGAGCCGCGTCTGGTTCCAGAGTTTGGGGGCGAGCTTGAACACCATTAAAGCCGATCCACCGGACGGACGCCCGTTGGCGCCGCCGATACGGCGGCTGCTTAACCTCATTGGCGTGTGCAAAGCGAGCATCGACGAAATCATCACCGACGATCATGCTGCAATGGACGAAATCGAGCAGAACCTCGCCAATGCCGAGGCGGCCGCCCGCCGACTGTTGGCAAATCTCGCCCAGGACGGCGACGACCCAACCAGCGGGGTCGTGGACATCGACGATTTTTGAGCGCTGCCTCTAAGGAACCTATCTCCGTCCCCCGCGTTTCCCTCGGTTGTTCGGCGGAGGGGCCATGAACCGACGAATTTCTGCGTGCGGCGTTATCGCCCTCGGCGCGTTCTGCGCCTGCGCTGGAGCCGCCCGGCCGGAGACGCCCGAACAGCTCGATGAGCTTCATGAACTAACCATCGAGCAACTGGCCAACTTGGAGGTCACCTCCGTTTCGCGGCGTCCGGAATCCATTTCGGAAGCGCCAGCGGCGATCGAGGTGATTACGAGCGAGGACATCCGTCGCTCGGGTGGGCAGAGCCTTCCGGAGGTGCTTCGGCTCGCGCGAAACCTCGAAGTCGCGCGGGTGGATTCCCAGTACTACACCATCAGCGCACGCGGCTTTAACTCGTTTCAAGCCTCGAACAAATTGCTCGTTCTGATCGATGGCCGAAGCGTCTATCACCCGCTCTATTCCGGCGTGCTGTGGGATCAGCAACAAGTCCCGCTGCAAGACATCGAGCGTATCGAAGTGATCAGCGGACCCGGCGGGACGCTTTGGGGCGCCAATGCGGTGAACGGCGTCATCAACATCATTACGCAAAGCGCCGCCGACACCCAGGGTTTCCAAGCCGACATCTTCGCAGGCGACATCGATAGCCGCGCTGACCTGCGTTACGGCGGACGCATCGGCGATAACGGCAGCTATCGCCTTTATGCGTCAGCGCTCGATCGCGGTTCTCTGTTTACGACCACTGGCGCCGAGGCGAACGATGACTGGCAACTCGGACAAGTTGGCTTCCGAAGCGATTGGGGCGGGCTGAGCAACAGCTTCATGCTGCAGGGCGCTTATCACGATCGCCTAGACGAGAGATCTGACAATACGGGGTCACATCTCCTCGGCCGCTGGAGGCGCCTGCTCGAAGATGGCTCAAGTTTTGAGCTGCAAGGCTTCTATTCCCACACTGCGGCCGCGGCCGGGAGTGTGAGCGATGAACTGCACATGTGGGATATCGAGCTACAGCACACCTTCGCTGTGGGCGGTGCGCACCAGATCGTTTGGGGTGGCGGCTACCGGATTTCGGAAAGCGAATTTATAACGCCTGGCCCCGCAGGTTTGGCGGAGCCGCAAAACACGCTGCATACAGCCAACATCTTCATTCAAGATGAGATCGCGCTGCGCGACAACCTATCGCTTACTCTAGGGCTGAAACTCGAAGATCACACCTTCACCGATTTAGAATATATGCCCAGCGCACGCCTCGCTTGGCATCCGGCGGAGAATTCGCTGGTGTGGGCAGCCGTATCACGTGCAGTTAGGACGCCGTCCCGCATCGACTACGAACTCGAAATTCCGGGTGTCGTCGTGCCCGGCCAATTCCAATCTGAATATCTCATAGCTTACGAACTGGGCTATCGCCGCCAACCCAACGCTTGGTCATCGTTCTCGATCAATCTCTACTACCATGAATATGAGGGCGTTCGGACGCTGAACCTGACGCCGCCGGGCGTTCTACCAGCCTGTTACTGCAACGGTTTGAACGGCGGGATTTACGGCGCCGAAGCTTGGGCGGATTTCGCCATCAACGAGGATTGGCGGATAAGCGCCGGCGCTACACTTTTGGAATCCGATCTGGAAACCGATCCTCTAGCGATCGACTTCAACGGGTCAGGCTACGATCCGAGCTACCAGATATTCCTTCGATCCCGCGCCGACCTCTCATCCGACTTCACTCTGGACCTGGATCTCCGCGCCATAGATAGCCCGGCGCCGCAAATCCCGGCCTATGTCGAACTCGGGGCGCGCCTCGGTTGGCGGGTTAATGACAATGTCGAGATTGCCCTCGCAGGTCATAACCTTCTCGACGAAAGTCATCCAGAATCATTCGACGAAGGCCCCGTTTACGAGGCCCGCCGCACAGTACAGCTCAGCGCACGTCTGACCTACTGAACATGATTGGCGGGCGCTCTCCTCTCCTCTGGCGTGTCGCGCTGCTTGCGCTCGTCCTGATTGCGGTCGGACGGGAGCCCGCGCGCGCGCAGCAGAATCTTGAGGACGCCGTAAAGGCCACATTCCTCCACAGATTTGGATCTTTCGCCGATTGGCCGCCAGGCGCCTTTACGGACGCAGCAGCACCGCTCGTCGTCTGCGTGGCAGGCAGCGCGAGCTTCGCGCATCTGGTCGAGGAGCGCGCAAGGAACCAACGGATCGCCGAGCGCGCTATTGTCGTGCGCAATCTCGCAATCGTCTCCCCCGGCACTGGCTGTCACATCCTGTATATTGCCTATGATTCAACACAGGGCATACGCGACGCCCTACAGGCCACAACAGGCGATCCTGTCCTCACGGTGACAGATAGCCAGTTCGGCAACGTCCGCGGCGCAATACACTTCGTACTCAGCGACGGCCGCGTTCGCTTTCACATCGACCGGCGCGCTGCTGAAAGAAATGGCGTCACGCTCAGCTCGCGTCTGCTCAGTATCGCCCTCTCAGTGAGTGGGGTGAACGGATGAGCCTCCTCAAGCGCGACCGCTTGCTGCGTTACTCGCCATTACTCGCCATCGTCGCGACGATCTTATTGCTACTTGCTGGACTGACCGGCGCCTGGCTCGCTGAACGCGACTTCCGAGACCAGAACATCGAACAAGTGCGCGCCCATGCGCGCGTCCTCGCTGCGAGCGTTAGTGCGGCGTTGGCGTTTGACGACGTCACCGAAGCGCAGCGCGCTGTCGACGCGCTTGAGGCCAACCCTGATGTCGTCGCCGTCGGTGTGTACACGGCCGAGGGGGAGCTCTTTGCGGGCAGCAGCACGGACCGCCTCTTGCCGCAAACCTTTGCGGATGCGCCGTCCCACGACTATTCCGGCGGCCACGCTCACGCCACGATGGACGTAATCGAAAGCGAGAGCCAACTCGGCACGGTCTATGTCGAGCTCTCCACGGGCGCCGGGCCCGGCAGATGGTTGCGATACGTCGGCGTATTTCTTCTGATGATCATGGCGATCCTGATGATCGCGCTCGTCGCAGCGGCGCAGCGCGCTTTAGGCGCGGCAAACCTAGAACTAGAGCGACGCGCAAATGCTCTAGCTGAAAGCAACACACAGCTCACGCTTGAAGTAGCCGAACGCCAAAAGGCGCAGACTGCATTAGCGCAAGCTCAGAAGATGGAAGCTATCGGGCAGCTTACCGGGGGTATCGCGCACGACTTCAACAATCTTCTCATGGTGATCTCAAGCGGCTTGCGCCTACTGGAGTCCCGAGAGGACCCGGTAAAGCGAGCCAATATCGTCGCGTCGATGCAGCAAGCCGTGGACCGCGGCGCCGGGCTCACAAAGCAGCTGCTCGCGTTCTCGCGGAGGCAGAAGCTCTCGCCCGAAGTTGTGGTGGTGCAGGACCGAATAGACAGCCTTCGCGCGTTGCTGGAGCGTTCTCTGCGCGAAGATATCGCGCTTAAGATCGACTTTGAGGACGAGGTTTCGGCGGTTCGGCTTGACCCCAGCCAATTTGACCTCGCCATCCTGAATCTCGCAGTAAATGCGCGCGATGCCATGCCAAACGGCGGCATCGTAGCGCTACGCATCAAGAACCTTCGTACTGCGGACGGGGAATTTGCGGCCGTCAGCGTCAGCGACACTGGCGTGGGTATGCCGGCGGATGTGGCCGCCAGAGCCTTCGATCCATTCTTCACCACAAAGGAAGTCGGCAAAGGCACCGGTTTGGGCCTCAGCCAAGTCTACGGCTTTGTGTTGCAGTCTGGCGGTCGATGCGAGTTGGAGAGCGCCGAGGGCGCCGGCACGACCGTGACGCTGCTTTTGCCACTCACTGACGAGGCCATTACGGCGCGCGCATCCAAGCCTCAAGCGCCTGCCACACCCGCCGGAGCGGGCGAGATCTTAGTCGTAGAAGACGACGACGGTGTAGCTTCCGTAGTGTGCGAGATGATCGGCGACTTGGGTTACAGCGCCACACGTGTGCCAAACGCTCACGAAGCTCTTGCGCGGATCGAGCGTGGGTTGCCTGTCGATGCGGTGTTCACCGACATCATCATGCCCGGTGGCCTGAACGGCATCGAGCTAGCAACAGAATTGCGCAAGCGTCGCCCGGATCTACCCGTCCTGCTAACGACCGGCTATAGCGGCCATGGCGACACTGACGTTCAGGATTTTCCGGTACTGCGCAAACCGTATGATCGTGACGAACTCGGCGCCGCGCTGGCCCAGCTTCACGTCCATTAAGTCCGCGCTCACTCCACGCCCACGACCACCACAGTGACGTTGTCCTTGCCGCCCGCGGCAAGTGAACGGTCGACCAAGGTTTGTGCCGCCCACTCAAGCGGCGCGCGCCGCAACGCGTCAACGATGACCGATTCGGCCAGCATGCCGCTCAGCCCATCAGAGCAAAGCAATAGGCGATCCCCTGACTGGAGTTCGCCAGATACATCGTCCAGCTTTAGACTGGGGCCTGCCCCAACCGCGCGTGTCACCACATTCGCCTTCGGATGACGCCGCGCCTGATCGTCTGTCAGCGCACCGGCATCGACAAGCTCCTGCACAAAACTATGATCACGTGTGAGCCGCTTTAGCGCGCCGCTGCGGTAGAGATATGCGCGGCTATCTCCGGCCCATATGCACGAAAACCGGTTCCGATGCGCAAGAAGCGCCACAACCGTCGCGCCGCTCATTTCCTCATCGTTGCCAATCAGGCCATCGTTCGCGCGCTGAATCGCGTCGCTTACCTGCGTGAATGCATCGTGCGCCGAAGCGCTCGTGGTCACACTTTCCAACGCCTCAACAACGCGCTGGCTTGCGAGGTCGCCACGATCGTGGCCACCCATTCCGTCGGCAACCGCCCACAAACCGATCTCAGGCCGATTGAGATACGCATCCTCGTTGAGAGTGCGCACGCGGCCAACGTGCGTTCTGCCCACCGACAGAAATTTCAGGAAGTCGCCTTGTTGGGTGGCGACGCGTAACGTTCCGGGCTGAAACGCGTTCATACTTGCGTCCCCAGACCTTCGAGGCGGCGAACGTGGCGCTCGTATCCCGCTTTGAAAGCGCTGTTGACCGCGCTGCCTGCATTCTTGTGGGCGTCGTCAACCGCGGCCGCGTGCAGCTTCTCAAACTGCCCCCAACACGCCTCGCCTTTTGTCTTGAGCAAGTGCGACTGGCCCTTCGCGGCCGCCTCCACCTGATCGGGCGCGACTGAATCGAACGCAGCCTGAACCGCGGCGCGAGAGCCGGCCATCAGACACAACAAATGCTTCTTCAGGTCCTGAAAGGACTCGTTAACCGCCGAAGCGCCCGGCAAAAAGGGCGAGTTGCCCGACCGCAAAAGATCGACCGCGACCCGGTGAGCTTCGGCCCATTTGAACGGATTGTTATTGGCGGCAGCGACGATCGTCCGGTTCATCGACAATTCCGACTTCAGCGACGTGCGATCGCTCATCAGATCGCTCAAGCCAAGCACAGCTTGCTGGTACACGCTGCCGGCGCGGCGCAGGACTTCTGTCGGCTCTTCACCCGCAAACATAGACGGATCCAAGCCAGCGCCTTCGCAGAAGGCTTCCAACAAGGGGGCATCGGGCATTTGAACGCCAGCTTTGCGCGGCGCCTCGCTCGACCATTTGGATTGCACTGCAAAGTCGGTATCGCTGAGCGCAGGCTCCTCGAGGAGCGGCGCATGAAACGGGGCGTCAATCGACGCGCCGCTACTGTCGTTGTCGGCGACTGGCGCCTCACCCACGATAAGGAATTGGCCGAGGTGGATCGCCTCCCCGAACGCAACGAGGGTCTCGGCGTCACGATCAATGCGACGGCGTCCGTCGCCGACGAACACCCCGTTTGAGCTTAAGTCGCGAACATAGAGCGACTGATCTTTAATCCCGATGGCACAATGGCGCCGTGACAGTTCGCAGGCGACATCGTCCACCGGCCAGTCGGCGAGCGGATCGCGGCCGACCTGCAACTCGCCATCGAGCAGCGTGCGCGTATCGATCGGCCGAAACGGATCAGCGGTGTGAAACAGCCTCAGCGTGACCATTGCACATTCTCCTCAGAAGGCGCAGGCGGCGCCGACTCGTTTGCGGGGCGCATGACGATGGTGGCGTCGAGATTTGCCGGCGCGACAAAACCTCCGGCCTCCATTCGCTTCTGAACGCCCGCGACAAGCGCGTTGAAAGCTTCGAACAAGTCGCCGAATTCATCACGGCGCTGGTGCGAAATGCGGAAATCCAAGTCGCCAGCCGCGGCATCGGTCAGCGCTGCGCGGAGCCGGCGCATGGGCTGCATGAGCACCTTAACGCCGACCATTGTGAGCCCGCCGACAAGCGCGAGCGTCAGCAGTCCAAGCCCAATGAGCATGAACCGCGTCAAAGCCGCGGCAGCGTCCAGCTCCGTGCGGCGCACACTGACTTCAACCACGCCAACCTGACGGCCAGCGAACTCGATCGGACGTGCGAAGCGGAAGTTTCGCGACCCATCTGAAGTGCGCATCGTAGTCACGGAAATCTTCGGGCGGTCGAGCACCACGCGGCGGCCGCTCGGCGCCATGTATCTGGCGCCCACGAGGTCAGGTGAACTTGCAGCCTGGATCACGCCGTCATGATCAACCACCAACATCTGCGCCACTGCAGGATCGGAGGACGCGTTCATGACGAAGGCCTGCGTCGGCACCCAGTCACGCTCCTCCGGCGGCAACGCGATATTCTCGGCGGCGTTCAGCGCCGCATTACTAGCGACGAATGAGACAATCGAAGAGCCAGAAGCAAGCGCCACACGCTCCATCGCCGCGTACTGGCGATTAAGCACAACGCCGATGCCCACCGCCAACACAAGCGCCGTGATCGTGGTCGCCAGGAGCGCCATCTTCACGGGCAGCGACATCCGACGCCGTCCACCGTCGGCTTGCACTTGCTCTTGTGCAGCCTTTTCACGGCGCAGCGCGTCCAGCAAAGCGTCACCCTGCGCGAAGCGCTTTTCCGGGCGCTTCTCAAGAAGCTTTTCGATGATGAAGCGTAGGCCGCGCGGGCATTCCGGTATCACGTCGATTGGCGACGGGTCTTGCTGCATGATTTGGAGCGCGAGCGTGGCGGCGCTGGCGCCATTGAACGCTGGCCGACCGGTGATGAGTTCGTAGAGCACCGCGCCGACCGAGAACAGGTCAGAGCGTCCATCCAGCTCGCGGCCCAGCGCCTGCTCTGGGCTCATGTAGCGGGGCGTGCCTACAACTTGGCCCACCTGCGTGCGCACAGCGAGCCCCGCTTGCGTTTCAGCGCACTCATCAAAACGAGCGATGCCAAAATCGAGCAGCTTCACGGAGCGGCCGTCTTTGCCAAGCATGATGTTGGACGGCTTGATATCGCGGTGAACGATGCCCTGTGAGTGGGCGTAGCGGAGGGCGTCAGCCAACTGACAGCCGATCTCAATCACATCACCGGCCGCAAACCGGCCCTGCCGTTCGGCTGCTTGGTCCAGCGGCTCGCCATCGAGCAGCTCCATTGCAATGTAAGGGAAGCCGGCAATTTCGCCGACATCATAGATCGTGACAATGTTTGGATGAGAGAGCGCGCCGGCGGCCCGTGCTTCCCGCAGGAAGCGCGCGGTAAATTCCGGATTGCGCGTGTACTCGCGCTTTAGAACCTTGATCGCAAGCACACGGTTTATGCTTGGATCATAGGCGCGATAGACGTTCGCCATCGCCCCTTGGCCGATGCGAGCTTGAATTTCGTATCGTCCCACCACTTTCATCGGACTGCGCCTCCGCTGGGTGCGCTGAGCGATGCCTGCAAGCGCTCGGCCCGGGCCAAATCGCGCTGAATGCTGGCATTGCCGGCGTCGAGCGTTCTGGCCTGCCGCAACAGCACGACGGCCCGGTCGACTTGGCCAGCATTCATGTGCCGCAGCGCCTGAAGGCGCAGTTCACTGGCGCGCGCTGGATCGACACCGCGAACTGCGTTTGGTGCGGCACTCGCCACTGGTGGCGCCGATGACGCTGGCGGCGCACTCGCCGTGGCCGTAACCACCGCCGCGCCCGCACGACGCGGGATCATCAACGTTTGCCCAACCGTCAGCGCATTCGGCGCGTCGATGTTGTTGTAACGCGCCAGCGCATAGAACAGCATGCCGTCGCCGAGATATCGCTCCGCCAACGTCGACATCGTCTCGCCCTGACGAACAGTGTGCGGGCGCGCATCGGCGCCCAGCAAAGCGCGTGGGTCGCCATCGATTTGCTCAAGCAGGCGCCGAGCCGCCGGAAGACGCGGCTGCTCTTCCAAAGCCGCTTCCAACTCGGCCTTGGCCCGCCGCTCATCACCCTGCCCGAGCAGCTCAACTGCCAATCGCACGCGTTCACGAGGCGCCAAATCTGGCGTCACGCGCGCAGCGAAGCCGCCAGGCATATTCGTGGCGACATCCGGCAAATGCGAACATGCACTAGCGGCAAGCGCAGCGAGCGCCGCCAAGCCCAAACGAAATGGACCGGTCATGACAAGCGTCTCCTTAGTTCGTCGTGCTGGCGGCGGACACTTGAACGCGTCCGCGCCAGCCATGCGGCGTCAGTTACGGTGGCGATAAATTCGTGTCCGGCGAGCGGACGCGAGAAGTAGAAGCCCTGGAAGGTCTGGCAACCGAGTGAGCGCAAAGTCTCGACCTCTTCAATGCGCTCAACCCCTTCGGCCAGCACCGCGAGTTCGAGACCAGCGGTAAGGTCGATCAGTGCTCGGCAGATGGTGCGGCTGTCGGCGCGCGTATCGACGTGTGAGACGAACTCCCGATCAATCTTGAGTTTCTGAAACGGAAGCCGCCGCAAGTACGCCAGACTGGAATAGCCGCTGCCAAAATCGTCGATGGCCAAACTGAAGCCGACTTCGCGCAATTGTTCAAAGATCGCCAGCGTACGATCCGCGTCGCCCATCGCGGCGGTCTCGGTCAGCTCTAGCTCGATCTGCGCCGGGTTCAGGCCGTGCGAGGCGACCGTGCGCGCAAGAGCGCTCGCCAATGCACCATCTCTCAGTTGATGCGCCGAGAGGTTCACCGCCATCTTGATCTCGGTGTGGCCAGCGTCGCGCCACTCGCGCAATTGCTTGCAGGCGGCATTCATCGTCCACAGGCCGAACTCATGGATCAAGCCGCTCTCTTCCAGTATCGGCACGATCTGCGTCGGCGAAACCTCAACGCCGCTACTACGCCAGCGCAGGAGCGCCTCGGCGCCAGTGACCCCGCCCACGGCAAGGTCAATGAACGGCTGATACTGTAGCGTGAGCTCACCTCGGCGAACGGCATGCCGCAAGTTTTGCTCTAACGAGAAGCGACGTCGCGCCTGCGCCGCTGTCGGCCGGGCGAAGTAGGCAATGGCGCCCTCGGCGGTGCGTTGCGGCCGCACCAGAGAAACGAAGGCGCGATTCAAAAGGTTGTCCGGCTCGTCCGCATCAACCGGATGAAGGGCGGAGCCGAGTTGGATATCGGGGACGATGACGCCGCCTTGATCTTCGATCTCGCGCATCAGCACATAGCCCAGCGCCTCGAACTCCGCGCGTGCGGCATCTGCCGTTTGACCGGCGTACCAGACCGCAAAACAATCGCGGTCGACATGCGCGACCGGCCGCGCCGGGCCGACGGCGCTGGTGAGACGCTCGGCGACGACCTTCAGCAGGCGTTGGGCCGCGTTCGCGTCGAACGCCACCACATGATCGAAGTTTGCGAGACGTATCAGCCCAAGCAAGGCCGGATCAGAGCGGAACGCCAAATCGCGCGCGACCGCGCCCAAGAATTCCTCACGAAGCGGCAGGCCGCTTACAGCGTGACGCGGCGGCTCAACGCTGGAGGCGTCCAACTGAGATGTTATAGTTTGAAAATTCGCGATGATCTGACGGCAGTCATCGCTGGCGCGACCTGCGTTACTATGACCACCGCGAGCATGGCGATCCAGCATCAGCGCAACCGTTGCGATCGGACGCAACGCGCGCACTAGACCGACAACGCTGAACAACGTGAACACCAAAGCGACTGCCGCGATCGCGTGCGGACCGGCAGGAGCAGCACTCACGTAGAGCAGAGCCATGAGTGGGAACAGCGAGGCCAGGACGCCGTAGGTCAGCGCGCGCGCACAGACGCCGCGTGGCTCTAAGCGCTCCAAAGCATCGCGAATTTGCGCAACCGCACCCATGCCGTCCCAACCATCTTCGGCTTAAGGTGTACGGGCAGTGCTGCTTACTTCGCGTAAACTAAGATGATTAGCTTTTGGTGGAAATGGAACTTAACGCCAAATGTGCGGGCAAACGCTACCGGATTTCACGTACGACATAAAAAAATCTGCACCGTCGCGACTAACTCGTTTGTCGCTGCCCACCCTTCTACAACGCCCGATAAGGGTCAAAAAAGCGGGTCGCGGCGTCCTCTTGACCGCGCATCCGCGCCGCGATCAACTCGGCGCCAAGCGATGCGAACGTCACGCCGTTCCCACCAAATCCATAGGCAAGTGTGACGTCGTCCATGTTCCGCGCCGCGCCAATGGCGGGCAGACCGTCAGGCGAGCTGCCAAAGCTCGCCGCCCATGCGCAATCGTACTCGATGTCGTCACGCCCAATGAGTTTCGCTGCTTTAGCCTGCAGTGTCCCGCTTTTGGCAGGTATCAACGCGTCCCGCCGAATAGCGTCTACAAATTCCTCATCCTCGCCGCCAACGATGATCCGGCCGTCGCTGGTAGCGCGCGCGTATAGGTAAGGATCCGCAGCTTCCCAAAGCAATGCGTTCTCCTTCCACGCCGGCGCCGCGCCCGGCTTGCTGGCGATGGCGTAACTCGAAGAGAGTGAAAAGTGCTGCGGCAAGAAGAGTCGCGCCGCTTCGTAGCCGCTGGCGAGAACCACGCTCTTCACCAGCAGGTCGGCGCCGTCGCTCCCGCGGACGCGCACCCCATCCGCATCTCGCGCCAAGCCAATCACATCAAACGGAAAGCATAGTCTTGCACCGTTTGCGCGCGCCGCTTTGATTAAGCCCAGCGTGAGCGCAACAGGATCGACCTCATAACTACCCGAAGAGAGCAACGCAGATCGTGGCGCTATATCGAAGCGCTCATGCACGGCATCGCCCGCTAGAAATGCCGACGGCAAGGACGCCCTCTCGCGCGCCTCAGCTTCTAGCTGAAGCCCGGCATCGTCGAGCACATCACCAGCAAGGTAGAGTTCGGGCCGCGCACGCCAGCCGCATTCGATGTCGAGCTTTTGTATGCGCTGATCCAGTGTTCGAACAGCCTCGAACACGCGCCGCCACCTCTCTGCCGCCTCGCCTTCGCCGCCCGTTCGCGACAGATGGGTGAGCGGCACATCAGCGCCCCACATCACAAGCGCGGTGGACGCTGCAGTCGCTCCAGTTGCGGGCGCTCGGCGATCGAGCACAACAACGCTCAAGCCCATATCGGAAAGACGTTCGGCGACCATTGCACCCATCACGCCAGCGCCAACAATAGCCACATCCGCCGTCGCGGGCGCCTCGTCTGACTCCGGCCCATCGGCTGGCTGACGCCAGCAATTGCGCCCGCCGCGTAGATCGAGCTGTTCAGTCAACATAATGACGGCCCCGCTAATGCAGGCAGGGTAAGCGTGATTGACCGGTTCAGTTCCCTAAAAGAAGCCGAGGCGCCGTCAGTGAATTCGGATGATCTCGGCCGTCCGCGCGCCAAACAGCGACACGCCGAGCATGCCGAGAAGCGTCCTGCGATGACTTTCCGGCGGCAGGCGAGTGGCGACGCACTCGATCGCCATAGTGTGCTGCAAGCCCACGATACGCGCCGCAAACGCTTCGGCCTGACCTCGAAGAAAGGCGCAATCGAGGAGAACGATTAGCGGCCGCTTGCCGCGCGCCTCGGCTGCGACCGTATCGAAGTCTGAGAAAACCGAGGCGCGGTTCGTCAGCTCTACGATGGAATATTGATAGCGCTGGCGATCCAAGCCGGCGACCACGTCGCGAGCATGCAAACGATCGTCGGTGACAACGATAAGGCCGATCTCGGCGCCGCTGGATTGATCGCTCGCCACAGCGTTTAAGCGCCCGCCCCCCGCTGGACCGTCGCCAAAACTTGCCCCAACGTAAACGGCACGGCCGGCAGCCGGTTTTCGATCGCGAGCATGAATACGGTCTCGATGCGGAGCCACGATGGCAGCGCGGGAACTCTCATTCTAACCGCGGGCCCCTTGTCTTTCCAAGGCTCGCGCTCTGCGTTGGCTAACCAGACTCGCCCAGAAACGTGTGTAAGTCTGCGGCAGATTGGCCGGGCGCCTCCTCCATCGGCATATGTCCGGTGTTTGGGTAAATCACGAGTTGTGCCTGGGGAATCGCACTTGCGAGCGCACGACTGTCCTCCACCGAGATGATCCGGTCATTCTCGCCGTGCATCACCAACGTATTGATGGCGATCCCGGCAAAGGTCTCGGAGGTTAACGGCGCCTCGCCCCGAGTGTTTCGACCAGACGAAAGCAATGCGCGATGCCCCGGCGCGCGCGCCAGATCGACATAGCGATCCACCACCTCCTCGCGCACCATCTCTCGATCATGATACGCCGAAACGAGGCCACGTTCAGCAAACAGCCGCGGATTGATGTGGCGAACAATTGTTCTACCAACAGGGTTGCTCAGCAATTGAAACGCCAGTGGCGGGCGTCCACTGCGCCCTTCGGCTGGCCAAGCAGCGGCGGCAACCAATACGAGCGCGTCTAGTTTCTCTGGGTGCGCGAGCGCGTAGCGCACCGCAACGGCGCCGCCCATCGAGTGCCCCACAATCGTAAAGCGACGAACGTTCAAATGCTGGGCGAGTTCATCGATCAGCTCAGCGTTTGAACTGGCGGAGAAGCTGTAACGCGCCGGCGCCCGTGTGAGCCCGTGACCTGGTAGATCGACACTGACGATTCGATAGTCTGACTGCAGCCGCTCTACCCATGGCTCCCAAGTGTGCAGCGATGCGCCAAAGCCATGCACGAGAACAAGCACAGGCGCAGTCGCTGGCCCGTGCACGCGGTAGTGCATCCGCACACCGTCGGATAACTCAATATATTGCGACGCCCCGCTCGCATAGCGGCTCTCTAGGGTCGCATACGAGATGTCGCGGCTGAAGGGCGCGCACGACGCCAGGCCAAACGCGGCAGCCAAAACTCCTAAAGCCCGCCACCAATGCATTGACCGCCCCTCATCTGTTCACCAGGCCCGTCGACGTCATCCGGCGCCGCTGATATACGAACCAACGCGCAATAAAGTTCGCTGCACTGCACAACTGACATTCCAGACGCCAAAAACAGCACGTTCGTGAACCGACACCAGCGCTCGCGCGTAGCACTAATAGGACTACTGCACATACCGCCATGACGGCGGTAGTTGTCGAAATTTCTTGACAGTTTCGTCGCTCAGGCGTCGGAGTTGCCGGCACTAGACTCTTTGGGAGGAGCTTTCATGCGTTCTGTATTTGGCGCCGCAGCGCTTGGCATTATTCTCGCCGTCGCGGCCTGTTCGCCGGCCGCCGAAAAGGCCGAAGCGCCTCCTACGGAGACAGCTGAAACCCCGGCGGCAACTCCCCCGGCCGCGGAAACACCAGCTGGCCCGCCAGCCGCCACTTTGATCGCACTCGACATCACCGACGCCAGCGGCGCTCAGCTTTCAGGCGACACCGAACGCGGCCGCCGCATCTTCGCTCAATGCGCCACCTGCCATTCGCCGGACGCCGGCGTGAACCGCGTGGGCCCGTCGCTGCACGGGATCATCGGGCGTGAATCGGGAACGGTTCCTGGCTTCCGCTACTCTGCCGCCAACCAGGCGTCTGACATCACGTGGACGGAGCAGGAACTGTTCAGCTACCTCGAAAACCCACGCGCCAAAATCCCTGGCACGACAATGGCGTTCGTTGGCCTCCGCAATCCACAACAGCGCGCTGACGTGATCGCTTATCTCCAAGCAACCACTGGCGACTAAGCGCGTCTAACCCACAAAATCAGAGGCCGCCGATGCATCCGCGTCGGCGGCCTCTTCTTTTCAAGCTGCGCGGCGAAATACGATTGTCGTCCGGCCGAGCTCGAGGCCGAATTTCGTAATGCTTGCGGTGTTCAGCAGCGCATCTTCCGCAATCTGGACGAACGTGTCGCGAAAGCGCACGCGCAGACGCCGAGCGCCGAGCTTGAGTGAAAACAGGTAGGACCAACGCAGCACCCCTGACCGAACACCCCCGTGCGCCTCACCAATCATGTCGTCGGCACTTGCCGTATAGCCTTCAGGGCCAACGGGCATAATCCGCCACACACGCTGCTCGGTCGCGCCGTCATCGAACAGAAAATCCTCACTCAAGACCAACACGCCATCGTCGAGCCGACCTTCAAGCTCGACAGAGAACCGGCGCCGAATCCGGCCGGTGAAGTCCTGGAAGAAGCCCTCTGCCTGCGAGCGGCCAAGGAGAAATTCCTCAATCCGAAACGCGCCCTCCGGCAGCCGGCTCACCGGCGGCGCATGAGATCGATCAGGTGAAACGGAAACGACGCGGCGATCAACAACGCTACCCATGGCCATTCCGCTCCAACCAAAGCCGCCCGGATCGCCAACAGCAAAATAGCGCCGGGCATCAACGCAAAGAACAAGTCCACGGCCGCGCGCCTGCGCTGACCTGCTCGCAAGCTCACGAGCACCACGAACTCGATCACGATCACCAGTAGAACGACATCCACCGCCCGACCGCTCAGTACGAAGTCCTGCATTGCGCCTCCGGTTTCGTTAGCCGAACGGCCCGTTCAAACGCACAACTTCAAAGTTAAGTACGGCCGCGATCGAGACCCAGATCAGATATGGCGTGAGCAAAACGCCCGCGAGCCGCGCGTGGCGAGACGTGAACACGATCAACGCGACGATCGAAAGCCACAGGAACGCGACTTCAATGAGCGACCAATCCGGACGATGCACGCGGAAGAACAGCAAGCTCCAGAGCACGTTCAAGAAGCCGTTCAGCGCGAATAGGCCGATCAGCCATTCGCGCTCGGCGCCCTTGGGCGCTCTTCGCCATGTGACGACGGCTGCTGCCGCTGTCAGCGCATAGATCGTTGTCCAGATAGCGCCAAAAGCTGGCCCAGGCGGCTGCCAATCAGGCTTTTGCAAAGCCTGATACCAAGGCCCCAAATCCGTCACCGTACTGCCGAGCGCGCCCACGAAGACCGCCGCCGCCGCTGCGACCGCGATCGGGCGCCATTTGCCGCTCACGTCGTTGGCGACATGCCGAGCAGGTGCCCCATGTCCTTCATGAAGATGCGCATGTGCGCGGCAGGATCGGCGCGCACCAATTCCTTGTTCATGTAGGCCTGCCAGGTGAGGCGTTGCACGTCAGGATCGGCGCACATGGAGACGAAGCGTTCGCGGCGTTTATCGCTGCGGTACCAAAAGTGCTGCATGACGCCGAGGATGAAGAACACTTGCCCGTGGTCGCGCATGAACGTCTTGCGTGCGCTGGCGAGGCTCTGCGGTTTGCCGGTGCTGAGAAAGGTGTCGACCGCCTCGGCCGCAACGCGCCCGCCGATCATGGCGTAATAGATGCCCTCACCTGACGCCGGCGCGACAACGCCCGATGCGTCGCCCGCAAGCACCACATCGCGGCCATTGTCCCAACGCGGGAGCGGCTTCAGCGGAATCGGCGCGCCTTCCGTCCGCACCGTCTCGCATCCTGCAAGCCCTGAGCTTTCGCGCAACGCCGTGACTGCGCCCCGGAGCGAAAAGCCCTTATTGGCAGAGCCAACGCCGACGCTGGCCGTGTCCCCGTGCGGAAATATCCAGGCATAGAAATCCGGCGAAAGCTTACCCTGATAATAGACGTCACACCGCCGCCCATCGAAATCGGAAAAGCCCTGCGGCGGCGAGCGAATGATTTCGTGATACGCAAACACACAGGGCATTTTGTCGGCGCCCTTCAGGGTCTGCTGCGCCACCTTGGAGCGCGCGCCATCGGCGCCGATGACCACGCGCGCCCGCACGCGGCGCACCATATCTTTGTCTGTATCTTTGTCATGGTAGCAGACGACGGCGACGCCATCGTCGTCGTGCTCGATGCGTAAGAATGATCCAGCATGGCGCTCGGCACCGGCGGCGGCGGCGCGCTCACGCAACCATTCGTCGAAGTGCTCGCGGTCCACCATGCCAACGAAACCGCCATCGATCGGCATATCCACTTCGCGCTCGGAGGGCGCCACCATGCGGGCAGAGGTGGCGCGCGCCACAAGCAGGTGATCGGGAATTTCGAAATCGCAGATGAGACGCGGCGGAATCGCGCCGCCGCAGGGTTTGATGCGCCCTGCACGATCGAGCAACAGAACCTTATAACCTGCCCGCGCGAGATCAGTCGCCGCCGTGGCCCCAGCTGGGCCGCCGCCGACGATGACGGCGTCATAAGTCAGCCTCTTGATCATGAGCGCACTCCTTCGAGCACATCGGGTGCGCCCTCTCCGCGCGGCGCCGGAGCGCCGGTCAAATCGAGGCGGCTCGCGAGCACCGCCGCAAAAACAAAAAGCGCCGCTTCGAGCGAGAAGACGATCAAGAATGCACTGGACGTCTCGGCCAGCAGCGCCCGCAGAAGATCAACGCCGGCCGCGCCCGCGAATCCGCCACACGCAAAGGCGATCGCCTGCGCCGCACCCCACACGCCCATGCGCACGCCTTCGCGCGCACTACGCCCCTCGCCGGCAAGGCCCATCATCGAACCGATTGCGGAGACAGCGAACACACCGTTGGCGAATCCGAGCGCAAACACGGTCGGCTGTAGCGGCCATGCCGGCCCAACAAGCGCCGCGCAGGAAAGCGCACCTAGCGCAAGCGCAGAGCCGACGCACCCGGCGATGGTCCATTGCCGCATCCAGGCGCGCTTCTTATCGCCGAACCGGGCGCCGCAGACGCCGACCAAAATCATGCCGAGCAGCACGCCGCCATGTTGCACGCCCGCCAGTTGCGTCGACTGTCCTGGTGTCATGCCGAACATCAAGCCCGCGAACGGCTCAAGAATGAGGTCTTGCGCGCTGTAGGCCAGCATCGAAATGAACACGAAAATCGTGAAGCGACGCGCCAGCGGCTCGGCCCAAATCTCGCGCATCACCTGCGCAAATGGCGGCTTCTGCTCTTGCGTCTCCGGCTGGCGCTCTGGCTCGCGCTCCACGCCCCAGACGGCGATCAATGTCACGAGGAACGCGGCGCCAGCTACGCCCGCGGCCACATAAGCCAAACGCTGCGGCGAGAACGGATCAAGCAATGCGCCCGCAACGCCCGCAGTGATGACGATCCCCACAATCATCATTATCCACGTGGTTGCGGCGGCGGCAGGGCGGCGCTGCGGCGCAGTCCGCGTTGCAAGCAGTGCGAGTAGCGAGGTGCCGCTCGCGCCGACGCCGGCGCCGATCATCGTGAAAGCAAGCACGCCGAGCAAAATTCCAAGCACTGGCGATGAAGCCATGATCAGCGTGGCGTCCGTCGCCAACACGCCGCCGAGCGCCAGAATGCCCATGCCGCCGATAATCCAAGGCGTCCGGCGGTGGCCCATATCAGAGCCGTATCCCCAACGCGGCCGTGAGAGCTGAATGGCGTAATGCCAAGCGACCAGCGCCGCAGGCAGCATTGCCGGCAAAGCGTATTCCACCACCATGACCCGGTTCAGCGTGGACGTCGTCAGAACGACGATGGCGCCCAGCGCGCTTTGCACGAGGCCAAGCCGGATTATGCCAAGCCAACTCAGATGCGTGTTGGTCATGCGCCGACTCCAGCGAGGCCGCCGAGAGCAAACGCGCTTACCAGCATGCCGAGAACATAAAGAAGAACGCCCGTGCCGTTGAACCAGGGCGCGAGTTTGCGCGGATCGGTGATCAGCCGCGCCATCAGATAAATTTGAATTCCGAACGAGACGGTGACGGCGATGGCGTGCAGCGGCTGCCCCCAGGCCAGCAATAACGCGATCACGACCGCTTGCGGCGCAAGCATGACCGCGCAAGCGACCTTTGCTGCGTTGTCGACGCCCAGTTGAACCGGCAGTGAGCGTACGCCGGTTTGGCGATCGCCTTCGATCGCCTTGAAATCGTTCAGCACCATGATGCCATGCGCACCGAAACTGTAGAGCGCTGCGATGATCAGGATTTGCGGATTCGGCAGCGAGCCGAGCATGACCGCGGCCCCGGTGAACCAAGTGATGCCTTCATAAGAGAGCGCGCACGCGGCTGGCCCCAACCATCCGCTCTGCTTCAGGCGCAATGGCGGGGCGCTGTAAATCCAGGCGAGACCCATGCCGACCACGGCAGCGCCAAACACCCACGGTCCAAGCGCGTAGGCCCACAGCATGGAAACGATCGTCCAACCGATCGCGATAAACAGCCCCCAACGACCGGGAATTCGGCCGGATGGGATCGGCCGATTAGGTTCATTGATGGCGTCCACGTCGCGGTCGTACCAATCGTTGACGGCTTGGCTGGTGGCGCAAATGAGCGGCCCCGCCAGGATGATGCCGGCCACTGCCATTGGCCAACGCGCACCCAAATCGGCACCCGACGAGATCACGCCGCAGCCGAACGCCCACATCGGCGGAAACCAAGTGATCGGCTTAAACAGCTCGAGCACTGCGCTTGGCGCAGGAAAAGATCTCAGGGTGCCGGCGGCTGTAGTGGGAGCCATACCGAACGCTACAAATGACACTTCAGACTGTCAATTAAAGTTGACGGTCGTGTCAGTCGTTCCCGGAAAAATCTCCGAGCCCGTAGCGGTGCAGTTTCGAGTAAAGGCTCTGCCGGCTCAGACCCAAAACCTCGGCTGCTGAAGCTCGGTTGTTGCCGGTGAGTTCAAGCGCCGCTTCAATGCAGAGCCGCTCAACCAAGTCGGTCGTTTCGCGTACCAATTCTTTCAAGGGCACACGCCCGACGAGGTGCGAAAGCTGCTCCACAGAACGCGGCAATTCCCCGGTCACACCTGGGCGCGCAACGGGCGTGCGGACGACGCTGCGAATTGAGAAGCCAAAGCAAGGTTGCTCCGAGTCAGCGACGTGTACCGCTGACACCTCCACGTCCTCTTGCTCACCCAATCTGTTGCGAAGAATCGTTGCGAAGTTTTTGAGCGAACCGTGCTGACGCAGACTCGAGACAAGAATGTTTCGGTCGATCTCCGGGCGGCCGAGAAAACTCTCCAAGGATTGGCCTTGCGCCTGCTCTTTGCTGGCCAAACGCGTGAGATCGAGAAAGGCATTATTCTCCGCAAGAATGCGGAGATTCTCGTCCGTCACCACGAACGCATCCGGGATGCGCTCAAGCACATCTATGAGGCGCTGCGCAGATTCCGGGACGCGCGCGAAGTCCAAATCTCGCGCGCTCAGTCGAACCAGAAAGAGCGACGCGCGATCTTGCCTAAAGAGAGACGCCGCAACGTTAAATGTCCGCCCGCCACTTTGAAGAGTCGCTTGTGCGGTGAGATTTCCGCCGCCATGCGCCATCGCCAACAAAGAAATCGCAGCGTCGCGTGATGCGCCATCGAAAGCAGCCGCAAATGCACGCCCGATCAGCGGCGCAGACACGCCTCCGATAAGCCTCTCAGCGGCCGGGTTCGCTTCAATGATCTTTCGCGTGGCCGCATCAATGACGATGACCGCTTCCGACGCGAGTTGGAATAACAAGCGATAGCGCGACTCGGCGTCCCGCAGCCGCGTGTAATCACGCTCCATCGTCTGTTGCGATTGAATGAGTCTTTGCTGCAGCTCAGCCGCTGCGCGATGATCGCGACCAATCGCAATTACGCGGCCGTCTTCGCCCGCATTGACAGCAATATACCGCACCGCCACCGAGGCGCCGCCAATGATAGGGTGATTGATTTCACGCCAGCGAGCGCCCGCGTCGTTAGCCGCGTCGTGCAGAAGCTCTTCGATTTTCTGTTTGCTGTCAGTGGAAACGGTGTCGGCCCAGCGGCGATCGAGCCAGCCTTCAAAGCCGTCATTGACCATATCCCGGCTATTCACCGCGATATCGCGAATAAAGCCGCCACGGTCGATGATCATCGCGACGTCGCCGCCCGCAGCGACGACCTTGGCCGCGACTTTGCCGTCGATGGCGCCCAATAGGTTACGCGCGAACCTCGGTTCGACGCGCTCCGCGGGGGACGTGTGGATAGTCATCAGAACTCGCACTCGCCCTTCTTCTGGCGCCGCCGCAGATCAGCGATGTGCGAGTTGCCTCACTGCCACCTCAGCCTTCAGCACAGCTTCCTTAGCGTCGGCCGCCATCGCATCGGCCCCAATTCTCGCCACCAGCTCCGGCCGCTCCAGGAAGAGCCGCCCGCCCACCATAACACTGATGTCTCGATTCCTTGACGCTCACCGAATGGACATAATCATTGGCGCGATTTGATCAAGTCGCTCGTCTGAGCTGGCCGTCATCCCGAATACGTCGAACCTGTGAGCCTGCACAGCGCCTACAATTTCGGTGATCGCCCCGGAGAGCTCAGTCCATGTCCGCCAACCTGAGCGCCGGAAAAATTCTTCGATGATCACGAGGCCAAAGGTGTGCTGCTCGCCAGGGGCGGGCGCAAACAACGCCGCGCGGCCGTTGGATACGAACCCTTCGTCCACCGGGTCATGCAAACTCAGTTCGCGCACGACCTGCTGCAGGCGACCGAGCGCGATGGTGACATCAGCGAATGAGACTTGGTCGTCGTTCCAGAACTCACCCAAGCGACGCGCAGTCGGCCCGAGCAAGTCCAAGTATATCGCTTCCATCGACACGCCTTGCTGCAGCAGGCCGCCAATGATCGCGAGCAGCGATTCATGGCTGGTCGAGAGCGTGTAAAGGGCAAATTTTTCAGTGGTTTCAGGGCCGAGCTCAACAACGTCACGCGACTTCGGAGCGGCGCCAACCTGGCCATGCACCAACATCAAGCGCGGGATAATCTCACCTTCAACAAGGCTCGCCAACTGCTCGGATTGTTCGCGTCTCGATCGCGCCCGACCTCGAGCGCTGTCAGATTGTCGATCCCGCCCGGGGGACCCCAGTCGTTTTGGTTCTTCGCCGCATAGATCAAACGCCGGCGACTGCGGAAGGCTGGCCATGGAGGCCCCCCTTTTCCCGCGGAGTTTCCCTAGTCACGCAGCTCCGCACCGCGCTGCTCCTGCATCCTGGGCCAAAACGATGCCCCAAAAGCAGGCGTTCCCTCCCGACACACCCGCCCCCATTGCGAGGATCTTTGGTTTCGGTTCGTAAGGGTAAGCAGACTTAACGACACCTGGCGAGCATTATTTCGTCCAAACGGCGCATCTGTCCAAAATATTGGACGTTCCATTTCCTTGACAACATCGGATGCGCGGATAGGCTTCCTTCCACGAAGCGTGATTGTTCGGGAGGTCGGCGGTGTACGAAAAACGACCGCAATCCGGAGGGGCCAGCCCCTCGCGCACACCGGGCCCGGCAGCGGATCGCTCGCACCGTCCCAACTTTTTCGACAATTGGATCGACTCAATAGCGCCGTGCCCATGGCCCGCGCACATCGGCTCACACATTGAGACGCGCGAAAAGAGCGATGCTGGCAAAGCCGCGCTTTACACACCTGAAGAGCGCGCAAAACGAGACGCTTCGCCATGGACGCTGGTGCAAGCGATCCTCGCGCCACTGCAGTTCATCGTGTTCGCGATCAGCCTTGGATTGGTGATCCGTTTCTTGGTCACGGGCGAGGGCTACGAACTCACCACCGCGTCAATCCTGGCAAAGACGTTCCTGCTCTATCTCATCATGATCACCGGCTCGATCTGGGAGAAGGAGGTCTTCGGCAAATACCTTTTTGCGCGCGCGTTCTTCTGGGAAGACGTGTTCAGCATGCTCGTGCTTGTATTGCAGACCGCGTATTTGGTCTCACTGCTCGCAGGGTGGGGCACCGCTCAGCAACAGATGATGATCGCTGTCGCGGCCTACGCCGCCTACGTCATCAATGCGGGTCAATTCCTGATGAAGCTGCGCGAAGCGCGGCTCGAAGCCGAGCGTACGGCGATGACGCCGCTCGGCGCGGACCGACAAGCAGCATGATTCCAGCCGCCCCCAACGCCGGATGCGACAGCGCGGCCGCCCCGGTTTTACGCGAACGCGGCCAAAGAGAAGTGTTTTGCGGACTGACCGGAATCGTTTGGCTGCATCGCAAAATTCAAGACGCATTCTTCCTCGTCGTAGGCTCGCGCACCTGCGCGCACCTCATTCAATCCGCAGCTGGCGTGATGGTTTTCGCCGAACCGCGATTCGCGACGGCGATCATGGAAGAGAAAGATTTGGCCGGCCTTGCCGACGCCAATGAAGAGCTCGATAACGTCGTCGATCGCCTGCTTGAGCGCCGGCCAGACATTAAGCTGCTCTTTCTCGTGGGCTCGTGCCCGTCGGAAGTGATCAAGCTTGATCTCTCGCGCGCGGCGCAGCGGCTCTCGACGAAACATCAGCCTAAAGTCCGTGTGCTCAATTATTCGGGCAGCGGCATCGAGACGACGTTCACGCAAGGCGAGGACGCATGCCTCGCCGCCCTGGTTCCGGAAGCACCAAGCGCCGGCGATGACGCTACCCCTTCCCTGCTCGTCGTCGGCGCGCTTCCGGATGTCGTCGAGGATCAGTTCTCGCGCCTGTTCGCTGAACTTGGCATAGGGCCCGTCGCATTTTTTCCACCGCGTCGCTCGGGCGAAATTCCGGCTGTCGGCCCAAACACGCGCATGCTGATCGCGCAGCCGTTTCTTGGCGACACTGCCCGCGCGCTCGAAGCGCGTGGCGCAAAACGTTTGCCCGCGCTGTTTCCGTTCGGCGCCGAGGGCACCACGCACTGGCTGAAGGCCGCCGCCGATGCGTGGGATGTGCCGGAGATGGATTTTCGCCGCGTCGTCGCTCCGCACCGCGAACGCGCCAAGCGCGCGCTGGCGCGCTCCAAGGAAACGCTCGACGGGCGCAGCATCTTCTTCTTCCCGGACTCGCAATTGGAGCCGCCGCTCGCGCGCTTCCTTGCCGAAGAGCTTGGCATGCGGCCGATCGAGATTGGCACGCCTTATCTCAACCGCGACCTGCTCTCGGAAGAACTGAAGCGCTTGCCCGAAGGCGCGCAGCTCAGTGAAGGCCAGCATGTCGATAAGCAGCTGGATCGCTGCCGCGAGGCGCGCCCCGATCTTGTCGTCTGCGGTCTCGGCCTCGCCAATCCGCTCGAAAGGGAGGGGCTGACGACAAAGTGGTCGATCGAACTGGTGTTCTCGCCCGTGCACGGCTTTGACCAAGCGGGCGACCTCGCCGCTCTGTTCGCGCGCCCATTCGCGCGCCGCTCTGTGTTGAGGGTCTGACGCGATGAAGCTCACCGTCTGGACCTATGAAGGACCACCCCACGTCGGCGCGATGCGGATCGCGACGGCGATGAAGGGTTTGCACTACGTGCTGCACGCGCCGCAGGGCGACACGTACGCGGACCTGCTGTTCACGATGATCGAACGCCGCGATGCGCGCCCGCCGGTCACTTACACGACGTTCCAAGCGCGCGATCTGGGCAACGACACCGCGCAACTCTTCAAGACCGCAGCTTTGGAGGCTTACGAACGCTTCAAACCCGAAGCGATGATTGTCGGCGCGTCCTGCACCGCAGAGCTCATCCAGGATGACCCGGCCGGCCTTGCCCGCGCGTTGAAACTGCCGATCCCGGTTATCGCGCTTGACCTTCCTTCCTACCAGAAGAAGGAAAACTGGGGTGCGTCGGAGACGTTCTATCAACTCGTGCGCACCTTCGCGCCAAAGGTAGAAGGCGCACCCGAGCGTACTCCCGGCGCACGTCCGCGCTGCAATATCCTGGGCCCAACGGCGCTCGGCTTCCGCCACCGTGATGATGTTGTCGAAGTGAAGCGTTTGCTGGCGCGGCTCGGCGTCGATGTGAATGTCACTGCGCCGCTCGAGGCCACGCCCTCGGACCTCGCGCGCCTTACCGATGCTGACTTCAACGTCGTGCTTTATCCGGAAATCGCCGACGTCGCCGCCCGCTGGCTAGAACGCACGCACGGCCAGAAAATGATCCGCACCGTGCCGATCGGGCAGAACGCGACCAAGGATTTCATCAACGAGATCGCCGCGCTGACTGGCATCGATCCAACCCCGGTGCTGAACGACGCCGACGCGCGCCTGCCCTGGTGGTCGCGCTCGGTCGATTCCAACTATCTCACCGGAAAGCGCGTCTTCATCTTTGGAGACGCCACCCACGCCATCGCCGCCGCCCGCGTCGCCTCGGAAGAACTGGGCTTTGAGGTCGTCGGGCTCGGCACCTACGCCCGCGAATTCGCGCGCGAGGTCCGCGCCGCTGCTGAAAAACTGGGCCTCACCGCGCTCATCTCCGACGACTACCTCGAAGTCGAGCAAGCCATTGCCGAACTTCAGCCCGAACTGGTGCTGGGCACGCAGATGGAGCGCCACATCGCCAAACGCCTCGGTATCGGCTGCGCCGTGATCTCGGCGCCGGCGCACGTCCAAGACTATCCAGCGCGCTTCTCACCGCAGATGGGCTTCGAAGGCGCGAACGTGCTCTTCGACACCTGGGTGCATCCTCTGGTGATGGGCCTCGAAGAGCACTTGCTCGCGATGTTCCGCGAAGATTTCGAATTCAACGATGCCGCCGGCCCCTCGCACCTTGCCGCGCATCAACCCGCGCCGCTGCCGGCTGCTGCGCCGGCGCCAAGCGACATCACCTGGTCCAAGGAGGCCGAAGCAGAGCTCACCAAAATTCCGTTCTTCGTACGCGGCAAGGCCCGCCGCAACGCCGAACGCTTCGCCACCGAACAAGGCCTCGCCATCATTCAGATCGAAACTTTATATGACGCCAAAAGCCATTACGCACGCTGAGACGCCTCCCGTCCGCGTCGTGATTGTCACGCTAGACAATCACCTCGCCGGAGTCGTGCGCCGTGCGGAGAAGGCATTGGCGAGCGAGATCCCGGGGCTTTCCCTGAAGCTGCACGCCTCCACCGATTGGGGCGACAATTCCAAAGCGCTCGCGGACTGCATCGCCGACATCGGCAAAGCCGACATCATCATCGCGACGATGCTGTTCATGGAAGATCAGATCCAAGCCGTGCTGCCGGCGATGGAAGCCCGCCGCGACGCTTGCGACGCCATGATCTGCGTCATGTCGACCAGCGAGATCATCAAGCTGACCAAACTCGGCCCCTTCCGCATGGACGGTTCGCAGAGCGGGCCGATGGCATGGCTGAAGAAACTGCGTGGCTCGAAGACGAATTCCTCTGGCGCCGGCCAAATGGCGATGCTGCGCCGCTTGCCAAAAATTCTGCGCTACATCCCAGGCAAGGCGCAGGATCTGCGCGCCTACTTCCTCACCATGCAATATTGGCTCTCCGGCTCGCCGGAGAACGTGGCCGACATGGTGCGCTTCCTGATCGGCCGTTATGCCGAGGGCGAGCGGCGCGTCCTGCGCGAACAGATCAACGCTGCCCCGCCGCGCGAATACCCGGAGATCGGCCTCTACCACCCGCGCGCCGCGACCAAAATCGTCGAGCTTGTTGAGAGCTTGCCGCAATCCTCAGCAACGGCTGGCGTTGTCGGCGTGTTGGTGCTGCGCTCTTACGTGCTGGCGAACGACGCTGGACACTATGATGGCGTGATCGATGCGCTCGAAGCGCGTGGTTTTAAGGTTATTCCTGCGTTCGCCTCAGGCCTCGATGCGCGCCCCGCGATCGAAAAATACTTTCTTGAAGACGGCGCGCCTGTTGTGGACGCGGTTGTCTCGCTCACCGGCTTTTCGCTCGTCGGTGGCCCCGCCTACAATGATGCAACGGCGGCCGAAGAGATCTTGGCCAAGCTCGACGTGCCCTACATCTCAGCGCAACCGCTTGAGTTCCAAACTTTAGAGCGCTGGGGCGCATCCAGCACCGGGCTCTCGCCTGTCGAATCCACGATCATGATTGCGATCCCTGAACTTGACGGCGCCACCGCGCCGATCGTGTTCGGCGGCCGGTCAGATGGTTCTGGCGAGCCCTGCACCGGTTGCAGCAAAGGTTGCCGCTTCGAGACGCAAGCTGTTGCGTCGAAAATGTGCGCCTGCCCAGAGCGCGCCGACATGCTAGCGGCCCGCGTGGGCCGGCTCGTCTCGCTGCGCCGCAGCACGCGCCGCAACCGCAAGGTCGGCATTGTTCTCTTCAACTTCCCGCCAAACTCCGGCGCAGTCGGCTCGGCCGCCTACCTCTCGGTATTCGCGTCGCTGCACAACACGCTGAAGGCGCTGAAGGCAGGCGGCTACGACGTCGAAGTGCCGCGCACGGCGGAGGAAGTCCGCACCCGCCTGCTCGAAGGCAATTCCAAGCGCTACGGAACGGACGCCAACGTCCACACACGCATCCCCGCCGATGATCACGTGCGCCGCGAGCCGCATCTGGCCGAGATCGAAGCGCAATGGGGGCCGGCGCCTGGCCGTCAACTAAGCGATGGCCGCTCGATCTTCGTGTTGGGCGCACAATTCGGCAACGTGTTCGTCGGTCTGCAACCGGGCTTCGGCTATGAGGGCGATCCGATGCGCCTGATGTTCGAGGCGAGCTTTGCCCCGACGCACGCCTTCTCCGCCTTCTATCGCTGGCTGCGGGAAGATTTCGGCGCCAACGCCGTGCTGCACTTCGGCACCCACGGCGCGCTCGAATTCATGCCGGGCAAGCAAGTCGGCCTCACCGGCGCCGATTGGCCTGATCGGCTCATCGGCGATCTGCCAAATTTCTACCTCTACGCCGGCAACAACCCGACCGAGGGCATGATCGCCAAGCGCCGTTCCTCCGCGACTTTGATCAGCCATTTGACGCCGCCAATCGCAAAATCAGGGCTCTATCAAAGCCTGCAAGACCTGAAGGCGCTAATCAGCCGCTGGGATAGCGCGGCACGTCTCGAGCGCGACACGCTCGCTGCCAGCATCCAAAGCTCCGCGTCTGGTCTTGAGATGGCGCCAGCTTCCCCGGCATGGACCGCCGAAAGCCATGCCGAGATAGCAGCTCTCACGGTGCGCGTTACCGAAATCGAAGACGCCCTGATCCCGAGCGGTCTGCACACGATCGGCGTGCCGCCGGACGCAGCCGAGCGCGCCGACCTCCTGCTCGCGATCGCTGAGGGCAAGGGCGCCGCCCCACCGCGCGCGGCGATCGAAGCCATGGTCGCCGGCGTGTCGCCTGAAGTCGCGCTGGGCCGTGCTGGTAAGAAATCCCGCGCCCTGCTCGACGCGATGCGCGAGCTGCAGGCGACCGACGCATTGCTCGCCCGCGACGCGGAGCTCGATGCAATTCTGCGCGCGCTCGATGCACGTTACATCCGCCCCGCGCCGGGCGGCGATCTCGTGCGCACGCCCGCCGTGCTCCCAACCGGGCGCAACATGCATGGCTTTGACCCGTTCCGCTTGCCGAGCGCACTCGCAGTCCATGATGGAGCGCTACAAGCCAATCGCTTGCTGGCTGCGCATGCTAAGCGCAGCGGCGCCTATCCTGAATCCATCGCCATGGTTCTGTGGGGCTCTGACAATTTGAAGAGCGAAGGCGGCCCGATTGCCCAAGCGCTGGCCCTGATGGGCGCGCGGCCGCGTTTTGACTCATATGGTCGGCTTTGCGGCGCGGCGTTGATCCCGCTCGCCGAGTTGAATCGCCCCCGCATTGATGTGGTGATGACACTCTCCGGCATCTTCCGTGATTTGCTGGCGTTGCAAGTGCGCATGCTCGCGGAGGCCGCATATCTTGCCGCAGTAGCGGACGAGCCGCTTGAGCAAAACCATATCCGCAAGCACGCACTCGATCTTCAGGCGATCCATGGCTGCGACCTAGAAACCGCCGCTCTGCGTGTGTTCTCAAACGCGGACGGCGCTTACGGTGCCAACGTCAATCAGTTGATCGATTCCGGCGTTTGGTCCGAGGAAGACGAGCTGGCCGACGCGTTCGAGAGCCGCAAATGCTTCGCCTATGGGCGGACGGGCGCAGCTGTGCGTCAGTCAAAGATGTTGCGCAGCATCCTGAAGAGCGTCGACTTTACGTACCAAAACCTTGAGTCGGTGGAACTCGGCGTCACCAGCATTGACCACTACGTCGACACACTTGGCGGTATCAGCCGCGCCGTCCAGCGCGCGCGCGGAGTTGCAACGCCGGTCTATATCGGTGACGAGACACACGGCGAAGGCAAAGTCCGCACGCTCTCAGAGCAGGTCTCACTAGAAACGCATACCCGGACACTCAATCCGCGTTGGTACGAGGGGCTGCTGAAGCACGGCTACGAAGGCGTGCGTCAGATCGAGGCGCAGGTGACCAACACGATGGGATGGTCCGCGACCACCGGCCAAGTTGAGCCGTGGGTCTATCAGCGCATCAGCGAAACCTACGTGCTGGACGATGCGATGCGCCGGCGTTTGGCGGCGCTTAATCCAAAAGCTTCCGCGCGCATGGCCAACCGCCTGCTCGAAGCACACGAACGGCAGTACTGGCGCCCTGACGCCGCGACGCTCGATGCGTTGCGCAACGCCAGTGACGAACTCGAAGATCAATTGGAAGGCATCGCCGCACCCGCGGCGTGAGGAGCATAATGACCACCCTCGATTTACCCAGAGGCCTTCCCAAGCGCCCCGACGGCGAAGGCAGCGTTCAAGTTCTCATGGATCCCACCATGAAGATCGAGCGCGCCAAAGTGTTCGCGGTTTATGGCAAAGGCGGCATCGGCAAGAGCACGACCTCGTCAAACCTCTCGGCCGCGTTCTCGCACCTCGGCAAGCGCGTGCTGCAGATCGGCTGCGACCCCAAGCACGACAGCACCTTCACGCTCACCAAGCGGCTGGTGCCGACCGTGATCGACGTGCTCGAAGGCGTGGAGTTTCACTCAGAAGAGCTGCGGCCCGAAGACTACGTTTATGAGGGCTATAACGGCGTTATGTGCGTCGAAGCGGGCGGCCCGCCTGCTGGCACCGGCTGCGGAGGCTATGTCGTCGGTCAGACGGTGAAGCTGCTCAAAGAGCATCACCTGCTGGAAGACACCGACATCGTCATCTTCGACGTGCTGGGCGACGTGGTCTGCGGCGGCTTCGCTGCGCCCCTCCAGCACGCCGAACGCGCGCTGATCGTGACGGCCAACGACTTTGACTCGATCTTCGCCATGAACCGCATCATCGCGGCCATCAAAGCTAAGTCTAAAAACTATGACGTTCGCCTCGGCGGCGTCATCGTGAACCGCAGCGAAGGCACGGATGAAGTCGATCGCTATAACGCTGCACTGGGGCTTGAGCGGATCGCGCACTTTCCAATCCTGGACGAGATCCGCCGCAGCCGCTTGAAGAAGTCGGTGCTGTTCGAGATGGAGTCCACGCCGGCGCTCGAAGCGGTGAAGCTCGAATATATGCGCCTCGCCGCGTCGCTGCTGGTTGGCGACAAGCAATATGATTGCGTGCCGATGAAGGACCGCGACATCTTCGATTTCTTGGGTTTTGAATAATGAGCATCACCGATACCCAACGGCCGACGGCCGCCTACGAAGAACGCCGCGGGCGACTGGAAACTTACTTCGACCGCACAGCGCTCGACGCGTGGGCGCAGCTCACATCAGATGCGCCTGTCAGCCGCATCCGCGCCACCGTCCGCGCCGGGCGCGACAGCATGCGCGATACGCTGCTGTCATGGCTGCCGCAGGACATGCGCAGCACCTGCCTGTTCGACGCGGGTTGCGGGACTGGCGCGCTATCTGTCGTCGCTGCGCGCCGCGGCGCCCGCGTCACCGGCGTCGATGTCTCCGCCAGTCTCATCAAGCTCGCAAATGAGCGCGCCCCGAAGGACGTAGCGCCCGGCTCAATCGATTTCGGCGTCGGCGATATGTTCGATCCGCGGTTTGGCCGCACCGACTATGTCGTCGCCATGGATTCGCTCATCCATTACCCGTCTGCCGAGATTTTGCGCGTATTGGGCGCCTTCGCCGCCCGCACGGACCGCGCCATTCTCTTCACCTTCGCGCCGCAGACGCCTGCGCTCTCGCTCATGCACGCCGCCGGAAAGCTCTTCCCACGCGCGGACCGCGCACCTGCGATCGAGCCCGTCAGCGAAGCAGCGATCCGCCGTGGCATCGCCGCCTCGTCCGCATTTGCAGGCTGGAAGATCGGGCGTGATGCTCGCATCAGCAGCGGCTTCTATATGTCTCACGCCATGGAGTTGGTGCGCGCATGAGCGAAGGCGCTCGCCCCCAACCGATGACGTGGCGCCAATTTTTGGCGCAGCTGCTTCCGTTTGCAGACTCGGCAACAACGGAGCTGCCGCTTGGCCAGCTGCTGCGCTTGGGCCTATTCCAAGTCTCTGTTGGCATGGCCGCGGTGCTGCTCACCGGCACTCTTAACCGCGTCATGATCGTGGAACTCGGCATATCGGGCTGGGTCGTCGCCTTGATGGTGTCGCTGCCGCTCGTGTTCGCACCGCTGCGTGCGCTGATCGGCTTCAAATCCGACACCCACCGCTCGGTGCTGGGTTGGCGGCGCGGACCCTACATCTGGTTTGGTTCGATGCTGCAGTTTGGCGGCTTCGCCATCATGCCGTTCGCGCTGCTCATCCTATCTGGCGATACGCACGGGCCGATCGTGGTCGGCGAAGTGGCCGCCGCGCTGGCGTTCCTACTGGTCGGCATCGGTATGCACACGACGCAGACCGCGGGCCTCGCGCTCGCGACCGATCTCGCGCCACCTGACGCCCGGCCACGCGTTGTCGCATTGCTTTATGTGATGTTGCTGGCCGGCATGCTGATCAGCGCGCTGTTCTTCGGCTTGCTGCTCGCCGACTTCAGTGCGCTGCGCCTGATCCAAGTAATTCAAGGCGCGGCTGTCATTACAATGGTCCTGAATTGCGTCGCACTATGGAAACAAGAAGTGCGAAACGCGGCTCTGACCTCCCCTGACCGCGACCACGCCCCGTTCAAGGAGCATTGGCGCGCGCTGATGGCAGGCGGGCGCACGAGCCGGCTCCTTTACGCAGTCGGCTTCGGCGCCGCCGCCTTCAGCATGCAGGATGTCTTGCTGGAGCCGTACGGCGCGCAGGTGCTGGGACTTTCTGTTGGCGAGACAACCGCGCTCACCGCGCTCTGGGCCTGGGGCGCGCTTTCGGGATTTGCTCTCGCGGCGCACCGCTTAGGCGAGGGCGACGAGTGTCATCGCTTAGCCGGCTATGGCGCGCTGTTCGGCGTCGTCGCGTTCTCTTTGGTTATTTTCGCTGCGCCGCTGAATTCGGCGCCGATGTTCTGTGTTGGCGTCGCCGGTATCGGCTTCGGTGGCGGCCTCTTCGCTGTTGGCACATTGACGGCGGCGATGGCGCTATCGCGTGACGGTCAATCGGGCCTCGCGCTCGGCGCATGGGGCGCGGTGCAAGCAACTGCCGCCGGTGTCGGCATCGCCGTCGGTGGTGCGCTACGCGATGTGGTTGGGGGCCTCGCCGAAAGCGGCGCGCTCGGTCCGGCGCTGGCCGGGCCCGCGACCGGATACGGTTTCGTCTATCACCTCGAAATTGGACTGCTCTTCGCTGCGCTGATCGCGATTGGCCCGCTTGCACGGCACGCGTCTCAGCACCCTCAAACTTCTACGACTAAATTCGGCATGGCCGAATTTCCCACCTGATCCCGCCAGGAGTAACGGCAATGGACCAAGTCTATAATGGGGGCCTCGATGTGACGGAGTGGGTGCTCTACGCATTCTTCCTTCTCTTCTTCGGCCTGGTTGCGTATTTGCGTCGCGAAGATCGTCGCGAAGGTTATCCTCTCGAGGACGACGTCAGCGGCCGGCACGAGCCTCTCGGGGGTTTGCTTTTCACCGCGCAGCCGAAAGTGTTTCGCCTGCCGCACAATGGCGGCACCGTCACAACACCGATCAAGGATCGCGACTCTGCCGACATTAAAGCGCGCCGCACCGCACCTTGGGCGGGGTCGCCGTTGGAGCCGGAAGGCGATCCGCTGCAGGCTGGTGTTGGCCCTGGCGCCTATGCGCAACGGTCGAAAACCCCGGATCTCATGATGCACGGCGCGCCGCGCATCGTGCCGCTGCGTGTTGCTGAAGACTTCTACCTCGACAAACGCGATCCCGATCCGCGCGGCATGCCAGTGATCGGCGCGGACAATGCCGTGGCCGGCACGATCAAAGATGTCTGGGTCGATCGTTCCGAGTATCTAATCCGCTATCTTGAAATGGCGCTGCCGGCCTCGGACAAGCGCGTTCTCATTCCGATGCCGATGGCAGTCATTCAGCGCGGTCGCAAGCGCGTGAAGGTCGATGCGTTGCTCGCCTCGCAATTCGCCGGCGCACCGAGTTTGGCCAATCCGGACCAGATCACCCGGGACGAGGAAGAGCGCGTCAGCGCGTATGTTGGGGGCGGCATGCTATACGCAACACCAGCCCGCGCGGAGCCTTGGCTATGAGCGAGCATGATTTCGAACCCGTTCGCGGATTGCCAGGGGAGCTCCCGGCAGGCGAGCGTCTGCTCTGGCAGGGCGCTCCGGGCTGGTGGCCGTTGGCGCAACGTGCATTTCACGTGCGCTCGGTCTCGGCGTACTTCGGCGTGCTGATGGCGTGGCGCGGCATTGCAACTGCGCTTGAGGGAGCAACGTTTGTCGCCTCAGTCCAATCGGCGCTCCACGTCGCGCCGATCGCAATAGCCGCCGTGACACTGCTCTGCGGCTTGGCGATCCTAACGGCACGCACCAGCGTCTACACGATCACCACCAAGCGGATCGTATTGCGCTTCGGCGTCGCGCTGCCCAAGGCCATCAACATTCCGTTCACGATTATCGAGAACGCAGCTCTCAAAGGCTTCAGCGACAAAACCGGCGACATCGCTCTGACGCTCACTCAACCGAATAAGATCGCATATTTCCTGCTCTGGCCGCATGCGCGGCCGTGGAAGCTGGCGCGGCCGGAACCGACAATGCGTGCGGTCGTAAATGCTTCGGTGGTCGCGGCGCGTCTCGCGGACGCCCTGAAAGCTGCGCACGGCGAACGCGGCGCGATAATCGCCCCGGTCCAAACATCCGAGCCAGCAGCGGCCCCTGAAGCAGTGCTGAGCCCGGCCTGAGGAAAGACAGATGAGCAACATCGACACCGAACCCTTTCCACGCTTCGCTCTGATCGCAGCTGCGGTGCTCATCGCAGGATCGATCACCGCTGCGGCCGCAGCGCGCTATGCGAAAGTGAATGCGCCGGAAGCGACGCTCTCGGAGAGTGTGACGCCGCTCGCGGCACGCGATCTGACCTTCTTCGACATGCCAAACGGCTCCGTCGAAGTCCGTGACGCAACCGGGACGCAAGTCCTGTTTGTCGCGGAGCCAGGCACAAACGGTTTTATTCGAGGTGTGATGCGCGGCATGGCGCGGGATCGCCGGTCACGCGGCATCGGCCAGGAGCCAGCCTTCCGCCTCGCCCAATGGCCCAATGGACGCCTCTCGCTGGAGGATCTCGCCACCGGCCGGCAAATCGAGCTTGGCGCATTTGGAGGCGACAACCGCGCCGCTTTCGCGCAACTGCTTACCAATGCCTCAACGAGCGCGTCATGATCACGCCCTTCACCCGCCAATCGCACGCGACGCAATGCACGATCGAGATCGAGCATAGCGAGGATCATCTGCACGCTCATGTGGAGCTCGACGATGAGTCCGATCTGCGGCCGGGCGACCGGGTGAAGGTCCATGGCGCGCCGATCCGTGTCGGCTTCGGCGAGCGGCTCACTCTTCGGCGTCCCGCCACCGTAGAGCGCGCCGGATGGCTAGAGCGACAATGGACCAAGCTCACCGCACGCTTCGAACTCACTGAACTTTATGAAGTAAGCTTTTCGCCCAGGAGAATACTGTGACCACCGCCACCCTCGACGCGCCTCGGACTATCAACGAGACAACGCGTATCGCGCAGGAAGACACGGTGCTGAGCCCGCGCTTCTACACCACCGATTTCGAGGCGATGGATCGCATCGATGTGACACCGGTGCGCCGTGAATGGGATGCGCTGATCGCAGAGCTCGCCGCCGATCCAAACCGCAACCACTTCAAGCGCACTGAGGCGTTCACCAACGCTTTGGAAGATCTAGAGCCGGAGCTTCGGAAGGAATGGGTCGACTTCCTCGTCAGCTCGATCACCGCCGAGTTTTCAGGCTGCGTGCTCTATGCCGAAATCGCCAAGCGCTCGAAGAACCCCGACATCCGGGCACTCTTCAAATATATGAGCCGCGACGAGTCGCGCCACGCCGGCTTCATCAATGAAGCGCTCAAAGATTACGGCATCGGCGTAGATCTTGGCTTTCTCACGAAAACCAAGAAGTACACCTTCTTCAAGCCGAAGTTCATTTTCTACGCGACCTACCTGTCCGAAAAGATCGGCTATTCGCGTTACATCACTATCTTCCGCGAATTGGAGCGCAATCCGGAACGCCGCTTCCACCCAATCTTCAATTGGTTCAAGGAGTGGTGCAACGACGAGTTCCGCCACGGCGAAGCGTTCGCCGTGCTGATGCGCAACGACCCCAAGCTTTTGACCGGCGGCAATCGCTTCTGGATCCGCTTCTTCCTCAATGCCGTCTATGCGACGATGTACGTGCGCGATCATGCGCGCCCAGCCTTCCATCGCGCGCTCGGCGTGGACCCTACGGATTATGACTATCGCGTCTTCCGCATCTGCTCTGAAATCACCAAGCAGGTCTTCCCGTTCACGTTGGACACAGACAGCCCGAAATTCCGCGCCAACATGGAACGCCTGCGCCAGCTGGCCGACGCGATGAGCGCGAACGCCGCGCGGGGCGGCGCGTTTGCTGGCCTGCGCAAGATTGGGCTAGGCGCACAGCTGGCGGTGACTGCGATCAGCCTTTTCATGCACCCGGTCATCGAACACGAAACGCCGCGTGAGGTCCGCATGGCTCCGGCCTGGTGAGCAAGCGCTTCCCATGACCTTCGCCGCGATCGCCTCGCCGCTGCTCTTTGCAGCCTTTGTCTGGTGGTTTTCCACCGGCGCGATCCTCTGGCTGGATCGGCGCCCGCGCGAGACGTTCGGCTGGAGTTTTGCGGCGACGACCATCATCGCCATCGGCGCACTGATCGCGCTTTTCGTCACCGCGGCACAAGAAACAATCGCTAGCGCCTACATCGCCTTCGCTGCGGCGATCGCCATATGGGGCTGGCACGAGATGAGCTTCCTGATGGGGTTCATCACCGGACCACGCCGGCAGCCCTTGCCGGCCGGAACGACGGGTTGGCGCCGTTTCTCGCTCGCGACCGCCACCATCATCCATCACGAAGTCGCGCTCGCCTTGACGGCCGCGGCGATCGTCGCACTGACCTGGGGCCAACCAAACCAGATCGGCGCCATCACATTCTTGGTTCTGTGGGCGTTGCGCCTGAGCGCGAAATTCAATCTGTTCCTCGGCGCGCCTTACCGCGCCGAGGAGATGCTGCCGCCGCATCTCACGCACCTGAAGAGCTACTTCCGTAACCGGCGCATGAATGCCCTCTTCCCGCTTTCGTTGGCGGGCGGAGCGGCGTTGGCTTGGGCACTCGGCACGATTGCATATGCGCCTGATGTTTCAACCTTCACGCTCACTGGGTTTTCGCTTGTGCTGTCGCTGACAGTGCTAGGCGTGATTGAGCATGTGTTCTTGTTTATACCGCCGCCAAACGCGCTGCTTTGGGGTTGGGCCGGATCGAAGCCGGAAGAGCGCAACGCGCCACTCGGTTAAAGGCCGAGCTCGTCCCAGCGCTCAAGATATATTTTGAACCAAGGCGCGAATATGTGCGGCGCTGTCCGCAGAGCATGTTGCATTTCAGGACGGGTCATCCAGCGCACAGCGCTGACCTCGTCCGGATCGGGGGCGAGACGCAGCGTGTGGGCATCCGCTTCGCCCCGGAAAATGTGAACGCGTTCGTGCTCATGCAAGCCGTTGGTCACGTCCGCCGCATAATCGAGAACGTTGCAGGCCTGGAGGCGGACACTGAGCCCCAACTCCTCTTGCAACCGCCGATGTGCGCTTGCGGCCGGCGTCTCGCCCCAGGCGGGGTGAGAGCAGCACGTATTCGCCCAAAGCCCACCGCAATGATACTTACCAGCGGCACGTTGCTGCAATAGCAGGGCATCGCCAGACATAATGAAGACGGACACCGCCAAGTGAAGCGCACCGGTGCGGTGCGCTTCCATCTTCTCAAGCGGATAGAGCGACCCATCCTCGGCAATGCCAGGGATAATGAGCGGTTCTGGCGCCGCTTCCGCAACGCGCGCTCGAGTGGCGTGCGTTAGCCTCATGCGGCAGCGACAGAGCGACTAAGCGCGCACTGCGCCCAAAGCTCGGACAAAGCCGTCACCAGGTGATCGATGTCCGCATCAGTGTGCAGGGGTGATGGCGTGATACGCAGACGTTCGGTACCGCGTGGGACAGTCGGATAATTGATGGGCTGAATATAGATCCCGTACTGGTCCAACAGCCAATCGCTGATCTGTTTGCACTTCACCGGATCCTTCACCATCACCGGAATGATGTGGCTCGGGTTTTCCATGCACGGAATGCCGAGCGCCTCGAGCTTACGACGCACTTTGGCGACGCGCTCTTGATGGCGCATGCGCTCGATCTGGCTCGCCTTCAGATGCTTGATGCTGGCAAGCGCGCCAGCGGCGACCGCCGGCGGCAGCGAAGTTGTGAAAATGAAGCCGGAAGCAAAGCTACGAATAAAGTCACAGAGCGCTTCCGATGCAGTGATGTAGCCGCCGAACACGCCGAAGGCTTTGCCAAGGGTGCCTTCAATGACCGTCAACCGATGCATCAGACCTTCCCGCTCAGCAACACCGCCGCCGCGCGGGCCATAGAGGCCAACGCCATGGACCTCGTCGAGGTATGTCATGGCGTTATGCTTCTCGGCGACGTCGCAGATCGCCGCGATGGGCGCGATGTCACCGTCCATGGAGTAAACGGACTCGAACGCCACCAGTTTCGGACGCGATGGATCAATTGCCGCGAGCTTGCGATCAAGATCCTCTGGATCGTTGTGATTGAAGACGATGCATTCGGCACGGCTGTGGCGAATGCCTTCGATCATTGAAGCATGGTTGCCAGCATCGGATAGAACCACACAGTTTGGCAGTTTCGACGCGAGCGTGCTGAGCGCCGCCCAGTTCGAGACATAGCCGGATGTAAACAAAAGCGCCGATTCCTTCTGGTGGAGATCGGCGAGCTCCTGCTCCAACAACACGTGATAATGGTTGGTGCCAGAAATATTGCGCGTGCCTCCCGCGCCTGCGCCGCAGCGATCGAGCGCTTCGTGCATCGCGGCGACCACCTTGGGGTGCTGGCCCATGCCGAGGTAATCGTTGGAGCACCAAACTGTAACCTCTGCCGCGCCGGCTTCGGTGTAACGCATCGCGCGCGGAAAGTTGCCCGCCTTACGTTCGAGATCAGCAAAAACACGATAGCGGCCTTCTTGGCGAAGTGCGTCGAGTTGGTCTTGGAAGAAGGTCTCGTAGTTCATCGTGCTGCTCACTCTTGGTTTCGTCATGCGCGGCCGAGGCAAGCGCCTCGGCCGCGCTTAGTTCACATCAGTTGTTCGGCGTCTGGTCGGACGGCGGTGGCAGCTGATCTGGCGAGGTCGTCGGCGCCGTGCCTTCAATTGGCAAGCCGCCTTCCGGAACGCTCACGCCTGGCGTCGGGATGATCGAGCCATCCGCAGGCGCTGGTGTCAGAGCGCCAGCATCAGCCGGCAGCGGGACATCACCTGGCAACGGCAGCGGCGGGCCAACATAACCAGCACTGACGTCATAGCCCGGCGCAAAATTATGCTCGACCGCCCAGAGGTACCAGTTATCGACAGCCGTGCCAGTCAGCAGGATGCCGATGCCGCCCGTGAGCGTGCACAACACTGCAAACCACCAAGCCCAGCGGTGGATGGATTCCATTGAGGCGTTAAAGCCCATGGTCCAGCGCCAGAACAAAGCTGCGCGTTCTGACGCGGTGCCGCGATCAGTAATCTGCTCAATCTCGCGCTCGCCGCCGTAACGGCTAACCGCCAGAATAGTCGCCCCGTGCATCGCGAACAGAAGCGCCGATCCATAAAGGAAAGCGATCGAGAGCGCGTGGAACGGATTGTAGAAGAGGTTTCCGTAGGTGATCGAGAAGGCGCCGGTCCAATCCAGGTGCGGGAAGATGCCGAACGGCACCGCTTCGCTCCAGCTGCCCATCAGGATCGGGCGAATAAAGCCAAGCACCAAGTAAAGGAAGATCGCCGATGCGAACGCCCAGGCCACATGGGTGCCGAGGCCAAGTGAGCGCGCGCGATTGTAGGTGCGTATCCACCACAGGATGATCGACGTCGTCAGAAAGAAGCCGGCCATCAACCACCAGCCGCCTTGCTGAAGCGGCGGCATGATGTTCAGCCCCTGCTCTGGCGGCGGCGGCTCAAGCGCGAGCCATGGCAGCTGGCGCACGAACTCGATAGGATCCCATCCCACCGAAGCCCACATATTGAGCCCGATGATTTCGATCGCAATAAACCCGCAGAAGAGCGAGGCAACGCCCGTCCAGCCAAGATAAATTGGCCCAAGCTGCGCGTTGCCGATCCAGCCGAACATTCGGACGAAAACGGGATCGCCCGATCGCGTCTGGTCGCCCACCGGAAGCGGAACGCCCACTTCGTATGGCCCACGCACCTGAACCTGCGTGAAGATATTTTGATAGGCGGTCATGGCGCCACTCCCACGTCCGAGCCCCAAATTGGCAGGTTGAGCCACCAATTCCACCACTCGGGCCAGCCGAGCGTCCAGAACGGGCCGCTGATGATCATGCACACCGCGCTAAAGAACACGGCGGCTAGAGCTAAGAACAAACCTAACCGGTGGATGCCAAGCGTCCCGATCGAATACCCGAGCACATCGCGAAAGAACGTATCTTCGTGCTCAGGCGATTTGACTTCTCCCCCTCTGCCGGGATTGGTCGCCGACAGCACCAACGAGCCGTGCAGCGCGAGCGCAAAGCAGGTGACGAAGAAGAACGACACCGCAATCATGTGCGCCGGATTGTAGTGGAAGTTCAGGTACTGATAGCCGGTATTGGAAACCCAATCCAAGTGACTGTAGATCCCGTACGGGAATCCGTTGGCCCATGCGCCGAGCAGAACGGGCCGGATCACGGTTAGCGTCACATAGGCGCCAATCGCGAATGCGAACGCCACCGGCACATGCAGGCCGATGCCGAGCTTTCGCGCGATCTCAACTTCGCGGAGCGCCCAAGACACGAAGGCGCCGATCGCGCAGATGGTTACCACCTGCCATAAGCCGCCCTCTTTGAGCGGCGCTAGGCCAAGGCCATAACTTGCGTCCGGCGGATTAATGCTGATGAGCCACACATTCCATGTTGGCCCCATCGCAGCGCCGTAGACGATCAGCGCCGTACCCAGCACCGAGAAAAAGATCGACGTGACGCCAAAGAAGCCGACGTAGAACGGCCCGACCCAGAAGTCGAACAGATCCCCGCCGACCAGCGTGCCGCCGCGTACACGGTATTTTCTTTCAAAGCTTAGGAGGGCCATAGCCTCTTGCTCCGTCGGCAGGCGCTAAAGTCGTCGCCGTCAATTGAAAAGTTAAGTGGTGCAACGAGCGCGACCGATCAGATCGATCGCGCCCGTCGCGTCTCGCCGGTTACCCGAGGCTTTGCTCGATCTGAGCCGTCGGCGCGTTTGCGCCTGGGCCTTCGATCCAGTTGAAGCGGTCGGTGCTGAGCAAGATGAAGTGGATCAACAGTGCGAGCGTGAACAGGAAGACAAACAACCCGATCAGAACGCGCCGTGGATCAAAAAGCAGCCAAATTCGCCACATGATTCAGTCTCCCTCTATCCGAAGAAAGCCGAAGCCGTGAGGCTGGCCATTTGGATGCCGTCTTGTAGTTCGGCGTAACCGCCGGGGCCTGGGAGCCATGGGCGCCACATCCAAACGAGGATGTGAGCGACGATGGCGATCAGAGTGAAAAGGATGAAGCTTCCCATGAAAACACGGTGAAACTCCTTCGCCTCCGCCTCTGTCAGACCTGATAGTGACCCTGTTCGGGCGTCTCTTTCTGACATTTACTTACTCCGGTTCTCCATTTGCCGGAAAAGCCGCGACCGTGGAGATACGGTCTGTATCGGTCGCGCTGTTTCCAGAACGACAAGTGGCTTGGCGCGGCAAAACCAAACCCAATTCTGTTTCTCACGCCCTCGAACGTGCCCGAAGGCGCGCACCCCATGCGTGTTGCGGCGTTCGCGTCATGCGGATTGCCCTTCGAAAACGTTGGCGTGCGCGCGCATCAGACGCGTCGGCGTCACGCGGTCCGCACCTTCCGTGCGCGCCAGGCGCTCAGCCGCGTCGCGCAGACGCTTGGCCGCAGAAATGCGAACGAGAACAGGTTGCGCATCGATGATCTTGTCGAACGCGGCCTTAGCGGCGTCGTCCCACATGATCTCGGTGTGTGCGCGCGCCGGCGTCGGGTCGACCTTGTCGAGCTGCGTACCGAGCGGAATGATATGGAAGAGCGCGTCGAACAACGCGTTACAGACTTCCTGAACGAGGTAGGTCGCGCCCGCGTAGCCCATGAACGGCGTGCCGGTGTGGCGCCGGATGACTGCGCCGGGAAACGACGCCGGGATGTAGCAGGCGCGCGAGCCGACTTCAGCCATATACATGCGCTCGTTGACGCTGCCGAACATCACCAGCGGCGGCGTCGTGCGGATAGCTTCGCGAACGGCGGCATTGTCGGGCTTCAGCCCCGCCGTGCGCGAAAACGCGAACGTGCACGGCAGGCCAAGGTCATTCTCGAGAAAGTTGCGCACACCGCGCGCGTACGTCTCGTTCGCGACGATCGCGAAGCTCGCGGTGCCGAAGAAGTCTTGCGTGACTGAGCGCCACAGATCCCAGATCGGCTTGATCGTGGTGTGCTTCTCGCGCTCGATAAACGGTTCGGGATCAAGGCCGGTGAGTTCACCAAGCTTGCGCAGGAATTTTGTGGTCGAGTCGAGCCCGATCGGCGCCTGCAGGTACGGCCGCTCCAGCGTCTCGCACAATTGGCGGCCGAATTCGCGGTACATGCAGACGTTAACTTCCGCCAGCGGCAGCTTCTTTATGTCAGCGAGATGGCTGCCCAGCGGGAAGACCATGTTCACTTCGGCGCCAACGCCCTCAATCAAGCGACGGATCTCAGCCAGATCGGACGGCATGTTGAACATGCCGTACATCGGCCCAATGATATTGACCTTCGGCTTCTCGCCGTCTTTGCGCGCCTTCAGCTTCGGCACTTTCTTCGTGCCGAACTGCGTCCAGAGCCAAGTCAACGCGCGATTGGCGCTCTGCCATTGATCTTCATCGATCGTGCGCGGCAGGAAGCGCTGAATGTTGGTGCCTTCCGGCGTCACACCGCCGCCGATCATCTCGGCGATCGATCCGGTGACGACAACGGCGGGCAAATCGTGGTCGAGCGTTTGCCATGCCCGCTTCATCGCGCCTTCAGTGCCGGTCTTGCCGAGTTCATCTTCGCCGAGCCCGGTGACGACAATCGGCAACTCGTGCGGCGGCAAACCATCGGTGTAATGCAACACCGACGTCACCGGCAGATTCTCGCAACCAACCGGGCCATCGATGATGACTTGCAGGCCCTTCACCGCGGTGAAGGCGTACACGGCGCCCCAATATCCGCCGGCGCGATCGTGATCGAGGATGAGCGTCATGTGCCCACCGCCTCTTCTGCAGCGCGCGCGGCTTGCATTTTCGCGGCATAGCGAGCTTTGAACTCGGGGCGATCCTGCGGCGTCTCTTCCCAGACGCCAGCCGTGTGACCCGCGCCGACGCCTTCGAAGAATTCCGTCATGCGCCCGAAGCGCTCTTTGTTGGCGAGCGCGGAATTGATCACCGTTGCCAAAGAACCAGCGCCAGCTGGCCCCATGAGCGGCCGCGCCGAAATGAGATTGGTGAAATAGAGCCCTGGGATCGAGTGCTCTTTGGCGTGCTGCACAACCGGCGTCGTGCCGATCGCCAGATCAGGGCCGAACTCTGCAATCGCCGCGATGTCCTGCTCAAGCGACGCGCGATACTGGATGCGAACGCCCTTGGCTTCGAGCCAGGCACGATCAGGATCGGACCATTGCGTGCGCGGACAGGCCGTACCGACATACGGAACATCAGCGCCGCTCTCGATCAGCAACCGCGCGACAAGCAGCTCTGAGCCCTCATAGCCCGAGACTGTCACGCGCCCTTTGATCGGCGAGCCAGAGAGAGCGCCAGCAATCGCCGGCAGCCACTTATTTTTCGATGCGTCGATCTTGTCCTGGGCAATGCCACAGGCGGCGCCAATTGCATCGAGCCACGCCGCCGTGCCGTCGCGGCCGACCGGCGCCGAGCCCACGACTTTACGCCCCGCCGCTTCAAATTCGCGGACCGACGCTGTGTAGAAGGGATGGATCGCCGCCACCGCCGCGCAATCAAGCGCGCTGTAGAGTTCGCGCCACTCGCGCGTCGGCACAACCGGCCCAGCAGCCAAGCCCATCGGCTCCAGCATCATGCCGATGCCAACCGGATCGGCCGGAAACATCTCGCCGAGTAGCGTAATGCTTGGAAGTGCTGAGCGCTCACGCGGCGCCGCAACCGGACCAAGCTCGGCTTCGTTGCGCGCGTATTTCAGCATCGCGCCAGCGAGTACGTCCTTAGCTTCCGCATGTGTCGGAATGCCAAAGCCTGGCACGTCAATGCCGATGATGCGAACGCCGTTAATCTCTTTCGGCAGCAGCTGCAGCGGCACGCCGGAGGCCGTGGGCACACAAAGATTGGTGATGATGATTGTGTCGTAGTGCTCTGGATCGGCGAGCTTGAACACAGCTTCGCGGATGTCCTCGAACAATTTTCCGGTGACGAGCGTCTCCGAATTGAACGGCACGTAGCCGACGGTGCGGCGTGCGCCGTAGAAGTGCGACGTAAACGTCAGCCCGTACACGCAGCAGGCCGAACCGGAGAGAATCGTCGCCGTGCGGCGCATCCGCAGACCAACTCGCAAACTGCCGAACGCCGGGCACATACTCTGCGGCTGATCGTGCGGACCTTTCGGATAGTCCTGCGCATAGCGCTCGAGCACCTCCGATTTGCCAGCGCTCGCAGCCGCTTTCTGCAATTCCGCAACGCCAGCGTGGCAGCCAGCGCCTTCGCTGATCGCGGCCACGCCAACGCTTTCCTCGGCGCCGCTGACGGCGTCGTAGGTCGCTTCGGAGGAGATGCGTTCGCTCATACTGCGTCGTAAATCACTTCGAGGGTGGGCTTTTCGACGTATGTGGCGCCGCGCATGTCGGCCTGTGTCGCCGGCATGAGCACCACGCCGCCGCCAACCTGATCAGACTTGAACAAGCCAAGCAGTTGATCTTGCGTCAGCGGTGCAGGCCGCACCGGCGGCGCCGTCGCGACGTTGGCGGCGAGGCCCTCAAACATGGGGCCCCAGCGATCGCCCGGCGTTCCAATGATCTGATAGTTTGCCGACTTGCGGCGAATGTCCTCGTCCGCCGGAATGGCGCACAGAACCGGGATGCCAACCGCTGCCGCGAATGCTGCCGCTTCGCCGGTGCCATCGTCTTTATTGATGAGCATGCCGGCGACGCCGACATTGCCGCCAAGCTTGCGGAAATATTCCACCGCCGAGCAGACATTGTTGGCGACGTAAAGTGATTGCAGATCGTTCGAGCCGACGACGATAACCTTCTGGCACATGTCGCGCGCAATCGGCAGGCCGAAGCCACCGCAGACGACGTCGCCGAGGAAGTCGAGCAAAACGTAGTCGAAGCCCCAATCATGGAAGCCGAGCTTCTCAAGCAATTCGAAGCCGTGGATGATGCCGCGTCCGCCGCAGCCACGTCCGACCTCCGGTCCCCCAAGCTCCATGGCGAACACGCCATCGCGCTGGAAGCACACATCCTCGATGCGCACTTCATCACCCGCCGCCTTCTTGCGCGACGAGGTTTCGATGATTGTCGGGCACGCCTTACCGCCGAACAGCAGAGACGTGGTGTCAGATTTCGGATCGCAGCCGATGAGCAAAACACGCTTGCCCTGCTGCGCCATCATATAACTCAGATTGGCGAGCGCGAAGCTCTTGCCGCTGCCCCCTTTGCCGTAGATCGCGATGATCTGCGTTTCTTTGGTCACCTCACCTGTCGGAACAGGATCGGGCTCTATGGCGGCTTCGGCGCGGAGGGCGCGATTGTCGAGCAAAGTTACGCTCATGCGCATTCTCTCCAGTCCAAAACCATTTTGAGGCACGCGCTATCGGTAAAAGCGGTCGCGTAAGCGTCTTCCGCCTGCTCCGGCACATGCTCGTGCGTGATCAATTCATCCAGCGACAGCCGACCAAAGCGCATCAGCGCTTGGGTGGCTTGCAGATCTTCTGGCTTCCATTCCGCTGCAACGCGGAAGCGCGCTTCGCGCATGAATGTCGGCACGAAATCGAAGGAGAGCCGCTCTTCGTAGAAGCCGGCCAGGACGATCTCGCCGCCTTTAGCGAGGCGCTTCACGAACGTATCGAGCAGCGCGCCCGCGCCGCTCGCGTCCACGATGGTGGCGTAATCCTTACGCGGATCTTCATCTGGATCGAGGACCGGATAGCCAAACGAACCAGCGCGGCGAACCGGGTTCACTTCCCAAACCGTCGGCGCCGGCGCGCCCAGGCCGATTGTGATTCGCGCCAACAGGCGGCCGAGAACCCCGTGTCCGATGATGAGTTCTGGCGGCGCACCGCCAGCAATTGCGTGATGCGCCGTGGCTGCCAGCGCAAGCAATACGCCGCGCGCGCCGAGCCGCTCTTGAATCTGGATGGCCCGCGCACTTGGCGCGATCAATGTGCGCGCTGCGCCACCGAACAAACCACGCGCATCTTTGTAACACGTAGCGCCCGGCAAGAAGACGTATTCGCCCAGCCGATGCTGCGCATTTGCGCCAGCGGCAATAACGCGCCCGACGGATTCATATCCAGGAACCAGCGGATAGCCCATGCCGGGAAACTGCGGCATGCGGCCAGACCAAAGGAGCCGCTCGGTGCCGGTGCTGATCCCGCTCCACGACACTTCAACGACGATGTCGTCTTCGCGCACTGGATTAAGGTCGAGGCTCCGCACCGCGATCTTCTCAGGCCCTTCCAGAACGACGGCGACAGTGTCCAACGAAGCTCTCCCGCGACGCGACCCCTGCCACGTCAATATGTGTAAGCTTACGTTGACGCTTTTACGTGTCAATCAATCTCGACGCTCGACGAGGGAATATTTGGCGGCCTCAAACTTCGGCGACGAGGATGCGGAGGAGCGCTGGGGTTCGCACCCGCAGCATTCTTACGCTTCGGAATCCCGCTTCTTTCAGCCGAGCGGTCAGCAGGCTTGGCGTGCGCGCCTGGCCGCGGCCCATCGCCAGCAAATAGAGGCCGAAATAGGCGCCGCCGACGCGGTCCCGGCCCGGTGCGGCGGACATGGGCTCGGCGATCAGCAACCTCCCGCCCTGCGCCAGCGCCGCCCGCGCCGCCCCTAGAATGCGCACCACGCCGTCATCGTCGTGGTCGTGCAAGATGCGAATGAGCGTAATGAGGTCCGCGCCTTCAGGCAGTGGATCAGCCAGGAAATCACCTTCAAACAGGGTCGCATGCGGCACGCGCTCACGCGCGCGGGTAGCCACCGCGGGCAGATCGAACAAGCGAAGCGCAAGGTGTGGCCAGCGCGTGCCGACAGCGGCCAAGAAAGCGCCCTCGCCGCCACCCACATCCATAACCACGCGGTGGCGCCGCATAGAATACGCGCCGAGGATATCAGCCGCGACTGCCGGCTGAGTTGCACCCATAAGCGCCGAATAGGCGGACACCGCATCGTCGCCAACGTCGCTCGGCTGCGCCGAAGTCGCGTACGGCCAATACCCAGCAAGCTCTTCCCCGCGCCCACGACGCAGTAAGCCAACCGGATCAGCTAAATCGGCATAGAGGCGTCCATGGTGACGAATCATGTCGGCAAGGCCGGCATTGCCGAGCAGTGCCGCGCCCTGGGCCCCCAATGCGAAGCGCGAGCCAACTCGCTCCACCAGATCAAGCGCGGCGGCGGCCTCTAGCAAACGCACGATCGAAGGTCCGGGAACGTTCGTCGCAGCGGCTAGCTGAGCCGCATCTAGCGGCCCGGACTGGAGACGTTTGAACACGTCAAGTTCGATACAAGCATGCAGAACCTGCGAATACACAAAGCCGGCAACCAGATCGAACAGCGCATCTGTACGCTCGTGCGCAATCCCTCGCGTAAGCGGAAAATCAGCGGCAAAACGCTGGAATTTGGGATTTGCCAGCAGCGCGTTTCGCCAACGGATCCAAGTTGCGCGAAGGCTTGGCATCGGCCGCTTAAGCGGCGCTGCGGGCCAGCTGCTTCGGCGCCAAGCGCATCGCAGTCAGGCGCACGAGCGCGCGCATATCGTGTGCGCCTTCGCATGGCGGCACCGACTCGACAGCTTGCTCAACCAGCGCATTGAGCTGCGCAAGCGCGCCCTTGATGCCATGCTTTGCGACGGCGCTTGGCCGATCCAGGAGCGCATCTTGGCCAAGCGGCTTATCGGACTCACTGGCCTGAACCGCGTCGAGCAAATCATCCGCGACTTGATACGCGGCGCCCAGTGTTTCTCCCAGCGCACGCCAAGGACCAGCATCGGCGCCAGCGGCGAGCGCACCGGACATCGTCGCGGCTACGAACAAGGCGCCGGTCTTAGCTTGGTGGTAAAGTTCTAGGGGGGGATTGGGTTCGCTTTCCCACGCCTGCCCCGCGACGATGCCTGATGGCGCGCCTACGCCGCGGGCGATCGTTCCAATCAAAGGCGCCAAGCGCAGCGGCGCGACTGCTCCCGCCAGCGCCAAACGCTCAAACGCCATGACGATCAGCGCGTCCCCGGCGAGCAATGCGATGGGTTCGCCGAACAGCGCGTGTACAGAGGGCTTTCCGCGCCGCGTTGCGGCGTTGTCAAAACAGGGCAGATCGTCGTGAACCAGCGATGCGCAATGCATCAACTCCACGGCCGCTGCGGCCGCGTCTGAAAGCGCCGGCTGGTCATCGCCGCAAGCCTGCGCCACCGCGAGGCAGAGCATCGGCCGCACGCGCGCCCCACCCGGAAAAACTGAATAGTGCAGCGCCTTGGCCAACAAGGGCGGCGCGTCCGGACCATCGGCCCGAACAATTGCGGCTTGCAGGGCGGCTTCCACCCGTTGCGCCAGCGCCATGACAGCCTCCGTTGGCTCAGCAGCCGGGCTACACCCGGAACTGTCCATCAGTCTGGACACATGGTAGCGTCCAGTCAATCGACTTTGGAGCAGGCGAGGTGATGAACAGGGAGCGCGCCGTTATAATCGGCGCCGGCATCGGCGGACTCAGCGCGGCGATCTCGCTCTCACGAGAAGGCTACGCCGTTACTGTGCTGGAGCGCGCGGCGACGGTCGGCGGGAAGATGCGTGAAGTCGAAGCCGGCGGCGCGCGGATCGACGCCGGCCCGACCGTTCTGACCATGCGCTGGGTGTTCGATGCGTTGTTCGAAGCCGCCGGCGCGCGGCTAGGCGATTATGTTGCACTGCAAAAACTTTCGATCCTGGCGCGACATGCGTGGAGCAACGGCGCCCAACTCGATCTCTTCGCCGACGAAGCAGAAAGCGCCGACGCAATCGGCGCTTTCGCCGGAGCGGCAGAGGCGCGCGGTTATCTCGACTTCTGCGCCGAGGCACGGCGCATGTTTGACACGCTGCGCGAGCCGTTTCTCACCGCCTCCAAACCCAATCCGCTCACGCTGACCTCGCGCGTCCGCCTTGCGCGCATCGGCGAGCTCTTCGCCATCCGCCCTTTCGACACGATGTGGAACGCGCTCGGCACGCATTTCCGCGATCAGCGTCTGCGCCAACTCTTTGGCCGCTACGCCACGTATTGCGGCTCCTCGCCCTTCGATTCGCCCGCCACCTTGATGCTGATCGCCCATGTCGAGCAGGACGGCGTCTGGATCGTCGAAGGCGGCATGCAGCGGCTGGCGGAGGCGCTAAAAAGCTGCGCCGAGAAGCTTGGCGTCACATTTCGATTCAACGCGGAAGCCAGTCAGATCGAGACAAAAACAGGCCGTGTCAGCGCCGTGCGGCTGCGAGACGGCGAACGCATCGAAGCTGATGCCGTGGTCTGCAACGCCGATCCGAGCGCGCTGGCCGCGGGCCTGTTCGGCCACGACGCAACGCGGGCGGTCGCGGTCGGCGGCGCCAAACGCTCGCTCTCAGCGGTGACATGGGCCGGACAAGCCAAAACACGCGGCTTTCCGCTGGTGCGGCACAACGTGTTCTTCTCAGACGATTATGCCGCGGAGTTCAAAGCGCTCGAGCACTCCCTCCCCACCGATCCCACCATCTATATCTGCGCGCAGGATCGAGACGATCTCGGCGCGGCCGATGACCCCGAACGCCTACTCATCCTCGCCAACGCGCCCGCGCACGGTGACGCACGGCCCTTTACATCAGCGGAGCTCGATGCATGCGAGACGAACATGTTGAACCGCCTGCAACGCTGCGGCCTGGAGCTGACGCCGAGCGCGATGGTGCGAACGACGCCAACGGACTTCAACGCCCTCTTTCCAGCGACGGGCGGAGCGCTCTACGGCCGAGCGACACGCGGCTGGGCGGCGTCATTTCAGAGGCCGGGCGCACGCACCAAGATTCCGGGCCTCTACTTGGCGGGGGGCGGCGTGCATCCGGGCGCGGGCGTGCCGATGGCGGCGCTCTCGGGCCAGCAAGCGGCGCGCAGCATCTTGGCGGACCGCGTTTCGACGTGCCGGTCCCACCCGGTGGCTATTCCTGGTGGTACATCGACGCGCTCAGCGATGACAAACAGCACGGCCTGACCATCATCGCCTTCATCGGCAGCGTGTTCTCGCCGTACTACGCGTGGTCGGGTTGGCGCGATCCGGAGAATTATTGCGCGATGAATGTCGCGCTCTACCGCGCCGGACGCGATCGCTGGACGATGACTGAGCGCGGTCGCGGCGACCTTTCGCGATCGCATAGCAGCATCGCAATCGGCCCAAGCAGCATGCACTGGGACGGCGACGCTCTGAAGCTTGAGATCGATGAATGGACAGCGCCGCTGCCCTCGCGCGTGCGCGGCACAGTCACGCTGCGACCCGAGGCGATCAACACCCAATCCTTCGCACTCGACGCTGGAGAGCGGCACCATTGGCGGCCGATTGCGCCGCGCGCGCGTGTTGATGTCCGTTTCGATGGCGGCGCACTCGACTGGTCCGGCGACGCGTATTTCGACAGCAATTGGGGCGAAGAACCGCTCGAACGCGGATTCCGCAGCTGGCACTGGTCGCGCGCGCATACGCACAACGGGACGCAGATCTACTACGATGTCACCCCACGTAGCGGCGCCGATCGCTCCCTGGCGCTTCATTTTGATCAAGCGGGGAGCGCAACCGAGATCGACCCACCACAGCACGCACAGCTACCGAACACCTTCTGGCGCGTGCCACGCGCCACGCGAGGTCCCGCTGGCGCAGCGCCACGCCTTGTGCGCACACTAGAAGATGCGCCCTTCTACGCGCGCTCACAGCTTATCGGTGAAATAAACGGCGCGCCCGCCGACATCATGCATGAGAGCCTCTCGCTCGATCGCTTCCGAATGCCGATCGTACGCGCAATGCTACCCTTCCGGATGCCCCGCATCGTCGGGCGGCGCTGACTTCGCCTCGTCCTTATCCGGACGAGCGCTCCAAAATTCGTACGCCGCCCAAGCCAAGGCGACGCCGCTAAACAACACAAATTCAAGCAGGAAAAGCGGATTAACATCCATAAACCTGCACCTCTACGCCAAACGGCGCGGCCGCTCATCCAACGCGGCGAACAGATCGATCACCCATTTAACATCACGCCGCACGCCGCCGATGACGTCTGCCGATGTCTGCACATTCGCCGCCGCAATCGCATCCACAAGGAACTGCGTCTGAGGCAATGCGGTCGCGTGAAGCTCCGCATGCGCTCCTGTGCGCCAAGTGCGTGTCAACGCGCGCGTCACCAGCTGGAGCTTGCGCGAGGTGGGAACGACACTGCGGGACGACACCGAATCAAACCCGGCCCGCGCAACGCCCTCACCAATCTCCGCATATAGCAGCCGTGCGGCGTAGATCGCGGGCCGGAAGGCGGCTGGAAGCGCGGAAATACCTACATCCGAGCGCCGATAGAGCTCGTCCGCATGCTGCAACAGCCGTGACACAATCTGCGCTATCTCAGGCGAATATGTCGGCTGCGCCAGCCATGCATCGGGATCGAGCCCCGCTTCACGCATCCATGCGCGCGGCAGATAGAGCCGGCCAGCACGGGCGTCCTCACCAACATCGCGCGCGACATTGGTTAGCTGCATCGCGACTCCCAGATCAGTCGCGCGCGCCGCCATGTGCGGCTCGCGCGCGCCCATGAGAACCGTCATCATCGCGCCCACCGCGCCGGCGACGCGGGCGGAATACGCGTAAAGATCCGAGAGCGTTTCGCAGCTCCGCCCCACTGCATCCCACGCCAAGCCTTCCAGCAAAGCGTCAAACGGCGCACGCGGAATGTCATATTGCTCAACCGCATCCGCCAAGGCGCGATCGACCGCGCCGTCCGCGGGCGCGCCAGCATAAATCGCGTCAAGCCGCGTAGCCAGCCGCTCTACCGCAGCTTCGCCACCGTGCTCGACGTCAACGCTATCGTCGGAAAATCGGCAAAATGCGTAGAGCGCGTACGCGCCGTTGCGCACATGCTCCGGCAGCAGCAACGACGCCGCAAAAAACGAACGCGAGCCGGTGCGGATCATCTCGCGGCACGTCGCGAGATCGCCGGGGGTGGCGCGCTCAGGCCGGTGCAAGTTCGGACGCATGCGGCACCACAGAATCAAGCACGCGCGCCGATGAAAGCACGCCCGGAACGCCGGCCCCGGGATGCGTGCCGGCGCCGACCAGATAAAGCCCTTTGATGTCACCGCTTTTGTTGTGCGGCCTGAACCAAGCGCTTTGCGTCAAGATGGGCTCAAGTCCGAACGCCGCACCCTTCGGTGCGCAAAGCTGATCTCGAAAATCCAGCGGCGTCATCATGCGCGAGGTGACGATGCAGTCGGAAAGCCCGGGCAGCAGCGTTTCACTGAGCCGTTGCTCGACGCGGCGACGATACGGCTCAGCCTCCACGCTCCAATCGATATCGGCATCAAGATGCGGCACCGGCGATAGCACATAAAAGCCGTCACAGCCCGCTGGCGCCAGTGAGGGATCAGTCGCGGTCGGGCGGTGGAGATAGAGGCTCATGTCCGGCGCGAGGCGCTTGCGCGTGAAAATGTCCTCGATCAACTCGCGATAGCGCGGCCCGAGCAAAATCGTGTGGTGCGGCACGTCCGGATATTGGCGGCTCGTGCCGAAATACCAGACGAACAAACTCATCGAATAGCGCGCCGAAGCAAGGCGGCCATCAGTCCAAGTCTTGCGCGCGCTGGCCGGCACTAAGCGCCCAAACGTATGCGCCGAATCAGCGTTTGATACGACGATATCCGCACGCAGCGTTTCGCCATTTACAAGCCGCACACCACTCGCAGCGCCTTCGCTCAGCGTGATTTCAGCTACTTCCGCATTGCAGCGCACCGCGCCGCCCTGCCCGCGGATCAGCTTCACCAAGCCCTGCACCAACACGCCGGTACCACCCATAGCGAAATGCACGCCGTGGCGGCGTTCGAGGTAGGAGATCAAGCAATAGACCGCGGTGGTGCTGAACGGATTGCCGCCCACGAACAGCGGATGAAAGCTCAGCGCAATGCGCACACGCGGATCGCGCACGTAGCGCGAGACGAGACTGTAAACGCTCTCCAGCCCGCCTAAACGCAACAAATCCGGCGCGACACGCACCATCTCCGTCCACGCATGAAACGGCGCCGCACCGAGCTGCTCGAAGCCGACGCGATAAATCTCCTCGCTTCGGCGCATGAAGCGGTCGTAGCCAGCCACATCATCTGGCGCGATACGCGCAATTTCATCGCGCATGCCGCTGCCACATGACAGGCGCTCGCCATCGTTGAACACGAGATCGTAGAACGGATCGATTGCCCGCAACTCAACATCATCGCTAAGCTTGCGGCCGCACATCTCCCAGAGTTCTTCGAACAGAGACGGCGCGGTAATGATCGTTGGCCCGGCGTCAAAGGTGAAACCGTCCTGCCGGTGCACGTAGGCGCGACCGCCCGGCGCATCGAGCCGTTCCAGCACCGTCACGCGATAGCCGCGCGCGCCGAGGCGCACAGCGGCGGCGAGGCCGCCAAAGCCGCCGCCGATGACGATCGCATGGGGACGCCCGTCCGGTTCGGACCGGACAGCTGGCATTTCTGGCGCGACCGTCAACATTGCCTGACACTTAATCGCGTCTACGGCAGCGGCGCAAGGCTCACGACGTCTGCTGCAGCGCACTTAAGATGAGAGCAGCGACCGCCGCAGGGTTTTCCTCATGCGCCAGGTGCCCAAGACCCGGCGCACTGACGACGCGGGCGTGCCGCACCAGGAGTTGCACATCGAGCGCTGCGTCTGGCGGCACCGCGCGATCCTTGTCACCGACAATCAAAGTCAGCGGCGAGTGCAGATGCGGCAGCTCCTTTTTCAACGCCACCAAATCCCAATGCGCCATCAGCGCGACCGTGCCTTCAAGATGCCCCTTGCTCCGAAACAGACGCTCGTAGAGTTCAATACCGCGCGCATCGAGCGTTGAGCCGGTGCTGCGCATTAGGTCCGCAATCGCGCCGGGACGCGATGCGCGATACGCGAACAAACTGAGCGAGAATGGATTGTAGAACAGCGTCCGCGCAAGCATCGGCGCGAACGGGCCCAATGGCCCCGGAAAGGGCAACAACGCAGCGTTGATGCCAACAATTCCGGCCGGCGGCGCGGCGCCGTCGCGCATCATGCGCGCAGCGATCGCAGCGCCAGCGGAATGGCCGATCAATGCATGCGGCGTCACATCGAGCGCACGCAGAAACGAGGCGACTCCTTGCGCCACCATCGGCAAAGTGAAGCCGCTGCCGTACTCAGGCGTTTGCGTAAACCCGTGCCCCGGCAGGTCCAGCGCCACCACCGTGTATGTCTGAGCCAGCATCGGAGCGAGCGTGCGCCATGAATGCGTCGCGGCGCCTGTGCCATGCAGCAACACCAGCACCGGCCCCTGACCCATGATCTGCACGTGCCAGCGCAGACCGCCAGCCTCAACAAACCGGCTCGCATCGCGATTGGGCCAGTCACGGCCTTCGACGTTCCAGTCTGGCTTGCCTGTCATCGCCGCGCCGGCGCGTGCGCTCGCACCACGCTCGCCACCGCGCCCGCCTCCACAAACGGCAACGGCGCGTAGGCTGCGCCCATCTCCGCGGCAAGCGCGTCCGCTCCGGGGCGCATGCGCGGCGACGTATCAATGAACACCGCAGCGAGATTGGCGGCGCGGACAGCACGTGCAGAAACAAGCGCATCAGCCTCTGCCTGCGCGCGCCCAGTCACGCCATCACGCCCAACGTTGCCGCGACCGTCGGTCAAAAACACAATAAGCGGCGTCCGCCCCTTGGCGCGCTCGCTCTGCGCTAGAAGCGATGCTGTATCGATCGCCGTGGCAAGCGGCGTTGTGCCGCCGCCGGGCAATTCCGCGAGCGCACGCTTCGCGCGTGACAGCGAACGCGTCGGCGGCAGCAACATTTCCGCACCGGCGTCGCGGAACGCGATCAGCGCAACACGCGCTCGCGTCACGTACGCATCCGCCAACAAGGTCTCCACCGCGCCTTTCGCTTCCGCCAAACGCTGCAACGCAGCCGATCCGGATGCATCGACCACAACGATAATTGTAGATTCCAAGCGCTGCACGAAGCGGCGGATGCGGAAATCGCCTCTGCGCACCAGCACGAGCGCAGCGGAGGATGTAGCCACCTCGCGCCGCCGCAAGGGCTGCCAAGGCGCGGCTGCGCGCAATGTCGCAACAAGATCGAGCCGCTCGCCCGTGCGAAGCGTCCCCGGACGCGCGCCCAACGGCCGCCCTCGCCGCGCCGACTTCGCCGCCGCTCCCGCGCCGCGCGAACGCGCCTCGACGCGGCGTTCGGAGCGCGCTTCCAGAAATTGCGCGAGAAATTCGGCCGGCAATGCTGACTGCACGGCATCGACAACGCGATCCGCCGCCGCGGTGGCCTCTGCCCGGTCGGCGGGGGTCGAATCGTCAGCGCTCTCTTCGGGCGGAGGCGCCGATTCAGGCGCTTGGTCAGGCGGCGCGAAACGCGCGCGCGGCGCCAGAACCAAGCGTGCGGCCAACGCCAAGTCTTCGTCTTCGACGACACCCCGGCCCGCCAGCGCTGCAGCAGCGCGCGCGGCGCGTAGTGTGAACATCGCAGCGCGGGCCGAACCGACGCCAAACGCGCCCGCGGCCGTGCAGATCGATTCTATAATGCGGTCGTCGGCCGCCTTCATGCGCGAAAGATCAACGCGCGCAGCAGCAATCTCCGCCGCCGTCGGCATCGCTGTCGACGACACTCGACCACCATCCAGATCAAGCGCGAACGCCATGCGCTCGGCCAGAACATCCGGCGCGCGCTCGTCCGGCTCTACGCCTTCCTCCAGCGCGATCAACATGAAGCATGCCGCGTGCCGATCATCGCGCCCCGACACCTCGCCCGCATCTAGCGCCATGGCGATGCGCGCACCGGTGGCCGAGGTGCATCGCTCCGCCATCGCTAGCACAACCACGCCGCCATCGCTTTCGCGGAGCAAGCCACGGCTCGCAACCGGACGCCCGGCCGCGAGCGTCGCCGCGAGATCGAGTCCGCCCAGCAAGCGTTCGTCGTCAATGTGAGCCGGCGCGCGTCGCATTGGCGCATCTGCACGCAGGATCGCTCTCAACGCCGCAAGCCAAGCGTCGCGCGCAGGACCAGGCAGCGAGCGCACAATGGCGCCTTTCAAACCGTCAGGATCGATCGCTAACAAAGCGGCGGCGCGCAAGGCGTCGGCCCACGGATCGTAGCGACCGGGCGCCGCCGCCGTCATGCGTCGAACATTTCCGCCAACGCCCGCTCAATGCGCGGCGCTGAACCAACATCATCCAACGGATTGCGGCGCAAACGATGCTGCAGCGCCGGGATCGCGACTGCACGCAGATGCGCATTCGTAACCGCCTCTGCGCCCTCAAGCGCCGCATACGCGCGCGCGGCACGAATAAGCGTAAGCTCTCCGCGCAAGCCGTCCGAGCCGATCTTCATGCACAGCGCCGAAGCCCGCTCCACCGCTTCATCCGGCAGCGCCACGTCGCCACGGCTGGCGCGGGCCTTCTCGATGTTAGCGCGCACAGCGGCGTCCTTTTTCGTCCATGCCGCGACAAAGCCTTTCGGATCGCGGTCGAACGCATCGCGTTGGCGCACCACGGCCACGCGATCCGCCAACACCGACGGCGTCTTCACATCTACCGACAAACCAAAGCGATCCAACAATTGCGGACGCAACTCTCCCTCTTCCGGATTGCCGCTGCCGATGAGCACAAAGCGCGCTGGGTGCCGCACGCTCAGCCCCTCGCGCTCCACCACATTCTCGCCAGAAGCTGCTACATCGAGCAGGAGATCGACCAAATGATCCTCAAGCAGGTTCACTTCGTCGATATAAAGAAAGCCGCGATGCGCCTTGGCTAACAAGCCAGGCTCAAACCGCTTTTCCCCGCGCGTCAGCGCCTGCTCCAGATCGAGCGCGCCGACGACACGGTCCTCCGTTGCGCCAAGCGGCAAATCCACCACTGGCGTAGGCAATAGCTCTGTCTTTACCGCGCCCTTGATCGATCGTGACGGGCAGTCCTCAGTGCACGCGCCGGCGTCCGCGTCAGGATCGCAGTGATAGACGCAGCCCTTGGTAGCGCGCATCTGCGGTAGCAGCGCCGCCAACGCGCGAACCGCGGTGGATTTCCCAGTACCGCGGTCGCCGAACACCATAACGCCGCCGATGCCCGGATCGACCGCCGCGATCAGCAGCGCGCGCTTCATATTGTCCTGGCCGACAATCGCCGAAAAAGGGAACACCGCGCGCATCTTCTGACCCACCTCGGTCAGAGATAACGAGTGCAGGGCAAAGCGTCCACTGCTTGCTACGTCGAGGCAACCTGACGCTAGCGCCGCCTACGTACCGGCCCGCTTGCCCGTCGCGGGATCAGCTTAACCAGGGTGGAGTCGGCAAATCTTTCGAGCGCAGGAAGTCCGGGTTGAACAAGCGGCTCATGTACCGGTTGCCATAGTCACAGAGGATGGTGACAATTGTTTTGCCTGGCCCCATCTTCTTGGCGAGCCGCATCGCGCCCAAAAGATTAAGAGCAGAAGAGCCGCCGAGGCAAAGCCCCTCCTCCTGCACGAGTTGATACAGAACCGGCAGCCATTCGGTGTCTTCCGCGCGGAATGCTTCGTCGACGATGACGCCCTCAAGATTGGCGGTGACGCGGCCCTGACCGATGCCCTCTGTGATCGACGTGCCCTCGGCCTTCAACTCCCCGTGCGCGTACCAATTGTAAAGTGCAGCGCCGGCAGGATCGATGATGCCAATCGCAACATCCTTGTTGCGTTCTTTCAGCGCCATGCTGACGCCGCCCAACGTGCCGCCCGAGCCTACGGTGCAAATAAAGCCGTCAACCTTGCCATCAGTGTCGCGCCAAATCTCTGGGCCTGTCGTGTCATAATGGCCTTGCCGATTGGCGACGTTGTCGAACTGGTTCGCCCAGATGGCGCCGTTCGGCTCGCTCTTGGATTTTTCTTCGGCGATGCGCCGCGCGATTTTCGGGTAGTGGTTGTCGCTCGCCGCTGGCGCCGCATCCACCTCAACCAATTCTGCGCCCAGCGCGATCACTGCGTCTTTCTTCTCTTGGCTCTGCGTACGCGGCATCACCACGATGACTTTATAGCCCTTGGCCGCGCCAATCAGCGCAAGCCCAATGCCGGTATTGCCTGCGGTGCCTTCGACAATGGTGCCGCCGGGACGCAGCGTGCCTTTGCGCTCCGCATCCCGCACGATCGAGAGCGCGGCGCGATCCTTCACGGACTGGCCAGGATTCAGGAACTCTGCTTTGCCGAGGATGGTGCAGCCGGTCAGCTCAGACGCACGTTTCAGCTTTATCAGGGGCGTATTGCCTATCGCGTCGAGAACAGAACCATGAAACTTCATCGCGAAATCTTTCCGTTAGCCTGCGAACGCCCGCTCAATGACGAACGTACCCGGTTCGTGGTTCGCACCCTCGACAAAGCCGGCGGCCACCGCGATCTGCTTTAGGTCCTGCAGCATCGGCGCACCACCGCAAATCATGATCCGATCATACGCCGGATCGAAAGGGTTGGCCTGCAGGGCGTCAAACAACGCACCGTTTTGGATCAGCGCTGTAATCCGGCCTTCCAGGGCGTGATCTCCGCGGGTCAGGCTCGTAATGTAGCGCAACTGCCGTGTCGCTTCCTCGCCAACCAAAGGGTCCTTGCACGCAGCTGAGACGATCTCGCGACTGTACTCAAGCTCCGGCTGGGTGCGGCAGGTATGGGTCAAGAACACTTGCTCATACCGGGCATACGTCTCCGGTTCACGGATGAGGCTTGCGAACGGCGCCACCCCCGTACCGGTCGAGAGTAAGAACAATCGCCGGCCAGGCGTCAGCGCGTCCAGGACCAGCGTGCCAGTCGGCTTGCGGCCCAGCAATATTTCGTCGCCGGGCCGAATGTTCTGTAGGCGGCTGGTGAGCGGCCCATTCGGCGCCTTGATCGAATAAAAGGCGAGCTGATCGTCCCATGACGGACTTGCGATCGAATAGGCGCGCAACAAGGGGCGCTCGCCGTTCATCAGCCCGATCATCACGAACTCACCCGAGCGAAACCGCAATGCCGCCGGCCGCTCGCAGGTGAAGCCAAACAACTTGTCAGTGAAGTGGCGCACGGAGTCCACGCGCGCGGTATAGAGGTTGGGCGGCGGCGCCGCGTGAACATTGGTTTCGGTCATAAGGTTTAAATCAGCCTACGCCACGCCGGAGCGACGCTAGAAACGTCATTTGGGGATCAATCGCCACAGCGATCTGCCAGAGCGACAGCGACACGACGAAGCAGCCGATAACGCCCATCAGCAAACGCGGCCGCGTAATGCTGACAGCGAACGCTGCGATGGGCGCTGCGATCACGCCGCCTATGATCAGGCCAAGAATGTCTGTCCAGCGCACGCCCCCAAGCGCGAAAAAGAATGACGCCGAGATCGCCGCGGTCACCAGGAACTCAGTGGTGTTGACGCTGCCGACGGCATGCCGTGCGCCGTGGCCGCGCCCGAGCAAAGTCGTGGTCACGATCGGGCCCCAACCGCCTCCGCCAGCCGCATCGAGAAAGCCGCCGAACAGCCCCAACCCCTTCACGCTTTTAATCTCAGCCGGCGGCTTCGGCCCGCGCACCGCCAGAACAACAACCAACGCGCCCATAATCAGCAGGTACGCCGACACGACAGGTTTCATGATCGCGACCGGCAAGTACGAGACGACCAGTGCGCCAGCGATACCGCCAGCAATGCCCGCCGGCGCGAGTTGCCAGACCAAATCCCATTTGACGTTGCGCCGCCAGATATGCGCCGCGCCGGATGCGCCGGTGGTGAACATCTCGGCCGTGTGTACGGCAGCGCTCGCGGCAGCGGGCGGCATACCAAACGCCAGCAAAAAAGAGGTCGAAACCAAGCCATACGCCATGCCGAGCGCGCCATCGACGAGCTGGGCGAGGAAGCCCACCAGCACGGATTGCCAAAAGAATGGATCCATCGCGCTGCTCAGATCAAGCCATGGTGCGCCAGGCGCTCACGCGCATCAGCGATCAACGCATCGAAGCTGGCGTCGCGCTCACGCAAGGCGGTGCGGGCGAGCGCGATCTCATCGAGCGCCGTCTCCCAGTTTGGCGCGAAGGCCGCCTCCAAGCGTTCGCGCGCAGCGCGCGCCACCGCAGGACTTGCGCCGCCTGTACCCGCCGCGAGCGTTAGCTTACCGCGACGAACCACCGCCGGCGTATGAAAATCACAAAGCGGCAAGCAATCTTCGACGTTCACCAACACATTGCGCGCGCGCGCTGCGGCCGCGAGCACATCAGCTTCAGCGCGCGGCAGGTCGGCGATCCAAACGGCGTGATACGCACCGATCTCCTCTGCAGTCGGCAGACGTTGCACAAGGTCGGGCGCCTCCGAGAACGCTTCGCTCGGCGCGTCGGACCACACGTCTGGCGCGGCGCCAGCGGCCCTCAGCCAGTTGAGTCGGCGCAATGCCAGTGCATCGCGGCCAATAAGCGCGATACGAGTCGACGCAGGATCGAGGTAAATCGGAATCATGCGGCGCTCGCTTCCGCGATCGCGGCGCGCGCTTCGGCGAATGCCTCGCCAATTACCATGATCACTGGCCCGTCACCCAAGTCCAGCGCCAGCGCCGGCAGATCACTGACAACACCGCGCACAATCCGTTCACCCGCAAGCGACACACTTTCTAGCAACGCGACCGGGTGGTTGGCGGGAATGCCGCGTGCGAGCAATGCGTCCATCACCCGCTCGGCCTGCAGGGCGCCCATATAAATTACCGCCGTCTCAGCGGCAGCCGCGGCGTCAGCCCAATGCGTGTCTTGCTCTGCACGACCGCGCGTGATGCTTGGGGTCACGAAGGTCACCGAGCGCGACACGCCGCGGCTGGTCAGCGAAGTGTTTAGCGTCGCGGCAGCAGCGAACGCCGCGCTTATTCCAGGCACGGTTTCAACGGCCACGCCAGCCGCGCGGCAGGCGTTGAGTTCTTCCGTCGCCCGTCCAAAGAGATTCGGGTCCCCACCCTTGAGGCGCACCACCACAGCGTAACGCTGCGCCATGCGCACCAGGAGCCGGCAGATCAGACGTTGATCAACCGAGGGCCGATTGGCGCGCTTGCCAACATTGTAAAACTTCGCCTTACCCGCCAGCGTCAGCACTTCGTCCGACACCAACGCATCGTGCAGAACGACATCGGCTTCTGCGAGCAAGCGCGCAGCGCGCAACGTCAACAGATCCGCCGCACCGGGACCAGCGCCGACCAGATAAACTGTGCCGCTCATGTGATGGCCTCACGGATCATGCCTGCCGCGCAGGTTTGGTTTGTTTGGGGGTCGAACAAGGCGAACGCGCCAGTGCCCGGCGATTGCGCAAAAGTGTCCGCAAGGATCGGGTCGCGCGTGGCTAGGCGAACGCTCGCGATATCGTTGAGCAACAGCGACGACGCGCCCTCGCGCCGCGAGAAGTCTTCAATATCGTGGACGAACGCGACGTCTTCGATCAGCGCCTGAGTTTCCAGCGTGCCTTGGCGCAGAATGTAACGACGGCCTTTGCTCCAGGCGGTCTCATCCAGCCAGCACACATCCGCGACAACCGAGCGCGCGTATCGCGCGCCGGCAGCGGCAACTACGTCCCCGCGCGTCACATCGCGCTCGTCCTCGAACTCGATGGCTACCGATGCGCCCGCTTCTGCACGCGCGACCGCCCGCCCGCCTATGCGCACACTGGCGATCGTGGCCGGGTAAGCGTGTGGGCCAAGGACAACACTGTCGCCGGGTCGCAAGGAGCCGGTTTCGATCCGTCCGACATAGAAGCGCGATGTGACATCGCGGAGCACTGCCTGGATCGGCAGGCGCAACGGAGCGTCATGACGCGTGGCAGGCCCTCGGCTTTGCTCGATCACTTCGATCAGCGTCGGCCCGCGCCACCAGTCGGCGCCGCCGCGCCGCACCACATTATCGCCACGCCGCGCCGACACCGGCACGCACACGACCCCGCTAAGCTTCAACGCGCCCGCCAGATCGGCAAACGCCGTCTCAATGTCAGCGAAGCGCTCCTGCGACCAGCCGATCAGATCCATCTTGTTGACGGCGACGATGACATCAAGCCCCATCAACGCCGCGATCGCCGCGTGGCGCCGCGTCTGCCGCTTCAACGCGCCGCCGTCCACACGAGACGCGTCAATGACAATGACGGCGACGTCCGAAACACTCGCTGCCGTCACCATATTGCGCGTGTATTGTTCGTGCCCAGGCGCATCGGCGATGATGAAGCTGGCGCGCGGCGTCTCAAAATAGCGATACGCAACGTCGATGGTGATGCCTTGCGCGCGCTCGGCCTCAAGCCCGTCGGTCAGCGCGGCCAAATCTTCTTCGTCATCGCCTATGGAAGCTGCCTGATCGCGCATGAGCACGCCAGAATCGAGCAATAGCCGCCCAATGAGGGTCGATTTGCCGTCATCGACACTCCCGGCCGTCATGAACCGGACTTGCCGCGTCTCGGCGCTCGCGCGCAGCGGAAAAATCGCGCCGTCCATCAGAAATAGCCCTCGACCTTGCGGCGTTCCATCGCCGCGCTGTTGGCGCGATCGTCCATGCGCGTCGCCCCGCGTTCGGACACGGTGGCGATCAAAGTTTCCGCCAGCACCTGCTCTGCGCTGCCTGCCTCACTCTCCACCGGGCAAGTGCAGGTGATGTCGCCAACGGTGCGAAAGCGCACAACGATACGTTCGCTCGTGGCGCCCACCTCGGCGGGAGTCAGTGAGGTCACCGGGAAGAGGAAGCCATCGCGGCGCACCACCTCGCGCTCGTGCGCATAATAAAGGCTCGGCAGCTCAATCTGTTCTTGGATGATGTAAGCCCAGACGTCCGCCTCGGTCCAATTTGAGAGCGGAAACACCCGCATGTGCTCGCCAACCCCGATGTGCCGGTTGAAAAGCCCCCAGAGCTCCGGGCGTTGCGCACGCGGACGCCAAGCGCCAAACGCGTCGCGATGCGAGAAGACACGCTCCTTCGCCCGCGCCCGCTCCTCATCGCGCCGCGCGCCGCCGATCAAGGCGTCAAACTCAAACTCCTGTTGCGCTTCCAACAGCGTGACCGCTTGCGCGGCGTTGCGGCTGCCATCCGGACCGATCCGCACACTGCCGCGGCGAATTGAGTCCTCGACGTCGCGCACAATCAGCTGCAACCCGGCTTGTCGCGCTCTCGTATCGCGGAAGGCCAGAACCTCTGGAAAATTGTGCCCGGTATCGATGTGCAACAACTTGAACGGCGCTTTTTGCGGCGCGAACGCCTTGATCGCTAGGTGCAGCAGCACCGCCGAATCCTTGCCGCCCGAGAATAGCAACGCCGGCCGCGCGAAAGACGCGAGCTCGCGCAAAATATAGACGCTTTCGGCCTCAAGCCGCTCAAGCCGCGCCGAGACGCGAACCGGCGCTGGCGAAGCTTCGCCGCTCACTGGCGCGTCGTCGTCGGATTTGTATGCAAGCCGCATTCTTTGCTGTCCTGACTTTCCCACCACCACCGTCCGGCGCGCGGATCTTCGCCCGGCCGGATCGCCTTCGTGCACGGTTCACAACCGATTGAAACGTAGCCGCGCGCGTAAAGCGGGCTCATCGGAATATCGAACCGCGCCGCGTAAGCGAGCACGTCCGCCCAACTCCAGTCGGCCAACGGGTTGTATTTTTGCATGCCGCGCGCTGCATCGTGCTCCGCTTCCACGAGTGAGGCGCGCGTTGCCGCTTGCTCGCGGCGCTGCCCAGTCACCCACGCATCGCGTCCGGCCAACGCCACATTGAGCGGCGCCACCTTGCGAGCACCGCAGCACGCTTTGCGTTGCTCCAGCCCGTCATAAAAGCCATCGACACCGAACGCTGCTACGTACGCATCTACCGCTTCTGAATCAGGCCTCGCGCGTACGATTGCGATGCCATAGCGCTGCTCGACTTGCTCAATCAGAGCCAGCGTCTCGGCATGCAAGCGCCCCGTATCCAGGGTGAACACATCAATCGGCAGCCGCAGCCGCGCGATTACGTCGGTGATCACCATGTCCTCCGCCGAGAGGCTCGTTGCCAACGCCGGGCGGTCGTGACGTTGCCCGATAGCGATCAACGCCTTCTCAAGCAGCCGCACCTTGGCGTCGAACACTGCAGCGTCACGATCGCGGAAGGCAGTGAGGTATGGGACGGAATATGTCGTCAGCGCCGCGATCGCCGGCTCGGCGTTTTGGTCAGCGCGCAACGCAAATGAGTCAAAGCCAACTCGCTCAAGCGCGAACACTTGGTCGGCCGTCACCGCCCCGATTGCTCGCAGCGGCCCTTGGTAGCCCAAGCGCTGGCGTAGAATGAAGGCATGACTGTAGCCGCGCCCGTCACCAACGCGCGGAAAGTCTACGCCAACGATGCCAACGCCATCCAGTCGATCGGCAAGCGACTGCGGGTCATCGGCCGGCTGAAGCAACAACCCCGCGCCAGCTACTGGCGCATCGATCCATTGCTGCAGCGTGAGCCAGGGGCCACCCTCCCATTCAGCCTGCGATGGCCCAGCTGGCGGCCGCACGATCGGAACGATCTTTTTGCGCACATCGCCGTGACCATCATTGGCCGGGACCGGCCGCGCACGCGTTACCTCTTCGGCCTCGCCGCTAATGCGCGACCCGTTCGCATCCAGAGACAGCAACAACGTCATGCCGCCGCCTCTTCTTCAACTCGAAGCGCCGCCTTAAACGCATCCGCGCCCACGCGCTCCACCACCTCGATGAAGCTCTCGCCGCTGCGGCGCACTGCAAGATAATGGCGCGCCAGCCGCTCAATCAGCAACGGCACGTCCTCGGCTCTCACGGCCTTACCAATCAGCACGCCGAGCTTGCCCTCGCCGTCGGCGCGGCCGCCCAGCAGAACTTGATACCAATCCTCACCAGCCTTATCGACGCCAAGTACGCCAATGTGGCCGACATGGTGGTGTGCGCACGCATTGATGCAGCCCGAAACTTTGATCGCGAGCGCGCCGATCTCATCCTCGATGGAGGCCAGCTGCGCGGCGATGGCAGCCGAGAGCGGGATGGATTTCGCATTGGCCAGGGAGCAGAAATCGCCGCCCGGGCAGCAGATAATATCGGACGCAAGCCCGATATTTGCGCGTCCTAGGTTTTGCGCTTCCAGCTCGGCCCATAGGTCCTGCAAGCGCGCCCGCGCAACGTTCGGCAGCACCAAGTTCTGCTGATGCGTTACGCGGATCTCGCCAAAGCTATAGCGCTCGGCCAGATCGGCCAGTTGATCCATTTCGTCCGCGGTGGCGTCGCCGGGCGCAACACTCTCCCGCTTCAAGCTAACGACCACGGCTGCATAATCCGGATTGCGGTGCGCCACCACATTCCGCTGGCGCCAAGCACGGAAGCCAGCCGCGATCGGCAAGCGGTGAGTATTCTCCAGCGCCGCAGCGAGTGTTGGATCGTCGAAGTGCGCCGCCACGCGAGCGAGCGCCTGGGGCGTCAGCGTGTTCGGCCCATTGCGCAAATGCGCCCAGTCCGCTTCGACTTCACGGGCGAATGCGTCTGCGCCTAGGGTTTCGACGAGGATTTTGATCCGCGCCTTGTAGATGTTGTCGCGGCGGCCAATGCGGTTGTAGGCGCGCAAAACAGCTTCGCTGTAGGTCAGCAATTCGCTCCAGTGCAGATCGCGCTTGATCACTGAGGCAAGACGCGGCGTGCGCCCTTGCCCGCCGCCAACCTTCACAATCAGGCGCACCTCACCTTCCGCGTCGCGGTAAAGGTCGAACGCCAGATCATGCACCGGCGTCGCGGCGCGATCTTCCTTAGCGCCGTTGAACGCAACTTTGAATTTGCGTGGCAGATGCGCGAACTCCGGGTGCAACGTCGACCATTGCCGCATCAGTTCGCAGTACGGTCGCGGATCGACAATCTCGTCCGCCGCAACACCCGCGAACGCATCGGTCGTCACATTGCGCACGCACGAGCCGCTCGTCTGGATCGCGTGCATGTTGATCGCTGCAAGCTCAGCCAAGATGTCCGGGACTTCCTCGACCTTCACCCAGTTGAACTGGATGTTCTGGCGGGTGGTGAAGTGTCCGTAGCCGCGGTCATAGCGCCGCGAGATCGAAGCCAACGTGCGCAGCTGCGCCGACGAGAGCACGCCATAGGGAATGGCGATGCGCAGCATGGGCGCGTAACGCTGGATGTAGAGCCCGTTTTGCAGCCGCAGCGGCTTGAACGCGTCTTCGTCAATCAACCCTGCCAAGTAACGCTGAGTCTGGTCGCGATACTGCGCCACGCGTTCTTCGACGATCAGACGATCTACGGCATCGTAGCGATACATAGCGCAAGGGCCTCGGAACGTCGGGCCGAAGGACCCAGCGGGAACCAAGAGTGGGCGCCTGCGAAGCAACGAGGAAGCCCGCTGAGCTAAACTCTATGTTTAGGAGGCTCAGGCGGTCTGATCGGCGACGGAGTCACCTTCGATGACTTGATCACGCAGCCACGCCAAGAAAGCGGCCTGCGCCGGCTCGAACCGGCGCCCGCGCGGCCACACCAGCCAATAGGCAAAGCCCACCGGATCTTCTGCCTGCGCCAGCGGCGAGACTAGCAATCCGTCGGCAAGATCGCGCAACGCAAGCTGGCGTTTGGCGAGCACCAAACCCTTGCCTGCCGCAGCGGCCTCAAGCGCTAAGCTGGACTGGTTGAACCTCAGTCCGCGCTCAGCGTCATGACGTTTTTGCCCGCGCGCAGCAAACCACATCGTCCAGGTCGGGCACGATGGGTCACGTTCAGGCGACTCATCGTGGATAAGCGGCAGGTCAATCAGGTCAGCAGCGCTCGTAATCGGCGGGCGGCCATCGATCAGCCGCGGGCTCCCAACTACCACCACGGATTCCGACATCAGCCGCTCGCAATAAAGGCCCTCATAGCCGCCGGGCCCATAGCGGATGGCGAGATCGATGTCGCTCGCCGCAAAATCCACCAGCCCCATGTCGGCAGACATCCGCACTTCCACATCTGGGTAGGCGTCCTGAAACCGGTTCAAGCGCGGGATCAGCCACTTCGAGGCAAACGAAGGCGCCGTCGAAAGCGAGATGCGCCGCCCGCGCATGCTGGCCCGCATGGCCCGTCCGGCCTGCAGCATTTCCGCCATCGCGGCGCTGGCATGGCCGTATGCCGCCTGCCCGGCTTCGGTCAGTTCGACGCCGCGGCCGAGCCGCCGGAATAGCGGCTGGCCCGCAAATTCCTCAAGCGCACGGATGTGCTGGCTCACGGCCCCGGCAGTGATGCCCAGTTCTTCAGCTGCGCGCGCAAAACTCGCCGAACGCGCGGCCGCCTCGAACACGCGCACGCTCAAGAACGGCGGCATGACGTCTTTCAAATCCAAGGAACCCGTCCTCCCCCCATCACAATAGGGAGGCTCCCCGCATTTTACAGCGCTGACCAGGCGACAAACGCGCAAGGTGCGCGCCCGGACACGGCGGGCGATGTCGGCAAGGGCTCCGCCCGCCGTGTCGATGGCCCTGCTGAACGCGTCTGGTGAATTTAATCAGCTAGGCCTTTGCGAGACGCTCCTGCGCATATCCACCGAGCGCCCGAAAAGCTTCGCACATCAGCGGATCGTCAAGCCGTCCTGCCAAGTCTGTTGCGGCGTCCAAGCGCAACTTCATCCGCGGGGTTTCGTGGAGCCCAAGTTGCTGGGCCAATCTCAATTGCGCCAGCAGGATACCGACGGGCGGCGGCGACGGCTGTGCACAATCGACGCGGCGGCGATTCTGAAGGCGCGCACGACGTGCGTTGCGGCGGCAAACACCGACATAGGAATCCACATCAACCCATCTCATGGTCTTTGGATATCGCGATAGCGTTAATCGGCCAAGCACGAGACGTGGTCTCCAGTGCGTTTACCGTACGCAAGCCCATGATTGCATTCCAACGATCTAGTCTGTTAGCGCTGCGGCGTCGAACAGTGAGGCGCCAAACCGGGCCAAAAGCGCACGTTGCCCGCGATCCAATGGCGGATGCGTGGCGACACAAGCAATCGCCATACTCGCCTCCAACGCGCGAATGCGGGCGGCAAACACATGCGCCTGATCTTTCAAAAAGCGGCAATCGATAAACACGATGAGCGGCAGCTTGCCGCGCGCTGCCTCGACCGCCACCTCAAACCGGCCATTCACAATCGTTTCGCTGACCTCGGTCACCGCGTAACGAAAGCGCCTGTCACCAAGGCTCTCCCTCACATGCTCCGCATGCGCGCGATCGTCGGTCACGATGAGGATGGCGATGTCCGTGGCGCCCATGCGCGTCGGCGCACCACGTGCCTTTTGCGCTTTCCAGGCAGCGAGTGGAACGACGCAATCTGCGGGGTTGATGCGCGCCCGGCGCGGCAGCCGTGCATCGGCAAAAAAAGCAACGGCGTCTCTCAAGCTGGCTTCGGCGAGTGCGTCTCTTTCAGGCGCCTCATCGCCAACCAGAGCGCCCGGCGCCAGCCAGGAGATCCTGCCGTCTGCCTGGACACGGCCCATGCGACCAAACACGCCCACCCGCTCGGGAGCATGTTTACTCGCGTCGATGCAGCCAACCATGGCCGGAAGATTCTCTACGCCCATTGCTGCACCTTCCCCGCCGCATCCTCGAATCAGAGCCACCCTATGGGCCACTTTCCCCCACAGAGACGCGCACTCCCACGGCACACGCATTGATCGGACGCAATCGCGCTTCCCGAAGACCAACATGTCGCGCCGTCGCAGCCAATGGCAGCCTTAACATCCGCTTGGCGTCGCTCTGCTTGTGACCGTCAAGGGCACAGCGGATGGAAAGGAGCTTCGTCCAGGGGCGCGCCGTAGCTCATTTGTCGCGGTCAGTATCGCCTAGGTTCATCACGCTCTCGACGCGCCCCTCACTTAGGCTGATGCGGCGCGTGCAGCGCGCGGCCACTTGTTCGTCATGGGTGCAGATAAGAAACGTTGCGCCGTCTTCGCGATTAACCTCGCGCATCAGGTCTAGAACCTGCTCTGCAGAAACGCGATCAAGGCTACCCGTCGGTTCGTCAGCAAGAACAAGGTCTGGTTTATTCATAAGAGCGCGCGCAATCGCGACGCGTTGCTTTTGTCCGCCGGAAAGGCGCGTTGCGGGAAAATCCAAACGATCCGCGAGGCCAACCCGCGCCAACAATTCGCGCGCGCGCTGCCGCATCGCGGCGGTAATGCCTCCTGCCGGCGCCGCAGCGGGGAAGGCCACATTCTCTGTCGCTGTGAAGTCTGGCAACAGATGGTGAAACTGAAAGATAAAACCCAGGCGGTGATTGCGAAACAGCGCCCGCTCAGCGTCCGACAATGTGTCGACGCGATCACCGGCGATTGTAATTGTTCCGGCCGTGGGCCGAAGCAACAGTCCCACAATCGATAACAGCGTCGACTTGCCCGATCCGGAAGCGCCGAGAAGCGCGGCCAATTCTCCGGGCTGAAGCGTCAGGTCCACGCCCTTGAGAACCTCGGTGAACTCGTCGCCGTTGCGAAACCGCATGCCGATCTCGCGCGCGTCCAGAACGGCGCTCATTGCTGAATCGCCTCCAGAGGATCAAGCCGGGCCGCCGCGCGCGCTGGAAGAACGGACGCCAGAACGGCGCCAAGCGTCGTTAATGCGAAGACGGCGACATAACCCCCTTCGGCTGGCGCAATGGGCAAAGCCGCACTTCCATCCGCATTGGTCAGCGTCGCGAGCCAGATGCAGAGCCCGTACCCGCTTAAACATCCTAGGCCCGCGCCGACCATGCCAATCAAAAGTCCCTGCAGAACGAAGACGCCGGCAATAAAGCGCCGCGACACACCGAACGCGCGCATAATGCCAATTTCGCCGCGCCTGCGGTTGGCTGAGAGACTCAAGGCGCTGGCTATGCCGATCAGAACTGAAATCAGCGAAAATACCTGGATCAAAACGCCAGTGCGCGCCTGGGCGGTTAGCGCCCCCTCAAGACTCGCGTTCTTCTCCTGCCACGAAATCGCGCGCAGCCCCGTGGCCTCGTGCAAAAACAGCGCGACGTCGCGCGCCTGATATGGATCGACCAACTTGATCTCAATATTGGTGACCCCTTCAGGAAGTCGAAAAAGCGGGCGCGCCGTCTGGATCGACAGATAAGCCACACGCTCATCCAGGCTCTGCAACCCCGTTTCGAACACGCCGCGCACAGTCAGCAGACGGTCAACACCGCGGTCAGTTCGAAACAAGACTGGCTGACCGGCGGAAAGACCAAGATTCTCCGCAAGGCGCGCGCCGATCAGTATGCCGTCAGCGCCAAGATTTGCCTCACCATCCACGATTTCTGTGCTGATAGGCGATATAGCGTCGAGACCGGAGGGATCGAGGGCCGTCACAGCGACTGGGGCAACGGCCTCGCCCTTAACGAGGAATGCACTACCGGAAATCTGCGGACTGATCGCTGCGACGGATGCCTGGCTCCGAAGCAGTTCTAGTGTGGAAGACCACGCGCGAATCTGGCGCCGCTGAAAGGTGGACACCAGAACGACGGATTCCACGTCTGCATCGGGCCCGCGCAACACACGCGCGAGCCTGGTTGGCGTTTCCAACGACACATGCGCGCTGTTGGCCGTAACATCGTCCGTCAGTCGGGTAGCCAGTCCCGCGATGAGCGCGGTGATAAATACGAACGCGGTTACGCCTAAAGCTACACCCGCAATCAACAACGCTGTCTGAGACGGATTGGAAAAAAGATAGCGGCGGGCGACGGCAAGCACGAACACGGCGCTAATTTCCCTGCGCGACAGCGGCGCGGGCCCGCACCCGCGCCGATGGCCGCGTCTGCGTAGGCGTCAACACAACACGATCGCCCGCGACAAGGCCGCTCTCAATAATTGCGTTGAGCGAAGGCCAATCAAGGATCGCAATGGCGCGCACACGGACCCGCCCGTCCTGATCGACCACATAAACCTTCGGCTCGGTCGTCGCATCAAGCACTGCTTGTCGCGGCACGATAACGCCGTCTTCCCTGCGGCCGACAACAATCGTTACATCCACAGATCTTCCCGGGGGGATCGCGCCCCTCGCCAGAGGCGTCAGTTTGACCAAACGTCCCCCGGTCGTGGGATCAATACGCGGCGACACTTCGCTGATGCGCGCTGCGAAGATCTCATCTGATCCCGAAAGCGCCGCGCGGGCTGACATGCCCGGGCGCAACGCGTCAGCATAGGCCTCATCGACGTCAGCTTGCAGTTCCAAATCATCGCCCGAACCCAATTGAAAAAGCGTCGTCTCCGGTCCGATGACCTGGCCGTTATCTATGGGCCGCACCAGAACCACACCAGCCATGGGCGCTCGAATTGTAAACTCCCCCGCTTGCGAAGCGGCAGCGCGCCGCTCCGCTGCGGCGGCGGCAAGCGTAGCTTCGGCTGATTGCAGCACCGCGCGCGACTCATCCAAAGCGGCGGACGACGCAAATCCGCGATCCGCTAGCGTGCGCGTTCTGCTGAAGGCCAATCGCGCACGCGTCACCTCTGCTTGCGCCGCGCGTTCTCGCGCCCTGCTCGCCTCGGTCTGCGCCTGTTCAATCGTTGACCGTATAATTGCAAGCGGCTCTCCCGCCGCGACACGATCCCCGTCGTCGTGAAGGAGGCGCACGACTTGCCCTGCATTGGGCGATCGTACATCGATAAGGTCCGACGGTCGAACGCGACCGACAACGGACAGTGCAATCTCGACAGGTCTTTGTTGGATTTCCAGCACGGCGATCTCAGGCGGGCGAAGCACATACCAGCCAAGCCCTGCAACAAGCGCGGCGCAAAGAAACACCGCCCCAATGATCAGTGGTCGTCGCTGCGGATCCTCCCAAAGGGCAGCGAGCCGACGCCGCATGCCATCCATTACGGGCCAGCCGCCTTCCTGAACCGGCGGCGGTGTCGGCCCAGAAGCGCTCGCTGGTTCCATAATAGAAAATGCCTGCCAGTCAGCGCTTTGCTGCCGCTCCACCAAAAAGCCTAGCCCGCCTAGCGCCAACAGGCACGCATGGTCGCGTGCCGCGCGATATTCACGCTGCGATCGCCTAGCTTGTGACACAATAGTTGCCCGACCGACAGGCAACCAACGGCTTCTACTCGCTATTGCGACCTTCACGGGCGTTGCCGCGTTGCTGACGGCGCATCATCGCGTCCAGCGCTTGACGACGGTCTTCGGCGCTCAACCGCCCCAACGCTTCGGCGACGCTGTCCTGGAAGCTTGCCGCCAATTGCGCATCCGCCGCGCGAACGTCCGCGAACGCAGCGCGCACACGGACAACGTCGTAAGGTTCGGCGCCCGCAGCATCGTAAAGAGCCAGCCGCGCACGTTGCGACGCACGCCGATGATCGCGCATGTCCAGTAGCGAGCCAGCAAGCCCGCGACGCAGTTCACGACGCGCCTCAGGGGGCAGTGCCTGAATGAATGTCCGCGACGCGGCCATACGCGCCAGCGGTGCGTCGTGAACGGCGTCTGGGGCCGGACGCTCAAGCCGCGCGCCGGACAAGAACGCGCCGGTTGCGATGCTGATCAGGATCAGATTGATCGCGACCGACACAAATAGTGCTGTCCGCAAAGGAAAGCCGCTGGCGCTCATGACCCGTCCTCGCTCCACCCGTCGTCTGGCCCATCAAAGGCAGCAGCCAAAACCCAATCGACGCCGTCGCTGGTCGGCGCACGCGCGCCGGCGCCGTAGCCGACAAGCACGCCTGCCACCATGCACGCGGCCAACGCCATGGCAGGCATGAGACCTCGGCGCGGCGCACCGGCGGCATCACGCAGCACCCGCGCCGCAAGCAGTTCATCCGCAGGCGGCGGTGCAGGCGCAAGGTCGAGCAGCACATCGAGTGCGCGCGCAGCAGCGAGATCATGATCAGATTGCGCAGCAAAGCCGAGCGCAGCGTCGCGCTCTGAGGCGGGCCAACGCCGTGGATCGGCGCCATAGGCGGAGACGATTGCCTGAAAGCGCTGCTTATCCATGACGTGTCTCACTCATATCGGCCAGCGAGGCCCGCAAGGTTCGGCGGCCGCGCGCCAGCAAAGATTCCAAGGCATCGACGCTGAGTTCTAGCGCTGCGGCGGCATCGGCCTGCGACATCTCTTCGAAATGACACATCGCAATCGCGGCGCGCTGGCGCTCCGGTAGAGCCGCCAACGCGGCCTGGACGCGCATCGCGCGCTGGCGCGCCAGCCAAACTTCGTCCGCCGCCGGCGCCGGGTCTGGCGTCGTCAAACCGGCGTCGGGATCTGTGGCTTCGCGACGGCGGCGCAAACGGTCGTAGCACAAATTGAGCGCCACTCTGTGCATCCAGGTCTCGAACTTGGCGCCGCCCGGACGCCATTTCGGGGCTTCGCGCCAAGCACGCAAAAACACCTCCTGCGCCACGTCCTCCGCCTCGGCTCGGTCGCCCAGCATACGTTGCGCGAGAGCGTGGATGCGCGTGAGATGCTTGCGGACGAGCGTTTCCGCGGCGCGCGCATCGCCCGCGCCAATTCGGCGGACAATGTCCGCGTCCGGATCGCTCACGACGTGAAGCACATGGCGCGTTGACGATTCCCGCTCTCCGTTTAGCGACCGTAGCGCCGGGCCGCATTCCGCAAAGCCTCGATTTCGCTGGCCTCCAGCACATCATTGTCGTTGGCGTCGAACCGATCAAACCCAGGCATCGGTTGTCGCGTAAATTCCGTCCGGCTAATCCGGCCGTCATGGTCTGCGTCCGCGCGTTCCAAGCGTTCAACCCCGTCGCGTTGCCCTTGCGCAGCGCTTTGCCGTTCTCCAGCGCTGATGAACCCATCGCCATCGGCGTCGAACCGCCTGAAGGCCGCGGCGCGGAGCGCGCCTATCTCATCGCGGCTGATTGCGCCATCCCCGTTCGTGTCGGCCAAAGCTAATGCCTCGACGCCGCCAGCCCCGACTTGCGCCGATGCCCCGGCGGGCCAAGCCAACACCGCCACCAGCGCCAAAATCGACGTTCTTAACCGCATGCCGGCCTCTCTGATTTGATCCCGTTCAACTGAAACGAGGCTGACGTCAATTTCCGTCGCGGTGCGGGATAGGTTTCGCAGCTTGAGACGGAAACTCGCACGACCACCGTTAAAGGACGAGGAGCAGGTCTATGCCCGACTTTCATGCGGCCGCCATCGCCGCCAACCGCTTTGGCTTCGGCGCTCGCCCCGGGGATCTTCGCATCATCGCTGGCGATCCCCGCGGATGGGTGAAAGCGCAGTTTGGCCCGCGGGCGCCGATCCCTGCCGCTATCGCGGCGCTCCCCCCTGGCGAAGACGACCTCCTCGCGTTCGGCCGCTGGCTTGCGGCGCGGCGGTTGCGGCGCGGGAACGCCGACGCGATCGAGCGTCAAGCCGGGCGCCAGGGTGTAAGCGACGAAGAATTACGAGAGCTTTCAACCGAAGAAGACTTCATCCGCACGTTTCGCGCGCGCGGCATCGCTGCGATCGACGCGCGCATCGAAGCAGCCATCACGACCGACGCCCCCGCACGCGAGCGAGCACTGCATTTCTGGTCGAACCATTTCACCGTCTCGGCCGCAAAGCCAGCAGCTGTGGCGCTGCCGCCGTCATTCGAGCGCGAAGCGATCAGGCCTTATGTCGGTGGCGCATTCGCTGACATGCTGGTTGCCGCGACCAAGCATCCCGGCATGCTGATCTATCTCGATAACTGGCTCTCCATCGGCCCCAACTCACCGGCCGCGCGACGCGCCGAACTTCGCTCTGCACTCGGGCGCAGCGTTGGACTCAACGAGAATCACGCGCGGGAGATCCTGGAGCTCCACACTGTCGGCGTCGGCGGCGGCTACACGCAGGCAGATGTGCAAGCATTGGCGGCGATCTTGAGCGGTTGGACATATGACCGCCCACGACTTGCCGATTATGTGCGCGATATCCGCGGCGAGCGGAGCGGCGTCGATCTCTTTCTATTCGAAGCGCGCGCACACGAGCCCGGCCCGCAAAGATTGATGGCGCGTACTTACACGTCGGAAGGCGTCGCACAGGGCGAACGCGCGTTAGCGGATCTGGCGCGACATTCATCCACCGCCCGATTCATCGCCACGAAACTCGCACGCCACTATATCGCCGACGACCCGCCGCTGGCGGCCGTCGCGCGCGTCACCCAAGCTTTCACACGCACCGATGGCGATCTGCGTGCAACCATGGAGGCCGTCGTCGACTGTGACGAGGCCTGGGCCGAACCGTTCATGAAATTCAAGCGCCCCGAAGAGTACGCGATCTCCGTTTTACGCGCCGCCAACATCCAGAACCTGCCCGCCGGCGCTGGTGCGGCGGCAGTGGCCGCCTTGGGCCAGCGCATCTACGCCGCGCCGGGCCCAGACGGGTGGTCGGACCGCGCAGAATCCTGGCTCACAGCCGATCTCGTCTACAAGCGCATCGAGTTCGCGCAAACCTTCGGTGAACGCATCGCCCGCGCCGACATCGATGCGCGCCGCATCGGCGACGAAGCGCTGGGCGCACTCCTGTCGGAGGAGACCAGAGAGACCGTACGCCGCGCTGAGAGCCCGTCTCAGGCGCTCGCTTTGTTATTTGCCGCCCCAGAACTGCAATGGAGATAAGGGCATGACCTTTTCCCGCCGTCTCGTGCTGGGCGCCGGCGCCGCGACCCTCAGTTTCCCCGCTCTGAGTTGGGGACAAGCCAATGCAGAAAAAAAGCTCGTTTTGATCGTCTTGCGCGGAGGTCTCGACGGGTTGGCTGCGCTGCCGCCGATCGGCGATCCAGACTACATCCGCATGCGCGGACGATTGGCGCAGCAAGGCGCGCTGCCGCTCGATGCCACGTTCGCGCTTCATCCGCGTTTGGTGAACTTTCAGGCCTTGTACCAAGCTGGCGAATTGCTGCCTGTACACGCTTGCGCTACCGCGTATCGCGAACGTTCGCACTTCGACGCGCAGAACGTGCTCGAGACAGGTGAAGCGCGTCCATTCGGACGCGACAGCGGGTGGCTCAACGCGGCGCTGGGCGCGGTCCGCCATCGTAGCGGAGGCGCGCGGGGTCTTGCGCTCTCCGCGCAGGCGCCATTGGTGCTACGTGGCACTACCGACGTGGCAACGTGGTCACCGTCCAATCTGCGAGCGCCAGATGGCGACACGATCGCCCGTTTGATGGATCTTTACGAGCGCCGCGATCCCGCACTCGCCACCGCGTTGCAAGGCGCCATCGGCGCGAACGATTTGGCTGACAGCGCGGATCAGGGAGCAGCGCGCGGACAGCGCGGCATCGCAAATCTGGCGCGTGTCTGTGCAACCTTCCTACGTCAAGCGGACGGGCCGACAGCGGCGGTGATCGAAATGTCCGGCTGGGACACACATGCAAACCAGGGCCTTGAGCAAGGCGCACTGGCGCGCAGCCTCGGCGCGCTGGACGAAGGGCTGGACACACTCAAATCCGAACTTGGCCCGACTTGGCGGGACACGCTCGTAGTCATCGTCACCGAATTTGGACGCACCGTTGCGCCCAACGGCGCCGGCGGCACCGATCATGGCACAGCGACGGCGGCCTTCCTCGCTGGTGGGCGGGTCGCCGGCGGCCGCATGCTAACCGATTGGCCTGGACTCAGCGAACGTGCGTTGCTTGAGCGCCGCGACTTGCGTCCCACGACCGATTTGCGCGCCGTATTGAAAGGCGTATTGGCGGATCATCTTGGCATCGCCGATGCGGCGCTCGCGCGCGATGTATTTCCCGAGAGTTCGGCGCTACGGCCGGTACAAGGCTTGCTGAGAGCTTGATGCGACTACACGCGAAAACAGGAGCGCGCCGATGAGCGCGCTCCTGTTCGCGGACTTGGCCGTGATTAGCGGCGTGCGTCGCGGCGATCTTCGCGGCGGTCGAAGCGATTCTCGCGCCGGTCGCGATAATCCTCGCGCCGATCCCAACGATCCTCGCGGCGGTCATAGACGTCTTCAAGGCGGTCACGCGGCCCATTGAAACTTTGGGCATCTCGCAAATCTTCGCGTGCGTCGCGCACGTCCTCACGCCGGTCCCGGACGTTTTCGCGATGATCGCGGCGATCCTCGCGTCGATCGAGGCGATCTTCGATACGATCGGCCGGCCCGTGCGCCAGCCCGGGGGACGCTGCGGTTAAAGCCATAGCGGCGGCAATGGCCGCCCACATAATTCCGTTTCGAGTGCGCATAGCATCGTCTCCTGCTCAGTCCCTCCTCCGTTGAACGAGGAAGCGCGACAAACCCGTCGCGGCCGGCCGTTGCCCTACCTCCTCGTAACTTTGGTGACAGCGGCTAGGCCAAGGAACCGCGGTCGACCGCTCGCTCTCCCTGGCGGGGTTGATCTGGCTCACGTCGTTTAAACGCGCTCAACCTGGTGTGCGCCCAGACGTGCTCGACTAATCGCCGTCAGGCTTGGTGAATAGCGTTAAGCCGAAAACGATCGCAAGCGACGCCACCAACGCGATCACCACCATAGCATCCATATTGACCTCCTAGCAGCGTTGCGCGCGTGGGATGGGCTTCAGCCTTTCACCGCTTTCTCACACCGCTAAATCAAGACGGCGCACGCTCACGCCGATGGCAAACGCACGCGCCCGCGCGCTATCACGTACAATCCGTATTTTGTTAACGGCGCGCCCCAAATCCGCAGCGCTCCAATGTGCGCCGCCATCGCGCGTTTCGAAGCCGCCCGTGGTAGCGCCGACCCAGCCCCAATTTTCATCAACGAAACCGATGCCGAAAGTGCGCACCCTGGCATCGTCGACGAGCGGCAGTTCACGCCACGAATGACCACCGTCAGTGGTCTTGACGATGACGCGCGCGCTTGCGCCTTCCGCATAGTTCTGCACCGTCGCATAGCCGACATTGCGGCTTGGGAAGCTCATCTTCCAGCAATTTTCAAACGCTCGGCTAGATCGATACGCCTCTTGCCAGGTCGCGCCCCCATCGCTGGTGCGCAGGATCAACGCGTTCGCCTGGCTCAAGTCGCTGGCGCTGGCGGCGCACACGAGGCCATGCGCTGCGTCAAAGAATTTAACGTCGAGAATCATCCCGGCATGGGCGTTGAGATCGAGCACGCTCCACGTCTCACCGCCATCGACGGATCGCAGCATTGCGGCCGGCCCGCCCACGCGGCCGGCCGCATGAATGATCGTCTCAGTGCGCAGCGCCCCTTGAAAGATGCGCTGTTCGCGCACGATGTCGATGCCGCAAACGCCAGCAACAACGCCGATATTGTCGGCAACCACCGGGGTCCAGCTTCTGCCGCCATCGTCCGTTCGATAAAGCGGACGCGTGTCGGCTACATTAGGATAATACCCGACGCCGACATTTCCGAGAAAGCCGGTCTGTGCATCGATGAAGCCAAGTGCGCGAATAAACGTGCCCGGCTGATCCCAGATCTGAGTCCAGGTTTCACCGCCATCAACGGTTCGATAAAGCTTTCCAGCACCGTTGCCGTACCAGCCAGTGTCAGGATTGACGAACGCGATATCGTCTTGCTTGCCGTTGTATGGCGTAGTCGGCAACTCGCGCCACGAAGGCGGCGTTTGCGCATGTGCGCTATGGCCCGCGCCAAGAGCAAGCGCTGCGGCCACACCCTGCCCAAAACGTCGCCGATTGACGATATGCATGCTGACCTCCGCCTGGGCGCCGCTGCGCAGCTTCACTGCGCACCCGGCGGAACGCCAGGGCCGATGTGTTGGTTGAAGAAGGCGAGCGACTCCGACATCACCGTCGACCAAGCCTCGCCTTGGTCGGGCGTGAAGTAGTGATCCGTATCGGCAAGGCGCACTAAGCGCACGGGACGTCCGGCGCGGCGCATTGCGCGTTCCATGATTTCGCTTTGCTCGAACGGCACCGTCTGATCCTCATCGCCGTGAATGATCAGTAACGGCATGGCGATGCGTTCGACATTGTGCACCGCTGAGTAGCGCTCAAGCATCGCACGATCCGCGCTCGGGTCGCCGATGGCTTGTGTCCAGTAGCGATACGAAATGCCTTGGCTGCCGACGCCGCCCCCCGAGATCACTTCGTCCGGATCGCCGACGCGCACCCAGCGCAACATCCCAGGCAAATCGGATACGCCCGCTCCCGCCATCGCGCAGCGATAGAGGTCGGCGTTTTCGAAAGTGGCCGTGAAAGCTGCGTAGCCGCCATACGACCAGCCGGCGATGCATATCCGGTTTGGATCGGCGATACCGCTCCAGATCAGATATCGCGCGCCGTCAGCGACGTCCGCCTGCATGCGCTGGCCCCACTGGCGATGACCGGCTTCCACGAATCTGCGGCCAAAGCCGCCTCCGCCGCGAAAATTGGGTTGGAACACCGCGTACCCTTGGCTCGCAAATGAGATTGCGAATGGATCGTCGCCCCACACATCACGCCCTTCCGGGCCGCCATGCGGCACGACGATGAGTGGCAAGTTTGCGGCGTTCGTAACGCCGGGCGGCACCCACAAATACCCCCAGAGACTTTCGCCGTCGCTGGCCGTGTATTCGATGATGCGCTTGGTCGGGAGGAGCGCGGGGTCAACGCTGGGGCGCACGTTGAACAAGACATTCAACTGCCTGGAGGCTGTATCGTACAGGTAGTACGTGCCGAGATCCTGAGGCCCGTTCGTCTGCACAAGCCACAGGCTCCCGCCTTCGCCGCCGCGCGTTATGAGCCGGACATTCACATCTTCGCCGAGCGCCTGTGTAAGCCCGCGCCAGTATGGCGCGAAAGCTTCGTCTTTCGGCTCGCAGGTCCAGCGATACCCCCACCAGCAAGCGGCCAGCACCGTATTGTTCTGGACATCGCGCACAGCGGCGCTGACATCAAAGTTTGGATTAGTCTGCAGCGTCTCGACGTATGCGCCGGTCGCGGTGTCAAAGACGTAGAGCCCGCTTGTGTCCTGCCCGTCGCGGCGCGCCAGCACAAACACCTGACCTGGCGCCAACGCCGGCCCAACGCCTTCGAAGGTCGGTCCCGAATTCGCGCCCGAGGCGCCGCGAAACCGCACGATCTCAGTCCAATCATGTTGGCCGGGACCACGGCGCGACCACGCGAAGCCACGACCGCCCGCGATAACGTCCTGACGCAGCACCGGCGTTCCATTAACGTCAGCGATCCAGTTGAACGTATTCATGCCACCGCGATCGACGATTGTTCGCTCGCCGGTCCTGATATTCACTTTCCATAATTCGGCGCCCCCGGCTTTCGGCGCGAGCAACAAGATGTGGTTGGGATCGCTTGAGAGCAGGCTCACCAAACTCGCGCTGACCCAGCGCGGCAAGCCCTGCTGGGCGTCAGGTTCGTACAGTGAAACGCGCTCGGCGCCGTCCAGGCTGCTGGCGTAAACCCGGGACACCCGCTCGAAACCGTCATCGAGATTTCGCGTGCGACGCACTGAGCGACCGGAATCCGCCACCACGCGCACGCGCTGGCTAAAACCGAAAATGACGCGGGTGTCGGACTTAAACTCCACAAAATCGATCTGCATCTGCGCGTCGGCAGCCGCGGTCTGAATCGGGCGAAGAGACCGCGTCTGGCGATCATACACAACCAACACATCGCCGACCGACTCACGCCGAATGAGCGCCACATACCGGCCATCAGGAGACAAGGTTGCGCCGCGAAGCGTGTCATACCCGGTGAAGGCTTCGAGCGGCGCGCGTTGTTGCGCGAGCGCAGGCGGCGCCCCTACCAACGCCAGCATTAAAAGCGTCGCGAAAAAGCGAAATAGAAGCATAGCCGTTTATTCCCCGCCAGGTTGACGCTTGCCCTAAAGGACAGGCGCAGTATCATAGGCTCCGAAGTGTACAACCAGTTGTACATATTTGCGCAGGTTTCGTCAACAGCCATGCCGCGCGCAATCACGTGACAAGGAATCGAACCCATGCCCGATTTCGCCGATGAGTTAGGACCTGGGTATCTCAATCTGGTCGTGCGCCGGGTCAGCCAGCGCATCGCTGCAGCCGGCGATGCTTACATGCGTCAGACCGGGGTGACCGCAGCGGCCACATCCACGGCCATCCTCGCATTCGTTGCGCGCCGCCAGGAAGCGCCGCTCGCCGACATCGCACACGCGCTCGGCTACACCCACCAAGCCGTCGCCAAAGCTGTCGACATCCTCGAGCACGACGGACTTATGGAAAGCCGGGCGAGCGACAAGGATTTGCGCAAGCGCCTTGTATCGCTAACACGCAAAGGCAAGCGAGAGGCAGAACTCGTCGATGAAGTAGCCGAGCGCGCCGCTGAGGTGTTCGACGACGTGTTCTCTGAGATCGGCGTTGATCTATTCAAGGCGCTGCGCGCCTTTGAAACCGCACTGGGCCGCCGCCCCCTTGAAGGCCGATTGGTTGAAACGCGGCACGCACGCCGCACAACGCGATCGCAGCCGGCAAGGCGCAGAAAGCCCGGCGCGGAATAGCGCGCGGAGAGCGGCGACCGGCGCCGCTGCCCTTTCGAGCGAAAGTCGCGCGAGCGACGCATCCATCGCCGCCATAAACTGGCCCGTGCCACAAGCGCACCGCGCGAGGCCAGATCAGCATGCGCTGCCCCCCCATCGATGCTCGCTGCGCACGCGCTCACTCTGCTGGCTGACCAGCTCGCCTCCGACGAAGCCATTTCATCGCAAGCCGTCACTCGCCGTACGTTGCTTGGGTTTCAATCGCCGCCGCTGGCGAACAAATCCGCAAGAGTGTGAAGTCGGCCTGCCAACTTGGCGAGGGCCAGCGTCTAGTCCGCGCGATGGGCGCGTGGTCTACGCTCTGGGCGCTCGACGGGCTACCCGCCGGGCCGGCTTCAACATGGGCAAAGCGCCAGAATCCACTGACGCGGGTTACGGCAGGCGCCGAGCGACGAACACACCAAGAGAGGCTTGATCATCATCGCCGCGTTGCTGCACCAGCGGACTATCTCCTGCGTCGCCGGTGATCCGATCATAGCCGGCGACCAGAACCAGCGCCCAGCTACGGTCGCGCGACAATGGCGCAATCACACTTGCGCCCGCACCGTAAGAATAAAGCCCGCCAGAAGCGTCATAAACCGGCAAACCGGAAGCGGCGGCTTGGCCGGCGTTCACGCCAAAATACGCCTCGTTGTAAGCATCGCCGACGAAACGCGCGCGCGGCCCCGCTGACCAGGCGACGGTGCGCCCTAAGATTTCGCCGCGACCTGACCATCGCGCGCCGATATCGCCAACCCAGCCATCGTGCCCCGACACCGCTTGGCGCAGCTCACCGTTTAATGTGACGCTGCCCAGTTCGTATTCGACAAACCCGCCCAACTCGATGCTGTTATCGACATCGCCGAGCCCACGCAGATCGTCGGTGTCCTCGCCGCTGACCGCAAACGCCTGCTCGCCGTCTTCATTGCGCGAGAATTTAATTCTGCCGATCGGACCCGCCCGCAAGTTCGGCGTATTGATGAAGCGATAGCCGACGCCATTTTGCACCGATGCAAAAAAGACGTCGTTATACGTCACCTCGACATTTGGCAGGAGCGAAAGCCGGTAATCGTCGTCGCCGTCATATGTCGGCGAGTAGAGACCGCCTGCACCAAGCGTGACGCGCCAACCATCATCGCTTGCGTCCTGAGCAGATGCGGTCCCGGTCACCGCCATCGCGGCAAAGAAAATGGCGGCGGCGCGTTTCATGGCGTTATCCTCATCGCAGTTGCTGCTCGGATGGAAGCGAGAGTCGCCTAAATCACGACTTACGAGATTCGGTACGCAGGCGTTGGTCTGGTGGATCACAGCAACGAGAGGCGCTTGGCGCAGCCGTCAAACAGTTTTTGTTCCCGCGTCACGGAACGTTTTCGGCACGGCGTCCGCATGAGCTAACTCTCCTCGATAGATGCGCTCACCCGCGATCAGCGATCAATGTCTGCAGAGCCTCCAATCTGGTTTGATCGGCCAGGTGGGTCGACATCCATTCAATGGCGTCCTCGCCACCGCTCGCCATGCGCCGCCAAAATGAAAGCGCGCCAGCCGGATCGAATTCAGCCCGGCGCATCAAATCGACACCAAGCCTATCGGCCTCGAACTCTTGCATGCGCGAATACGGCAGGATGACGCCGTAGAGCGCCCCAGCGCCAAGCGCGCCGGCGATGATGTCGGCGTTTTGGCCGTATTCTTCCGACAGCGCCGCCGAAGCCAAAGAGACGCCCACCTGCAAAGCCAATTGCTGACTGAGGCGCTCGGCCGCGTGGCGCGCGGCGACATGCGCGACTTCGTGACCGACGACAGCCGCGATCTCATCGTCGGACGCCGCCGCTTCCATCAGCCCGCGACAAAAGCCGACCTTGCCGCCCGGCAACACGAAGGCATTGATCGCAGGATTGTCGAAAACGGCGAACTGCCAGGATGCGACCTGGACATCCGACGCCGCAACGACGCGCTCGCCAATTCTGGCTAGCCGCTCTTCCATCCGGCGGTTCTCCACGCGCGGCAATTGCGACAGCGCATCGCGCCATGCTTCTTCACCGAGCGCCGCCAGATCCTCTTCCGAAACGAGGACAAATTGCCTGCGCCCAGTCGCAGCGTTCTCACTGCAGGCGGCGACTATTGCGCCGCCGCTCAATAGCCCGAGCAGATTGCGACGGGATAAGCGCATCATAGCCAATACCCTCTCCTCCTCTGCGTGACCCTCTGGCCTCGAGCGCGCGCAAACGTCGTTGAGGTGGAGCGCGTGCTACGGCTTTCAAGAGCGGCCGATGCGACGCGGCGAAATGCCCGCTCTGGGGCAATGGGCAAAAAAGCCAAACCAAGACAGAGGGTGCGCCGTGCGCCGCCAAAGAAATTTTCGCGTCCGCCTCTTTGCGTTGGCGGGCGCTGCGCTTAGCTCTGTCGGCAGCGAACCGGGCCCCTCTGGCAGCGTCTCCATCGACGCTGCGATGTCGGATCGCGATTGATCGTGGATTACACATCAAAGAGGATCGCCCGTGCCGACCCAAAAACCGCGCCTCGTTAATCTTGACCTCGATCTGGTGCGCGCCTTCGTGGCCGTTGCCGAGGCCAAGAATTTCACCCGCGCCGGGGCCCGGCTTGGCCGTACGCAATCGACCATCAGTCTTCAGATCAAGCGGCTTGAGGAGCAGCTGAATAGCGAGCTCTTCAGTCGCGATCCCCGCAATGTCGCTTTGACCGCTCAGGGCGAGGCCTTGATCGCCCAAGCCCGCCGGCTGCTGCGGTTGAATGACGAGATCGTCGGGGAAGTGTTCGAGCATAGTCTCGAAGGCGAGGTGCGGTTTGGCGCGCCTGAGGACTTCGCCACCACCCATTTGCCAGGCATCTTGGGCGATTACGCGCGTGCCTATCCTCATGTCAGTCTCTCGGTCACCTGCGATCTCACGCTCAATCTCATGGACAAGATGAGCCAGGGAGAACTTGACCTCGCTTTGATTAAGCGAGAACCGGCAAGCGTCGTTGCAGGTCAGCCAGTTTGGCGAGAACGCCTGGTGTGGGTGGGCGCAGGCGAAGACGTGTTCGCTCCCGATGCGCCCATTCCCCTCATCGTTGCGCCTTCCCCGTGCGTCTATCGCAAGCGCGCCACCAGCGCGCTCGATCTGGCGGGGCGAAAATGGCGTGTGGCCTATACAAGCCCCTCGTTAGCGGGACAGCACGCAGCGCTGCGCGCAGGCCTCGGTGTAACAGCGCTGCCGACGGAAATGACGCCGAAGGACCTTGTGCATTTTGGCCCAGAGCACGGCTTTCCCCCGCTCGCCGATGCCGAAATCACTCTGGTTCGCGGAGCAAAGACATTGTCCGTGCCCGCAGAGCGGCTTGCGAACTTCATTCTTGCGTCACTCGATCGTGAGCGCGACGCGCACTGATGTCCGGGCTCGATTGCTATCATCGCAAAGTTCAATGACGCCCACTCTTGGGCGATCGCCGCACCTAACGTATTTCATGAGCGCCAGGCCGGGCCCCTCTGGCGGCGTTTGACGCCGCGATGTCGGACTGGAGGATCGTGGTCGGAGCGCGTCATCAACTCGCGTTTCCTGCCCCCCATCTCCCCGAAGCGGGTGATGGCCCTCCGTCCACGATCCCAACCTTGAATCCACAAGGACGGATGAGATGGCCTTTGACGACCTCCAAAACGAACGCGCGGCCCGATCGCGGGCCGGTGCGATCGAAGCCGATTACGACGTCGGTTTGCGCCAGCACATGCTTGGCATTTACAATTACATGTTCGCGGGACTTGGCTCCAGCGGCGCGGTTGCGTTCTTTCTGATCCAGAGCGGCGCGAGCGCACTCTTCTTCACCGCGCCCGGCCAATTCACCGCCTTGGGTTGGGCCGCAATGCTGGCGCCGCTCGGCCTCCTGCTCATTGCCTCGTTCACCGCGCAGAGACTCTCGGTCGCAGCCACACACGGCCTCTACTGGAGCGTCGCGGCGCTGCAAGGCGTTAGCCTCGCGGTGCTGTTCGGCGCCTATACCGGCCAATCCATCGCACAGATCTTTCTAGTGACCGCGACAGCGTTTGGGGCGCTCAGCCTCCTTGGTTACACGACGAGGCGTTCGCTCTCGGGCCTCAGCACATTCTTGATGATGGGCCTTATTGGCGTCGTCATCGCCTTTGTCGTGAACATGTTCGTGCAATCCAGCATGCTCCACTTCGTAGCGTCGGTCATCGGCGTCTTGGTGTTCGCCGGCCTCACCGCCTTCGATACGCAACGCCTGAAGACCGAGTATCTCGATGGCGTCGCCGGCGACGGCGCCGCCAAAGCGCAGGTTTGGGGCGCGCTTAGCCTCTATCTCAATTTTATCAATCTCTTCCAGCTGCTGCTCTCACTCTTCGGCCAGCGCGAAGAATAATTCCCAAACCTCCAGAGGCCGGCGCGGCGAACGCAGATGATGCGTCCGCCTCGACGGCGCTCACCATTGAAAGCGCGCTCATGGACGTCCTTTTCGCAAGTTACGCCGGCCAGCCAATTTGGCTTTGGCTCAGCTTCCTCACCTTCATCGGCTTTTTGTTGTGGCTCGACCTTGGGCTCTTGAACCGCAAGGACGCCGTCGTCTCGCCCACGAAAAGCGCGCTCATGTGGGCAAGCTTTGCATCGCTTGCGGTATTGTTCGGTCTCTATGTCGGCTTCGTCTACGAACCCGATCCGCGCTATTACAGCTCGCCGGACAATCTGAACCAGCAAGCCATGATCCAATATTTCACCGGTTATCTGCTGGAGACCGCGCTCGCCTTCGACAACATCTTCGTCATCTCGCTCATCTTCACCTATTTCGCGGTCCCGCGCGAATATCAGCACCGGGTGCTATTCTGGGGCATTATCGGCGCGATCTTTTTCCGCGCCGTGTTCATCTCGCTGGGCGCCACGGTCGTGAACTCATGGACCTGGGTGCTTTACATCTTCGCCGCCTTCCTGATCTGGACCGGCTGGAAGATGCTTTCCGGACACGGTCAGGAGATGAAGCTTGAGGACAACAAGCTCCTCGCCTTCGTGCGCCGCCGCATGCGCGTCACCGATCAGATCGACAACCACAATTTCTTTGTCAAACGCCCAGACCCGGCAACGGGCAAGCTTGTGCTTTATGCCACGCCGCTCTTTCTGGCGCTCATCATGGTGGAAGCGGCTGACATCGTCTTTGCGGTCGATTCGGTCCCCGCCATTTTCGCCGTCACCCGCGATCCCTTCATCGTCTACACGTCCAACATCTTTGCAATTTTAGGCCTGCGTTCGATGTATTTCATGCTCGCCGCCGCGGTTGAGCGGTTCAAGTATCTGAAATACGGGCTTTCGCTCGTCCTCGTGCTCATCGGCGTGAAGATCATCTGGAATTTCGGGCTCTCAAAAGAATTGGGCTGGGTTCCTTATCTTGAGCCGCACTGGGCGCTGATGATGACGATCGGCCTCATCGGCGGCGCGATGCTTTACTCGCTCTATCGGACCCGGCGGCCGTGAGCCGCTAACCGGTACGTGAACCAAGGTCGGAGAGCGGCGGCGCGCCCAACGCATCGCCGCCTTCTCACGCTTGGCCGCGCGCACACGCGTGTTGCCTGCGTTGCGCACGGCCATCGCAATCATTGCTCAAACTCATCGCCGCGCGCCTTGTTCGCTTGCGCACGTCTCTGCACATTATGAAGGCGGGCCGGGCCCCTCTGGCGGCATGTGCTGCGATGTCGGCCCGCATCGCTCCGAAGCGGACAATCACGCCGCCGGAGTGGACACTGAGGAGCACCATGATCAACGCAATCGGCGCCATGCATGCAACGCTTCGCGCAAAGAAGCGTCCCGACCAGGAGGTCGCTTTTCGCGTCGAAGTAAAGAAGCGGCGCGGCAAGAAGCGCTTGGCCGACGAAGAGGATGACGCGCAGGACCACATGCGCCCCGCACGCACTGAACGTGGGCATCGGGCATGATCGCCGGCGCCCACCCAGCGAGCCTCGCGCGGCGCCACGCCGCCATCGAGGCCGACCTCGATGCGGAGTTAAAACGCCCGCAGCCTGACTTCATCCGCGCCAAGCGACTGAAGCAGCTGAAGCTCAGGCTCAAGGACAAACTCGCCGCCCACTTGCGCGATACCCTGCCGCATACGCGGCGCTAACCTCACGCGCGCCTCCGGTTTCCCCGGACCGGAGGCGCGACCTTTCTGGAGTCTGCCATATGCCGCTGCTCATCTGCCCCAATTGCCAATCCAACATGCAGGCCTTGAATCGCGCCGATGTCGAGTTTGACATGTGCCCAACCTGCCGGGGCGTCTGGCTCGACCGCGGCGAGCTTGAAAAAATCATCCAGAGCGGCCGCGACAGCGAGCCTGCGACACCCGCTCCCGCGCCGGCTTATGTTCAACGCCCGCCGGCGCATGACAGATATCGCGAGCACGGAGAACAAGGCGAAAATGGCGAGCGCGGCGACCATGAGCGCGCGAGCGCCAATGGTCGCCATCGGCGCAAACGCGGGTTCGACCTCTTCGACATCTTTGATTGAATTTTCGCGCCCAACGCGCGCGGCGAATAACAGTCTGGGGGCGTTGGTGTCTGCTGAAATCTTTGCGGCGCTGATATGCGCGATCGCTTGTTTGAATCTCATCCTCGTCGGCCTGCTTGCCGGTCGGCTGCATTAACCTGACACGGCCCAGCGGGCTCAGAACCGCTCAGCGCGCAAGACTTTAACTTCGCTCATCGCCACCACGCCCGGATAGGCGGCGAAATAGTTTTCCAGCCAGTGAAGCGCCGCCTCTGCCGCCTCCTCCGCGCCGATGGTGACGACCAAACGCATCCCAGCCTCCTCCACACCAGTCTGGCGCCAAGCGCCGTGGCTGCCCGCCCCTTCGACGCCGGCAAACACGCTGCAGCCTTTGAACCCCACGTCTCTCAGCATGCGCTCGATCTCATCGACGGCATGGGCCTCGACGAAGATCTCAAGTTTGGTGCGGGTCGCAAACTTCATGACGTCTTATCCGTAAAGCAGGCGTGCGGCCGCATGGTAGAGCGGAATGCCGACAAGAAGATTGAACGGAAACGTAATGCCGAGCGAGAGCGAGAGATAAACGCCAGCATCAGCTTTGGGTAGCGCAATCCGCATTGCCGCTGGCGCTGCAATATAAGACGCAGACGCCGACAACACCGCAAGCAGGCTTGCATCGCCGAGCGAGAGATGCAGCGCTTGCGCGCCTAGAAGCGCCACGCCCGCACTGAGCAAGGGCCAACTAATCGCAAAGGCGATGAGGCGCACATTGAGTTTAGGTGCTTCAGCGAGCCTTCGCGACGCCACCAATCCCATGTCGAGCAAAAACAAGCAGAGCGCGCCTTGAAAGAGCGCATTGACGAAGAGATCGAGCCGCGCCATGCCGCGCTCGCCGCTCATTACCCCGATAACAAAGCTGCCAATGAGAACAACGGCCGCGCCGTTCAAGAACACTTCGCGCCAAAGCGTGGACTTAAAACGCGCGCTCTGCGCGCTGTCAGGCTTGCTTCCGGGGGCGCCAGCGATCAGCAGCGCCGCCAGGATGGCCGGCGTTTCCATCAGCGCGAGCACGGCCGCCATGTAACCGCCGAACTCAATGCCAATCGCCCGCAAATATTCCGAACCCGCGGCGAAGGTGACGACCGAAACGCTGCCATAGTGCGCGGCCGTCGCCGCCGCCGTCACCCGATCGAGCCCGCCAAAGCCGCGCAGCGCCGCATAGGCGGCGAAAGGCGCGGCAAAACTCAACACGAGACCAAATCCGCCAGCCGAAACGAGTTCTGCGGTGAGGCCGCTGGCGCGCGCCTCTACCCCGCCTTTGAAGCCGATGCACAGCATCAGATAGAGCGCCAGCGTCTTCGCCGCCTGCTCGGGAATGGTGAGATCGGATTTCAGCCAACCGGCAATAGCGCCAAGGGCGAAAAACAAGACCGCCGGCGCGACGAGATTAGTCGCTGCGCCCGCTACTATGCTTTCCAGAGCGCCCACGCTTTCCCCCTCTGCGCGTGGGGGCCTGCCAGAGGCCGCGCAAATCCAGTATCGAGTTTCGCCAATCACAACCATCGGCGTACGCAATCGCGAGGCGTGCTCGGCAATTGAGCGTGCTCAACATCGGGTGTGTCAGCGCAGGTCAGGGTCGGGGCGCCATGCACTCGCCCCTGTCACAACTCGCCCTCAATCTCGGAGCGGCCACTTTCATGGTCGCGGCGACAACCCTCGTGCACTTTTTCGGGCTGCTCGTGCTCACGCGCCTAATGAGCGGCGCACACAACCGGCTTAGACCGCACGAGGCCGCCTGGCGACAAGCCGGCATGATCCTGCTGGTCGTTTTCGGGATCTTCGCCCTGCATACCATTCAGGTCTGGCTATATGCAGTGGCTTACCGCCTTCTCGGCGAGTTCGCGACCTTTGAGCAGGCGCTTTATTTTTCAACCGTTAGCTTTTCGACGCTCGGTCTTGGCGACCTTACGCTCAGCGTCAACTGGCGGGTGCTCGGCGCGATCGAAGCTGTAAACGGGCTCGTGCTCATCGCCTGGTCCACAGCCTTCTTGATGAGCATCACCACGCGCCTGCGCTTGCTTGAACATGAATGGCTTGAGCATTGAATGCGCCGCGTCGGCGCGTTGGGCGGGATCCAGGTGCGCAACATTATGACGCCCGGACAAAGTGGGACGATCGCGGTCTTCACTAATGATGACGATTTCGCGTTTGGCAAAATCTCGCAAGGCGCCGGCTTAAGCCACGACCTTTTTTGCAGAGTAAGCGGCAAACGGGCGGAGGCTTCGCGGTGTGAATGGAAGATGCGCACCTGCGCGCGGGCACGGCACAAAAAGCGCTGGCGGTTCGCGAAGCTTTTGCCGCCAGGATTGCGATCGCTGATCGCGCGGCCGCGCTGTGACGTAAGTCTAACGGTCACCCAGGACAGCCCGGCGCTGCGTCCGGCAGGATCGGCGCGATCACGCCAACATTCCAGTTCCAGGTAATCCGAGCCGCACGGCGGCGGCAAACTACGGCTTCGTGAAGGTCATAGCCGTTCGGCGGGGCGGCGCGCATAAGCGCTTCATCCTCGAAGGCCATGTATGAACGGCCGGCGGCGTATGGGCGCCAGTGCGCCTCGCCCGCGGCGCGTGGCGCCCCATCGCGCGCGAAGCTCGCCCAATAGCTCAGCATCGCGTCCGACAGGCGCCGTTCCTGCGCTGTTTGTGGGATGGCTGGCCAATAAGCCGGCGTCTCTGCAATCGTGCCGAAGACGAACGGAATCTCCGCAGCGTGGAACGCGCGAAAACCGCCCTCATCCGCTGCGGGGTAACCGTGGTCGAAAAAATAAAGGAATGAAGGGACGCCAAGTTCGGACTGCTTTGCCGCTAGTCGTTCAGCGGTCCAGCCGTACATGGCGTCGCGTGTCGTCGCCAACATGCTCTCGGGAATGTCATCAGCCGGATAGCGAGCGAGAAAGGTCTCGGCCAAATCGCCGTACCGACTGCGGATCTCGCTTTCATAGGAAGCGGCGTCAGCTGGCGGCGGCGGTAACAAAAACCGAAGCGAGCGAATCTCGCCTTCGTTGAAACCTGCAAGCAAAGGTACGCGCGCCTGCTCGCCACGATCGAAGGTGTCGACGAGCTGCCGCGGCAGCGTTCGCCCATCGATCACACCGAGCGGGAAATAGCCGCTGCCCGCAATGCCTTGGACAATTGCGTCCGCGCTCATCGCCCGCAATTGCGTGAGATCGGCAGCGCCCAGATGAGCTGCGACGTGTAGGCCAAAAGCTTCGGCTGCCGGCCAATCGGCGTAAGGTGCGGTCCGCAGCTCGGGCATTGTGATCATGTAGGCGCTCTGCGCAATCGCCCGGTGAAAGAGGCCGCGGGCATCGGGAGCGGCCATCAAATACATGACACTCAATGCGCCGGCGGATTCTCCGGCGATGGTGACGTTCCGGCGATCGCCGCCAAACGCGCTGATGTTGCGGCGGACCCAACGCAAGGCTTCGATCTGATCCAAGAGACCATAATTGCCGGAGACATTGGCGGCCGACTCGGCGCTGAGCTCTGGATGGGCAAGCCAACCTAGCGCACCCAATCGATAATTGATTGAGACGACAATGACGCCGCGCTCTGCAAAGCGCGACCCGTCGAAGATCGCGTCGCCGCCCGATCCGTTGATCAACGACCCGCCATGAATCCAAACCAGTACCGGCGCGTTGCGGGCGTTGGCCGGAGCCCAAATGTTGAGGAAGAGGCAATCCTCGCTCATTGCGGCGTAGTCAAAGAACCGCGACGCTGGTTGCATGCAAGCTGCGCCATACTGGGTTGCGTCCCGGACCCCGCGCCAGAGCGGCAACCGAACGGGCGGGCGCCAACGCAATTCGTCGATCGGCGCGCGCGCGTACGGAACGCCGCGGAATACATGCACGTCGCCCACCGCAACGCCCTGGACCCGTCCTGCGGCGGCGTTGGCCACGGGCGCCTCTTCGGCGATGGCGGGCGCAGCGAGCATGATCGCCAAAACCGCAAAGAGTGCTTGAATAAGGCGTCTCACGACTACCCCTTGCCCTTGGCCGCAAACGTCCATCCGACTCTTCCTGCGTTTTGTCTCGCAATCATGCCCAACTCACGCGCCCGCGCCACTTTTGATCGCATTGCGTTCAGCAAGGTCGGCTATGATTTGGGCGTGACGCTTTCGAGTCAGGTGATAGCCGAACAAAAACAGCGGCGAGACCAGGGCGAACAGCGCCGGCAAAGGCCCGGATATGAGCGCGAGCTTTTCCAGCACGTCGGTGCCAATCACAACATCGGGTCTCGACGCCAGATCGGTCGGAAAACGGATAAGGTCGAGCGCGATCCCAGCAATCAGCCCGCCCAAACCTGACGCCGCCTTGTAAGCGAGCGTCAAGCCGGAGAAAAAAAGCCCCTCGCGACGAACGCCGAACAGATGCTCATGTTCGTCCGCCGTATCGGCGAGCATGGATTGAAACCCCACACCGCCGATCATGATCGCGGTGCCTACAAGCAGGCCGTTGATGAACAACACGAACGCCGCAGCCGACGGGGTCAGTGAGATTGGCGTGTAGAGCTGAAGCAAGGGTGGCCACATCATGAGCAGCGCGATGGCGAGGAAGGCGCCGATCGACAGCGTTCGCTTTTCAATGTGGCGCAATGCGAAAGCGCTGATCGGCCCGCCGGCCAGTGGCCCCAGCGTGCCGCTGAGCAAGATCAGCTGGATTGCACCCGTATCCAAATGCCAAAAATAGCGACTGGCATGCAGAGCTAAAGACACGCTTGCCGAGTAGGCGAGAAAATAGGTCAGCACCGTTCCAAACAGCAGGAGAAACGATCTGTTGCGTGAGAGCTCGACCATCTCTTTGACGAAGCTGCCGAGAAACTGCGCCTGCGCTTTTTCCGGCCCGTGCAGCCGCGGCAGCACGCCCTGCACCGCCCGAATGGCGATCGCACCTGAAACCAGCATCGCCGCCGCCGACACCCACGCATAAGGCACGTAATTGTTGCGATCGAGCATACCGTTTGCCCCGGACATGAAAAGCCCAAGGCCAATCACGACGCCGAATAGAATACCCACGCTTTGAAAAGACAGCCGGAACGAGACGATGCTCGCCCGCTCTCGATAATCGTCGCTGACCTCGGCGCCGACAGCGGTGAAGGGCAACACAAAACACGAAAGCGAAAGACGCAGAACCACAAGGCAGATCGTCGCCACGATAAACTGGGGCGCGCCCGTCAATTGCGCGGGAAGCGTAAACAAGAGTCCGAAGGCGCCGGCGAACGGCACGAGACTCCAAATCATAAAAGGCAGTCGCCGCCCCTGTCGCGACTGCAGCCGATCGCTGGCCAAGCCGATTGCAGGGTCGGCGACGGCGTCAATCAACAAGGCGATCAGCTTGGCCATGCCGGCCATCGTCCCCGACATGCCGCAGACCGCCGTCAGGTAAAACAGGAGAAAAAACCCAAATCCGGCGGCGACGATGCCGTCGGCCATCGCGCCCGAGCCGTATGCCGCTTTGAAGCGACGCGTCAGCGGCGCGCTGCGCGCCGCCTTTGCGGCGGCTTCATCGTGCGCTGCGTTGAAAGGCGCCGCATTCAATTTGCTTGCGCCTGTCGCGGCGGCGAGGATGCAGCCGAAAGTGCAGAATAGATGCCGCGCTGGTAGATCGGAAGCGCGCGACGTCCGGCGGCGCCGCGCCCGGTCGCGATGGTCGAGCCAGAATTGGCAGACACCGGCACCTGGTGCTGAATGAGGTAGATCATGATGAGATCGTTCGCGGGATCGGCCTGCCACCACGTGCCGAATATCCCGGGCCAAGTTATCGAGCCCACCTCGCCGCAGGCGTATGGATTGTCGACGAGATCTTCGGCGATAGAGAGCCCCAATCCAAAGCCGGACTTTTGCCAGAGCGGCATGCCCGCGAACGGAATTTTCCGCTGCGCCTCACTCAAGCGGTTCGTCTGCATCAGCTGAACCGTCTCCGGGCGCAGCAAGCGCACGCCGTCTACCGCGCCGCCCTCCAGAAGCATGCGGGCAAAGCGATGATAATCACCTGCCGAGGAGATGAGCCCGCCGCCGCCTGGCGTGTAGGCAGGCGGCTCATCGTACATATCGGTTTCGACTTTCGCGAGTTGACCCGATGTCTCTTGGTACGCGTAGAGGCTCGCTAACCGATGGCGCTTTTCCGTCGGCAGCCAAAAATCCGTATCGCGCATACCAAGCGGCGCAAAGATCCGCTCTTGGAGAACTTCCCGAAATGGTTTGCCTTCGACACGTCCGATCAGGAATCCAAGCACGTCAGTTGAGTGCCCGTAATGGAAACGCTCGCCCGGCTGATACGCCAGCGGCAAAGCGCCCAGCGCAGCCAACCATGCATCGACACTCATGCGATTCATGCCAGGATCGCCCAGCGCGCTTTCGTAAGCGTGTTGCAACGGCCCCTCTGAAAACGGCGCGTAGGCGATGCCGGAGCGATGCGTGAGCAGATCCTCGACAGTGATGGCGCGGCGCGCCGGCGCTGTATCGTGAAGCGCCCCTGTCGCATTTCGCAGCACGCGCATATCGGCAAGCTCTGGTATCCAATTGGCGATTGGATCCTCCAGCGCGAGCTTCCCCTCCTCGATCAGCATCAGAGCGGCAGCCGACGTGATCGGCTTAGTCATCGAGGCGATGCGAAAGAGCGTGTCTGCCTGCATCGGCGTCTTGTTTTCGATGTCGCTCCAGCCAATGGCGTCTGACTGAACGATCTCACCGCGTTGCGCAGTAAGCGTGACGATACCGCTGAGCTCGCCGCGATCGATGAAGGCCTCAAGCTGAGGCCGTATCGCGGCGAGCTTCGCTGGATCAAAGGCGCGGTGGTGGCGAAAAGAGTCTTTGGTCATAAGCGTGACGCTTTCGCCGTTGGTCTACTTCAGAAGCTGGTGCGCAAATTGAGCGCTATGAAACGTCCAATCGGATTGTAGGCGCCGGCAATACCATCGGTCCCGGGAAAGAAGGGAGGCTCCTCGTCGAATACATCATTTATCTGCAGAGCGAGCACAGTGCCCTCAGTCCAGCTATTCTCAGGCAAGGTCCAGGCCACGCGTAGATCAACGGTCATGTACGGGTCGGCTTCGTAGCGACTGACACCCGTCGGCGTTGTGAAATTGTTCGTGATGCCGTCCCGGTAGTTCACAAAGCTCGCAAGCGAGATCGAGCCGAGGTCAACGCCGAGCGTAGCTCTCGCGGTCCACTGCGATACACCAAGATCGAGCGCGTTTGACACCGGCGTTCCGGGCGAGAACTGCGTGTCATAATTGAGAATGTAATTGCCGGCGAGATCGGCAAAGACCGCGCCAAAGTCCGTATCCCAGCGATAATTGATATCAAAATCGAGCCCATCCGTCTCGCGTATGCCGAAATTGTTGAGCCGCAGGTCGAGCACGTTTCCAATGACCGGCAATGGCGCCGGCAACGTCACGGGCACTGCAACCGACAGAAGATTATTGAGCTCCGTCAGAGTTGGATTGCGGTAGACCAGCGACGCGAACGTGGGGTCCGTAAAGACGAACGGTACGCTCGGCGTGCCAATCACGTCTGTATATTCGATGCTGTAATAGGTCAGGCTTGCTCGAAGATCTGGCAGAGACGTCGGATTGAAATCGATGCCAAGGGAATAGGTCTCGGCCTCTTCCGGTTGCAGGTTCTCATTGCCGCCGAGCAAGTAGATGGTGTTGACCTGCGCCACACCGCGGGTGGGATCGTTGGCGAAGGAAGCGGCTTGAGCGGCGCTCAGATAGTACGAGCCGACTGTGGCGCCGACCTGGCGCAAGCCCGGCGCTCGAAACGAGGTGCCGTATGAACCACGCAGAGCGAGGCCCTCAACCGGCGACCAATGGATGCCCAGCTTCGGATTGGTCGTCGACCCAAAGTCGCTGTAATGATCATATCTGCCGGACAGCGACAGAGCGAGGCTGTGAAAGCCGGGCGCCTCATTGCCCTCGCCGAAGATCGGAATGAAAAGCTCGCCATAGAGCGAGGTGATATTGCGCTCCAATTGTTCAGGAACGGGAGTCGTGCCGACAAAACCGCCCTGCTCGAACGATTCGCTGCGCAGCTCGCCGCCAAGCGCAAAGCGCAGCGGCCCGCCCGGCATGTTGAGAAGCGGTCCGTCCAGGCGCACGGCGCCGAGATTGACCTCCTGGTCTTCGGTCACATCACTGGCTGAATCCAAAATGGCGGCGACGACATTGGGCGCGGTGCCGGTTCCAAATGGATCGAGCGCTGTCGACGGCGTGGTGCCCGCCGCCGCCGCGCTCAGGGCGGCGCCATTGATCTGAGGCACAAAGGTTGCGTTGTGCGCCCAGTCGAGCGTGGCGTAGACCGTGAGATTGAGGTCGCGCGGCAATTCCAGATCGAGACCGAACGAGGAATTGCCAACTTGCTTTTCGTTGGTGTTGGTAAAGTGATCGGCGCCAATCAGATTGTCGGGCCGAAACTCGACGAAGGCATTCGTCGCGCCAGGCGGTCCTTGAAAAAACGGATTGGTGTTGAAGAGAAACACCGTCTGCCCGGGCGGCGCGACTTGATTTTCATCCTGGCGATCAGAGTAGAGAATTTCCGCCCAGAGCGTTGCGTTATCGGTCAGGTCCTGGCGCGCCGAGAGAAAGAGCGCATGCACGCGCGAACTCGGGACGAGATCGGTCACCGCGCCGCTATCGCAGCGATTGCGGGTGTTGAAAGCAAATCCAGGCGACGCGCCATAAGCCGCATAGCCATAAATGTCAGGCAGGACGTTCGGGGCCGGACAGGTTGTCGAACGCGAGTCGACTCCGCCATAGGGTCTGAAATCTTGAACGCGATAGTCACGGTCGCCGCCCAAGATGTTGTCATTTTCGGTATATTGGTAGGCTGCGAGAATGGATCCGCTGCCCCAATCGTGACCGGCGATCGCGCCGATGTGGCCAGCGTAATATTCATCGCCGACGCCGTAGCTCGAAGACACTTCGAGGCCGTCGACATGGCGCCTGGTGATGAAGTTCACTACGCCCGCGACCGCGTCTGACCCATAGATCGCCGAGGCGCCGTCGGCGACGACCTCGATACGTTCGATCGCAAGATTTGGGATCAGCGGAAAATCAGGATTGGTGTCCTGGACTGCGGCGCCGACCAGGCGATGACCATTCATGAGCGGCAGCGTCGCGCTTGCTGGCAAACCGCGAAGCGCTGGCGCGAACGAGCCAAGACCGCCCCGCTCTGTCTGCGGCGCGGTGTTGAAGCTGTTGAGTTGCGGGACGCTGGCGGTCAAATCCGGCGTGTTGGCGCCGCCATGCGTTTCAATGTCGGCGCGGGTGACGCTGATCAGATTCGAACCTGTGGGTGGAACGCCGCGGATGCTGGTGCCGGTAACAACGATCTCATCCTCTTCGACGGCCGCATCGGCGGGATTGTCCGCTCCCGGGGACTGCGCCAGCGCCGGTCCTGCGGCGAGAAACACCGCAGCGAAAAGCGACGTGCCAGATAGCGCAATGTGCCGCGTGGCTTTCCAAGATCGTGCCATGACTTCCTCCCCAAACGGCGGTTTTTCCCGCTCCAGCGTCCGACGACCCTCAAAGCCCGGCGGCGCATTTCATTTATTTACTACTAAATTAGTTTAGTTCGTCAAGTTCCTTCATTCGCGGCTAAACCAAACGGTGCGTATCCTTGACCAGGCGAGAGGCCCGCCCCATCGTCCTCGGACTCATCGGGGGCGCGGCGCTCCAACGAGCATCGGAAGGCCTGGCGGCAATGGCAGCAGCGCAAAAACGCGAGGGGCGCCGGACGCGCGCTGAGCAGCGCGCCACCTCCGTCAAGCTTATCCTCGACACCGCGGAAGAACTCTTCTCGCTGCACGGCTATTACGGCGTTACCATCAAGGATGTCGCCGACAAGATGGGCATCCATGCCGCGCTCATCCATTATTATTACGATGGCAAACAGGCGCTGTTTGACGCCGTTTTTGAACGGCGCGTGCAATATGCCGTCACCGTGCGCACCGCCGGCCTCGACGCTTATGAGGCGCAAGCCGGCAAACATCCGACGGTGGAAGGCGCGCTGCGCGCTTATTATGACGGCGCCTTCGACGTCTACATCAACGGCGACGAAGGTTGGCGCAGCTTCGGCCGCATCTTCGCGCAGGTAAATAATGCACCCGGCTACGGCGCCGAGAAGATGGACACGTTCTTCGATCCGCTGGTCTTGCGCCTCATTGGTCTTTTGCAGCGCGCCTTGCCCGACGCGCAGCCGGAAGATCTATTCTGGAGCTTTCAGTTCACCTCTGGCGCCTACACGCTGATACTCTCGCGCACCGGCCGCATCGACCGGCTGTCGGATGGATTGTGCAAGTCAGATGACTTTGAGGCTGTGCGCGAGCGGTTCGTGACCTTCATGGTGGGCGGCTTCGAAGCGCTTTACCGCGCCCAGAAAACGAGCCCGCGCCAGAAGTTGAAGCCCTCGAAAGCGAAGCCCAAAAAGAAGGCGAAAGCGAAATCGGGGTGACGCGCGCTTAGACCCGCGCAGCGCGAAGCGCGGCGCGACGCACTTTTCCCGCCTCATCACGCATCGGCTCTGCGGTGAATTCGACGCTTCTTGGCAGTTTGAAGCGCGCAAGGCGCTCGGCGACAAAGCCAATAAGCTCTCCTTGGCCGAGTTCGGCTCCCTCCACGAGTTGCACGATCGCATGCACACGCGCGCCCCATTCTTCGTCCGGGAGACCGATGACCGCGCTGCCTCGAACAGCTGGATGCGCTTCGATCGCCGCTTCCACTTCGGCTGGATAGATATTGGCGCCGCCTGAAATGATGAGGTCGTTGCGGCGGTCGGCGAGATAAAGGTAGCCTTCGGCATCGACGCTGCCGAGATCGCCTGGCGTTTCCCAATCGCCAAAACGCTTGGCTTCGCTGCCGAGATAGCGATAGGTCGATCCTGCCCCGCCGTGCGGACGAAAATAGATTTCGCCAATCTCGCCAACCGGTAGCTCGCGGCCCTCATCGTCCAGAATTTTCATCTGGTAGCCTTCGCGAACGCACCCGACAGAGCCACGATGAGCGAGCCAGTCCGCGCCCGAGATCATCGTCGAGCCGATACCTTCGGTCGTGCCGTAATATTCCCAGACGCGTTCGCCGCCGAGCCAGTCGATCCAGGCTTGCTTCAGCCATGGCGCACACGGCGCCGCCATATGCAGCATCATCCGCAAACTGGGCAGGTCGAACCGTGAAAGGACGTCCGGTCCCAATTGCCAGATGCGATGCATCATCGTTGGCACCATGGTCACCCAATTGACGTTGTGCGCTTTAATCAGTTGAAGCGCCCGCAACGCGTCGAACTTGCCCATCTCGACGATGCTCGCGCCAACGAACATGCCCATATTGATGCAGTGGAACGGCGCGTTGTGATAAAGCGGGCCGGGATTGAGGATAACATCGCCGGGCCGCTGAAGTAGAAATCCCTCATCCGGATTCCAGCGCCCCGGCATCGCGTCCACGATAACCTTCGGTCGGCCGGTCGAGCCCCCGCTCGTCATTGCTTTCCAATGCGGTGACACAATCTCCGGCAGCGGCTCAATTGAATAGTGTTGTAGCTCGCCAGTCTCGCCGGGGAGTGTGCGAAGACCTGCGATATCGATCGCGCCGACGCATAATTTGGGGCGCACAATCTCGACGATGGCCTCCATTTCCGGGCGCGCGAGTTTGGCGGCGATGATGTTGGGGATGGCGCCGAGCTTCCACAGCGCGAAGGTGGTCTCGTAGAACTCAACCCCGTTGGGAAGCGCGACGGTGACGAAGTCGCCCTGCCCCACGCCGTGATCCATCAACAGACGCGCGCGCTGGTTAGCCCGCGCGTCAAGCTCGGCGTACGACAGCGTGCGATGCTCGAAAATGAGCGCAATCCGCCCAGGAGACCGCCGCGCATGGTGCGTAAGAATGGCGCCGAGGGGAACAGTAGGAGTGGACATTTGCGACCCGCCTTCGCTTCGGACCGCCCTTTCGCCAACGCACTATTTGAACCGGCGACGGATCAGTCCGGCCGACTCATTAACTTAGCAATAAATAAATGAAAAGTGGGGTCTTAAGCGTTTCGAAGGCGCAATCGGCCCCAAGCGACATGACGGCCGATCGCCGGCTTCAGCGCCAACCTTGGGACATCAAGTGTAGCGAAACTCCGGGCCATCAAGATCAATCGCCGGCAGCTCGTCCTTCTCGCGCCAATAATCTTGGGTGTGCTGCCACTCATACTTGGCGCCGCGTTTGGGCAAGAGCTGCATGCGGCGCATCAAATAGCCGGGGTTGAAGTTCTCCGGATCGATCCACGGCAAGACTTCCATGCTCTTATCGCCACTCGGGATCGCGACTTCGACGCCGCGCGCGCCGTTTTCATCCATGTGCTTCAACAACCGGCAAACGAAATCGCCAAGCAGATCGACGCGCAGCGTCCAGCTGGCGCGGAAGTAACCGAACACCCAGACCATGTTCGGGACGCCGGTGAACATCATGCCGCGATAGGTGACCGTATCAGCGAAATCGATCGGCGCCCCATCGACAAAGAATGGAATGCCGCCAAGGACGCTCAAATTAAAACCGGTGGCCGTTACCACCACATCGGCCTTCAGCTCTTCGCCTGACTTCAAAAGCACGCCCGCTTCTGTGAAGCGGGAGATCTCGTCGGTCACCATCGTGGCTTTGCCGGCCGCGATGCCCTGAAAGAGATCGCCATCGGGTACAAAAGCGATGCGCTGGCGCAACGGGCGATAATGCGGCGTGAAATGCTTCATATCATAATCGGCGGCGAGAAACAGGCGCACGCCAGAGAGCAATTCTTCACGTAGCGGTTCTGGGTCGTCAAACGAACGGCGCGTGAATTGATCTTGATCGTAGAGGATCTTCTTTCGCGCGACATCGTGGATGGTCAGCTCGTCTACGCCGATCGTGCGCAGCAATTCGACCAGTTCGTTGATGTTGCGCCCCGGTATGAAATACGTTGGTGATCGCTGCAGCACGGTGACATGCCTTGACACGCCAGCGATCGCGGGAACGATTGTGGCTGCGGTGGCGCCCGAGCCAATGACGAGCACCTCCTTGTCTTTAAGGTCGATATCTTTCGGCCACGTCTGCGGGTGAACGATGCGGCCTTTGTAATCTCGCATGCTCGGCCAATCGGGCGTGTAACCCTCTCGATGCTCGTAATAGCCCTGGCACATCCACAGGAAGGTGCAGGTAAAAACCAATCGCTCTGGCGTATCGGCGCCCACGACTTCAATCGTCCAAAAATTGGTTTCGCGTGAGAAGGCCGCCGAAATAATCTTGTGCTTGTAGCGAATGTGCGGCGCGAGAGCGTTTTCTTCGATCACATCGCCCAAATAGTCCAGAATTTCCGCGCCGCTGGCGATGGGCGCGCCCAGCCACGGCTTGAAGCGATAGCCAAACGTGTAAAGGTCGCTGTCAGAGCGGATGCCAGGATAGGTGTGCGTCAGCCAGGTGCCGCCGAAGCTCTCAAGCGCTTCAAGAACGAGGAATGACTTGCCCGGACATTGCTGCTTCAGATGATACGCCGAGCCGATGCCTGAGATGCCGGCGCCGACGATTAGCACGTCGAAATGTTCGCTCATGGACATGCCTCGCAGAAAGTCGAACTGAGCTTCAACCCTGTGAGAGACTGCAGCAACGGACGGCGCGCGCCCTTGAGCGCAATCAAAGCTGCAAGGGTGTCAGCCCGTCGGAAGGGCAATCGGCAGACACGCCCATTTTTAGCTAGGCCGCATAAGCGCGGCTTTGATTTCACGTGCGACGAGATCGGGATCAAATGGCTTAGGGATGAACCGCATCGGCAGTGAAAACTCCTGCTCAAGCACGTGTCCAGAGGTCACGAACACCTTCATACCTGGAAACATCGTTTCCAGGTAGACAGCGAGCTTCAATCCATCGATCGACCCGGGCATCCAGATGTCGGTCAAGAGCGCATCAGGCACGATGCCGGCATCGATCACCCGGAGCGCCTCATCGGCGTCGTGCAGCTCTAGCGCTGAAAGGCCTATGTCGCGCAAGGCCGCGCCAAGCGCCATCCTGGTCAGGACTTCATCTTCGACGATAAGCACGTTAGGAGCAGTGGGCGCGGCTTGATCGTTTCTCAATGCTTGCACCGCCGCTCACCTCATCGCTTACCCGAACTCGGCCCGGAGGTTGAAGTTCCTAGCTCGGCTCGAATCGCCGTGTGCGTGCGCATCAGCCGATCGCCCACTGGCTCGAGCACGAAAGCGAAGCGTTTTAGCGCCGCACCATCGACGCCAACTTCGCGCATACTCTTTGATAATCACGGCAGACCACGCAACACGCCAGGAAATGATCGCCAGCGTGTGCGCCGGCCAAGTGGGCTACCTCGTCACTCGCGCAGGCGCACGTGCGAAGTAGCCGAGAAAACACGGCTGACTGCATGGCCGCTGGCGAACTTGCGAGAGTGTCGGTGAGACGACTGAGTTGATCGAGTCGCAACGCGGCGTCGGCGAAGGCCCGAAACGTGTCCTTAAATCCAGTGGCGTCCGCAAACGAAAGACAGTCTGCGATGGCGGCGCGACATGCAGCTCCGTGGCTTGCGAGCGCGGAGACGCGCGCGCGCCGATCAGGTTCCGTCAGCTGTGATGAGCCCAACATCATCTTTCACCGAATGCGCCAAGCGGTATCATGTAGTGACGCCGCCGCGTAATGGATTCTAGCTATTGGGGTTGTTCCACATCGCGCCCGTGCGCATGTTCAAGCGACGCATCCCGTCAAAGCTTTGCGCTCTTTCGCGCCCGTGCAGCGGCTCCAGGGCCGGCGGTGATGCGCGCCCTGCGCTTTGTCGCCGGGGCGCGTGTTGGGTTAGAGATGGGCGGGTTGCCGATCTTCCGGCGCAACGCGCATGTCTTTCGGCGTACGCCCCGCAGCGGCGCCTCGCACGGCATCGATACCGCGGGGAAAGCCGCTGCGATGACTATAGTCGCGCACGGGGCCAGTTCGCGCTTTTTGCTTGCTGAGCAGAAACGCGACAACGACGTCGGCAATAGTGATAGCCGTGACTGCGAAGAGCGCCGCTGAGGTGGCGCTTCTTCGCCCGTTTTCATCGCGAGCAAATACAAGTGCCGCCAAATCCACGACGTCACCGGCGGCGCGCGCCCATATCGCGGGAGCTGGGTTCGGCTGCAGCGCGCCAATACCGGCGGCAATTTCACGGGCGCCATAAGCGCGCAGGAGCTTAGGTCTGTTCTGGATCCCGAGCGCTTTGGCGAGTGCGCCTGGAAAGAAGAGCTCTGCAACCCCTAAGCCGAGCGACACGTAAGCTAAGCCGCGCGCAGCCTGGTCTACCGAGGTCATTGAACTGCGGCGATACGTGCTGACTGGTTCTGTAGTCATGGCTGGCTCCTAATGCCGCGTGGACGAAAGAGCGTCGGGTTTCAAAAAGACTTTGATGCAGCCGTCGCGCTTCTGCTGAAACACCCGGTACATTTCGGGACCCGCCTCAAGCGGCTCGGTGTGCGTAATCACGAAGGATGGGTCGATCAGCCCCTCCTCGATCATGCGGATGAGATCATCGGTCCAGCGATTCACATTGGTCTGGCCGGTGCGCACCGTCAGGCCCTTGTTCATCAGCATCCCAATGGGGATATGATCTGAAAGTCCGGCGTAAACGCCTGGGATTGAGAGCACGCCAGCGGGGCGGCACGCGTAAATCATCTCCCGCAGAACATGCGGCCGATCGGTCTCCAACATCAAAGCTTGCTTGGTGCGGTCGTAAAGATGCGCCGCCAACATACCCGAGTGCGCTTCCATGCCGACAGCATCGATGCACTTTTCTGGGCCCTTGCCGTCGGTAAGGTCATTGAGACGCGGAATAACCTTCTCGTCCTCATAATTGATGGTGATCGCGCCTGCGGCCGCAGCCATGCTCAGCCGCTCCGGAAACCGATCAATTGCGATAACTTGCTTTGCGCCGAGCAATATGGCGCTGCGGATCGCCATCTGCCCGACTGGACCACACCCCCACACCGCGACAGTGTCGGTGGGCTCAATGTCGCATTGGACGGCGGCCTGCCAACCTGTCGGCAAAATGTCGCCCAAGAAGAGCGCCTGTTCATCGCTCATAGTCTCTGGGATTTTAATATGCGTGGTGTCCGCGAACGGCACGCGCAGATATTCCGCCTGCCCGCCCGGATAGCCGCCGGTCAACGCCGAATAGCCGAAGGCGCCGCAGCCGCGATGGCCGAGCATTTTATCAGCGAATTCCCCATTGCGATTGCTGCGTTCGCAGGCTGAGTAGTTTTGCTTTTTGCACTGCGGGCACGAGCCACAAAAGATCGTGAAAGGCACGACGATACGATCGCCGACTTTCAGCGCGTGATTGTCGCGCCCGACTTCCATCACCTCACCCATCATTTCGTGGCCGACGATGTCGCCCGGCTTCATCAACGGGATGAAATTGTGAAAAAGATGCAAATCGGATCCGCAGATGGCGCAGCTTGTCACCTTGATGATCGCATCGCGTCCCTCTTCGATTTCAGGATCTGGAACCGTGTCGCAGCGTATATCTTGGGGCGCGTGCCAGACCAAAGCCTTCATCAGCCAACTCCTCGCGAATCTTGTCGCAATCAATCCTGTTGGCGCAGCTCCGTTCCAAACATCCTGGTGTTTTCTTCAGTGCGCCGCCCAGGGCGGACGAAGAAACTTTGTCGGCGGCGCGCGGCACTTAAAAATGGAGATCAGCGCTCCGCCAGCGAGCATCATGCTCGGTCCACGGGATGCTCTGGCGGGCGGTTCATCCAGGTCAAAGCGTTCGCCTCCTCCGACAGATCAAAGGTCTTGGCGTCAACCGGCGAGACGACATCCGGGATCGCTCACCCGCCCTGATAGCCGCCGATGATCGGCAAGACTTCGCCAGTGATGTAACTTGAGCAGTGCGACGAAGCTAAAAAGACAAAGGCCGGCGCGATCTCTTCGGGCTGGGCCGGACGCTTCATGACGGTCTTGGCGCCAAATTCGGCGACATCTTCAGCGTCTTTGTCGGCCGGATTGAGCGGCGACCAGACTGGACCAGGCGCGACCGCGTTGACCCGAACGCTGCGCGGCGCAAGGTGCGTCGCCAGCGAGCGGGTGAAGGCGTGGATGCCGCCTTTGGTCATCGAATAGTCCAGAAGCGACTTGCTCCCCATGAGGCCGGTGACCGAGCCATTATTGACGATGGCGCCGCCGGATTTGAGGTGGGGCGTCGCCGCGCGCGCCATGTAGAAATAACCGTAGAGGTTGGTTTTCAGAGTTTTGTCGAAACGCTCGTCTGTTAGGTCTTCGAACGTGTCGGCATGAAGCTGAAACGCGGCATTATTGACGAGAACATCGAGACCTCCGAACGACGCGACGGTGTCGGCCACGGCGCGATCGCAAAAGCGCCGATCGGTCACATCCCCACTGATGAGCAGCGCGCGCCGGCCTTCGGCTTCAACCGCCTGCTTGGTGATCTCTGCATCCTTGTGTTCGCTGAGATAGACGATCGCCACATCGGCGCCTTCGCGCGCAAACAGCACCGCAACGGAGCGCCCGATGCCGGAATCGCCGCCCGTAATCAGCGCCACTTTATCTTTCAGCTTCTCCGAGCCCTTATAATACGGCGCGTCATACATCGGCGCCGGCTCAAGCCGCGATTCATCGCCAGGCTTTGGCTGATGTTGCGGGGGGAACGGCGGTTCAGGATAGCGCCTCGCGCCAGCCTGCACCGCGCCGGCGTGCTCGTCTTCAGGCTTCGGCTTGTGATCCTGGGCGCTCTGCAAGTCACGCTGCGTTTGGGCGGTGTGTTCGGGATCGGCCATGCCCACGACAATCCTCTGCGGCTCAAGTGGCCAAATGCTGCCGAGGCCTCACAGTTCCTATTCTTGCAGCGACGCACGGCGAAAATGGCGCCGGATATTCTCTCGTGTCGCTCCATCACCTTCGCCGTCGCCCCCGCAGAGCCGCCAATAGTCTGGCCGCCCCCTGCACCGCACCCCACTTCACAGCGGCGACGGCAGCTGAACCTCAACTGCGAGTTCGCTTCACGGAGTGCGGCGGCGCGCGCGGGAACAGATGGGCGCGGCGCGGGTTTAGCCCCAGCGCTCGTGCTGTCGATGTAGTCAGCACGCCGACGTCTGTTGACACGAACCTGTGCGCACGACGCCAGACCGGAGGCTACGTGGCCGCTGTAGCGAGAGCACCTACACGAGTTGAACCGAGTGAGCGCACGGATGCATGCCGCGCCTATCACACGATCCGGCGACAAAGTGAACGGCTGACCGAACCTTTAAGCACCGAGGACCAGCTCCTCCAGTCGATGCCTGACGCGAGCCCAACCAAATGGCATCTCGCCCATACTGCGTGGTTCTTTGAGGAGTTTGTCTTGGGCGCATACGCGCCGGGCTATGCGCGGTTCGATGCAGACTTCGGCTTTCTGTTCAATTCCTACTATGAGGCCGTCGGGCCCCGGCACCCGCGTCCGGAGCGTGGGATGTTATCACGCCCGTCGCTCGACACCGTTCACGCCTATCGCCGGCACGTTGATCAGGCGATGGTCAGTTTGATCATGACGACCGGCGCCGATTGCTGGACGAAGGCGCGGCCGCTTATCGAGCTCGGTCTCCACCATGAACAGCAGCATCAAGAGCTCATCTTGATGGACATCAAGCACGCGCTGTCGCGCAATCCGCTTAAGCCCGCCTATGCGCCGCCGACGCCGCGCCATCGAGCGGAACATGCCCAGACTTGGCACGCCATTCCCGGCGGGCTCTGCCTGGTCGGCGCCAAGAGCGATGGCTTTGCTTTCGACAACGAACGCCCGCTCCACAAAACCTGGATCGAACCGTTCCGCCTCGCCAGCCGCCCCGTCACCAACGCTGAGTATCGCGCGTTCATCGATGATGGCGGCTATAAGCACGCGGCCTTCTGGCTGGCTGACGCCTGGCGCATTGTGGGCGAACGCGATTGGCGCGCTCCGCTTTACTGGAGCGATGATTTCAGCGTCCACTTCACCCTCGCCGGCGAGCAGCCAATCGATCCAGCCGGGCCAGTTTGTCATCTCAGCTTTTACGAAGCCGACGCCTATGCGCGCTGGGCGGGCAAGCGCTTGCCGCGCGAGGAAGAATGGGAAGTCGCCGTCAGCAGCGCAGACGCCCAGGCCAATTTTGTAAGCGCTGGCGCACTCCATCCGCAGCCCGCGCCCGCCGGCGCCCTCGTCCAGATGTTCGGCGACGTGTGGGAATGGACGGCCTCTCCTTACGTTGGTTATCCGGGCTTTCGCTCAGCGTCAGGCGCGGTCGGCGAATACAATGGCAAATTCATGTGCGGCCAATTCGTACTGCGCGGCGGCTCCGCGGTTACCCCAGAGGGACATGTGCGGCCCACGTATCGAAACTTCTTTCCGCCCGATGCGCGCTGGGCGTTTTCCGGAGTGCGACTTGCCGATGACAATGCTTGAATCGGCGAACGCCGCCCGCCATGGGCGGCTTCGCTTTCACGACCATCTTTCGCACCAACAGAGCTTTGCCGAGGCGGTGGTCTGGGGTTTCTCTCAACCGCAAAAAGCTATCCCATGCCGCTTTCTCTATGATGCGCGGGGATCAGCGCTGTTCGACAAGATTTGCGCCCTCCCGGAATACTATCCGACGCGCACCGAAACTGCGATCTTGCGCGCCCACGCCGCGCACATGGCGCGCCTGATAGGTCCGAGCGCCAGCCTGATCGAACTGGGCAGCGGCTCCAGCGTTAAGACCCGAATCTTACTCGATGCGCTGGAGCGCCCCGCTTGTTATGCGCCCATCGATGTTTCGCGCCAGCATCTGAAGCAAGCCGCCGCGAGCATTGCAGCCGACTATCCCACGTTGCGCGTTGACGCCATCTGCGCCGACTATAGCGAGGACTTTCCGCTCCCCGCTTGCGGCGCACGCCAAGTTGCGTTCTTCCCGGGCTCAACCCTCGGCAACCTCACCCGCGCAGATGCACTTTCGTTGCTGCGCGATTGGCGCACTCGTCTTGGCCGCGACGGCCTCATGGTGCTTGGACTTGATCTCAAAAAAGACCGGGCGACGCTTGAAGCCGCCTATGATGATCGCGCAGGTGTGACACGCGCCTTCATCTTCAACATCCTGCTGCGCGCCAATCGCGAACTCAGCGCCGACTTCGACTTGGACGCATTCCGCTACGAAGCATATTATGAGCCTGAGCAGGGCCGCGTTGAAATGTATCTTGCAAGCCGCGCCGCCCAGACAATCACACTCGCTGATAAGCGCTTTCAGCTTGCCGCCGGCGAGCGCATTCATGTCGAGCACTCGCACAAATACTCACTGGAGGAAGCGCGCGCGCTGGGCGAAGCGGCAGGCTTCGAACCTTTGGCCCGTTATCAAGACGCGCACGCCCTTTTCAGTGTGCATGTCTGGCAAGCGTGAGGACCTCATCGTCGCGAAGCTGGTCGGGCGCCGCGGCCGCCTACTCGCGCATGCGGTCACTCAGCGGCGCCAAGCGTTACTTCTGCGCAAAATAGATTAGCGCCCTCGGATCGAACACGCGGTAATCGTGCGCATCATAACGCGTGCGGATACGTGCAAACTCGATGCGGGCCATCGCGAGGGCCTCGCGCGCGCTTTCTGCTTTGACCTCATAGGCATGCGCCACCGTCTCAGCGGGCGTCAAGAATTCGACACGATAGCTTTGGAGCCTCACGCGGGGCCGCGTCACCCGATCTACAAACCTATCCTCGCGCCAGACAAGAACGATTGGCGCCCTCGCCAACAGCACGCGCGCATACTGCAGCGCCAAAACATCGTTGGCGCACGATTTCGATTCTTCGCCGACCAATGTTTCGTGTTCGTCGTGCAAGCAAAACCGATAAGCCGACATCCGCCTTTCCTTCCGGCGCAAAACGCGTTCGGTGGAAAAATGTTTGCTTGGACGTCAAAAGAAATCCGAAAACACGGTTACACTTTTTTCTGCGACTGCGGCGAGGCGGCCAGGACAATATCGCCGATCGTTGTCGAAACGCAGCGAAAGGCCCTGAATCATTCCCACTCGATTGTGCGGCGCGAGTTGTTTTTGCTGATTCCATGCGGTTTTTGCGCGCTCTGCGGGCGCGTATGCCGACAACTCCACCGCCAAAAAACTAACCTTCGGAAATCATTCAAGATCGCGATTTTGCTGAAGAGTGTTGTCTTTTGTCTACATTCGACAGCTCGTTGATCTCCGCATTCGCAACGTGCACCGCGCGACCATTCCCGATAGTCGGGCGTGTCACACATTCTAACACGGGCGCAGGGCCTCGCCATCAGGCGAGATCACGCTCGCGACATTGCACGGGGCCGCATGCGCGAGGCTCTCAGAATCGAACGCCGCCGGTCACCTCGAGCACCTGCCCGCTCACATAATCAGAATCCGGCGAGCAGAGCATATAAACCGCGCTTGCCGCCTCGTCTGGCGTGCCTTCGCGCCCCAGCGGTATGGTGGCGCGGATGCCGGCAAGCGTACGTTCATGAAGACCAACGCTGATGTCGCGTCCGCCGACTGTGATGGCGGCGCCCTCTTCCCCCAGTTGCTGAGTTAAACGGGTCGCGATCAATCCAAACGCGACGCAATTGACGGTGACATTATATCGCCCCCATTCCTTCGCCATCGTGCGGGTCAGCCCGACAATGCCAGCCTTGGCGGCGGCGTAATTGGCTTGTCCGGCGTTGCCATAGAGGCCCGCAATTGATGAAATATTGACCACCTTGCGGCACCGCGGCGCGCCCGTCTGGGATTCAGCCTTGGCGGTGACACGGATATACTCGCTGGCGGCGCGTAGAATTCTAAACGGCGCTTTCAGATGCACATCCAGAATCGCGTCGAACTGCTCGTCCGACATCTTTTGAATAACCGCGTCCCAGGTGTATCCGGCGTTGTTGACGATGATGTCGAGCCCGCCGAACTCACCAATAGCTGCGCCGACGAAGCGCTCAGCAAAGTCTTTGGCCCCTACGTCGCCAATGCATGCGCTGGCGCGACCACCGGCAGCGCGAATAGCTTCCACGACCTCATGGCCTGGGGCATCATCAAGGTCGTTGACTACGACCGCGGCGCCCTCACGCGCCAAACGCATTGCGACGGCGCGGCCAATGCCACGCCCTGAACCACTCACGAGCGCAACACGCCCTTCAAGTCGACCCATCACTTGTCCTTTCGCTCGCCCGCGAATCTCACACCAGCGCGACCACGGCTTCACCGCGCAACGTTTCGCGCCCATCCTGAGCGGTGGCCACAAGCGCTAACCGCACGCGCGGCTCGCCGTCGCTCTCAAACCGCTCCACCACACTCGCCCTGCATGTGATGCGGTCATGGAGTTGGGTTATGGAGACAAAACGCGCACCGAAAGAGCGTAGTCGCGAAACCCCGGCCCAGTCCGTAACCACGCGGGCCAAAACGCCGAACGAAAGCATGCCGTGCGCAAAAACATCAGGCAGGCCCGCGGCCTTGGCGAAATCGCTATCTATATGAACCGGGTTGTGATCGCCGGACGCGCCCGCGTAGAGCGCCAAAGTCGCGCGCGAGATTGGGCCAAAGTGCAGCTCCGGCAATTGAGCGCCAGGGAAGGCGGCGAGAAGATCTACGCTCATGACGCAGCGCCAGGTAAACGATGAAGCAAGGTGCGGGTGGCGCGAACCAGCACGCCGCGTTCGGCGTGGGTGACGTCGCATTCCAATTTCGCAAACTCCATTGCGCCGCCCTTTTTATCGTAAAAATCGACGACGCGCGTGCTGAACGCGACCTCTTCTCCGGCATAGATCGGCGCTCTGTACGCGTATGTCTCGTCGCCGTGCAGCAGATAGCGGAAGTCGAAATTGACAAGCTCGGCGGCCGTCTGTGCGCCGCGCCGCTTGAGTTCGTCGCTCGCCAGCGCCTCAATCACCATCAAATAGGATGGCGGCGCGACAAGATCAGGATGCCCGGCCGCCCGCGCCGCTTCGACATCGTAGTGTATCGAATCGATTTGCCCCAACACGCGCGAGAAGAAGCGTATAGAGCCGCGCTCAACGAGCACGTTCACAGGCGCAAGGCTGCGTCCCTTTGCCGAGCGATCGAAAATACCTTTAGGGTTGGCTGGCGTCGCGACGTCCACGTCAGAGGGCCTTCTCGTAGAGCGTGACGACACAGGCGCCGCCAAGACCGAGATTGTGTTGCAGCGCGTGGCGGACGCCCTCCACTTGCCGCGCGCCGGCGCTGCCGCGCAATTGATGGGTGAGCTCGTAACACTGCGCCAAGCCGGTCGCGCCGAGCGGGTGCCCTTTGGAGAGCAATCCCCCCGAGGGATTCACCACCACCTGGCCGCCATACGTGTTGTCGCCATCGGCAATGAATTTCTGCGCCCCGCCCTCCGGGCAAAGTCCGAGGCTCTCATAAGAAATCACCTCGTTATGGGCGAAGCAGTCGTGCAACTCGACAACACGAATGTCTTCCGGGCCGACACCGGCCTGCTCATAGACCGCCTGCGAGGCGCGCACGGCCATGTCGCGACCGACCAATTCAATCATATCGCCGGAAGTCAGCGCGACCGGACGATCGGTGGTCATCGCTTGCGCCGCGATGCGAACCGTCTTGACGATGCCGTGCTTGGCGGCGAACTCGCTGGATGCGAGCAATGTCGCAGCGGCGCCGCATGTCGGCGGACATGCCATCGGGCGGGTCATCACCCCGGACCACATCACAGCAGCATTCAATACATCAGCTTCTGTCATCACGGTCCGAAAGACCGACATTGGATTGTGCGATGCGTGACGGCTGGCTTTGGCCCTTACACTGGCGAAATCAGCAAGCGTGGTTCCATATTTTTGCATATGGGCAAGTCCAGCGCCGCCAAAATAACGCAACGCCAGCGGCAGCTCGACATCGACCAACGCATCGCAAACACGGTCAAACCCTTCAAACGGGCTGACGCGGTCGGCGAAGATGCTCGGCAACGGACCGGCATTCATTTCTTCGAAGCCGACGGCGAGAACGCATTCGCAAATTCCATGTTCAATTGCTTGCCGCGCCAGATAGAGCGCTGAAGATCCGCTCGAGCAATTGTTGTTGACGTTGACAATTGGAATACCAGTCATTCCCGCCTTGTAGATGGCGCGCTGACCGGCGCAGCTGGCCGCATAGACGTAGCCTGCGAAAGCCTGCTCGACCGCGTCATAGCTAATACCTGCGTCGGCCAGCGCGCATGCAATGGCCTCTTTGGCCATGTCGTCATAGGGTTGGCTCTGTCCCGCTTTCGTAAATGGGATCATGCCGACCCCGATGACGAATACGTCGCGTTCACCACTCATTGCGCACTCCCACCTAGGCTAGAACGCCGTCGCGGCGCAGAGACAATATTTCCTCCGGCGCGAACGCCGCCGCGCCGAAAATGTCATCAGTCACGGTCTCGCCCGAAGCGAACGCAACGGGATTGGCGCTTCGCGTTGCAGAAAAGCGCGGCGCTGGCGCGGGCTGATGAGCGCCCGCGACCACGACGAAAGCCCCCCGCGCAACATTATGGGCGTGTTGAGGCGCCTCGGTGAGCGATAGCACCGGCGCAACACACGCGTCCTGCCCTTCAAAGACCGCACACCAAGCGGCGCGCGTTTTTGTTTTAAACCGCGCTGCGATGTCGCGTTTATGCTGGTTCCACATCGACGGGTCGTTCTGGGACGCAGGATCAATGACGCCGCTGAGGCCAATAAGCTCTAGAAATAGGCGATAGAAGTGCGGCTCTATGGCGCCGACCGCGATAAATTTGGCGTCAGCAGTTTCGTACGTCTCGTAAAAGTGCGCGCCAGTATCTACAAAATTGAGGCCGCGCTCGTCTTGCCAGCGACCTTGCGCATGCAGGCCATAGATCATCGCCATCAACATGGCGCTGCCTTCAGTCATCGCACAATCGACGACTTGGCCCTTGCCGGTTGTGCGCGCGTTGAGCAGCGCGGCTAGTATGCCAAACGCCAGCATCATGCCGCCGCCGCCGAAGTCGCCGACGAGATTGAGCGGGGGCACTGGTTTTTCGCCCTTGCGGCCAATGCCGTGCAGCGCACCGGAGAGCGCTATATAATTGATGTCATGTCCCGCCATGCGCGCATAAGGTCCGTCTTGACCCCAGCCTGTCATGCGCCCGTAGACGAGCTTAGGATTATCGGCGAGCAAGATCTCTGGGCCGAGCCCCAAACGCTCCATGACACCTGGGCGATAACCTTCGATCAGCGCATCGGCGCCGGCGCACAATCGGCGCATCAGCGCGACGCCTCGCGCGTCTTTCAAATTGACGGCGACGCCGCGCCGCGAACGATTCCAAATCGCTTGAGTTGGATCGCCTTCGACAATGTCACTGCCGACTGCGGCGCCCAGCCGGTCGATCCGGACGACATCGGCGCCGTGATCGGCCAGCATCATCGCGCAAAACGGACCAGGCCCCAATCCCGCCATTTCGATGATGCGCAGACCTTCTAGCGGGCCAGTCATCGCGCCAGCACTAGGAGAACGGGCCTGTCTGAATGGCGCGCGCCGCCTTCAACCCGTCAAGGCTCGGCCCCTCTTCACCGTATCCTTGCCAGGCGGCGCGACCGCATAGGCGCGCAAAGTCCGGTCCATAAGTTTCAATCAGCGCATCGGGGATATCGTCATTGCGCTCAGCCGGACGCACGTAATTGCGCGCATACATATAGACAAAATGGCTGCGTAAGCCTTCGTCGGTCTTGGGATAGGTGCCGTGCCACGTATTGCCGTGAAAGACGATTAAAGATCCCGGCGCCGCCTCGACCGGCACTCCGATATCGTCATCATTGGGACCGCCCATAAATTTTGGCTGATCCACATCGGTTGGATGACGGCACCAACGGTGGCTGCTCGGCACCATGCAGAACGTGCCTTTTTCCTTGGTATAGTCCGTCAGAATCCAGCTCACGTTGCAAACGACGCCATTGGGCGGCAGCGGTGTCGGCACGCCCATTGAATCGCAATGCATGCGGGTGGTGCCGACCGGACCCTCCTTGACCAGCGAACTCGTGTTCCACAGGTGACAGCTGGCGCCCATCATGTAGCGCGCAAGCGTAAGGCCAACGGGATTGATCGCGCCCTCGGCGAAGACCGGATGCTTGTGCAGGAGATGAAACAGCGCTCGACCATAGACCGGCCGCTCTGCTTGGGGCCGGTTCGCCATCGAGACTTTCAGCTCGTCCTCTGCGCGTCCAATCGCGAGCACCGCCTCAAGCATGCGATCGAATACCGCGCGCGGGGCCGCCTTCTCCGGCGGCACGATCGTGAAGCCGAACGCTTCCAGCTCGGCAATATTGGACTCAAGCCCCAGTTGTCGCGCCATACGGAAGGTCTGGGACAGTTCGGGCGCCGCTTTAAAATCGCGAATTTCCATGGCCCCACTCCTGAGCCGGGCCGTCTGGAGAGCCCACGCAACGAAATTGGTATGACCGGCCGGTTCAACCGTCAACCCACTTGTCGAATTACTATCTCCGTGGTTAGTTTCTAATCCTTGAGGTCGAACGTCGGCAAAAAGGCGTGCTCACAGCGCCCGGCCGGGTGGTTCGAGACGGGGAGGACGACATGTCAAAGAAGAGCCAGCCGAAGCCGATGCGCGTTGCGCCTATCGCCTATGCTTTCGCCACCCTGGTCGCCGCCACGGGCGGCGCACAGGCGCAAGACGCGCAACAGGAAGACAATGAAATCATCGTCACCGCGCGGCGCGTCGAAGAGCGCCTCATCGACGTGCCCGCAGCGATCTCAGTGGTCTCAGCCTCGGACGTGCAAAACAGCACGATGTCCAGCCTGTCCGACATCTCTCAGGTCGTGCCGAACGTGCGCGCCTCGGATGGATCACTCACGCCGAACTTCACCATCCGCGGCATTTCAAGCCAAAGCGGCGAAGATGCGGGTTTTCCCCCGGCCGTGGGCGTTTACATCGATGACGTGTTTTTGGGCCGCGATCGCGCCTTCAACACCGTGATGAATGAAATCGCCCGCGTTGAAGTTTTGCGCGGCCCGCAAGGCACGCTCTACGGAAAGAACACAATCGCCGGAACGATCAACGTCATCACTCGTCGTCCGGATGACGAATTCCGCGCCAACGCCGATTTGACGCTCGGCAATTTAGACTATCGCCAATTGCGCGCTTCAATCAGCGGCCCGCTCGTGGAAGGTCAGCTAGCAGCTGGGTTGTCCTACATCTCCCGCGAACGCGCCGGCTACATGGAAAACCAGACGACCGGACGCGAAGCCAATGATCTCGACGCCGAGGGCGGTCGATTCTCAGCAGTGCTCACGCCGACGAGCGACCTCTCGATCATCTTCAGCGCCGACTATTACAATCAAGAAGACAGCCCGGCGATGGAGACATATTCCTATATCGCCTTGCCGCTCCCCTCCTACGCCACCGTGCCGGCGCAGTTTCCAACGGACCGCATCATCAATCGCAATCTCGATACGCTCTATCAGCGCGAGATGTGGGGGACTTCGGGGCGGATAGAATACGCGATCAATCCAAACTTGGATTTCACCTCAATCAGCGCCTATCGTGAATACACCTCGGACGGCGCCGACGATTCTGACGGATTGCCGCTGGATCAATTCAATGTCGGTCGCGCCGAAAATGTCCAGAACTTCAGTCAGGAATTCCGTCTGAACTACGACGCTGGCGGACGTCTCGATTGGGTCGCGGGATTTTACTATTATCAGGAAGACATTGAGAGCCTGCGCCGCATTCGCATCGGCCCGGACTTCCCCATTCAGCTCCTCAACCCCTTAGCGCCAGCGCTGCCGCCGACGTTCGAGGAAACCGCGCGCACCGACGCATTCTTGACCGACGAAGCGTGGGCGCTGTTCGGCGCTTTCAATTACGACCTCACCGAGCGGCTCACCCTGGCTGGCGGGCTGCGCTTCACAGACGAGGAACGCACCGTCAGCTATACGCAGACGCCGGTGCTGGTGACGCCATTCAACATCGTGCAGCTGTTCGCGATCACCGTCCCCACCATCAATGACGAACGCCACGACACCGAATGGACCGGAGACCTGAGTTTAAGCTACGAGTTTAGCGATAACACCACCGGATACATGCGCTATGCGCGTGGCTTTAAAGCCGGCGGCTTCCTTGCCGAAGTGCTCTCGCCACCGCCATTCACGCCGCCGACGAGCATCGATTTTGCGCCTGAGTTCGTCGACAATTACGAAGTTGGCTTCCGCACGACGTTGTTTGACGGCCGCGCTGGAATGGCGCTCACCGCCTTCTATCTTGATTTCACGGACAAGCAGGAGAAGGTCAACACCGGGATCTCCTACGTCATTTCGAACGCAGCTGAAGCCAACAGTGAAGGCTTTGAGGCCGAGTTCTATTGGCGCATCACAGACCACCTGCGCTTTGAAACCAGTTTTGCCACGCTCGACGCCACCTATAGTTCGTTCCCGAACGCTGGCGGGCTTGGCGTAGACTTCAGCGGCAACCGGCTCGTGGGGGCGCCGGAGTTTTCCGGGATGGCGGCGCTGCAATATGACGGCCCTTCCGGCATCTCGGGTCTGGATCTGTTTGCCCGGGCGGAAATTGTGCATTCAGACGAGTTGGAGACCACCACCTCCAATAGCGCAACATTGCGGCAGAACGCATATGACCTCGTCAACGGGCGTATCGGGCTGCGCAACGACAATTACGGCGTCTATTTGTGGGGCCGAAACCTCACGGACGAAGACATTGTCGGCGGCGGCGTGCAGGTCTTCTCGGTGACGACGCGCTGGATCAACGCCCCGCGCACCTACGGGGTTGAATTGCGCTATCAATACTGAAGACACGTGCCCTGCAGCGGATTGAAACGCTGCAGGGCGGAGCCTTAACTTATGTCTCAGTCCACGCATCTCACGCCTGAACACGAGATCTTTCGGGCCTCAGCACGAAAGTTTTTGAAAACTGAGTGCCTGCCGTTTCGCGACGCATGGCAAGACGACGGCAAAATGGCGCGCGAGGTCTGGCGCAAAGCCGGGCGCGAAGGCTTTCTATGCGCCAAAGTTTCGCCCGCCTATGGCGGCGGCGGCGGTGATCTTCTGCATTGTGCGATTTTGCTTGAAGAGCAAACCAAGCTCGGTTTTCCGGAGCTTACCTTTTACCTCCACAGCGATATCATCGCGCCCTACATTGAGCTTTACGGCGACGAGGATCAGCGACGCCGCTATCTGCCTGGGATGTGTAACGGCGACATTGTCGCCGCCATCGCAATGACCGAACCCGGCGCCGGCAGCGACCTGCAAGCGATTACAACGCGGGCTGTGCGAGATGGCGATCATTATCGGCTGACGGGTCAAAAGACCTTCATCAGCAATGCTCAGAACGCTGATCTTATTATCGTCGCGGCCAAAACCGACGCGGCGCAGGCGGCTAAGGGCATAAGTCTTTTTCTGGTGGAGACCCAAAGCGCAGGCTTCAAGCTTGGCCGCAACCTCAACAAGATCGGCTGCAAGGCGCAAGACAGTTCTGAGCTGTTTTTCGACGATGTCGCGGTCCCTGCCGCCAACTTACTTGGCGGAATTGAGGGACGCGGATTTTATCAACTCATGCAGCGCCTGCCGGAAGAGCGCCTGATCATGGCCATCTCCAGCATCGCCAGCATGGAGGCGGCGGTAGAGGACACGATCGCCTATGTGCGCGATCGCATCGTCTTCGGCCAGCGCCTGATCGAATTTCAGAACACGCGCTTTAAACTCGCGGAAGCAAAAACCACCGCTGTTATGGGTCGCACCTTTCTCGATCGCTGCATTGATTTATTCATTGAGAACGATTTCGACGCCGTCGACGGCGCGATGGTCAAGTGGTGGGCCACCGAGCGTGCGTTCCAGGTAATCGACGAATGCCTGCAATTGCATGGCGGCTATGGCTACATGCGCGACAGCACAATTGCCCGTCTCTATGCGGACAGTCGACTGGGCCGCATTGCCGGCGGCACAAGCGAGATCATGCGCGACATCATCGGACGCTCGCTGTGAGCGGAAACGCCGCCTCCTGGGCGAGCCCGCAGCGCTCGACACTGCCCTTCAGCGAAGAGCACGAAATCTTGCGGCGGACAGCGTCGCGGTTCTTCCAAGATGAGTGCGTACCGCATCGCCAGGCCTGGGAAGACGCCGGCATGGCCCCGCGCCAAATCTGGCGCCGCGCGGGCGAACTCGGCCTGCTGTGCATGTCGACGCCTTTGGAATATGGCGGCGGCGGCGGCGATATCTTGCATTCAATCGCGGTCATGGAAGAGCAAGTGCGCGCCGGCGTGAACGCGCCAATGCTGTCATTGCATAATGACGTCGTCGCCCCTTACATCAGCCGATATGGCTCGAGCGCGCAGAAAGCTCACATTCTGCCTCGGATGACCAAGGGAGAATGGATCGGCGCCGTGGCGATGACCGAACCGCAATCAGGCAGCGACCTGCGCGGTATCCGCACCACGGCGCGGCCCGACGGCGACACCTGGCTTGTCAATGGCCGCAAAACTTTCATTTCACATGGCTGCACCGCCGACCTCATCGTGCTCGCCGCGAAGACCGCGATAGACGGCGCCAATGAGCGCATCAGCTTGTTCTTAGTCGAGGCGTCCGGTCTCAGGGGCCTGCATCGCGGCCCGCCGCTCGACAAATTGGGACAAGCAGACGCCGACACCGCAGAACTTGCCTTCGAAGACATGCGCCTGCCCGCGTCGAGCTTACTCGGCGAATTGGGCGGCGGTTTTCGAATGCTGAGCGACCGGCTGGTGGAAGAGCGCCTGATGACCGGCGTCGGCGCAGTCGCAACGATCGAGACAGCGCTTGCGCACACGCTCGCTTACGTCAAGCAGCGTCAAGCCTTTGGCCAACCCATCCTCAACTTTCAAAACACACGTTTCACACTGGCCGAGGCCTACACCGAGGCGGCGGTGCTGCGCACTTTCATGGAGCGATGCGTGCGCGCGTTTCTGCATAACAAACTGGACGCCGTTGAGGCGGCTATGCTGAAGGACCGCGCCACCGACTTGCAATGCTCCATCGTCGATCAGTGTCTGCAGCTGCACGGCGGCTACGGGTACATCCTGGATTTTCCCATCGCACGCCTCTGGTGCGACAGCCGCATCGCTAAAATCTACGGCGGCGCCAACGAGATCATGAAAGAAATTATCGGACGCGCCCTATGAGTGAAGCCTTGATCTCAGATCTTCCCAAGGGCGCGTCTGTCACTTTGCAGGTGCATGCAGGCATCGCTCGCCTCACCCTCAACCGTCCGACAAGCTCCAACGCCATCGACCTTGAGTTTGCGCGCGCCTTTCGACACGTGGTGGCGGCGCTGTCGGAGCGAGACGACGTGCGCGCCGTTGTTTTGAGCGGGAGAGGCAAGACTTTTTGCGTGGGCGGCGACCTAAAGAGCTTCGCCGCCGAAGGCCCTAACGCGCCAGCCTACGTACAGACAATTATCGAAAATTTTCACGCCGGCTTACTTCAACTGGTGAACATGCCCGCCCCAGTCATCGCTGGAGTACAGGGCGCGGCGGCAGGTGCTGGCCTCGGCCTTGCGCTCGCAGCCGATATCGTCATCGCCGCCGATGACGCTAAATTCGTCATGGCCTATACCAATGCCGGCGTAACGCCCGACGGCGGCACAACCTGGATCTTGCCGCGCCTGATCGGCCTCCATCGCGCCCTGGACCTCACGCTGCGCAACCGCGTTCTCACGGCGCAAGAGGCCCATCAACTCGGGCTTGTTGCGGAGCTTTGCCCGCCTGCCGAGCTTGGCGCGCGAGTCAACGCAATCGCCGAGAGCGTCGCCAGCGGTCCCACGAATGCTTTCGCGCAAGCCAAGCGCTTGCTGCGTCAGTCGTTTCATACCGACTTGCACACGCAACTGGACGCTGAGGGGCAAACCGTCGTCGCCTCGTTCGCCACCGCCGACGGCCAAGAAGGCGCACGCGCTTTCAGCGAGCGGCGCGCGCCGGCATTCCACGGCGGCAAGAAGAAGAAGAACGAGGCCTTGCCATGAGCTACTTTCCAGAAATCACCAGCATGGCCGAGGTGCCGCGCTATCATGCCCTGCATCGGCCCGACCGGATCGCGCTCGTCTTCGATGGCGAAAGCATCGATTATGCGACCTTCAACCGGCGCTGCAGTCAGATCGCAAACGGTCTTGCTGCAATGGGCGTGCGCCCGGGCGATCGCATCGCCTTTATCGGCAAGAATTCGGCCGATTATTTTGAACTTTTGTTTGGCGCCGCCAAAGCTGGCGTCGTCATGGTGCCGATTTCTTGGCGCCTGGCGGCGATGGAAGTCGACTATATCCTTGCCGACGGTGAGGTGAAGGTGCTCTTCAACGACGCCGAACTTGCCCCGCTTTTGGCCAAGAGCCCTGCAGCGCAAAAGATTCCAAATGTCGACATGATTGGAAGCGGCGCGTTTAGGACGTGGCGTGACGCCCAGAGCAGCGCTGAGCCTGAGGTTGAGGTCTCAGCAAGTGATGTCTTCATCCAGCTCTACACCAGCGGCACCACCGGCCATCCCAAAGGCGTGCAATTGCCCCACGGCAATTTCTTTGTCATCGAAAGGCAGCGCGTTTTAGCCGGCTCGCCGGACGAAGATCTATTCGAATGGAATCTGTGGGGCCCGACCGACGTCGGCCTCATCACCATGCCCTGCTTTCACATCAGCGGCACGGGCTGGGGCGTTGTCGGACTTTATGCCGGCGCCAAAAACATCGTCATGCGCGAGTTCAGCGCCGAAGGCGTGCTGGCAAGTTTCAACGAGCACGGCGTTACAAAATTACTGCTGGTGCCCACCGCCATTCAGATGGTGTTGGATCATCCCGCTGCGGCGACCACCAATTTCGATACGCTAAAATACCTTGCGTACGGCGCTTCGCCGATCCCGCTGGAAATATTAAAGCGCGCCATCCAGGTATTTCAGTGCCAGTTCGTCCAAATGTATGGGCTTACCGAAACCACCGGCGCGATCACGTTTCTGCCAGCCAGCGATCATCAAGTGGACGGCAACCAGCGCATGCTATCTGCGGGGCGAGCCGTTTATGGGATGGAGTTGGCGATCTTTGACAGCGAAGGCAAACGACTAGCGGCCAACGAGGTCGGCGAGATTTGTGTGCGTACGCCCACGCTGATGGCCGGCTATTGGAAATTGCCGGAGCGCACCGCCGAATGCGTAGATTCCGAGGGCTGGTTCCACACCGGCGACGCCGGCTGTCTTGACGAAGACGGCTATGTTTACATCAAGGATCGCATCAAGGACATGATCGTCTCCGGCGGCGTCAACATCTATCCTGCCGAGATCGAGAACGCGCTTTATGCGATGCCGCAAGTGGCCGAGGCCGCCATTATTGGGGTGCCGGACTCAAAGTGGGGCGAGGCAGTGATGGCCTTCATCGTGCCGCGCGCTGGCGCAAAACTCGACGCTGAAGCGGTGATGAATTTCTGCCGCGACCGGATCGCAGGATATAAAATTCCACGCCTTATTGAGTTCGTCAGCGAATTGCCGCGCAACGGCACCGGCAAAGTCATGAAGACCGAGTTGCGCAAGCCCTATTGGAGCGGCCGCGAGCGTCAGGTGGGCTGACGCTCGCCTCCGCCTAAAGCGTGATTTCAGCCATCTCGTTGTGCAACGCATGTATGGCTGGGGGCAGTTTCGCCGCGTCCCCGACCCGTTTTAATTTGCCCTCCGCCAACGCCTTGGCCGACATCTTCTCATAGTCAGCGCGCGTCTCAGGCGTCAGATGCATCCGTGCAAACGGCAAAATCGCCTGATAATCGGCGACGTTTTTGATATCGACGTCATCTGCCTCACCCATGCGAAATTCGAGCTTGCCGTCAGCAATGCGGCAATGCCATGCAATCACGCCATCGGCCGCCAGATGCGTCGGCGAGTCCGTGAAAACCTCACAAATGCCAAAGCGCCAATCGCGATTGGCCTCCGCCATCCGCCGCAATTTGCTTTCAATCGCGGACATCCATTGTGGCCCGGCAAATTCCACCTTCTCCATCTTACGCTCCCTCCTTGGTCGAAACGTCGGCGGCGATCGCGTTGATCACGAAGTCCTTCACGTCATGACTGATGCGAACGATATCATCGCGCCCATCGGGACGGTGCCACTGGGCCACCCAGTTGAGGGCCCCAAAGATGAAGTTGGCGGTCAGCCGCGCGTCCTGAGAGCGGATCGAGCCGTCCTTCACGCCGGTGTTGATCATATCCACCAGCAGGTCATGCACGCGGCGCCGGCCTGCGCGGCACTTTTCGGCATTTTCCGGCTCAAGCGGATGCGTGCCCGTCAGCACCAGACAACGCCCGAAGCTTTGGACGATCATATCGACATAGCCGAGCACAAACGCTTCGACTTTTTGTAAACCGGATAAGTCTTCGCTGATCGCCGGCAGGCTCGTCATCGCCTCGATCGCCAGAGTATGGCATTCGAAGAGAATCTCGTCCTTGCTCTTGAAGTAATAGTAGAGCGCCGCCTTGGTCACACCCAATTCGGCGGCGATGTCCCCGAGCGATGTCTTATAAAAGCCGTGGGCGTTGAACGCATTCGCGGCCGCTTCCAGGGCTGCGCGGCGCTTGAGCTCGTACTGCTCCTCGCGCGGCGGCAGCACTTGCCCCCAACGTTGGCTCATCTCGTTCTCCTGGCAGGCGTAAGCCCCACTCGACCGCTCGCTTGACCGAGCGGCCTTTGGGCATTTTACTCATGGTACAGCAATGTAAACAACAGGACAGCCCCTTAACCTGCAACTTAAGATGTTCCGTGGACGCCGCCCAGCTTAACCTCCTCACCTTCCGGGGCGCGCCGCGCGCACGCGGCCGCGCCCACGGCGAGCATCTCGCCGGTCGCATCCAGGAACTGCTCGAACGTTGGGGGGATGCACTCGAGCGCATCTATGGCGTCGACCGGCGCCGCTATATCGAGCTGTTTTTCGCCAACACCGGCTATTACCGCGCAACGGCCCAATGGGCGCCGAGCGTGCTTGAAGAGGTGCAAGGCATCGCCGAGGGCAGCGGCGCCGATTACTGGGCCTTGCTCGCCTTCCAGCACGTGAATGAAGAGTTCGAGTTTGCGCCGCGGCTCGCCAAATTGGCGCCTGCGGGCGAAGCGTGCAGCACCATCGTCATCGCACCCCATGAGACACGCCCCGCCCTCGTGGCCCAGAATCTCGACCTGGCTCAATACCTCGATGGCTATCAAACCCTGTTGCGCGTCAATTGCGATGAAGGCGACGGCGAGATCATGATGCTTTCAGTGCCCGGCATGATCTCGCTTATGGGAATGAACAGCTATGGCCTTGCTTTGTGCGACAACACACTGACGCAGCTGCGCACCGATCCCAATGGCGTTCCGATCTATGCGCTTTATCGGCTCATCTTGGAGCGCCGCTGCGCACGCGACGCGCGGGCGTTGATTGAACGCACGCCCCACGCAGTCGGCCTCAATTGGGTGATCGGCGATGGCGACGGCGTAATGATGCTTGAGCGATCGGCGACACAAACCGTGCCTTATGGGCCCGCAGCGCATGAAAGCGTAGCCTACCATACCAATCATCCGCTCGCCTGCACCGACTGGCAGAACCGCGTCGACGGCGCTGCGGCGCCGGCGCCTGCGCGCAGCACTTATTTGCGCTTTGCCGCCTTGCACCAGCGCTTACACGGCGCCCGCGCCGGCGCTCTGTCCGCAGAAGCGCTTATAGATGTGTTGCGCGCTCAAGATGATGAAGACTATCCGATCTCACGCGGCGGCGGACGCAACAGCGAAGACCAGCACATCGGCTTCACGCTCGCCTGCAACATATTCGAATTGCGCCCTAACGCGCCCACGTGGAGATTGGCGCCTGGGCCACCGCACACAACCGCGTTTCGCACATTTCGCTTCGACTAGATCGCGGCCGCGACCTCGTCCAATGCAGTGATCAATTGGTCGACATGGGAGGACGTAAATACGAGCGGCGGCCTGATCTTCAAAATGTCGCCATTGACGCCGGTTGCACTGATCAGCACGCGCTTGTCGCGCACGCCATTGACAATGCGTGCGGCGAGGGCGGCGCCGCCAGCTATGTCGACCGCATAAAAGAGCCCCGCGCCGCGCACCTCGCCCATACACGCATGCCGCGCGGAGACACCTTTCAGCGCTGAGGCCAACAGCGCCCCTGTGCGCGCGGCATTGGCTTGGAGGGCTTCTTCTTCGATCACATCGAGAACCGCCATGCCGGCGGCGCACGACACTGGGTTGCCGCCGAAGGTGTTAAAGTAGCGGCACGATTGACCGAAAGCTTCCACCACCTTGGCCTTCACGGCGACGCCGCCCAGCGGATGGCCGTTGCCCATGGGCTTTCCCATGGTGACGATATCCGGCGCCAGGCCATGGCGCGCAAAGCCCCAAAACTGAGATCCGGTGCGTGCAAATCCGGCCTGCACTTCATCAGCGATAAAGAGCGCGCCAGCGCGCCGAGCCGCATCGACCGCGCTGCCCAAAAAGCCAGCGGGATCCACAAAAACCCCATCGCTCGAGAAAATCGTATCGACCAGGAGAGCAGCCGGCTTGATCCCTGCAATCCGCAGCTCACGAAACGCGTCCGCAACTTGCTCGGCAAAGGCCTCGCCCGTCGCCCCCGCCGCGGGCGGCGGCACGACGCGCACGTGCGGGCCGATCTCGACTGCGCGGCCCAGCGAAGGTGAGAGCTCCGCCAGCGCCTGGGTGACGCCATGATAGGCATTCTGCGTCACGACAACGCCGACGCCTTTGGTGTGTGCGCGCGCGATACGGAGCGCCAAATCATTGGCTTCGCTTCCGGTGCAGGTGAACATCACATGATCGAGCGGAGCGCCCAGTTTCGTCAGCAACCGCTCGGCGTAATCAATGGTGATTTCGTGGAGATAGCGCGTATGCGTGTTCAGCGTCGCCGCTTGCGCTGCAATTGCCGCGACGATGCGCGGATGACAATGTCCCACGCTGGCGACGTTGTTGTAAGCGTCCAGATACGCCGCTCCATCACGATCATAGAGATAGACGCCATCTGCCCGCGCAAACTCGAGGGGATGTTGGTAAAACAATCGGTAGGCTGGCCCGAGCGCGCGCGCCCGCCGCGCGATCAGAGCACGCGTACGCGGATCCAATTGATCATCGCTGCCGTCATAGGCGTTGACCATCGTCATGAAAGGATCTCCAGCCGCAGGTCCCCAGGCGCAATCGCTTCCAATCCAGCCCAGGCGCTCGGCGCGTTGCGCAAAATGTAGGCGCTATTGTCAGGATGAAGCCCGGCCCGCCAGGTACTGATGAGCGTCGACATCGCCATCCGCGACACGATGAGATCAGTCAAAATATGGCGCTCCTCATCGCTGAGCGGAGAGACCGCGTGATAAGCCTCAACATAGTCAGCCGCGTCGTCGAACGGATTGTCCGTCCCGCGCACATGATAAGCGGCGGCGATCGCCACGTCGCAAATGCGCGGCGCATGAACCAGATCGCCGAAATCGATGATCCCGCATACCGCCTCGCCCGACTCGGACACCAAAACATTGTGGGGGTTAAGATCATTGTGGATGACTTGTTTCGGCAATTGGCTCAGCACCGGCGCGACGCGCGTGTTGAAACGATCCAGAGCGCATTGAACTAAGTTGCGTTTATCGGACGCTATGTAGGGCAACAGGCGCTCAAGGCGCGCCGTATGCTGTAAGTCCCAAAGCAGCGGCTCAGCAGAGGCGGGCGCCGAAAGCCCGCTTAGGGCCGCGTGTAGGCCTGCATGCAGCCGCCCAAGATCACAGCGCATGGCGCGGGTGCGAGGCCGCTCGTGCATCAACGGCCCTTCCAGCCAGGTCAGCAACCGCGTGATCCGCTTGTCGTAGCGTCCCCAATCACCGCCCTCGCGCGTCCGCATGAGACGCGGTGTCGGGATATCGGGCGCCCCCGTCTCCAGGCGTCGCAGCGCCGCATTTTGAAACTCAATCGTTGCAGCTTGCTCGGCGCTATTGGCGATTTTCAAGATGTATTGGACCCCGTCGCGGGCGCGGATGCGAAAATTGATATCGCGTTCACTGGTGAGGGGCTGGGCTTGTCCTTCAACGCCAAAAAGGTCGCGAACCGCCGCCTCCGCCTCGCCGGACGAAACGGATGCGTCCGCAAGGGTGAAGGCGTCCTCTGGTTGGCGCTCTTCGGCTTCAGGCCCTCTTTCGACCATCAGAATAAATCCTTGACTGGCGGACCAGTATGTTGACTCATGGGATGAACCGCAAGCGCGGGAGCTGCCGCTGGCGGCGCTTTCAGCCTGGTCGGAAGGAGTGGCGGATCATGACGGAGCTCACCGGCCTGATGCAGGATCGGCCGCTTCAGATCTCCGCCATCATCCAACATGGCGCACGCTATAGCGGCCAACGACAAATCGTCTCCCGGAGTGGCGACGGCGCGCTCTCACGCTACGGCTATCGCGATGCGGAAGTGAGAGCGCGGCGTCTCGCCAAAGGCCTTGAACGCTTGGGCGTGCGCCGCTCTGACCGCATAGCAAGCCTCGCTTGGAACACGCATCGTCATTTTGAAATGTTCTACGGCGTGCCCGGCATGGGCGCTGTACTGCACACCTTAAACCCACGCCTTTGGGAAGAGCAGCTCATCTACATCGCCAACCACGCGGAAGACCGCGTGCTCATGTTCGATCCAGACTTGCTGGATCTGGTGACGCGACTTTCCCCGCACCTGCCAAGCGTCGAAAAATACGTTCTGCTGGGCCCACGCGAAGCGGCGCCGCCAAACTGCTCGCTGGACCTCATCGCCTATGAAGACCTTCTCGCCGATGACGATTATGACTGGCCGCAATTCGACGAACGAACCGCCTCGATCCTGTGTTACACATCGGGCACCACCGGTATGCCGAAGGGCGTATTGTCATCGCACCGGTCGGTCGTGCTGCACGCGCTTGCCGCGCAGGGCGCAACCGCTTTCGGTCTGACGGCGCACGAAACGGTGCTGCTCGTGGTGCCGATGTTTCACGCTTATGGCTGGTCGCTGCCCTTTATCAGCGCGATGGTCGGCGCGAAGTTGGTGCTGCCGGGTGCGGCCCCGCAAGCGGATGTGATTGTCGATCTCATTCACGACGAAGGCGCGACGCTGGCGATGGGCGTGCCAACCGTTTGGACCGGCGTCTTCGCCAATTTGGACGCCACCGGGCGTGATCTTGGTCAGCTCAGACGCGCTCTGATCGGCGGCTCGGCAATGCCCTCGGCGATGAGCCGGCGCCTGCGCGACCAGTATGGCGTCGAGCCGATCACCGGCTGGGGCATGACCGAAATGTCGCCGCTCGGCTCGTTCAGCTCTACAACGCCGGAATTGGACGCATTGCCAGAGGCAGAGCGCCGACAGCGGCTCGACACCCGTGCTGGGCGCATCCTGTTTCCGGTCGAAGTCAAAACCGTCGCCGCCTCAGGTGACTCAACGTCACAAGATGCGAACGCGGGCGGCGACATCTGGGTGCGCGGCCCCACGATCGCCTCGGGCTATTATAAGGGCGAAGGCGGAGCGATGCTCGACGCCCAAGACTGGTTTCCTACCGGCGATGTCGGCGTGATTGACGATGATGGCGCGATCGCCATCACCGACCGGGTGAAAGACCTCATCAAGTCCGGCGGCGAATGGATCAGCTCCACCGACATCGAGCGCGTCGCTGTCGAATGTCCAGGCGTCACACAAGCGGCCGCCATCGCCGCAGCGCATCCAAAATGGCAGGAGCGCCCGCTCCTCTTAGTGACCAAAGCGGCCGGCGCCGACGTTGACGCCGCTGCGGTGCTGGCGACCTTGCGGGTGAAACTGGCGCGCTGGCAATTGCCCGATGACATCTTGTTCGTTGACGAGCTGCCGCTGACCGCAACCGGCAAGATCGACAAGAAGATCCTGCGTCAAAATTATTCCAATTATCTCATCGACGCGGCGGCAGCGGCCGACAACGGCCGAGAGCGCGAAGGACGGGCCAACGAAAGATGAGCGACAAGTTTCCAGATATGCCGCTCTGGCGCATCGCCATCTATGGCTTGCCTGCCCTGCCCGCGGCGTTCTTGTACGTCCCGCTGACGACATTGCTGCCCGCCTTCTATGCGCAAGAGCTCGGCGTAAGCCTCGCAGCGGTCGGCGGCTTTATGTTCGTCTCGCGCATTTTCGACATCGTGATCGACCCAGCGCTTGGCCGCTGGTCGGACCAAACACGCTCAAAATGGGGACGACGCAAACCGTTTATGGTGCTGGCGACGCCGATCACGATGCTCGGCGCCTGGCTCGTCTTCATGCCGCCTGAGGGCGCGACCGGATTTCATCTCCTCCTCGCCACCGCCGTCATCTATTTTGGCGCATCGATGATGGGTCTTGCCTATTCGGCATGGGGCGCAGAAATCGTCGAACACTATCACGGCCGCTCGAAAGTCGCCGGCGTGCGCGAAATCGCCAACGTATTGGGCATCGTCATCGCGGCGTCGATTCCGGCGATCACCGGGCTCTTTGGACATAATGGCGTTGACCGCTTCACCATGAGCATCATGGGCGCAGTGATGATGGTGATCACCCCGATCACGGTGCTTGCGGCCATCAAATGGGTGCCGGAGCGGCCAGCCCCCATTCAACCGCCAATGTCATGGTGGAACGCCATGACCAGTCTCATGTCCAACAAGCCATTTCGGCTTTTGTGCATTGTCTTCTTCGTCATCAATTTCGGCGCCAGCATCACCAACACGACCCTTGTGTTTTATGTCTCACACTATCTCGGCCAGCCCGAAGTCATTGGGCCTGTGCTTTTGGCGTCATTTCTATTCGTGATGCTCGGCGTCCCGTTTTGGGTGTTCGTCAGTCGCCACATCGGCAAGCACCGCGCCGCCGGGATTTCACTTTTCATCGCCATCAGTTTGAACGCCGTCCTGGCGATGCAGATCGCACCGGGTCAGGGCTGGCTGTTCGTGGCGCTCATGTGCCTGTTGGGCATTACCAGTTCGGCGTTTCTGACGCTGCCGATCGGCATTGTCGGCGACATCATCGACTACGACACGCTGAAGACTGGACAATCTCGCGGCGGCTTGTTCTTCGGCATATGGGCGCTTTTTCAGTACATGTCGCCGGCGCTCGCCATCGGTTTGACGCTGCCGGCGCTTGAGTACTTTGGCTTCAGCGCCACCGGCGGCAATTCCCCTGCCGCACTGCAAGCCTTGAAATACACCTTTATCCTGGCGCCGCTGCCGTTCTTCCTCGGCGGTGCGCTCATGTTCTTCCTGTTTCCGATTGATGCGCGCCGTCATGGCATCATTCGCCGCCGCATCGATCAGCGTCGCCGCCGCGATGGCGCCGCGGCGCAAGCATTCGCCACCGGCCCGTCACTACCGAGAGCCGCGCCCACAGCGGAGGGAACATGAAGTTCGAGGACTATCGCAGCCACGATGCGGTCGGTCTCGCCAAATTGGTGCGCGACCGAGATGTGAGCGCCGAAGAGCTGCTCGATGCCGCCCTCGCGAGAATGGCGCAGGTCAATCCCACACTGAACGCACTGCATCTTGATTTGAGCGTCGAGGCGCGCGCTTCGATTCGGAGCGGCCTGCCAGACGGCCCGCTTGCGGGCGTGCCTTACCCGATCAAAGACATCAGCGTGCACATGAAGGGCGTCCCCACAGGCGCCGGCTCGCGTCTCTTCAAGGATGCGGTCGCGAGCGAGGACAGCGCCATTGTCACCGCCTACCGCCAAGCGGGGCTTGTCCTATTTGCAAAGAGCAACACGCCCGAATTCGGCTTGGCGACTGTCACTGAGCCTGTCGCCAACGGCCCCACCCTCAATCCCTGGAATTTGGGCCACACCAGCGGCGGCTCTTCTGGCGGGGCAGCCTCCGCCGTAGCATCGGGCATCGTGCCGGCCGCACACGGCAGCGATGGCGGCGGCTCGATCCGCACGCCGGCTTCGTGCTGCGGGTTGTTTGGCCTCAAAGTGTCGCGCGGCCGCGTCTCGCTCGCGCCTTCCGGCGAAGGCTGGGGTGGGCTTTCGGTTCAACATGCCCTCACGCGTTCAGTGCGCGATAGCGCCCTATTGCTCGATATCGAATGCAAGCCTCAGCCCGGCGATCCCTATTGGCTCGATCCGCCCCGTACTCCGTTCTTCGAGGAAGTCGGCAAAGATCCGGGCAAACTGCGCATTGCCTACACGACCTCGACGCTCGTGTGGGGGCAGACCGAGCCGGCCCCCGCGCAGGCCGCGCGCCACGCGGCGAAACTCTGCGAGAGCCTCGGACACTATGTCGAAGAAGCCAAGCCAGAGGTGGATTTTCAAGCCATGGCTGTCGACGCCAGCACCTTAGTGTTGAGCAGCACCGCCGCCACGTTAGAGCGCGAAGCCGAACGACGCGGTGCGCCGATACGCGAAGACGAAGTCGAGACGCTGACCTGGTCGATCTATCAAAACGGGATGAAATTCACCGGCCCGCAAATGGCGATAGCGCTGCAGAATCTGCACGCATTCACCCGCAAGCTGGCTGCGTTCTTTGAGCGCTACGATGTTTTTGTTCTGCCGACCGTCGCAAAACCGCCGGTCCCAGTGGGCAGCATTGACACCAACGCCAAGGACCTCAGCGATTATGCGGAGCGGCTCTACACCTTCATCCCCAACACCCAACCGTTTAATGTCGGCGGACAGCCGGCGATGAGTGTGCCGTTGTATTGGGCGGACGGGCTGCCAATCGGGGTACAGTTCGTCAGTAAAATGGGCGCCGAGGCTTTGCTCTTTCGCCTGGCGGGACAGCTCGAAAAAGCTCAGCCTTGGTTTGACCGACTGCCCCCAGAACTTGCATCGCGCGCATGAACACGCCCGCTCTTGCGCCCGAAATGAGGATGCTGATCACCCACGAGTGCGTGCGGCTACAGCATCTTTATTGCCAGTACGCCGACCGCGGCGACGTCAACGGCTTTACGGGTTTGTTTTGCCGCGACGGATCGGTCGCCGTCCCCGAACACGCGGCCTTCGTAGGAGAAGCCGCTATCGGCGCCGCCATGCAGCAACTCATCGAGACCGGCGTCACCAATAAGCATATCTCCACCAACAACCTCATCGAGCCCTTGAGCGCCGCGCACGCACAGGGCTCTTGCTATCTCATCGTTTACGCGAGCGCAGCGCCAGCCGATGAACGCGGCATGCGGCCGCTCGAACACGCTTCAACCGTCGGGCACTATGACGATGAATTCGTCCTGACCGACACCGGTTGGAAATTTAAATCGCGCCAGCTCACCCGCACATTCCGGCGCACCGACGCCATCGCACCGACGGCGTCCGACATTAAAGTGGAGACCTAAATCATGGAGATAGGAAACTGGCGCTCGGTCGCGGGAATGGACGCAACCTATCGCGAAGCGCGCGCGCTTGGCGTTGAAACCAACATCGCCGAGTTGGAGGCCTTTGGCTTTACGGTGGTGCCGCCAGAGAAGAATGGCGCGTCGAAAGACTTCGCCAAGCGTCTTATGGCGAAGGTCGCCCAGCTGGCGGCTGAAGAAGACACCTCGCAAGTTGATCTCAACAAGCACGAGAATCGCCCGGCCTATGGACGCCAACTCTTTCATCTGTTGGCCAAAGACCCGCTGTTTATTGAAGCGGCGATGAACCCGGTGGTGCGCACCTTCGGCTCCTATCTTTTGGGCCGATCGTATCTGCTCTATTCAATGGTCGCATTTCTGAAAGAGGCGCCGGCGCGTTCAACCCCGATGCATTGCGACTCTGTCGGAGTGCCGACGCCGCTGCCGTTCTATGGCAGCGTGTGCAACGTCTCATGGGTGCTGACCGATTACACCGTTGAAAACGGCACGCTCGGCATGGTGCCCGGCAGCCATCGCTTTTGCCGCCACCCCACCGATTTCGAGCAACCGAAATTCGTGGGCGGCCCGATGGACGAAGCCATGGTGACGCCAGTGCTGGCCGAGCCCGGATCGCTGATCATCTTTCACGGCAACACTTGGCATTGCACCTATCCAAAGACCAGCGAAACGGCTCGCGCCCACATCGCCACCGCCTTTTGCCGCAACTACATAAATCCAGCCGAAGACTACAGCGATCTCAGCCCAGATCTGATCAAACCGTATGGCGATGAACTTGCGCGTCTCGTGGGACGCAAAGCTTGGCAGGGCTATGGCGCCGAAGGCCCAAAACTCGACGACATGCTGCTCGTACGCCCTGCGTACCAAACCATGTATGGATAAGACGATGAGCGACTACATCCTCTATGAAAAACCAGAGTCCGGGATCGCGCGCATTGTGCTGAACCGGCCTGACACCGCCAACGCCCAAGACACCCAGCTCTTGTACGAGTTGAACGAGGCGTTCAACCGCGCCTCCCGCGAAGATGATGTGCGCGTCATCATCTTGGCGGCCAACGGAAAGCACTTCTCTTCCGGGCACGACATGCGCGAGCGCAACCACCACGACAACCAAGAGCGTTACACGCCGGTGACGCCCTGCTGCCAACACCGACGCGCTGGCGCAGAAGGGCGCATGTCCCGTGAGGAAGAGCTCTACACGGGCCTGAGTGAGCGCTGGCGCAACATTCCAAAGATCACCATTGCGGCCGTGCAAGGCAAATGCGTCTCCGGCGGTCTTATGCTGTGCTGGCCGTGTGATTTGATCGTCGCCAGCGACGACGCCCAATTCATGGAAGTCACCGTGGCGCTTGGCATCGCCGGGGTCGAGTGGTTCGCCCACCCCTGGGAGATGGGGACGCGCAAGGCCAAGGAAATGCTGCTGACGGGCGAGCCGCTCTCAGCCGAAGACGCGCGCCAGCTTGGCATGGTCAATCGCGTTGTGCCGCGCGCCGAGCTTGAGGACGCGACGCTCGCACTAGCGCGCAAGATCGCCCTGCAACCGACCATGGCGACCAAAATGGTCAAGCTCGCAGTCAACGGCACAGTCGATGCGCAAGGGCGCCACGCGGCCATGCAAAACGCCTTCGCGTTGCATCAACTCGCCCACAGTCATTGGATGGAAGTTGCCGGACTGCCGATCAATCCTGATGGCGTTCATGCGAGCGTTAAAAAATCCATCACCGCCGGCGATGAGCCTTATCGCGCGCCTGCCAAACCAGCCGGCTAGAGCGGTTCTCTCCGCAGGCAAGCAGACCGGGCGCGCCGCGCGTTGATCAAGATCAATGCGAGCAAAACGGCGCTGATCGCCAATAGGCATTGAGCAATGAGTGCAAGTTGACGCTCAGGCGTGCCTTAGGGAGGCGTTCATGGAGATCGGCGATTGGAAATCCGTCGCAGGCATGGCGGACACTTACAAGACCGCGCGCGAACTTGGACTTGAGACAAATATTGCAGAACTCGAAGCCTTTGGATTCACCGTCATACCACCTGAGAAGAACGGCGCGCCGAAGGATTTCGCCGCGCGGCTTTACGAGAAGGTGCTGAAAATCGCCTCGAGCGAAGATGAGTTATCGGTCGAGCTGAACAAGCACAGCGATGCTGAAAAGCCCGCGTACGGCCGCCAGATCTTTCACTTGCTCGAGCGCGACCCGATGTTCATCGACGCCCTCATGAACCCGGTCGTTCGCACGATGGGCAGCTATCTGATGGGGCAGAGCTACCGCCTCTTTAGCATGGTCGCGTTCTACAAGGATGGTCCAGCGCGACCGACCGCCATGCATTGCGACTGCGTCGGCGTGCCAACTCCATTGCCTGCCTATTCCACCCTCTGCAATGTGAGTTGGATCCTGACGCCCTATCGCGAAGAGACCGGCACACTCGGCATGGTGCCGGGCAGCCACCGCCTCTGCCGCCACCCGACCCAATTTGAACAGCCGCAATTTGCAGGCGGGCAATTGGACAACGCTGTCGTGGCCCCCGTTATCGCCGAACCAGGCTCGCTGGTCGTATTTCCAGGCAATACTTGGCACTGCACCTACCCCAAGACCAGCGACGGCGTGCGCACACATATCGTCACCGCCTTCGGCCGCAATTTTGTAGCCGCCGGCGAAGATTATTCGGATCTAGCCGATGAGAAGGTCAATTACGGCGGCGCCGAGTTTGCGCGGCTTATCGGGCGCAAAGCCTGGCAAGGCTATGGACGCGCCGGCCCGAAACTGGAGGACATGGCGCTCGTGCGCGCCGCCTACCAAACCCAATATGGCTGAAGCCACTGGCTCTGACGCGCGCATTCGACCGGTCTGACGACCGCGCACATTTCTACTCTGGTCCTTGGGCGCACCCTCAACGGTAACCTCGCTGCGAGGCCGCGTCTCGACCCAGGCCGGCGTCGATCCCTGACGCGAGATGTCAGGCTTCAACCAAAGACGCCAGCGCTCAAAAGGTGCTCGCCGATAATGCGCACCCAAGCTCGGGTGCGTCAGCGCCGGCAGCCACCGCAATCATGGCTTCGCTTTGTCCCCCGCCACGCCAAGCAGGACACACTACGGGGCGCGGCGCAGCCGACGGGAGAAGCCGCAAGCCCTGACCATGATGATTGCTAATATGCGCAAAATTCGATTTCCGTTCTCTGACGGCAGCACGATGATGCGTGAGCCCCAAACCGACGACGTCATCGCGAGCGATTGGATCACCGGCGCCGAGGTGCGCGCGCGGACAGGCTGGAATGCGCAGCAACTGCGGCGCCGCATCAACGCTGGGAAATTTCCGCCGAAGATTGACGTGGACCGTTGGCGACGCTGCGACGTCGAAGATCATCTCGCCGGAAAGCGAAGTGAGCAAACCGCCACAGGTTGGACGGTCAATGAAGAAGCGATCCGCTTGGCCCTGGCTGGGCTTGTACGTCGTGCCAAAATATCTGCGGCGCCGCGGGGCCGCGGCCGGTACATGGCTCATTCAATTCCACGTACCGGCGCGATTGCGCCCCGACGGGTGGCCCCCAACCATTAATCTGCCGAAGGCAAAGCCTTACTGCAGAGGGCCCGACGATCTGCAATGCATCATCCGCGTCAAAGAAGACGCTGCCGCGCTCTTTGCTGCGCTGAGAGTGGGTCGGTCGAGCGCCGATGATCGCCCTCCAACGACACGCGTCGGCAGCGCGCCGTGGCTCATCGAAAAATGGGGCGGACCAGATCTGCTCGCCGCAGTCGAAGGTCGGCTGTCGACATCTGACGCCGCACTAAATCCCGATCCCAGAGCGCGGGAAGAGTGGCTGAACTGCGAGCCAAGAACACGCAAGCTTTATATCCGCTCGCTACGTTCGGTGATGGCTTGGTCAATTTCGATCCGCCACGCCCCTGTCGCGTTGATGACGCCGCTGCAGGTCCGTGACTATCTGAACCTCTTCACACCAGGCCAGCGCAAAAACATCCGCGATGCGCTCAGCCAATTGTTCGGCATTGCCGGCGAAGAAGGCGTGCTCGAAACCAACCCGCTCAACGGCAGGAAGGCCAGTGTAAAGCGCAGACTGAGGAAGCGCGTCAAAGGCGGGCGCAAATCCAACGTCGAGTGCTGGTCGCGCACAGATGTAGATTTCTATTGCCACGTCGCCCTCACTACGCCGGCCTGGCAGAACGCGATCGGCAGACGGCGCAAGGTTGCCTGGCGCGGCGGATCAATTCTCATCAGATTGATGTATGAGACCGCGGCTGACAGCACCGACGTCATGACCTGGGAGAAAGCCACCCATGTGGTCGAACGCGAAGGCTATCGCGGAATCGACTTTGACCGCGGCAAAACCGGACAGCCGACATTCATTCCTCTCAGTGATCGTCTGCTGCGTGAGATCGACGAGAGCGGCGCGTTCTTTCTGGTCACCGACCCCTTCGGCAATCCCTACGAGCCGGTCAGGGACGACGCCCGCATGCGCGGCCACATGATCACGCTGCAAGAGCAGGTGGTGAAGGCTGGCGGTCGCAGACGCATCTACGACCATCTACGGCACAGTGCGGCCACCGAGGCCGAGGAGATGGGCGTCGCCCTCGATAAGGTTCGCCACCTCACCGCCCACAAGGACAGCGCCATGAACCGTGAGGTTTATGTGCAAACCAGCGCCAAGATCACTGTGGAGATCCAGCAGAAGCGCGGCCTGATCACACCGAAGCAATGAGCGGAACGCAGAACGAACGCGTGACAGGTCGAGAACGAAAGTTTGCAGACTTGGTTTGCAGGCTTCGATATTTTCCCGGAAAAACAAGGGGAAAATGGTGGGCGCGACAGGGATTGAACCTGTGACCCCTCCCGTGTGAAGGGAGTGCTCTCCCGCTGAGCTACGCGCCCGGAACCAAGGCTCCGAAGGGCGCGGAAGATGATGCGAGGGGCTGCCTGCGTCAAGCGGCCCGGGGCCGCGACACTTGACGCGACCAAGGGTTCCTGCGCATTTGCGAATGGTTCGCAAGATTGTATCCGCTGGAGGCCCCCCTGTCCTTTTCCATTAGCCGCCGGACGTTTGGTCTTGGCGTATCCGCAGCAGCCCTCGCCGCTTGCTCACCTCAGGGCGGCGGGACCGAGAACGTCGTCAACATCTACTCGGCCCGCCACTACGACGCCGACCGCACGCTTTACGCTGCATTCGAAGAGGCGACTGGAATTGCGGTGCGCGTGCTGCCAGCGAATGCCGAGCAATTGTTGGAACGCCTGAACGCCGAGGGCGATGCAACCGAGGCTGATCTCGTTGTCGCGGCTGATGCCGGCAATCTTTGGCGCATCAAGAACGCCGGCCTCCTGCAGAATGTCACCACGACAGCGCTTGAGGCAGGCGTGCCTGCAAAGTTGCGCGATCCCGAGGGCGCGTACTGGGGTTTCACCAAGCGCGCGCGCGTCATCATCTACCGCAAAGACGCGGTCCAGCCGGCGCAAGTCGCTTCATACGACGATCTCGCCAATCCCCGCTTCCGCGGTCAGATCGTGATGCGGTCGTCCACCAACACGTACCAACTCTCAACGCTGGCTTCTCGCATCGAACGTCTCGGCGTCGAGAATGCGCGCGCCTGGGCCGCGGGTGTGCGCGCCAATTTTGCGCGCGATCCGCAAGGCAGCGACACCGATCAAATCAAAGCTGTCGCGGCGGGTGAAGCGCAAGCGACGCTGGTGAACCACTACTATTACTTCCGCCTGCTACGCTCAGAAGACCCGGCGGATCGCGAGATCGTGGAAAAGGTTGGCATCATCTTTCCGGATCAGGCGGGCGCCGGCACGCACGTGAACATTTCTGGCGCAGGCGTCACCCTGCACGCCAAGCGCCGCGACAATGCCGTGCGACTGCTCGAATATCTGGTCAGCGACGAAGCGCAGACGTTGCTCGCGCCGTTGAATGTGGAGTTTCCGATCCGCCCCGCCATCGCGGCGGCGCCGGACCTCGCGGCCGTTGGCAGCTTTAAAGAAGAAGAAATTCCGCTCGATGCACTCGGCCGCAACCAGGCGGAAGCGGCGCGCATCTTTGAAGCTGTAGGCTGGCTCTGACCACGATCGCGACGCCCGACAGACGCGGCGGCCCGCGTATAGACGGCGTCGCGCTGGCAGCCGCGCTGGCCACGCTGATTTGCGCGGCGCCGGCGTTGGCGGTGATTGGACTTGCTTTCACGCGTAGCGATGACGGCGCGGACTTCGGCGGCACGCTCCTGCGAAACGGCGCGATAGGCACGCTTTCGCTTGCTCTAGCGGGCGGTTTGTTCGCCACCGTGTTTGGCGCAGCATCCGCTTGGCTTGTAAGTTTGTGCCGCTTTCCAGGACGCGCGGCATTCGAGTGGTTGCTCGTCGTGCCGCTGGCGGCGCCGAGTTACATTCTGGCCTACGCCTATGCGAGTCTCACTTGGGCGGGCGGGATCACGCCCTTCCGCATTGAAGGCTTTTGGGGCGCAACATTCATCTACGCGATCGGGCTTTACCCTTATGTATATCTCGCCGCGCGCGCGGCGTTCGTGAGCCAATCTTCCTGTGCGCTCGAGGCGGCGCGAACGCTTGGCGCAAAGCCGGGTCATGTTTTCTGGCGCGTTGGCCTGCCGCTCGCGCGACCGGCGATCGCTGCGGGGGCTGCGCTCGCGATCATGGAAATCGCCGCCGATTACGGCGCCGCCCAGCACTTCGGACTCACAACGCTTTCAACGGCAATCTTTCGCGCTTGGTACGCTCATGGCGCGCCGAGCATGGCACTTCAAATCTCCGCCGTGCTGCTCCTTGGCGCGCTGGTGTTCTTGGTGCTGGAGCGACGAGCGCGGGGACGCGCCTCATATGCGGGCGGTTCGGCACGCTGGCGGCCCCTCCCGCGCTATCAGCTCGGCCCGCTGCCGGGTTTAGCGGCCGCCGGGTTTTGCGCCGCGCTTGTCGTGCTAGGCGCGTTACTACCCTTGGGCTGGTTGGCGCGACTGGCGCTATTGCATGCGAACGTCGAAGACGTCGTTGGACCTTTCATGAACTCGATGGTGCTGGCCGGCGGCGGCGCCTTGGTGACTCTTGCATTCGCGGCGGCAATCGCGGTGGCGGCGCGGCGCTCGCGCGGCATCGGCAAAGCTTCACTTTACGCATCGGCGATGGGCTATGCGGCGCCAGGCGCAGTGATCGCGCTGGGCGCGCTCTCACTCTTCGGGCTAGCGCGCGAAGCTGGGCTGGTCGGCGGACTTAGCGCGGGGCTCGCGCTGACTGCGCTCATTTGGACGTACGCCGCCCGATTTGCAGCCGCTGGCGTTCAACCGATCGACGCTGGACTGGCGCGTCTTTCCAGGGGGCTTGACGCATCCGCCCGCACGCTCGGCGCAGGGCCATGGCGGCGTCTCTTGCAGATCGATTTGCCAATCGCCGCGCCAAGCCTTGCGGCTGCAGCTCTGATCCTGTTCGTTGAGATCCTGAAAGAACTACCGGCGACCCTGATCTTGCGTCCCTTTGATTTCGATACACTCGCGGTCCGAGCCTACTCGTACGCCAGCGACGAGCGCTTGCTCGAAGCGGCAGCGCCGGCGCTGTTGATTTTTCTCGCGGGCCTTCTGCCAATCCTCATTTTGACGCGCAGTCTTGGCCACGCGCGCGCGGGGCAGAGATGAGTACGAGTTCTGTCACACTGACACGCGTGAAGCGCGCCTATGACGGCGCGCTAGCACTGAATGATGTTTCGCTGTCAGCGCCTCAGGGACAAGTGCTTGCGCTGCTTGGCCCGTCTGGCTCCGGCAAGTCGACGATCTTGCGCCTCATCGCTGGGCTGGAGCCGCTCGACGCGGGCGAAATTCACATCGGCGACGAGCTCGTCTCCGGCAACGGCCGCATGCTGCCCACGGAAGCGCGCCGCATTGGCATGGTGTTTCAGGACTACTCGCTCTTTCCCCACCTCAATGCCGGCGCCAATGTCGCGTTCGGGCTCGACAAGCTTTCGCGAGCCGACCGAGACGAAACGGCTCTCAAATGGCTTGACCGTGTCGGCCTGAAGCATCGCGCCAGCGCGTTTCCACACGAACTGTCCGGCGGCGAACAACAGCGCGTGGCGCTCGCGCGCGCACTCGCGCCCGCGCCGCGGGCCGTGTTGCTGGACGAACCCTTCTCGGGGCTGGATCCCGTTCTGCGCGCCGAATTGCGCGATGCCACTCTGGCTACCTTGATGGAAGCGCGGACAACGACGCTCTTTGTCACGCACGACGCTGAAGACGCGCTGCAGGTCGCTGACCGGTTGGCGATCATGAAGGCGGGCCGGCTATTGCAGGAGGCGCCGCCGCGCATGGCGTATGATCGCCCTGCCTCGGTAGATGCGGCGGCGGCGTTGGGCCCGATCAATGTCTTCGTGGGCCGCGTTGAGCACGGCGCAGTTACGACGCCGTTCGGGGCCGTTGCCGTTACTCATTTACCGGATGGATCAGCGGCTCAGATTGCGGTGCGCGCTGAAGCAGTGACGCTGCAAGCGGGCGGGGGCGCACGTGTCCTTAGCGTTCGACCGCATGGGGCTCATGATGTAGTACGCATCGAAGCGCAGAACGTTGTCTGGCGTGTGCTTGTGCCCGCGCGCACGGCGCTAGGCGAAAGCGTAAGCGTGCAGCTTCAAGCGTCCGGAGCGTTCGCATTTTCGGCTTGAGCCGGCTCGTCGCCCGTGGGCTTGCGCAGAATGAAGCGCCGTCGCTCCAATCTGCGCTGCGCTAAAAGCTTCAGCCGCATACGCCAAGCTTCGGCCTCCCATGCCAGCTCTTGGGCGGCGTTCACGTCGAGTCCACCAACGCTGGTCAGTTTCTCACCAAGCTGCTTGAAGCTTTGGCGCGCCGTTTCGAGAAAATCCTCGGTCACATCTTCGTCGGCCTCTAGCCTAAGGCCTGCGTCGACAAAGAATTGCAGCAGGTCACCGTGTGCGCGGATGTGCGGCTCGGCGAAGGAGGATGCGAAAGCGGTCGGCAATTCCGCGATGCGCAACCCGACATAGGATTCCACCACCGCGGCCGCGCCAGGCTTCAGACATTTCATGATCTGCTGCGCAAGATGCGGCGGGTAGCTGCAATAGGCAAAATCGTCCGTGCTCAAGAGTCCGTCATAGTGGTTGGGCGTGAACACATGCGCTTCGATATCAACCCGGGCAGCGTTTACACGCGCGCCGAGTTCAGCTTTGGCGATCCCGGCCTGCAACGCCTCGAAGGTTTCTTCGCGCCACTCGAAAACATCTATCTTGCCGGGATGCGCGCCAGCGACAGCAGCTATCGGACCAACATGGCCAGGGCCGAGCAGCGCCAGCACGCCATCCGGCGCAAGGCCGATGCGTGCAGGTTCAAGTTTATCGGCGGTAGAGTCGCCTGGGCGAATGCGGTCCTCGCCCCACAACACCGAGAGCGCCACAAGGCGAGGCGTTGGCTCAAACTCAGGCGCGTCGAAAAGCGCGTCGTCAGCATCGCCTGTCTCATCGTTGGCGGCGGCGAGGCTGGCTTCGATCTTGGCGACGGCGCTGCCTTCGTCGAACGCCTCACCTTCCCACCACGCGCGAAAACGCGCGCGCGTAAGCGCGAGCCGACGTTTGTCAAACAAGGCCTTAAGAGCGACCGCCATAGTGCGGCGACCATAGCCCCAGCACGTTAACGATTTGCTTGAGCCCGCGCCAAAAGCGGCGGCGCTGCCGAGGGTAATGGCGCCTCAGCGTCCTCGATGAACGCCAAAATGTCAGCGTAAACCACCTCCCGCTGCCGATCGCGCAGCAACCAATGCCAGCCATTTTCGTAATAGGCAGTACGCACTGAGGCCGGCAGCCGCCGCGCCGCAGCGATCGCCGAGTTACGCGGGATGATCTGATCGTTTGCGCCGTAGAGAAAAAGCACGTCGCCTCGCAAGTTGGCCGAGCGCTCCGTAGCGCGCTCCATAAGACTTACCAACCCGTAAACGGCGTCGATCCGTGTCGACCAGATCATGTGAGGCGCGCGCCCCGCCTGGAGCAGCGCCTCCTGATTATCCGACGCGGTGCGTGTGCGCACGACGTTGCGCGGCGGCTGCACCGCGCGCCACGGGAAGGTGTGCGCGCCGAGCCAAAGCGTAAGCGCATAGTGGTCCGGCAAGGTCGACCACCCCCACACCGCCGGCGCGACAAGGACAACGCGATCAACTTGCGGGGCATTCTCATCCCCAAAAGTGGCGATCGCGGTCGCAGCGCCCATGCTATCGCCGACAACGGCAATCCGCGTGTTCGGATGCGCACGCCGCGCAACCGCAATCGCGGTGCGCAGATCTTCCGTCATGAGACGTTCACCCGCCCAGACGCCTCGGTTTGGAGAACGCCCGAACCCGCGCGCATCGTACGCGTAGAGCGCCACACCATGCTCAGCGAACCAAGGGCCGGCGAGATAAAACGTGTTGGCGTAATCGTTCATGCCGTGAAGGCCGATGATTACCGCGCGCGGCTCTTGCCCCTCGGGAGGCAGCCACGCGGTCAATCCCAACTCTGCACCGTCGAAGCTGATGAAGCGCTCGGCGGTCGGTTCGAAACGAGGCTGGGTCAGATCGGCCCGCGGCCCGGCGCGCTGCACTGTCGGCACGCACGCGGCAAGCACTAAGAGTGCAAGGCCAAGGAAACTCTGCGCCGCAACTCCGGTAACACGTCTTGTTCGAACCAAGGATTGCGCTTCAGCCATGCACTATTCCGCCATGATGGGTGCGGCAAAGGCATGACATCGGCGGGGTAGTCGCGCCAAGCGGCCACCGTTTCCCCCAAAGTCCGCTTCACCTCAGCGCCAAGATGATAGCGCTGCGCGTATCCGCCGACGAGAAGGGTAAGGCGAACTTTTTTCAACAATGGCAGCAACCGGGGACGCCATAACGGCGCGCACTCGCGTCGTGGCGGCAAATCTGCGCCCTTGACAGTCCCGGGATAGCAAAACCCCATCGCGGCGACGGCGATTGTTCGCCTGTCATAAAACTGCGCTCGATCCATCTGCAGCCAATCGCGCAGCCGGTCCCCACTCGGATCATTCCACGGAATGCCGCTCTCGTGGACGCGCCGGCCCGGCGCCTGCCCAGCAATCAGAATGCGCGCACGCGGATCAACCCAAACAACAGGACGCGGCTCGTGCGGCAACACACACAAGCGGCACGCATTGATTTCGGCAACGAGATCGTTGAGCGCTGATGCTTTCGCGGCCATCGGCAAGTGCTAGCGAACACGGTGATATGCCGTCCACGGTGCGACGCAGTGTCAAAGCGGACAATTCGAGGGTTGGCTTGCGCTGACTGCATCCCCTACCTTGAGCGGTGATGCATCACACACCGCTTATCGCCACCATCGCCGTCAGTTTCGTTTTCGCCTTTATTCTCGGCATGATCGCCAATCGGCTAAAGTTCCCGCCGATTGTTGGCTATTTGCTCGCAGGCATACTCGTTGGGCCCTTCACCCCGGGCTTCGTCGCGGACGCTGAACTCGCTGTCGAGTTGGCGGAAATCGGCGTCATCCTGCTGATGTTCGGCGTCGGCCTGCACTTCTCGTACAAAGATTTGTTCGCAGTGCGTAACATCGCCATTCCAGGCGCGGTTGCACAGATCGGCGCCGCCACCGTCATGGGCATGGTGCTGGCGTATTTTCTGGGCTGGCCGATTGCTGGTGGCCTCGTGTTCGGGCTCGCGCTCTCGGTCGCAAGCACCGTGGTGCTGCTGCGGGCGCTTGAGGAGCGCCAACTCATTGATACGCGCGCCGGCCACGTCGCGATTGGCTGGCTGATCGTTGAAGACATTGCGATGATCTTCGCGCTGGTGCTGTTGCCGGTGGCCGCGCAAGTGCTGCCCGGTGTCGACCCCGGCTTGGCGGCAGGCGCCGACACCGCCGCGCTTGGGGCCCATCCGCCCGAGCCTACGGGCGGCAATTTCTGGGTCTCGCTCGCGCTCACTCTCGGCAAGCTTGCGGCCTTCGTCGCACTGACCTTCATCGTTGGTCGGCGCGTCATCCCGTGGGCGTTAGGCCGTGTGGCTGGCACCGGCTCTCGCGAACTCTTCACGCTGGCGGTGTTGGCGATCGGGATTGGGGTCGCCTATGGCGCGGCACTGCTGTTCGACGTCTCCTTTGCGCTCGGCGCCTTTTTCGCCGGGATGATCCTGAAAGAGTCAGAGCTCAGCCATCAAGCAGCGGAGAACACGCTCCCACTGCGCGACGCGTTCGCAGTGCTGTTCTTCGTGTCCGTGGGCATGTTGTTCAATCCGATGGTGCTGATCGAACAGCCGCTCGCTGTGCTGGCGACCGTGTTCATTATCGTCATCGGTAAATCGCTCGCCGCCTTCCTGATCGTGCGTGCGTTCCGATACCCGGTGGACACAGCATTGCTGATTTCAGCAAGCTTGGCGCAGATCGGGGAATTCTCGTTCATTCTGATCACGCTCGGGCTTAGCCTCAATCTCATCCCGGAGACTGCGCGCGACCTCGTGCTCGCCGGCGCGCTGATATCGATCACCATAAACCCAGCAATGTTCGTCGTTGCGCAGCGCCTCCGCGCAAGGCGCTTAGCGCGTGAGACTGAGGCGCAGACGGCCCCCGCGCAGCCTCCAGGAGCGACGGCCGACGAGCCCACCGACACGCCGCGCCTCGTCAGCGAGCGCGATCATGTCATCATTGTCGGCCATGGCCGCGTCGGCCGTCGTGTGGCGGACGCGCTGAGGGCCCAGAACACGCCCCTCACGGTCATCGAGTCCGATCTTGGCCGCGTCGACGCCATCCGCGCCGCAGGAGGATCAGCAATTCTAGGAAATGCTGTCCGTGACGACGTGCTGCGCGCCGCTGGCATAGCATACGCGCGCCACTTGATCGTCGCTGTGCCCAACGGGCTCGAAGCGGGCGAGATCGTCGCGCACGCGCGTCGGCTAAAGCCCGACCTGCGCATCGTCGCGCGCGCCCACCTCGATGAGGAGGTAGAGCACATCAAAGCGAGCGGCGCGGACCGGGTCATCATGGGCGAGCGTGAAATCGCCAGGCAGATGCTCAGCGAACTACTGCCCACATCAGCGCCGCCCGCGAACGCAGCTTAGCCCGGCTTAACAAAGCGAAGCGTCATCCGATCGCTTTCGCCAATCGCGTCATACGGCGCGTGGTCGAACGCCGGGTCGGCTGGCTGACCGGCGGGTGCGCTGCGGCGCACGGGCGGCAATGTCCAAACACCAAACGGGTGGTCGCGATCGTCGGCCGGATTGGCGTTGATCTCGCTGCGTGCCGCAAGCTGAAAGCCGGCGCGTTCGGCCGCCGCGATGACGTAGCTCTCCGGAACATAGCCGTTCGGTGCGGCGATCGTGACGTCTGAGCCAGCCGGCGCGCGATGCTGCTCAACAGCGAGCACTCCGCCGGGAGAAAGCGCACGGAAGAACTCCGCCATGTAACGATCGGTCATGCCGTCCTGACGCGACCAATTGTGGAAGGCGCGCGCGACGAGGATGAAGTCCGCCCCTCCATCGGGCACAGCAAGCCCCGAGTGCATCCCAAAGTCGACAGCCGTGACGCCGCCATAGATCGACGCGTCAGCATATTCTGTAAGGAAGGCAGTTCGCGCCGCCCGGGCGCGATCACTGGCATTGGGATTCGCAAGATCGATCCACCCAGCGATGTAGCGCCCGCCTGTACGTTGCGCATAGGGCGCCAGGATCGGCGTCCACCAAGAGCCGCCGCCCGGCTCGATCTCCACGATCGTCATGCCGGGCGCGAGCCCCCAAAACGTAAGCGAGTCGGCGGGGTGGCGATACCGGTCGCGCGCCCGTTCCTCCGGGGAACGCCAACTCCCTGCGACGACCGATTGAAGCGCAGCATCGACGCGCGGCGCTGATGGAGCGGCAGATGTCTGAGATGTAGCGCCAGCACAGGAGGCAAGAGCCACGGCTGCAACCAAAACGGCGAGAAGCTTCTTCACAATGTCCCCCAATTCAAAATCTGAGCGCGATCTAGGGCGCTTTGGCGGCTCGGCAAGCGAACGCCTATTGAGCGCCGCCTTCAGCGCGATAGCGGAGGCGCACCGCCGGGATAACGCCGACATCAATTTCCATGTGTGCGCACGCAAATCCGGGCACTTTGATCTGGCGATGCGCATCGCCTGCTCGTCTCAATACGCTCAGCATTGAAGCGCCGATCTTGTTGTCCTTAAGGGCAACGCGCGCGGCGGCGATGTCCGCCTCACTGGCGGGCGCAGGCATAAAATGTGCGATGATCTTGGGCGTGATGCCGAGTTCAATCTCGAACTCACGCAACTCGTAGCCGGCTTGGCGCAGAGCTGGCAGCGCGTTCTGAAACGCCGCCATGGTCTGATCGAGCTTCTCAGCGCCAAACGCCTTCAACTCTGCAAACTTCTCGCCCGGCATCGCCGCAACGCTCTTCGCGTGCTCGGCCAGCGTCTTCGTAGGCTTTGCCGGATCCGCCGGCTTGCGAGCCATCAACTCCCTCGCTTCATCATTTCGCGCGCGATGATGATGCGCTGGATTTCGCTGGTCCCCTCATAAAGACGGAAAATCCGTACATCGCGGTAGAAGCGCTCGATGCCGTGATCGGCGACGTAGCCGCTGCCGCCAAAAATCTGCACCGCGCGATCGGCCACACGCCCAACCATCTCAGAGCAGAAGAGCTTAGCGGCGGCGGCGTCCATCGTCACGTCTTCACCAGCATCACGCTTCCTGGCCGCGTCGAGCACCATCGCGCGTCCGGCATTGGCTTCAGCGCGGCAATCGGCGAGCTGCGCCTGGATCATCTGAAAGCTGGCTATAGGCTGTCCGAATTGTTTGCGCTCCGCTGCGTAGCGCACGCTCTCTTCGATCAAGCGCTCGGCTACACCAACGCACACAGAAGAAATATGGAGTCGCCCGCGATCGAGCACTTGCATGGCGATGCGAAAGCCTTGGCCCTCTTCACCCAACCGGTTTTCGATCGGCACGCGCACGTTGTCGAAGTTCACATCACAAATATGGGCGCCTTGCTGGCCCATTTTCTTCTCAGGCTTACCAACGGACACGCCCGCGAGGTCGCTCGGCACAACAAATGCCGAGACACCGGCGCCGCCTTTCACGTCAGGATTGGTGCGCGCCATCACGGTGAAGAGGGAGGCGCGGTTGGCGTTGGTGATGTAGCGCTTCGTGCCGTTGATGACGTAGTGATCGCCGGCCAACTCAGCCTTCGTGCGCACGGCGCCGGAATCTGAGCCGGCTTCCGGTTCAGTCAGCGCGAACGAGGTGACAAGGTCACCGGAAGCAATGCCAGGCAACCATTTCTGCTTTTGCGCCTCGCTGCCGAACATGGCGAGGCCCTGACTGCCGATTCCGACATTAGTGCCGAAGGCCGAGCGGAACGCTGGCGAGCAGCGGCAGAACTCGAACATCGTCCGGCACTCATCCTCCATGGAGAGGCCGAGCCCGCCATACTCCTCAGGGATCGAAAGGCCGAACAGCCCAAGCGCGCGCATCTCTGCGAGCGCGTCCTCGGGGATTGCGTCCTCCTCGGAGACCTTGGCCTCAAGCGGGATCAGCCGCTCGTTGACGAAGCGGCGCACCGCGGCGAGCAATTCGTTGAGTGTTTCGGTTTCCATCGGCACACTTCAATCCGTCAGATCGATTTGGACAACCCTGCCGTCGAGGCAGCGCCTCAGCAGATCTCGCGCTGGGAGCGGGTGTTGAGGCGGTGGGGCTCGCAAACGACGGTGCGGGTCCGCACTTCCCGCGCTTGGATCGGGCCAATTGCGGCGTCCGCCTCGCGCATGACGGCGTCGGCTTCTCGTTGGTCGAGCCGCCACGGCCGAACGACCGCGGTTACGTCCTCCAGATCGGCCTGCCAAATACCCAAATAGATCGCCTCGCCGGCGCGCACTTCAAAACTTGGACGCTCGGGGCCGATGATCACCCCATTCGCGGAATAATTGACGCGCTCGTCACGGATCAGGGCAAAAATACTGTCGAGCGCGTACACGCCGGGCTCTACTTCCGCGACAGCGAACTCGCCCGGAATGCCGCGAATGCGAATGCTGTCGTCGGCATGGGTGCGGGGCTCGAAGACCGTGTCATCGTCGTAGCGCGCGAAGGCGCCGTTTTCGTCCAGCCGGCGCCAAAGCATCGTGTAGATGGGCGCTGCATTTGAGCTCGACTCGGCGACGCCAATAACCACTAAGGCGCGCGGTGACTCGCCGACACGAAAGCGCTTGTCCTCGGGCGTCGCACATTGCGCGAGAAAGACTGCCGCGAGCATCGCGAAGATTAGACGCATAGAGCCGCCCTGCCTTGCCGCCGACGCTCTACCATGCCAGCAGCGTGCAGCGGAGGGAAATTCCATGAACGACACGGCCGGCGGCGAACTTTATCAGGGACCGGTGGTGCTCACCGAAGGCCCGTTCGCGGGCTGGAGCACCTGGAGCGCTGGCGCCGACCCGTTTGAAACCTCGATCGGCCCGTTTTGCTTCAAGCTGGACGGCGATAGCGCGATCTCGGCATTCCAGCCGCGGCGGGAACATCTAAATGGCGGCGGCACAATTCACGGCGGCGCGCTTATGAGTTTCGCGGACTTTTCACTTTTCTCCATCGCGCACAAGGCGTTGCAGGCCACCAAGGCGGTAACCGTCACGTGCAATTCGGAATTCCTCGCCGCAGGCGGTTTGAATGGCCTTGTTGAATCCACCGGCGAAGTGTTGCGCGAAACGCGGTCACTCATTTTCGTTCGCGGGATTGTCACACAAGCTGGTCGTCCGCTGCTTGCATTTTCCGGCACGCTCAAGAAGATCGAAACCAAGCCGCGCGGATGACGCGAACATTGGGGGTATGGATGCTGTCGCCAGCTGGAGCGTTCGATTTGCGTGCGGCGCTCTCGGCTGAACTGCATGCCGCTATCGATGAATTGAGTGTTGGGCTCATCAAGCCTCAAGCCGTGCATCGCTGCAGGGTGCGCGTGAAACGCGCGCGCGCTCTCGCGCGCGTAGGTAGCGCTGGCGCGCCAGGGCTCGCCTCCGTATTTGATGACACAGCGCGCGGTGTCATGCGGACCTTGACGCCAGTACGAGATGTGAGCGCGCTGGCCGAAACTGCTCTGAAATTTCGCAAAAAGAGCCGAGGCAAAACAGCCGCAGCGTTCGAAGCCATGGCGCATGCGCTCGACGCTGAAAGCGCAGCGCGGGCGCCGCTCGATGTCCAATCCGCCCATACTGGGTTGAAAGACCTGCTCGCGCTGGCTCTGGTTTGGCCCGAACCCTCGCCCAGCCAAGTTCGCCGGGGCGCCCGCCGCATCGCCGGGAAGGCGCGCCGGGCCTTCCGCCGCGCGCGCGGCGCTGCGAGCGAAGCGCTGCGCCACGATTGGCGCAAGCGTGAGAAGGATCGGCTCTACGCAGCCGAGTTGCTGGGCGATGCATGGCCTACGCGGCGGCGGCGTAAAACGGGCGAGAAACTGGGTGAGATGCTGGGCCGCGAGCATGACGTGTGTTTGCTCCTCACAAAGATGACCGCAGCGCCTATTCTGGCCAACGAGGAGCGCGCCAGCGAGCGCGCCGCGCGAACCCTGCGCAAAAGTTGCAAACGCCTCGCGCGGAAAGCCGATGCGCTCGGCGCCCGCCTGCATCTTGGCAAGGCCTGAATGCCGCGGCGCTGCCCTAGGGCGAACGCTTGACGGCACGCCGCTCCAGTGGGCATCAGCCGGGCCAGATTAGGAAAGGCGCGCCCATGTCAAACATTCGCTTCGACGGTCAGGTTGTCATCGTCACCGGCGCCGGCGGCGGTTTGGGCCGCAGCCATGCGCTCGAGTTTGCGCGGCGCGGGGCCAAGGTTGTGGTCAATGATCTGGGCGGAACGTTGGACGGCTCCGGCGGATCGTCCGCCGCCGCGGATGCCGTGGTCGCGGAGATCATTGCGGCCGGCGGCGAAGCGATCGCCGATGGCGCGTCTGTAACGGACGACAAAGGCGTCGCCGCACTGATCAAGCGCACCATGGATAAGTGGGGCCGCATCGACGTGTTGGTCGCCAATGCCGGCATCCTGCGCGACAAAAGCTTCGCCAAGATGGAGCTCTCGGACTTCAGCGTCGTCGTCGACGTCCACCTGATGGGCGCCGTGAAGCCGATCAAAGCGCTCTGGGAAATCATGCGCGCGCAGAATTACGGGCGCATCGTGGTCACCACCTCGTCCACCGGACTCTACGGCAATTTCGGCCAAGCCAACTATGGCGCGGCCAAGCTCTCGCTGGTTGGCCTCATGAACACGCTGAAGATCGAGGGCGCGAAGAACAACATCCACGTCAACGCGATCTCGCCGGTCGCCGCGACGCGGATGACGGACGCGCTCATGCCGCCCGAAATGCTGGCGAAGCTCGCCCCGGAGCATGTCACGCCAGGGGTGGTCTATCTGGCGTCACAGGAAGCACCGAACGGCGCAATCTTGACTGCTGGAGCCGGTGTCTTCGCTCTGGCGCAAATAGTGGAAACCGAGGGCGCGTATCTTGGCGCGGGAGCACAGGCCGAGGCTGTCCGCGACCAATGGGCTCAGATCACAGATCCCGCCGGCGCCGAGGCCTATCCTGCCGGCGCGGGGCAAACACAAAAATTCCTACGCAAATCAGGCTTCTGATTTCCCCAATTAGGCGAGTTGCCAGTGGCGCATACGGGCCACAGGAGCGTCCGTAAGGTCCGGCGCCAGACTCTTTTGATGTGCCATTGCGGGAAGGGTCGTCTAGGAAGCCCCCGCCATGGGCCTTTGGATCCTCCTCGCGCTGCTCACCGCAGCGAGCGGCTTCGGCTTTGCCATTCTTTGGCGCCGCCAAGCTGCGCTCAACGCAGAAATAGTGAGCCTGCGCGAAGCGCTTTCAGCGCTGGAAGCAACTCAGGCCGTGCCACGTCGGCGGTCGCGCGGCGGCGAAGGCAGCAATGTCATTCCCGTTGATGGCGGCGTAGTGCCCTTGCCCGCGGCTTCGCCGGCGGATCGTGCAGCACGCGCTTGGCGGCTCGAAGATACTAGCTTTTCCTTTCCAGGCGCGGACGTGCCGCCTGAGACGCTTCGCGGCCTGGGGCTTGGCGCAGCCGCAGCCGCGCCGGCGCTTGGATTTTTCTTCGGCGCAGCGCCAGCTCTGATCGTCGCCGCTGGGCTCTCGGTTGCGCTGGCGATGACTTTGCTCGGTCTTCGCTATGCATGGCGCGCTTCGGCTTGGGCCGGCGCAGTAACCGGCGCTGGCTGGGCGCTCATCGGGTTCGTACTGGGCGCGGCCCAACAGGCGCCGGTGATCTATTCGGTTTTCCTGACGTTCTGCGGCGTCGCAGGCTTGGCGCACGCGCATCTGCGGCGTGCGGCCCCGGGTTCCGTCCTCGCTTTGGCGATGGCGACGCTTTCACTGGCGTTGGCGAGCCAGATTGGGGTGATCGGCCCGGCTGGCGCTGCATTCAGCTGCATCGTAGCTGCGGCGGCAATCATCGGCGCGCTTAGCCTGCGCCTCGAGGCGCTGCATCTGGCGGCGTTCGGCGCAGCTTTGATCGGCCTCTTTGTGCTCAGCGGCCAGGACGCGGCGGCGATTTGGTTCACGCCGGCGGCCAGTTGGGCTGGCGCGCTGTTTCTGGCGATCGCGTTCACGCGCGTGCCGCAGCTTGGACCGCGCGGCGTAGCGCTTGCCGGCACCGGCGCACTGGCGCCGCTGCTCACGATCAGCGCGCTGCACTTCGCGCAACATGGCCTTGCCAATCCGCTCGCGGCAGCCGGCGCGTTCGCATTGCTTTCGGCAGTGCTCGGCGCGCTCATCGCCGTGTCGGCGCAGCGGCGGCGCGATGGCTTGGCGGCGTTGAAAGTCACGCTCTGGGTTTTGACTTTTGCCGCCTTCACAGCGCTTGCCGCAGCAATCGCTCTGGCGCTTCCGGCGCCAATTTCCGGAGCGGTGTTCGCCGCCACGGCGCTTGGTTTGGCCATTCTGAACACGCGGCTTCCGGATAGCGCGTGGCGCTTCTTCGCTTTGGCCGCTGCGCTGTTTGCAGGCTTCAACGCGATTCAAAGTGGCCAACTCTTACTTTTGGAAGCGCCAAGTTGGCCGGATTGGACATTGATCGGCCTCGGTGTCGCGCTACCAGCAGCGATCCTTGCGGGCGCGGCCCGCTTTGCCGATGGCTCGGAAGCACGCATAACGGCCGCCGTGCTCGAATCCTTTGCTTTCGCGCTCGCCATCGCGGCAGCCAACTTGCTGGTTCGCCTCTTCTTCTCTTCAGGCGCCACAATGCTCGCGCCGATAGGATTCGTCGAAGCAGGCGCGCACATTTGCGTCTGGTTGATTGCCGCACTGCTCATTGCATCGCGCGCGCAGCGGGGGCCGGGGACGCGCTTGATGACGGCAACCGGGATCGGCGCTGTCGCCTTGCTCGCGGCCGCGGTCGCGGGTGCGTTGTGGCTCTCACCCTATTGGACCGCGCGCGAATTGGCCGAGACACCGCTGCCCTACGCGCCGCTGGGTTTTCTGGCGCCAGCGGTCTTGTTCTTCGCGCACTGGGTGTTCTGGCGGGCACGCGGCTCGGAAGTGCGAACGCGCGCCGTGTTCGCCGCGAGTGCTGCGATGGCCGCCGGCTTCATTGCACTCGAAGTGCTGCGCCACACTGAGATGCCGGGCTGGGCCAGCGCGTTGATCGCCGCCGTTACGTTTGCACTTGCGATCATTGTGAACTTCGCGCCGGGCGTGGTCGGCGGCAGCGGCCGCGATTCATACCGCGACGAAAATTTCCATCGAAATCGGCGTCGCCAATAGCGCGTTCAGGCGCGGCATTGCCTTGGCCAAATGCTTTGTGTCGGCGTGACGTTCGAACGCGTCCATGTCCGCAAATTGCGCGTGTACTGCAAAGTGATTGCGTGAGCCGATCATGCGCGTGACGACATAGGAATCGCACCCCACCTCGCCGTCTCTCACCTGATACGCAAAGTCGCGCATCAAAGCCTCGAACTCTTCGTCTAGTCCTGGATGCGTCTCTGCCTTCAACACCGCGCAAACGCTTGGTGAGGCCGCGGCGGCGGCAAGGCGGTAGCTACTTGGGTCAGCCCAATCCATGCGAATACGCACCGCCCCCCGGCGGCTCCCTCTCCCCAACGGAGCGGAATGTTAGGCGCCAAGTGCTTTACCGCGCAAGGCGAGGACTCAGTGGCCCCAGCAAGCCCACGCGACCTCTTTCATCTTCGCGGCGCTGCCTGCGAGATACGTATTGGTCTGACCGTTTACAGTGACCGAGAGGCGATCGTTGGGCTGGACGGCAGCAAGAATGGGCGGGCTTTGCGGAAGGTTGACCGTGACGGCCGCGTTGCGGCCGCGGCCGGCGGTTTGGGCGGGAACATTGACGGTCATTTGCCCAATGCTGACGGCGGCGGTGGTGGCGCGGCGGGCGTTGCGGCCGAATCCGTAGTCGGTGATGACGATGTCGCCCGTCGGCGGGCGGCAGGTGATCGTTGCGGTGACGCGATCACGATCGTCCCGCTGCGTGGCGGTGGCTACGCCATCGGTGAACGCGTACTGCCAGCCTTCAGCAGCGGCAACGCTCGGCACAACCAGCGCCGCAGCGCATACACAAGCAGCGAATAACTTTCGCATCAGGTCGTCTCCCGTCCCGCATTGATGTTTGGATCGGGTGCATAGCACGCCGGCCCCAGCATCCGCGATGCCTTAAGACGGTTGAAGCTTCGTAATCATCAGCGGATGAGCGAGCCGCCCTGCTCCAATTCAAGCAAAAGCTGCTTACACGCCATGCCGCCGCCATAACCAGTGAGGCTGCCATTGGCGCCGATGACGCGATGACAGGGAATCACGATCGAGATCGGGTTCCGGCCGTTGGCGAGGCCGACGGCGCGCGATGCCTGTGGAGAACCAATGGCGGCAGCCTGCTGCCCGTAGGACCGCGTGACGCCATAGGGAATGGTGAGCAACGCCTGCCAAACGCGTTGTTGAAACTCCGTTCCCTTCGGCGCAAGCGGCAGATCGAACGCGCGGAGCTTGCCGGCGAAGTACTGATCGAGTTGGCGGCGCGCCGCGTCGAGGATCGCGTCATGGCCCGCTGGTGCAGGCGCATACGCGTAGCGCGGGCTTTCGAACTGCAGATCGGTGAGCGCGGCGCCGTTCGAGATCAAAGTGAGCGGCCCGCACGGGCTTTCGTACACAGTGCTGATGCTCATGGCCGGATGCCTTTCTTTGCGATGCGGCGCCACAAGCGGATCGCCGCATAGGCGCGCCAAGGTTTCAGATGCTCGAGCGTCTCGCCTTTGCGGCCAAGCGCGTTGATGAGCGCGATGTCGGTTGCGGGATACGCATCGGGATCGCCGAGCGCGCGGAGCGCGACGTATTCGATGGTCCATGGACCGATGCCAGGAATGTTTGCGAGCGCGGCGCGGCCTGCTGCGATAGCGCCGCGCGAGAGCGGCAGCTTGCCTTCGGCGGAAGCGACAGCGAGGTGGTGCAAAGTTTCGGCACGCTTTTTGGGGAGGCCGATCTTGGCGATCTCCTCTACGCCGGCATTGGCGAGCGCGATTGCATCAGGGAACGCATGCGTGAGTTCGCCGCCCATTGCCGGCTGGAAGCCGGCGGTCCTTAGAGCGAACTTCTGCACAAGACGATCCGTCAGCGTGCGCGCGCCGGCGACGGTGACCTGTTGGCCGAGGACGGCGCGGATAGCGGTTTCAAAGCCATCGAGCGCGCCCGGCACGCGCACGCCTGGCTCACGCTTTATGTCGGCGGCCAGTTCGCGATCCTTTGCGAGATGCGCGTCAACGGCGGTCATTTCCGCATCCAGATCGAACGCGCCGCGCACATTGGCGACGAGTGGGCGCAGGTGCGGCGCGAGGTTTTCCGACAGCGTCAGCATCAGGCCTTTCGGCCCCATACCGATTTGGAGCCAGCCGAGCGCATCGCCGTATTTCAGAACGCGGGCGTAGCTCTTGCCATCACCGATCTCGACGCCGGGGAGCGCGCGTGTGGCCAGAAATTGCAGCGTCGGCGCGATGTTGTAATCGCCACGCGGTGAGAGGCTTACTGTGAATGTTTCGCCGCGGACGATGGCTTTGCGGCCGCGCATCTGTGACGGCGGCGCGCCGTAGCGATCTTTCATCGTCGCGTTGAAGCGGCGCAGAGAACGGAAGCCCGAAGCAAATGCGATCTCGGTAATGGGCAGCGCGGTCTCATTGAGCAAACGCCGTGCGGCGAGCAAGCGTCCGGTTTGCGCGATGTCGATCGGGCTCGCGCCAAATTGTGCATTCATCACGCGGCGCAGATGGCGCGAGGTGACACCGAGTTCTTCCGCCAGCGCCTCTAGGCCCTGCTCTTCGAGCGCGCCCGCTTCAATGCGCGCGTAGGCGGCCGCGGCGAGCCGCGCCGGCGCATCGATCGGCGCAAGACCTGGGGCGCGTTCTGGGCGGCAGAGCAAGCAGGGGCGAAAACCGGCGGCTTCGGCTGCCGCGGCGCTTGGCCAGAAGGTGCGGTTCTCGCGCTTTGGATTGCGGGCGGGGCAAATGCAGCGGCAATAAATGCCAGTCGACTTCACGCCGATATAGAAACGCCCGTCGAAACGCCGGTCTTTGGCGTCGCACGCGGCATGACAGATATCGGCGTCCAACATGGGCCCAATATGGGCCGATCCGGCGCTTTCGTCTCGCCGGATTCGGACATCCTAAAGCACGCCGCGCGCGCGCTCCGGCGGGAGGGTGGGAGAACGGGGCGCGTGATCCGCGCAGAGTAGTCTCTAAGGGTTTGCTGCTTGCGCAGCTCGCGTTGCACGCGCCCCGTTGTCCGATCGTTTTTCCCGGCTTGGGCCCGAGGAGTTGTAAAATGCTGACGATGGCCAGCTCGCCTCCTTTACGATGGGCGCGGGTGTTATGTGCGCTCCGGTGGTCTGGCTCGCTCCCGCTCTCGCCACGGACCCGCCATCGACGGATTCGCAACGCAGGGCTTAGCTCCATGCCCTTTTCGCCGGTTCTGCGGGCAAGGTGTCCGTCACCTTGGACTTTGCGGTTTCACTCCCCGCAAACAGAACCCCGCCGACCGTGTCACGCACCTTTCGAGTTTCGGACGTCTACGAAAGCTCCCGTGTGCGGACGAGGTGATGATAG